>Ga0209211_10000007_pt1 | contig 638679 bp, 619 predicted proteins | sample RifGroA2_FD_183992 | JGI IMG/M metagenome (GOLD analysis project Ga0209211, IMG submission 183992) | Groundwater microbial communities from Rifle, Colorado, USA - Groundwater A2 (SPAdes) (version 2) | ecosystem: Environmental > Aquatic > Deep subsurface > Groundwater | place: Rifle, Colorado... | reverse complement strand
ACAGGCACTCTGGAAGGCATCAACAACAAGATCAAGCTGATCAAGCGTATGGCCTTCGGGTATCGCAATACCGACTACTTCTTCCTCAAGATCAAGGCAGCATTCCCCGGAAATCCGTGAAGAACCTGAAAAAAGCCCCGCCGAAGCGGGGCTTTGTATTGCAAAGGCGGGCTGGGTTTACAGCTTTTGTGCCTGCATGAAGCTGTCAAAACGCGCTTCGGTGAAGCGGAACCACAGGTTCTGCTCGCGACGGAAGTTGGCGTAATCGGTGTAGACCTTCTTCCAGTTCGGGTTCTTGGCGCTGATTTCTTCGTACAGGGCCATGGATTCCTTGAAGGCGCGGTCCATCACGTCCTTCGGGAAGGGCACAACCTTGGTCTTGTTGGCCACCAGCTGCTTGAGGGCAGCCGGGTTCTTGGCATCGTACTTGGCCTGCATTTCGGTGTGAGCGAAAGCGGCAGCCGATTCAACGATGGCCTTGTTTTCAGGCGACAGGGCGTCATAGGCCTTGTTGTTGACGAACACGTCGAGCTGCGGGCCGCCTTCCCACCAGCCGGGGTAGTGGTAGAACGGTGCGACCTTGTTGAAGCCCAGCTTCTGGTCGTCGTACGGACCCACCCATTCGGCGGCGTCGATGGTGCCCTTTTCCAGTGCCTGGTAGATCTCGCCGCCAGGAATGTTCTGCGGCACGCCGCCCATGCGTTCGACCACCTTGCCGGCGAAGCCGCCGACGCGGAACTTCAGGCCCTTCATGTCGGCCATGGACTTTATCTGCTTGCGGTACCAGCCACCCATCTGGGCACCAGTGTTGCCGGCCGGGAAGTTGACGATGTTGTAGTTCTTGTAGAACTCGCGCATCAACTTCAGGCCATTGCCTTCATACATCCAGGCCGTCATCTGGCGGCTGTTCAGACCGAAGGGAATGGCGCAGCCCAGGGCGAAGGTTTCGTCCTTGCCGAAGAAATAGTACGGAGCGGTATGGCAGCACTCCACGGTGCCGTTCTGCACGCCGTCCACCACGCCGAAAGCAGGCATCAACTCGCCGGCTGCATGCACCGAGATGGTGAACTTGCCGCCGGACATCTCGTTGACCTTCTTGGCGAAGGTTTCGGCAGCGCCGTGAATGGTGTCGAGCGACTTGGGGAAGCTCGAAGCCAGGCGCCAGCGGATGGCTGCTTGGGCATGCACTGCGGGCGCAGCGCCGGCAGCCAGCACACCGGCAATACCGGCCTGCTTGATAAGGGAACGACGATCCATGAAATAACTCCTTGTGGGAATAACTAGGTGCTCGCGATTCTAGGGTTACCCCCTCGTGTCCGTATTAGGAGTTACCCCCGCTTTCCGGCTGAATGGCCATAAAAAAAGACGGGCCCGCAGGACCCGTCTTTCGCTTGGCATGAATCAGCGCGAAGCTGAATGAATGCTTACAGTTTTTGCGCTTGCATGAACTGATCGAAGCGCGCTTCGGTGAAGCGGAACCACAGGTTCTGCTCGGCACGGAACTTGGCCAGATCGCCATAGATCTTCTTCCAGGTCGGGTTCTTGGCGCTGATCTCTTCGTACAGGGCCATGGACTCCTTGAAGGCGCGGTCCATGATGTCCTTCGGGAAAGGCAGCACCTTGGTCTTGTTGGCCACCAGCTGCTTGAGCGCGGTGGGGTTCTTCACGTCGTACTTGGCCTGCATCTCGGTGTGGGCGTAGGACGCGGCCGCCTCGACGATAGCCTTGTTCTCGGCCGACAGGGCGTCAAAGGCCTTGTTGTTGATGAAGAACTCAAGCTGCGGGCCGCCTTCCCACCAGGCCGGATAGTGGTAGAACGGCGCCACCTTGTTGAAGCCCAGCTTCTGGTCGTCGTACGGTCCGATCCACTCGGCGGCGTCCAATGTGCCTTTTTCCAGCGACTGGTAGATCTCACCGGCGGGGATGTTCTGCGGCACCACGCCCATGCGTTCCATCACCTTGCCGGCAAAGCCGCCGACGCGGAACTTCAGGCCCTTCATGTCGGCCAACGACTTGATCTGCTTGCGGTACCAGCCGCCCATCTGGGCACCGGTATTGCCGCCGGGGAAGTTCATGATGTTGTAGTTCTTGTAGAACTCGCGGGTGAGCTTCAAGCCGTTACCTTCGTACATCCAGGCCGTCATCTGGCGGCTGTTCAGGCCGAAGGGGATGGAACAGCTCAGGGCGAAGGTGTCGTCTTTGCCGAAGAAGTAATAAGCGGCCGTGTGGGCCATTTCAACCGTGCTGTTCTGCAGGGCATCGACCACGCCGAAAGCGGGCATCAGCTCGCCGGCGGCATGGACGGACACGACAAACTTGCCGCCGGACATCTCGTTGACCTTCTTGGCAAAGGTCTCGGCACCGCCGAACACGGTATCGAGCGACTTCGGGAAGCTCGAAGCCAGGCGCCAGCGAACGGCAGCTTGGGCATGCGCCGCCGGTGCAGCGCCTGCGGCCAGAATGCCGGCAATACCGGCATGCTTGATGATGGAACGACGATCCATTGTTATTGACTCCAGTACATTGATTCAGCTTCCTGCGCGCACACTGCGGCAGGAAGCCTTGAAGTGTATCCCGACAAACCCGGGAAAACCCTTGGCAGACGGCTGAAACCGTCCAAGCCTGGGGGTCTTCAGGCCACGGCCTTGAGCGTCGGCCGTGCTTGCGCCACCAGTTCGGGAAAGCGCTTCTCAAGCGCCGCCTGGATACCGGCCGCATCAAGCCCCTGCATGCTCAGCAGCTTGGCGGGGTCGCCGTGCTCGATGAAGACGTCGGGCAGGCCCAGCTGCAGCAGCGGCTTGAGCACGCCGGCCGCCTGCAGCGCCTCGCTCACCGCGCTGCCGGCACCGCCCATGACGGCACCCTCCTCCACCGTGACCAGCGCCTCGTGCTCGGTCGCCACCTTGAGCAGCAGTTCGGTATCGAGCGGCTTGGCCCAGCGCATGTTGACCACCGTGGCCCCCAGCTTTTCCGCCGCCGCCAGCGCCGGATAGAGCAAGGTGCCGAAAGCCAGGATGGCAAGGCCCTTGCCCTGGCGGCGCACTTCGCCTTTGCCGTAGGGCAGTCCTTGCAGTCCCGCTTCGGTGGCGATGCCGGCACCGGCACCGCGCGGGTAGCGCACCGCCACCGGGTGGTTCTGTTCGAACGCGGTGGAGAGCAGCTGGCGGCATTCGCGCTCGTCGGCCGGGCAGGCCACGCTGACGTTCGGAATGCAGCGCAGGTAGGCGATGTCGTAGGCGCCGGCGTGCGTGGCACCGTCGGCCCCCACCAGGCCGGCGCGGTCGAGCGCGAACACCACCGGCAGGTTCTGCAGCGCCACGTCGTGGATCAGCTGGTCGTAGGCGCGCTGCAGGAAGGTGGAGTAGATCGCCACCACCGGCTTCAGCCCCTCGCAGGCCAGGCCAGCAGCAAAGGTGACCGCATGCTGCTCGGCAATGCCGACGTCGTAATAACGATCCGGGAAGCGCTGGTGGAACTCCACCATGCCCGAGCCCTCGCGCATGGCCGGCGTGATGCCGACCAGGCGCGGGTCTTTCTCGGCCATGTCGCACAGCCAGTGGCCGAACACCTGGGTGAAGGTCTGTTTCGGCGGCGTCGCCGGCTTTTGCAGGCCGACCGCCGGGTCGAACTTGCCCGGGCCGTGGTAGGCCACCGGGTCGGCCTCGGCCAGCTTGTAGCCCTGGCCCTTCTTGGTCACCACGTGCAGGAATTGCGGCCCCTTGAGGTGCTTGATGTTCTCCAGCGTCGGTATCAGCGATTCGAGGTCGTGGCCGTCGATCGGGCCGATGTAGTTGAAGCCGAACTTCTCGAACAGGGTCGCCGGCACCACCATGCCCTTGGCATGCTCCTCGATGCGCTTGGCCAGCTCGAACAGCGGCGGCGCGCCCTTGAGCACCGTCTTGCCCACGCTCTTGGCAGCGGCATAGAACTGGCCGCTCATGAGCTGCGCCAGGTAGCGGTTGAGCGCGCCCACCGGCGGGCTGATGCTCATGTCGTTGTCGTTGAGGATGACCAGCAAGCGGCAGTCTTCCACGCCGCCGTGGTTGAGCGCCTCGAAGGCCATGCCGGCCGTCATGGCGCCGTCGCCGATCACGGCCACGGCATGACGGTCCTCACCCTTTTGCCGCGCCGCCAATGCCATGCCCAGCGCGGCGGAAATCGACGTGCTGGAATGCGCGGTGCCGAAGGCGTCGTACTCGCTCTCGCTGCGCTGCGGAAAGCCGGACAGGCCGCCGAGCTGGCGCAAGGTGCCCATGCGCTCGCGCCGGCCGGTCAGGATCTTGTGCGGGTAGGTCTGGTGGCCCACGTCCCACACCAGACGGTCGTGCGGGGTGTTGAAGACGTAGTGCAGCGCCACCGTGAGTTCCACCGTGCCGAGGTTGGAACTGAGGTGGCCGCCGGTCCTGGCCACGCTTTCCAGCAGATAGGCGCGCAGTTCGTCGGCCAGCGTGCGCAGCTGGTGGCGCGTCAGCTTGCGCAGATCCGCCGGATCATTGACGGTCTGCAGCAAGGGATAGGAGGTGTTCGACATACGCTATGTTTTTGATAGCTGGTTGCGCAATACTGAAAAGGGCTTGATGCCGATTTGACTCTCAGCTGACACGATTGACCACCATGTCGGCCAGGGCGCTCAGGGCCCGCGTCTCGGCCAGGCCGCTGGCATCGAGCGCGGCCAGCGCCTGCGCCAGCAGCTCCTGCGCGTAGACACGTGAGCGTTCCAGCCCGAGGATGGAGACATAGGTCGGCTTGTCCTGCTCGGCATCCTTGCCGGCGGTCTTGCCCAGGGTCGCGGAGTCGGCCGTCACGTCCAGGATGTCGTCCACCACCTGGAAGGCCAGGCCGATGGCGGCGCCGTAGTTGGACAAGGCCTGTTGTTCAACGGCGGTCACCTCGCCGCAGGTCGCCCCCATCAGCACGCTGCCCTGCAACAGGGCGCCGGTCTTGAGGCGGTGCATTTCGCGCAGTTGCGCCTCGTTCAGCTTGACGCCGACGCTGGCCAGGTCGATGGCCTGGCCGCCGGCCATGCCGGCACTGCCGGCCGCACGCGCCAGCAGGCGGCACAAGCGTGCCTGCATGGGTTCGGGCACGCTGCCGTCGTCGGGCGTGAGCAGCTCGAAGGCCAGCGCCTGCAGCGCGTCGCCGGCCAGCAAGGCACTGGCTTCGCCGAACTGCACGTGCACGGTGGGCTTGCCGCGGCGCAGCACGTCGTTGTCCATGCAGGGCATGTCGTCGTGTACCAGGGAATAGGCATGGATCAGTTCCACCGCGCAGGCCGCGCGCAGGGCAGCCTGCATGTTGCCGCCCACCGCCTCGGCGGCAGCCAGCACCAGCAAGGGGCGCAGGCGCTTGCCGCCGTCGAGCACGGCATAACGCATGGCCTGCCCCAGGCCGGCGGGGCCATCGGGCGCGACCCAGGTCGAGAGCGCCTGTTCAACGCGGTCCAGCCGCTCGGCGCTCCAGGCGCGCAGATCCAGTTCAGCCAGCTGAGTCACTCGGGTGTCCATGTCTTGAGCGTGCCTTCGTCCAGCACCTTGATCTGGGCTTCCACCGCCTCGAGCTTGTCGCGGCAGTACTTGAGCAGTTCGGCACCGCGCTGGTAGCCGGACAGCAGTTGTTCCAGCGGCATGTCGCCGGATTCGAGCCGGCTGACCAGCTGTTCGAGTTCTGCCAGCGCCGCCTCGTAGCTGGCGGGCAGGCTGGATGCGGGCGTGGAGGGAGAAGCCTTGGCCATGGAAGCGAGAAAGGTGTAAACCTGCAATTTTAGGCTGCACACCGCCAAGCGGGGGCGCCGGACGTGCAAAAGTCCTGGAAAGGCGCGCGAAATCCGCGGGCGGATCGCAAAATAGGCCATTCAGCGCGCCACGAAGCGCCCCCGGGGTACAATCTCCGGTCCTCTTCGGCCTGCCTCACACGCAAAGCCATTTCCGTTTTTCCACGCCCGTAGGCGTACCTCCCTGTGGGGAGTCTTTAGGTCAGGTCACCCATGTCTGATTTAAGTCTTCAACTGCAGCAGGCGCACAGCCAACTACCAGTTTCAAGCTACTTTGACGAGGCGCTGTTCCAGCGCGAGATGGCGCTGATCTTTCAGCGCGGGCCCCGTTATGTGGGGCATGCCGCCAGCGTCCCGGAAGTGGGCGACTACTATGCCCTGCCGCAGGAAAACGAGGGCCGCGCCCTGGTGCGCACGCCGCAGGGCGTGGAACTGGTCTCCAACGTCTGCCGGCACCGCCAGGCCGTCATGCTCAAGGGCCGCGGCTCGCTCAATCACACCCAGCCGGGCAGCGCCGGCGGCAACATCGTGTGCCCGCTGCACCGCTGGACCTACTCGGCCCAGGGCCAGCTCATTGGTGCGCCGCACTTTGCGCACGACCCCTGCCTGAACCTGAACAACTACCAGTTGCGCGAATGGAACGGCCTGCTGTTTGAAGACAACGGCCGCAACATCGAAGCCGACCTGGCCGGCATGGGCCCGCGCGCCGAGCTCGACTTTGCCGGCTTCACGCTCGACCGCGTCGAGTTGCACGAGTGCAACTACAACTGGAAGACCTTCATCGAGGTCTATCTGGAGGACTACCACGTCGGCCCCTTCCACCCCGGGCTGGGCAGCTTCGTCACCTGCGACGACCTGCGCTGGGAGTTCCAGGACAACTACTCGGTCCAGACGGTGGGTGTCTCCAGCGCCTTCGGCCGCCCCGGCTCCGCCGTCTACCAGCGCTGGCACGACGCCTTGCTGAAATACCGCAATGGCCAGCGGCCCGAGCGCGGCGCCATCTGGCTGACCTACTACCCGCACATCATGGTCGAGTGGTACCCGCACGTGCTGACCGTCTCCACACTGCACCCGGTCAGCACCGGCAAGACGCTCAACATGGTGGAGTTCTACTACCCGGAGGACATCACCGCCTTCGAGCGCGAGTTCGTCGAAGCCCAGCAGGCGGCCTACATGGAGACCTGCATCGAGGACGACGAAATCGGCGAGCGCATGGACGCCGGCCGCCGCGCCCTGTTCGAGCGCGGCGACAACGAAGTCGGCCCCTATCAGAGCCCGATGGAAGACGGCATGCAGCACTTCCACGAGTGGTACCGCAAGCAGATGGGGCTCTGAGCCCCTTTCTGCTCGCCCTGACAAAACGACGCCACGATGCAAGCCCTCTGGATGGTGCTGGGCGCCTTCTTCTTTGCCACCATGGGTGTGGGCGTGAAGATCGCCTCGCAAAATTTCAACACCTTCGAGCTGGTGTTCTACCGCGGCCTGATCAGCATCGCCTTCATGGCGGTGATCCTGCGCACGCGAGGCACCTCGCTGCGCACGACGGTCCCCTTCATGCATGCCTGGCGCAGCGTGGTCGGCGGCTTCTCGCTCGGCGCCTGGTTCTTCGCCATCGCCCACCTGCCGCTGGCCACTGCCATGACGCTCAACTACATGAGCGGCATCTGGGTCGCCGCCTTCATCATCGGCGGCGCGCTCCTGATGGGCAAAAGCGAACGCCAGGGCCCGCTGCTGGCCACCGTGCTGCTCGGCTTCGCCGGCGTGGTGCTGACGCTGCGCCCGACCATCGACCAGAACCAGCTGTTCGCCGGCTTGATCGGCCTGCTCTCGGGCATGAGCGCCTCGCTGGCCTACCTGCAGGTCACAGCGCTGGGCCGCGTCGGCGAGCCGGTGGGGCGCACCGTGTTCTATTTTGCTGTCGGCACCACGGTGGCCGGCGGCCTGGGCATCCTCTTCACCGGTTTCACGCCCTGGCAACAGATCACCTGGCAGGCGGCGGTCTGGCTGCTGCCGATCGGCGTGCTGGCCTCGCTCGGCCAGTGGTGCATGACGCGCGCCTACAGCCGCGGCCACACCCTGGTGGTGGCCAGCCTGCAGTATTCGGGCATCGTCTTTGCCGCGCTCTACAGCCTGCTGCTGTTCGGCGACCGGATCCCGCTGTCCGGCTGGCTGGGCATCGCGCTCATCGTCACCAGCGGCGTGGCCGCCACCTTCTTGCGCGAGCGCGCCATTCCCGACACGCCGGCTGAAGAACACTGAGAGCCACCCCCGACTCTCGCCCACTGCGTGTGGCTCGCATCCCCCCTCAAGGGGGCGCACCCGGCGGCCCGGCGAAGCCGGTTCCGCGGGTGCCCTGGCTTGAGCCTTGGCATGTCAACGCCATTGGCGATGCGCAGTACCATTTGGCATCACACAAGGACACTTCATGTACACCACCCTCATCACCGCCGAACAGCTCAAGCATCTGGTGCACGACCACAAGCCGCTGATGGTGTTCGACTGCAGCTTCGAGCTGATGCAGCCCAGGGAGGGCGATCAGCAGTTTGAGCGCGTGCGCATTGCCGGTGCGGTGCGGGCCGATCTGGACCGGCACCTCAGCGCGAAAGACAAGTCACAAGCCGTGAACGGTGGACGCCACCCGCTGCCGACGCGCGAGGCGTTTGCCGCCTGGCTGGCCAGCCTGGGTTTCCAGAACGACATGCAGGCCGTGGTCTACGACCGCCAGGGTGCCAACTACTGCGGCCGCTTGTGGTGGATGCTCAAGTGGATCGGCCATGAAGCGGTGGCCGTGCTCGACGGCGGCCTGCAGGCCTGGGAAGCCGTCAACGGCATGGTGGCCACCGGGCCGGACGTGGCACGCGTGCCGTCCCGCTTCACGGCCACCGAGCCGCGAGCGCGACTGGCGACCACCGAGGACGTGCTCAAGCACCTGGAGCTGCCGGACCAGACGCTGATCGACGCCCGCGCCCCGGCGCGCTTTCGCGGCGAGGTGGAGCCGCTCGATCCGGTGGCCGGCCACATTCCGGGCGCTCTCAACCGTCCCTTCAATCTCAACCTCGGACCGGATGGCAAGTTCAAGTCGCCCGAGCAACTGAAGACCGAATTTCTCGAACTGCTGGGTGACCAACCGCCCGGCAGCGTCGTCCACCACTGCGGCAGCGGCGTCAGCGCCGTGCCCAACCTGCTGGCGATGGAAATCGCCGGCCTGGGCCGCGGCGCCCTGTATGCCGGCAGCTGGAGCGAGTGGTGCAGCGACCCGGCCCGGCCGGTGGCGCAGGGCTGATGCTGCGGTACTGACCTCTCCATGAGCAGCCAGACGCGAGAGCAATGGCAGTCGCACCGGGGCTTCCTGCTGGCGGCCGTGGGCTCGGCCGTAGGCCTGGGCGACATCTGGCGCTTTCCCTATGTGGCGGGTGAGAACGGCGGCGGCGCCTTCCTGCTGGTCTATCTGCTCATCGTGCTGCTCATCGGCGTGCCGCTGCTGCTGGGCGAGTTCGCGCTGGGGCGGCGCATGCAGAGCGAAAGCGCTACCGCCGTTGCCCGGCTGCTGCCCTCCTCACGCTGGCGCCACGCGGGCGTGATCGGTGTCATCGCCGCCGGCCTGATCCTGGCCTACTACGCAGTGATTGCCGGCTGGGTCTTCAGGTACGCAGCACGCTACCTCAGCAGCTCGGCCCCGGCGCTGGCCAGCGGCGGTTTTGCCGCATCCTTCGAAGCGTACGTCTCCCGGCCACTGGAGCCGCTGGCCTGGCAACTTCTGGGCATGGTGCTGACCACGGCCGTCATCGCCAAGGGGGTGGAAAAAGGTATCGAAAAGGTCAGCCTCTGGCTCATGCCGGTGCTGGCGCTGCTGCTGATCGGGCTGGCCGTGCACAGCGCCACGCTGCCGGGTTTTGGCCAAGGCCTGGCCTTCCTGTTTCAGCCGGACTGGTCGCTGCTGGCCGGCCCCGGCCTCTATGTGGCGGCAATGGGTCAGGCCTTCTTTTCCATCGGTCTGGCCATGGGCGTGATGGTCACCTACGGTAGCTACCAACCGGCCACACGCCCCCTGCCCGCGGCGACTGTGGCCATTGCGCTCGCCGACACGTTGTTCGGCGTGATCGCCGGGCTGGCGATCTTCCCGGCCGTGTTCAGTTTCGGGCTTGACCCGGCACAGGGCACGGGCCTGATCTTCGTCGTGCTGCCCCAGGTGTTTGCCCAGATGCCCGGCGGCGGGCTGCTCGGGGCGACTTTTTTCCTGCTGCTGGCCATCGCCGCGTTGACCTCCATGGTATCGCTGCTCGAAGTGCCGGTGGCCTATGCGATCCAGCGCTGGGGCTGGTCGCGCCAGCATGCCAGCCTGCGCCTGGGTGCCCTGCTGTTCGTGCTGGGCATCCCGGCGTCACTGGGCTTCGGGACCTGGGCCGGCCTGCCCCTGCCAGGCGAGCGCAATCTCCTGGATGCGATGGACTTCTTTGCCGTCGAATTGCTGCTGCCGATCAACGGCATATTGCTGGCCGTACTGCTGGGGTGGTTATGGCCGCGCCGCGAAGCGCTGCAGGCGGCAGACCTGCTGGATAACCGCCTGGGCCAGATCTGGCACTTCTGCCTGCGCTATCTGGTGCCGGTACTGCTCGTCGTCGTGCTGGCCAGCAGCGTTTCGCGGGCCTGATCCCCCCAGGCGATACACACTCGCGGATGCGTTGGGCAGGCCCCAAACCGATATATCCGCGGCATGCAGCCGCACATCACCATCGTCACCCTGGTCTTCATCGACCTGCAACCCGGCCTGAGGCTGGCATTGTGGCCGCACCAGGCTGCCCAGCAGCGGCGAGAGCAAGGCCCCGCCGGCCAGCAGACGCCAGGGGCGCAAGGCCATGGCAAGCACCAGCACCGCGAGAAAGGTGGGGCGTTCCAGAGCCATGGGCACAAGAAACGCGACGGTGCACGCCCCCTCAGCGGTATTTCCTCAGGTAGACGCCTTCGAACCAGCGCTTGGCCCAATGGAACAGACGGGCGGGTGGCAGGATGAAGTTGCGCGTCGGCGTGCGCCACACGAGCGTGCCATGGTCGATGGCATCGATGATGCAGACGAGTTCCACCTTGAAGGTGGTGCTCGGCACCTGACCACGCAGGCCGGCCAGCACATTTTGCGCCGCTGCAGCCGCCTGCAGGTCCGCCATGTGCGCCTGCTTCGGCATCCAGTCGGGGCCAGGGAAGCTGCCGGAATCGCCCACCACGTACACATGCTCGCTTCCTTCGACGCGGCATAACGCGTCGGCCTTGAGCAGGCCGCCGGGCGAGCGCGCCAGTTCGGTCTGGTCGAACCACAGGTTGCCGGTCATGCCGGGCATGAAGAGGATCAGGTCGGCCGCGAACTCGCCGCCTTCGGTGACCACCTTGTCCGCCTCGAAACGCACCATCTTGTGGCCCAGGTGGGTGCGGATGTTGCGCCGCACCATCTCGGCCAGCAGGTGCTGCACGGCCTTGGGGCCGAGGCGGTTGCCAGGTTCCTTGGAGGGGTTGAAGAACACCAGCTCGAACTTGTCGCGCCGCCCTTCGCGCTTGAGTTGTTCGTCAATGCCAAAGAGAAATTCAAACATCGGCCCGCCGCGCACCGCACTTTGCTCGTTCGGATTGCCGGCAAAGCCGATGGCGATGGTGCCGCCTTGCAGGGCCTGCAGGCGGTCGCGGATCTGCTCCGCTGCGGCGATGCCTTCACAGGGCGTGATGGCGTGCTCGATGCCCGGCAGCTTCTTGATGAAGCGACCGCCGCTGGCAATCACCAGCGCGTCGTTGCGCAGCTCACCCGCCGTGGTGTCCACTACGCGCCCCCCTTCGCGCAGGCCGGTCACCTCGGCGGCGAGATGGCGCACCTGCATGCGCGTGAAGAAATTGGCCAGCGGCACCACCAGTTGCTCGCGCCGGCGCAGGCCGCTCGGAATCCAGATGATGCCGGGCAGATAGTGCAGTTCGGCGCGTGGCGCGACCAGCGTGATGTCGACCGCCTTGTCGCGCTGTCGAATCTCGCGCACAGTGGACAGTGCGCCGAAGCCGGCGCCGATGATGGTGATGTGTTTGGGTGAACTCATGCCTCGATTCTTTCCGAAAAATGGCTGCTTGTCGAAGTCGTGAACCAAATGGCGCTGCCCACGCGGGGGTTGCTGGTGCCCGCAAGGCAATTGCCTTGGCGAACAGCCCAGGTGGGGGCAGATGCCCGCGGCCACAAACACCTCGGGCCGGATCGAGCGCTGCGGGTTGCGCGCGTCATCGGCTTGCGGCTCTTTCCTGGATGACGGATCGGCCAGTTCGGCATCCTGTGCCAGCAGGGCTGCCAAGCTGGGCATCAGCGAACGCTCGCTCTACCGCAGGCTCAAGCAACTGGGAAAGCGCTGAACCGCAGTTCAGCGATCAGCTTGCCCGTTTGGCGGCCGGATCGCCCTGGGTTCCACGTCGACCACCTCCGCCTCGACATCCACCACATCCTGGTGCGTCGTCCGGCCCGGCGCTGCTGCACGGTAGAACCGGTGCCACTGGGCCTGCTGCCCGAACCGGAACACCAGCGGTGCCACGGGCCGGCCGCTCAGGCGCGCCCACAGCGCACGCAGCAGCCACAGTGCCAGCACCACCAGGCTCGCTGCCAGCAGGCTGGCCAGGAACACCAGCCCCAGGAGCCACAGCACCGCCCGCAGCAGCAGGCGAAAAATTGTCTTGATCACATGGTCCACGCAGGAACTCCTTTTTCTGTGCAGCAGGTACGGCCTGAGAGACCGAATGCAAGGCCATGGCGGGCATCGTCAGTGTAAATTTTCATGAAGAAATCGAGCTCCGGCGCTTTCTGCAAAAGCGCCGGAAGCTATTAAAACAGTAGCAAAACGAAGACAGAAAAGCCGCACCGGGTCTCGGGTTTAAGATGTGCCGCGTATTCATCCTAGAGGCGGCAATGCGTGCAACTGTTCTTATCGTGCTGATGGCGCTGACAATCATGGCCGGGTGCTCGACGCCGCTGACGGAGCGCGCGGCCCGTGTCCGTGTCATTCCCCATGACGCCGCAGCCATGAGCGGCTGCAAAACGCTGGGCTCGGTCGCCGGCCGGTCCCACCCCGTGCTGCTGGAGTCCGCGGCGAGATCGGAGGCCCTGGCCCATCTGCTCGATGCCGCAGCCAGGATGGACGCCGACACCGTTGCGATCGTGAGCACGAGCGCGACCGACGATGGGGTGGTGACCCTCCAGGGCGTGGCACTGAAGTGCTTCTGACGGGAGCCGCTCGCCCGGCATTGAGCCGGCACGCCATGCCGCGCGTGGCAGCCCCCAATGCCGCTTATCTGCGCAGACCCTGATCTGCCGCAGAACGCCATCCCGCCAGGAAGCGGACAATAGATACTTATTTCCGCCCCTTGCGGCGGCCGTTCGACCCGGGCACCATGGTGTGCCCCTTTCAATTGACAGGTACTCAAGCATGCTCGGATTTCTGCCTCCCATCGCCCGAGGCGTCATTGCGTTCCTGCTGCTGGTGATCAACACCTTGTTCTGGTGCACACTGCTGTTCGCGCTGGCCCTGGTCAAGCTGCTGCTGCCCTTCGCTGCCGTGCGCGGGCGCGTCGATCCGCTGCTCAACACCATCGCCACCGCCTGGGTCGCCTGCAACAGCGCCTGGATGCGGCTGACGCAGCGCACGAGCTGGGATGTGCAGGGCGTGGCCGAACTGAAGTACCAGGGCTGGTACCTGGTGAACTGCAACCACCAGTCCTGGGTCGACATCTTCGTGCTGCAGCACGTGCTGAACCGGCGCATTCCGCTGCTGAAGTTCTTTCTGAAACAGGAACTCATCTACGTGCCGGTGATCGGCCTGGCCTGGTGGGCACTGGACTTTCCGTTCATGAAGCGGCACGGCCGCACCGCGCTGCGCAAGAACCCCAAGCTGCGCGAGCAGGACCGCGAGACCGCGCGCCGCGCCTGCGCCAAGTTCGCCCGCGTGCCGACCAGCGTGATGAACTTCGCCGAAGGCACGCGCTTCACACCCGCCAAGCACCAGGACCAGTCGTCCCCCTACCGCCACCTGCTCAAGCCCAAGGCCGGCGCGCTGGCGCTGGCGCTCAACGTCATGGGCACGCAGTTCCACTCGCTGATCGACGCCACCATCGTCTACCCGGCTGGCGCGCCCACCTTCTGGCAGTTCCTGTGCGGCACCACGCCCAAGGTGATCGTGCGCGCGCGTGCGCTGCCGATCCCGGCCGAATTCTGCAGCGGCAACTACGAGGGCGATTCGACATTTCGCCGCACCTTCCACCGCTGGCTGGCCGATCTGTGGGAAGAGAAGGACCGGCAGATCGAAACGCTGCTACAGCGCTGAGAGGCGGCTGACCGCGCCCGGGCCGCGCGTGTTTTTCAGTGCCCGTGCGCCAGGCTGCTGACCAGCGTCACCAGCCCGATGCCCGCCAGCAGCCAGGCAATCTGGGCCAGCGTCTCGCGCAAGGACAGGCGCTTTTGCAGCTGCGGAATCAGGTCGGCCAGCGCCACATAGATGAAGCTGCTGGAGGCCACCACCAGGAAGTAGGTCAGGTAGTCGTGCAACTGGTCCACCAGCCAGTAGCCGATCAGGCCGCCCAGCGCGGTGATGGCGCCGGCCAGCGTGACCTTGAGCAGCGCCGCCTGCCGGTTGCCGGTGCTCTGGCGCAGCACCATCAGGTCGCCCATGTGGTGCGGCACCTCGTGCGCCAGCACCGCGAGCGCGGCAATCGCCCCCAGGCGCAGGTCGGCGATGAAGGCGGAGGCGATCAGGATGCCGTCGCCGAAGCAGTGCACGCTGTCGCCGGCCAGCACGGCCCAGCCGCCGGACGTGCGTTCATGCCCGTGGTGGTGATGGCCATGGTCATGGCCGTGCGCACTGGCGTCGTCGTGATGGTGTTCATGCCCGTGGTGCCACAGCTCGGCCTTGTCGAGCAGGAAGAAGAACACCAGGCCGACCAGCAGCGTCATGAACAGGCGATGCGGTTCGATCTCGCTCTCGAAAGCCTCGGGCAGCAGGTGCAGGAAAGCCGTGCCCATCAGCGCGCCGGCCGCCAGGCTCAGCATGTGCTGGGTGTAGCGTGACAGCACGCCGAAGCTCAGGGCCGCGGCCAGCCATACGCTGCCAATGCCGGCGGCCAGGGTGCCGGCCAGGATTGCTATCAAAATCATAGCTACTTGCGCTTGTTTTTTCTGGGACAGGAGGCGATTTTCGCATCCATTCCGGACGCGCGTCCGAGACCCGGAAAAAAGCCGCCTGCGAGGCGGCTCATCAGGACCGGTGAGGCCTGCCCCGTTCAGGCCACGCCGTGCGCCTTGAACCAGGCCAGGCAGCGCTGCCAGCCGTCTTCGGCCGCGTCCTTGCGGTAGCTCGGCCGGTAGTCGGCATGGAAGGCGTGCGGTGCCTCCGGGTAGACCACGAACTGCGAGGCCTTGGCTGCCGCGTTGCCGCCGGCCAGCGCGGCCTTCATCTGCGCCACGCTCTCCAGCGAAATGCCGGTGTCGGCACCGCCGTACAGGCCCAACACCGGTCCCTGCAGTTGGCCGGCGATGTCGATCGGGTTCTTCGGCGTCAGCGCCGTGTGGTCGCCGACGAGGCGGCCGTACCAGGCCACGCCGGCCTTGATGTGCCGGCTGTGTGCGGCATAGAGCCAGGTCTGACGCCCGCCCCAGCAAAAGCCGGTCACGCCCACGCGTGCCAGGTCGCCGCCGTTGGCGCCAGCCCAGGCCACGGCGGCGTCGAGGTCGCCCGCCACCTGCGCATCCGGCACCTTGGAGATGACCTCGGCGATCAGCTTGGCCAGCTCGCCATAGCTTTGCGCATCGCCCTGGCGCACGAACAGTTCGGGCGCGATCGCCAGGTAGCCGGCGCGGGCGAAGCGGTTGGCCACGTCGGCAATGTGCTCGTGCACGCCGAAGATCTCCGACAGCACCAGCACCACCGGCAGGTTCTTCTTGCCGGCCGGCATGGCACGGTAGGCCGGCATCTGGAAGCCCTTGACGTCGATGCTCACCTCGCCGGTGGTTAGGCCGTCGGTCGGCGTCTTGATCGCCGTCTGCGCCATGATGGGCATGACGGACGCCGCATAACCCACCCCCAGCGCAGTCTTGAGCGCAGTGCGGCGCGTGGCGCCGGCCTCGGTGCTGCGGCCCGGCAGCAGGGCATTGAACTCGGTTGTCAGATCATGGTTCAGCATTCGGGACTCCTCGTTTTTTTGCAGGCGCGTAGTCTAGACGGAAGTCGACAAGGGAACTGCGGAAATCTCGTGTTGCCCCAACGGACAAGGGGAGAAGATGGCCCGGTTGCGGCCCGCCGACTTGGCCGCATACATCGCATGGTCGGCCCGCTTGAACAACGAGTCATGGCTGTCCAGCAGGCACAGGCTGGACACGCCGATGCTGGCCGTGATGGTCAGGGGCGCGCCGCCCTCCAGCGTCAGCGGCGCGGCGGCAACCCGCTGACGCAGGCGCTCGATCAGCAGCATTGCCGCCTCCGAGCCGGTGTCCGGCATCAGCAGGGCGAACTCCTCGCCGCCCAGGCGTGCAAAACGATCGGTCTGGCGGATGTGCGCGCGCATGACATCGGCAAAGTGCTGCAGGGCGGCATCGCCGACGAGATGCCCGTGGTTGTCGTTGATGCGCTTGAAATGATCCAGATCGATCAGCGCCAGGGTCAGCGGGTAGCGCTGGCGCTGGCTGCGGCTGATTTCCTGGTCAAGCTCGTCGTCGAAACGGCGCCGGTTCATGCAGCCGGTCAGGAAATCGGATTCGGCCTGATGCTTGAGCATGTCGTTGAGCTTGAGCAGCTCGGCATGGGCGGCTTCGATGCTGTTGCGGTACTGGTAGCCACGGATCACGAAGACGGCGGTGGCCGACACCGCCCACAGCCCGGCCAGCGCCCCCAGCCAGGAAATCCAGAGCACGAGCAGATGGTTGGACTGGATCGCCTCGATCTGGCTCAACTCCTCCACCAGATGGAGGGCCATGCGGTCTTCCACCATCAGCAGCCGGCGGTGCAGCACCGGCCGGTAGGAGGGGCCGAGCCGCACGATCTCCGGCTGGCCGGCAAAGCCACCCGGCAGCAGCTCCAGCAGCGGGAACTCGGTGCGCTTGTAGAGATTACGCCGGAAATCGGCGTTTTCCCTGTGGATGGCGGCGCCCATGACGGCCCGGTACAGCAGATCGGCCTCCTGCGCCATGATTACGACGCCGTGCTCGTCCTCCACGAACAGCCCCTGCATCTTCATGCGCTGCGCCAGATTGGCCAGATCGGTCTTGATCACCGCCAGGCCCAGTGTGCGGCCGGTCGCCGACTGGATGGGGGCCGACAGGAACAGGCCCGGCACGCTGCTGCTGCGCCCGACCGCAAACTGCCGTCCCGGCCGGCCGGCCATGGCGGCCTTGAAATAGTCGCGATCTGACACATCCAGGCCGACCAGGCCCTGCACGCCTGCATCGCTGGAGGCGGCCAGCGTCAGGCCGGTGGCATCGACCAGCAGGCACAGATCGACCAGGAAGAAGCCGCTGACCTGCGCCAGGTAGTCGGTGGCGAGCCGCAGCCGGTCGCGCTGCTGCGGCTGTTCCAGCGCGCGGATCAGCCGGGGCTCGCGGGCCATGAATTCGGGCAGGCCCTTGAGGCTGCGCTGGGTCAGGGTGAAATCGATCACCGCCTGCTGTTGGCGGATGTCGAGCGACTGGTTGGCGCGCTGCACCGCGTCACGCAGCTGCCGACCCTCCCAGCGTGCCATCTGCAGCCACACCAGCAACAGCAGCAACGGTGCAAGCAGCAGCACCAGCCCCCCAATCAGCAGATTGGGATGATGTTCGACCGAGCGCCACCAGCGGGCACGCCAAGTGAGGGAGTCTGGCGACATGGGCATAGATTGTTCGGCTCGCCCCATGATACGGGTGCCCTCGCAAAAAGCCTAGTCGGGGTCACCCCCCTCTTCAGCCTGGTGCGCCTGGTCCCACGCGAACGTCAGTGCGCCTTGTCCCAGTTCGGCCCCACCCCCACCTCGGCCAGCAGCGGCACCTTGAGCTGGGCCACGCCGGCCATGATCTTCGGGATCTCGTGGCGCAGCCAGTCAACCTCGTTTTCCGGCACCTCGAACACCAGTTCGTCGTGTACCTGCATGATCATCTTGGTCCCGCGCTGCTCGGCATCGAGCACCTCTTGCACCTTGACCATGCTGAGCTTGATCAGGTCGGCCGCCGTGCCCTGCATCGGCGCGTTGATGGCGGCACGCTCGGCGCCGCTGCGGCGCGGGCCGTTAGGCGAGTTGATCTCGGGCAGGTAGAGGCGGCGGCCGAACACGGTTTCCACGTAACCACGGGCCTTGGCGCTGGCGCGCGTCTCGTCCATGTACTGCTTGACGCCGGAGAAGCGCTGGAAGTAGCGTTCGATGTAGTTCTTGGCCGCCGTGTTGTCGATGCTCAAGGAGCGGGCCAGACCGTAGGCGCTCATGCCGTAGATCAGGCCGAAGTTGATGACCTTGGCATAACGGCGCTGCTCGGATGTGACCTGGTCGGTGGTGACACCAAAGACCTCGGCCGCCGTAGCGCGGTGCACGTCCATGCCGTCGTGGAAGGCCAGCAAGAGCGCCGCGTCACCGCTGATGTGCGCCATGATGCGCAGCTCGATCTGCGAGTAGTCGGCACTGGCAATCACGCAGCCGGGCGGCGCGACGAAGGCCTCGCGCACGCGCCGGCCTTCCGGCGTGCGGATCGGGATGTTCTGCAGGTTGGGGTCGTTGCTGGACAGGCGCCCGGTCACCGCCACCGCCTGCGCGTAGTGCGTGTGCACGCGGCCGGTGCGCGGGTTGGCCATCTGCGCCAGCTTGTCGGTGTAGGTGCCTTTCAGCTTGGACAGGCCGCGGTGCTCCAGGATCTTGGCCGGCAGCGGAAAGTCTTCCGCCAGTTTTTCCAGCACTTCCTCGTCGGTGCTGGGGGCACCGGTGGCGGTTTTTTTCACCACCGGCAGGCCGAGCTTGGTGAAGAAGATCTCGCCGATCTGCTTCGGGCTGCCGAGGTTGAACGGTTGCCCAGCCAGCTCGTGCGCTTCCTTCTCCAGCTGCAGGATGCGCTGGCCCAGCTCGTGGCTTTGTGCCGCCAGCGTGGGGGCGTCGATCAGCACGCCGTTGCGCTCGATGCGGTACAGCGCCTCGGAGCTGGCGATTTCCAGTTCGTAGATGAAGCGCAGTTTGTCATCGGCTTGCAGCAGCGGCCACAGCACCCGGTGCACGTCCAGCGTCTGGTCCGAGTCCTCGCACGAGTACTCGGCGGCACGCGCGATGTCCACCTGCGAGAACGGAATCTGGCTGGCACCCTTGCCGCACAGGTCTTCGTAGTTGATGCCGCCGCGCCCCAGGTGCCGTTCGGCCAGGCTGGCCAGGCCGTGTGGCTTGTGCACTTCCAGCACATAACTCTGCAGCATGGTGTCGTGCGCGTAACCCTGTACCTCGATGCCGTGGTTGGCGAACACGTGGCGGTCGTACTTGATGTGCTGGCCGAGCTTCTTCGCCGCCGGGTTTTCCAGCCAGGGCTTGAGTCGGGCCAGCACCTCGTCGCGCGGCAGCTGGGCCGGTGCGCCGGGATAGTCGTGCATCAGCGGGATGTAGGCTGCCTCGCCCGGCTGCACGCTGAAGGAGATGCCGACGATCTCGGCCACCATCTCATCGAGCGACGTGGTTTCGGTGTCGAGCGCCACCAGCTCGGCGGCCTCGAGGCGTGCCAGCCAGGTATCGAAAGCAGCCCAGTCGAGGAGGGTGTCATAGGCCAGCGTGCTGACCTTGGTCGCCGCCGGCGCGGCGGGTTCTTCGGGTTCGTCGAACAGGCCGGGCGTGCTGCTGGTGCTCTTGCTGTTCTTGGCCGCCCGTGGGGCCGGTGCCGGCGCCTCGCCGCCCAGCGACTTGGCCAGGCCCTTGAAGCCGTATTTCTCGTAAAAATGGCGCAAAGCGTCCGTGTCTTCTGCGCCGACAGCTATCGAATCAATAGCAGGAAGATCCGGCACCCAGCCGTTGAGGTCGCAATCGGTCTTGATGGTCAGCAGCTGGCGGCCGGTCGGCAGCCAGTCCAGCGCCTTCTTCAGGTTCTCGCCCGCCACGCCCTTGATGGCGTCGGCGTTGGCCACCACGCCTTCGAGCGAGCCGTATTCCTGCAGCCACTTGGCGGCGGTCTTGGGGCCGACCTTGGCCACCCCCGGCACGTTGTCGATCACGTCGCCGACCAGGGTCTGGAAGTCGATCATCAGGTGCGGCGGCACGCCGAACTCGGCTTCCACGCCGGCGACGTCGCGCCGCTTGCCATTCATGGTGTCGATGATGGTGATGTGCGGGTTGACCAGCTGGGCCAGGTCCTTGTCGCCGCTGCTGACGATGACCTCGATCCCTTGCTTGGCCGCCGCCACCGCCAACGTGCCGATCACGTCGTCAGCCTCCACGCCCGGCACGTCCAGCACCTTCCAGCCCATCAGGCGCACCACCTCGTGGATCGGCTCGATCTGGGCTCGCAGGTCGTCCGGCATGGGCGAGCGGTGCGCCTTGTACTCGGGGTAGAGCGCGTCGCGGAAGGTCGGCCCCTTGGCGTCGAACACGCAGGCGGCGTACTCGGCGTGCACTTCCTTGCGCAGGCTTTGCAGCATGTTGATCATGCCGCGGATGGCGCCGGTGGGGCTGCTGGTGGGGTCGCCCGGGACGGCACGCAGGTCCGGCATGGCGTGGAAGGCGCGGTACAGGTAGCTGGAGCCGTCGACCAGCAGCAGGGTTTTCTTCTCGCTCGGAATCTCATTCATAAGGGCAATTGTGCCTGCCCCGGACGTTTTACAATGGCTGGATGCGTGCCGCCCACCTCCCCCTCCTCCTGGTCTGCCTGGCCGCCGGTCTGGCACAGGCTCAAACCGCCGCCCCGGCACCGGCCGAACCGGCTGACAAAGCGGGCCGTCCCGAGCCGCGCGTCGAGACCATCCGCCACGAAGACACCGGCTCGCGCATCGACGAGTTGCGCGTGGGTGGCGAAACCAAGAGCATCACCGTCAAGCCCAAGGGCGATGCCCCGGCTTACGAAGTGGGGCCCGAGAGCAACAACCGCAACCCGGCCGCAGCCGACCGCGAGCGCGGTGCCGGCGGTTCGGGCGGCTGGAAAATCAAGAGTTTCTGATTCATGGCGGTTTTCACGGAAGTCTCATTCGATGAGGCCGGCGCCCTGCTGCAAACGCTGAACCTGGGCCAGCTGCAGGCCATGGAAGGCTGCCAGGGCGGCATCGAGAACACCAACTACTTCGTCACCACCGACCAGGGCGCTTATGTGCTGACCCTGTTCGAGCGCCTGAGCTTCGAGCAGTTGCCCTTCTACCTGCGCCTGATGAAGCACCTGGCGCACAGGGGCATCGCCGTGCCCGACCCGGCGGCCGACCGCGACGGCGACATCCTGCACACCCTCAAGGGCAAACCTGCCGCGGTGGTCAACCGCCTGCGGGGAAAAAGCGAACTCAGCCCCACGCCGGCGCACTGCGCGGCCGTGGGCGCCATGCTGGCGAAGATGCACCTGGCCGGGCGCGACTACGAACGCCAGCAGCCCAACCTGCGCGGCCTGGCCTGGTGGAACGAAACCGTGCCGGTGGTGCTGCCGCACCTGACGCCCGAGCAGGCCACGCTGATCCGCAGCGAGCTGGCCTACCAGAACCATGTGGCGGCGCAGTCCGTTTACGCCGCACTGCCGCGCGGCCCGATCCATGCCGACCTGTTCCGCGACAACGTGATGTTCGACACCGAAGCGGACGCCGATGGCGCGCCGGTGCTGACCGGCTTCTTCGACTTCTACTTCGCCGGCGTCGACAGCTGGCTGTTCGACGTGGCGGTGTGCCTGAACGACTGGTGCATCGACCTGGCCAGCGGCGAAACCGATGCGACGCGCACCCGCGCCTTCCTGCAGGCCTACGCTGCCGTGCGGCCCTTCAGCGCCGCCGAGCGCGAACTGCTGCCGGCCATGCTGCGCGCCGGTGCGCTGCGCTTCTGGACCTCGCGCCTGTGGGACTTCCACCTGCCGCGCGAAGCCTCCATGCTGCAGGCGCACGACCCGGCGCATTTCGAACGCGTGCTGCGCCAGCGCATCCAGCATCCGGTGCACGCCTCCGACGTTCTCGCCAGCCCAGCCCTGCAAGCGGCATGAAACTCAACATCGTCCCCGCGCGTACCGGCTGGCTCTGGGTCAAGGCCGGGCTGCGCACCTTCTGGCAGCAGCCGCTGGCGCTCTCGGGCCTGTTCTTCCTGTTCATCACCGTCATGTCGGTGGCCAGCCTGCTGCCCTACCTCGGCAACGCCCTGGCCCTGAGCCTGCTGCCGGCGGCCACGCTGGGCCTGATGGCCGCCACGCGCGAGGCCACCCTGGGCAAGTTCCCCATGCCGTCGATCCTGGTCAGCGCCTTTCGCGCCGGGCGCCAGCAGGCGCGCGCCATGGTGGTGCTGGGCGTGGTCTATGCGCTGGCCTTCCTGGCGGTGCTGGGCATCTCGGCCCTGTTCGACGGCGGCGACTTCGCCCGCCTGTACCTGGTGGGCGGTACGCTGACGCGCGAGATGGTGGAAAGCCCGGCGTTCCAGAACGCGATGTGGGTCGCCATGGCGCTGTACCTGCCGCTGTCGCTGCTGTTCTGGCACGCGCCGGCCCTGGTGCACTGGCATGGCGTGCCGCCGGTGAAAAGCCTGTTCTTCAGCGGGGTGGCCTGCGTGCGCAACTTCGGCGCCATGACGGTCTTTCTGCTCGGCTGGATGGCGGTCTTCTCCGTCGTGGGCATGCTGCTGATGGTGCTGAGCGCCCTGCTGGGCCAGCCCGAGCTCATGGGCATGCTGATGTTCCCCGCCGCCATGCTGTTGGCGGCCATGTTCTTCAGCTCGATCTGGTTCAGCTTCCGCGACAGCTTCGTGGCCGATGATGACGCGCCGGCCAGTACCGAAGCCCCGCAGATTTGACTTGCGTCAAACCCGCTCACAATACAGCACCCTTCTGCTGCAACGGGCCCAGTGAGGCCACAGGCCTGCGCTAGCATCATGAGCCATGGGTCGTCAGCCGGCTGACATGGGGTTTCAGCGTGCAGCGTGACCCCGGCGACTCTTTCACCTCGGCACCGGAGACAGGCAGATGAAAATGACTTTCAAGATCGCCATGGCCGCAGCGGTGGTGCTGGCCGCCGCCGGTGCTGCCGTGGTCTGGGGGCCGTGGCGCGACAACGGCCTGGGCGAAGGTTTCGTCAGCGGCAACGGCCGTATCGAGGCCACCGAGATTGCGATAGCGACCAAGCTGGCCGGGCGGGTCAAGGACATCCTGGTCACCGAGGGCCAGTTCGTCAAGGCCGGGCAGCTGCTGGCGCACATGGAAATCGAGAGCCTGCAGGCGCAGCGCGAGGAAGCCGAAGCCCGGCTGCAGCAGGCGAAGGAGGCCGTCAGCGGCGCCGAGATGCAGGTGGCCCTGCGCCAGAGCGACCACCAGGCCGCGCTGGCCCTGGTGGCGCAACGCGAAAGTGAACTCGATGCCGCGCAACGGCGCCTGCCCCGCTCGGAAAAACTGGCCAAGGAGGGCTTCTTCTCCGGCCAGCTGCTGGACGACGATCGCGCCCGCGTGCGCAGCCAGGAAGCCGCCGTGGCGGCGGCCCGCTCGCAGGCCAAGGCGGCCCAGGCCGCCATTGCTGCGGCACGCAGCCAGGTCACCGGCGCCCAGGCGAATGTCAAGGCACTCGAAGCCACGCTGGAGCGCATCGACGTCGAGCTGGCCGACAGCGCGCTCAAGGCCCCGCGCGACGGGCGGGTGCAGTACCTGGTGGCCCGGCCGGGCGAAGTGGTGGCCGCCGGCGGCCGGGTCCTCAACCTGCTCGACCTGTCCGACGTCTACATGACCTTCTTCCTGCCCGAGACGGTGGCCGGCCGGGTGGCGCTGGGCAGCGAAGTGCGGCTGGTGATCGACGCCGCGCCGCAGTATGTGATTCCAGCCAAGGTGTCCTTCGTCGCCAGCGCGGCGCAGTTCACGCCGAAATCGGTGGAGACGGCCAGCGAACGGCAGAAGCTGATGTTCCGCGTGCGCGCCCAGATCGACCGCGAACTGCTGCTCAAACACCTGGAGCAGGTCAAGACCGGCCTGCCCGGCGTGGCCTGGCTCAAGCTCGATGCCCAGGCCCAGTGGCCGGCCCACATGGCCATCAAAGTCGTGCAGTGACCATGGCGCACGCGTCTGCCCCGGTAGCCCGCCTACAAGGGGTCAGCCTGCGCTACAAGAAGGCCACGGCACTCGACGCCGTCACGCTGGACATTCCGGCCGGCTGCATGGCCGGCCTGATCGGCCCCGACGGCGTCGGCAAATCGAGCCTGCTGGCCCTGGTGGCCGGCGCCCGGGCCATCCAGCAGGGCGGCATCGAGGTGCTGGGCGGCGACATGGCACGCGCGCGCCACCGGCGCACGGTCTGCCCCCATATCGCCTACATGCCGCAAGGCCTGGGCAAGAACCTCTACCCCACGCTGTCGGTGGAGGAGAACCTGCAGTTCTTCGCCCGCCTGTTCGGCCACGATGCCGCAGAGCGGCGCCGACGCATCGACGAACTGACCCGCAGCACCGGCCTGTATCCCTTCCTGGCACGCCCGGTGGGCAAGCTTTCAGGCGGCATGAAGCAGAAACTCGGCCTGTGCTGCGCCCTGATCCACGACCCGGACCTGCTCATCCTGGACGAGCCCACCACCGGCGTCGACCCGCTGGCGCGGGCCCAGTTCTGGGAACTGATCGCGCGCATCCGCGCCGCACGCCCCGGCATGAGCGTCATCGTCGCCACGGCCTACATGGAGGAGGCGCAGCGTTTCGACTGGCTGGCAGCCATGGACGACGGCCGGGTCCTGGCCACCGGCGCGCCAGCCGAACTGCTGGCGTGCACCGGGACCGGCACACTGGAGGACGCCTTCATCGCGCTGCTGCCGCCGGACAAGCGCCGCAACCACCAGCACGTGGCGCTGCAGCCGCTGGCCGCGGGCGACGCCGCGCCGGTGGCCATCGAGGCGCGTGAGCTGACCATGCGCTTCGGCGATTTCGTGGCGGTGGACCATGTGAGTTTTCGCATCCGGCGCGGCGAGATCTTCGGCTTCCTCGGCTCCAACGGCTGCGGCAAGACCACCACCATGAAGATGTTGACCGGGCTGCTGCCCGCCAGCGCGGGACAGGCCTGGCTGTTCGGCCAGGCCGTCGATCCGCACGACCTGGCCACGCGCCGGCGCGTGGGCTACATGTCGCAGTCCTTCTCGCTCTACGGCGAGCTGACGGTGCGGCAGAACCTGGAGCTGCATGCCCGGCTGTTCCACGTGCCGCCGGCCGGGCTGCCGGCGCGGGTGGCCGAGATGCTGCAGCGCTTCGGCCTGCAGGAGGCGCAGGACATGCTGCCGGAGCAACTGCCCCTGGGGCTGCGCCAGCGCCTATCGCTGGCCGTGGCCATGGTGCACAAGCCCGAGCTGCTGATCCTGGACGAGCCGACCTCGGGCGTGGACCCGATCGCGCGCGACGAGTTCTGGCGCCTGATGATCGAGCTGGCGCGGCGCGACCAGGTCACCATCTTCATCTCCACCCACTTCATGAACGAGGCCGAGCGCTGCGACCGCATCTCGCTGATGCATGCCGGGCGCGTGCTCGACAGCGACACGCCGGCGCAGCTGATGGCCAAGCGCGGCGCTGCCACGCTGGAAGAGGCCTTCATCAGCTACCTGATGCAGGCCAGCGACGCCCCATCGCCAGCGCCGGACGCCCCCGTGGTCACCGTGCCGGCCGATCCGCCCACGCGGGACAAACGCCTGGCGGCCCGGCTGCGCCGCAGCCTGGTGCGCATCTACAGCTACCAGTGGCGCGAGGCGCTGGAGCTGCAGCGCGATCCGGTGCGCAGCGCGCTGGCCCTGCTCGGTTCGCTGCTGCTGATGGTCGTGATCGGCTACGGCATCAGCATGGACGTCGAGGACCTGCGCTTCGCAGTGCTCGACCGCGACCAGACCCAGCTCAGCCACGACTACGCGGACAACCTGGCCGGCTCGCGCTACTTCTCGGTGCGGCCGCCGCTGGCCGACTACGCCGAGCTGGACCGGCGCATGCGCAACGGCGAGATCTCGCTGGCATTGGAGATCCCGCCCGGCTTTGCGCGCGACGTCGAGCGCGGCAATGCGGTGCAGATCGGCGCCTGGATCGACGGTGCCATGCCGCAGCGCGCCGAGACCGTGCTCGGCTACGCCCAGGGCATGCACCAGCACTGGTATGTGCAGCAGGTGCGCGCACGCACGGGCACCACGCCGGCCAGCCTGGTCAACGTCGAGACGCGCTACCGCTACAACCCGGATGTGAAGAGCCTGCCGGCCATGGTGCCGGCCGTCATCCCGATGCTGCTGCTGATGCTGCCGGCCATGCTGACGGCGCTGGCCGTGGTGCGCGAGAAGGAGCTGGGCTCCATCATCAACTTCTACGTCACGCCGACCACGCGCGCCGAATTTCTGCTCGGCAAGCAGTTGCCCTATGTGCTGCTGGCCCTGCTCAATTACGCCCTCATGTGCCTGGCAGCGGTCACCGTGTTCGGCGTGCCCATGACCGGCAGCTTTGCCACCTTGACGGCCGCAGCCCTGCTGTTCGTGCTGTGCTCCACCGGCATGGGCCTGCTGGCCTCCACCGTCACGCGCAGCCAGATCGCCGCCATGTTTTTCACCATGGTCGGCACCATGATCCCGGCCAACCAGTTCGCGGGCCTGATCAACCCCGTCTCGTCGCTCGAGGGCGGCGGCCGCATCATCGGCGAGATCTACCCGGCCAGCCACATGTTCACCATCAGCCGCGGCGTGTTCAGCAAGGCGCTGACCTTCCATGACCTGCAGGCGCAGTTCTGGCCGCTGCTGCTGGCGGTGCCGGTCATCCTCGGCCTGGCCGTGGTGCTGCTCAGGAAACAAGAGAAATGATGAGCAATTGGCGCCGTCACCTGGACAACATCTTCCGCCTCGGGCTCAAGGAGCTCTGGAGCCTGTGGCGCGATCCGGCGATGCTGTTCCTGATCGTCTACACCTTCACCATTGGCGTCTACACCGCGGGCACGGTCATGCCCGAGACACTGCACCGCGCGCCGATCGCCATCGTGGACGAGGACGACTCGGCCCTGTCGGCGCGCATCGTCTCGGCTTTCTACCCGCCGCAGTTCACGCCGCCGGCACGCATCGGCCTGGCCGAGATCGATCCGGCCATGGACGCCGGCCGCTACACCTTCGTGCTGGTGATCCCGCCCAATTTCCAGCGCGACGCGCTGGCCAGCCAGGCGCCGGCGCTGCAACTCAACATCGACACCACCCGCATGAGCCAGGCCTTCGCCGGCAACGGCGCGATCCAGCAGATCGTCACCGGCGAGGTGAACGAGTTCGTGCGCCGCCACCGCGGCACGGCACCGTTGCCGGTGGAGCTGGCGCCGCGCATGCGCTTCAACCCGGACCTGAATCCGACCTGGTTCAGCTCACTGATGGAGCTGGTCGGCCACATCACCATGCTGTCGATCATCCTCACCGGCGCGGCGCTGATCCGCGAGCGCGAGCACGGCACGGTGGAGCACCTGCTGGTGATGCCGGTCACGCCGACCGAGATCATGCTGGCCAAGGTCTGGTCGATGGCGCTGGTGGTGGTGCTGGCCACCGTGCTGTCGCTCGGGCTGGTGATCCAGGGCGTGCTGCAGGTGCCGATCGAGGGTTCGCTGGCGCTCTTCCTGGCCGGCGCCACGCTGCACCTGTTCGCCACCACCTCCATGGGCATCTTCATGGCGACCGTCGCCCGCAGCATGCCGCAGTTCGGCCTGCTGATGATCCTCGTCATGATGCCGCTGCAGCTGCTGTCGGGCGGCATGACGCCGCGCGAGAGCATGCCCTGGTGGATCCAGCAGCTGATGAAGCTGGCACCCACCACCCACTTCACCGAACTCAGCCAGGCCATCCTCTACCGTGCGGCGGGGATCGAGGTGGTGTGGAGTTCCTTCCTGGCGCTGGCCCTGATCGGCTCGGTGCTGTTCGCGCTCTCGCTGGCGCGCTTCCGCCGGACGATTGCCCAGTTGGCCTAGACGACCCCCCGCGGCGGCAAGACGATCAGGGGGAGCATCACGGCGCCCCGCCCTCACGTACGTCACGCTCCGCCGCACGACAGGCGGCGTGACGCTGCGACGAAGCTTACAGCTTCAGGCCTTGCGGATTGGCCGTCAGGTAGCCGACCGCGGCACCGAAGCGGTCCTTGTAGTTGGCCCGCACCAAGGGATCCAGTGTCGCCTTGACCTTGTCGTGCAGCGGCTTCTCCCAGTCGCCCGGGTGCTGGAAATTGCTCATGATGTAGGTCCAGCCGTTGATCGCATCGACCGACTGCAGACCGGTGGACTCGGCCCCGGCCGGGCACGACAGCAGGCGCGACAGCTGTCGCGTATCGACGTTGTAGGCCCAGAGGAAGTTGTTGACGTGGCGGCCGCTGTCCTCGCCGATGAACAGGGTGCGCAGCTTTTGCGAGAACTTGATGTTGTCCGGGTTGGCGATCTTGTCGGCATGCGCCAGATTGCCCAGCGCATCCGGCGTGGCGAGATCCACACCCACCAGTTCGGCCGGGGCTGACATGTCCACCGGTACCCATTCGCTGTCGATGGCCCCACCAGCAACGTCCTTCTTTCCGGCCTTGAGGTTGAGCGCATAGACCGCGCCCGAGGCAGGTCCCTGCACCTTGATGTCGGTCGTGCCATCCACCATGGAAGCCTGGATGTAGCTCATGGCCGAATAGGCGATCTTGTCGTGAGCGTTGACCGTCGTGCCTTCCATCTTGGAAAAGCCCATGCTGCCGCCCACGAGGGCGGCATAGCGGTGGGTTTCCAGGAAGGCAGCCGCCTTCTCCATGCCCGGCTTGAGCTTGACCCAGTTGTTCTTGCCGGCATAGCGGATCTTGGTGTAGCTGGCGTCGTGCGGGTCGACCGTCTTCACGTCCATGATGTCGGTCGGCTTGAGCTTGTTGGCCAGGGCTTCGATCTCCTTGCTGCTGGCGTGGCCGAGCTTGATCCACGACAGCGTGGCGCTGCCCGGGCCGACGCCGGAAGTCTGGTGCCACTTGGCCACGTAGAGTGTGCCGGCCGACAGATGCTCGGCCTTGTCGGCGATGAACATGAAGAGACCGCCATTGGTGGCGTCGTCACCCATCAGCACCGTGCGGCGATCGGGCATGACTTCGACCAGCTCATGCGAAATGCGGCCGAGGCAGTAGTACTTGGTGATGGAGCCCGTGCCGTCCGGATGCACGGTCACCTCGGGCAGGTGACCGTAGTGGTAGGGATTGGCGATCAGCTCGTCGCCGAACAGCTTGCGGCTGAAGGCCTTGAAGCGCATGTCCTTGGGATTGAAGGCGTCGGGCTCGTACTCTTCGCTGGACAGGTGCGTGTTCCAGGGCGAGAGGCTGGCGCCGCAGGTGATCCACAGGCCCTGTGCCGGCGAGGTGTCGACGTTGTGGTACTTCACCAGGCTGAGCTTGCCGGTGGCCGGATCCTGGTCCAGCGTCAGCACGGCAATCGGCGACGGCAGCGTGCCGTAAGTCTTGTCGCCGGCCTGGTTGCGCGAGGCGTATTCGAACTGCACCACGGCAAACACCGTATTGCCCTTCACGCCCGGCACCTTGGCCTTGGGCAAGGTCAGCAAGGAGGTGCCATCAGGGCAGTCGGAGAAGATCTGGCGCTCCTTGCCGGGATAGGAGGTGTCGATGATGGGACGGTTCAGGATGTCGTAGTAGCCGCCGGCCAGCACCGTGCCGCCCTTGCCGTCTGGCACCTGGTCGCCGGTGATGAAGAAGGACTGGTAGGCCAGTTGGTAGCTCTGTGCACGGCCATCGGGGTAGCTGAGCTGCAGGCTGGAGCCGACAGTGGTGGTCGCCATGGCGGCGGGGTTGGCCAGGGTCGGCGCAGCCATCGAGGTGAAGCTGGCTCGCACACCGCTGCCGGTGGCGGTGCTTGCGCCGGGAGTGGCACAAGCCGAGAGAAGCGAGCTCGCGGCTATCGTGCCCAGGGGCAACATGGGGACGCCGGCGAGCAGTTTGAGCGCCTGGCGGCGCGACGAAGTAGTCTGGAGAGACATGGTGAGCAGTTCCTGGAAAGATGCACCCCCGGTGCACAAGCCCACCATGCTAGGAGCCCCGCATGACAGTTTCATGAAGGCGGTCTGGCCCAGCGCCAGCACGCCAGCGGCGTCAGGGCACCGGCGTCAGCTTGGCGACCGACAGCGCCAGCCACTTGACGCCGTGGCGCGGGAAGTTGACCTGCGCGCGCGCGTCATCGCCCGCGCCTTCGAGCGTGAGCACCGTGCCTTCGCCGAACTTGGTGTGGAACACCTTCATGCCGACCTTCAGGCCGGTGCTCTCGCTCGCTTTCGACACCGGCTCGGGCGCGTTTCGGCTGCTCGAAAAATCAGAGTCAAATTGGCCTTTAACCCCCGACCATCCTGAGCGACCAGCTCCTGAATTGATAGCACCATCGAAGCCGGAGCCAAAACCTTGGTGCTTCGGCGTGATCCACTTGAGCGTTTCTTCCGGCAGCTCGTCGAAGAAGCGGCTGCGGATGTTGTAGCGCGTCTGGCCGTGCAGCATGCGGGTCTGCGAATGGCTCAGGTACAGGCGCTGGCGCGCGCGGGTGATCGCCACGTACATCAGGCGCCGTTCTTCCTCCAGCCCGTCGAAGTCGCTCATCGAGTTCTCGTGCGGGAACAGGCCTTCCTCCAGCCCGGTGATGAAGACGCAGTTGAACTCCAGCCCCTTGCTGGCGTGCACCGTCATCAGCTGGATCGCATCCTGCCCGTCCTGCGCCTGGTTGTCGCCGGCCTCCAAGGCGGCGTGAGTGAGGAAGGCGGCCAGCGGCGACATCACTTCGCCGCTCTCATCCGGCGCGGCCTCGGCCGCCGTCTCTTGCGGCAGCGCCTCGGCATCGCGGCCGAAGCCTTCGAGCGAGACGAAGCTCTCTGCCGCGTTCACCAGTTCCTCCAGGTTCTCGATGCGGTCGGCGCCTTCGCGTTCGGTCTGGTAGTGCTCGATCAGGCCGCTGTGCGCCAGCACCAGCTCGATGATCTCGCGCAGCGTCAGGCCCTGCGTCTGCTCGCGCAGCACGTCGATCTTGGCCACGAAAGCGCCCAGATTCGCCCCGGCCTTGCCGCTGACCGTGCTCACCGCGTCATGCAGCGAGCAGCCGGCCGCGCGCGCCGCGTCCTGCAGCTGCTCCAGGCTGCGCGCGCCGATGCCGCGCGGCGGGAAGTTGACCACACGCAAAAAGCTGGTGTCGTCCAGCGGATTCTCCAGCAGGCGCAGGTAGGCCAGCGCGTGCTTGATTTCGGCCCGTTCGAAGAAGCGCAGGCCGCCGTACACCTTGTAGGGAATGGCAGCATTGAACAGGGCGGTCTCGATCACCCGGCTCTGCGCGTTGGAACGGTACAGCACGGCAATCTCTTTTCTTTCCATGCCTTCACGCACCAATTGCTTCATCTCGTCCACCATCCACTGCGCCTCGGCGAAGTCGCTGGTGGACTCATAGACACGCACCGGCTCGCCGGGTCCCTGGTCGGTACGCAGGTTCTTGCCCAGGCGGTGCTTGTTGTGGCTGATCAGTTCGTTCGCGGCGTCCAGGATGTTGCTGTAGCTGCGGTAGTTCTGTTCCAGCTTGATCTGGTGCTGCACCTTGAATTCGCGCACGAAGTCGGCCATGTTGCCCACGCGCGCCCCGCGAAAGGCATAGATGCTCTGGTCGTCGTCGCCCACGGCCAGCACCGCGCCGCCGTCCGGGCGCAGCGTGCCGCTGTTGTCCTGGCCGGCCAGTTGCTTGATCCAGGCGTACTGCAGCTTGTTGGTGTCCTGGAACTCGTCGATCAGGATGTGGCGGAAGCGCCGCTGGTAGTGCTCGCGCACCGGGTCGTTGTCGCGCAGCAGCTCGTAGGAACGCAGCAGCAGCTCGCCGAAGTCGACCACGCCTTCGCGCTGGCACTGCTCTTCGTAAAGCTGGTACAGCTCGACCTTCTTGCGCGTGTCCTCGTCGCGCGCCTCCACCATGTGGGGGCGCAGGCCGTCTTCCTTGCAGCCGGCAATGAACCACTGCAACTGCTTCGGCGGAAAACGTTCGTCGTCCACATTGAACTGCTTGCACAGGCGCTTGATGGCACTGAGCTGGTCCTGCGTGTCCAGGATCTGGAAGGTCTGCGGCAGGTTGGCCGCCTTGTAGTGGGCGCGCAGCAGCCGGTTGCACAGGCCGTGAAAGGTGCCGATCCACATGCCACGCACATTGACCGGCAGCATGCTCGAGAGGCGCGTCATCATCTCGCGCGCCGCCTTGTTGGTGAAGGTCACCGCCAGCACGCCCCCGGGCGACACCTGCCCGGTCTGCAGCAGCCAGGCGATGCGCGTGGTCAGCACCCGCGTCTTGCCCGAGCCGGCGCCGGCCAGGATCAGCGCATGCTCGGGCGGCAGCGTAACGGCAGCGCGCTGCTCGTCGTTCAGGCTGGCCAGCAGCGGCGATTCGGCGGGGGTGGCGAACAGGGAGGGAGAGGAACCGGACGGCGGCAAAACAGAGGACATGTCGCCATTGTAGAAAGCCTGTCGTGCACGGGCTTCAAATCTGAAAAGGAAAAGCCCCGTGCGTAGCACCAGCCGCGCAGCATGCAGGGAGATAATCCCGTCTGCCCCATTGCCACTTTCCCACTTTTATGTCTCCTTTGACTGATACACGTCTTCCACGCACGCTGGACGACGTGCGCACCCTGGCTGAGCTCCTGGCATGGCGTGTGGCGCTCAGCCCGCAGACTGCCGCCTACCTGCAGTACGACGACATCGCTCGCAGTTGGACCCCCATTTCGTGGCAAGCTGTCGGGCAGCGGGTGGAACGCGTGGCGCAGACGCTGGAACACCTTCAGCTGCCGCGCGGCGCCCGCATCGCCATCCTGCTGCCCAATGGGCTGGATGCCGTCTGCTTCGACCAGGCAGCACTCGCCCAGGCCTGCGTGCCGGTGCCCCTGCATGCGCTCGACAACCCCGCCAGCATCGCCTACATCCTGAGCGACAGCGACGCAGCGCTGCTCGTGGTGCAGTCCGAAGCGCAGTGGCAGGCCATTGCCGCCACCGGCACGGCATTGCCCTCCTTGCGCCAGGTGGTCATCGTAGACACGGCCGCGCCCATGCCACCATCCGCGGGCGAGCCGGCGGTGCTCTCTCTGAACGACTGGCTGGCGCTTGCGGCAAAAACGCCCCCCAGTGAATCGCGCACCCGGCGCGCACCCGAGCACGATGAACTGGCCGCGCTGGTCTATACATCGGGCACCACGGGCAAGCCCAAGGGTGTCATGCTCACCCACGACAACATCCTGGAAAACGTGAAGGCCACGCTCCAGCGCGTGGCCCCGGTACCGGAGGACGTCTTCCTGTCGTTCTTGCCGCTGTCCCATACCTTTGAGCGCACGGCCGGCTACTACCTGCCCATCGCCAGCGGCTGCTGCGTGGCACATGCGCGCTCGGTCGCGCTGTTGCCTGAAGACCTGAAGACGGTGCGGCCCACCATCCTGATCTCGGTGCCGCGCATTTACGAGCGCGTGTACGCCGTTCTCAAGAACATGCTGGCCGGATCGGCACTGAAGTCGCGCCTGTTCGAAGGGGCGCAGGCGGTGGGCTGGCGTCGCTTCTGCCGCACGCAGCATTTGCCGCTGAAAAGCAGCGTGCCCGCCTGGCTGGATGCGCTGGTCTGGCCCCTGCTCGACAAACTGGTGGCCACACCGCTGCTGGCGCAGTTCGGCGGCCGCTTGCGCGTGGCCGTGAGCGGTGGCGCCGCACTGTCGCAACCCATCGCCCATTGTTTTCTGGGGCTGGGACTGCCGGTCCTGCAGGGCTACGGCATGACGGAAACATCGCCCGTGGTGTCCGCCAATGCGCTGGACGACAACGACCCGGCCACCGTGGGCCGCCCGCTCCCCGGTGTGGACGTGCGTATCGGCGACGACCAGGAGCTGCAGGTGCGCAGCCGCAGCGTGATGCGCGGCTACTGGAAGCGTGAGGCAGACACGGCGGCGGCGTTCGTCGACGGCTGGCTGCGCACGGGCGATCAGGCCGCGATCGAGAACGGACGCATCCGCATCCTCGGCCGCCTTAAGGAAATCATCGTCACCTCCACCGGAGAGAAGATTGCCCCCGCGGACCTGGAACTCGCCATCACCAGCGACCCGCTGTTCGAGCAAGCCTACGCGTTCGGCGACAACCGGCCTTTCATCGCCTGCATCGTGGTGCTGAGCCAATCCGGCTGGGCGCGGCTGGCCGCCGAACTGCACCTGGCAGCGGATGCCCCGGACAGCCTGCTGGCGCCCAGCGCCTGCGAGGCGGCCCTGCAGCGCATCCGCCAACTCACCGCTTCGTTTCCGCACTATGCGCAGCCCCGGGCGGTCGCCCTGACGCTGGAGCCGTGGACCAGCGAGAACACCCTGATGACCCCCACGCTCAAGCTCAAGCGCAAGAACCTGGCGGCCTATTTCGCGTCCGACATCGAGCGGCTCTATCGCCGCTGATCACCCGGCGACGGGTCTTCCCCACTGACGCGGGCAAGCTCTCTTCTCTCTTGCCTCGCATCGCGGCCCCGGAAACACGGCCTCGCTCCGCCGCAGACCTCAGGCCTTGCCAAACACCAACCGACTGGCCAACTGGTGCAGGTGCGTCCAGGGCGCCGTCAACTCTTCCAGCACGCTGAAGTGATTTTTGCCGGGAATGGTTTCGCACACCGGCACCACCTTCTTGCCCCAGACCTGCCGGATCAGCTGGTTGTGGCGGATGAACTCGGCGCTTTCATTGCCGCCGGCCACGGTGTAGAGCACGCCGCGCTTCGGCGCCGGCAACAGCGCCGGGCTGGCCAGGCGCACCTGCTCAGGCGTGAGCCTGAGCGAATCCTGCAGAAACGGCGTGTGCATGATCGGCGCCAGGTCGTACACGCCGGAGATGGAGAGCGCGCCCTTGACCAGGTCGGCCGGCAGATCCTTGGCATAGGCCGGCCAGAGACAATTCAGCAGCATGGCGGCCAGGTGGCCGCCGGCCGAGTGGCCCACCACATAAATACGGTTCGGATCCCCGCCGTACTTGCGGGCATTGCGCCAGACCCAGGCCAGCGCCTTGACCATCTGCAGCGTGATCTGCGGAATCGTCACCGCCGGGCACAGCGCGTAGTTGGGCATCATCACGCAGGCGCCCTGGTTGGTGAAGACAGGCGCGATGAAGGAGTGGTCGGCCTTGTCGAGCGAGCGCCACCAGCCGCCGTGGATGAACACCACCACCGGCGCACCGGCAGCCGGTGCCGGCTGCGGTGCCAGATGCGAGCGGGGAAAGACGTCGAGCGTCTCCATCGGCCCGTCGCCATAGGCGATGTCTTTCTCGTGCACATGGGCTTCACGCGCATCCTCGGAAGCATCGGCCCATTGGGCGAAGTGAGCCGCATGCTCGGGCACCAGTGCCCGGTTGTTGTACATGCGGTCGAGCCATTGTTTGTCCCAAGCAGTCATTCACTATCTCCTGTATCTGTTCCAGCCATTTGTGCAGGACGTGATCTTGTCACAAACCACCTGCCAGGCGGCGCCAAGCCGGCGACAGGGGGAAACCCTGAGAAAGTGAAGTCGCTGTATTCTTAGTTAATGAACCTGCATGCCAAACTCCAACAGCGCGCCGCCGAGCAGCGGCCGGTGCGCGTCGGTCTGATCGGCGCCGGCAAATTCGGCTCCATGTACCTGGCCCAGATCCCGCGCACGCCGGGCGTGCAGCTGGTGGCGATTGCCGACCTGTCGCCCGAGGCGGCCCGCGCCAACCTCGCCCGCGTGGGATGGAATCCGGCCTCCAGCGCCGCCACATCTGCGCAAGATGCTATCAAAACAGGAGCAACCTGGATCACTGACGACTGGAAGGCGGTGGTCACACAGCCGCAGATTGACATCATCGTCGAGTGCACCGGCTCGCCCATCGCCGCCGTGGACCACATCCTGGAGGCCTTTGCCCATGGCAAGCATGTGGTCAACGTCACGGTGGAGGCCGACGCCTTCTGTGGCCCGCTGCTGGCGCGGCGCGCGGCGCAGGCCGGCGTGGTCTATTCGCTGGCCTTTGGCGACCAGCCGGCGCTGATCTGCGACCTGGTGGACTGGGCCCGCACCTGCGGCTTTCCGGTGGTGGCCGCCGGACGCGGCCACAAGTGGCTGCCGCATTTCAGCGAATCGACGCCCGAGACGGTGTGGGGCAACTACGGCCTCACCCCCGAGCAGGCGGCGCGCGGCGGCCTCAACCCCAAGATGTTCAACAGTTTCCTCGACGGCTCCAAGCCTTCGATCGAGAGCACCGCTGTCGCCAACGCCACCGGCCTGACCGTGCCGAGCAACGGCCTGCTCTACCCACCTGCCAGCGTGGAGGACATTCCCTACGTCACGCGCCCGAAAAGCGAAGGCGGCGTGCTGGAGCGCAAGGGCATGGTGGAGGTGATCTCTTCGCTGGAAACCGACGGCCGCAAGATCCCCTACGACATCCGCATGGGCGTGTGGGTCACGGTGGAAGCCGAGACCGAGTACATCAAGAACTGCTTCGAGGAGTACAACGCCCACACCGACCCGACGGGCCGCTACTTCACGCTCTACAAGCGCTGGCACCTGATCGGGCTGGAAGTCGGCGTTTCCGTGGCTTCGGTCGCGCTGCGCGGCGAGCCTACCGGCGTGGCAAGCGGCTGGAACGCCGACGTGGTGGCCACCGCCAAGCGTGACCTGCAGCCTGGCGAGATGCTCGACGGCGAGGGCGGCTACACCGTGTGGGGCAAGCTGCTGCCGGCCAGCACCTCGCTGCAGATGGGCGGCTTGCCGCTGGGCCTGGCGCACAATGTCAAACTGGTGCGACCGGTGAAAAAGGGCCAGAGCCTGAGCTGGGCCGATGTGGCCATGGACACCAACACCCACGCCTACCGGGTGCGGCGCGAGATGGAACAGATGTTTGCCGGAGTGAAGAAATGAAGCTTGCCTTTCTGGGCATCGGTCTGATGGGTTTTCCCATGGCACGCCGCCTGTGCGAAGCCGGCCACGAGGTCCATGTCTGGAACCGTAGCCGTGACAAGGCCGAGCGCCTGGCTCCGCTGGCCACGGTGCACGACACCGCCGCCGCGGCCGTGCGTGGCGTTGAAATGGTCGTCACCATGCTGGAGAACGGCGAGGTGGTGGAATCGGTGCTGTTCGACGCCGGCGTCGCTCATGCGATGAACCCGGGCACGGTGGTGATCGACATGTCGTCCATCAAACCATCCGAGGCACGCATCCACGCCGAGCGCCTGGGCCACTACGCCATCACCCACGTCGATGCGCCGGTCTCCGGCGGCACCATCGGCGCCGAACAGGGCACGCTGGCCATCATGGCCGGCGGCAAACCCAGCACCTTCGAGCGTGCCCGCCCGGTGTTCGCGGCACTCGGCCGTGCCACCCATGTGGGGCCGAGCGGTTCGGGTCAACTGGCCAAGCTGGCCAACCAGATGATCGTGGGTATCACCATCGGCGCCGTGGCCGAGGCGCTGCTGCTGTGCGAGAAGGGCGGCGCCGACATGGCCAAGGTGAAGGAAGCCATCACCGGCGGCTTTGCCGACAGCCGCATCCTGCAGGTGCACGGCCAGCGCATGGTGGAGCGCGACTTCGAGCCGCGCGGGCGCATGACGGTTCAGCTGAAGGACATGCGCAACGCGCTCGACACCGCTGCCGGCCTGGGCTTTACGGCCCCCATCACCAGCCTGCTGGAGCAGCTCTACGCCGATGGCGTCGAGCACGGCCTGAGCAATCTGGACCAGTCCGGCCTGTTCGTCGAACTGGCCCAGCGCAACGGCATGCTGTGAGTCGGTGCGGCAGTCAAGCCACCAGCTCCAGTACATAGCCTTGGCCACGCACCGAGCGCACTGGCAGCACCAAGCCGCATTCGCGCTCGACCTTGCTGCGCAGCCGGCTGACGATTACCTCGATGCGGTGCTTGTCCACCTCGTCCGGATTGAAGCCGATCGCCAGCGCCAGCTCGCCGGTGCGGCACACCTCTCCGGATCTGGCCAGCAGGGCCTTGAACACCTGCTGCTCGTTCATCGAGAGCCGCAGCCGCGCCTGGTTGGGCGCCAGCAGGAAGCCGCTGAACGGATCAAGCTGCCAACCACCGCCCCCCCCCCTTGCCGGTGCAGCAGCTGAGTCGTCCTGCGCAAAGCGCGCGGCCAGCCGCTTGAGGATCAGCATCAGCTCATCCATGTCGACAGGCTTGACGAGGTAGGCATCCGCACCCCTGGCCAACCCCTCGAGCCGGTCCTCGCGCAGACTGCGAGCCGTCACGAAGACGATACCCATGCGCTCATCGTGCTGGCGCAGATAACGACACACCGACAGGCCATCCTCCCCGCTGAGGCCAATGTCGAGCACGGCAATCGTGCGCGGGTGGGTAGCCAGGTAGCGGTAGAAGGCGGCGGCCGACTCGAAGGTCTCGACCGCGAAGCCGTTGTGGCGCAGCTGAAACGCCATCTCCTGGCGCAGCACCGCTTCATCTTCGACCACCGACACCGTAAAACCTTCGTCCTTCATAGTCCCATGGTTCACAATAGGAGTGCCCATGGTATCAAGATACTGTCGCCTGTTGCTGTGCTGTCTGCTGCTGCTCGGCACCGCCGCGGTTGCGGCCATGACGGCCACCGTTATGCCCGACGCCGAGACCGCCAGCCTGTCCCTGGCCGGCCGGCTGCAGGCCAGCCCCCGTGGCGTGGGTCTGGATAGTGCCGAAGCGGCGCTGAGCGCCTACCGCAGCGGCAGCTTCGAGCCGGTGCCAGGTAACCTGGGCCGTGGCTATCGCGGCGGCGACGTCTGGCTGGCCTTCGATCTCGACCTGCAAGCGTGGCCGCAGCAGCGGGCCATTCTGGAAGTCGGCCCCGCCTACCTTGACCGCGTCACGGTCTACCTGACCACAAATGACGACACACTGCAGCGTGTCGGCCAGGCTGGTGACCAAGTGGCGCGCGCCATCGCGCCGTTGCCGGCCTTGAAGCCGGCCTTTCCGCTGTCACTGCTCGGTCAGGCGCGCGCCATTGTGCTGGTGCACATTCAGACAACCAGCACGCAGTCGGCGCTGGTCACGCTGTACCGGCCCGACCGCTTTGTGGACATGACCGTGAACGAAAGCCTGGTGCTTGGCTCCGTGTTTGCTGGCAGCCTGGGCCTGCTGTTGCTCACCGTTGCCATGTTCTTGCTGATGCGCGATCCGGTCTATCTCTTGTGGCTGCTCTATGTGGCCATGACCACCGGCCTGTGGTTCTTCATTGACGGCCTGGCCTACCACTTCCTCGCACTGCAACGCCTGGAGTGGTTCAACATCGCCACCAATGCGCTGGGCAGTCTGAGCCTGGCCATGTCACTGCTGGTTGCCACCTACCTGTTCGATTTCCGCCAGCTGTCAGTTTGGCTGCACCGCCTGTTCGTGGTCTGGCCGCTGCTGGTGCTGGTGGCCATGGCCGTGGGCCTGCTGTTCGACACAATGTTCGTGCCCAGCTGGCTGTTTCTTGTCAGCCTGCCGTTGACGGGTGCGGTGTGGCTGAGCATCCTGCGGCAGATGTTGCGCCGGCAGCGGATGGCCCTGCTGTTCGGCGTACCGCACCTGATCTACACCGGCCTGGCCGTGGTCAATATCGTGGCCAACATGGGTTGGCTGCCGTTCACGCTGTTTTCCTTCTACGGCTGGCAGGTAGCCGGCGCCCTGTACCTGGTGGCGCTGCAGTTCGCGCTGATCGACCGCACCCGCCAGACGCAGGTGCTCCATGCGCAGACACGGCAGCAACTGCTGACCCAACTGGCCAATCGCAACCAGGAGCTGGAGGAGCGCGTCACAGCCCGCACGCAGGAGATGCGGCAGGCGCTCGAGCAAGTGCGCCAGGCCGAACTCGAACAGCGGCAGTTGCTGTCCATGGCCTCGCATGAGTTCCGGACCCCGGCGGCCATGATCAAAGCCTCGCTCGACTCGCTGCGCTACCTGGAACCCCGGATACCGCCGGACGTGACGGCAAGACTGGACAACATTCGCCAAGCCAGCCAACGCCTGATCCATCTAACCAATGACCTGATCGACCAGGACCGGGTGCGCGAACGCAGCCTGACGCCTCGCCACAAGCGCATCAACCTGACAGACCTGGTGGCCGGCGTGGCGGCCCTGTACACCGATGCGCCATGGCTGCGGGTGCAACTGCCGGCGGCCCCGGTCTGGATCAACGCCGATCCGGCCCTGCTGACCATCGCACTGAACAACCTGATCGACAACGCCGTGCGTTACGGTGAAGGCAAACGCCATGGCGTCGTCGTCGAGCTGCAGAGCCAGCCGGGCGCGGCAGTGCTGCAGGTGGCCGACCAGGGGCCAGGCATTCCGGCTTCGGACAAACAGCGCATCTTTGAGCGCTACTACAGCAAGAGTGACAGCTGGCCCCGTGGGGAAAGAACCAGCAGTGGCCTTGGCCTGTTCATCGTGCACAGCATCGCCCGCAGCCATCAAGGCAGCATCCACGCCGAAGACAACCTCCCGCGTGGCACGGTCTTCATCTTCAGCCTGCCGCTCAAGGAGCGGACCGTCAACGGCTGACACGCCACCTTCCCGCAAGTTCTCTTTCCAGGCATTCAAAGGCTCTCAATCTTGAGAGTATTTGAGAGCCTTCGGCCTCTTTGTGTTTTTAAGATGGAAATGTTGTATTTGGCATTTTTATCTATAAGCGCGCTTTGATTGCAAAACTGCGATTGAGAGGTCCCCATGAATCACTCGTATCGCGTCATCTGGAACTGTGTCCTAGGCGTCTGGCAAGCCGTTGCAGAGACCGCCCGCGGCCAAGGCAAGAGCAAGTCCGTCGCCACCAGCCTGCTGGTACTCGGTGGCTTGGGGTTGACCGGTCTGAGCCCGGCCCTGGCGCAGTCGGTACTGCCCACCGGCGGCAATGTTGTCGCCGGCAGCGGCAGCATCGCCATCGCCGGCAGCACGATGACGGTCACCCAGTCCACCGCCCGCCTGGCGATTGACTGGCAGAGCTTCTCCATCGGCGCTGGCAACACGGTGCAGTTCGTGCAGCCGTCGACCTCGGCGGTGGCGCTGAACCGCGTCATCGGCTCCGATGTGTCGGTGATCCAGGGCGCGCTGAAGGCCAACGGCCAGGTGTTTCTGCTCAACCCGAACGGCATCCTCTTCAGCCCGACGGCTCAGGTGGATGTGGGCGGCATCGTGGCATCCACACTCGCCATGAGCAATGCCGACTTTCTCGCCGGCAACTACACCTTCGCCGGGACGAACTCCAACGCCATCATCAACCAGGGCAACATCACGGCCGTGGGCAACCAGGGCAGTGGCGGCACCGTGGCGCTGATCGCGGCCCAGATCACCAACACCGGCACACTGACGGCCGAGCGGGGACAGGTTCTGCTGGGTGCCGGCAGCAAGGTCACGCTGGACCTGGGAGGGCCGGTCAAGCTGAAAGTGGAACAAGGTGCGATTGACGCGCTCATTGCCAACGGCGGTGCCATTCGCGCCGACGGCGGCCAGATTCTCCTGACCGCACAAGCCGTAGGTGAACTGACCAGCACCGTCATCAACAGCACCGGTGTCATCGAAGCCAGAACCCTGGTCACGGGCGAACAGGGTCAGATCCTGCTCCTCGGAGGCATGGACAAGGACCGCATCGAAGTGGGCGGCACGCTCGACGCATCTGCCCCCCGCGGCGGCAACGGTGGCTTCATCGAAACCTCGGCAGCCTACGTCGAGACCATGCCGGACCTACGGGTCAACGCCGGGGCGGCACAGGGCAAGGGCGGCGCCTGGTTGATCGACCCGTACGACTACACCATCAACGCCGCGGCCGCCAGCACAATCACCGCCGCACTCAACAGCGATACCAGCGTCACAGTGACGACTGCCGTCTCCAACACCAGCTACGGCGGGTCCGCTGTCAGCGGCAACGGTGACATCACGGTGGCCAGCGCGATCACCAAATCCAGCGGCAGCGAGGCAACCCTCACCTTGCGTGCCGATCGCAACATCGTCGTCAACAGTGACATCGGCGCCAGCGCGGGCAAGCTCAACATCACCCTCAGCGCTGCCAACGCAGCCAGCGCCACCACCGGCGGCGTGGATATCAATGCGAACCTCAGCGCCAATGGCGGCAACATCCTCATCGGCGGCGGCACAGGAACCAGCACCAACGGCATTGGCTATGCACTGAATCTGGACGCCAGCAACGCCGCCGTGGTGGTGCAACAGAACCGGTCGATCACCTCCAGCGGCGGCGACATCACCATCAACGGGCGTTCACTGTTGTCGGCTGGCGGCTCCTACAGCAGCGTGAAAGGCGGCGTCTATGTCAAATCGGGCGTGACCATCCTCAGCGGTGACGGTGATCTTTTCATCACCGGCGAGAGCTCCAATGGCCTGAAGAATTTCGGTTTCGGTGTCGAGGCCAACTCCAATACGCTGACCCGGATCGGCACCGGCAGCGGTACCGGACGCATAGTGCTCAATGGCGTCAATACCGGCGGTGACGACGGCGCCCTGGGGCTGATCAACAACGGCAGCTACGACCGTCTGCACTTCGTCGCACCCTCGGTAGCCCACCTGGTCATCAAGGTCAACGGCAATACCAAGGCCGTCACCTACACCTACAGCCCTCCCAACAGCGGCTGTGGCGCCATCTACCCGAACTGTGGCTACCTACAGGTGCCCGGTGCCAACAACAGCTACCTCTATGCAGCTTACGACGTCGTCAACATGGCGACCCTGCCTCTGTACGTTTCCATCTCTGCCGGCGGCGGCAAGGTCTACGACGCCAACACCGATGCCACTGGCATCAGCCTCAGTTCGCTCGGCGGCCCGGTCGGCTTCAACGTTTCGTCCCTGGGCAGCGTGAGCTTTTCCACGCCCAGCAAGAACGCTGCCACCTACTTCAAGCTCAACTCCAGCGGTCTGAATCCGACGACCTACACGTCGGGAGGGTCGTCGTACGCCGTCAGCTACTACCTTGACGGCAGCTACACCATCACCCCCAAGGCTCTGACGCCGGCGGCAGCCAACAAGGTCTACGACGGCACGACAGCAGCCGCACTGACCGCCTCCGGCCTGCTGACCGGGGACGTGGTCAATTTCAACTACGCCACCGGCGGCTTCTCGGACAAGGACGTCGGCAACGGCAAGACGGTCACAGCCACCGGCGTCTCTCTGTCCGGGGCCGATGCCGGCAACTACTCGCTGGGTTCGACCACGGTCAACGCGACTGCCAACATCACGCCCAAGGAAATCGCCGTGGGCGGTCTGACCGCCAGCAACAAGCTCTACGACGCCAACACGAGCGCCACCATCGCCGGCACGCCGGTCTTCAACTACGCCGCCCCTGGCGCTGGAACGAGCTCCGACCAGAAGGCCTACACGGGCGACAGCCTCACCCTGAATGTCGGCACGGTATCAGCCAGCTTCGCCAACAAGAATGTCGGCAACGGCAAAGCCGTGTCGGTCAGCGGGTACTCGCTGTCCGGTGCAGACGCGGGCAACTACACCCTGGTCCAGCCCAGCGGACTGACCGCCAACATCACGCCCGCACAGCTCACGATCAACGGCCTGTCGGCCAACAACAAGGTCTATGACGGCAACACCAACGCCACCCTCAGCGGTACGGCCTCGCTGGCAGGACTCATCGGTTCGGACACCGTCAATCTCTCGGGCAGCGCGGCGAGCGGCACCTTTGCCGACCCGAACGCGGGCAACGGCAAGGCCGCCACGGCCAGCCTCAGCGGCCTGTCCTTGTCCGGCGCCGACGCCGGCAACTACCAGATTGCGGGCGTCACCAGCCCCTTGAGCGCCAACATCACCGCCGCAGCCCTGTCCGTCACCGCCAACAACGCAAGCAAGACCTACGACGGCCAGGCCTACAGCGGCGGCAACGGCGTGAGCTACTCCGGCTTCGTCAACAACGAGGATGCCAACGCACTTGGCGGCTCGCTCGCCTGGGGCAGCTCCAGCCAGGGCGCCGTCAACGCCGGCAGCTACACCCTCACCCCCAGCGGCCTGACCTCCTCCAACTACAACATCAGCTACACCAACGGCGCGCTCACCGTCAACCCGGCCACGCTGACCATCACCACCAACGCCGCTTCGCGCACCTACGGCTCGGCCAACCCCGCTTTCAGCGGCACGGTCACCGGCTTCGTCGCCGGACAGAACGCCGCCAACGCGCTCGGCGGCAGTCTGGCCTTCAGCACGTCGGCCACCCAGAGCAGCAACGTCGGCAGCTATGGCCTCACCGGCAACGGTCTGACGGCCAACAACGGCAACTATGTCTTCGTGCAGGCCACGGGCAATGCCTCGGCCCTGACGATCACGCCCGCAGCCCTGTCCGTCACCGCCAACAACGCCAGCAAGACCTACGACGGCCAGGCCTACAGCGGCGGCAACGGCGTGAGCTACTCCGGCTTCGTCAACAACGAGGATGCCAACGCGCTTGGCGGCTCGCTCGCCTGGGGCAGCTCCAGCCAGGGCGCCGTCAACGCCGGCAGCTACACCCTCACCCCCAGCGGCCTAACCTCCTCCAACTACAACATCAGCTACACCAACGGTGCGCTCACCATCGCCGGCGTGGCAGCCACACCGGCAGCCGTAGCCGAGGTCAAACCGGAGCCCCAGCAGTACATGCCGAAAGCGGCGCTGGTACCTCAGTTTGCGGATGCCAACATCGACCTGCGTCCTAGCGCCAAACCGCTGGGCACGCCTAACGGCCTGAATTACGTCTTTGTCGACAACACGCCGGCGTCGATCGCAGACGGCGGCACCAAGCGCCTGACCGAGGAAGGCATCGGCACAAGCTACCTGCCGCGCAGCACGCTGGGGCCGACGAACGTCTTCGTGCTCAACGGCGGCATCAACACCACCCCCTTCATCAATCTCCCTCAAAGGAACGGGAACGAGTGACCGGCAGGCCCCGCCTCGTCTGCGAAGGCTTCCAATGCCCCGCATGAACCCAGGTCAGGCCCGTCACCCCTGAAGACCCGATGAAAAAGACACTCCTATACACATCACTGGCCCTGGCCTATGTCGGCGGTCCGGTGCAGGCGCAGATCGCACCCGACGCGGGCCAGACGCTGCAACAACTGGCGACGCCGCCGCAGCAGCCAACCCCAAGCCAACCCTTGCTGATCGAGACTCCACGCGGCGCGGTCGACGTGCCTCCCGGTGGCCCCAAGGTCAGACTCAAGGGTGTGACGTTCTCCGGCAACTCCGTCTTCGACGCAGCCGAACTGACGGCGATCATCTCGGACGCCCTGAACCAGGACTTCGACCTTGCCGGACTGTGGACGCAAGCCGAGCGCATCGCCGCCTTCTATCGCGCACGCGGCTATCCCTTCGTGCGGGTGTTCGTGCCGGCCCAGGCTTTTGCTGACGGACAGCTTCGCATCGATATCCTGGAAGGCCGGTACGGCCGGGTTCTGCCCGCCGGAGATGCCTTTCCCGCCGACGCGCCGCTGCCCTTCCTGGCCGCGCTTGAGCCTGGTTCGCTGATCGAGAGCCAGCGCCTGGAGCGCACCATGCTGCTCCTTGAAGACTTGCCGGGTGTGAAGATCCGGCCCACCATCGAGCCGGGACGCGAGGTGGGTAGCGGCGACCTCACGGTGGACGTGCAGCGGGAGTCCTATTACGACGGTGAAGTCGGCCTCGACAACGCCGGCAATCGCTACACCGGCGATCTGCGTGCACGCGCCACACTGCACGTCAACAGCCCCTGGCGCTTCGGTGACCACCTCTCCATCAACGGCCTTACCACCGATGCCGGCATGTGGCTGGGTTCACTGGACTATGAACTTCCTCTGGGCGGTTCGGGCCTGCGCGGGCAGTTCGGCTATGCCCAGACCCGTTATGCCCTGGGCAAGGAATTCAGCTACCTTGACGCCACGGGCTCGGCACGGATCTGGACCGCCAAGGCCAGCTACCCGCTGTACCGGTCGCAACCCTCCAACCTGACGGTCTCATTGGCGTACCAGCAGAAATTCCTGGAAGACCGCTACGGCAATACCGGTTCGCTCGAAAGCAAGTCCAGCCAGACGCTGCCGCTGTCGCTGCGCTTCGACCACCGCGACGGCATGGGCGGCGGCGGCATCAGCTACGGCGCCCTCACCTGGACCGTGGGCAAGCTCTACCTGGACGGTGGTCTAGCCTCACAGGACGCCACCACGGCCCGCAAGGACGGTGGCTTCAGCAAGCTCAACCTGGACATTTCGCGCATCCAGAAGCTGCCCGGTGCCTTCACACTGTATGGCCGCTACTCCAGCCAATGGACCAACAAGAACCTGGATTCTTCGGAGCGCATGGGACTGGGCGGCGTCTACGGCGTGCGGGCCTACCCGATGGGCGAAGCGTCAGGCGACACCGGCTGGATGACGCAAGTCGAGTTGCGCTACGCCATGGGCCAGGTCGCACCCTATGTCTTCTACGATGCCGGCCAGATCAACACCAATGCCCAGCCGTGGGATGCCAATTCAAGCGCCAGCCGCTTTCTCTCCGGCCACGGTCTGGGTGTGCGCGTCGATTACCGAGGCTGGAATCTGGACCTCTCGCTGGCATGGCGCCTGCAAGGTGGCGAAGCGACGTCGGACACCCGCCAGCAACAGCCACGCGTCTGGCTCATGGGCGCGTACCGCTTCTAGGCGACCTTCCTACTCCTCAGCCAGCATGTCCGAGCCGTTGCGGATGCGGTGCATGCTGGCAATCGGCACCGTCCAGACAATGCCGTCGCCGATCTGACCTGTGCTGCAGATCATGATGATGGTGTTGCGGATCTCCTCCACCATGGCATCGTTGGCCAGCACGGTCACCATGACCTTGGGCGTGTAGTCGGTCAGCTCTTCCTTCACCGTGCGTTTGCCGACTGCCGCTGGCGCGGTGAAGCCTTCGGCCTTGGTCAGCGTGAGGCCCGGGAAGTTGGGAATGCCCCGTAGCGCCTCGCGCAGCAGCGGCAGGCGGTTGGGGCGGACGATGGCGCGGATTTCCTTCATTTCTTTCATGTCTGTCGTCCTCAGGCGTCAAGGTTGTGGTCGTCAAACCAGCGGTACAGCGCCGGCAGCACCACCAGCGTCAGCAATGTCGATGAAATCAGGCCGCCGATCACCACCACCGCCAGTGGTTTCTGCACTTCGGAGCCCGGCCCGGTGGCGAACAGGAAGGGTACCAGCCCCAGCAGGGCCACGGTGGCGGTCATCATGACCGGACGGAACCGTTGCACACAACCTTCGCGAACGGCCTTGAGTACGTCCAGGCCGTCATCACGCAGACGGCGGATGGAGGTCACCAGCACCACGCCGTTGAGCACGGCAATGCCCCACAGGGCAATGAAGCCCACCGAGGCCGGCACGCTCAGGTACTCGCCGGTGACAGCCAGTCCGATCACACCGCCGATGGACGCGAAAGGCAGCACCAGGATGATCAGGGTCGCCAGCTTGATCGACTTGAACAGCATGAACAGCAGGAAGAAGATGGCGGCAATCGTGATCGGCACGATCACAGCCAGCGTGCTCATGGCACGCTCCATGTTTTCGAACTGGCCGCCGAAGACAAAGTAAAAGCCCTCGGGCAGCTGGATCTCGGCCGCGATGCGGCGTTCCACCTCCTCCACAAAGCCACCCAGGTCACGTCCCTCGACGTTGGCGCCCACCACCACCCGGCGCTTGGCGCTCTCGCGGCTGATCTGGGCCGGGCCGTCTCGGAGTTCGATGGTAGCCACCGAGTACAAGGGCACCAGGGCGCCATCGGGGGCCCGCAGCAGGGTATTGCGGATGTTCTCCACCGAGTTGCGCGCCCCTTCGGGGAAGCGCACCGCGATACCGAAGCGGCGCTCGCCCTCGTACAGCTTGCTGACTTCCTTGCCGCCGATGGCAGTCTCGATCAGGTTGTGCACTTCGGCCACGTTGATGCCATGACGCGCAATGGCCTTGCGGTCGATGTCGATGGTCAGTGCCTGCTGGCCCGACAAGCGTTCGATGCGGATGTCACGCGCGCCCTCCACACTGCGCAGCAGCCGGGCCACCTGTTCCGAGACACGGCGCAGATCGGCCAGGTCGTCACCGAAGATCTTGACCGCCAGCTGCGAGCGCACGCCGGTGACCATCTCGTCCACACGCTCGGAAATGGGCTGAGACAGCACGATCTGCACCCCGGGAATGGTGGACAGACGTTTGCGGATGTCCTCGTCGATTTCGTCCTGCGTACGGTTCGACTTCGGGTCGAGCAGGACGATGGGATCGGACTCGTTGGGTCCGGCCGGATCGGCCGGCGACTCGCCGCGCCCGAGCTTGGACACCACCATGCGCACACCGGGCACTTCGGCGATCGACCTCATGGCCCCCATCTCCAGGCGGATCGACTCGTCCAGAGAAATGCTGGGCACCCGGTTGATCTGCGGCGTGAGCGCACCCTCCTTCATGGTCGGCATGAAGGACTTGCCGAGGAACGGGAATAGCACCAGCGAACCCAGCAGCAGGCCCACCGCCACGGCCAGCGTGGCGCGCTGGCGTGACAAGGCACGATCCAGCAGCTTCAGATAGGCGTTCTTGAGAACGGCAATGAAACGCGTGTCGTGATCGGCCCCGCCCTTGAGGATGTAGGAACACAGCACCGGCGACAGAAACAGCGAGACCAGCAGCGATGCCCCCAGGGCAATGACGATGGTGAGCGCCAGCGGCGCAAACATCTTGCCTTCGATGCCTTGCAGCGTCATGAGCGGAAGGAACACCAGCATGATGATGACAATGCCGAAAACGGTGGGGGTGGCGACCTCCTGCGTAGCGTCCAGGATCACGCGCACGCGCGAAGCGCCGGCCGGGGCCAGCCCCAGCCGGTGAAACACGTTTTCCACCACCACCACGGTGGCGTCCACCATCAGGCCGATGGCGATCGCCAGACCGCCGAGCGACATCAGATTGGCTGAAATGCCGTAGCGGTTCATCATGATGAAGGTAGCGAGCGGTGCGATGATCAGCGTGGCCACCACGATCAGACTGGAACGCACGTCGCCCAGGAACAGGAACAGGATCACCACCACCAGGAAAATGCCTTCGATCAACACCTTGCCGACCGTCCACAAGGCGGAATCCACCAGCTCGGTGCGGTCGTAATAAGGCACGATCTGCAGACCGCCCGGCAGCATGCCCTTGCGGTTGATCTCGTCGACACGCTGCTTGACACGCGAGACGATCTGCTTGGCGTTGCCGCCGCGCATCATGAGCACGATGCCCGACACCGACTCGGTGTAGCCCCCCTTGATGATGGCGCCCTGGCGCACCTCGTGGCCCAGCGTCACCTCCGCCAGGTCGCGCACATACAGCGGCACCCCGTTCTGCTCCCGCACCACGATGTTGGCAATGTCGTCCAGCGTCCGGATCAGACCGACACCACGAATCAGGTATTGTTCGGCGCGCTGCGGCAGGATGCCACCACTGGCATTGGCATTGTTGTTGGCAATCGCCTCGTAGACCTGGCCAATGGAGACGTTGTGGTGCAGCAACCGGTCGGGTTTGGCCAGCACCTGGTACTGGCGCACGTAACCGCCCTGGGAGTTGATTTCAGCCACCCCGGGAATGGAGCGCAGCAGCGGCCGCACCACCCAGTCCTGCACGATGCGGCGCTCGGCCAGTTCGGCCGGCGTCAGCGCGCGCTGGCCGTCATCGGGGTGATCCAGCGTGTACTGGTAGACCTCCCCCAGACCGGTGGACACCGGCCCCAGCACCGGGGTGATGCCGGGCGGCATGTTGGGGCCGATTTCCATCAGGCGTTCCATCACCAGCTGGCGGGCAAAGTAGACGTCCGTCTTGTCGGTGAACACCAGCGTGATGATGGACAGACCGCTCTTGTTCAGCGAGCGCATCTCCACAATGCCAGGCAGGCCGGTCATGGCGATCTCCAGCGGCACCGTGACGAAGCGCTCGATTTCTTCCGGCGAGCGACCGGTGGCCTCGGTCGCAATCTGGACCTGGACGTTGGTGACGTCGGGAAAGGCATCCACCGACAGGCGAGTGGCTTCGCGCAAGCCGAAGGCACACAACACCAGCGCCAGCACCACCACCACCAGGCGCTGGGTGAGTGCGCCGCGGATCAGGGAGGTCAGCATGGCGTCACTCCAGTTCGGCGCGCTTGCGCTCGTTGTTCAGATGGAAAGAGCCCTCCACCACCAGGGGGGCGCCCTCGACCGGCCCCTTGAGCAGCGGACGCTGGCCCCGCGAGACAGGTCCCAGCTCGACCGACGTCAAACGGAACTGCCCAGGACTCAGCTGCACAAACACGTGATCACGGTCGTTTTCACGCACCACAGCGCCTTCCGGCACCGCCAGTTGCTGCGAGGTCTGGCCCGTGATGCGCAGTGTGGCCAGCATCAGGGGTTTGAGTTCACGGTTGGCGTTGTCCACCTGGGTCCGCACCGTGACAGTCCGCGTGTCGGGGTGAATGGTGTCGCTCACAAACACCACCTTGCCCTTGAACTTGCGCTGCGCCAGGGCCGGCACCTCCACTTCGACTTGCTGCCCCACCTGAACCGAACCGGCCGCCTGTTCGGGCAAGGCGCCGACCACCCAGACGTTGGAGAGGTCCGCGATGGTGAACAAGGGGTCTCCCGGCTGAGCCACCTGCCCTTGACTCACTTTGCGCTCGATCACCACACCGGCACGGGTGGCATTGATGCCCGCGAACGAGGCCAGTTGCCCGCTATCGCGCAGGCGCTCAATCATCGGTTCTGCCAGCCCCAGCAGGCGCAACTGATCAGCCGCCGCGCGCAATTCGGCACGTGCAATCGACAATTCCGCTTCACGCCGCTGCAACTCGGCCGAGCCGATCACGTCGGCCTGGATCAACTGACGCGCCCGCTCCACGGCCCGCTCGGCCAGAGAGGTCGCGGAATTGGCACGCAGGAAAGACAGCTGGGCATTGGTGAGTTCGGGGCTGGTCACACGCGCCAGTACCTGGCCGGCCTGCACGCGGGTGCCCACCTCGGCCAGCACATCGGTGACGCGCCCCGTCACCGAGGCGCCGATGCGGGTCACCAACAGGTCGTTGGCCTCAATGCGGCCAGTAATCTCCTGCACGGTGTCCAAGGTCTGCACTGCCAAGGACTCGACCTTGAAATTGCGTGCCATCTCGGCGTTCACCGTCACCAGATTGGGGTCCGGCCTGGCAGCCGGCGCTGCCGGCTGGCTTGAATTGGGGCCGCAACCACCCAGCACGGCAACGGCCAGCAGTGCCACGGCCAGGGCGGCAGGACGGAATGTCAGGTTCTTCTTCATGAAAGCACTCGTTCAAATTCAGGGTTGGACCGCATGGCGGCCGGCGAGAACATCGATTTCAATCGCAGCGGCCTGCACCTGGTACCGGGCCTGCAACAGGTCAGCACGCACCGTGCGCAGCACACGCTGGGCATCAAGCACGTCGAGAATGCCGCGCTCGCCGAAACGGTAAGCCGCCTGGGCCACGCGCAAGGCTGCTTCGGCTTCGCGCACGGCACCGGTGCCCAGCGCTTCGACACGCAGGCGCGCCATTTCAAGCTCGGACCAGGCCGCCTCCAGTTGCAGCAGCAACTCCATCTGCCGTCCGTCCAGCCGGGTGCGCGCCCGCGTCAACTCGGCCTCGGCTTCAGCGCGCGGACCCTGGCGCTGGTCCAGCAATGGAATCTGGATGCTGGCGCCCAGCACGCCCTGGCGGTTGTCCGGATCGCGCATTTCGGTATAGCGCAACTCCACGCCGGGCCAGCGGCCCGCGCTGGCCTCGCGCACGCGAGCCTGCTTGCGCTCCACTTCCGCACGCAAGCCGACGAGTTCAGGATTGTTCGACTGCACTTGCTCACGCAGCTGCTCGCGCTGCAGTGCCGGCAACGCATCATCCAAACTTGCACGCAAAGTCCAACCCGGCGGCAACTGCCCGGCAGCAAGCTGATTGAGACGAATGCGCACCTGCTCCACCGCCAGTTGTGCGCTGCGCTGGCGCTGACGGGCGCTGATGAACTCCGCATCGGCCTTGATGATTTCGTAACGCGCGGCTTCCCCGCTCTCCACACGCAGACGGACGCGCTCACGCGTTTGCTCCAACAAGGCCAGCTCCTCAACGGCTGCCTGTGCTTCCTCAAGCCTCAGCAGATATTCATAGGCACGGCTGCGGACCAGGGCCACCAGCTCGGCACGGGTGAGGCCGACTTGCGCCTCGCTGCTGCGCAAGCCATGCTGCGCGGCAGCCATACGCGCACTGCGCAGCGCCGGATTTTCAATCAGTTGCGACACGCCCCAACCTGTCACCGCCCCGCTGTTCCCGGTCGCCACGACAGGATACTGACGCCCATCGCTCCATTCCAGCTTCGGGTTGGGCAAAGCGCCGGCGGTGGTGGCGCCGGCTGCAGCTTGCTCTTGGACACGTCGAGCGATCTGCAGACCGGGGTTATGCACCAGAATGGTGCCAACCAACTCCGGCAAGGTCAGCGAAGGCCTGCCCTGGGGCAGCTGGATGACGGCTGGCGCGGAAGCCGGCTGCGCCCAAGCATGCATCGCTGGCCAGAGTAGCAGGCAGACAAGGGTTTTCCAATGGACAAGGTATCTCATACGCAAGGCATCTCAGGCAAATCTTCACGGAGGCGCTCCGGCCTGGCCGGTTCACCTCGCAAGCACAAAAAAGAAGCAGAAGAAGACTCAGCGCAAGTTGCGCGGCGGCGGCAAACGAGGTTGCACACCCATCTGAATCAATGGACTGCGGGTCTCGACATGCTGCAAGACACGTACCACGCGCATGACCATACCCACAGCCGGCAGGATGTCCAGGTCAGCCCAATCGCCTGGCTCGGCTTCGGCGCAGGACCCCGGCAGTTGGGTCGCGCTGCAAACACCCCCATCCGCCGCAGCCGGCATCGCTTCACCCTGCGCTTGCGCGGCATGCAAGGCCATGACGGGTAAGGCCTTCGCGCTCAGCATCAGCCCCAACAGGCACATTAGCAGTCCCGTGTAAACCAGCCACGCCAGACCGCGCTGCAGCCAAGTCACTTGGCCTGGGCCGGAGCAGTCGGAAAATGGAGGATGGGTGCGCATGGTGTATTCGGAAATCAAGACATGGCCTTGATCCGCAAGAATTAGGCCAGATTTCCCTTTTCCTGAAGGCCTGGATGGGAATAGCCGCCCCATCGACATCGGCTGCCGGGCTGACGATTGGCCATGCTCAAACGCCGATGTAACGGTGCCACAAGCCCGGGTCGGCCGCGAGTTGTGCCGAACTGCCGGCCCAGACCACCCGCCCGCGCTCGATGATGGTGTGCTGGTCGGCCAGTTCGATCAGCCGCTGCACGTATTTGTCGATCACCAGGATGCTCTGGCCCTGCGCGCGCAAGGCGGCCAGGCACTGCCAAATCTCCTCGCGGATCAGTGGCGCCAGGCCTTCGGTGGCCTCGTCCAGGATCAGCAGGTGCGGGTTGGTCATGAGCGCGCGACCGATGGCCAGCATCTGCTGCTCGCCGCCCGAGAGCTGGTTGCCCATGTTGCGGCTGCGTTCGGCCAGACGGGGAAACAACGCATAGACCCGTTCCAGTGTCCAGGGCTCACGGCTGGCATTGCGGTTGGCGGCGAAGGCGCGCAGGTTCTCGCTCACGCTCAGGTTGGGGAAGATCTGGCGCCCTTCGGGCACCAGCGCCAGGCCCATGCGCGCGATGCGGTCCGGGCTCAGGCCGTCGATACGCTCGCCCCGGAAGCGCACCGTGCCGCTGCGCGGCGGCGTCAGGCCCAGGATGGAACGCACCGTGGTGGTCTTGCCCATGCCGTTGCGGCCCAGCAGCGTGGCCACACCACCGGCCGCGACATGCAAACTCAACCCGAACAGGACCTGACTTGTCCCGTAGGCCGTTTCCAGATTCTCGACTTCCAGCAGCGCGCTCATGCAGGCACCTCAAAGTCATCGCCCAGGTAGGCACGCCGGACGTCCGGATTGCTGCGGATCTGCTGTGGCGCGCCACTGGCGATCACCCGGCCCGCCACCAGCACGGAAATCGTGTCGGCGAGCCGGAACACGGCATCCATGTCGTGCTCGACCAGCAGCATCGTGGTCTGGCCGCGCAGGCTTTGCAGCAGGTTCACCATGCGTTCGGACTCCTCCGCCCCCATGCCGGCCATGGGTTCGTCCAGCAGCAAGAGCCTGGGCTGGGTCGCCAGCGCAATGCCCACTTCCAGTTGGTGCTGCTGGCCATGCGACAGCGCGCCGGCGAGCTGGTGCACCTGCTCGCCCAAACCCACGCGCGCCAGCACTGCCGCCGCTTCCATGTAGCGGCTGCGTTCGCAGCGTGCGGCGCGCCAGAAGCGGAAACTGCTGCCCTCGCGCGCCTGCAGCGCCAGCGCCACGTTGTCGAGCACCGACAGGCGTTTGAAGATGCTGGTGATCTGGTACGAACGTGCCAGGCCGCGATGCACGCGCTCATGCATGGACAGCGGCATGATGTCGGCGCCATCGAACACGATGCGGCCGGCATCCGGCGCCAACGCACCCGAGAGTTGCTGGATCAGCGTGGTCTTGCCGGCGCCGTTGGGGCCGATCAGCGCGTGGATCTCGCCCGCGTGCACCGTCAGTTGCGCCTGGTCGGTGGCCACCAGCCCCCCGAAGCGCTTGAGCAGACCGTCGACCTGGAGCAATGCGCCGCTCACGAGGCATCCTTTCGCCGCAGCAGGCTCATCAAGCCGTTGGGCGCAGCCAGCACCACGGCCAGCAGCGCGGCACCGAGCAGGAACTGCCAGTAGATGGTGTAGCCGCTCAATACCTCTTCAAGCAGCAGGAACACCACCGCGCCGATGACGCCGCCCCACAAATGGCCGACACCGCCCAGGATGACCATCACCATCAGCAGGCCCGACTGGTTCCATTGCATCATCGACGGGCTGACGAAACTGCCCAGGTTGGCCAGCAGTGCGCCGGCCAGGCCCGCCAGGGCGCCTGCAATGACGAAGGCCGTGAGCTTGAAGCGGTAGACCGCGAAGCCGATGGCCTCCATGCGCGTCTCGTTCTCGCGGATGGCCTGCAGCACATGGCCGAAACGCGCGTTGAGCAAACGCCACACCAGGACCAGCGCCAGCGTTGCAAGCAGCAGCGTGACGTAATAGAAGGTGCGGTCGTCGGCCAGATCGAGGCCCAGGCCAAGCTGCGAGCGCCCCGGCAGAGACAGGCCATCGTCGCCGCCATAGGCCTTGAAGGAGATGGCCAGGTAGTAGAGCATCTGTGCGAAGGCCAGCGTGATCATGATGAAGTACACGCCCTGCGTGCGCAGGCTGATGGCGCCAATCACTCCCGCAAACAGCGCCGCCACCAGCATGGCGGCAGGCCAGACGACCCAGGCGGAATCGATGCCAGCCTGTGCCAGCACCCCTACCGTGTAAGCGCCCACGCCGATGAAAGCCGCATGGCCGAAGCTCACCATGCCGCCGAAGCCGAGAATCAGGTTCAGACTGGTGGCCGCCAGCGCAAAGATCAGGATGCGCGCGGCCAGTCCCAGGTAGAAATCACCGCCAACCAGTGGCGCCAGCAACGGGAACGCCAGCAGCACGGCCAGCAGCGGCACTGACCAGCGCAACGAGAGTGCAGGGTCCAGCAGACCACGGCGCGGCGTTGCAGAGTCCAACGGTGTGTCAGCCATGGGACGGGAACAAGCCTTTCGGTTTCCAGAACAGCACCGCGGCCATCAGCACGTAAATGAGGATGGAGGCTACCGCCGGGCCGGCGTTGTCGGCCACCTCGGCCCCGAGCAATGCACCGAAGACCATGGGAATCAGCGTGCGACCGGCCGTATCGACCACGCCGACCAACAAGGCTCCCAGCAGTGCGCCGCGTACCGAGCCGATGCCGCCGATGACGATGACAACGAAAGCCAGGATCAGGATGCTTTCGCCCATGCCCACCTGCACTGCCAGCAGCGGCCCGAGCATGCCGCCGGCCACGGCACACAAGGCGGCGCCCAGCCCGAACAGGGCAGTGAACAAGGCGCGCACATTGGTGCCCATGGCCAAGGCCATCTCGCGGTTGGAGGCACCGGCGCGCACCTGCATTCCCAGACGCGTGCGCGTGATCAGCGCCCACAGCAGCAGCGCCACCGCCAGCCCGACGCCGATGATGAGCAGGCGGTAGGCCGGGTAGTCAAAGCCGGGCAGCAGCTCCACCGGGCCGGCCAGCGATTCGGGCGGGCTCAGCAACACCGGCTGCGAACCCCAGATGAAGCGCACGACCTCGTTGCACATCAGCAGGATGGCAAACGTCCCCAGCACCTGCGACAGGTGGTCACGCTGGTACAGGCGACGCAGCACGGTGAGCTCCAGCAGCACACCGAACAACGCTGACCCGACAATGCCCGCCCCCAGGCCCAGCCAGAACGAGCCGCCGGCTGCCGTGGCGGCGGCCACCAGGTAGGCCCCCACCATGTAGAGCGAGCCGTGCGCCAGGTTGATCATGTCCATGATGCCGAACACCAGCGTCAGGCCCGCTGCCAGCAAAAACAGCATGAGCCCGAACTGCAGGCCGTTCAAGGCCTGCTCCAGAATGAGGATGCCGGTCATCGACAGTCAGCCCGACCCGTTCGTCTCAGTTGGCCGCCATCTTGCACTTGCCGACATAGGCGTCGGCGTGGTTCTTGAACACCGTGCCCAGCGTGCGGTTGGTGATGCGGCCCTTGGCGTCGCGGGTGATGACGCGCAGGTAGTAATCCTGCACCGGGAAGTGGTTGCTGTTGAACTTGAAGGCACCGCGCACCGAGTCGAACTTGGCAGCTTCGAGTGCCTTGCGCACGGCGGCCTTGTCGTCCACCTTGCCCTTGGTGTCGCGCACGGCGGCACCGATCAGCTGTGCCGCGTCGAAACCCTGCGCCGCATACAGCGTGGGCAGGCGGCCGTATTCCTTCTCGAAGGCGGCGACGAACTTCTTGTTGGCGGCATTGTCGAGGTCATGCCCCCACTGCGAGGTGTTGAACATGCCCAGCATGGGCTCACCCACGGCCTTGATCACGTCCTCGTCGCCCGAGAAACCGGGGCCGAACAGTGTCATGTCCTTGGACAGGCCGGCACCGACGAACTGCTTGATGAAGTTGATGCCCAGGCCACCGGGCAGGAAGATGTAGACGGCGTCCGGTTTGGCGGCACGCAGCTTGGACAGCTCGGCGCCGTAATCCAGCAGGTTGAGCGGCGTGTAGCTCTCCGACACTACTTCGCCCTTGAAGAAGCGCTTGAAGCCGGTCAGCGCGTCCTTGCCCGCCGGGTAGTTGGGCGCGATCAGCGCCACACGCTTGAAGCCCTTGTCGGTGACGGTCTTGCCCACCGCCTCGTGCATGTTGTCGTTCTGGTAGGAGGCGCTGAAGAAGTAGGGGTTGCACTGCTCACCGGCGTACTGCGACGGGCCGGCATTGGCACTGACGTAGAAGGTCTTGGCAGCGAAGGTCGGCGCGCCCACCGCCAGCATGACGTTGGAGAACACGATGCCGGTCATGAAATCGACCTTGTCGCGCTTGACCAGGCGGTCAGCGGTCTGGCGCCCCACGTCCGGGCTGGCCTGGTCGTCGGCCACGATCACCTCAGCCGGCAGGCCGCCGAGCTTGCCGCCATTCAACTTGACCGCCAGCTGGAAGCCGTCACGGATGTCGATGCCCAGCCCCGCGCCCGGCCCGGAGAGCGTGGACAGCAGGCCGACCTTGATGTTGTCGGCCGCCAGGGCGGGTGCAGCCAGGGCTGCCGTGGCCGCAGCCACCGTCAAAGCGCGGCGCAGCGGAGCGGAGATCAGGGTGTTTTTCATGGTGTTTCCTGTTGGCGTGAGAAAAAACGCTGGTTAGAATGATAGCGTTGTGGGGGGGTAGCTCAGCTGGGAGAGCGTCGCGTTCGCAATGCGAAGGTCGGGAGTTCGATCCTCCTCCTCTCCACCAGAGACCTGATAATGACGCACCATGTGTAAACTGGGACAGCACTGTTGAAAAAAATGGATATGGCGACAGGCTGCAGCGGAGGCATGCACATGCCCTCGCCGCAGCCAAAAGCAGCCGCGAATTTGACTGGGAGCCAGCAGCAACCCAAGGCAGCGCTCCCCGGCCTTGAGCCAGGTCAAATCCAATCCCGCGTGGCCATTCTGCTCTGCACCTATCACGGGCAGAGCTACCTGTCGGATCAACTGGAGTCGATTGCAGCCCAGACCCACCTCAACTGGCAAGTCTGGGCATCCGACGATGGCTCGAAAGACAATACGCACGCCATCCTGGAGGCTTACCAGCGGGCGTGGGGCGACGGCCGCCTCCGCATACGCATGGGTCCGGCTGAAGGCTTTGCCATCAACTTCATGTCGCTGGTCTGCAAGGCGGACATCGACGCGGACTACTATGCGTATTCGGACCAGGACGACATCTGGTCTCCGGACAAACTTGAACGTGCCCTGAAATGGCTGCGGACTGTGCCAGCCGGCGTTCCTGCCGTCTACTGTTCACGCACCGAGATCGTCGACGCAGACAACCGAAGCCTCGGCTTCTCCCCACTGTTCAAGCGTCCACCGTGTTTTGCCAATGCGTTGATTCAGAACGTTGGCGGCGGCAATACCATGGTATTCAACGCCGCCGCACGCCGGCTGCTGATTGAAACCAGCGACAGCGCCAACGGCGTTCCACACGACTGGTGGACCTACATGGTTGTCAGCGGCTGTGGCGGGCGCGTCTTTTACGACCCAATACCCTCGCTGCGTTACCGCCAGCATGGCGGTAATCTGGTCGGCATGAATTCCAGTTGGGCCGCCCGGAGCAAGCGCATCCGGATGATCTGGAATGGCCGCTTCCGCTCATGGAATGACCGGAACATTCAGGCGCTCCAAAAAATGTATGAGCGCTTGACCCCGGAGAGCCAGAAAGTTCTCGATCGGTTCGCCCTGGCTCGCAAGAGCTGGTTGATTCCACGGCTGATTGGTCTGAAGCGGTCGGGCATCCATCGGCAGACCCTGCTTGGGAATCTGGGGCTGATCGCCGCAGCCTTGCTCAAGAAGATGTAGCCATTTCCTGCCAACAGCAACTTTCTCTACAACTGAGCAGCTTCGTCGAAATGCCGCCCAAATCCGCCCCTCACATCCTGCCGGTCCCGCAGTCCGCCTGAGAAACCTCATGCCCGAGATTGAAAGAAACAGCGGCCTGGAATTCCTGCGGCAATCCTTTGCGCCACCGGCATCTCCGCTCCGCGTGTGCTTCACCAGCCGCTCCTCCGCAGGCGCCTGGCAAATCCGGGGACAGCAGATCGCCGCCATGCGCAGCAACTGGACAGCCATCAACCAGCCAACCGACAAAGACCTTCACCAGGCTGACCTGGTCTGCTTAGTCAAAAAGCCGGACCCTCGGGTCATTGATCGGGTACGCCAGATGGGCAAACCACTTGTCTTCGACATTGTCGACTCGTGGGCGCAACCGGACGATGGCCTGAAATACACCGATGCAAGCAAAGCCCGTGAACTGTTTGCGCCGGCGTGGCGACGCATCGGCGCAGACGGCTACATCTTCCCCACACGGCGCATGCAGGAGGATCTTGGGGCACTGGTTCGTGACAAGATTACCATCTACCATCACTTCTGGCCACAGATCCAGAGGAATCCGATCAGGGAGCGCGTCGCCGTCATCGGCTATGAAGGTGCCGACTATCTCGGCGAATGGCGTCCGCGGATTGAGCAGGCATGCTCGGACCGAGGCATCAGGTTTGTCGCCAACCCGGTCAACTACACCGACCTCGACATCGTCATCCTGGCTCGCGGCGGAGCGCACGGGAACTTTCTTTCCCGGCGCTACAAATCGAACGTGAAGCTGGCCAATGCCATGGGATCAGGCACGCCGGCACTGGTCCATTTCGAGGAAATGTCGGCCCACGATACGGATACCGGTGATGTACTGTTCTTCACAGACCAGCCCGGCTCGTTCGAACGGCAACTCGACCGCCTCGTCGACGACCATGCGCTTCGCCTGCATATTCACCGAAAATTCCTCGACGCAGCCCCGCGTTTCCATATCAGCAATATTGCCGATCAGTTCGAAGGTTTTTTCCTGAGAATTCTCGAAAATCAAAGGAACAACAATGCGTGAAGCAATCAAGAACGCTCTCCGCAAGCTGCTGGGTGCCGAGAACGCCCGCAAGCTCGGAAAAGCCGTCCGCCCCAGGAAGGTCAGATGGTCCCCCCCTCCGCTTGATGGGAAAGTTCGCCTCAACCTCGGTTGCGGCGACAAGATCCTGGAGGGCTACATCAATGTGGACTTCGCCGAATCACGCAAAGGCAACAAGCCGGATGTCATTGCAGACCTGCGTGCCCTGGAATTCAGCCCGGACTACGCAGATGAAATCTTGTCGGTCCACGTGATCGAGCATTTCTATCCCTGGGAGGCGGAAGACCTGCTGAATCACTGGAAGAACATACTGAAACCCGGTGGAAAGCTGGTGCTGGAATGCCCCAACATCCTGACCGCAGCCGCGATGCTGCTCAAGGAGCCGGAGCGGGCGGCGCGGGCAGAAGGCAAAGACGGCCAATTGGCCATGTGGCCGCTCTATGGCGACCCCGCCTGGAAAGACCCTTTGATGTGCCATCGCTGGGGTTATACGCCGGCCACCCTCATCGATCTGCTCAAGCGCTGCGGCTTCAAACAAGTGCGCCAGGAGCCCGCCATGTTCAAACAGCAGGATCCCCGCGACATGCGGGTTGTAGGAGAAAAGTAAATGCGCCTGCGCGATCTGAGAGACGTCTATTCGGGGCAGGAAATCTACATCGTGGGAAGCGGGCCGACCACGAATGTGTTTCCCATGGATTTCCTCGCTGACAAGATCTGCATGTCACTGAACGACAGCTTTAAGATACACCCCAGTATCACTCCGATTGCCCTGATGCACCATCAGACCTATTGCCGTGAAGGCAATACGATTGATGCGCCCCTGCATCCGAATTTCTCGGGAATCAAGTATCCGGTCGTCAAGGGTACAGGCAAGGAACGCGCCGAGGTGGTCGACTGGGACAACCCTTACTTCTATTTCTTCGACTGGAACCACGACATCGATCGCATCTACGAGATGTCGAAAAACACCGACCACCTGTACTACACCCCCGAAGGATGCTCGTTGCATGCGGCCATGCAACTCGCGTGGATCATGGGTGCCCGGACCATCTACACCATTGGCTGCGACAGCACGACCTTGGGGGGCAGGCACTACGCGCAGTACGACAAAAATAAGTTCCGTGATGACGAAGTACTGAAGCGTGGGCAGACCAGAAACTACGACAGCTACGTCAAAGGGACACTGATTGTTCAGGACTTCCTGCGTCGCAAAGGAGTCCACGTCCTGAATCTTTCACCCATCGTGGGCTATCACATGGTGGATTACCAATACGAAGTCCTGAAGGGCGGGATCAAAGTGGAAGAGATAATTTCCGAATTCATCAAACCATCCAAAGAAGGTGATGCGTCATGACTCTGACTGTTTATATCGGCACCGAGGACGACCAGCTGATCCCGCAGAAAGTGCTTGAATACTCCATCCACAAAAACGCGAAGAGACCAGTGGAAGTACGCGCTGTCAAGCAGGAAGTTGAACGGGTAGGCGGAACGAATTTTGGTTTTGTGCGCTTCATCGTGCCCAAGCTCAACAACTATCAGGGCACGGCCATCTACCTTGACGCAGACCAGCTGGTCTTCACGGACATCAATGAGCTCGCCGATCTGCTGGATGCCGAACACAGCATTGCCCTGGTAAATCAGCCGAAGGGCACTTTTGGCTCCAAACCCGTCGGCCAACACAACCAGACCAGCGTCATGGCCATGGATTGCACCAAGCTGCGCGACTGGAATCCCGACACCATGTTCCAGCACGTAGTGCCCAACCGTGCCGAGCTTGCCGCGGGGCAGATCCACTACCGTGACTTCATGATGCTGAGCTGGTTCGACCAAGGCAAGATCCAGCCTATCGATCCGCGATGGAACCATTTCAACATCGTTGAGCACGACAGCAAGCTCACCCACTTCAGCTATGTACGTTCCCAGCCCTGGAAAAATCCTGCCCATCCGCTGACCAGGTTCTGGGGCAAGTGGCTCAAGGAAGCCATCCGGGCCGGTGCCGTAGGACGCATGGAGCTGTTCCGGGAGATCTGGCGCGGTGCAATCCACAAGCGCTTTCTTGCCTACCTGCTCTAGGACGCCGCAGTGACCCTACTCCGTTTTCTGCTTGATGACGCAACGCCGTGCAGGACCCAGCAGGCGGTCTTGTCAGTCTTTGCGGACGATCTCGAAGAACGTGCGCTGGGCAAGGTCGTCAGGGCATCCCAATTGCAGGACATGCGACAGTGGACTGATGTGCCAACCGAGTCGTCCCGCCGCTTGGTCCTGCGTCTGCAGGCACTCCAGCCGGCATCTGATCAGCTGACGGTCTTCCTGCCCGGCCACATCGTACCGGGCGCCATTGAGCTGGCATCACCCTGGGGCGCCACGTTGGCCACCCGCGAATTCTCAACCGTCGCCGATCTCGACCTGTTTGCCGTGGACAACACGGGCAGTGAAGTCCAGCGGTTCCAGGAACTTGTCGCCGCCAGACCGGATTACGAGGCGGTCAGCCGCTATGCCGACTTCACATCGACAGATCTCCCCAGCTGGCTGGTCTCCGGCGGTTTGACCAGCGCACTGCAACTGACACAACGGCCCTGGTACTGCGCCTTTGCGCCGACACGCCTGCAGTGGCTCGGCTGGGTGCGCCGGGCGCTCGAGCGGGGCCTCCTGGACCTCTCCATGGTGGAGGAAGACGTTCGTACCGGCCTGGTGCGCCCCTCCCTGTTGGCCGACGTCAAGGCTGTCGCGCAGGGCACGGATGCCCCCACGCTGCCAGACCTGACGCTCGATGCGCTCTTCATGGCCCCTGAGCGCCGTTTGACGGATCAGCAGTACCGACTTTTGCACTCGGCCGAGTTGCAGAAACGGACGGTCAAATTCGCCAGGCGAAACTCAGCCGGCAAGCTCTCCAAACAAGGTCTGCTCAAATACCTGTGGGGTTCGTTCAGGCGGCTTCCACGGCGAAGCGTCCAAGCCGCCTATCACCTTTACTCAATGACGGTTCGCCCTGCGGTCCAACGACTGCGCCAGCAATCCGGACCTAGAGAATGAAACCTTTATTACTGGCAGCGTCGTCACTTGTCATGCGCGACTACCGGGTGCGCTTTCGCCGCACCCTATTGGGCATCGTCTGGTTCCTTGTGCCGCTCTTCACCTTGGTTGGCATGGCACTGTTGGTGGGCAAGGACCTGGGCCTGTACACCGAGGGGCAATCGAGCAGCTATCTGGTCCAACTGCTGGCGGGGCTGATTCTCTGGCAACTGCTGGCCGACACCTGGCTTGAACCCATGCGGCTTGCCCGGCGCGCCAACATGCTTTTGCGCTCAGTGGTCTTTGACACCCGGATCCTGTTGGCTGCCGGCGCACTGTCCGCCCTGGTCGCCTTTGCACTCAAGCTTCCGGTCCTGCTAGCCGCGCTGCTCTGGTTCAACGTTCCGCTCACGCTGTCAAGCGCCTGGCTTCCTTTTGTTGTATGCGGCCTGGTTGCCGCCGGCATGGCCATGGCCTGCTTCACCCTGCCCCTCAGCCTGGCGCTGCTCGACGTGCGCTATGCCATGCCTTTTGTTCAGTACGCACTTCTGCTGGCAACGCCGATTTTCTACACGGCGCCCAGTGTAGGGCCGGTGGCATGGCTCAACCAGGGCAACCCCTTCAGCCACCTGATTCTCCCGCTCCGGGACACGCTCACAGGCGTCTCGCCTGACGCGGGCGCTCTCATGGCGCCCCTTGTGCTGACCTTGTGCCTGCTGGCACTGGGGCTACGCTATTTCCAGGCCAAGATCCGCCTGGCCATCGCCTATATCGGCCATTGACCATGACAGGCGAAACCAACATCGTTCTAGAGCTTGACCAGGCCAGCAGGCTGTACCCCCGCGACATCTCAGATACGCCATCTGCCATCCTGCGTGAAATGCTGTTGCCCGGCAGGCTGCTGAACACACCGGGGCCAGACTCCTTCTTCGCACTGCGCGGCGTCAGTCTTCGCTTGCGCAAAGGCCAGAAGCTGGGCGTCATCGGTGCCCATCGCAGCGGAAAGACCAGCCTGGCCGGCATCGCCAGTGGTGTCCTCCAGCCCACGAGCGGCAACGTCTCGGCACAGGGAAGCAGGCTGCTGATCAGCCGCCCTACGGCTGGGTTCAAGCCGACCTTGACGTCGATTGAAAACCTCCGCCTGCGCGCCAGCCTTGCCGGCTTGCATGGCGAACTCCTGGACGCCGTATTGGACAGAACACTGTCCCGCTGCGGCGTGGACTACCCGGAAGCACGGATCCCCATGGGGAACCTCTCCCCCTACGTCGTCAAGCAACTCGGCCTGACGCTGCTGCTGGAACTCCCGGCCGACATCTTGGTCGTCGATGGAATCAGCAGTGCAGGCATCGGCGACGCACGCTGGCTGACCCGGGGGCTGCTGCAGGAAAAGATAGATGCCAGCACAGCCCTGATCATCAGCTCCGACTTCAGTTTCATACAGGAAGTGGCCGAAGAGGCCGTCCTGCTCCATCACGGCAGGCTATACGGCCCGTTCAGCGTTGAAAAGGCAATCGACCACTTCAACGAGTTGCCGCAAGAGGATGTCCTTTGCGGTCTTCCGGATAGCGCCCACGATCCCCAGACGCCACCTACCATTGTTGGTCAACCATACAGCGACCTGTCTGCCGACCAGTCGCTGGATGACGATCCCGACCCTTACGACCACACAGATAGCGAAGCTGATGATGAAGCCTCTTCGTCTTTGGCGGGGAAAGGTAAGTCACGGAACAGGCCCTCATGGGAAGTTCTGGGAATTACGGTAGATGGGGAGGAATACAGACATTCGCAACGTAGTCTGATTCGGCGGCCCGGTGATAAATTGAGTGTGAGCGTAGAAATGATCTCTCTGCGCAATCAGAAATTTAGCGGCGGACGTTTCTCTTTGTTCGGGGGCAACAGTGGTTTGGAGGTTGGGGTCTTCTGCTATGAGCTGGAAGAGATGGAAATCCACGCCAATCAGAGGCACGTCCTTAGCTTCGACCTGACGATTCCAGATTGGCACGAAGACTACTATGGACTAGCCTTCTGTCCAACGCATAGCAGCGCGTACCTCCTCCCTAAGCACAGGATGAAGATACTCATTTTCGGTGTCGGTGAAAAGAACGCTGTTCGTCGAACAAACGCTCTGCAAATAGGCAACAGCCGCTTCAATAGAAATAACTGAGCATGTCAGCAAAGATAAACACGAGAAATAAAACACTTCGACCAAAGTGGTCCAAGAGCTTTGGACTCCCGAGACAGAAGCGGATCGAAGAGAAGCTATCGTTGCGAAGAAAAATCGCACTGCTTTTCCGACATCGCAAGCTCTTCTGGACAGCTGGATGGCAAGCCCTCCTCTCGCGCCAGGACGCCGTGATCAAAGACGATGAGTACAAGGATCGTCTTCAATCGACATTGGGTGAGTATTTGCATTGGTACTTCACCGACAAGTCATTTCTGCACAGCATCGACTGGATGGGGATTCCAACCCGCAAGTTGGTCACAGATGTCTGGGTTTATCAAGAAATCATTTTCGAAACCAAACCTGATCTGATCATCGAGATTGGAAGCCTTTGCGGAGGCAGCACTCTGTTCTTTGCTCAGATGCTGGAGCTAATTGGCAACGGGGAGGTTCTCTCCATCGACATTTCTCACGATTACTTCATGGCCAATCACCCAAAGATTCGAAAGATTACAGCCGACTGTTCGGACAGGGCCGTTGTTGAGCAAGTCAAAGATCTCTCGAAGGGAAAGCGGGTCATGGTGATCCACGACGGGGACCATACCGCGGAAGCGGTGGAGCGCGATCTGAAACTGTATGCACCACTTGTGACACCCGGCATGTACCTCATCATTGAGGATGGTGTAGTTGATCTCCTCAACCCCAGGAGCAAGACTGGCGAGGCCTATTCGAGCGGCGGTCCACTGAAGGCCGCGAGAAATTTCCTCCGTGAGATGGGCAGCCAGTTCGAACTGGACATGAGACGAGAGCGTTTTATCTTGACGACAAACCCAAAGGGTTACCTAAGGCGAAAGCCTTCTGAGAACGTAAATGTCTAACCGGCATCTAAGCTGAGCAGAGAGAAGAAGAGACCAATCGTCCAAATAGGAAAATCAATGGCTTCTATCAACGTGATCGAATGGATTGAAAAATACGCCAAGCACATTGGCTCTGATGTTCTTGAAGTAGGAGCAAAGAGATACAAGGAACATGCGTATCTGGGCTTGCGCGAATTCCTCGCCGAGAAATTGCCTCGCAGCAGACTGATCGGGTGCGACATATCGGCAGGCGAAGGGGTTGATGTGGTACTGGACATCACGGCGCCCTTGCAAGTCGTCAAATCCACCCTACGGAACAAGACCTTCGATTCCGTGTTCTGCGTCAGCGTTCTGGAACATATTCCAGACGTGTTCAGCGCCTGCAAGAACATCAGTGCCCTCCTCAATCCCGGTGGCGCACTCTTTGTATCGGTGCCGTTTGTCTTCCGGTATCACGGCTATCCCGGCGACCTCTGGCGATTCACCCCCGAAGCCGTGACGTACCTGTTTCCGGATATCGATTTCCTCGACTACAAGTACTCCACGGTCACCACGCTGGAGCAGGACGACCGGATGTCTTTGAAGGACGAGAACCTGGAAAAGATGAACCGTTTCCTCTATCGCCCCAGATCACGAGAAGACAAGGTTGCGAGAAAGGAGGCCAAACAGGCCGGCGAAACGGTTGAGGCTTATTCGCTGGCCCCGGCCATGATCAACATGTTTGGATTCAAAAAATAGGCGCTGCGCAAACGGCAAGACCAAGTATCCGCACCGTCCTTCATGCACGACAGACAAACCATGGAAAACTTCGACATCAGGGAAGTCAACGCCAACGATGAGTTGCGACTTGCGCTGAAACCAGAAAGATTCGTCCCCCGATCGTCGTCTTTCATGACGCTGCCCCACAAATACGATCGCGAAGACAGATCAGGACTCTGGCAATTCGAGACATTGAAGAAACTGGGGCTTGCGGCGGACTCCCGATTGCTGGAGCTTGGCCCCGGTGGAGGACGGCTGGCGATGCACGTCATCCCTTACCTTCAACACGGCCACTATGCCGGACTCGATGTCTCGCGGCAGGGACTAGACTGGCTTTGGGATCTGTTGCCTGAGGTGGATCGGGCTCGCGAACCCAGTCTTTTCTGGGGCGGGGATTTCAATCTCGAAGGCCTGCTTCCCTGGAAGCCGGACATCATCTGGGCGCACTCGGTTTTCACCCACCTGTACTGGAACGAGATCGGCCAATGCCTTCACGAGATGCGAAAAGTTATCGCCCCCAAGGGCAATTTTTTCGCCACCTACTTCAACACCGTCGACAACATGTGGACTTCCCAGTCCTACGGGAAATCCGGCAAGAAACTGACATACGGTTTCAAGGACCCCTTCCACTACCGCTTTGATACCCTGCAGTCGCTTGCCCGGGAAACCGGCTGGCATGCCGTGCACGAGCAGATGGAAAAGAACCACAAAGGCCAGACGTTGATTCGCTTCTCACCGCAGTAATCTGGCCAACGAGATGCCCCCACTGATTCATGTGTAGCGTGACCCTCCGGATGCAGAATATTTTTGAACGCTTCCTCAGTTCAGACACATGGCGAGAAAGCCCGTGGCTGATCGTCGGGAAGGGGCCCAGCTTTTCAGCCATCCGGAATTACGACTGCTCCCGTTTCAGGGTCTTGACACTGAATGACAGTATTCGCGAGTTCGAGCATGCCGCGATCGCCCACTTCATCGATTTCAATGCCTTCAAACGATGCGCCCATGACCTGCATCGCGCAGACGCCGTCGTGCTTCCCTGGTTCCCCCATTTTGACAACAAGCCAGGCAACCTCGGGCTTGCCGACCTGCTCCTGCGTGAGCCAATGCTCCAGAAGCTGGCGCAGGAGAACCGCCTGTGCTGGTATGACCTGTCGACTTCCGCCCATCGTCAAGGCAACTTTCCCACCGTGTCAGCACTCTACTTCAGCGCTGAAGCCGCCTTGGATCTGCTGGCCACAGCGGGTGTCCGGAAAATCCGTTCACTGGGCATTGACGGAGGGAATGCCTACAGTACCGAGTTTGCTGATCTGATTGACGTCTCGCTGCTGACTAACCGTCGAAAGAGCTTCGACTGCCAGTTCGAATCGTTCGCCAAGATACTCACACGAACCGGCGTGGACTTCGCGCCGTTGGCCATGGAAACACCGATCCGCATCCATGTGGCGTCCAGCGCCAGCGAGGCGCTTCCGGTCAAGGTGCTTGAGTATTCCATCAGGCAGCACGCAAGCACCACCGTCACTGTCACCCCGTTGTGCGACGTCGGCATTTCAATTCCGAAGCCGCGCGCCCCCGAGAGCCAGCCACGCACCCCCTTTTCCTTCCAGCGCTTCCTGATTCCGCAGGTCTGCGGGTATGCCGGCCGTGCGATTTACCTCGACTCCGACATGCTGGTGTTCAAGGACATCACCGATCTCTGGCGTCGGCCCCTCGGGGACGCCGATGTGCTGGCTGCCTATTCGACATCTGCCAGCGGCCGGAAACCGCAATACAGCGTGATGCTCATGGACTGCAGCCAACTCAGGTGGAACATCCGGGAGATCGTGGACCAGCTGGACGCGGGGACGCTCAGCTATGAGCAACTGATGTATGAGTTCTCGCTTGCCAGAGCCCGTGCGGACATCGAGCCGGACTGGAATTCACTGGAAGCCTACAAGGAAGGACAAACCGCCCTCTTGCACTACACGGACATGAACATGCAGCCTTGGGTATCGCACCTGAATCCGCTGGGCTATCTGTGGGTGCGGACACTCAGGCAGGCCGTGCGGGACGACGTGATACCCAGAGCCTTCGTTGAAGACGAAGTGCAGCGCGGCCATGTGCGCCCGTCCCTGCTCTACCAGCTCGACCATGAGATCGACGACGCCATTCTGCTGCCCAAGGCGGCTCTCGCTGCGGATGCAGGTTTCACTCCGCCCTACCGCACCCTGGGGGCGCATCAAGCGTCACCATGGCGAAACCGTCTTCAGTGGTTGCGCGCCAGCCTGCGTACCAAGTACCAGACGACCCCGCTCTACCGGCTCGAACGACGAGTTCTCAACCGGTTGAAAATCCAGTTTGACCGCTGACCCCTTACTCCGTCCCTTTCCAACCCCAGTGCCATGAGTGAAACCATTTACACCCAGCTCAACCAGATCTTCCGCGATGTTCTGGACAACGACGACATCAACCTCACCGCGAAGACCACTGCCGCCGACGTACCGGGCTGGGACAGCCTGGCCCATATCAATCTGATCCTGGCCGTCGAACGGCATTTCAAGGTCCGCTTTGCCACGACGGAGATCGGCGGGCTGTCTGACGTTGGCGAACTGGTCGCCCTGATCGAAGCCCAGATCTAGCCCAGATTTAGTCCCCAGCATGCAACACCTCGCTGCCCTGCCCTGGTTGCCCGACGCACCAGACGATTTCCGCGCCCGGTGCAAAAGCATGGCGAACGGCGAGGATGCACGCTTCCTGGCCACGCACGCACTGGATCTGACACAGCTGGGGCAGTTGGCCCGTGCCATGCAGCGCTTGGACACGTTGGTACCACTCACACCATTCAAACTGGCTGTGCTGAGCAGCACCACCGTCGATTTCCTGCTCCCGCCCCTCATTGCAAGCGGTGCACGCCATGGCTTTGCCATGGAAGTATTCGGCCCGCCCTATGGTCAGGTGATGCAGCAGGCACTGGACCCGACCTCCGAAGTGAACCGGTTCGAGGCCGATGCGGTGCTGCTGTACCTCGATCACCGCTTTTTCCCCCGCCCCCAGGAGTTGGGCAGCGCGACAGCGATGCAGGCGGCCGTTGAGCAGGCCATACATCAGACCAACAGTCTTCGCAGTGCATTGCGGCGGACTGGTGCCTCCGTCATCGTGACCACGCTGGCGCCGCCTTCCTGCCCGCTGTTTGGCCATCTGGACGCCAGGGTTGCCGGAACGGAACGCGCCTTCGCGCAGGCCTACAACGCCGCCTTGATTCAATCGCTGGAGCACACGCCTGATGTCCTGCTGGATGTGGCGTCCCTGGCCGAGGCGGTAGGTCTCGCGGCCTGGCATGATGCCCCGCAGTGGCTGCTGGCCAAGATACCGTTCAGCATGGATTGCGTCCCGCTGTTCGCCGATCATGTCGCCCGCGTCGTCGCCAGCCTGCGGGGCAAGGCACGCAAGTGTCTGGTGCTGGATCTGGACAATACCGTCTGGGGTGGCGTCGTCGGAGACGACGGCATTGACGGCATCGAAATCGGCAACGGATCAGCAACGGGCGAGGCCCATCTCGAATTGCAACGCTCGGCTCTGGCCTTGAGGCAGCGCGGCATCGTGCTGGCCGTCAGCTCCAAAAACAATGACGATACTGCGCGCAAACCTTTTCGCGAGCATCCGGACATGCTGCTGCGGGAAGAACACATCGCCGTCTTTCAGGCCAACTGGCAGGACAAGGCCAGCAATCTGGTGGCAATAGCGAAAACGCTGAACATCGGCCTCGATGCCCTCGTGTTTCTGGATGACAACCCGGCCGAGCGGGCCTTGGTACGCCAGACCCTGCCCCAGGTCGCCGTGCCCGAACTCCCCAAGGATCCTGCCTTTTTCCCGCACATGCTGCTGCACGCCGGCTATTTCGAGGCCTTGGCCTTTTCGGAAGAAGACCGTCTGCGGGCTGGCCAATACCAGGCCAATGGCATTCGCGCCGCCCTGGAACAGGCCTCAGCGGATCTGCCGACCTATCTGCGGTCTCTCCAGATGGTCATCCATTTCGCACCATTCAATGCCATGGGACGGGCGCGTATTGCCCAACTCATCAACAAGTCGAACCAGTTCAACCTGACGACTCGCCGCTATTCGGAAGCCGACGTAGAGGCCATGCAAAATGACCCGACGCTCTTCACATTGCAGGTGCGACTGACAGACAAGTTCGGCGACAACGGCATGATCAGTGTCATCATCTGCCGCCCCCTGGACGGCAATTGGCAGATTGACACATGGCTGATGAGCTGCCGCGTTCTGAAACGAAGCGTCGAACTGGCCGTTCTCAACGAGATCATGGCAGCCGCTCAGGCAAACGGCATCCAGAAGGTTCTCGGCATCTACAGACCAACCGACAAGAACGAACTCGTCCGTGATCATTACAGGGATCTGGGCTTCACCTGCATCCGCACCGCTGATGACGGCAGCTCTGAATGGGTCCTGGATGTTGGCAGCTATCGGCCGCATGATCTGCCCATGGCGGTTGAACGCGCCGCGTCTTGCGGAATGGCCACTTGATGCCGAACGCCCTTGCCATCCGCCGCTTCACGCCTGCCGATCAACTGGCATTCGCCCGTCTGTCGGGCGACACCAATCCGATTCACCTCGACCCCATCGCGGCCCGCCGTACGGTTGCAGGACAGTGCATCGTGCACGGCATGCACAGCCTTCTCTGGGCGTTGAACGTACTGGCCCGTGCATCGGTGACAGCAAGCCGGTTGAACGTACGCTTTCTGAAACCTGTCTTCCTGGATGAGGAAGTTTCTTGCATCTGGGATGACCAGGCCGGCAAGCTGGTCCTGACCGTCGATGGCACCAAGGTCATCGACATCACCCTGGGGACAGGCCCCGTCTCTGTCCGTGATCTGATTCCTCCTGCACCTGCGCCTGCACGAAACCAGCCGGCTCAACGCACGTTCGATGATTGCGCCCGGCTGCTCCCCCTGCCTTTTGAATTGCATGGCAACGCGGACATCGCGACAGAGCTGTTCCCTGACGCCGTTCAAGCTTATGGCCCAACGGCCATCCACGAAATTGCAGCGCTGTCCTATGTGGTCGGCATGGAGTTGCCGGGGATGAATTCCCTGTTTGCCGGCCTGCATCTTGAAATCAGGCCCGCTCCGGACCAGGCAACCTCCTTTGCGACCCTCGACAGCGACGAGCGCTTCAATCGCTTGCGGATCGGGGTGACCGGTCGCGCCTTGCAAGGAGAGATTGAAGCCTTCTACCGTCCGCCCCCCAGGCGCATGCCTCCATTTGCAGACCTGGCCCCGCGGGTTCGAGTGGGCGAATTCCAGGGTGTCTGCGCACTGATCATCGGCGGTTCGCGCGGTTTGGGCGAAGTCACCGCCAAGCTGATCGCGGCGGGCGGGGGCACGGTCATCATGACCTACAGTACAGGCGCCGAAGAAGCACGGCAGGTCGCCGAAGATATCCAGCGGTCCGGCGGACAATGCAAGGTGTTGCCATTGACGGTCAGCGAGGCAACATCCCTCCCACCCGGCCTGCCCGGCATCAACCAGCTGTATTACTTCGCCACGCCGAAAATCTTCGGCAAACGTACGTCCCGGTTCGACGAGACGCTCTATCAGAAGTTTCTGGCGGTCTATGTCAGCGGCTTCGAATCCATCTGCAGGCAGCTCATCGCTTCCGGAAACCGATTTTCGGCACTCTATCCATCGAGCGTTGCCATCGAGCAGCCGCTGCCTGAGCTGGCTGAATATGCCAAGGCCAAGGCCGAAGGCGAGGCCCTCTGCATGCGTCTGAATGCCGCCCGGTCGCAACTTGAAATACTGATGCACCGCCTGCCACGCACGGCGACCGACCAGACACAGGCTTTATTGCAGACACCGGCTTCCGACCCGGTTGAAGTGATGCTGCCGTTGATCCGCAGAATGGCAGACCTCGGCCATACCACTGGCACCACGCTTCCCAAGAAACTCGGCCCCCATGCTGTTTAACGACTACTATTTCATTTTCTGGTTCCTGCCCATCACCCTGCTGCTGTACCACGCAGCGCTTGGATGGGGACGCATCACACTGGCCAAGTGGGTTCTACTGGCCTCATCGCTGCTCTTCTACAGTTTGTGGAAACTTGCATTTCTCCCGCAATTCCTGATTTCCATCTTCTGCAACTACCTCATCGGCGCACGCCTGCAGGCGCGGCCTGTCGCCAGTTCGGCCCTGCGTACCCATGGCGAACTGGCGCTCGTCTGGCTGGGCATGGCTGGCAACCTGGCCTTCCTTTTCTATTACAAGTACCTGACCTTCTTTGCCAGCCAGTCGAACCTGTTCCTGGGCACCGATTTCGTACTGACCAAGATCGTGATGCCGCTGGGCATCAGTTTCTTCACCTTCATGCAGATGTCGTATCTGTTCGAGTGCTACCAGGGCCGGGTGAAAGAGCGCACCAGCCTGCTGGATTACACGCAGTTCATCACCTTCTTCCCTCACCTGATTGCCGGCCCCATCATCCTGCACAAGGAATTGATACCGCAGTTCAATGACCGGGGCCGCATGCGCACCATGTCGAGCAATATCGCTCTGGGTCTGTTCCTGTTCGCCCTCGGCCTGTTCAAGAAAGTGGTGATCGCCGACAGCTTGGCCGAGAATGCCGCGCTGCCTTTCGACCAGCGCGCTTATGACGGCGTGCGGGTCTGGATCGGCGTGCTGAGTTACACGCTGCAGCTGTACTTCGATTTCTCCGGCTACATGGACATGGCCATGGGCATCGCCCGCATGTTCAATTTCGATCTGCCCATCAACTTCGACAGCCCGTTCCGCGCGACGAACATCAGCGCCTTCTGGCGTCGCTGGCACATCACCATGACCCGCTTCTTCATGAGCTACATCTTCATGCCGCTGGCCATGCGCGCGGCGCGCCGCCATGCCGATGCACCGCCCGGCAAACGGCGCAAGTTCATCGAGGCCACGGCGGTGCCGATTCTGCTGACCTTCCTGCTGGCCGGCATCTGGCATGGTGCGGGCTGGACTTTCGTCGTGTTTGGCCTATGGCACGGCTGTGGTCTTGTCATCCACCGCCGGTGGGAAATGTCTGGCCGCAAAATGTCAACCCCGGCGGCCTGGCTGTTGACTTTCCTCTTTGTGGTGATCGGATTCGTTTTTTTCCGTTCCCCCAACATGGAGGTGGCCGGCAAGGTGCTGGGCGGCATGTTCACCATATCGGGCGACCCCGGCGAATGGCGACGGGTGCTCTTGATCTGCGTGGCACTGGCCTTGGCATTGCTGCCGAAAAACAGCCAGGCTTTGGCAAAAGCCTTCCAGCCCACATGGCGCACCTTCGGCTGGACCATGGCCGCCATCGTGACGTCGCTCGCATTGATCAACCGGCAAGCCGCCTTCCTGTACTGGCAGTTCTGACATGACGGACACACGCAAATCGGCCATTTGGGCCTGGGGAGTGGCAGGCGCCACAGTTGCCTTCCTGCTGCTGAACTTCTTCGTCTGGTTTTACAACCTGAACCTGCTCTTCATGCCGTATCCCAACTGCGGCGATCTGGCCCGCATCGGCATGGCCCCGGAGATCGGTCAGTGCCGCGAAGAAAAACGCACCTTGCCCAGGCTTCTGGTGAATCCGTCACCACAACAGCCGTCGACCTTTCCCATCCTGAGTTTTGGTGACTCGATATCACGTGGCCGGGGCGGTGGTGAAAACAACTACTGGCAGGACTTCGTTGCCACCCGCGCCGGCCTCGACATCACGTGGGTCTCGGAGATAGATGACAACAACTACCCGCAGGACATCATGCGCCTGCGCAACAGCGGCTACCTGAAGAAGCTCGGCGTCAAGTATCTGGTGGTACAAGCCGCCGAGCGTGCTGTGGTCACGCGGTTTACACGGAACATCAATTGGGATGAAACCATGCCACTGCCTGAACTGGAAGCACGGCTCCATCGCCTGTCCGGAATGCTGTTTACCGACGAACGCCACATCCAGGCATGGGAAGGGCAGAAACTGGGACGCTTTCACGGCAATGCAGAACTGGAAGCACGTGCCATGCTTACCCAGTTCATATTCGCCCATGCCGGACAGCTGATTCTGGGTATCGACACTGTTTATGAACATGTGGCAAAACTCGCTCCCGAGACGCTATGCCTGAAGCGCTGGCAAAACGCGCCCGGGGTCGGTGATCCAGTTTTCCTGTGTGGCACCCGGCCTGTCCTCAACACTTTCAAGTCGATCTTCAGCGGGTCGAGGCAGGCAAATGAATTGCATCCGGAAGCTCAGATCAGTTTTCTGGCTGATGGCTTCCGAACTCCCATTCCTGCTGCAATCAATAACAACTACAAATGGCTGAAGCGGCAACTGAGCAACCAATTCGGAACAGACAAGTATTCGGAGGCCGCCCAGCGTTGGGAACTGAACCGGCCCATGTTCAGTGGTCCATATGAAACAACCCTGATGTTTCACCTGGGTGACTACAAGATCAATCGCAAAAACAGAGACGACAAGCCGATCCGGAAGATGCATGACAACCTGAACCGGTTGGCGGACCTCCTGGCACAGGATGGCATCAGGCTCTATTTCATGCCGACGCCGAACAAGCTGACGGTTTACCAGGATTATCTGGTCGAGCCGATTGAAACGAAGAGCACGTTCTTCCCACGCCTGCGTGAGCTGGGCGGCAAGCGCTACGTCTTCATCGACACGGAAAGAGTGATCCGCGACATGGTGGCGGGAGGTGAGAAAGACATGTACTTCATCGATGACACCCACTGGTCAAACAAGGCGTTGCCGGCCATTGCCCAGTTGTTTGAATTCAACTAGCCGCGGGCGACCGGGTGGATCACATGCGCGGCTGACACCCGAATGCTTCACGCCGCAGCAAATTCGCGGCATATTTGCGTCATGCGACAAGCTCCCCCCTCCGTCGTTGCAACGAGCGAACTGCTGCCCCAGGTTGTGCGCATCGCCCATGAAGCGGGCGCCGCCATCATGGACATCTACAGCGCCATGCCGGCAACGGGTCATCAGATCATTCGCAAAGAAGACGGCAGCCCGCTGACACAGGCTGACCTGGCCGCGCATCAAGTGATCGCCCGGGCGCTAGCCCGTCTGACGCCAGATATTCCAGTCGTGTCGGAAGAAGACAGCGCCTCGCAGGCGCACCGTCAGCCCCGAGGACGCTTCTGGCTGGTGGACCCATTGGACGGCACCAAGGAGTTTCTGGCGCGCAATGGCGAGTTCACGGTCAACATCGCCTTGGTGCAAGACGGTGTGGCCGTGCTCGGCGTGGTGGTGGCACCGGCGCTGGGGCTGGCCTACTGGGGCGCGGCCGATCTGGGCGCCTTTCGCCAAAGCCGTCGAGGGACCGAAGCCATCCGCGTCGCGTCCGGACAGGAGCGATCCGGCTGCCCGCTGCGGGTGCTGGCCAGCAAGAGCCACATGAACGCCGAGACGCAGGATTTTCTGCGCCGGCTGGGGCCGCACGAACTGATACAGAGCGGCAGTTCGCTGAAGTTCTGCCGCCTTGCCGAAGGCAGCGCCGACCTCTACCCGCGCCTCGGTTCGACCTGCGAATGGGATACCGCCGCCGGACAGGCGGTTCTGGAAGCGGCCGGGGGCCGGGTCTCACAGCTCGACGGTGCACCCCTGCGTTACGGCAAGCCGGACGTTGTCAATCCGCATTTCATTGCCACCACCGTGCCGCAGTGAGCCGCCCGATGGCTCTAGCTACAACGACAATTGCCTGCTTTTCTGGCACTTATTGCCGCATTTGATGGCATGAGGCGCCCTATCATGGCCGGACTATGAGAACCCTGACCTCCTCCCTGTTGCTGGCCCTGTCGCTGGCCGGTTGCGCCAAGATCAATGACGTCGGCATGCGGCTGATCTCCTCGTCCGCACCCGCACTGGCGGTGGTGAACGAGACCCTGCTGTCCGGCGAGGTGAAGCTCTTCACCGATCGCACCGGCACCGTGGCGCTGAACGCCGGCGGCGGTCTTCAATGCATGGGCAACATGCGCTACACCGCCAGCAAGAGCGGCGCGATCAACCTGAAATGCAGTGACAACACCGAGGTCTCCCTGAGCTTCAATGCCCTGAGCGAAACCAGCGGCTTTGCCAGCGGCCTCGGCGCGCGCGGGCCGGCCAGCCTGACCTTCGGCCTGGAGCCCGCCAATGCGACCGCCTACCTGATCCTGCCGCCAGGCAAGCGCATCGTGACGACCGCCGAGGGCGCTTTGCGCCTGCAATGAAAAAAGCCCGCCGACGCAAGGTCAGGCGGGCTTGTGTTCAGGCGTTGACCTGATCAGCGTGCGGGACGGGGCGCACGCTTCTTGGCATCACGCGGCACGAAGACCTTGCCGCCACCGTTGCCGGGCTTGGCAAACGAAGGCTTGGCACCAAAGGCCGGCTTGCGATCACCGAAGTCGCCACGCGGGGCGCCACCGTCACGGCGGCCATCGCCGGCGAAACGGTCGTTGAAACCACCCTTGCGCTCGTAGCTGAAGCCTTCGCGGCGCTCGCCACCGCGCTCATCGCGCTGGGAAAAACCGCCACCGAAACCGCCGGCAGGGGCACGATCGCCACCAAAGCCGCCGCGATCAGCACCACGGTCACCGCCAAAACCACCGCGGTTGCCACCGAAGCCGCCCGCGCGGGCACCGCCGCCACCGAACTTGCGGTCGCGCGAGAAGTTGTCGTTGCCACGGCTGTTGCGGCCGCCGAAACCGGCATTGGAACGCGACGGCTCGGGCATGCGCTGCTTGGGCTCCATGCCCGGGATCACCTCGGCCTTGAACTTCTGCTGGCTGTAGCCTTCGATGTCGAAGATCTTGCGGCGATCGCGGAACTCGGCAAAGGTCACGGCCAGGCCGTCACGGCCGGCACGGCCGGTACGGCCGATGCGGTGGGTGTAGTCCTCGGCCTTCATCGGCAAGCCGAAGTTGAACACGTGGGTGATGGTGGGCACGTCGATGCCGCGTGCGGCCACGTCGGTGGCCACCAGGATCTGCACCTGGCCCTGGCGCAGCGCCATCAGGCGGCGGTTGCGCAGGCCCTGGCTCAGGGCGCCGTGCAGGGCCACGGCGGAAAAACCGTCCTGCTGCAGGTCGTTGGCCAGGCCGTCGCACTCCACCTGGGTGCTGGCGAACACGATGGCCTGGTCGATACCGGCATCGCGCAGCCAGTGGTCGAGCAGTTGGCGCTTGTGCTGGGCGTTGTCGGCCCAGAACAGCACCTGCTTGATGTTGGCGTGTTTCTCTTGCGGCGAATCGATCTGCACCTTCTTCACGCCCGAGCCGTTGTCGTGCATCACGCGCATGGCGAGTTGCTGGATACGCGGCGCAAAGGTGGCGCTGAACATCATGGTCTGGCGGCGCTGTGCCGTCAGCTGGTTGATCTCGGCCAGGTCGTCGGAGAAGCCGAGGTCCAGCATGCGGTCGGCCTCGTCCACGACGAGGAACTGCACCTGGTCGAGCTTGAGTTGCATCGAGCGCTGCAGGTCCAGCAGACGGCCGGGCGTGGCCACCACCAGGTTGGCGTTCTGCAGCTTGGCGATCTGGATCTGGTAGGGCATGCCGCCCACCACATTGGCGATGCGCAGGCCGCGGCAGTGCTTGACCAGCTCGATGGCGTCGTGCGCCACCTGCTGGGCCAGTTCACGTGTCGGGCACAGGATCAGGGCACCGGGGGTGGCGGCCTTGAAATGGCGCGGGTTGGTCGGGTCCTGGCGCTTCGGGCGCTTCGGTGCCGGTTCGCCACGGGCGGCAGCTTCGGCACAGGCGTTCTCGAAATCGGTACGCTCTTTTTCAGCGGCCTGGGCCTGTTGCTGGATCAGGGTATGCAGCACAGGCAGCAGGAAGGCGGCGGTCTTGCCGCTGCCGGTCTGGCTGGAGACCATCAGGTCGATGAAGCGTCGTGCTTCGTTGCCTTGGGCCTCCGCCGGCAGGGCCAGCGGAATGACTTCGGACTGGACCTGGGTCGGCTGGGTGTAGCCGAGGTCGGCCACGGCCTGGATCAGCTCGGGCGCCAGGCCCAGCTGCACAAAACCGTTGGGCACGGCTTCAACAGCCACGCTGGCTTCGGTGGAAATAATGGATTCGGCAGGCGAAAGCTCGCCCGTCACGTCAAAAGCGTCGGTCATGGATTTACTCACACGCGAGCACCGCAGGGACTGCGGTGGCTCCGTCAATGGTTAAAAAACATCAACCATCAAACGGAACCTGCACCGGCTTGGGCCGGCACCGGGGACTCATCTCAGCCGTGTGGCCAGGAGTCCGGTGTGTGAAGGGAGATGCACAAAATGCACTGCTTTTGCAGCGCAGCCTCGAATTATGGCACAGATCAGGGTTTTCACCTAATCGAGCTTGAGAAAATGCGCGCGGTAGTGCTGCAGTTCGTCGATGGACTCGTGCACATCGGCCAGCGCGGTGTGCTTCTGCTGCTTCTTGAAGCCGCTGTAGACCTCGGGCCGCCAGCGCCGAGCCAGCTCCTTGAAGGTGCTGACGTCGACATTGCGGTAGTGGAAGAAGGCTTCCAGCTTGGGCATGTACTTGACCAGAAAGCGCCGGTCCTGGCCGATGCTGTTGCCGCACATGGGCGACTTGCCCTTGGGCACGTACTTGGCCAGGAAGGCGATCAGCTGCGTCTCGGCCTCGGCCTCGCTCAGGGTGGAAGCCTTCACCTTGTCGATCAGGCCGCTGCGGCCATGCGTGCCCTTGTTCCAGGCGTCCATCTTGTTCAGCACCTCGTCGTTCTGGTGGATCACCAGCACCGGGCCCTCGATGCGCGGCTCCAGGTTCGGCCCGGTAACGATGACGGCGATCTCGATGAGGCGCTCGGCCTCCGGGTCCAGCCCGGTCATTTCGCAGTCGAGCCAGACCAGGTTGAGGTCGGATTTCGGGAGTGGGGTGTTCGTGTCAGCCATGGGCTCGATTGTCGCCGATGGCCTACACTCGCCTCCCATGTCATCACCGTTCTCTCCTTCCCTGGCCTTGACACTCGCTTTCGCCGTGGCGCTGATGCTGGGTCTGGTCCTGAAGTACTGGCTGGCCACGCGCCAGATCCGCCACGTGGCGCGCCATCGCGCCGCAGTACCGGCGGCTTTTGCCGGCACCATCACCTTGGCGGCGCATCAGAAGGCCGCCGACTACACCCTGGCCAAGACACGCTTCGGCCTGCTGGAAACCGCCGTCGGCGCCGCGCTGCTGCTGGGCTGGACGCTGTTCGGTGGCCTGCATGTTCTCAACCAGGCGCTGCTGCAATGGCTGGGCGGTGGCATGCTGCAGCAATTGGCGCTGATCGCCGCCTTCGTGCTGATCGGCGGCCTGATCGAGCTGCCGCTCTCGCTGTACCAGACTTTCGTGATCGAGCAGCGCTTCGGTTTCAACAAGATGAGCTTCAAGCTCTGGCTGGCCGACCTCGCCAAGTCCACCGTGCTCGGCGCATTGATCGGCCTGCCGATCGCCGCGCTGATCCTGTGGGTCATGGGCGCCACCGGCTCCGTCTGGTGGCTGTGGGCCTGGGGCGTGTGGATGGGCTTCAACCTGCTGTTGCTTTTGATCTACCCGACCTTCATCGCCCCGCTGTTCAACAAGTTCCAGCCGCTGGAAGACGAGGGCCTGAAGGCGCGCGTGACGGCGCTGATGCAGCGCTGCGGCTTTGCCGCCAAGGGCCTGTTCGTGATGGACGGCAGCCGGCGCAGTGCGCATGCCAATGCCTACTTCACCGGTTTCGGCGCCGCCAAGCGTGTGGTGTTCTTCGATACCCTGCTCGCCAAGCTCAGCCCCGGCGAAGTCGATGCCGTGCTGGCGCACGAACTCGGCCACTTCAAGCACAAGCACATCCTCAAACGCATCGTCAGCCTGTTCGCCCTGAGCCTGGCCGGCTTTGCGCTGCTGGGCTGGCTCGCCACCCAGGCCTGGTTCTACACCGGGCTGGGCGTGAGCCCGAGCTTGAGTCTGCTGGCCCCGACACTCGGTGCCATCGCGGGACAAGCCAGCCCGAACGATGCGCTGGCATTGCTGCTGTTCGTACTGGTGTCGCCGGTGTTCAGCTTCTTCATCGCCCCGCTGCTGGCGCGGTTCTCGCGCAAGCACGAATTCGAGGCCGATGCCTATGCGGCCCAGCAGACCAATGGCGCGGACCTGGGGCACGCCCTGCTCAAGCTGTACGAAGACAACGCCTCCACGCTGACGCCGGATCCGCTGTACGTGGCCTTCTATTACTCGCACCCGCCGGCCTCCGAACGGCTGGCGCGGTTGACCGCATGAACACCACTTCGAAGCCAAATCAGGCCCCAGGCCACATCAATCGTGCGCTGACAGCTACTGAAATCGTAGCAAACCTGGCACACCTCGAAGGCTGGTCGCTCAGCGGCGATGGCGTCGAGCTGGCGATCCAGAAGCGCTTCGACTTCCCCGATTTCCATCAGTCCATGGCCTTCGCCAATGCGGTGGCCTATATCGCGCAGCGGCAAGACCATCACCCCGAGCTGGTGGTGGCCTACCGCCACTGCACGGTGCGCTGGCGCAGCCATGACGCCGGCGGCATCACGCGGGCCGACTTCGATTGCTCGGCGCAAATCGATGCCCTGCTGAGGTGAGGCCTTGAGCAAAACGGTGGAACTCGACAACGGCCTGGTAGTGGCCACCCATGGCCGCCATGTGGTGGTGGAAACGCCGGAAGGCCGGCGCCTGATCTGCCACCCGCGCGGCAAGAAGAGCCAGGCCGTGGTCGGCGACCGCGTGCTGTGGCTGGCCACTGGCGACGAGGGCACGATCGAAAAGATCGTGGCGCGGCGCAACCTGTTCTACCGGCAGGACGAGATCCGCACCAAAAGTTTTGCTGCCAACCTGGACCAGGTGCTGATCCTGATCGCCGCCGAACCCGAGTTTTCCGAGAGCCAGCTGGCACGCGCCCTGATTGCCGCCGAAGCCGAACGCATCACGCCCGTCATCGCCCTCAACAAGAGCGACCTGGCCGAGCCGTTCGCCCGGGCCTGGGCGCGCCTGGAACCCTACCGGCGCATGGGCTACACCGTGTTGCCGCTGGCGCTCAAGCCCAAGGCCCAAGGCATGGCACCGGCGCTCGACACGCTGCGCGCGCAGCTGCAGGCCAAGACCACGCTGGTGCTCGGCCCCTCGGGCGCCGGCAAAAGCACGCTGATCAACCAGTTGGTGCCGGGTGCCCAAGTGCTGACAGGCGAGATTTCGACCGCGCTGAACTCGGGCAAGCACACCACCACCAGCACCAACTGGTACTGGGTGGACGAGGCGCGCAGCACGGCGCTGATCGACTCACCGGGTTTCCAGGAATTCGGCCTGCAGCACATCGACCCCATGCACTTGGCCAGCCTGATGCCCGACCTGCAAGCCTGGGTGAAAGACTGCAAGTTCTACAACTGCACCCATCTGCACGAGCCCGGCTGCGGCGTGATTTCTGCGCTCAAATCCGGATCAAAGCCTGATGAAATCAGCGCAACACGCTACAAAATCTATAGCGACCTGTTTGCCGAATTGTCGCAGCGGCGCTATTGAAAGAAGCCGCCGAGGCGACTAGCCCAGCAAGCGGGCCAGCGTGAGCAGCGCCAGCAGCAGCATCCACATCACGACGGAACGCCAGACCAGGCCGACAATGCTGCGCAAATGCGCCAGCTCGGGCTCCTGCCGCACGGGGACCGGCTCTTGCACCTCATCCTCCAGCCCGGTGACGGGCGCGCCCGCCCCCAGGCGCACGTTGATGGCACCGGCGGTGGCGGCCAGGATCACACCGTCATTGTTGGCATCACGCTTGGTCTCATAGCTGCGCCAGCTGTCGATCGCTTCCTCGAAGCTGCCGACCACGGCAAAACCCAGTGCCGTGATGCGCGCCGGCAGCCAGTCCACCAGATGCCAGGCCTGCGCCGCAGCCGTCCGTGCCGCTTCGCTGACCGGCTGGCCCTGGCGGCGCGAAACATGGGGCCAGTAGCGCGCAACGAATTCCGCCAGGCGGTAGAACACCGCGCCGGCCGGCCCGAAGCCGAAGGCGGCCAGGATGGAGTACCAAGCCAGCACGCCAAACACGTGACGGTGTGCCGACAACACCGACTGCTCGATGACCTGGCGCACGATCTCGCGCCGCGGCAGCTCGCCCACGTCCGTCTGCCGCCATTCGGCCAGCAGTTTGCGCGCCTGGTCCTCGTCGCCCGCTTCGAGCGCATCGCGGATATCGGTGAAGTGGTGGCTGAATTGCCGAAAGCCGAGCGAGGCATAGAGAACGAGCACGTTCCACAATACGGCGGCCAGCCAGCCCAGCTGGGCCACCAGCAGCCAGTGGATGCCCAGCGCCAGCAGCGTCGGCACCGCGACGGCAAAGACCCAGGCCAGCCAGCCGTGCGGCTCTTTACCGGCATCGAGGTTGCGAATGACCCAGCGCATCCAGCCCCGCATGCCGGCATGCACCACGTTGCCGCTGGCCAGGGGGCGTGCCTGCTCCAGCAACAAGGCGACAAGAATGGCGAAAAAACTCATGCTGCCATCATAGCGGCCCGGACTGCGCCTTCCTGCGTTGGAGGGCCGGCATCAGGCGGCCAGGAAGCGATAGAAGTTGCGCAGCATGCCGGCGGTGGCACCCCAGATGAAGCGCTCCATGTCGGCATCCTGGTAAGGCATGGAAAACCAGTCGCGCCGCAGCCCTTCGGCCATCAGGCTGTGACGCCGGTGGTGGGCCGGATTCATGAGGAAGTCCAGCGGCACCTCGAACACGTCGGCCACCTCGCCCTCATTGGGTGCCAGCGTGAAACCGGGCCGCACTAGGGCCACCACCGGGGTGATGATGAAGGCGCTGCCGGTGGTGTAGATCGGCAGCGTACCGAGCACCTGGATGAAATCCGGTGTCAGCCCCACCTCCTCCTCAGCCTCGCGCAGGGCAGCCGCAATCGTGTCGGCATCGGTGTCATCCACCTTGCCGCCGGGAAAGGCAATCTGTCCCGAATGGTTGGCCAGGTGGCTGGTACGCTGGGTCAGCAGCACCGTGGGCCGCGCGTGCGCGACGATGGGCACCAGCACCGAGGCCGGCACCGGTGCGCGCTGCGTGAAACGCGGTTCCGCCCGGACCTCGGGCTGCCAGGTCGGCGGCGCTATAAAACGCTGGCGCAGCGCATCGGGCTGCAGCTGCTCGCGCGGCACAGCTGGCAGGTGCGCATCGACCCCGACGACAGGGATCTGGCGCGGATCGAAATTCGGCAGTTTGGACAACGGGGTGAGATGGTCTGACGACGACACCGGCAACACCTGGAACGGAAGGCTCAAAACAAAAAAGCCGCCTCAAGCACAGGCTTGTGGCGGCTCTTGGCGCAAAGACCGGCTGCTTATGCGGCAGCCGTCTTCTTGGCCGGCAGCTTTTCCTTGATACGGGCCGACTTGCCGCTGCGGTCACGCAGGTAGTACAGCTTGGCGCGGCGCACGTCACCACGGCGCTTGACTTCGATGCTGGCGATCAGCGGGCTGTAGGTCTGGAAGGTACGCTCCACGCCTTCGCCGCTGGAGATCTTGCGCACGGTGAAGCCGCTGTTGAGGCCACGGTTACGCTTGGCGATCACCACGCCTTCGTAGGCCTGGACGCGCTTGCGGGCGCCTTCAACCACGTTGACGTTCACGATGACGGTGTCACCGGGGGCGAACTCGGGGATGGTCTTGCCGAGGCGAGCAATTTCTTCTTGCTCGAGAGTCTGGATCAGGTTCATGGTTACCTCAAATGATCATGTCCGCGCCTGTTGGTCTAGCGCATCGGAACGACACGCAATGCTCGCCACACAGGGCAAGCGGCCGGCCAGAGGATCTGGAAAGCCTGAAATTATAGCAGGAAGTGCCCGTTTCAGGCGTTCTGGCGCGCCAGCCCGGCCAGGAAAGCCTCATCCTGGCGGCTGAGCCGCCCGGCCGCACGGGCCTGGGCAATCAGCTCCGGCCGCAGCCGGGCCGTCAGCGCCAGGCGCTGTTCGCGCCGCCAGCGCTCGATCTGAGCGTGGTGACCGGACAGCAGCGCCTCGGGGACACCCTGCCCTTCCCAAGTCTCCGGCCGGGTGTAGTGCGGGCAATCGAGCAGCCCGTCCAGTGCCGGGTTGAAGCTGTCCTGGGCATGGCTGTCGGCATCGCCCAGCACGCCGGGCTGCAGCCGCGCCACGGCATCGAGCAGCGCCATGGCGGCGATCTCGCCGCCGGAGAGCACGAAGTCGCCCAGGCTGATCTGCTCGTCCACATGGGCATCGATGAAGCGCTGGTCGATACCTTCGTAGCGGCCACAGACCAGCACCGCACCCTCGCTGGCAGCCCAACGCGCCACCATGGCGTGGTTGAGCGGCCGCCCCAGCGGCGAAAACAGCACCACGGGCGCACGCGCGGGGCGCTGCGACTGGGCCTGCTGCAGGCAGCGCGACAGCGGCTCGGCCATCATGACCATGCCCGGGCCACCGCCGAAAGGCCGGTCATCGACACGACGGTAGTTGCCGTCGGCAAAGTCGCGCGGATTGTGCAGGTTCACCTGCACCTGGCCCGACTCGTAGGCGCGCCGCGTGATGCCGCTGGTGAGCAGCGGCGCGAACAGTTCGGGAAACAGGGTGAGGACGTCGAAGCGCATGGCTCAGCCGCCGCCGGGTCGCCCCAAGGCGACTGCGGCCCCATGCCCCAGAGAAGCGCAGGGCATGCCTGCTCTTGGGGGCAGCGCAGTACACGCAGTGACAAGCGTGGGGGCCATATTTCTGGCTCAATAGTCGGGTTGCCAGTCGACGCGGATGCGGCGGGCCGCCAGATCCACCTCGTCGACATAGGCGGAGACAAAGGGAATCATGCGTTCGTGCGGCTTGCCTTCCAGCTCGTAGCCGATCACCAGCACGGTCTGCGGCCCGGTGGACAGCAGCTCGCGCACCGTTCCCAGGGCCAGGCCCTCGCGGTTGAGCACGTCCAGACCGATCAGATCGACCCAGTAGTACTCGTCCTTCTCGGGCGTGGGAAAACTCGAGCGCGCCACGAAGATGCGGGCGCCGCGCAAGGCCTCGGCGGCATTGCGGTCCGGCACCTCCTGAGCGCAGGCGACCACCGAGTCGGAATGTTCTTTGGCTTCGCGGATGGCGAGCTTGACCGGGCCGGCAAAGGTTTTGGCACCTTTTTCGGCCGGCAGCAGATACCAGCGCTTGGAAGAAAACAGCGCCTCGGGATCGGCGCTGTAGGGCAGGACCTTGAACCAGCCCTTGATGCCCCAGGCATCCAGAACGCGCCCGACTTCGATGGCGTCCGCTGGCAATTCAGCGGCTTCGAGACTTGGCGCCATGGATGAGAAATCAGTCACCGCCGACCGTCTCAAAGTGCTGCGCCCCCTGAGCGGGAGCGCAGCACGCTGATACGGCCAGCGTGGAGTCGATTTAAGCAGCCTTCTTGGCAGCTTGCTTGATCAGGCGCTCCACGGTCGGGGAAGCCTGGGCACCCACGCCGGTCCAGTAGGTCAGACGATCCTGCGCAATGCGGATGCTTTCCTCGTTGGCCGTGGCGATCGGGTTGTAGAAGCCGATGCGCTCGATGAAGCGGCCATCGCGACGGGTACGCTTGTCGGACACGACAATGTTGAAGAACGGGCGTGCCTTGGAACCGCCACGAGAGAGTCGAATAACGACCATGATTTATCCTTTGGGTGGTGGAAATCCCATTCAGATGCGAATGGAACCATCCAGTACGAAATCCTTCAGTGTTTGAGACACGCGACATAGCCACCCGGCCAGCGACACACTGAAAAGCCTGTCATTATAACGTTTCTGCCGCTTATGCCTATCATCCGCCCCAGCCGCGACGAAGATATCGCTGCCATCACCGCGATTTACACCCATCACGTGCTGCACGGCACCGCGACGTTCGAACTGGAGCCGCCCTCGCCGGCCGACATGCAGGCGCGCCGCGCCGAGGTGCTGGCGCGCGGCCTGCCCTGGCTGGTGGCCGAAGACCAAGGGCAGGTGCTGGGTTACGCCTACTGCAACTGGTTCCGCCCGCGCCCGGCCTACCGCTTCACCGCCGAGGATTCGATCTACCTTGCGCCGCAGGCCAGCGGCCAAGGAATCGGCCGCGCCCTGCTGACCGAACTGGTCACCGCCGCCGAACGTGCCGGCATGCGCAAAATGATCGCCGTGATCGGCGACTCGGCCAACGCCGCCTCGATCGGCCTGCACCGCGCCTGCGGCTTCACGCCCGTCGGCGTGCTGACATCGAGTGGCTGGAAATTCGGCCGCTGGCTCGATACCGTGCTGATGGAAAAAGCACTGGGCCGGGGCAACAGCACGGCTCCGGATGGCCCCAGCCATCCATGACAATAGCGCCATGAAAAACAAGACACTGGCCGCCTGGCTCACCTTCCTCGTCGGCCCGCTGGGCCTGCATCGCTTCTACCTCTATGGCCTGGGCGACCTCCTGGGCTGGCTGCTGCCCATTCCGACCGCCCTGGGACTGTATGGCGTTGAGCGGGTGCAGACATTTGGCCAGGACGACCCCATGAGCTGGGTGCTGATTCCGCTGGTAGGCTTCACCATCGCCGGCTGCGCCCTCAACGCCATCGTCTACGGCCTCATGACGCGCGAAAAGTGGAACGCCCGCTTCAACCCGGCTGCCGCCAGCGACCATCCGGCCGGAGGCACCCGCTGGCTGACCATCGGCGCCATCGTCTGCTCGCTGCTGGTCGGCACCACGGTGCTGATGGCCAGCATCGCTTTCAGCTTCCAGCGCTACTTTGAATACCAGGTCGAGGAAGCACGCAAGATTTCAGAATGAAAATGGCGCTGAATCCTTACGGAAACAGCGCCAACAGCTATAGTTTTAATAGCGTCAGAAGATTTTCAGACTGACCCAGTAGGCCACGATGGCCACAAAGGCGCTGGCCGGGATGGTGAAAACCCAGGCCCAGACGATGTTGCCGGCCACGCCCCAGCGCACGGCGCTGGCGCGCTGCGCCGAGCCGACACCCACGATGGCACCGGTGATGGTGTGGGTGGTCGACACCGGAATACCCAGGGCGGTGGCCAGGAACAGCGTGAGCGCCCCGCCGGTTTCGGCGCAGAACCCGCCGACCGGCTTGAGCTTGGTGATCTTCTGGCCCATGGTCTTGACGATGCGCCAGCCGCCGAACATGGTGCCGGCACCGATGGCCATGTAGCAGCTCACCACCGTCCACATGGGCGGCGATGTGTCGACCGAAGTCATATAACCCGTCGCCACCAGCAGCATCCAGATGATGCCGATGGTCTTCTGTGCGTCGTTGCCGCCATGGCCCAGGCTGTAGGCACCGGCGGACACCAGCTGCAGGCGGCGGAACCAGCCATCCACGCGCGACGGCGTCGTGCGGCGGAACACCCAGGCCACCAGCAGCATCATCAGCGAGCCCAGCAGGAAGCCGAGCAGGGGCGAGACGAAGATGAAGACCACCGTCTTGATGATGCCGGTGGAGATCAACGCCTCGGTGCCGGCCTTGCCGATCACGGCGCCGACGATGCCACCGATCAGCGCGTGCGACGAACTGCTGGGAATGCCGTAGTACCAAGTGATCAGGTTCCAGGTGATGGCGCCGGTCAGCGCGCCGAACACCACGTTGGTATCGACGATGCCCGGCTGCACGATGCCCTTGCCCACCGTCGCTGCCACACTGAGGTGGAAGATGAAGATGGCCACGAAGTTGAAGAAGGCGGCAAACAGCACCGCCTGCCCCGGCCGCAGCACGCCGGTGGACACCACGGTGGCAATCGAGTTGGCCGCATCATGAAACCCGTTCATGAAATCGAAGGCCAGTGCCAAGAACACCAGCAGAAGGATCACCCAGAGGGCGCTCTGTACGCTTTCCATGCCGGGGCCCGATCAGGCGTTTTCGAGGACGATGCCCTCGATCTGGTTGGCCACGTCCTCGCACTTGTCGGTCACCGTCTCCAGCAGTTCGTAGATGGCCTTGAGCTTGATCACCTCGCGCACATCGGGCTCTTCGCGGAACAGCTTGCTCATGGCGGTGCGCATGACGCGGTCGGCATCGGACTCCAGGCGGTCGATTTCCTCGCAGGTCTTGAGCGCGGCTTCCGCCGTCCTGGCGTCGCCGATGTTGTCGAGCAGGTACACCGCATCCTTGACGCGCTCGCAGCACTTCACGCTGAGCTCGGTCAGGCGGATGATCTCCTCCGTCATGTGGTGCACGTCGTACAACGCCATGGTTTCGGCCGCGTCCTGGATCAGGTCGGCCACATCGTCCATGGTGTTGATCAGCGAATGGATCTGCTCGCGGTCGATCGGCGTGATGAAGGTCTTGTGCAGCGCCTTGTTGACGTCATGCGTGATGCGGTCGGCGGCCTGCTCGGCCGCATCGACGTCGCGGTTGTACTGATCGCGCAGATTGAGGTCGCCATAGTGCGCCACCAGCTGGGAGAAGGCGCGCGCCGCTTCCACGATGCGATCTGCATGCTGGTTGAACATTTCAAAGAAGTTGCCGTCGCGCGGCATCAGTTTTCCAAACAGCATGAAGCTCTCCTAGTTCTTGACTCGTCAGTGAAATGACTGAAAACGAGATGGAGTTTAACCGCCACGTCGGGCGCCTTCACCTCAGGCACTGCGGAAGATGAAATACACCGCACCGACCATGCACAGCGCCGCCCAGACATAGTCCAGCTTGAACGGCTCCTTCAGGTAGAGCATGGCAAAGGGCAGGAACACGCTGAGCGTCACCACCTCCTGCACGATCTTGAGCTGGCCGACCGTGAAGCCCGCCTGCTGGAAACCGATGCGGTTGGCCGGCACCTGCAGCAGGTATTCGAACAGGGCGATGCCCCAGCTCGCCAGCGCCGCCAGGTACCAGGGTGCCGTGGCCAGGTTCTTCAGGTGGCCGTACCAGGCAAAGGTCATGAACACATTGCTGCCGATCAGCAGCAGCACGGTTTGCACGGACAGGGGCAGTGAGGTGATGGCATTCATGACGCTAATTATCGAACGCCCAAAGAAAAAGCCCCGCGGCGCGAGCCGGGGGGCTTTGAAAACCGGGCCGCAAACGGGCCCGGCCGGGGGAGATCGCGGATCAGGCCGCCACGGAGGCGGCCACGTCCTTGTACTCCTCGATCTGGTCGAAGTTCATGTACTTGTAGATCTTGTCGCCGTTGGCGTTGATCACACCGATGTCGGCCAAGTACTCGGCCTTGCTCGGGATGCGGCCCAGCTTGGAGCAGATCGCCGACAGCTCGGCAGAACCCAGGTACACATTGGTGTTCTTGCCCAGACGGTTCGGGAAGTTGCGGGTGCTGGTGGACATCACGGTCGCGCCCTCCTTCACCTGCGCCTGGTTGCCCATGCACAGCGAGCAGCCCGGCATTTCCATGCGGGCGCCGGCGGCACCGAAGACGCCATAGTGGCCTTCCTCGGTCAACTGGTGGGCATCCATCTTGGTCGGCGGTGCCATCCACAGCTTGACCGGAATGTCCTTCTTGCCTTCGAGCAGCTTGGAGGCGGCGCGGAAGTGGCCGATGTTGGTCATGCAGGAGCCGATGAACACTTCGTCGATCTTGGCGCCGGCCACGTCCGACAGCGTCTTGGCGTCATCGGGGTCGTTCGGGCAGCAGACGATCGGCTCGGTGATCTCGGCCAGGTCGATTTCGATCACGGCGGCGTACTCGGCGTCGGCATCGGGTGCCAGCAGCTGCGGGTTGGCCAGCCAGGCTTCCATCGCCTTGATGCGGCGACCGATGGTGCGTGCGTCGGCGTAGCCCTGGGCGATCATGTTCTTCAGCAGCACGATGTTCGAGTTGATGTACTCGATGATCGGCTCCTTGTTCAGGCGCACCGTGCAGCCGGCGGCAGAACGCTCGGCCGAGGCGTCGGACAGCTCGAACGCCTGCTCCACCTTCATGTCGGGCAAACCTTCGATTTCGAGAATGCGGCCGGAGAAGATGTTCTTCTTGCCCTTCTTCTCGACCGTCAGCAGACCGGCCTTGATGGCGTACAGCGGAATGGCATGCACCAGGTCGCGGAGCGTGACGCCGGGCTGCATCTTGCCCTTGAAGCGCACCAGCACCGATTCCGGCATGTCCAGCGGCATGACGCCGGTGGCAGCGGCGAAGGCCACTAGGCCGGAGCCGGCCGGGAAGGAGATGCCGATCGGGAAACGGGTGTGGCTGTCGCCGCCGGTGCCCACGGTGTCGGGCAGCAGCATGCGGTTGAGCCAGCTGTGGATGATGCCGTCGCCGGGTTTGAGCGCGATGCCGCCACGGTTGCTGATGAACTCGGGCAGCTCGTGGTGCATCTTCACGTCGACCGGCTTCGGGTAGGCGGCGGTGTGGCAGAAGGACTGCATCACCAGATCGGAGCTGAAGCCCAGGCAGGCCAGGTCCTTCAGTTCGTCGCGGGTCATCGGGCCGGTGGTGTCCTGCGAGCCGACCGAGGTCATCTTCGGTTCGCAATAGGTACCGGGCAGCACGCCCTGGCCTTCGGGCAGACCGCAGGCGCGGCCGACCATCTTCTGCGCCAGCGTGAAGCCCTTGCCGTGGCTCTTGGGGACCTGCGGCAGGCGGAACAGGGTCGAGGCCGGCAGGCCCAGCGCTTCACGCGCCTTGCCCGTCAGGCCGCGGCCGATGATCAGCGGAATGCGGCCGCCGGCGCGCACTTCGTCGAACAGCACTTCGCTCTTCACCGTGAACTCGGCGATCACCTTGCCGTCCTTCAGGGCCTTGCCTTCATAAGGGCGCAGCTCGATGGTGTCGCCCATGTTCATCTGGCTCACGTCGAGCTCGATCGGCAACGCCCCGGCGTCTTCCATCGTGTTGTAGAAGATCGGGGCGATCTTGGAACCCAGGCAGACACCGCCAAAACGCTTGTTCGGCACGAAGGGGATGTCCTCGCCGGTGAACCACAGCACGGAGTTGGTGGCCGACTTGCGGGAAGAACCGGTGCCGACCACGTCGCCGACGTAGGCCACCAGGTTGCCCTTGGCGCGCAGGTCTTCGATGAACTTCACCGGGCCGCGCTTGCCGTCTTCCTCGGGCGTGATGCCGTCGCGCTTGTTCTTGAGCATGGCCAGCGCGTGCAGCGGAATGTCGGGACGGCTCCAGGCATCGGGCGCGGGCGACAGGTCGTCGGTGTTGGTCTCGCCGGTCACCTTGAGCACGGTCAGCGTGATGCTCTGGGGCACTTCGGGACGGCTGGTGAACCACTCGGCATCGGCCCAGCTCTGCAGCACGGCCTTGGCATGGGCATTGCCCTTGTCGGCCTTTTCCTTGACGTCGTGAAACTGGTCGAACATCAGCAGGGTTTTCTTCAGGCCTTCGGCGGCCACGGCAGCCACGGCGCCGTCATCCAGCAGGTCGATCAGCGGCGTCAGGTTGTAGCCGCCCAGCATGGTGCCCAGCAGTTCGGTCGCCTTCTCGCGGCTGATCAGGGCGCACTTCTCGGTGCCATGGGCCACGGCGGCCAAGTAACTGGCCTTGACCTTGGCGGCATCGTCCACACCAGCGGGAACGCGGTGAGTGATCAGATCGACCAGCGTGGCTTCCTCGCCCTTGGGCGGGTTCTTCAGCAGTTCGATCAGTTCAGCGGTCTGCTTGGCAGACAGCGGCAGCGGGGGGATGCCGAGCGCGGCGCGTTCTGCGACATGGGCGCGGTAGGCTTGCAACATGAAAAACTCCTTCTACAACAATCAAAAATGGTTTCGCCCTTGTCGCCCGGGCTTGATCAGCTCTCTATTCGCCGTCCTGTAGTGCCAGCGCGTTCCGCATGGCAGTCGGTGGGGTCACAGGATCCAGCAGGGAAGGCGGCGGGTTCTTCTCCATGGCGGCGGCAACCGCCACCTGGGACGAGCTCATGCAGGCATCTGCCAGGCGCTTGCCGAGCTTGGTACTCATCATCATGGATTTGTTCGCCAGTTGCAGCCAGACGGCACCGGCATGCGGGTCTTCCAGACGCAAGGCACCGGTCGAGGTCACCACCGGCGCCATGTGGAAAGTCTCCTTGCCCAGGCGCACATGGAAATAGCCAGGCGCCTTGGGATCCGCTTCGACGCTGACGGAAGCGCCCAGTTCGCACGGCACACGCCCCACCTGCACGCCTTCAGCGAGTTCCAGCGCGGCCGGCGAAAGCGGGACGGGTGCAGGAGCCGGCATGGCCGCTGCCACAGCCGTCTTGGCCGGTGCCGTCTTTTTGCTTTGGGCAAAGTACGTCTTGCGGCTCGGCAAGTTCTGCGCCAGCAGCGACACCGGCAGGACGGCCACCAGAACCAGGGTAAGCAGTGCTTTCATCATTCGTCTCCTTGGGTTGTTCAACCACCTGACACTTTAACGAGCTGCAATTGGGAAATAGGTCTGCACGCCATCGGGCAGATGTCGCCCGGTCTGATGCGCCCGCTCCAGCACCTGCCAGAAATAGCGGTAACTGGCACGGTCATGCAACTGGCCTTCAAAGCTCACCGGCGCCCATTGCGCACGTGCGGCGACTTCGATGATGGCGGCAGCGCGCTCGATGTCGGCACCGCTGGGCGCCAGCGCCTCGAGGATGGGGCGGATCTGGCTCGGGTGGATGCTCCACATGCGCGTGTAGCCAAACTCCCGGGCTGCCTTGGCCGCCGCCGCTTTCATGGCTTCAGTATCACTGAATTCAGTGACCACACAGTGGGAAGGCACTTTGCCATGGGCATGGCAGGCGGCCGCAATTTCCAGCTTGGCGCGCACCACCAGCGGATGGCTGAACTGGCCGAGCTCGCCGGACTGCACGTCCGGGCGCGAACTCATGGCACTGGCAGGAATGGCGCCGCCATGGGCCGACACAAAATCCATGAGGCCGAAGCTGATTGACTGCACGCGCGGATGCGCGGCGATATCGAAAGCACGGTGCACCGCAGCGGGCGATTCAAGAAGAACCTGCAGCGGCAACGGGGCTGTACGACCTGCCGTGCGCGCGGCGGCATCGACCGCAACAACAGCACGCTCGACATCGGCGACCGATTCAACCTTGGGAATCATCAAGTGACACAAGGCTTTGCCGGCACCGCCGACGATGGCCTCGACATCGGCTTCGAACGCCGCATGGTCCACCGGGTGCACGCGCACCGCAACGCGCGGCGCTGCCGGCAAGGCCGCCTTGTGAGCCGTTTCCTGTGCTTCGTTGGCCAGCGCCACCACCATCTGGGCATGGTCGCGCTCGCCACCGACCGGGGCGCCATCTTCGCAATCGAGCGAGACGTCGAAGACGCAGGCCCCGAACTCGGCCATCATCTCAGCCTGCAACTGCAGGCTCTTGCGCATCCGGACCTCGACGCCGCTGTAATGGTCGCAGACCGGCAGAAAGCCGGCCGCAGCCTGGGCGCCGAGGAGGATGTCGCGCGGATGAGCCATGTTTACAGCAGGTGCTTGACGCCGTCCTGCTCGCCCTGCAACTCAGCCAAGGTCGTGTTGATGCGCTCTTGCGAGAAGGCGTCGATCGCCAAGCCTTCGACGACCTTGTATTCACCGTTCTCACAGGTCACCGGGAAGCCGAACATGGTGTCCTTCGGAATGCCGTACCAGCCATCCGACGGAATGCCCATGGTGACCCACTTGCCGTTGGTGCCCAAGGCCCAGTCGCGCATGTGGTCGATGGCGGCGTTGGCAGCCGAGGCAGCCGACGACAGGCCACGTGCTTCAATGATGGCAGCGCCGCGCTTGCCCACGGTGGGCAGGAACACGTTAGCGTTCCATTCCTGGTCGTTGATCATCTTGGCCACGCTCTCACCCTTGATGGAGGCAAAGCGGTAGTCGGCGTACATGGTGGGCGAGTGGTTGCCCCAGACGGTGAGTTTCTCGATGTCGGCCACAGCCTTGCCGGTCTTGGCGGCGATCTGGCTGGCAGCACGGTTGTGGTCCAGGCGCAGCATGGCGGTGAAGTTCTTGCGCGGCAGATCCGGTGCACTCTTCATGGCGATATAGGCATTGGTATTGGCTGGATTGCCGACCACCAGCACCTTGACGTTGCGCGAAGCCACGGCATTCAGGGCCTTGCCCTGGGCCGTAAAAATGGCACCATTGACTGCCAGCAGCTCGGCACGTTCCATGCCCGGGCCGCGCGGACGGGAGCCGACCAGCAGCGCATAGTCGGTATCCTTGAACGCGGTCATCGGATCGCTGTGGGCTTCCATGCCGGCCAGCAGCGGGAAGGCGCAATCATCGAGTTCCATCATCACGCCCTTGAGGGCCTTCTGGGCCTTCTCATCGGGAATTTCGAGCAGTTGCAGAATGACGGGCTGGTCCTTGCCCAGCATTTCGCCGGAAGCGATGCGGAACAGCAGGGCGTAACCGATTTGGCCGGCAGCGCCGGTAACGGCAACGCGGACGGGCTTTTTGCTCATGGTGAGAACTCCAGGAAGTGTTGTGAATACGGTAACCAGGGCGTAACACCAGCACGTGCAAGCTATGCCCCAGATGCAAGGCGAAGTGTACCGCGAAAACCCCGATTTATCAATTTGTCTTATGTCTTATATAAGATATGATTGAGCCTGTTCCGCCCGCGAGCGACCACCCCGCCTCATGAATCAGACGCCCTCTTTTGCTGTTGACCCTGCCGCCTCCGGCGCGGAAGGTGGCGCGTCTGCGCTGCCGGCCCAGACGCCCGCCTTCAGCCCGCTGTACCAGCAGATCAAGGGCCTGATTCTGCAGAGTCTGCAGTCGGGCGAATGGAAGCCCGGCGAGTCCATCCCCAGCGAGATGGACCTGGCGGCGCGCTTTCGCGTCAGCCAGGGCACGGTGCGCAAGGCCATTGATGAACTCGCCGCCGAAAACCTGCTGCTGCGTCGCCAAGGCAAAGGCACTTTTGTTGCCACCCACGCCGAGCAGCACGTGCAGTACCGCTTCTTGCGACTGATGCCGGACCAGGGTGACAACCAGAGCGAAGGACCGGCCGAGCGCAACATCATCGAGTGCAAACGCCTGCGCGCCAGCGCTGATGTGGCGCGTGCACTGGCACTGCGCACCGGCGACAGCGTGCTGCAGGCACGCCGCGTCCTGTCCTTCGCCGGCCGCCCCACCATTCTGGAAGACATCTGGCTGCCGGGCACGCCCTTCAAGGGATTGACCGCTGAACGCCTGAGCCAGTACCTCGGACCGATGTACGCGCTGTTCGAAACCGAATTCGGCGTACGCATGGTGCGCGCGGAAGAAAAGATCCGTGCCGTCCTGCCCGATGCCGCCCAAGCCGCCCTGCTCAAGATCCCGAAAAACACGCCGCTGCTGAGCGTGGAGCGCATTGCCTACACCTACAACGACGTGCCGATGGAACTGCGCCGCGGCCTGTACCTGACCGACACCCACCACTATCACAACGAACTCGGCTGAGAAACTCTGTTACCACGTGAAAACCCCATAAAGAATCACCCGACCCCACTGTTCCATTGCTGCATTGCAATAGAATTTGCCCCGGCAACCTGCCAGAAATTACGAAGCGGTTACATCCAAAAGAGAAAGCCCAACCATGACTGAGCTTGTCACCTCCTCCCGACCCAAGCGGCCCGAGTTCCGTAATATCAACGCCTTCAAGGATCTGCCCACCTACCGCCTGCCTCTGGCGGGCTGGGTGTCGATCCTGCATCGCGCCAGCGGCGCTCTCATGTTCCTCCTGCTGCCCTTCATCATCTGGTTGTTTGATGTGTCGGTGTCGTCGGAGTACTCCTTCGCCCGCTTCACGGCGCTGTTCGGGGCCGGCATCGGCCCGGTGCCGGGCTGGTTCTTCAAGCTGGTGGCACTGGCACTGATCTGGGCCTACCTGCACCACATCATCGCCGGCGTGCGCCACCTGTGGATGGACATCAACCACGCCGTCAGCAAGGAATTCGGCCGCAGCTCGGCCATCGTCACGCTGGCACTCAGCCTCGGCCTGACCGCGGTTCTCGGCGCCAAGCTGTTTGGCCTTTACTAAGACAAGAAGGAGCGACACATGTCGGTTAACTACGGCTCCAAGCGCATCGTCGTCGGCGCGCATTACGGACTTCGCGACTGGCTGAGCCAGCGCATCACCGCGGCCCTGATGGTCCTGTTCACCCTGCTGCTGCTGGGCCAAGTGCTGCTCACCCGCGGCCCCATCGGCTACGAAACCTGGGCCGGTATCTTCGCCGCCCAGTGGATGAAGGTGTTGACCTTCACCGTCATCATCGCGCTGGCCTGGCACGTCTGGGTGGGTATGCGCGACATCTGGATGGACTACATCAAGCCCGTCTGGCTTCGCCTGTCGCTGCAGGTATTCACCATCGTCTGGCTGGTCGGCTGCGCCGGCTGGGCCATCCAAGTCCTGTGGCGTCTGTAACGCCACTGCACGATTGAGGCTGTATCCATGTCCAACTCCTTATCCAAACGCAAATTTGACGTTGTCATCATCGGAGCCGGCGGCTCCGGCATGCGTGCCTCGCTGCAACTGGCACGCGCCGGCCTGAACGTGGCTGTGCTGTCCAAGGTGTTCCCGACCCGCTCGCACACCGTGGCCGCTCAAGGTGGCGTCAGCGCCAGCCTGGGCAACATGTCGGAAGACAACTGGCACTACCACTTCTACGACACCATCAAGGGCTCCGACTGGCTGGGCGACCAGGATGCGATCGAATTCATGTGCCGCGAAGCACCGAAGGTGGTGTACGAACTCGAGCACTTCGGCATGCCGTTCGACCGCAACCCCGACGGCACGATCTACCAGCGCCCCTTTGGCGGCCACACCGCCAACTACGGCGAAAAGCCGGTGCAGCGTGCCTGCGCCGCGGCCGACCGCACCGGCCACGCCATGCTGCACACGCTGTACCAGCAGAACGTGCAGGCCAAGACCACCTTCTTCGTCGAATGGATGGCTCTGGACCTGATCCGCGACGCCAGCGGCGATGTGGTGGGCGTGACCGCGCTGGAAATGGAAACCGGCGAAACCTACATCCTGGAAGCCAAGCACACGCTGCTGGCCACGGGTGGTGCCGGCCGCATCTTCGCTGCCTCCACCAACGCCTTCATCAACACCGGCGACGGTCTGGGCATGGCGGCGCGCGCCGGCATTCCGCTGCAGGACATGGAGTTCTGGCAGTTCCACCCGACCGGCGTGGCTGGCGCCGGCGTGCTGCTGACCGAAGGCTGCCGCGGCGAAGGCGCCATTCTGCTCAACAGCAATGGCGAGCGCTTCATGGAGCGTTATGCCCCGACGCTGAAGGACCTGGCACCGCGCGACTTCGTTTCGCGTTGCATGGACCAGGAAATCAAGGAAGGCCGTGGCTGCGGTCCCAACAAGGACTACGTGCTGCTCAAGCTCGACCACCTGGGCGCCGAGACCATCCACAAGCGCCTGCCCTCGGTGTACGAGATCGGCGTGAACTTTGCCAACGTGGACATCTGCCGTGAGCCAATCCCCGTCGTGCCGACCATCCACTACCAGATGGGTGGCATCCCGACCAACATCAACGGCCAGGTGGTCACGCCCGATGGCAGCGGTAGCCAGAAAGTGGTCAACGGCCTCTACGCCGTCGGCGAATGCGCCTGTGTCAGCGTGCACGGCGCCAACCGCCTGGGCACCAACTCGCTGCTCGACCTGCTGGTGTTCGGCCGCGCGGCCGGCAACCACATCGTCCAGGCCAGCGACAAGACCAAGGCCCACAAGCCGCTGCCGGCCGATGCCGCCGACCGCACGCTGGCCCGCCTGGCCCGCCTGGACAGCTCCACCAGCGGTGAATACGCCCAGGACGTGGCCAACGACATGCGCGCCACCATGCAGCAGCACGCTGGCGTGTTCCGCACCCAGGCCTCCATGGACGAGGGTGTGGCCAAGATCAATGCCTTGCGCGCACGTGTGGCCAACATCACGCTCAAGGACAAATCCAAGGTGTTCAACACCGCGCGCATCGAGGCGCTGGAAGTCGAAAACCTGATGGAAGCCGCCCAGGCCACCATGACCTCGGCCGCCGCCCGCCGCGAGTGCCGCGGCGCCCACACCGTCAACGACTACGAGCGTCCGGCCGACGACGCCCAGTTCCCGCTGGGCCGCAACGACGTCGAATGGATGAAGCACACCCTGTGGGACAGCGCCACCAACAGCCTGTCGTACAAACCCGTCAACTTGAAGCCGCTGACCGTGGAGTCGGTGCCCCCGAAGGTTCGTACCTTCTAAAGCCCCCACATCCAGCATCCACGACGCACGGAGAAAAACACCATGGCAAAACGCACATTCCAGATCTACCGTTACGACCCGGAAAAGGACGCCAAACCCTATATGCAGACCATCGAGGTCGAACTCGACGGTCATGAGCGCATGCTGCTCGACGCCCTGATGAAGCTCAAGGCCGTCGATCCGTCCATCTCGTTCCGACGCTCCTGCCGCGAAGGCGTCTGCGGTTCGGACGCGATGAACATCAACGGCAAGAACGGCCTGGCCTGCCTGACCAACATGAACACGCTGCCTGGCGTGATCACGCTCAAGCCGCTGCCCGGCCTGCCGGTGGTGCGCGACCTGATCGTCGACATGACGCAGTTCTTCAAGCAGTACAACTCGATCAAGCCCTACCTGATCAACGACTCGGTGCCGCCCGAGCGGGAACGCCTGCAGAGCCCCGAAGAGCGCGAAGAGCTCAACGGCCTGTACGAGTGCATCCTGTGTGCCAGCTGCTCCACCAGTTGCCCGAGCTTCTGGTGGAACCCGGACAAGTTCGTCGGTCCGGCTGGTCTGCTGCAAGCCTACCGCTTCATCGCCGACAGCCGCGACCAGGCCACCGGCGAGCGTCTGGACAACCTGGAAGATCCGTACCGCCTGTTCCGCTGCCACACCATCATGAACTGCGTCGATGTCTGCCCCAAGGGTCTGAACCCGACCAAGGCCATCGGCAAGATCAAGGAAATGATGGTCGCCCGCGCGGTGTAAGCGATTCACCTGGGTTGAGCATGGACAATGAACTGATTGACGAAAGAACACTGAGCAAGCTCAAGTGGCGCTGCCGCCGCGGCCTGCTGGAAAACGACCTCTTCATCGAGCGTTTTTTCAACAAGTTCGAGTCCACGCTGACCATGCGCCAGGCGCAGGGCCTGACCGCCCTGATGGACCTGAGCGACAACGATCTGCTCGACCTCCATCTCGGCCGCAAGCCGCTGGCCGAGGTCAGCCCCGAGTTGAACCGCGCGGACGTGCAAGAAGTTTTAGAGATGTTGAAAGAAACCTGCTGAAAGGCCATAAATGAAACTAGCTGACAACAAAGCCACCCTGTCGTTCAGTAACGGCAGCCCCAGCGTCGATCTGCCCGTCTACCAGGGCAACATCGGCCCGGACGTGATCGACATCCGCAAGCTCTACGGCCAGACGGGCATGTTCACCTACGACCCGGGTTTCCTCTCGACCGCCTCCTGCCAGTCGGCCATCACCTACATCGACGGCGACAAGGGCGAGCTGCTGTACCGCGGTTACCCGATCGAACAGCTGGCCACCCAGTGCGACTTCCTGGAAACCTGCCACCTGCTGCTGTACGGTGACCTGCCGAACGCCGAGAAGAAGGCTGCCTTCAGCCAGCGCGTGACCATGCACACCATGGTCAACGAGCAGATGCAGTTCTTCCTGCGCGGTTTCCGCCGCGATGCCCACCCGATGGCCGTGCTGACCGGTCTGGTAGGCGCCCTGTCGGCCTTCTACCACGACAGCACCGACATCAACAACCCGGAGCACCGTGAAATCGCCGCGATCCGCCTGATCGCCAAGATGCCCACGCTGGTGGCCATGGCCTACAAGTACGGCGTCGGCCAGCCCTACATGTACCCGCGCAACGACCTGAGCTATGCCGGCAACTTCCTGCGCATGATGTTCGGCACGCCCTGCGAGGATTACAAGGTCAATCCGGTGCTCGAACGCGCCATGGACCGCATCTTCATCCTGCACGCCGACCACGAGCAGAACGCCTCCACCTCCACCGTGCGCCTGTGCGGCTCCTCCGGAACCAACCCGTTCGCGGCGATTGCAGCCGGCGTGGCCTGCCTCTGGGGCCCGGCCCACGGCGGCGCCAACGAAGCCTGCCTGAACATGCTGGAAGAGATCCAGGCCAACGGCGGCGTGGCCAAGGTCGGCGAGTTCATGAACCAGGTCAAGGACAAGAACTCCGGCGTGCGCCTGATGGGCTTCGGTCACCGCGTCTACAAGAACCACGACCCGCGTGCCAAGCTGATGCAGGAAACCTGCAAGGAAGTGCTGGCCGAACTGGGTCTGGAAAACGACCCGCTGTTCAAGCTGGCCATGGCGCTGGAAAAGATCGCCCTGGAAGACGACTACTTCGTGCAGCGCAAGCTCTACCCGAACGTCGACTTCTACTCCGGCATCGTGCAGCGCGCCCTGGGCATTCCGGTCAACCTGTTCACCGGCATCTTCGCCCTGGCCCGCACCGTCGGCTGGATCGCCCAGCTCAACGAGATGATCAGCGATCCGGAATACAAGATCGGCCGTCCGCGCCAGCTGTTCACCGGCTCGGTGCGCCGTGACGTGCCGCCGATGGCCAAGCGTTAAACTGCGCTGAAACGCATGCCCGCCGCACGGCAACGTCGGCGGGCATTTTTTATTGCTGCTCCCACTTTGTCCAACCATGCGCCTGATCCAAAGCGCCGATGAGCTCAAGGCCCTGCTGGCTGACCAGCCGAGCACACGCGCCTGCAGTTGCAGCCTGGGCGGCTGCGCCGGCTGGGAAAGTCTGAGTGAAGACCGCTGGCCGGCCGATCAGATGCAGGCTGTGGCCACCTTGCGCAACCCCGAACTCTACGAGCCGACCTTCGAGGAACACCACCCGCAAGGCACGCGCTACGACTCAGCCGAAGCGCCCGTGGCCCTGAAGTTCTTTCCCTACAACCGCTGCGAGCTCTGGCGCTGCGGCCAATGCCAGCGGCACCTGCTGCGCTACACCGAATTCGGCGGCTACTACGTCGACCACCGGGTGCGCGAGCTGTCGCCGAAGCTGGACATCATCGACTAGAAAACCTTGCTGGCGTGGTCCGAATAAAATGACGGATTGCCAAGGAAAACCATGGGACGCACCCTTTACGACAAGATCTGGGACGAACATGTCGTCCACACCGAGGAAGACGGCACGGCCATCCTCTACATCGACCGCCATCTGGTGCATGAAGTCACCAGCCCGCAGGCCTTCGAGGGCCTGCGCCAGGCCGGGCGCAAGGTGTGGCGCGTCAGCTCCATCGTCGCCACCGCCGACCACAACACGCCGACCACCGGCTGGGAACTGGGCTACGACGGCATTGCCGACCCGATCAGCAAGGAGCAGATCACCACGCTGGACGCCAACATCAAGGAGTCCGGCGCGGCCGCCTTCTTCCCCTTCCTGTCTCAGCGCCAGGGCATCGTGCACGTGATCGGCCCGGAGAACGGCGCCACCCTGCCCGGCATGACCGTGGTCTGTGGCGACTCGCACACCTCGACCCACGGCGCTTTCGGCGCGCTGGCGCATGGCATCGGCACCAGCGAAGTCGAGCACGTGATGGCCACGCAGACCCTGCTGGCCAAGAAGGCCAGGAACATGCTGGTCAAGGTGGAGGGTACCGTGGCCCGCGGCGTCACCGCCAAGGACATCGTGCTGGCCATCATTGGCAAGATCGGCACGGCCGGCGGCACCGGCTACACCATCGAATTCGCCGGCTCGGCCATCCGCGCCCTGAGCATGGAAGGCCGCATGACGGTGTGCAACATGGCGATCGAAGGTGGCGCCCGCGCCGGCCTGGTCGCCGTTGATGACAAGACCATCGAGTACGTCAAGGGGCGCCTGCTCTCGCCCACCGGCGTGGAGTGGGACCAGGCCGCAGCCTATTGGAAGACGCTGCATTCCGACGCCGATGCCAAGTTCGACGCCGTGGTCGAGCTCGACGCCGCGCAGATCGTGCCGCAAGTCACCTGGGGCACCTCGCCCGAGATGGTGCTGGGCATCGACGGCCGCGTGCCCGACCCGGACAAGGAAAAGGACGCCAACAAGCGCGGCGCCATCGAGCGCGCCCTGACCTACATGGCGCTGGAGCCCGGCAAGCCGCTGGCCGACATCACCATCGACAAGGTCTTCATCGGCTCCTGCACCAACAGCCGCATCGAGGACATGCGTGAAGCCGCAGCCATCGTCAAGAAACTCGGTCAGAAGGTGGCCAAGAACGTCAAACTGGCCATGGTGGTACCCGGCTCCGGCCTGGTCAAGGAACAGGCCGAGCGTGAAGGGCTGCACGAGATCTTCAAGGCCGCCGGCTTTGAGTGGCGCGAGCCGGGCTGCTCCATGTGCCTGGCCATGAATGCCGACCGGCTGGAGCCGGGCGAGCGCTGCGCCTCCACCAGCAACCGCAACTTCGAAGGGCGCCAGGGTGCCGGTGGCCGTACCCACTTGGTGAGCCCGGCCATGGCCGCCGCTGCCGCGGTGCACGGCCATTTTGTCGACGTCCGCAAATTCGCCTGAACTATCTGCCTAGGAGATCACGATGAAAAAAATCACCTTGCTTGCCATCCTGTCCGTGACGCTGGCCCTGGTGGGTTGCAACACGGTCAAGGGCGTGGGCCAGGACCTGCAGAAGGCCGGCGAGAAGATCGAAGGCGCGGCGAAGAAATAATGAAAACCTTTACCGTACACAAGGGCCTGGTGGCCCCGATGGACCGCGAAAACGTCGATACCGACGCCATCATCCCCAAGCAGTTTCTCAAGTCGATCCGCAAGACCGGCTTCGGGCCGAACCTGTTCGACGAATGGCGCTACCTGGATGCCGGTTACCCCGGCCAGGATCCCGCCAGTCGCAAACCGAACCCGGACTTCGTGCTGAATCAGCCGCGCTACGCCGGTGCCTCCATCCTGCTGGCGCGCAAGAACTTCGGCTGCGGCTCCTCGCGTGAACACGCGCCGTGGGCGATCGACCAGTTCGGCTTTCGCGCCATCATCGCGCCCAGCTTTGCCGACATCTTCTTCAACAACTGCTTCAAGAACGGCCTGCTGCCGATCCAGTTGCCGGAGGCCACGGTGGCGCAGCTGTTCGACGAATGTGCCGCCTTCCCCGGCTACCAGCTCACCATCGATCTGGAGCGCCAGGTCATCGCCAAGCCGCAAGGTGAAGAGATTCCCTTCGACGTACAGGCATTCCGCAAATACTGCCTGCTCAATGGCTTCGACGACATCGGCCTGACCCTGCGCCACAAGGACAAGATCGCGGCCTTCGAAGCCCAGCGTCTGGCACAAAAACCATGGCTGGCGCACACCACCATTGCGTAAGCAGCTATCAATTTAATAGTAATCAAAAAATGAAAATCGCAGTCTTGCCGGGTGACGGCATCGGTACCGAAATCGTGGCCGAGGCCGTCAAGGTCCTGAACGTGCTCGACCTCAAATTCGAGATGGAAACCGCCCTGGTCGGCGGTGCCGCCTACGAGGCCCATGGCCATCCGCTGCCCGAGTCCACATTGAACCTGGCCAAGGCCGCCGATGCCATCCTGTTCGGTGCCGTCGGCGACTGGAAATACGACAAGCTCGATCGGCCGCTACGCCCCGAACAGGCCATCCTGGGCCTGCGCAAGCACCTCGGCCTGTTCGCCAACTTCCGCCCGGCCATCTGCTACGAGCAACTGGTCGGCGCCTCCAGCCTCAAGCCCGAGCTGATCGCCGGCCTGGACATCCTGATCATCCGCGAGTTGACCGGCGACATCTACTTCGGTCAGCCGCGCGGCCGCCGCATCGCGGTGGACGGCCACTTCCCCGGCGCCGAGGAAGCCTTCGACACCATGCGCTACAGCAAGCCCGAAATCGAGCGCATCGCCCACGTCGCCTTCCAGGCCGCGCGCAAGCGCAACAAGAAGGTCACCAGCGTGGACAAGGCCAACGTGCTGGAGACCTTCCAGTTCTGGAAGGACGTGGTGACCGAGGTCCATGCCCAGTACCCGGACGTGGAACTGCAGCACATGTATGTTGACAACGCCGCCATGCAACTGGTCAAGGCGCCCAAGGCCTTTGACGTGGTGGTCACCGGCAACATGTTCGGCGACATCCTGTCGGACGAAGCCTCGATGCTGACCGGCTCCATCGGCATGCTGCCCTCGGCCAGCCTGAACAGCCAGAACCAGGGCCTGTACGAACCCAGCCACGGCAGCGCACCGGACATCGCCGGCAAGGGCATTGCCAACCCGCTGGCCACCATCCTCTCTGCTGCGATGATGCTGCGCTTCAGCCTGAACCAGGCCGAAGCCGCCGTCCGCATTGAAACCGCCGTCAAGAAAGTTCTGGCCCAAGGCCTGCGTACACCCGACATCTACAGCGAAGGCACGACCAAGGTCGGCACCGCGCAGATGGGTGATGCAGTGGTCAAGGCGCTGGGGCAATAAGCCGCCATCCGCTACAATTGGACCCATGTTTCACGCCCGCCCGTTCTCCTTGAACTTCGCCGCCCCCGCCTCGGGGGTCGCTGGCGCGCGTGCATTCACCACCAAAACCACGACTATTAAGGGCTGATCCGGCCTGGTTCGTCGTGCGCCCTCCCCGGCCAGACGAGCCGGGCAAACAGTCAAGTTGTGACCTGTTTCTTAATCTTGAAAGGGCGTTGAAATGAGCAAGTTGGTAGGTTTGGTCGGTTGGCGCGGCATGGTCGGTTCGGTCCTGATGGACCGCATGCAGGCTGAAGGCGACTTCGGCCTGATCGAACCGGTGTTCTTCTCTACCTCGAATGCCGGCGGCAAGGCCCCGGCACAGGCGAAGAACGAAACCACGCTGAAGGATGCGCACAGCATCGACGACCTCAGGAAGTGCGACATCATCCTGACCTGCCAGGGTGGCGACTACACCAAGGAGGTGTATCCGAAGCTGCGCGCTGCCGGCTGGAACGGCCATTGGATCGACGCGGCCTCCACGCTGCGCATGGCCGATGACGCCGTCATCGTGCTCGACCCGGTCAACCGCGACGTCATCGACAGCGCGCTGGCCAAGGGTGGCCGCAACTGGATCGGCGGCAACTGCACCGTGAGCCTGATGCTGATGGCCATGGGCGGCCTGTTCAAGGCCAACCTGATCGAATGGGTCAGCGCCATGACCTACCAGGCCGCTTCCGGCGCCGGCGCGCAGAACATGCGCGAGCTGCTGCAGCAAATGGGCGCCCTGCACGACGCCGTCAAGGCCGAACTGGCCGACCCGGCCTCCGCCATCCTGGACATCGATCGCAAGGTGGCCGCCACCATGCACGACGCCAGCTTCCCGACCAAGAACTTCCGCAACACGGCCCTGGCCGGCAGCCTGATTCCCTGGATCGACGTGCCGGTCGAGCACGGCCAGAGCAAGGAAGAATGGAAAGGCGGCGCCGAGTGCAACAAGATCCTGGGCAACCCGGCCTTCCGCAGTGCCGGCAGCATCCCGATCGACGGCTTGTGCGTGCGCATCGGCGCCATGCGCTGCCACTCGCAGGGTCTGACCGTCAAGCTCAAGAAGGATGTACCGCTGGATGAAATCGAGTCCATCCTCGCAGGTGCCAATGATTGGGTGAAAGTGGTCGCTAACCAACGCGAGATCAGCGAGCGTGACCTCACCCCCGCTGCCGTGACCGGCACGCTGACCGTGCCGGTCGGCCGCCTGCACAAACTGGCCATGGGCAACGACTACCTGGGCGCCTTCACCGTGGGTGACCAGCTGCTGTGGGGTGCCGCCGAGCCGCTGCGCCGCATGTTGCGCATTCTGCTGGCCGCCTAAGCAGGTTTTTCTCCGATTCAACGGCTTGCGGCCTCCCCCGCAAGCCGTTGTCGTTAGACAACAATCATCTCCCCCTTGGGGCGACGAACGGTTCGCTCAGAAGGTTAAGCGCTTTCTCAGCTTGTCAGGCTAACATATTGATGTTAAGGTACTTTTTCTGTTTTGAGTGTCAGTCGCTTGGCTCGCACAACGCGCCAGGGGTAGCCGCTTGCCCGAACATCGGAGGCTCATAAATTGATTGCTAAGTCACATCGCTGGCAGAAAACCGCCCTGGCCGTTGCGGCCACGGCGGTGCTGGGTCTGTGGGGAACCCATGCTTCGGCGCTCTCACTTGGGCGCATCGCTGTTCTGTCGGCACTGGGCGAGCCGCTTCGGGCAGAAATCGACATCCCGGACATCAACCCCGAGGAAGCCGCCTCGCTCAAGGCCAGCGTGGCCTCACCGGAAGCTTTCCGTGCCGCCGGCATGGACTACAGCGCGAGCATGAGCGGTCTGCAAATTTCGCTGCAAAAACGCCCGGATGGGCGCTCTTTCCTGAGCATCAGCAGCGACCGCGCCATCAACGACCCCTATGTGGACCTGATTCTGGAGGCCAACTGGTCCTCCGGCCGCATCGTGCGCGACTACACGATGCTGTTCGATCCGCCCAATCTGCGCCAGCCGCAGGCTGTCACGCCGACGGCGCCGCAGCTCAGCCCCGTGCCGGCCCGCACTGCGCCTAGGGCGCCCGCTGCTGCCACAACGCCGGCCCCGGTGAGCAGCCCCAGCCGTGCCGCTACGCCGGCAAGTCCCCGCCCAGCGGCCAAGGCGGCCGTCACCGAGTCCAGCGCCAAGCCGGCACCGGGCCCTGCTGCCAAACAGCTCACCGTCAAATCCGGCGACACCGCCAGCAAGCTGGTCGCGGCCGGCCGGCCGGCCGGTGTGTCGCTCGACCAGATGCTGGTGGCCATGCTGCGTGCCAACCCCGATGCCTTCATCAACGGCAACGTCAACCGCCTGCGCAGTGGCGTGGTGGTCACCCTGCCGGGTGCCGAGGAGGCACAGGCGACGTCCGCCGACGAAGCCCACCAGATCGTGCTGGCCCAAAGCAAGGACTTCAACGAATTCCGCCGCAAGCTGGCCGGCAGCGCGCCGCTCAGCCAGGTGGCAAGCGCCGACCGCCGCGCCGGCGGCAAGGTGGAAGCCCAGGTCGAGGACAAGAAAACAACCACCAGTGCCCCCGACAAGCTGACCCTCTCCAAAGGCGCCGTCCAGGCCAAGGGAGTTGAAGACCAGATCGCCAAGGAACGCAGCGCCAAGGAAGCTGCCAGTCGTGCCGAGGAACTGTCCAAGAACATCGCCGAATTGAGCAAGCTGAGTGCCGCGGCCGCACCGACCCCGGTCGCCTCGGCACCCCAGACCGCTGCGCCGGCTGCCCCCGAGCCGGCCCAGCCCGCCTCGGCAGCAACACCGGCCGTTGCCCTGCCCGCCGCAACGGCCTCCGCCCCGGCGGCAGAAGCCTCGGCACCCGCACCGGCCACGGCGGCCTCCGCCCCTGCCAAACAGCCGGTCGTCGCGCCACCGATGCCGATGGAAGAGCCCAGCCTGCTGGATGAACTGCTGGACAACCCGATGGTGCCCGCTGCTGCCGCCGGCCTGATCGCCTTGCTGGCCGGCTTGGGCTTTTACCGCGTGCGTCAGCGCAAGCAAGCGGCCCAGATGGACAGCTCCTTCCTGGAAAGCCGCTTGCAGCCCGACTCCTTCTTCGGTGCCAGCGGCGGTCAACGCGTCGACACCCATGATGGCGGTACCACCGGCTCGTCCATGGTCTATTCTCCGAGCCAGCTCGATGCCGCCGACGACGTGGACCCGGTGGCCGAAGCCGACGTCTATCTGGCCTACGGCCGCGACCTGCAGGCCGAGGAAATCCTCAAGGAAGCCCTGCGCGCCCACCCCGACCGGGTAGCGATCCACCTCAAGCTGCTGGAAATCTACGCCAAGCGCCGCGATGTCCGCAATTTCGAGGCCATCGCCACCGAAGTCCATCGACTGACCGAGGGCGAGGGTGCCGACTGGAGCCGCGTCTGCGAGTTGGGCCTGGGCATCGACCCTGACAATGCCTTCTACCAGCCTGGCGGCCTGCCAACCTCGGCGCCGGCACCACTGGCAGCGGTCGCCGCGTCAAGTGCCGGCACTGCCCCGTCCACCCCGCAACCCGCGCCCCCCGCCGCCGAGCCAGCCGCAGCCGCTGTCGATCTGGACCTGGATCTGGATTTCTCGCTGGACGAAGAACCCTCAGCAGCAGTACCGGCCACCGCGGCCGCGCCTGCTGCGGCTGCCGAGGCCACACCGTCAGCCCTGGACCTGAATTTCGACCTGCCCACCACCGTCTCCCGCCAGGACACGGACAACAGCCTTGATTTCGAGCCGCCCGCGCTCCCGACGACGCCAGAACAGCCGGACACCGGTGCGCAAGCGCCGGCAAGTGCCGTTGCCGCCACGGGCGCCCTCGAATTCGATCTTGGCTCGCTGTCGCTTGACCTGGGTGAGCCGACCACCGAGCAGACCGGTGCCTCGGATGACCCCCTGGCAACCAAGCTGGCCCTGGCCGAGGAATTCAGCGCCATCGGCGACACCGACGGTGCCCGCGCCCTGATCGAGGAAATCATCGCCGAAGCTACTGGCGAGACGAAGATCAAGGCCCAGGAAGCCCTGAGCAAGCTCAACTGAGTTTGCCCAGTCCGAAGGCGATACACGTGGACCCGACCTTGCCGTGAGGGTGGCTTTAGGCGTCAGCTACAACGGCCAGCCATATGACGGCTGGCAAAGCCAGCCCTCGGGTCGCACAGTACAGGATCAGCTGGAAAAGGCACTCGGCCGGTTCGCGGACCAGCGCATCTCCACCCTGTGTGCGGGCCGCACCGATGCCGGCGTGCACGGCCTGATGCAGGTGGTGCATTTCGACACCAGCGCCGAGCGCGACCCCTACGCCTGGGTGCGCGGCACCAACAGCTTCCTGCCGCGCGACATCGCTGTGCAGTGGGCCCATGTCGTGCCGGACGAATTTCACTGCCGCGCCAGCGCCCTCTCGCGTCGTTATGCCTATTCGCTGCTGGAGTCGCCGGTCCGTCCCAGCGTCGATACGGGACGCGTCGGCTGGGTCTTCCAGCCACTGGATCTGGCGGCCATGCAGGCGGCCGCGGCCCTTCTGCTGGGTGAGCACGACTTCACCTCGTTCCGCGCCTCGGCCTGCCAGGCCCTGTCGCCGGTGAAGACCCTGATGCGTGCCGAGATCAGCCGGCGCGGCGCCTACTGGCGCTTCGAGTTCGAGGCCAATGCCTTCCTGCACCACATGATCCGCAACATCATGGGCTGCCTGATCGTCATCGGCCAGGGCAAACAGCCGCCGGAATGGATCAACGCAGTGCTGGCCGCGCGCAGCCGCGACGCCGCCGCCCCGACCTTCTCGCCCGACGGCCTGTACTTCCTCGGCCCGCGCTACGACGCCCGCTGGGGCCTGCCCGACCGCACGCCTGCGTATGATTGGCTGCCATGAACACGCGAACAAGAATCAAGATCTGCGGCCTGACGCGCGAGCAGGACGTCGATGCAGCGGTGGCCGCTGGCGCCGATGCCGTGGGCTTCGTGCTTTATGAAAAGAGTCCACGGTATGTGGCACCCGAGCGCGCTGCTGAACTGGCCCGGCGACTGCCGCCTTTCGTTACGCCGGTGCTGCTGTTCGTCAACGCAGATGCTACAAAAATCATAGCTGCCTGCGCCGCCATTCCGGGCGCCACCCTGCAATTTCATGGTGATGAAACACCGGAACAATGCCTGCAGGCCAGCGGCCAGGGTGCCCGCCCCTTCCTGCGCGCCGCCCGCATTCCGCTGGGCGACGACGCCCGCGCCTTCGACCTCGTAAAATACGCTCAGGACTACTCAGCCGCCCAGGCGATCCTGCTCGACGCCCACGTCGACGGTTTTGGCGGCGGCGGCAAGGCATTCAATTGGTCACTTCTTCCTCCAAGCGTCGACGCTCACCTCGTCTTGAGTGGTGGGCTCACACCTGCAAACGTGGCCGATGGCATTCGGCAGGTACGGCCGCGCTGTAAATCGCTGGCCGTGGATGTGAGTTCCGGCGTCGAAGCCTCCAAGGGCATCAAGGACGCCGACAAGATCAATCAGTTCGTCGCAGCGGTTCGTGCCGCCGACGCACAACTTGCAGGCTAAACCATGTTTGACTACCACCAGCCCGATGCCTCGGGCCATTTCGGCATTTACGGCGGCAGCTTCGTCAGCGAGACGCTGACACACGCCATCAACCAGCTGCGCGAGGCTTACGCCAAGTACCAGCACGACCCGGAGTTCCTGGCCGAGTTCAAATATGAGCTGGCCCACTTCGTCGGCCGTCCTTCGCCGATCTACCACGCCGCGCGCATGAGCCGCGAGCAGGGCGGCGCACAGATCTTCCTCAAACGCGAAGACCTCAACCACACCGGCGCGCACAAGATCAACAACACCATCGGCCAGGCCATGCTGGCGCGCCGCATGGGCAAGACGCGCATCATTGCCGAGACCGGTGCCGGCCAGCACGGCGTGGCCACCGCCACCATCTGCGCACGTTATGGCCTGGAGTGCGTGGTCTACATGGGCAGCGAAGACGTCAAGCGCCAGAGCCCCAACGTCTACCGCATGAAGCTGCTGGGCGCCACCGTGGTGCCGGTGGAAAGCGGCAGCAAGACCCTGAAAGACGCGCTGAATGAAGCGATGCGCGACTGGGTGGCCAATGTGGACAACACCTTCTACATCATCGGCACCGTGGCCGGCCCGCACCCCTACCCGATGATGGTGCGCGACTTCCAGAGCGTGATCGGCGAGGAATGCCTGGTGCAGATGCCTGAGCTGCTCCAGCGTACGGGTTGCAAATCCGGCCAGCCGGATGCGGTGGTCGCCTGCGTCGGCGGCGGCAGCAATGCCATGGGCATCTTCTACCCCTACATCCCGCACGACACCACGCGCCTGATCGGCGTGGAAGCTGCCGGCGAAGGCATGGACAGCGGCCACCACTCGGCCTCGCTGCAGCGCGGCAGCCCGGGCGTGCTGCACGGCAACCGCACCTATGTGCTGCAGAACGAGGACGGACAGGTCACCGAAACGCACAGCATCAGCGCCGGTCTGGACTACCCCGGCGTCGGCCCCGAGCATGCCTACCTGAAGGACATCGGGCGTGCCGAGTACGTCGGCATCACGGACCAGGAGGCGCTGGCCGCGTTCCACTATCTTTGCCGCACCGAAGGCATCATCCCGGCGCTCGAATCCAGCCATGCCGTGGCCTACGCCATGAAGCTGGCCAAGACCCTGCGCCCCGACCAGTCCATCCTGGTCAGCCTCTCGGGCCGGGGCGACAAGGACATCGGCACCGTGGCCGACCTGAGCCATGCCGACTTCTACTGCCGTCCGAGCTGCCAGGGACAGTCCGTCAAAGGCGGCGCGGCAGCTGAACAAACGATCAAGGTTTCCAAATGAGCCGCATCGCAACGACTTTTGCCGCGCTGAAAGCGCACAACCGCAAAGCCCTGATTCCCTTTGTCACCGCCGGTTTCCCTTATGCCGACATCACGCCTGATTTGATGCACGGCATGGTGGCTGCAGGGGCCGACGTGATCGAGCTCGGCGTTCCGTTTTCCGACCCCAGCGCCGACGGTCCGGTGATCCAGGCCGCCGGCGACAAGGCCTTGGCTGCCGGCATCGGCCTGCGCCAGGTGCTGGAGATGGTGCGCAGCTTCCGCCAGAAAAACAGCGACACGCCCGTGGTGCTGATGGGCTACGCCAACCCGATCGAGCGCTACAACCAGCTGCATCAGGCCAGCGGCGACAACGCCTTTGCCCGCGATGCCGCCGCCGCCGGCGTCGACGGCGTGCTGGTGGTGGACTACCCGCCCGAGGAGTGCGAAGGCTTTGCCGCCGCGCTCAAAGCCCACGGCCTGGATCTGATCTTTCTGCTCGCCCCGACCTCGACCTCCGAACGCATGGACCAGGTGGCACGGATCGCCAGCGGTTACGTCTATTACGTCTCGCTCAAGGGCGTGACCGGTGCCGGCACCCTGGACACGGCGGCGGTGGAAGCCATGCTGCCGCGCATCCGCCAGCACGTCAAAGTCCCGGTCGGCGTCGGTTTCGGCATCCGCGATGCCGCCAGCGCCCGTGCCGTGGGCCGGGTGGCCGACGCGGTGGTGATTGGCAGCCGCATCATTCAGTTGATCGACAATCAGCCGCGCGACAAAGCCATTCAGGCCGCCTCGGATTTCCTGCGCGAGATCCGGACCGCTTTGGATTCATAATCGCGGGCTTGCGATCACGCAGAAATTGGAATCTGACCCCAATAAAGGATACGCCCATGAGTTGGCTTGAAAAACTTCTGCCTCCCAAAATCCAGCACACCGATCCGGCCGACCGGCGCAGTGTGCCCGAGGGCCTGTGGATCAAGTGCCCCAGTTGCGAGAGCGTGCTCTACAAGACCGACCTGGAGCAGAACCAGAACGTCTGCCCGAGCTGCAGCCACCACCACCGCATCGACGCGCGCGCGCGCCTCAATGCCTTCCTCGACAACGAGGGCCGCTACGAGATCGGCCAGGAAGTGGTGCCGGTCGACGCGCTGAAGTTCAAGGACAGCCGCAAGTACCCCGAACGCCTGAAAGAGGCGATGGAGGCCACCGGCGAGACCGACGCCCTGATCGTGATGGGCGGTGCCGTGCATGGCATCAGCCTGGTGGCGGCCTGCTTCGAGTTCGGTTTCATGGGCGGCAGCATGGGTTCGGTGGTTGGCGAGCGCTTCGTGCGCGGCGTGGAAACCGCCATCGAACAGAAGGTGCCCTTCCTGTGCTTCACCGCCACCGGCGGCGCGCGCATGCAGGAAGGCCTGCTCTCGCTGATGCAGATGGCCAAGACCAATGCGGCGCTCACGCGCCTGGCCAAGAAGGGCCTGCCCTACATCAGCGTGCTGACCGACCCGACCATGGGCGGCGTCAGCGCCGGCTTCGCCTTCCTGGGTGATGTGGTGATTGCCGAGCCCAAGGCCCTGATCGGCTTTGCCGGCCCGCGCGTGATCGAATCGACCGTGCGCGTAACCCTGCCGGAAGGTTTCCAGCGCGCCGAGTTCCTGCAGCAAAAAGGCGCCGTCGATTTCATCTGCGACCGCCGTGAACTGCGCAAGACCATTGCCAGCACGCTGGCCATGCTGCAGCGCCAGCCGGCCGACGCGGTGATCTGAAAAGAATTACCTCAGCTAGGCACAACACGCACGCGGACTTAACCGGAAAACGCCGCGGAACCGGCTCTGCCGGACCGCTGGCGTTGCCCCCTGCAAGGGGGCTGAGACCTGCGGCTCCAAGCCTGCCTGCGCAGGCTTGGACAGGTCGAAGAGCCTTGGCCTCTGGCCGAGGCCCCACGGCGATGAGCGACACGCAGTGCGCGTAGCCTGGGGGTGTTCAATCTTTCAATACATCAGCGCACTGGCCTGCAGGCTGCCCAGCACGATGGCGGCCACCTGCAGCAGCACCAACAGCACCAGCGGTGACAGGTCGATGCCGCCCACCAATGGCACCAGACGGCGGATCGGCGTCAGCGGCGGCGCCACCAGCCGGTCGATGACATCGGTCAGCACGTTGCTGCTCTGCAGCCACGAGAGAATGGCGTAGACGATCACCAGGCCCGTCAGGCCCGAGATGGCCAGCCGCACCACGCCGAAGGCGGCGAGGATCAGCACCGAGACATAGCTGGCGCCAAAGCTGGTGAACGCCCACAGCAGCGAGAACTGCGCCAGTTCGATCAGGAACACCCCAGCCAGGCTGGCCGTGTCCCAGCGTCCCAGGGCCGGCAGCAGGCGGCGCAAGGGCAGCACCAGCCAGTCGGTCAGGGCAAAGACGAAACGGCCCAGCGGATTGCCGGAGCGCGCCGACATCGGGATGCGCTGATGCTGCATGTACAGGCGCAGCAGGCAGGCGCCGCCCACCACACCGGCAACGACTTCGAGCAACAGGGAAAGGATCTGGAACAGCATGGATCTCGGCCAAAAGTTCGCCAAATCATAGCGTCATTAAAATAGCGGGTTCTGGCCATGTTTCATGGTCACCTCCTACCCTGCCCTCTCATGTCTGAACACAACACCGCAGCCCCCGCCCAGGACGAAAACCAGCTGATCGCCGAGCGGCGCGACAAGCTCAAGGCCATCCGCCAGCAGGAGGCCGAGGGCAAAGGGCCCGCCTTCCCCAACGACTTCAAGCCGGCCGACCGTGCCGCCGAGCTGTTTGCCGCCCATGCCGGCCAGACCGTCGAAGGTCTGCTGACCCAGGGCAGCAGCGCCAAGGTGGCCGGCCGCATGATGCTCAAGCGCGTCATGGGCAAGGCCAGCTTCGCCACGCTGCAGGACAGCACCGGCCGCATCCAGATTTACGTCAAGCGCGACGAGGTGGGCGAGGATGCCTATGAAGCCTTCAAGCACTGGGACCTGGGCGACATCGTGGCCGCCGAGGGCACGATCTTCAAGACCAAGACCGGCGAGCTCTCGATCCAGGCCAGCCAGGTGCGCCTGCTGACCAAGAGCCTGCGCCCGATGCCCGACAAGTTCCACGGCGTGGCCGACCAGGAGGTCAAGTACCGCCAGCGTTATGTGGACCTGATGACCGACGAGGAAGCCCGCAAACGCTTCGTGGCACGCAGCAAGGCCGTGAGCTCGATCCGCGACTTCATGGTCTCGCACAACTTCCTCGAAGTCGAGACGCCGATGCTGCACCCGATTCCCGGCGGCGCCAACGCACGCCCCTTCGAGACGCACCACAATGCGCTGGACCAGGAGATGTTCCTGCGCATCGCGCCCGAGCTCTACCTCAAGCGCCTGATCGTCGGCGGCTTCGAGCGCGTGTTCGAGATCAACCGCAACTTCCGCAACGAAGGCATCTCGGTACGCCACAACCCTGAATTCACCATGATGGAGTTCTATGCGGCCTACTGGGACTACCAGGACCTGATGACCTTCACCGAAGGCCTGGTGCGCCACGCGGCCCAGCAGGCGGCTGGCACGCTGCAGCTCAGCTACGGCGGCAAGCCGGTCGACCTGGCGCAACCCTTCGAGCGCCTGACCATCCGCGAAGCCATCATCCGCCACAGCGAAGCCGGCGTGCACGTCGACGACAGCGCCTGGCTGATCAACGCGCTCAAGAAGCTCGGCCTGAACGAAGAGAAAAACAAGCTCGCCGCCCGTTCGCTGGCCGCGCTGCAGGTGCTGTACTTCGAGGAAACGGTGGAGGAAAAGCTCTGGCAGCCGACCTTCATCTGCGAGCACCCGGTGGAAATCTCGCCGCTGGCACGTGCCAGCGACACGCGCCCCGACGTGACCGAACGCTTCGAGCTCTACATCACCGGCCGCGAGTTCGGCAACGGCTTCTCCGAGCTCAACGACGCCGAGGAACAGGCCGCGCGCTTCCACGGCCAGGTGGCGGCCAAGGACAGCGGCGACGACGAAGCCATGTTCTTCGACCATGACTTCGTGCGTGCGCTCGAATACGGCATGCCGCCCACCGGCGGCTGCGGCATCGGCATCGACCGCCTGATGATGCTGCTGACCGACAGCCCGAGCATCCGCGACGTCATCCTCTTCCCCGCGCTGCGCCGGGAAATCTGATTCCCGCCCGCCTGCTTGCATGAAAGACACCCCATGACAGGCACGACAGCAGGCAGGCCGGGCTTGCTCAACGCAGAGGATCTCGCCTTGATCGACCGCGGGGTGTCGACCATCGTCGCCTCGCACGATGCATCACGCCGCCCCAGCCTGATGCGCGCCGTGGGCGCCGCCATCACACCGGATGGCGAGCGCATCACGGTCTACCTGAACCGCCCCGCCAGCAATCAGTTGCTGGCCAACCTGCAGGCCACCGGCCACATCGCCGTGGTCTTCAGCGAGCCGTTTTCGCACCGCGCGGTGCAGGTCAAGGCCGGCGCCGTCGAATTGCGCCCGGCCGCCGCGCACGACGCACCGATCCTGGCGCGCTACCTGGCCAGCATGGAGACCGAACTCGGCCGCATCGGCATCGACCCGGAGTACACCCGCATCATGCTGACCCACCAGCTCGACAACGTAGTGGCAGTGTCGTTCTCTCCGGAACAGGCCTTCGACCAGACGCCCGGACCGAAGGCCGGTGCCAGCCTGCCGTCCGCCGGAGCCATGGCATGAACACGCTGACCCTGGGCGACATCCGGCCCTGCCTGGAAGGCATCATCCCGGCGCAGATCGCCACCTGTGCGCAGGACGGCACACCCAACGTGGCCTACCTGTCGCAGGTCTACTATGCGGATGAGCGCCATGTCGCCCTGTCGTTCCAGTTCTTCAACAAGACGCGGCAGAACATCCTGGCCAACCCGCAGGCCACGCTGCTGCTGCTGCATCCGCAGACCTTTGCCTTCTACCGCCTGCACATCCGTTACCTGCGCACCCAGACCGATGGAGCCCTGTTCGAGAGCATGAAAGCCCAGCTCGCCGGCATCGCCTCCCACAGCGGCATGGCCGAGGTGTTCGAGCTCAAGGGCGCCGACATCTACGAGGTGCTCGAGATCGAGCGTGTGCCCGGCAACAGCCTGGAAGCCCCGCCGCCACGCTGCAGCCTGCTGGGACAGATGCGCCGCTGCAGCGAACAGCTGGCCCGCTGCACAGCGCTGGACGAGGCGCTGGACATCGTGATGGCGACGCTGACCCAGGAGCTGCAGATCAGCCACACCATGATTCTCTTGCTCGACCCGGCCCTGCAACGCCTGTACACGGTGGCCAGCCACGGTTACGCCGTCTCGGGCGTCGGCTCGGAAATCGAACTCGGCCGCGGCGTCATCGGCATGGCCGCCCAGGCGCTGACGCCGATCCGCATCACCCACATGACCGGCGCCAGTCTGTACAGCCATGCGGTGCGCCGTACGCTGGCCGACGACATCGCCCTGGACACCGACATCCCTTATCCCGGGCTGGCGCAACCACAAAGCCAGATGGCGGTACCCCTCCTGTGCGCCGGCCGGCTGCTGGGGGTGCTGTTCGTCGAGAGCGCCGAGGAGTTGCGTTTCAGCTTCGAAGACGAAGACGTGCTGGTGACGATGGCCGGCCATCTCGGTGCCGCCATCGACCTGCTGCGCCTGGACGGCGAGGAGGCGACGCCAGCCGCTGCCGCACCTGCAGCGCCGACCTGTGCCGCGCCGGACGCCCTGCTGCAGGTGCGCCGCTACAGGAGCAACAACAGCGTGTTCCTCAACGACAGCTACCTGATCAAGGGCGTGGCGGGCGCGATCTTCTGGAAGCTGCTGAACGACTACCAGCAGCGCGGCCGCACCGACTTCTCCAACCGCGAACTGCGGCTGGACGCCAGCATCGGCCTGCCTGAGGTGGTGGACAACCTGGAAGCGCGGCTGATCCTGCTGGAGCGCCGGCTGGCGGAGCAGCACCTGCCGATCCGGCTCAAGAAGACCGGCCGCGGCCAGTTCAAGCTCTGCGTCGGTGCCCGGCTCGAACTCACCGAGCCCGACTGAACCGCTGCGAACTCAGGATTGCACCAGGCCCGGAACCGGGGCCAGCTTCAGGCCACGCGCCAGCTTGGCCCATTCGCCGGTGCCCAGATGCGGCTTGACCACGTCCAGCACCACAGCAAACGCGGGTGCCGGTGCATGGGCCTGCATGCCCTGCAGCACCTGCAGGCGCTCGGCCGGTGTCATGGCCGGCACCATCCAGCGCATCACGAACATGGTTTCCTCCGGGGGAATGGTGGCCAGCAGCCGGCCATGGAGCGCCATCAGTTCCTCGTCGGTGTAGTGCGCCCACAAGGCCTGGTTGTGCTCGATCTCTTCGGCCTGCATGTGCTCGAAATTGTCGGCAATGAAGAGTGCCAGCTGGCGGTACAGCGCCAGCGCATCCTGCTCGCGCTGCGACCCCTGGCTCTTTTGCAGCCGGCCGGCCGCGGCCTTGAGCGCCGCAATCGCCTGCTCGTGCTCGACGTGCTCGGCGGCAATGCGGGCACTGGCGCCGGGCAGCCGCGCTTCCAGCGCGGTGTGGACGAACTCGTTCTCGTGCGTCAGGTGCGAGGTGCAGAAGTCGGCGAACTGCAGCACCCGTGAACCGGTCCACTCCACCTCCGAGTCATCCGACGGATCCATCTTGCCCACCGCCACCAGCAGGTCGGCCATCAGCGAGCGCATGGCCTTGTGAATGCCGACATAAAGATCCACCCGGTTCGCCGGGTTGTCTGCAGACGCCACCTTCACCATCTCGTTCGTGTCAATTTTCATGCTCTACTTCCTTGATGCCCGATGGAATTGCCGGGCTGGTCTTCGCCCCTGCTCGCCCCGAACAGAAACATGCAGGAAGTCTAGGAATCCGGTCGCCTCATGTCTCTTAAGAACTGGCTAGAAAATTCCTAAAAAATTACTAACGCAGCCATGACACCATCCAGGCCCACCCGTACGGCTTCACCTCTGCCGGAACCCAGGGACCCGCTCCGCTACCTCACCGGGTATCCGCCCACGGTACTGGAACAGGTTCAAAGACTCCTGGCCAGTGAGCGGCTGGGGGAGATGCTGCACAAGAGATACCCGGACACCCATGACGTCCGCAGCGACAAGGCCCTGTTCGACTACGTGCAGAACCTCAAGGCCGAATACCTGCGCGGTGCCGAGCCGCTGAGCAAGGTCTGCTTTGACAGCAAGCTGCACGTCGTCCACCATGCCCTGGGCACGCACACCAGCGTTTCGCGCGTGCAAGGCGCCAAACTCAAGGCCAAGCGCGAAATTCGTGTCGCCGCCCTGTTCAAGAACGTGCCACCCGAGTTCCTGCGAATGATCGTGGTGCACGAGCTGGCCCACCTCAAGGAAAAGGCCCACGACAAGGCCTTCTACCAGCTCTGCACCTACATGGAGCCCGACTACCACCAGCTTGAATTCGATCTGCGGCTGTACCTGACCCACATCGAATGGGTCGGCAAGCCCGTCTGGCCTGCCAGCTGATCCTGTGGCCCGGGCGCGAGGCTGTCAGCCCAGCGGCCGTATTTCAGGCCTGCTTGCCGTAGGCGCGCTCGACGCGTGCGATGCGAACCTCGTAGTGCGCGTACCAGTTCGCCTTGCCGCTTTCCTGCGCGATGCGGTGCTCGGCATGGGCGCGCCAGGCGGCAATCGCCGCCTCGGACGCCCAGTAGGAGACGGTGATGCCGAAACCGTCCTCGCCGCGCGCACTCTCGACACCCAGGAAGCCGGCTTGGCCCGCGGCCAGTGCCACCATGCGCTCGGCCATCGGCTGGTAGCCCTGGTCATCGGAGCTGCGGCGGGAAGAAAAGATCACCGCGTAATACGGCGGCTGGGGCAGTCGGGCGAAAGACTCGGTTGTCATGGCGGGCCTCGTGCGAAGAGGCCGCCAGTGTAGAGCCTGTTCAGGCCGGCAGCAGCAAGGGCTGGTGATCCTGGCTGACCACGAACATGCGCATCACGCCTGCCATGCGGTCGGCCTGCTCCTTCAGGCTGGCAGAGGCGGCGGCGGCCTGCTCCACCAGCGCGGCATTCTGCTGCGTCATCTGCTCGAGCTGGCTCATCGACTGGTTGACGCCGCCGATCTCGCTGGACTGCTCGCTCGCTTCCTGGGTGATGGCCTGGATCATGCGGCTGACCTCGGCCACCTGGCGCACGATCTGCGCCATGGCACCGCCAGCGTCCTGCACCAGGCGTGAGCCGGTCTCCACCTCGTCGCGGCTGGCCTCGATCAGCCCCTTGATTTCGCGCGCCGCCTCGGCCGAGCGCTGCGCCAGGCCGCGCACCTCGCCGGCCACCACGGCAAAGCCGCGGCCCTGTTCGCCGGCACGGGCCGCTTCCACCGCGGCGTTGAGCGCCAGGATGTTGGTCTGGAAGGCGATGCTGTCGATCACGGCCGTGATATCGGCAATGCGGCTGCTGGAGGCCTGGATGCCGGCCATGCTGCGCACCACCTGCTGCACCAGATCGCCGCCCTGGCCGGCCGAACTGGCGGCCGAACTGGCGATGTTGCTGGCCGCATGGGCCGACTCGGCCATCTTGCGCACGGTGCCGGTCAGGGCATCAAGCGAAGCCGCCGCTTGTTGCAAGCTGGCCGCGGCCTGTTCGGTACGCGTGCTCAGGTCAAGGTTGCCGCTGGCAATCTGCGCGCTCGCCCCGGTGATGCTGTCGGCAGCCAGCCGCACCTCCAGCACCATGGACTGGAGCGAACCGACCATGGCGTTGAAGTCGTGCGACATGCGGCCCAGTTCATCCTCCGACTGCACCACCACCGCCAGCGACAGGTCGCCTGCCTTGACACGCGTGATGCCATCGGTGAGCTGGGCCAACGGCTGGCGGATGCGCGCCAGCAGCATGGCGCCCAGGGCCAGACCGCTGGCAACGGCAAACAGCATGCCCAGGGCCACGATCCAGGTCAACTGGTTGACGGCCGCGTTGACGGCCTCGCCGCCGTCGGTGGTGTGCAGGCGGTTTGCCTCAATGGCCCGGCTAATCTGGGCCTCGGCGGCCAGCGCCGACTGCACCGGTTGCTGGATCTCCTCTTCGAAGACCGCCTGGTCCAGGATTTCCTTGCGCTCGATCTTCGCAATGCTGGCACCAACCTGGGCTGCATAGCGGTTCTGCTGCGCCTGTCCTTCCTTGAGCACCTGCTGCAGGGCCGGATCGGCCTCGGCGGCAATGGCGGTGCCGAGCAGCGCCGCGACTGCGGCGGCGTGCTTTTTCCACTCCCCGATGCGCTGGGGCACGCGCTCCATCTTCATCAGCAGGTCAATGGAAATGTCTTTCTCAGCCCGCCGGACCTTGAGCAGGTTTTCCTGGATCGCCGCCATGCGCACCAGTTGCGCCAGGTCTGCATTCACGGTCTGGTGGGCCTGGGTCTGGATGCCTCGCACCTCCCAGGCGGTGAAGCCACCCACCAGCAGAAACACGCCAACCAGCAGCGCAATGGTCATGGCAATCCGCTGCACCAGCGTGAGCCTTAATCTTGTCATTCAATTTCCTCGATGTGTGAGGTCACTCGCGTGACCGTCGTGTGTGATCGAGAAAAAGTTTATGACTGCAGCGTTTCAGTTTCGTGACACCCAAGGTGCCGAAAGAAGCTCAGGGAATCAGGTCCAGCGCATGCATGTAGGACGGACTCACCATCAGTTCATCCCAATCGGGTGCCGGCGTGGCCGGCAGCAGCGCCAGGCGGCGCGCCTCGCTGGCCTCATCCAGTTGCCAACGGCCCTTGAGCTGCGCTTCGCTCAGGCCGTCGATCAACTCGTCCACCGCCTCGCCCCGGCCGAGGGACTGGTTGCACAGCAGCACCATGTCGCAGCCGGCGCCCAGCGCCGTCACGGCCGCTTCGGTGTAGCTGACCTCGCGCCCGTCGATCAGGCGTGCGCCGGCCATGCTGAGGTCGTCGCTGAAGACCGCACCACCGAAGCGCAGACGGCCACGCAGAATGTCGCCCAGCCAGGTGGCAGAAAAACCGGCCGGCCGCGCATCGACCTTGGGGTAGATCACATGCGCCGGCATCACGCTCTCCAGCGCCGTGTTGAGCCAGCCGTAGGGCGCGGCGTCGTCGGCCAGGATGGCCTTGAGGCTGCGCTTGTCGACCGGGATGTCGGTGTGCGAGTCGGCCTTGACGAATCCGTGGCCGGGGAAATGCTTGCCGCAGCTGGCCATGCCGGCCAGGCGCAGGCCGTGCATCAGGCTCTTGGCCAGCAAGGTGGCCACACGCGGGTCGCGTGCAAACGAACGGTCGCCGATGACACCACTTTCACCGTAGTCAAGATCAAGCACCGGCGTGAAACTGAAGTCCACGCCGCAGGCGCGCAGTTCTGCGGCCAGCACGTAGCCGCAGGCCGTGGCGGCATTGGTGGCCTCCATCGGCGTCTTGAGCCACTGCTCGCCCAGGGCGCGCATCGGCGGCAGATGGGTGAAGCCATCGGTCTTGAAGCGCTGAACGCGCCCGCCTTCGTGGTCGACGCAGATCAGCAGATCCTTGCGAACTTTCTTGATGTCGCGGCACAGGCTGGCCAGCTGTGCGCGGTCCTGCCAGTTGCGTGCAAACAGGATGATGCCGCCGACCAGCGGGTGCTTGAGGCGGCGACGATCGGTCTTGCTCAGGCTCAAGCCGGCGATGTCGATGATCAGGGGTGCGTGCATGGTATTCCTCGGATGCTATTGATTTGATAGCTGTTCGCGCTTACATATAAAGGGCCAGGCTCAGTTTTTCTCGACAACCACGAAGCTGGCCGCATAGTCGGATTCGTCGGTCACGCTGACCTGGGCGCTCAGGCCCCGGGCCTCGAACCAGGCCTTGAGTTCGCCGTGCAGCACGATGGCCGGCTTGCCGCTGGGCAGCTTGCTGATTTCACACGAGCGCCAGGTCATGGGCATGCGCATGCCCAGACCGATCGCCTTGGAGAAAGCCTCCTTGGCGGAAAAACGCGTCGCCAGGTAGCGCACGCCACGCTCCGGCCAGCGCGCGCTGCGCTCACGCCACGTCGACAGCTCAGCCTCGCTCAGCACCTTTTCAGCAAAACGGTCGCCATGGCGCGTCAGACTGGCACGGATGCGGCGCACGTCGCAGATGTCGGTGCCGATGCCGTAAATCATTGGAAAGCTTCGTTAATGCAACGCAGGTAATCCTGCACCGTGGCGCGGTAACCCAACTCCAGCGCATCAGCCATCAGCGCATGGCCAATGGACACTTCGGCCACGCCCGGCACCTGGCGCAGAAATTCGGTCAGGTTGTCGCGGTTCAGGTCATGGCCGGCATTCACCCCCAGGCCGGCATCGAGTGCGGCCTGCGCCGCCGCCGCATAACGCTGCAGCTGTGCCGCCTGGCTGGCATGGCCCCAGGCCGCGGCATAGGGTTCGGTGTAGAGCTCGACGCGGTCGGCACCGGCGGCGCGGGCCAGCGCCATCTGCTCGGGCGTCGGATCCATGAACAGGCTGACGCGCACGCCCAGGGCACGGCATTCGGCAATCAGCGGGCGCAGGCGCTCGGCATCGGCGGGAAAGCTCCAGCCGTGGTCGCTGGTGAACTGGCCCTCGCTGTCGGGCACGAAGGTGGCCTGCTGCGGCCGCACCTGACGGATGAAGTCCATCAGGTTGTGGAAGGGATTGCCCTCGATGTTGAACTCGCGCCCCGGCCAGTCCTGCATCAGCATCGCCAGATCGAACACGTCCTGCGCGCGGATGTGACGCTCGTCCGGCCGCGGGTGCACCGTGATGCCATGCGCCCCCGCCTGCAGGCACAGCGTGGCGGCGCGCGTGACGCTGGGGATGCCCAGGTGGCGCGTGTTGCGCACCAGGGCGACCTTGTTGACATTGACGGAAAGCGCGGTCTTGTTTTTCATAGCGATTGGAGATCGACCATCATCTGCCGGGTGCGCAGCGTCGAAACCCCGCAATGGTAATGGAGCAGCGTGCGCAGCTGGGATTTGAGCTCGTTCATCACGGCAGCACTGGCGCGCAGCGTATCGGTGAAGGGCGTACCCGCCGCCAGCGCCTGTTGCAAGGCGCGCCACTGGGCACCGCTCAGGCTGGCGCGATCGGACTCGTTGCAGCTGCGCAGGCCGCCTTCCGGCACCAGGCTGTAGCGTGCCGCGTCGTCCAAGGGCGCCAGCGTCAACGTCTGGTGGTCGAGTTGCGGCAGAAAACCGATCTCGCGCAGCAGCAGCAATTCGAACGTACGCAGCGCGGCCTGCAACACCTCGTCGTGCTCGGAGGCCAGCACGCGCACCACGTTGGCGTAGACGTCGAACAAGGCCGGGTGTGGGTCATCGCGCGCCAGCAGTTGCATCAGCAACTCGTTGAGGTAGTAGCCGGACAGCAGCGCCTCGCCGGTGGGCATGACATGCCCGCCCATCCACTCGGCACTCTTGAGGGTACGGACCTCGGCGTCACCACCGAAGGCCAGCTGCAAAGGCTGCAGCGGCAGCAAGACCGGACGGAAACTGGAACTGGGCCGCTTGGCCCCCTTGGCCACCAGCGCGATACGGCCGTGGTGACGCGTGAACACGTCCAGGATCAGGCTGGACTCGCTCCAGTCATAGCGGTGCAGCACAAAGGCCGGTTCGTCTGAAATGCGCTTGGTCGCCATCGCCCGGTACTCCGAACGCCAGGGACGCTTACCAGCGAACGCCGCGGAACTGGCTTTGCCAGGCCGCTGGCGTTGCCCCCTGCAAGGGGGGGGGCGGAGCGACACGCAGTGCGCGCAGCCTGGGGGTGTTCCTACTCATACCCGAAAGAGCGCACGCGGGCCTCGTCGTCTGCCCAGCCGGAACGCACCTTGACCCAGAGTTCCAGAAATACCTTGGCATCCATCAGCTTCTCGAGCTCGACCCGGGTCTCGGTGCCGATGCGCTTGATGCGCTCGCCCTTGTCGCCGATCACCATGGCCTTGTGGCCTTCGCGCTCCACCACGATGGTGGCGGCGATCCTGACCAGGCGCTTCTGGCCCTTGCGGCCCGCTTCTTCCTCGAACTTGTCGATCACCACGGTCGAGGTGTAGGGCAGCTCGTCGCCGGTCAGGCGGAACAGCTTTTCACGCACGGTCTCCGAGGCCAGGAATTTCTCGCTGCGGTCGGTCAGCTCGTCTTCGGCATACCACCAGTCCTGCTCGGGCAGGTATTTCTCGCAGATGCCCAGCAGGCGCTCGATGTCCTTGGCGTTCTTGGCCGACATCGGCACGAATTCGGCAAACGGATGGCGCTGCTGCATCTCCTGCAGCCACGGCGCAATCTCGGCGCGGCGGTTCACCGTGTCGAGCTTGTTGGCCACCAGCAGGGTGGGGATGTCCTTGTTCAAAAGGGCCAGCACCTTGGCATCGGCCTGGTTGAACATGCCGGCCTCCACCACGTACAGGATCAGGTCCACATCGCCCACCGCGCCCATCACCGTCTTGTTGAGGGAACGGTTCAGCGCGTTGTTGTGGCGGGTCTGGAAACCCGGGGTGTCGACAAACACGAACTGGGTCGCACCCTGGGTACGCATGCCGGTGATGCGGTGGCGCGTGGTCTGTGCCTTGCGCGAGGTGATGCTGATCTTCTGACCCACCAGCGCATTGAGCAGGGTGGATTTGCCCACATTGGGTTTGCCGACGATGGCCACCAGGCCGCAGCGCCGCGCCCCGGCTTGCGCGTCATTCTGGCCGCTGAGCCCCGTGGAATCTTCGCTATCAGCTACTGAATTCATAGCATTCATGACTTGCCTTGGGTCTTGATCGTCTGCAGCATGGCGGCGGCGGCGGCCTGCTCGCCGGCCCGGCGCGAGCCGCCAATGCCACGCTCGACCAGCTGCAATTCGGGAATTTCACATTCGACATCGAAGGTCTGCTTGTGCGCCACGCCCAGCGTGGCCACCACGCGGTAGAGCGGCAGTTTCATCTTGCGCCCCTGCAGCCATTCCTGCAACTCGGTCTTGGGGTCCTTGGCGCTGGCCTGCATCTGCGGGTTGATTTCGACCGCCTGGAACAGGCGCTGCACCAGCGCCTGGGCCGCCGCATAACCGGCATCCAGATAGACGGCGCCCAGCACCGCTTCCAGCGCATCGGCCAGGATGGAGGGCCGCTTGTGGCCGCCGGAACGCACCTCGCCTTCGCCCAGCCGCACCACACCGGGCAGGCCCAGTTCCACCGCCAGCTGGTGCAGGGTGTCCTGCTTGACCAGGTTGGCGCGGATGCGCGAGAGGTCGCCCTCCGGCAGGGCGCGCAGGCGCTCGTACAGCAGGTGCGCCACCGACAGGTTGAGCACCGAGTCGCCGAGGAATTCGAGACGTTCGTTGTGGTCGGCCGAAAAGCTGCGGTGCGTAACGGCACGCGTCAGCAGCGACGGATCGGAGAAGGAATGCTGCAAGCGGGCTTGCAACGCAGAAAGGCCATCAGACACAGGCATCCATCACGCTATTTGGAACGACCGGCGTACTTGAGGGTCAGCCAGGCCGGGCCGGCGAGGTGGATTTCGCGCTGGTAGGCGAAACTCACCACCACCTTGTCGCCCTCTTTGGTGACTTCGAGATCCTTGCCGCTGATGGACTTGATGTCGTCGATCTGGGCCGCCTTGTCGAAGATGGCCCGCACTTCCGGCACCGTATTGCCGTCACGCGCCTTGTTGACGGCCTTGTTCACCGCCTGGTACTCGATCAGCGTCGGCACGACCTGGGCGGCCACCACACCGAGCACGGCCAGCACGGCGCCGACGAACAGCAGCCCCAGGAAGGTGATGCCGCGCTGAGCCGACTTGCGTTGTCCCTTCATAGCTTTCCCCATGGTATGTTGCATGGCCATCAGTTGAATGAGCCAATGCGTTTCAGGTTGCTGAAATTCATCCAGACAAAGAAGGCCTTGCCCACGATGTTCTGGTCCGGCACAAAGCCCCAGAAACGCGAATCGAGCGAATTATCGCGATTGTCGCCCATCATGAAGTAGTGGCCCGCGGGCACCTTGCACACCACGCCCTCGATGCTGTAGCGGCAGCTGTCGCGGTACGGAAACTCCTCCACGCCCGGGATGAAAGCCGGGCGTTCGTCATCGGTCAGGATGCGGTGCCGGGCGGCACCGAGCGACTCCTCGTACTGCTTGAAGTAACGCATGGCGCTTTCGTCGAAGAACTCGGGCACCGCGCTGGTGGCCACCGGCTGGCCGTTGATGGTCAGACGCTTGTTCAGGTAGGCCACCTCGTCGCCCGGCACGCCGACCACACGCTTGATGTAGTCCAGGCTCGGCTTCGGGGGGTAGCGGAACACCATGATGTCGCCGCGTTCGACCTTGTTGCCTTCGGTGATCTTGGTGTTGATCACCGGCAGGCGCACGCCGTAATGGAATTTGTTCACCAGGATCAGGTCGCCCACCAGCAAGGTCGGGATCATGGAGCCGGACGGAATCTTGAACGGTTCGAACAGGAAGGAGCGCAGCAGAAAGACCGCCAGGATCACCGGAAACAGACCGGCGGTCCAGTCCAGCCACCAGGGCTGCATCAGCAGCTTCTCGCGCGCCGGCGCGATGTTGCTGTCGACCTGGGTGATGCCCAGCTTGTTCAGATCGGTGCTGCGCTGCAGCGCCTCGGCTTCGAGCTTGGCCGCCGCCTGCTGACGCTGCGGCAGGAAGTAGAAACGTTCGGCCAGCCAGTACAGGCCGGTGATGACGGTGGCCAGGAACAGCAGCAGGGCAAAGTTACCCTCGATGACGCCGAAGTACCAGGAGCCGGCATAACCGGCAAAGGCGGCGAGGATGATGGTGGTGAGGAACTGCATCAGTCTTCCACCTGCAAAATTGCCAAGAAGGCCTCCTGGGGCACTTCCACCGAGCCAATCTGTTTCATGCGCTTCTTGCCTGCTTTCTGTTTTTCGAGAAGTTTCTTCTTGCGCGTGATGTCACCGCCATAGCATTTTGCCAGCACGTTCTTGCGCAGTGCCTTGATGGTTTCGCGCGCAATGATGTTGGCGCCGATCGCCGCCTGGATGGCCACGTCGTACATCTGGCGGCTGATGATCTCGCGCATCTTGGCCGCCACCGCGCGGCCGCGGTAGGCCGCCTGGGTGCGGTGCACGATGATGGACAGCGCGTCGACCTTCTCGCCGTTGAGCAGGATGTCGACCTTGACCACGTCGGAGGCCCGGTACTCCTTGAACTCGTAGTCCATGCTGGCGTAGCCGCGGCTGACCGACTTGAGCTTGTCGAAGAAGTCGAGCACGATCTCGCCCAGCGGCATCTCGTAGGTCAGCATGACCTGGCGGCCGTGGTAGGCCATGTTGAGCTGCACGCCGCGCTTCTGGTTGGCCAGCGTCATCACCGGACCGACGTAGTCCTGCGGCATGTACAGGTGTACCGTCACGATCGGCTCGCGGATTTCCTGGATCTTGCCCTGGTCCGGCATCTTGGACGGGTTCTCGACCATGATGACTTCGCCGTCGCCCTTGAGCACCTGGTAGACCACGCTCGGTGCGGTGGTGATCAGGTCCTGGTCGAACTCCCGCTCGAGGCGTTCCTGCACGATCTCCATGTGCAGCAGGCCGAGGAAACCGCAGCGGAAGCCGAAGCCCAGCGCCTGGCTGACTTCCGGCTCGTAGTGCAGCGAGGCATCGTTGAGCTTGAGCTTTTCCAGCGCGTCGCGTAGCGAGTCGTACTCGCTGGCTTCGGTCGGGTACAGACCGGCAAACACCTGCGGCTGGATTTCCTTGAAACCGGGCAACGCTTCGGTGGCGGTGAACGCCGCACCGCCCGAGCCGCCCTTGATCAGGGTCACGGTATCGCCCACCTTGGCCGCCTGCAGCTCCTTGATGCCGGCAATGATGTAACCGACCTCGCCCGCTTCCAGCGAGTCACGCGGCTGGTTGGCGGGGGTGAAGACGCCCAGGTTGTCGGCGTTGTAGGTGGCGCCGGTGGCCATCATCTTGATGCGTTCACCCTTGGCCAGGCGCCCGTCCACCACGCGCACCAGCATCACCACGCCGACATAGCTGTCGAACCAGCTGTCGATGATCATGGCACGCAGCGGGCCGTCCGGATTGCCCTTGGGCGCCGGAATCCTGGCGACCACCGCCTCCAGGATGTCGTCGATGCCCATGCCGGTCTTGGCCGAGCAGGGAATCGCGTTCGTCGCATCGATGCCGATCACATCCTCGATTTCTTCCTTGGCACGATCCGGATCGGCCTGCGGCAGATCCATCTTGTTGAGCACCGGCACCACCTCGACGCCGAGGTCGAGCGCGGTGTAACAGTTGGCCACCGTCTGCGCCTCCACCCCCTGCGAAGCATCGACCACCAGCAGCGCGCCCTCGCAGGCCGACAGGGAGCGGCTCACTTCGTACGAGAAGTCCACGTGGCCGGGCGTATCGATCAGATTGAGGTTGTAGACCTGGCCGTCGCGGGCCCTGTACTGCAGCGCAGCGGTCTGCGCCTTGATGGTTATCCCACGCTCTTTCTCGATGTCCATCGAGTCGAGCACCTGCGCTTCCATCTCGCGCTCTTCCAGTCCGCCGCAACGCTGGATCAACCGGTCTGCGAGCGTCGATTTGCCATGATCAATGTGCGCAATGATCGAAAAATTTCTGATGTGCTTCATCAACGGAAACGCTTAAGTGATTGAATTAAAACGGCGCAGAAAAGAAAAAAGGGCGCGTCGAGTTGTGACGCGCCCTAAACCAACAATCTATGGCAACTGCGATAGTTGGAGCTTCATTGTAGGCAAAAAGCCTGGTCCGTACAGCCCGAAAATCAGTCGCCAAGGGTCGTTGCAGCGCAGCAACAAGGAATTTATACACAGCTTATCAACATTCTTCAGTGGAGAGATTCTGGACAACTTGTGGGCGATCTGTGGATCGTCTCAGTCCGGCTCTACCCCATCTCGTATCGTGGATTAGCAACTTTTCAATATGCCTGTAATCCTCAATCTGAGGACTCCATTCTAACCAATTTAAGCAAATCAACAGAAAAAAGTTAGTAATCACAAACTATTTTGAAGTCTCAAGGAGGGCGAAAAATTTAAAAAAATAATTTTTTACTGCCCTCACATCCGACAAAAACCCCCAAACCCGAGTCGGGGTTGGGGGTTTTGGGTGTCGGCCTGTGGCCTGTTCAGCGTACCGGACGGATCACCGCGTACTGCGCCCAGTCGCCACGCCGAAACAGCACATTGATGGGTTTGCCCTTGTCGAGCCGTCCCAGCACGGCCTCGAACTCGCGCACGCTGCCCACCTCGACATTGGCCACCGCCAGAATGACGTCGCCTTCGCGCAAGCCGGCCCGGGCGGCGGCCTCGGTGGCGGCGTTCACCAGCACGCCGCCCTTGAGCTTGAGTTCCTTCTTCTGCGCCTCCGTCAAATCGGCCACGAGCAGACCGAGCGATTGGGCGGCACCACTGATACGCGGCTTTTCCTCACGTTCCTTGCGCGCCGGCTTGTCGGCCTCGACCTCGCCGATGGTCACGCTCAGGTCCTTGGTGCTGCCGCGGCGGAACACGGTCAAGGGACTGCGCGTGCCGGGCTTGATGTTGCCCACCAGGCGCGGCAAGTCGGTCGATTTCTCGATCACCTTGCCGTCGAACTTGAGGATGATGTCGCCGGCTTCCACGCCCGCCTTCTCGGCCGGCGAGCCGCTCTCCACGCCGCGCACCAGGGCGCCCTGCGGCTTGCCCAGCCCGATGGCCTCGGCCACCTCCTTGGTCACCTGGTCGATCTGCACGCCGATGCGCCCGCGCGTCACCCGGCCGCTGGCGCGCAGCTGCTCGCTCACACGGATGGCCTCGTCGATCGGGATGGCGAAGGCGATGCCCATATACCCCCCGGAGCGCGAATAGATCTGGCTGTTGATGCCCACCACCTCGCCGCGCATATTGATCAGCGGGCCGCCCGAATTGCCGGGGTTGATGGCCACATCGGTCTGAATGAAAGGCAGGTAGTCCCCCGTGTCGCGCTGCTTGGCGCTCACGATGCCGGCCGTCACCGAGTTCTCCAGGCCGAAGGGCGATCCAATGGCCATGACCCACTCGCCGACCTTCAGCCGGTTCACGTCGCCGATCTTCACCGCCGGCAGACCACTGGCCTCGATCTTCACCACCGCCACATCGGTGCGCTTGTCGGCCCCGACCAGGCGGGCCTTGAACTCGCGCTTGTCGGTCAGCGTGACGATCATCTCGTCGGCCCCGTCGACCACGTGCGCATTGGTCATGATGAAGCCATCGGCCGACAGGATGAAGCCGGAACCGACGCCGCGCGGCTGCTCTTCCTCCTGCGGCTGATTGGAGCGCGGCCCCTGCTGGCGCGGCGGCATGTTGGGAACCGGCAGACCGAAGCGGCGGAAGAACTCCAGCATCTCCTCGTCCACGCCGCTGCCGTTGCTGGGACGCACCGTGACTTTCTCGATGGTGCGGATATTGACCACCGACGGCCCCACCTGCTCCACCAGGTCGGTGAAATCCGGCAGCACACGCGTTTGCGCCGTAGCGGCCTGCGCCGGCAGCAGCAGCGCTGACACAGCGGCCAGAACCGCCCCCAGCCAGAGGGTTGAACGCAGTTTTTGACTTGCGATACCAAACATCATCGACCTCTCATTGACAAAAAACCATCGCCCGGAACAAAGACGCCAGAACGAACATAAGGCTTCATTTCTTCCGCTCAAGCCCCTGGGCAAACGCCTGCAGCGTCGGCCCCGGTACCTCGCCCACCACCGTGAGCCACCAGCCGCCATCCTTGTTGCTGCTTTTGTCCGCCATGCGCCGCAGCAGGGTATGCGTCGCACCCATCGCCATCAGGCCTTCGGCGCCATGGCGGCGACGATCGAAGGGCTCGATGAACAGCGACACCGAAGCCAGTCCGTCGGAAAACACCCACTGCACCAGCGGGTCAGAGGATTGGGCATCGGTACCGGCGGGACGCCGGTAGCAGCTCATGGGCCGGAAGCCGGGCACGGGGCTCTTGAGCTGCCAGCCCTCGGCCGCCGCCGTGGTCTTGACCAGTTCCGGCTTTTCCAGCTTGTAGCCTTCGGTGTTGCGCATCATCTGCGTCAGCTTGTCCATGCTGACCGGCACATCCAGCTGAAGCTCGGAGAAAGCCACCTGCTCGAGCACGTGACCGTCCAGATCGAGCGTCTGCAGCTTGACGACCAGGCCGGTCTTTTTCTCGCTCCAGATGCGGTAGCCGAAGCGCAGCTTGTCCTTGGGCGCCAGCTGCACCACGTCGGCCTCGAAACCGGCCACCCGCTCGCTGCCCTGCGCGCGCGCGCTGTAGAACTGGTCGATGGCGCTGTCGGGCGACTTGAGCAGGTGCGGGAACAGGCCCAGCGACTCGCGCTTTTCCGTCACTGCCACCTTGCTCTGCGGCGAGAAGGTAATGACCTCGTCGTTGCGGCGGAAGGTGGAGCGCGGCGTGCCGGAAAGCGATTCCACACGCTCGATCTGCTTCTCGCCATCACACACATGCCAGATGCGCGAACTCGCCATGGCGCCACCGGAAGACACCACCAGCGTGCCGATGTAGGCGCGCCGGCGCGAAGCCTCGTGCAGGCGCATCAGCCAGTCGGTGATGCTGCGCTCGGCCGCAGCGTTGGTGGCAGCGGCCTCGGTTGATCCGCCGGCGGTTTGCGCCTGGCCGCCCAAGCCGGCCAGCAGCAGGACACTGGCCAGCAGCAGGCGAAACATGGAAATGGGGTTCATGCGGAACAGGTCGCTCATGCCATGCAGCTTTCGGTCATTCAGCGGGCTGGCCGCTCGTAGGTGGCATTGCGCACGAAACCGGCCGGCATCTGCAGCGCCGAGGTACCGCCAAACTGCTGGTGCGCCGCCAGCAGCTGATCCAGGCGCGGGTCGCGGATCATGGCCTGTGCCGCCTCGGCAACGACAGGCTGCACTGGCGCGCCCGCCTGGGCCAGCTGGTCGCCCCCCTGCGCCGTGCCGTAGGACGAGGCCAGCTGCCAGCCGACCACCATCACGGCCGCCAGCGAGGCGAAACCGGCCACCAGCTTCCAGCGCAGGCTGGCGTCGTTGACACCTGGATCTTCTGCATGATTTCGGCCAGAGGCGCTTGATGCATATGCGCCAACAGCTATCAATTCAATAGCATTCTGAGACTGGAGCGCCGGGTTTTCCTGCTGCAGACGCTGGCGCAAGCGGGCGGCAAAGGCTGCGTCGCGCGTACCGTCGGCGGCCAGTTCATCCGAGCGCAGCACATCGCCCACCAGATGGTAGGCCTGCCACTGGGCACGGGCGTCCTCGCTGTGCTCGATCAGGGCCAAGGCACGCGCGAACTCCTCGCCGCGCAGTTGTCCATCTGCCAGGGCCGAAACCAGTTCACGCGTCTTCGACATGTCTTGCGTCATCTTCCACTACCTCAGTTTCGTCTTACCAGCGCTTGCCGGACTGGTGTTCCAGCAGCGGCCGCACCCGCGCCGAAATGGCCTCGCGCGCCCGGAAGATCCGGGACCGCACGGTGCCGATCGGGCAATCCATGGCGGCGGCGATGTCCTCATAACTCAGCCCTTCGATTTCGCGCAGCGTCACCGCCTGGCGCAAATCCTCGGGCAGGGCCTCCATGGCCGCATTGACGGCTTGCACAATCTCATTGGCCGCCAGTACCGATTCCGGCGTTTCATCTGTCGTTGGTTCGTTTCCGGGGCGGGAAGTTTCATCTTCCTCGTCGCCGGACCGAAAAGCGGCCTCCGTCACCAGCGGATCGCGCTTGAGCTCCAGCAGGAACTTCTTTGCCGTGTTCACCGCAATGCGGTACAGCCAGGTGTAGAACTGGGCATCGCCGCGGAACTGGTGCAGCGCCCGGTAGGCCCGGATGAAGGTTTCCTGGGCAATGTCCTCCACCAGATCGGTGTCGCGCACCATGCGGCCGATCAGGCGCTGGATGCGGCGCTGGTACTTGACGACCAGCAGCTCGAACGCATGCTGATCCCCGGCCAGCGTGCGCTCGACCAGCAGCCCATCGCTGTTGTCAACGGCCGGCTGAGCAGACTCCTTCATGCGCGCCCTGGGCCGGCATGCGTCAACCCGTCGGCTCCCGCGCCAGAATGACCGGCGCCGGCGCGCGAAGCACGCGACCACAAGGCCCGGCGCAGCGCGTCCCAGCGGGTCGGCTCGGTCGTGCGCGCCAGCCAGAGCCAGCGCGAAGCGCCGGCATGCGGCCGGAACGCCAGCAAGACCCACGGCTGGAAATCCAGCGCCGGGCGCACCGTACCGCTCAGACTGTTGCTGCCGACCTGCCAGGTCCACTGCTGGCCGTCCCAGCGCAAGCTGCCCCCGGGCGCCGCCCGCAGGCTGCGCAGGGCCAGCAGGACGGTCAGCAGCCACAGCAGCAAGGCCAGCCCCTGCGGCCAGCCGATGCGGCCGGCGTCCCGGATCCAGAGCGCGCAGACAGCGGCTCCCAGCCCCGACAGCACCAGCGTCAGCCAGCCCTGCATGTGACAACGCCCCACCGGATAAGTAACCGCTGGGGCGCTGTGCATGCTGAAACTCCGGCTGGGCGCGTCAGACGCGCTTGAAAACAAGCGTACCGTTGGTTCCGCCAAAACCGAAGTTGTTCTTCACCGCCACGTCGATCTTCATGTCACGCGCCGTGTTGGCGCAGTAGTCGAGATCGCACTCGGGGTCCTGATTGAAGATGTTGATGGTCGGCGGGCTCTTCTGGTGATGAAGCGCCAGCACCGTGAACACCGATTCGATGCCACCGGCGCCACCCAGCAGGTGTCCGGTCATGGACTTGGTGGAATTGACCACGGTCTTCTTGGCATGGTCACCCAGTGCGGCCTTGATGGCGTTGGTTTCGTTGAGGTCGCCCAGCGGCGTGGAGGTGCCGTGCGCGTTGAGATAGTCCACCTGGTCGGCATTGATGCCGGCGTTGCGCAAGGCTGCCACCATGGCACGGCGCGGGCCGTCCATATTGGGCGCCGTCATGTGGCCGGCGTCGGCGCTCATGCCGAAACCGCTCAGCTCGGCGTAGATCTTGGCGCCGCGCGCCTTGGCATGCTCGTACTCTTCCAGCACCATGACACCGGCGCCCTCGCCCAGCACAAAGCCGTCGCGGTCCTTGTCCCAGGGACGGGAGGAGGTCTTCGGATCGTCGTTGCGGGTGGAGAGCGCGCGCATGGCGGCAAAACCGCCCACGCCCAGCGGCGAAACCGTGGCTTCGGAACCGCCGGCGATCATGACGTCGGCATCGCCGTATTCGATCATGCGGCCGGCATCACCGATGTTGTGCAGGCCGGTGGTACAGGCCGTCACGATGGCGAGATTGGGGCCCTTGAAGCCGAAACGCATCGAGACATGACCCGAAATCATGTTGATGATGGACGCCGGCACGAAAAAGGGAGAAATCCGGCGCGGCCCGCGGTTGGTCAGCTCGGCATGGGTGTTCTCGATCAGCGGCAGGCCGCCAATGCCGGAGCCGATCATGCAGCCGATACGGCAGGCCAGCTCTTCGTCCAGCGCCTCGCCCGTGGGCAGGCCGGCATCCGCCACGGCTTGAACCGCCGCTGCAATGCCGTAATGGATGAAGGTGTCCATCGTGCGCGCTTCTTTGGAGCCGATGTACGAATCGAGGTCAAAGCCCTTCACTTCGCCGGCAATCTTGCAGGCGAAGTTGGTGGAATCGAACTTGGTGATCAGGTCAATGCCGGACTGCCCGGCCAGCAGATTGGACCAGGCCTCGGCCACGGTATTACCCACAGGGCTGATACAGCCCAGACCTGTTACGACAACGCGACGACGGGACATAGATTTCTGTGTTTGCTACAAAAACTGGAGCCACCGTGAGCGGCGCGCCGATCCGGCACCCGACCGCTCACAGGGCTGGGCGGTACGCCACGCTGGACGTACCGCAAGGAACCATCAGGCCTTCTTGTGGGTGTTGGCGTAGTCGATGGCGTTCTGCACCGTTGTGATCTTCTCGGCGTCTTCGTCCGGGATCTCGATGCCGAACTCGTCTTCCAGGGCCATCACCAGTTCGACCGTGTCGAGGGAGTCGGCGCCCAGATCGGCCACGAAGGCTTTCTCGTTGGTGACTTGAGACTCTTCCACACCGAGTTGTTCGGCAATGATTTTTTTGACGCGTGCTTCGATATCGCTCATGGTTCCCTCAGAGGGTTGTAAATGAATCCGTGATTTTAGCCGGCCCGGACAATGGTTTGGTCCGGACCGGATGGCCGTACGGATGAATCGGCTTGATCCTTACATAAACATGCCGCCGTTGACGTGCAGTTCCTGCCCCGTCACATAACCGGCCTGCGGCGACGCCAGGTAGGCCACGGCATGCGCGATGTCGGCCGGCTTGCCCAGATGACCCAGCGGAATCTGGCTCAGCAGCGCCTTCTGTTGTTCGTCCGGCAGGTGCGCCGTCATGTCGGTCTCGATGAAACCCGGCGCCACGCAATTGACCGTGATGGTACGCGAACCGAGTTCACGCGCCAGGGCACGCGTCATGCCGGCCACGCCGGCCTTGGCCGCAGCGTAGTTGGCCTGGCCCGGGTTGCCCGATGCGCCGACCACCGAGGTGATGCTGATGATACGGCCGTAGCGTTGCTTCATCATCGGGCGGATGACGGCGCGGCTCAGGCGGAACACCGCCTTGAGGTTGGTGTCGAGCACCTCGTCCCACTCGCCGTCCTTCATGCGCATGGCCAGATTGTCGCGCGTGATGCCGGCGTTGTTGACCAGCACGTGCAGCGCGCCCTGCTCCTTGACGATGGCCTCGATCAGGGCCTCGCAGCCGGCGGCATCGTTGACATTGAGCTTGACGCCCTTGCAGCCGTTGAACTCGGCCAGTGCCGCGCTGATCTTCTCGGCCCCTTCGTCGCTGGTGGCGGTGCCGATGACCTTGAGGCCGCGGTGCGCCAGTTCATGGGCAATGGCGGCGCCGATACCGCGCGAAGCGCCGGTCACCAAGGCCACCTGGCCCTCAAATCTGGTTTCACTCATACAAGAATCCCCTTCACTTCCGCCAGCGTGGCCGGGTCATACAGGGCGGCACCGGTCAGTTCGGCATCGATGCGTTTGACCATGCCGGCCAGCACCTTGCCCGGGCCGCATTCGACGATGGTGGTGATGCCGCGCGCCTTGATGGCCTGCACGCACTCGACCCAGCGCACCGGGCCGAAAGCCTGGCGGTACAGGGCGTCGCGGATGCGGTCGGCGTCGGTCTCCACCGCCACGTCGATGTTGTTGATCAACGCCATCTGCGGTTCGGCGAACGCCACCGCTTCCAGCCGCTCGCGCAGCTTCTCGGCTGCCGGCTTCATCAGGCTGGAATGGAACGGTGCCGACACCGGCAGCGGCAGGGCACGCTTGGCGCCATTGGCCTTCAGCACCTCGCAGGCCTTTTCCACCGCGGCCTTGGAGCCGGCGATCACGGTCTGCGCCGGATCGTTGAAATTGACCGCCTCGACCACTTCCGCGGAACCGGCACCGAAGGATTGTGTCACCTCGGCACAACCGGCGATGACCTTGGCCGCTTCCATGCCGAGAATGGCCGCCATGGCGCCGGTACCCACCGGCACCGCTTCCTGCATGGCCTGGGCGCGCAGGCGCACCAGCGGCGTGGCCTGGGCCAGCGTCAGCACACCGGCGGCCACCATGGCCGAGTACTCGCCCAGCGAATGGCCGGCGACGGCTGCCGGTGCCACGCCGGTCTCGCTCATCCAGACGCGGTAGGCCGCCACCGCCGCCACCAGCATCACCGGCTGGGTGTTGGTGGTCAGGGCCAGCGCTTCCTTGGGACCTTCCTTGATCAGCTTGGCCACGTCCTCGCCCAGGGCGTCGGACGCTTCCTTCAGGGTTTCGAGCACCACCGGGTGGTCGCCCCAGCCGTCGAGCATGCCGACCGACTGCGAGCCCTGACCGGGGAAGACAAAAGCAAACGGTTTCATCGTGATTCGTCAGAAAGAGTGGGTTGATTCAGGCTTCAGGCCTTGCTGCATGTGCGCCAGGCGCTACATGGTCAGTAGCACCGAGCCCCAGGTGAAGCCGCCGCCCACACCTTCGAGCATGACCAGTTGACCCGGCTTGACCTGGCCGCCGCGCACCGCGGCGTCCAGCGCCAGCGGAATCGAGGCGGCGGAGGTATTGCCGTGCTGGTCGACGGTCACGATGACCTTGTCCATAGACAGCTTGAGCTTCCTGGCCGTGCTCTGCATGATGCGGATGTTGGCCTGGTGCGGGATCAGCCAGTCGATGTCGCCGTCCTGCTTGCCGGCCTTGGCCAGCGAGGCCCGGGCGGTCTCCTCCAGCACGCCGACCGCCAGCTTGAAGACGGCCTGGCCGTCCATCTTGAGCACCGGGTCGCCCAGCACGTTGCCGCCCGAGACATGGCCCGGCACGCACAGGATGCCGACATGCTTGCCATCGGCATGCAGATCGCTGGCCAGGATACCCGGCTTGTCGGAGGCCTCCAGCACCACGGCACCGGCGCCGTCACCGAACAGCACGCAGGTGGTGCGGTCCTTGAAATCGAGGATGCGCGAGAACACCTCAGCACCGATCACGAGCGCCTTGCTGGCCGCGCCGGTCTGGATCATGGCGTCGGCCAGGGTCAGGGCATAGATGAAGCCGCTGCAGACCGCCTGCACATCAAAAGCAGGGCAGCCATGGGCACCCAGCTTGTTCTGCAGAATGCAGGCCGTGGAGGGGAACACCATGTCCGGCGTGGACGTGGCCACAACGATCAGGTCGATGTCCTGGGCCTGCAGGCCGGCGGCCTGCAGGGCATTGCGGGCTGCGGCTGCTGCCAGGTCGCTGCTGCACTCATCGGGTGCAGCGAAGTGCCGGGCACGGATGCCGGTGCGCTCGACAATCCAGTCGTCGGAAGTCTCCACCCCTTGGGTAGCCAGTTCGGCCACCAGTTGGGCATTGCTCAGGCGGCGGGACGGCAGGTAGCTGCCGGTACCAGTGATGCGGGAATAACGTCTCATGAATAGTTCTGTTGGTTTGCCCGGCACCGGCCAGGCCATGACCGAAGTTGCCGGCTACTCCGCGCTGGCAACACCAAGCAACGGAGCCGCATGCGCGATGCGGGCCTGGACCCGGTCGAGCAGCTTGTTACGGGCTGCATCATACGCGCGGTTCAAGGCCTGCTCAAAAGCGAAGGCGTCTGCCGAGCCATGGCTCTTGAACACCAGGCCACGCAGGCCAAGCAGTGCTGCGCCATTGTAGCGCCGGTGATCCATTCGCCTTTTAAAGACAGAAAGCACTGGATAAGCACAGATAGCAGCAAATTTGGTGAAGATATTGCGCGAAAACTCTTGCTTAAGGAAACTACCAATCATCGAGGCCAAGCCTTCGCTGGTCTTGAGGGCCACATTGCCGACAAAACCGTCGCAGACCACGATATCGGTTGTTCCCTTGAAAATATCGTTGCCTTCGACGTTGCCAAAAAAATTCAGATCACCGGAATTGGATGCCAATCGAAGCAGTTCACCCGATTTTTTGATGATTTCATTACCTTTGATAACTTCTTCGCCAATGTTGAGCAAGCCCACCGAAGGATTCTGGTCATCATTGAGAACCGACACCAGCGCGGAGCCCATGACAGCGAACTGGAGCAGGTGCTCGGCCGTGCAGTCCACATTGGCCCCCAGATCGAGCACCGTGGTACCGCCGCCCTTGGCATTGGGAATTTGTGCCGCAATGGCCGGACGGTCGATTCCGTCCACGGTCTTGAGAAGGTAACGGGCAATCGCCATCAGCGCACCGGTATTGCCGGCCGAGACCGCCGCCTGGGCAGCGCCGTCCTTGACCTGCTGGATGGCCACGCGCATGGACGAATCCTTTTTGCGGCGCAGCGCCACCTCGATCGGGTCGTCCATGCCGACGACTTCGGTCGCCGCCACCACACGGGCGTGCGGATGCTGCAGGCCGGTCAGGCTGTCGGGCAGACCCACCAGCAACAACTCGGCGTCGGGATGATGTTCGAGGAAATGGCGGCACGCAGCCAGCGTGACGCGGGGGCCGTGATCGCCCCCCATGCAGTCAACAGCGATCGTGATCATGGGCAGGCAGCGCGATCAGGCGCATGAAAACCGGGAGCGGTCGGCATCATCAAGACAAAGGCCCGAAGCTACTGCTTGGTAGCATCGGGCCTTGGGCAGTCAGGCTTGATCAGGCTTCAGACTTGGTCTTGAGCACCTGGCGGCCACGGTAGAAACCGTTCGGGCTGATGTGGTGGCGCAGATGGGTTTCGCCGGTGGTGGGTTCCACAGCGATGCCGGGCACGTTCAGTGCGTTGTGCGAACGGTGCATACCGCGCTTGGAGGGCGACTTTTTGTTTTGCTGGACGGCCATGATCGGCTCCTGGTCTTATGCCATGCGGACACCGCACAGCAGGGGTTGTTCAATAAGGTTGGTGGGTCTGCGCAGGTTGGGTCTGCGCGAAGCCTTGAATTATAGCCTAACTGGTTGATTTTGCGCCAGTTTCCAAACCGCCTCAGTTGGACTTGCCGCCCTTGAGCCCGGCCAGGGCCGCAAAGGGGTTGGGTTTGCTGGCTTGCGCGGCGTCGAAATCGGCGTCCTGGGCGGCCAGCTTGACCACGGTCGGGCACACGTCATGACGCGGCACCACAGGCCACTCCATCAGCAGTTCGTCCTCGATCAGCTCATGGAGATTGAAGTCGCGGCTCAAGGCCAGCACGTCTTCCTCGGCCTCCTCGTCCTCGGCTTCCGCCTGCTCTTCTGTCGCGACGAAGCGGAAGGTGCGGTCCACCGCCAGCGCCATGTCGACCGGCCCCAGGCAGCGCTGACAGGTCAGCGGCAGGGTCACCTGCGCGTTCAAATGCAGCCAGACCTGGGCCAAGCCGCTGGCATCGACCCGCATCTCGCCGTGCGCCTCCCATTGCACCGGTCGGTCAGCGCCCTGGCCGCCGGCTTCCTCCAGCAAACGCGGGTATTTCGATAAAGGATCCTGACCGGACAGGACGGCGCCGGCCTTGGCGAAGGCCTTGACGTCGAGCCGGCTGGCAACAAACTCATGTGACATGCCGGCAGTGTAAGAGAATCGGCGCATGATCGAATCAGCCAACCGACAACTCATCCTGGGTTCGACCTCGCCTTATCGGCGCGAACTGCTGGCACGCCTGCGCCTGCCCTTCGACGTGGCCTCGCCCGACGTCGATGAAACCCCGCAGCCCGGCGAAACCCCGCGCGACCTGGCCTGCCGCCTGGCGCTGGCCAAGGCGCACGCCGTGGCCGCCCGCTTCCCCGCCGCGGTGGTGATCGGCTCCGACCAGGTGGCCGACCTCGACGGCCAGCCCTTGGGCAAACCCGGCACGCACGAGCGCGCCGTGGCCCAGCTGCGCCAGATGCGCGGAAAAACCGTGGTGTTCCAGACCGCCGTGGCCGTGGTCTGCCATGACACCGGCTTTGAGCAGGTGGATCTGGCGCCGGTGCGCGTGCGCTTTCGCGACCTGGGCGACGCCGAGATCGAGGCCTACCTGCGCGCCGAAACCCCCTACGACTGCGCCGGCAGCGCCAAGAGCGAAGGCCTGGGCATCACGCTGCTGGCATCGATCGAAAATGACGACCCCACCGCCCTGGTCGGCCTGCCCCTGATCCGCACCGCCGGCCTGCTGCGCGCCGCCGGCCTGGCCTTGCTCCCACCGCAGAAAGCCGCCTGATGAGCGCTGCCACAGGAAAGCTCTACTTGGTGCCGGCACCACTCGACTTCGGTTGTGCCACACAAACGCCGCTGACCGAGGTGCTGCCCCTGGGCACGCTGGCCGTGGCCGCCCGGCTGCAGCACTGGGTGTGCGAAAACGCCAAGAGCGCGCGCGCCTACCTCAAACGCGTCAATGAACTTCACCCCCTGCCCTGCCCCATTCAGGCGTTGCAGATCCAGGAGCTGCCGCGCGAGGTGCACAAGAAGGGCGACCACGGCGGCACCTTCGACGCCCGCCCACTGCTGGGTGCGGCCCTGGCCGGCCACGATGTCGGCCTGCTCAGCGAAGCCGGCATGCCGGCGGTGGCCGACCCGGGGTCCTCGGTGGTGCGCGCCGCACACGATCTGGGAATTGAAGTCGTCCCTCTGGTCGGCCCGGTGTCACTGCTGCTGGCGCTGGCCGCCAGCGGCCTGTCGGGCCAGCACTTCGCTTTTGTGGGTTACCTGCCGCAAGAAGCGGCAGCACGCGCGCAGCGCATCAAGGAACTCGAAACGCTGGTGCAAAAAACCGGGCAGACCCAGCTCTTCATCGAGACGCCCTACCGCAATACCGCCCTGCTGGATGCGCTGCTCAAGACCCTGCAAGCCACCACGCGGCTGGCGGTGAGCAGCGGCCTCACGCTGGCGAACGCACAAAGCCGCAGCGGCAGCGCCAAGCAGTGGAAACAGCACGGCTGGACGCTCGACAACGACACGCCCGCCGTCTTTGCCATCGGGCGCTGACGCGACGCCCGATGGAGCAACTCAGCGGAACGAGGGCAGCGTGCGCAGCGCCTTGACGGCGCCTTCACCGATGGCAGCGCCGAAACGCTTGACCAGGCGCTCGGCCACGTTATCGCGCCGGGTGTAGTCGACCACCTCTTCGGCCTTCACCACTTCGCGCGCCACGTAGTCGAGATTGCCAAGCTGGTCGGCCAGGCCAAGTTCGATGGCTTGCTGGCCGGTCCAGAACAGACCGCTGAACATCTCCGGCGATTCCTTCAGGCGCTGGCCGCGCCCGGCCTTGACCACGGTGATGAACTGCTGGTGGATCTGGTCCAGCATGGTCTGCGTGTAGACACGCTGCTTCTCGGTCTGCGGGCTGAAGGGGTCGAGAAAACCCTTGTTCTCGCCGGCCGTCATCAGGCGGCGCTCGATGCCGAGTTTGTCCATCAGGCCGGTGAAGCCGAAACCGTCCATCAGCACGCCGATGCTGCCCACGATGCTGGCCTTGTCGACATAGATCCGGTCGGCCGACACGGCGATGTAATAAGCCGCCGAGGCCGCCGCCTCTTCCACCACGGCATAGACCGGCTTCTTGTGCTTGGCCTTCAGGCGCCGGATCTCGTCGTTGATGATGCCGGCCTGCACCGGGCTGCCGCCGGGCGAATTGATCAGCAGCACGATAGCCTGGGCGCCATGGTCCTCGAAAGCGCTGCGGATGGACGACACGATCAGCTCGGCGCTGGCCTCGGTGCCGGAGGCAATCTCGCCCTGGATCTCCACCAGTGCGGTGTGCGGCGTGCTGACGTTCTTGGTCGGCCCCCCCAGACCGAAGCCGATCCAGACCAGCACGGCGATGAACACCAGCCAGCTGAGGCGCCCGATCAGGCGGAAACGGCGCGCCGCGCGCTGTTCCGCCAGGGCCGCAAAGGCCAGCTTCTCGATGACGCTGCGCTCCCAGCCCGGCGCTTCGGCAGTGCCTTCCTTTGCTCCGTTTTTGATAGCCGCTTGCGCAGTATCAGCGGCATCCTGTGGGATTTTTCGCATCTCGTCGTGGGTTTCGGGGCGGTTGGAATCATTCATGTCAGAACTCGACAGGTTTCAGGTTGTAGGCAGTATGCCAGTGCACGACACCGTCGTGTTCGGAGAGAGGAATCTTGGCCAGGCCGCCGCGGCACGGCCCGCCGCGGCAGGCCCCGGTGTCGGGCGCATAGACCGCACCATGGGTGGCGCACATCAGCCAGCGCCCGGTCGGGTCGAAAAAATGGTCGGGCTGGTAGTCCATTTCCATCGCCACATGGGTGCAGCGGTTCACATAGGCATGTGCCTGGCCCTCGAAGCGGATGGCAAAGGCGCGGCAGGTCTGCCCGTGGTAGACCACGTCGAAGGGCACGGCCAGACCGCTGTCCTGCAGCTCGTCGGCATTGCACAGGGGAATCAGGGACTCATTCATAACGCTCAGGCGTATGCCGGCTGCCGGGCCGCCCCAAGGCCGGCAACGGCCCCCAAGGGGCTGAAGCCTGCGGCTCCGAGCCTGCCTGCGCAGGCTGGGACAGGCTGAAGAGGTGTCGCGTCTCGCGGCGCCACGTCCAGGGAGTACACACAGTGACGACCGTGGGAGCTAAGCATTTTTCAACAGCCAGTCGTGCAGGTCGCGCACCGAATGCGCCACAAAACGTGGCTGCAGCGCCTGGAAGGCCTCGGGTTCATGCGCGCCGTAGCTCACGCCGACACCGACGCAGCCGGCGTTGAGCGCCATCTGCAGGTCGTGCGTGGTGTCACCGATCATCAGCGTGCGCTCCGGCTCGACGCCGAACTCGCGCATCAGCTCCTGCAGCATGCGCGGATGCGGCTTGCCGGCGGTCTCGTCGGCCGTGCGCGAAGTGTTGAACATGCCCTTGAGCTCCACCGTCTGCAGCGCCTCGTCCAGGCCGCGGCGGCTTTTCCCGGTGGCCACCGCCAGCCAGTGGTGACGCGCCTTGAGGTCGGCCAGCAGTGCCAGCACGCCGTCGAACAGGCTGATGTCGTTCTGGTGCGCCAGGTAATGGTGGCGGTAGCGTACCCCCAGTTCGGGGTACTTGTCGGCCGGCACGTCGGGCGCGGCATGCGCCAGCGCCTGCATCAGCGCCATGCCGATCACATAGGAGGCCTGCTCGTCACTCGGCACGGTGCCGCCGACATCGCGCACCGCCAGCTGGATGCAGCGCGTGATGATTTTCGTGGAGTCGAACAGCGTGCCGTCCCAGTCGAAAGCGATCAGGTCAAACTGCCGGGGGCGGAAAGCGGATTCAGACATGGACGGACATGGCATGGGCCAGAAACTTGTCGAGTTCAGGGGGCAGCGGCGCCAGCAGTTCGATGCGCTCGCCGCTGGCCGGATGGTTGAACTGTAACCGCCACGCGTGCAGGAACATGCGCTTGAGCGCCGCGCCATCGGCCTGTTTTTGCAACGTTTTGTTCAGTTCGAAGTCGCCGTACTTGTCGTCGCCGACGATGGGCAGGCCCTCGGAAGCCAGGTGCACCCGGATCTGGTGTGTGCGGCCGGTCTTGATGGTGACTTCCAGCAAGGAATACCCCTGGGTCGCCGGTCCCACCGGAGCGGACGAGCGCTCCTTCACCTTGACCAGCGTCACCGACTTCATGCCGTCCGGGTCGTCCTTGGCCACCACCTTGACGCGTCGCTCGCCGTCTTCCAGCAGGTATTTGTGCAGCGGCTTGTCCAGCACCTTCTTGTTGGCCGGCCACTGCCCGGCCACCAGTGCCAGATAGGTCTTGCCGGTCTCGCGCTCGCGGAACTGGTCCTGCAGAGCCTTCAGCGCACTGCGCTTCTTGGCCACCAGCAGGATGCCGCTGGTTTCACGGTCGAGCCGGTGCACCAGCTCCAGGAACTTGGCCTGCGGCCGCGCCATGCGCAGCTGCTCGATGACGCCAAAACTCACGCCCGAGCCGCCATGCACCGCCACGCCGGCCGGCTTGTTGACGGCCAGCACCGCCTCGTCCTCGAACAGCACCGGGAACTCGCGTGCCGGCGCGCCGCGCGCCACCAGCCCAGCCATGGTCTCGGCCTTTTCCGTCGCCCGCTCCGACAGGCGCACCGGCGGTACGCGCACCACGTCGCCGGCCTCGACCCGCGTATCCGCAGAGGCACGACCTTTGTTAACCCTCACTTCGCCGCTGCGGATGATGCGGTAGACGTGGGTCTTGGGCACCCCCTTGAGCTGGCGCAGCAGGAAGTTGTCCAGGCGCTGACCGGCCGACTCCTCGTCGACTTCCACTGATTTGACCTGGGGCGCACTGGCGGGCAATTTGCCCCCTATAATGTGTTTCACTAGCGACGCGCTGTAAGTGGTTGATTTGTCTGGAGTTTAGTCCACATGACGCCACCAGCCACGCTGGAAGGTCGATGTCACCGCCCGTTTTGTACGCAGACCGCAAGCCAGTTGCTTGCCGTGGCCAGCAGGACGGAGGGCGTAACCGACGCATTGAAACACTGATACGGAATACCCAAGTCTGCCAGCACCTTGCTGGCAGACGGATCAAAGCGAAATGTTTGTGTTGATGAGTCTGATCCTCACCTGCCTGCGGCGCTGCTTTGCGCTGTTTGATGGCATGGATCGGCCGTCAGTGCCCGCCACGCGGGCGCAAAGAGCTGCCAAACCGGCGGCCACTCCACAACCTGTTCCCCTCGCCCTCATCCACGCGCCTACACTGCGGCTCACCCTCTGAGCCTGCGGTTCTCCGGCAATTCCCTTCGTTTCACGGCGTCAGTTCAGGCATCGTTTGCCCGCTATGGGCATGTGAACTGAAGAAAAAGGAAAGCAAGCCATGAAACGCATGCTGATCAACGCCACGCAGCCGGAAGAGCGCCGCCTGGCGATCGTGGATGGGCAGAAACTGCTCGACTACGAAATCGAAATCGAAGGGCGCGAACAGCGCAAGGGCAATATCTACAAGGCCGTCGTCACGCGCGTCGAACCTTCCCTGGAAGCCTGCTTCGTCGACTACGGCGAAGACCGCCACGGCTTCCTGCCGTTCAAGGAAATCTCCAAGCAGTATTTCCAGCAGGGTGTCTCGGTCAGCCAGGCGCGCATCCAGGACGCCATCAAGGAAGGCCAGGAACTGCTGGTGCAGGTCGAGAAGGAAGAGCGCGGCAACAAGGGCGCCGCCCTGACCACCTTCATCTCGCTGGCCGGCCGCTACGTGGTGCTGATGCCCAACAACCCGCGCGGCGGCGGCGTCTCGCGCCGCATCGAAGGCGATGACCGCGCCGAACTGAAGGAAGCGCTCGACCAGCTCGAGTATCCCAACGGCATGAGCATCATCGCGCGCACTGCCGGCATCGGCCGCAGCGCGCCCGAACTGCAGTGGGACCTGAACTACCTGCTCAAGCTGTGGAACGCCATTGACGGCGCGACCAAAGGCGCCAAGGGCGCCTTCCTGATCTACCAGGAATCGAGCCTGGTGATCCGCGCCATCCGCGACTACTTCAACAACGACATCGGCGACATCCTGATCGATACCGACGACGTGTACGACCAGGCGCAGCAGTTCATGGCGCACGTCATGCCCGAGCATGCTGCCCGCGTGAAGCGCTACCGTGACGACGCGCCGCTGTTCTCGCGCTTCCAGATCGAGCACCAGATCGAATCGGCCTACGCCCGCACCGTGACGCTGCCCAGCGGCGGCGCCATCGTGATCGACCACACCGAAGCGCTGGTGTCGGTGGACGTCAACTCGGCGCGCGCCATCAAGGGCGGCGACATCGAGGAAACCGCCACCCGCACCAACCTGGAAGCTGCCGACGAAGTGGCACGCCAGATGCGCCTGCGCGACCTCGGCGGCCTGATCGTGATCGACTTCATCGACATGGAAGAAAGCCGCAACCGCCGCGACGTGGAAAACCGCCTGCGCGATGCGCTGCGCCAGGACCGTGCCCGCGTGCAGTTCGGCACCATCAGCAAATTCGGCCTGATGGAGATGAGCCGCCAGCGTCTGCGCCCGGCCCTCTCCGAAGGTGCCTCCATCCCCTGCCCGCGTTGCGGCGGCTCCGGCCACATCCGCGACACCGAAAGCTCGGCACTGCAGATCCTGCGCATCATCCAGGAAGAGGCGCAGAAGGACAACACCGCCTCGGTGCTGTGCCAGGTGCCGGTGGACGTTGCCTCCTTCCTGCTCAACGAGAAGCGCACCGAGATCGCCAAGATCGAACTCAAGCAGCGCATCAACGTGCTGATGGTGCCCAACAAGTCGCTCGAGACGCCGAACTACAAGCTCGAACGCCTCAAGCACGACGATCCGCGCCTGGACAACATCGAAGCCAGCTACAAGATGGCCGAGGAAGTGGAAGACCCGACCTCGGTCACGCGTCGCTCGCAGGAGCCGACCAACAAGCAGACCCCGGTCATCAAGGGCGTGCTGCCCGATGCGCCAGCACCGATCGTGGCACCGAAGCCGGCCGCTCAAGTTCCGCAGGCCGCCAAACCGGCCCAGGCAGCCAAGCCGGCCGCCGCTGCTGCAGCCAGCCCGGGCTTCTTCGGCTGGCTCAAGAGCCTGTTCGGCACTGCGCCGGCCGCCGAGCCGGCCAAGACCGGCGAGAAGAAAGACGAACGCCGCGAGGGTCGCGGCGGCCGTGGCGGCGAAGGCCGCGGTCGGGGTGAAGGTCGCGGCGAAGGCCGTGGCGAGGGTGGTCGTCCGGAAGGACGCGGCGAAGGCCGTGGCCGCGGCGGACGGGGTGGTCGTGGCGGCGAAGGTCGCGGCGGCCGTGGCGAACGCCAGGGCCAGCGCGGCGAGGCTGACAACAAGGCCGTGCCGGCAGAATCCGCTGTCCAGGGCACGGACGCCACCAAGACGGAGCAGCGCCAGGAGCGCGCACCGCGCAACGGCGAGCAGCGTGGCCGCGGTGAACGTGGCGAAGGTCGTACCGAGCAAGGCGAACGCGGTGAGCGCGCGGAACAACGCGGCCCCCGTGGCGAGCGCTCCGAACAGCGCCCCCCCCGCGCTGAACGCGGCGAACGTGCCGAGCGAGGCGAGGGCCGTGGCGAACGCGCCGAGCGCGGAGAACGTGCTGAACGCGGTGAGGGTCGTGGTGAACGCCGCGAGCGCCCGCCGCGCCAGGATGACAACCGCCAGCAGCCGGTTGAGGAAGTGCGTCTGAACGGCGAAGCCGCCGTGGCAGAACAAGTGGCGGCGGTCGCAGCAGCGGACACCCCGGTGGCGGTCGAAGCGCAGCAAGGCGCTGAAGCCGTGGCTCGCCCCGAAGGCGAAGGCAGCAACGGCCAGCGTGAACGCCGTTCGCGCGACCGCTATGGCCGCGACCGCCAGCGCGGCGAACGTGGAGAGCGTGGTGAACGCCAGGAACGCGCACCGCAGGAAGCCGCCGCAACGGAAACGCTGCCGGTGACGCAAGCGGCAAGCGCTCCGGCAGCGTCCGCGCCTGCCGTGGCTGAAACCCGTGCTGCCGCCACGGCTGCACCGGCCCCTGCCACCGCTGCGCGCGCCCTGCCGCGCGTGCAGTCCTATGCGCTGCCGCTGGGCGAACTGAACCAGATTGCCGACGGCGCCGGCCTGCAGTGGGTCAACTCCGATGCGGACAAGGTGGCCGCCGTGCAGGCTGCCATCGCTGCCGAGCCCAAGCCGGTGCATGTGCCGCGCGAGCGCCCGGCGCCGGTGGTGATCGACGAGGGTCCGCTGATCCTGGTCGAGACGCGCAAGGATCTGCGCGACCTGAACCTGCCGTTTGAGCAGCAGCCTGTGCAGAGCTGAGCTTCAACTTGACTGACTGAAAAGGGCGCCTTCGGGTGCCCTTTTCTTTTGTGTTTGATGAAGTCTTTTGCTGTGCAACGATGTCGGGATGTGCGCCCGACACCCTGGCCCGGTCAGGCACAGCAGAACAACACCAAACGCTACGAATTCAATAGCTATTCGCGCAATACCAACAGGGCTCAAGGCACAAAAAAGCCCGCAAGCAGCGGGCTTTTCCATGCTGCACTGGGCAGCCACTCAGAAAATATCCACCGCCCCGGTGCGCGCGACTTCGCCAAAGAAACCGCGCCGCACCAGATCGAGATGGCTGCACACCTTGTCGCGGCCATTTTTCTGCGCGAAATCGATCGCCTGCTCGGCCCGCTCCAGCGCCGTGCTGGGCGAGTCGTCGGCCAGGATGCGCGTGAAGCCGGCGCAGAGGGTGACACGTCCGACCTGCGGGAAGCTGAACTTCTCGACATTGAGCCGCAGGCGCTCGAACGCGCCGAAGGCCAGCGCCTCGTCCGGGCAATGAAAGAGCGCGGCAAACTGGTCGCCGCCGAAACGGTAAAGGCGGTCCTGGGCCCGGAAGGTGTTGCTCATCAGACGCGCCACCAGCAGTGTGACCTCTTCCATGATGAGATGGCCGTGCTTGTCGCTCAGCAGCGGGAAGTTGTCGATGACGATGGTGCCCAGCCAGTAGTTGGGCGGCACACGGTGGCGCCGCTCCTGGCCGATGCTGCCGGGCGCGGACGCCTGCAGGGCGTTGTCCATCACACCGTCCAGCTCCTCCAGCACGGCGCTGTAGAAGGCATCGTCGAGCGACTTGCGGTTGAGCAGGCCGGTCAGCGCATCACGGTCGCTGTAGGCCAGCAGCGTGTACATGTTGCGGTAGATGTGATGCAACTGGCTGATGGTTTCCAGCGCCTCTTCCGTCAGGGGTGCTGCCGAGTGGATCTCAAGCACCCCCTGCTCCTCGTCGGCACGCGCCTCCGTGAACAGCGGGAAATAAGTCTTGCGCGGCCCGTCTTCGCCGGCCCAGGCCACTTCGATCTTGTCGCGGCTCTGGATGCAGCGCAGCCGGTCCGGTGCGTCTTCCAGCCGCGGCAGGCGGCTGACCTCAACGCGCAGCGGATCAACCACCTTGCCGCCGCCACGCGCGTCGAGCGAGACCACGTCGAGCCAGCGCCGGATGCCGTCCTCGCTGGTCACGCGCGCGATCAGCACGCGCTGGATGGAAACCAGATCAATCAACGCCTTCGCCAGAGTGAGCTCCAGCAAGTCACGATCACGGTGATCGGTCAGCTTGATGAGGTGTTCGGTCAGGGTTGCCATGAACCCATGATAGCGGGGAACGGCCGCGGCGTCACGCCTGGGCGGCGTTGCGCCAGGCCTCGGCCGCAGCCGGCGCATCCTCACGCTGCTCGGCCAGCAGGGCCAGGGCACGCCAGGCATTGCGTTTGAGTGCCGGCTCACGCTGTTGCGCCAGCGACTGCCGCAGCAACTGCTGCGCCTTGCCCCACAGGCCCAGGCGCATGCAGGCCACGCCCGCCAGGTACTGCAGCAAGGCATCACCCGGATTGGCCATCTGCGCCGCCTCGATACGCGTGAGCCAGGCCGCATCCGGCGTTCCTTCGGCCTGGGCAAAGCTGCGTTCGAGCACCTGCACCAGCCGCAGGCGCTGTTCGGGCATCAGCGCCGAGCCGGGCCGCACCATCTGCTCCCAGACCGGCAGCAGCCACTGCTGGACCAGGCTGACCTGGCCGCCCAGGAACAGCATGCGTTCGGCCGCCAGAAGGACCACCTCGGGCATGCTGCGCTCCGTCGCATCGAGTTGGCCCCAGGCCTTGTTCAATTGCGTCGGATCGTGCGCCGCCTGCACCAGCTCCACCGCCAGCCCGCGCACGATGCTGTGCGCCGCCGCCTCGGAGAAGGCGCGGTGCTTGCCCAGCAGGCGCGCCGTCTCCAGCGCCGCCTGGGTGCGCCGGGCCAGCCGGGCCACCTTGAAACGCAGGCGCAGTGCCAGGGTGCGCCGGGCGACACCCTGCGGCAACTCGTCGAGCCGCTGCAAGGCCGTCTGCACATCGCGGTCGTCAAAGGCCCAGCGCGCCGCGCGCAGCTGCAGGCCTTCGCGCAATTCCTGCTCCTCGCGGCGCGAGGCGTGCGGCAGCTCCAGCGCCTGCCGGACATGTTCGTCACGCGCGGCCTTGTCTTGCAGCGCGTGGGCACTCTCGGCCGCCAGCAGATGGGCCACGGCGCGCAGCCGGTTGCCGTAGGGCAGCTCATGCTCGCTGCCGGTCAGGGCACGTTCCTGCTCCAGCACACCTTGCGCCGCCTTGCGCGCACGGAGGAAACGGCCCGCCGCCAGGTGCGACAGCGTGTCGATCAGTCCGACCTGCATGGCACGTTCCTGGTGCTGGATGCGCCAGCGCCGCGCCTCGCCCGGCAGCGACAGCAGCACCGCCAGCGCCCGCAGCGCGGCATACACCACAAAAAACAGGCCCACCAGCGCCAGCAGCACCAGGTTGAGCGAGAGGTCGAGACGGTAAGGCGGCCAGAACACGGTGATCGTGCCCTGGTTGTTGCCGGCGAACAGGGCCGTGGCCACCGCGATGGCGAACAGCGCCAGGAACCAGAGGATGGCACGCATGCTTATCTGCCCGCGGCCGCCGTGGCCAGCGCGGCCAGCGTCTCATCGACGCGCGGCAGTTCCAGCGTCTTCATCTGGCCCTGCATCTGCAGCAGCAGGCTGGCGGCGGTCTGCGTCTTGCGCGATGTCGGGTCGAAATACTTGCCGAGCGAGGCCGAGGCCGAGGCCAGGTCGGCCCGGGCGGAATCGAGCTGGCGCGACAACAGGCCCAGGCGGGCATTGAGCAGCTTGAGCTTGAAGTTCTCGCGCAGGAAGAAGGATTGCTCGGGCGACAGCAGCGCGGCTTCGGGCTGTTCGATGCGGCTCACGCGCACCAGGCCGCGCACCTCATCGCCCATCAGCCGCAGGCTGCGCTGCCACCAGCTGGACACGCTGTCCTCGCGGCGCGGCTTGAGGCCGGCCGCAGCGCCGGGCGCCGTGGCCGTGGCCACCGCGTTGGCCAACGGCAGTTCATCGGCCAGGCGCACCAGTTCGTCCATCTTGACCAGCAGCGCCGGCGTGTCGGAGACGGTGGTGGCCTTGATGCGCGCCACGTCGCGCGCGATGGCGCGCTGCAAGGGCGTCAGGCGCGGCTGGGCGGCGCGCGTGACACGCTGCTCCGCCGTCTTCAGCGCCGCCAGCAGCGGCTCGACGCTGCCGGTGAGCTGGGCCTGCTGCTGCGCCAGGCGGATGGCCGATTCGATGTCGACCACCAGGTTCTCGTCGCGCGAGCGCGACAGGCTCTGCATCAATTCTTCCAGCTGGGTGCGCTGCAGCGCCACTTCGCTCAGGCGCGACTCCATCACCGCCAGCCGGGCCGCCAGTTCGCGCGCCTGCTCCTGCGCCTGGCGGGCCAGGGTGCGTGCCTCGACGGCATGGGCGCCCGAGTCGGCGCTCTGGTGCGCCAGTTGCTCCTGGGTGGCCGACAGGCGCTGCCACAGCAGGGCGCTGAGCAACAGCGCCAGCAGGGCCACGGCGCCGAGCGCCAGCACCAGGCTGCGCGCCACCGGCTGATGAGTGGTCGGCAGCGCAGGCGCGGCCGCCGGCATCACGGTGTCCGCGGCAGGGGCTGCACCGGCAGGCGCAGAGGATTCGGCATTCGGCTCGGGATTCATTGCATCGATTCTATCGAGGCCTTGATGTCGGCCAAGGCCGGCCGTGACTCGCACACCACACCGAAGCCGGCCTGCCGCGCCGCCGCCGCGATGCGCGGGTGGGTGGCGACGGCACGCGCGGCACGCCAGCTTTGGCTTGGCAGACAGGCCAGCAGGTTGTGCACGGCCTCGCTGCTGCTGAAGAGCCAGACCGAACCATCGGCAGCGGCCTCGGCGGCGAGTTGCTGTTGCGCCGCATCGAACTGCGGCCGGGCGCGCTGGTAGGCAACGACAAAATCCGCCGTCGCCCCGGCCTCGGCCAGGCGCCGGGCCAGCCAGTCGCGGCCGCTGCCGACACCCGTGTCGGCGCTCTGGGCGTCACCACCGCGCACGATCAGCACCCGGTCGCCCGGCTGCACCTGCGGGCCGACCACCTGCCACAGGGCTTCGGAATCGAACTGCGCCGCATCACTGGCCGGCGCATCGATGCGCTCGGGCGCCACGCCGGCACGCAGCAAAGCCTTGGTGGTGCCGGGCCCAGGCGACCATGCTCTCGTTTTGATAGCGGCTCCCTCAGCAAATACGCCGCCAAGAGCCTTATTTGATGCAAAAAAACCAGCCACCGCGTTGGCGCTGACGAACATCACGCCGGCATAAGCGGCGGCGGCCAGTTGCTGCCAGGCGTGCGCCAGCGCCGCCGGTTCGGGAGCCGAACGGATGTCGATCAGCGGGAGGGCCTGCGCCGGCAGGCCGGCGGCCGACAGTTCGCGGACCCAGTCCTGCGACTCGCGCTGCGGCCGGGTCACGATGACGCGCATGGTCAGTCGGCGTCCGGTGCGCTATCGACCAGCAGCGAACCACCGGCGCGCAACACCCCGGCCTTGAGGTGGGCCGCCACCTGTTCGCCCAAGGCGGCGGCGGCGGCCAGGTCGGCCACCGCGGCGGTGGCCGCGGAGTGCACCAGCGGAATGCGGCCATCCGGGTCGCCCCAGGCGGCGTCAATCTGCAATTGCTCGCCCTGCAGGCGGGCATAGGCGGCCAGCGGCATGGAGCAGCTGCCGCCCATGGCGCGGCTCACGGCGCGCTCGGCCGCCACGCGCAGCCAGGTCATCTGGTGCACCAGCGGCGCCAGGGCCTGCTGCACATCCAGGCGGTCGCTGCGGATCTCAATCCCCAGCGCGCCCTGGCCGGCGGCCGGCAGCATCTCGCCCGGCGCAAAGACGGCGCGGATGCGGCTTTCCAGCCCCAGGCGCTTCAACCCAGCCGCCGCCAGCACGATGGCGTCGTACTGGCCATCATCGAGCTTGCGCAAACGGGTGTCGAGGTTGCCGCGCAGCGGCTCGATCTTCAGGTCCGGCCGCAGTGCGCGCAGCAGCGCCACGCGGCGCAGGCTGGAGGTGCCCACCACCGCGCCTTGCGGCAAGGCGGCCAGGCTGGCGTACTGGGGAGAGACAAAAGCGTCGTGCGGGTCTTCGCGCTCCATGACGCAGGCCAAGGCAAAACCCGCGGGCAGTTCCATCGGCACGTCTTTGAGCGAATGCACGGCCAGGTCGGCACGGCCTTCTTCCAGTGCGACTTCCAGTTCCTTGACGAACAGGCCCTTGCCGCCGACCTTGCTCAGGGAGCGGTCGAGGATCTGGTCGCCCTTGGTCGTCATGCCCAGCAGGGTGACCTGGTGGCCGTGCTGTTCGAGCAGGGCTTTGACGTGCTCGGCCTGCCACAGGGCAAGTCGGCTCTCTCGGGTTGCAATCGTCAAATTCATCAGCTTCGTCGCCTTGCTCAGGTCGTAACCTGTTGGTAATTCATCAGGCCCCGGAAGGCCATCCATCAGTGAGCCAAGGATGCTAGCATGGCTTCGCATTCCTATCCTCAACCCGACTGCCAACCCGTCAGATGAAAACAGAACGCGCGCCCGCCAATGCCCGAAAAACCAGAGACAACGAGCGCCCGCTGGTGGAAGACATCCGCCTGCTCGGCCGCATCCTCGGCGATGTCATCCGCGAACAGGAGGGCGTGATCGCCTTCGAACTGATCGAGCAGATCCGCAAGCTCTCGGTCGCCTTCCGCCGCGACGCCGACCACGAGGCCGACAAGGCGCTGAAAAAGCTGCTCAAGGGCCTGAGCGACGACCAGACGGTCAGCGTCATCCGCGCCTTCACCTATTTCAGCCACCTGGCCAACTTGGCCGAGGACCGGCACCACATCCGCCGCCGCGCCATCCACGAGCGCGCCGGCAATTCGCAGGAAGGCAGCATCGACGTGGCGCTGTCGCGCCTGCGCTGGGCCGGCATCGGGCCCAAGGCCATTGTGAACACGCTGGCGCACAGCTACCTCTCGCCGGTGCTCACCGCGCACCCGACCGAGGTGCAGCGCAAGAGCATCCTGGACGCCGAGCGCGACATCGCCCGCCTGCTGACGCAACGCGACGAGATCAAGGCGCGCGCCGTCGGCGTCGACCCGAAGAAGGACATGCTGACGCCGCGCGAACTGGCCGCCAACGAAGCCCAGCTGCGTGCCCGCGTGCTGCAGCTGTGGCAGACGCGCCTGGTGCGCAGCAGCAAGCTCACCGTGACCGACGAGATCGACAACGCCCTGAGCTATTACGAGCCGACCTTTCTGCGCGAGATTCCGGCGCTCTATGCCGAACTGGAGCGCGAGTTGGGCAACCAGCACGTGCACAGCTTTTTGCGCATGGGCCACTGGATCGGCGGCGACCGCGACGGCAACCCGAATGTGACGGCGCAGACCATGGCCCAGGCCGTGAGCCGCCAGGCCGATGTAGCGCTGCGCTTTTACCTGACCGAAGTCCATCTGCTCGGCGCCGAACTGTCGCTGTCCGGCCTGCTGGTGGGCTGCAGCCCCGAGATGCAGGCACTGGCCGACGCCTCGCCCGATACCAGCGAACACCGCAAGGACGAACCCTACCGCCGTGCGCTGATCGGCATCTACGCCCGGCTGGCCGCCACCCTCACCGCGCTCACCGGCGGCGAAGCGACCCGCCATGCCGTGGCACCGCAGAACCCCTACCGAGACGCCGCCGAGTTCCTGGCCGACCTGCGCACCATCGAAGCCTCGCTGCTGTCGCGCCACGGCGCCACGCTGACGCAGCAGCGCCTGCGCCCGCTGATGCGCGCGGTCGACGTGTTCGGCTTCCATCTGGCTACGCTCGATCTGCGCCAGAGCTCGGACAAGCACGAAGAAGTGATAACCGAACTGCTGGCCACGGCGCGCATCGAGTCGCAGTACAGCCGCCTGGACGAAAACGCCAAGCGCGCCCTGCTGTTGCGCCTGCTGGCCGACGCACGGCCCTTGCGCGTGGTCGGTGCCAGCTACAGCGCCCACACCCAGAGCGAGCTGGCGGTGTTCGAGACGGCGCGCACGCTGCGCCAGCGCTTCGGTGCCCAGGCCATCCGCCACTACATCATCAGCCACACCGAAACGGTGAGCGACCTGCTCGAAGTGCTGCTGCTGCAAAAGGAAGTGGGCCTGCTGCACGGCACGCTGGATGACGTGGCCTGCAAAGCCGACCTGATCGTGGTGCCGCTGTTCGAAACCATCGAAGACCTGCGCAACGCCGCGCCCATCATGCGCGACTACTACGCCCTGCCCGGCATCCGCGCCATGGTCCAGCGCAGCGGCGGCGAGCAGGACATCATGCTCGGCTACTCCGACAGCAACAAGGACGGCGGCATCTTCACCAGCAACTGGGAGCTGTACCGCACCGAGATCGCGCTGGTCGAGCTGTTCGACCAACTGGCTCCCATTCAGCTGCGCCTGTTCCACGGCCGCGGCGGCACGGTGGGGCGCGGCGGCGGCCCGAGCTACCAGGCCATCCTGGCCCAGCCCCCGGGCACGGTGCGCGGCCAGATCCGCTTGACCGAACAAGGCGAGGTGATCGCCTCCAAATACGCCAACCCCGAGATCGGCCGGCGCAACCTGGAAACGCTGGTGGCCGCCACGTTGGAAGCCACGCTGCTGCAGCCCACCAAGCCAGCCGCCAAAGCCTATCTGGAGGCGGCGGAAGCCCTGTCGCGCGCCAGCATGGCGGCCTACCGCGCGCTGGTGTACGACACCGCCGGTTTTGCCGACTATTTCTTCGGTGCCACGCCGATCCGCGAGATTGCCGAACTCAACATCGGCTCGCGCCCGGCCTCGCGCAAGGCAACGCAGAAGATCGAAGACCTGCGCGCCATTCCCTGGGGCTTCAGCTGGGGCCAGTGCCGCCTGACGCTGCCGGGCTGGTACGGCTTTGGTTCGGCGGTGGAAAGCTTCCTGAATGCCGACGGGCCGAAGGGCCACAAGGAGCGGCTGGCGCTGCTGCAGAAGATGGCACGCCAGTGGCCCTTCTTCAAGGCGCTGCTGTCCAACATGGACATGGTGCTGGCCAAGAGCGACCTGGCCCTGGGCTCGCGCTATGCCGAACTGGTGGGCGACGGCAAGCTGCGCAAGAAGGTGTTCACACAGATCGAAGCCGAATGGCAGCGCACCGTGCAGGCGCTGGCGCAGCTCACCGGCGAGAAGCAGCGCTTGGCCGGCAACGCCGCGCTGCAGCGCTCCATCCGCCACCGCTTCCCCTACATCGACCCGCTGCACCACCTGCAGGTGGAACTGATGCGGCGCTACCGCGCCGGTCAGAGCGACGAGCGCGTGCGGCGAGGCATCCACATCTCGATCAACGGCATTGCGGCGGGCTTGCGGAATACAGGCTGAACGTATGCTTCGAATTATCAGCTGGTCAGCATTTATTACCTACGCTCTGTACATCGTCTTAATGCTTTGGTGGTATGCCAAAAAGAACTCTCACTTAGAGAAAAGCATCTTGATTGTGGGATCCCTTGCGGTATTCGCAGTAATGGTGATCTGGCCGGGTTACGTGTTGATCAAAGAGCTTTAACTCTTTAGAACGCCGTCACCGCGTGCCTTTTGTCCATCAAGGCCGATACACGCACTTGTCCCCAATCGCGTGCCGCTCCACCATCACCGCTGACAGGCCCGGAATCTTGGGCTTGAGCGCCTTCCAGATGTAGGTGCACAGGTTCTCCAGCGTGGCCGGGCCCAGGCCTTGCACCTCGTCGAGGAAGTGGTGGTCCAGCTGCTCGCGCAGGGCATTCACCTCGCGCCGGATGTAGCCCAGGTCCATCACCATGCCGTTCTCGGCCGCCGGCTCGCCGCGCACGAACACTTCGGCGTAGTAGGTGTGGCCGTGCACGCGTTTGCTGCCCTCGGCCTCGATCTCGCGGCGCAGGGTGTGGGCGGCATCAAAGAAGAAACGCTGGCTGATCTCGTACATCATCGAATTCCGATCATCTTGTGCGACTGGATGCCCAGTCGCCACTGGGGGTGCTGCTGGCAGTAGGCAATCGCCTGCGCCGTGTTCTGTTCGCGCTGCGGCCCGTCCATCGGCTGCAAAAAGAAATGCTCGAAGGCCAGGCCCGCGAACTGTGCCGGGTCCACGCCCGGCTGCGGGTAGACCAGCTTGAGCTCGCTGCCCGTCTTTTGCACCACCTCGGCCTGGTCCTTCGGGCTGACGCAGATCCAGTCCAGCCCCGGTGGCGCCGGCAGGGTGCCGTTGGTTTCCACCGCAATGGTGAAGCCGCGCGCATGCAGGGCGGCGGTGAGCGCCTCGTCCACCTGCAGCAGCGGCTCGCCGCCGGTCAGCACCACGTAGCGGCCGGCCTGGCCCGCAGGCTCCCAGGCGCGTTCAATCGCATCGGCCAGCGCCTCGGCAGTCGTGAACTTGCCGCCGCCGGTGCCGTCGGTACCCACGAAGTCGGTGTCGCAGAACCTGCAGACCGCCGTGGCCCGGTCTTCCTCGCGCCCGCTCCAGAGATTGCAGCCGGCAAAACGGCAGAACACCGCCGCCCGGCCGGACTGCGCGCCCTCGCCTTGCAGCGTGTAGAAGATCTCCTTGACCGCGTAAGTCATGCCTAGCCCTGAAACATGCAAAGGGATGATTTTCGCAGGTTGGGCCAGCGCCGGTTTGCGCTGACGCAGATGACCCAGCGGCAATACCCCGCCGATGGGACAGGATTAGATCTTGTTGTTGAGAATGATTCTCATTATACTTTCATCAACCGTCACACATCCAACCCGGAGCCCACCATGCCCCTACCCGATGATGAACTCGCCGTACCCTGCCTGGAAGCCCTGGTGGCCGGCACTTTCGCCCTCATGACCTGCTGGGCCGCGCCGGCTGCCCAGGCGGCCACCAGCCCCGGGCGGCAGCGCCTGCTGATGGCGCGCAAGATCGTCTCCAACCTGTTCTTCCTCAAGACCCATCCGCATGCCAGCCCGGCCCTGCGCCAGGTCATGGCCAATGCCCATGCGCGCTGGGTTGCCGTGTGCAACGCCGCCGGCCATGACAAGACCCCCGTCATGGCGGCCGAGCTGTGCGCCGCCATGCCGCCCGAAGCAGCCGGCCTGTTGCACTGAGCCAGGAGGCGACCCATGTGCCAAGCCAAACCCGACCCGCTGCAATCCGCCCTGGCCGCCGCGCTGCCCTACACGCAACCGCAGCGCATGCCGTCCACCCCAGCGCCGCAAGGCTCGCGCCGGCGGCGGCTGTGGGAACTCGACGGCCATGCCTTCTGCCCGGTGGTGGGCGTCTGCCTGCCGATCCCGCTGCTGCGGCGCCTGGCCGACCGCACGCTGGGCGACATGACGAGCTGCAGCGACTACGAAGTGCACTGCACCGTGGTCACCGAGTGCAAGCGCCGCACGCCCATGGCCGAGGCGCTGCAGAAGGAACTGGAACGGCGCTTCGGGCTGGTGGTGAACGCGGCCGCCCAGCTCAAGCACAGCGAGGCGCTGGCCGCCTGGTGGCGTGACGCCGCCGCCAGCGCCGACTGGGCCGGCGCCCTGTGGGCCACGCTGACGCACCCGCGCTGCACGCCCGAGCTGGCGCACCGCGTGCTGGGCGAGGCGCACATGCTGCAGCACCAGGTAGGCATGGCGACACGCGCCGACCTGACGCGCCTGGATGCCCTGGCACATGAAAACGCGGTACTGACGCGTGAACTGGCCGCCGCCCAATACCGCAGCCGCAACCAGGCGGCCGAATTCGCCCTGCGTCTGGAGCAACAGCAAAGCGAGTTGATCCGCGTGCGCGCCGAACTGCTGCGCGCCACGACGGAACTGCAGCAGCAGCGCGAACAACTGGCTGCGCAGGAACAGGCCGCCCCCGGTCTGCGCGAGCGCATGGAGCTCACACAACAGAACCGGCAGCAAAACGAGCAGCTCCAGCACCTGCAGCGCACCTTGCTGCAAGCGCAGCAGGAGACCGAGCGCCAGCGCCGGCGCGCCGAAGAAGCCGAGGCGCAAACCGAACAACTGCGCAGCCGCCCCTTGGCCGAACCCGCCAGCCCAGGGTGCAGCGCCACGCCGCAGCTGTGCGAGCGTGCAGTGCTGTGTGTCGGCGGCCGCACGGCCAGCGTGCCGATCTACCGCCAGGTGATCGAGCACACCGGCGCGCGTTTCCTGCACCACGACGGCGGCGAGGAAGACAACGCCAGCCAGCTCGACGCCACCCTGGCCGCGGCCGACCTGGTGATCTGCCAGAGCGGCTGCATCAGCCACAACGCCTACTGGCGCGTGAAGGACCATTGCAAACGGACCGGCAAGCAATGCGTGTTTGTGGAGACGCCGAGCCGGGCGGCGCTGGAGCGGGCGTTGGCGGAAGTGGCGTTGCCGGCCTCCTGACCCCGGCTTTTTGCTTATGGCCCTGACGGGGCACTCAATGTCAACGCGACTCCGGCGTCTCCCGCGCATACGCCTCTTTCAGATGTACCGGCTTGGCCGCGCGCTTGCGCATGCGGATGTTGAGCATCTCCACCACGACCGAGAAGGCCATGGCGAAGTAGACATAACCCTTGGGCACGTGGTGGTCGAAGCCCTCGGCGATCAGCAGCACGCCGACCAGCACCAGGAAGGACAACGCCAGCATCTTGACGGTCGGATGCTGGGACACGAATTCGCCTATCGCACCGGCGAACACCATCATGAGACCGACCGAGGCGATCACCGCCGCGATCATCACCGCCAGTTCCGACACCATCCCCACCGCGGTGATGATGGAATCGAGCGAGAACACGATGTCCACGATCATGATCTGCAGGATCACGGCGCCGAAAGTGGCCTTCACCGCCTTGGACGCGTGGCCTTCCTCGCCTTCGAGCGACTGGTGGATTTCGCCCACGCTTTTCCAGAGCAGGAACAGGCCACCGCAAATCAGGATCAGGTCACGGCCCGAAATCGCCTGCCCGAGCAGCGTGAACAGCGGCGCCACCAGACCGATGATCCACGACAGCACCAGCAGCAGGCCGATGCGCATGAACATCGCCATGAACAGGCCCAGGCGGCGCGCCAGCGCCTGCTTCTCCGGCGGCAGCTTGTCCACCAGAATGGAGATGAACACGATGTTGTCGATGCCCAGCACCAGCTCCAGCGCGGTCAGCGTGGCAAACGCAATCCAGGCCTGCGGGTCGGTCAATAGCTCCAGCATGGCATCTCCTCGGTCAGGGTCGAAAGAAAATCAGAGCGAGGCAATCGCTTCCCGCACTGCCGACAACTGCCGCCGTGACACCGACAGCAATTCATCGATGCCGATCAGCCGCACCGCCCAGCCCTCGCCCTCCTCCGGGTCGTAGTGCTTCTCCAGCGCGCGCACGGCGCGCCGGGCCACCAGGGCGTTGCGGTGAATGCGCATGAACTGCGCCGGGTATTTCTCTTCCAGCTCGCTCAGCGAGCCGTCGAGGATGTAGCTCTTGGCCGCGGTGCGCACGGTGATGTATTTCAGCTCAGCCTTGAAGTACAGCACCTCGGCCAGCGGTACGCGCTCGGTGCGGCCGCGTTCCTGGATCACCAGGCATTCTTCAGGAAAATCGGGCCCCAGCCCTTTCCCTGCTTGCGCCAGCCGCTCTACTTTTTGTAGCGCCTGTTGCAAGCGCTCCAGCCGCACCGGCTTGGTCAGGTAGTCCACGGCCTCGATCTCGAAGGCCTGCACTGCGTGCTCGGCGTGCGCGGTGACGAACACGATGGCCGGCGGCTTGGGGAGTTCGCGCAGGGTGCGCGCCAGCGTCAGGCCGTCGGCGCCGGGCATGTGGATGTCGAGCAGGGCGACGTCGAATGCCTGCTGGCGCAGCAGTTCGATGGCTTGGATGGCATTGGCGGCCTCGCCGGCCACACTGACCGCCGGGCTGCTGCAGTCGCCCAGCAGGGTGCGCAGCCGGGCGCGCGCCAGGGATTCGTCGTCGACGATCAGGGCCTGTAATGTCATGCCGGCACCTCGATGCGCACCTGGAACACGCCGTCTTTCAGCACATGGCGGAACTGGCCCTGTACGTCGTGCAGCAGGTGCAGGCGGTCGCGCACGTTGTCGAGCGCTACACCATGGCCCTGCGCGCCGGGGCCGGCCGGCACGGTGTTGGTGACCTTGATCACCACGTTGGCGCCGCGCCGACGGGTGGAGATGCGGATCTGCGCGCCCTCCGGGCTGGGCTCAACGCCGTGGTGCACCGCGTTTTCCAGCAGCGGCTGCAGCAGCAGCGGCGGCAGGCGCGCGGCGTCGGCGGCCGGGTCGAGCGCCCACTCCAGCCGCAGGCGTTCGCCGAAGCGCACCTGCTCGATTTCCAGGTAATGCCGCGCCAGTGCAATCTCCTCGGCCAGCGTGACGGACTCGCCCTGGTCTGCCAAGGCATGGCGGAACAGGTCGCTCAGGTCTTCCAGCAGCGCCTCGGCCCGCGCCGGCTCGGCACGCACCAGGGCGATGGCGCTGTTGAGGGTGTTGAAGAGGAAGTGCGGCCGGATGCGCGACTGCAGCTCGGCCAGCCGCGCCGTGGTGGCCGCCGGCGTCTTGCCGCGTTCGCGCAGGGCCAGCGCCCCCACCCCGGCGCCGGCGAGCAGGGCGCCGCTGGCGGCGCTGGCCAGCCAGGGCGGCACTTCAAGCAGGCCGGACATCACCAGCAGGCCACAGCCGTACAGGCCGGCCACGGCGCCCAGCGCCACGGCCGCGGCGTACTGGCCCGGCACCGGCAGGCGCGCCAGCAGGCGCCGGCCCGCGCAGGCCACCACCAGCCAGACCACCGTGGCCGGCAGGGCGGCGCCGGTGTAGAGCGACAGGCGGATCAGCCAGTCGACGAAGCTGGCGGCGCCGAACAGGGCCGCCACCGCCACCACCAGCTCGACGAACAGCACGGCACGCAGGGCCACACCGACCTGGCAGGCGTTGAACAAGGGCGCCGGCACGGCAGATACCGCCGGCTCGGGGGCCAGTTCCTGGAAGGTCGATAAAATCTGGGTATCTTTCATGCAGCGGATGGCAGGACCAGCCAAAGGGACCAGTCCACAAGGGCCAGGACCCGATTATTGGTGAAGTCCGGCCCCCTGCACAATCTGTATTCATCCGACGTATTCACACGACAATGGGGTCCCCGCCCCATCCACCGCACGGCCCCATGTCAAAAAACCAACTCGACAAAAAATCCGAAGCCTGGTCGGCGCTCTTCTCCGAGCCGATGAGCGACCTGGTCAAGCGCTACACCGCCAGCGTGTTTTTTGACAAGCGCCTGTGGCATGCCGACATCACCGGCAGCCTGGCGCACGCCGAAATGCTGGCCGCGCAGGGCATCATCAATGCCGCCGACCATGCCGCCATCCAGGACGGCATGGCGCAGATCGTGGCCGAGATCGAAACCGGCACGTTCGAGTGGAAGCTCGACCTGGAAGACGTGCACCTGAACATCGAGGCGCGCCTGACGCAGCTGGTGGGGGACGCCGGCAAGCGCCTGCACACCGGCCGCAGCCGCAACGACCAGGTGGCCACCGACGTGCGCCTGTGGCTGCGCGCCGAGATCGACATCATCAGCGACCTGCTGACCGACCTGCAAAAAGCCCTGCTGACGGTGGCGCAACAGAACGTGGACGTGATCCTGCCCGGCTTCACCCACCTGCAGGTGGCACAGCCGGTGAGCTTTGGCCACCACATGCTGGCCTATGTGGAGATGTTCAGCCGCGATGCCGAACGCATGGCCGACGTGCGCCGCCGCGTCAACCGCCTGCCGCTGGGCGCCGCCGCGCTGGCCGGCACCAGCTACCCGCTGGACCGTGAGCGTGTGGCGCGCACCCTGGGCATGGACGGCGTTTGCCAGAACAGCCTGGACGCCGTGAGCGACCGCGACTTCGCCATCGAGTTCACGGCTGCTGCCTCGCTGGTGATGGTGCACATCAGCCGCTTCAGCGAAGAACTCATCTTGTGGATGAGCCAGAACTTCGGCTTCATCAAGATCGCGGACCGCTTCACCACCGGCAGTTCCATCATGCCGCAGAAGAAGAACCCGGACGTGCCGGAGCTGGCGCGCGGCAAGACCGGCCGCGTGGTCGGCCACCTGGTGGGCCTGATCACCCTGATGAAGGGCCAGCCGCTGGCCTACAACAAGGACAACCAGGAAGACAAGGAGCCGCTGTTCGACACCGTGGACACCTTGAAGGACACGCTGCGCATCTTCGCCGAGATGGTGGGCGGCCAGCTGAACCCCGACACCGGCAAACTGGAAGGCGGCATCACGGTGAATGCCATCGCCATGGAGCAGGCGGCACTCAAGGGCTACGCCACCGCCACCGACCTGGCCGACTACCTGGTGAAAAAAGGCCTGCCCTTCCGCGACGCGCATGAAACCGTGGCACATGCGGTGAAGGCCGCCATCAGCCACAGCGTGGATCTGTCGGAACTGCCGCTGACGGTGCTGCAGCAGTTCAACCCGAACATCGGGAAAGACGTGTACGACGTGCTGTCGCTGCACGGTTCGCTCCATGCGCGCAACACCCTGGGCGGCACCGCGCCGGCGCAGGTGAAGGCGCAGATTGAGCGCCACCTCAAGCGCCTGGCCTGAAGGAGCCCGCACCATGAGCACCGCCACCACGCTTGCCTGGTCGCCCGAACTGGCGCTGGGCGACGCCCGCACCGACACCACACACGAGGAATTCGTCGAGCTGGTCAACGCCACCTCGGCCGCTGCGCCCGAAGCCCGGCTCGCGCTCTACCAGGAGTTGGTCCGTCACACGGTGGAACATTTCGCGCAGGAAGAACGCTGGATGACGGCCTGCGGCATCCCGCCCGATTTCTGCCACTTCTCGCAGCACAACAGCGTGCTGGAAGTGATGCGCGAAGTCGAACGCCGCGCACTCATCGGCGAGACGGCCCTGATCGACTCGATGCTCGAAGCGCTGGTGGAATGGTTCCCCCAGCACGCCCAGAGCATGGACGCCGGGCTGGTGAGCTACCTGGCGGAAAAGGGCTTCGACACCGCCAGCGAAACCTTCAACAACAACACCCCCAACGAGACGACAGGAGTTCCTTCATGCCACCCGTGATCACCAACATCGAAGACCTGCGCGTGCTGGCGCAAAAACGCGTGCCGCGCATGTTCTACGACTACGCTGACAGCGGCTCCTGGACCGAGAGCACCTACCGCGCCAATGAAAGCGACTTCCAGAAGATCAAGCTGCGCCAGCGCGTGGCCGTCAACATGGAAGGCCGCACCACACGCAGCACCATGGTCGGCCAGGAGGTGGCGATGCCGGTGGCCATTGCCCCGGTGGGCCTGACCGGCATGCAGCACGCCGACGGCGAGATCATGGCGGCGCGCGCGGCCAAGGCCTTCGGCATCCCGTTCACGCTCTCGACCATGAGCATCTGCTCGATCGAGGACGTGGCCAAGGGCACCGACGGCCACCCGTTCTGGTTCCAGCTCTACGTCATGAAGGACCGCGACTTCATCGAGCGCCTGATCGACCGCGCCAAGGCGGCCAACTGCTCGGCGCTGGTCGTGACGCTGGACCTGCAGATCCTGGGCCAGCGCCACAAGGACCTGAAGAACGGCCTGAGCGCACCGCCCAAGCTGACCATCGCCAACATGATCAACATCGCCACCAAGCCGCGCTGGGCACTGGGCATGCTGGGCACGCCGCGGCGCCAGTTCGGCAACATCGTCGGCCACGTCAAGGGCGTGGAGAACATGGGCTCGCTCTCGGCCTGGACGGCGCAGCAGTTCGACCCGCGCCTGAACTGGGGCGACGTGGAATGGATCAAGAAGCGCTGGGGCGGCAAGCTCATCCTCAAGGGCATCCAGGACGTGGAAGACGCCCGCCTGGCGGTGGACAGCGGCGCCGATGCGCTGATCGTCTCCAACCACGGCGGCCGCCAGCTCGACGGCGCGGAGTCCAGCATCAACGCGCTGCCGGCCATCGTCGAAGCGGTGGGCAATCGCATCGAGGTGCACATGGACGGCGGCATCCGCTCCGGCCAGGACGTGCTCAAGGCGCGCGCCCTGGGTGCCAAGGGCACCTACATCGGCCGCTCCATGGTCTACGGCCTGGGCGCCATGGGCGAGGCCGGCGTGGCCAAGGCGCTGCAGATCATCCGCAACGAGCTCGACCTCACCATGGCCTTCTGCGGCCACACCGACATCAACACGGTGGACCGCAGCATCCTGCTGCCGGGCACCTACCCGACGGCCTGATCGTCTGGCACAAGGTGCAGGCTCAAGCGGCCTGCACCTCCAGCTGGTACAGACCCCAGGGGCACTGGGCGAAGCGCTCGGGCAGCGGCTTGGTCGCCATGTCGGGGTAGCGGTCGGCATCGAACACGGCCCACAGCGGACCCAGGCCGCCCAGCGCCATCGGCTGGCCATCCAGATGGGTGGCGACGATGAAGCGGTACTGGCGCGCCTGCGCCAGGCTCAGTGTGACGGTGTAGCCGTCAACGGCGCGCATCAGCAGCCTGGCACCCTCGCCCACGGCCGCGCCGGTTGCTTTCACCACGTCGCTCAGCAGCGGCCCTTGGAGCGTGTGCACCTTGGCGTCGTATTCCAGCGTGGGGCGGATGGTGACGGCCGGTAGGCGGCTGAGGGCATCGAAGTCGAACACATGCGCCTTGTCGAACGTGATCTGCTGCTTGGCCATCATCTGGTCCAGTGCCTTGTCGAGCGGGCCACGGTTGCCGCGGCCGATGGCGCCGGTGACGGTCAGCAGGCCGGGGCCACCGCGATGGCGGCGGGCCGGGGCGGCCAGGGCCGGGATGGACAAGGTCGCGCTGCCGACAGCGGCCAGAAAATCGCGTTTTTTCATGTCAACTCCTGAGCGGGGGTGGGACAGCATCGCGCTGCATTCTGCGCGCTATGCTTGGCCGGTGTCTACTTCACCCGCGTCTGCCCCGCCCCCGCCGCGCCCGATCCGCCGCATCGCCCACCTCGACATGGATGCGTTCTACGCCTCGGTCGAGCTGCTGCGCTACCCGCAGCTCAAGGGCCTGCCGGTGGTCATCGGCGGCAGCCGTCGCCGGCCTGACGACGCCCTGCTGCAACAGTACACCGAGGTGCTGCTGTCCGAGATTCCCGTCGCAGCATTTCCACTGTTGAAGGACTACACCGGTCGCGGCGTCATCACCACCGCCACCTATCCGGCGCGCCAGTTCGGCGTCGGCTCGGCCATGGGCCTGATGAAAGCCGCCAAGCTGTGCCCGCAGGCCATCCTGCTGCCGGTGGACTTCGACGAGTACCGCCAGTACTCGCGCCGGTTCAAGGACGTCATCACCGAGATCGCGCCGCTGATGGAAGACCGTGGCGTGGACGAGGTCTACATCGATTTCACCGAGGTGCCCGGCGGCCAGCGCGACGGCGGGCGCACCCTGGCGCGGCTGATCCAGAAAAGCATCCTGGAGGCCACCGGCCTGACCTGCTCCATCGGCGTGGCACCCAACAAGCTGCTGGCCAAGATGGCAAGCGAGTTCAACAAGCCCAAGGGCATTTCCATCGTCCTGCCGGACGATCTGCAGACACTGATCTGGCCGCTGCCCTGCCGCAAGATCAACGGCGTCGGCCCCAAGACCGACGTCAAGCTGCAGACACACGGCATCCACACCATCGGCGAACTGGCAGCACGCGAACCGGTCTGGCTGGTGGAACACTTCGGCAAAAGCTACGGCGCCTGGCTGCATGAGGCGGCCTGGGGCCGCGACGAGCGGCCGGTGGTGACCGAGAGCGAACCGGTGTCGGTGAGCCGCGAAACGACGTTTGAGCGCGACCTGCACGCCGTGCGCGACAAGGCCGAGCTGGGCGCCGTCTTCACCTGGCTGTGCGAGCGCGTGGCGGCCGACCTGCAACGCAAAGGTTATGTGGGCAAGACCATCGGCATCAAGCTGCGCTACGACGACTTCAAGAGCGTGACGCGCGACCAGACCATCGCCCACTACACGGCGGACGCCAAGACCATCCGCCAGGCCGCCGGCCAGTGCCTCAAGCGTGTGGACCTGACGCGCCGGCTGCGCCTGCTGGGGGTGCGGGTGGGCTCGCTGCTGCGCTCGGACGAGGCGCCGGATTTGATACCAAAACAGGCCTCAGACCTTACCAATGCTGCGCTGATAGCTATGGATTCAGGAGCAAAAACCGGGTCGCTGTTCTGAACCTGAGGGGCGCGGGTCAGCACCGTTGACAGAAGCTGACGCCAAACTTACATTGAGACCTCGTTCAGGAGGTCCCCATGAACCACCCCCTCACGCTGATGGAAATCCATCGCATCAAGCGATGGCATGTGGCGCACCGGGCCGAGCACCCGCTGGAATACGAGTTGTGGGATGCCGTGCTTTGCCTGTGGCTGATGGGCTGGGTCGGCTGGTTGCCGGCCTTCGCGCTCGATGCGCTCTGGGCTTGCCCGCTGTGCCTGCTGGGCATGGGCACACCGCGGCTGTACGTGGCCTGGCGCCGGCACGCGCACCGGCTGCAGCGCCTGCGGTGCGACTGGCTCGGCAGCGCCAGCTAACGCTTCAAGCCACCTCGATGTCGTCCTGATGGTTGGCCACGTGAAACGCGTGGGCCAGGGCGAAATCGGCCCGGCTCAGCGCCCCATAGGCAAAGTGCGGTTGGAGCGCACCGGTGTGGGCCTGGAAGCGCGTGACCGCCGCGCGCAGGCGAGCCGCGCCGGGCTGCCAGTCCTCCAGCTGCGCCAGCGCTGGTGCGCCAGGAATCGGCTCCGTCAGGCCGTGGCTCATGCGGCCACGCCACTTGAAAAAGGCAAAGGCCGCCGAGCCGGCGGTGGCTTGGAACAGCGCGCTTTTCGGTGCGGGGAAACCATCCAGGCTCATCTCGATGCTTTGCGCCAGGTGCTCGAGCACGGCCCGCATCGTCCACGCATTGGTGCTGCGCACCCGGGTGGCACGCTCGAGCCGGTCGAGCCAGCGCAGCACGTCGTCCAGGGATTGAACTTTAGGAATGTCGGCCATGGCGCCTCCGGCGAGCAAGCTCGTCTGTAGAACAAGGTAGTGTCTGCGATTCATCGTGAAGGGCGCCGTGTTTCGCGCAGGTGACTGTCGAAGAACGGCCCGCTCGATTACAGTTTAACCATCCCTACTGCCGCTGCCGCCATGAACTGCTTCACGCTCACCGTCACCGACCACATCGCCCACCTGGTGCTGAACCGCCCGGAGGCGATGAACACCATGCACCCGCTGTTCTGGCGCGAGCTCGACGCCGTGCTGATGCAGCTGCACGCCAGCGGCGAGGCGCGCGTGCTGGTCATCAGCAGCACCGGCAAGCACTTCAGTGCCGGCATGGCGCTGGAAACCTTCAGCGGCGCGGTGCAACTGAACGACAAGACACCCGAGGGCCGCGCCGCCGTCTTCGACCTGCTGACCGACATGCAGGCCACCTTCACCAAGCTGGAGACGCTGCGCATCCCGGTGATCGCCGCCATCCAGGGCGGCTGCATCGGCGGCGCAGTGGACATGGTGAGCGCCTGCTGCCTGCGCTACGCCACGCGTGATGCCTTCTTCTGCATCCAGGAAATCAACATCGGCATGGTGGCCGACGTCGGCACGCTGCAACGGCTGCCCAAGCTCATGCCGCTGGGCGTGGTGAAGGAGCTGGCCTACACCGGCCGCCGCCTGCCGGCAGCGCAGGCGCTCGGTTACGGCCTGGTGAACCAGGTGTTCGACACACCGGAAGCGCTGCTGGCCGCTGCGCTGCAGACGGCCCAGGAGATTGCGACCAAGCCGCCGGTGGCGATCTGGGGCACCAAGCAGGCACTGCACTACGCACGCGACCACGGCGTCGACGACGCGCTCAAGCAGATGGGCTGGCTGCAGGGCGCGATCTGGAGCAATAAGCATGTGCTGGAGGCCGTGACGGCCATGAAGGAAAAGCGCGGCGGCAACTTCCCGCCGCTGGCGCCACTGCAATCCTTCAAGGAAATTGGCCAGTAGCCCTTGCCGAATAAGCGCCAGAAGCTAATTTTTTGATAGCAAACTACTGGCGCGCCGTGCGCACGTTGGCCGGCAGCGCCTGCGGATGGCTGGTGCGCCAGGGGTTGATGTCCAGCCCGCCGCGCCGGGTGTAGCGCGCATAGACCGTCAGCTTGGCCGGCTTGCAGCGCGTCCACACGTCCATGAAGATGCGCTCCACGCACTGCTCGTGGAACTCGTTGTGGTTGCGAAAGCTCACGATGTACTGCAACAGACCTTCCTGCTCGATCTGTGGCCCGCTGTAGCTGATCTGCACGCTGGCCCAGTCGGGCTGGCCGGTCACCAGGCAGTTGCTCTTGAGCAGGTTGCTGGTCAGCACCTCGCTGACCGGCTGCTCGTCGAAGGCGGCCGTCAGCAACTCGGGCGCCGGCGTGTACTGCGTGCACTCCACCTCCAGCCGGTCCAGGTTCAGGCCGTCGAGTTCGTGGATCGGCTCGCGGTCGAACAGCTCGGGTCCGATCAGCTTGACGCCCACCGTGCCCGTCTTGTCCGAGCCGCGCCACACCGCCTCGCTGATGTCGGCGCGAATACGTGCTTGGACCTCGGCCGCATCGGCAAACTTGGTGTTGTTGAAGCTGTTGAGGTAGAGCTTGAAGGACTTGCTCTCCACGATGTTGGGCGTCTCGCACGGCACGGTGATGTGCGCCAGCGCCACCTGCGGCTTGCCGCGCGCATTCAGCCAGCTCAGCTCGTAGGCCGTCCACAGGTCGGCGCCGAGGAAAGGCAGCGTGGCCCCCTCATTGATGTTGAGGCCAATCTCTTCGCGTTTGGCGATGCGGGCGATCGGGTAGAGCAGCGCGGCGTCGTACTGGTCGACATACGGGACCGCCTTGCCGAGCAGGGAGTTTTCGGGTGTGGTCATTTGCGTGCTCCTGTTCAGTCCTGCAGCTTGCGGCGGAAGACAAGACGATCAGGCACCGAGGCCGCAGCATCGAAGGCATAACCTTCCAGATTGAACTTCTCCAGCTGCTTCGGCGTGCTGACGCGGTGGGTGGCGGCGTAGCGTGCCATCAGGCCGCGCGCGCGCTTGGCCAGGAAGCTGATGATCTTGTACTTGCCGCCCTTGTAGTCTTCAAACACGCATCCGATCACGCGTGCCTTCAGGACCTTCTGGTCGACCGACTTGAAATACTCCTGCGACGCCAGGTTCACTACCACCGGCGTCTTGTCGGCCTGCAGGCGCTGGTTCAGATAATCGGCAATCTGGGTGCCCCAGAACTTGTAGAGGTTGTTGCCTTTTGCGTTGGCCAGCTGGGTACCCATCTCCAGCCGGTAGGGCTGCATCCAGTCCAGCGGCCGCAGCACGCCGTACAGGCCGCTCAGGATGCAGACATGCTCCTGCGCCCAGGCCAGATCGTCGGCCTTGAGCGTCCGGGCGTCCAGACCTTCGTAGACATCGCCGTTGAAGGCCAGCACCGCCTGCTTGGCGTTCTTGGCTGTGAACTTCGGGCTCCAGGCCTGGTAGCGCGCCACGTTCAGGCCCGACAGCGCATCGCTGAGACTCATCAGCTCGGCAATGTCCTGCGGCGACTTCTCACGCAGCAGGCCGATCAGCTCGGCCGACTGCTTGACGAACAGCGGCTGCGTGTGCGGCACGTCGCCGGCGGGGGTGTCGTAGTCGAGGGATTTGGCGGGAGACAACAAAAAGAGCATGACAGACAATTCAAGGGCGGGAAAATGAAAGTAAGAAGCCGCTTACTTCAGCGACTGCAGGTGACGGAACTGGGTGGTCGCATTGAATTCATTGCCCCGCTCCCTGCGCTTGTACTGCAGCAGATCGCCGGTCTTGAATATCGTGCCTTGCATCGCGAAGTCCTGCTTGACGATGAAAGTATCCCATTCTTCAATGTGATCCAGCACATCACTTCGATAAACCACCAAGCGCCCGCCTTGCCGCAACTCCCAGGTGGCGACCAGGGGATTCTTGCGCTGGGGTGCCACATCGGCTGCCGTGACAAACGGACAAGCCACCTGTCCCAGGATTTGCGCGACGCGCATCTCGTTGGGTTCGAAAAAAGCAACCGATTCACATTTCATCACCAGCCCTCCCGGGCGAGGCGCCTGTACTTGCGGACCATAGCGCAACTTCTGAGAAGACTCCGGGTAGACCCAAGCCCCCAGAATGTCAGCCGCCACGGCGGTACGCAGCTCTGTGCGGTTGGGCGAGAAGGGGCAAGGGTATTTGGACCACATGGCGCGAGCAACCTTCTCATTGCCCGTCTGGTCGACAGCAGCCAGTTCCGGCTGATCGGCGAGCAACTCCCGCCGCACATCGAAGACCGTCGAGGCGCGCTGCAGGCAAATGGTTTTGCCGCCATGGGTCTTGAGCATGTAAAGCACATGGTAGGCCAGAGCATCCGGTGTTTCTGTCTGCGCAAGTACCAGCGGCGACATGATGGCCAAGCCCAGCAGCGCCGAAATCCGGAAAAGACGAGCCAGGATATTCATCGTCGCTGTCTGTTTTCTCATGAATGATTTTCCCTTCTTAGTACGTTCTCGTCTGGATTGGATAATTCAACAACATGCTCAGCCTTCTCTATCAGGACGATTATCTAGTAGCCATCGACAAGCCGCCCGGCCTGCTGGTGCACCGCACGGGCCTGGATGCCGGAGAAACGCAATTTGCCCTGCAGCTGCTGCGCGACCAGCTCGGCCGCCCGGTCTGGCCGGCGCACCGGCTCGACAAGGGCACCAGCGGCGTGCTGCTGTTCGCGCTGGATGCCGACACGGCCAGACGGCTGGGCCAGGCCTTCGAGGCGCCGGACCAGGTGCAGAAGACCTACCTCGCCGTGGTACGCGGCTGGCCAGCCGCCTCCGGCCTGATCGACCACCCGCTCAAGCGCATGGAAGACGATGCCCGCCCGGGACGGGATGAGGTGCAGGACGCGCAGACGCGTTACCGCACACTGGCGCATTACGAGCTGCCGCTGCCCTACGGCAACTTCCCGACCACGCGCTGCGCCCTGGTGGAGCTGCAACCGCTGACGGGCCGGCGGCACCAGCTGCGCCGCCACCTGAAGCACATTGCGCACCCGATCATCGGTGACGCCACCCATGGCAAGGGGCCTCTGAATCGGGCCGTGGCCGAGCGGCTGGGGGTGCAGCGGCTGTGGCTTCACGCCCAGCGACTTACGCTCCGTCATCCGGTGACAAACACGCCCTTGGCCATCGAGGCGGCTGCGGGCATCGAATGGTCACGATGGACTGCGCCGATGGACCACCCACCCGAGCAGCAAGGCTAACGCTGCGGCATGTCCTTGTAGGAATAGCCCAGACTGACTGTCGCATCCGCCGGGATCGGCGGCATGCTGGCGTTCCAGTCTTCCCAGGCCTGCCGCATCGCCGCCAGACGCTCCGGCTGCTTCCCGCCCAGGTTGGCGCGCTCACGCTCGTCGGCAGGGAGGTTGAACAGGTAGTCGTGGCCGTCCACGCGCAGGTACTTCCAGTCGCCGTCGCGCAAGGCGCGCTGGCCGCGGTGGTTCATGCGCCAGTGCAGCGGGCGCGCAAACTCCCTCCCCTCCGTTTGCAGCACCGGCAGCAGTGACGCGCCGTCCAGCGGGTAGGCCGCGTCAGCCTCAGTGCCGGCAGCGGCGAGCATGGTCGCCGACCAGTCCATGGTCATGCAGTGCTGCGTGCTGGTGCGGCCGGGCTGGATGACCGCCGGCCAGTGCGCGATCCACGGCACGCGGATGCCGCCTTCGGTCAGGTCCATCTTGCCGCCCACCAGCGGCCAGTTGTCGGAGAAGCGCTCGCCGCCGTTGTCGCTGGTGAAGACGATGAGGGTGTCGTCGAGCAGGCCCTCTTTCTTCAGCGCCTCCACCACCCAGCCGATGCCCTCGTCCATGTGGTGGATCATGCGGCGGTAGGTGTGGATGTTGCCGCCGTGCAGGTGAAAGAGGTTGTCCTTCACGTCGCGCGCCACCGCCTCGTCCTCACGTGTTTCCCACGGCCAGTGCGGTGCGGTGTAGTGCAGGCTCAAGAAGAACGGCGTGCCGCTGCGCGCGCCGGGCGCCATGCGTTCGATGTAGTCCACCGACCGTTGGGACAGCAGGTCGGTCAGGTAACCCTCTTCCTGCTTCTCCTCTTCGCCGAACCACAGGTCGTGCTGGCCGGTGCCGCTGCAGTGGCTGAAGTAGTCCACACCGCCGGACATGGGGCCGAAGAACTCTTCGTAACCCGAGCGCAGCGGGCCGAAGGCCGGCGGGTAGCCCAGGTGCCATTTGCCGATGAGCGCGGTGCGGTAGCCGCTGGCGTGCAGCAATGAGGGCAGCGTGGGATGCTCGGGCGGCAGGCCCAGCGTGGTGCTGCCGCGGCTGCGGCTGTTGATGGGCTCCTCCGCCGCGCCGCGCAGGCGGTACTGGTAGCGCGCCGTGATCATGGCAAAGCGCGTGGGCGAGCACACCGGCGAATTGGAATAACCCTGGGTGAATTTCAGGCCGTTCGCGGCCAGCGTATCGAGCACCGGCGAGACCGGGCCGAACGCAGCGTCGCGGCCGCCGTAGCAGCCGAGGTCGGCAAAGCCGAGGTCGTCGGCCACGATGTAGAGGATATTGGGACGTTTCATTCGACTTTCATGTCCGTCTTGGCAATGACGCGCTGGTAGCGCGCCGACAGGTCGGCCAGGCGTTTGCTGGCCGCGGCCCCGACAAGGCCTTCGTAGGCCATGTCGAGCTGCTTGAGGCGGGCCTGGAACTCGGGCTTGGCCAGCGCCTCGGCAAAGCCGCGCTGCAGCAACCGCACCACGGGCTCGGGCGTGGCAACCGGCACCATGGCCAGATAGAGCACCTCCTGCTCCAGCGCCTTCAGGCCGGCCTCGGCCACGGTCGGCACTTCGGGCGCCAGCGGCGAGCGCTGCCGGCTGGTGACGGCCAGTGCCGTGATCTTGCCCGCCTTCACATGCGGCAGCATGCCCGGCGTGGCCAGCACGCCGGCATCCACCTCGCCCGACAGCACGGCCGTAACGGCCGGCGTGTTGCCCTTGTAGGGGATGTGGCTGATCTTCAGGCCGGTGACGTCGTTCATCACCGCCACCGCCAGATGGCCGGGGCTGCCGTTGCCGCCGGAGCTGAAGTTGAGCGTGCGCTTTTTGCCCAGTTCGATGAGTTCGCCCACCGTCTTCACACCGACCGACGGATGCGCGCCGATCAGCAGGCCGGAAGACGCCATCACCATCACCGGCTTGAGATCGGCCGGATTGAAGGGCATGGTCTTGTAGATGTGCGGGTTCACCGTGAAGGCGGTGTCGATGCCGAACAGCACGGTGTAGCCGTCGGCCGGACTCTTGGCCACGAGGTCGGCGCCCACGTTGCCGCCGGCACCGGGTTTGTTGTCGACGATGAAGGGTTGCCTGAGCGTGGACTGCAGGTGCTCGGCAATGGCACGCGCCAGGATGTCGGACGGCCCGCCGGGCGGGAAGTTGTTGACGAACTTCACACCTTTGACGGGGTAGGCACCCTGCGCCAGGCCGGCACACGGCCACAGGCCCGCGCCGGCCAGCAGAACGGCCCCCAACAGGGAACGGGAAAGCACACGGACAGCCATCTTCATGGTGATTTACTCCAGCGTGACACCGGCGGCCTTGATCGGCTTTTCCCAGCGGGCCAGGTCGGCACGCTGGGCGGCAGCGAGTTGTTGCGAGGTTGAACCGATCGGTTCGTAGCCCAGGGCGAGGAACTTGCTGCGCACCGCCGGTTGCTGCACGGCGTGCATGATGGACTGCTCCAGCCGCGCCAGCACCTCGGGCTTGAGCCCGACCGGGCCGTACATGGCGAACCAGGCGGTGGCCTCCATGTCGATGCCCTGTTCTTTCAACGTCGGCACCTCGAGCACCTGCGGGTCGCGCTGCAACCCGGTGACGGCAATCACGCGCACCTTGCCGCTGCGGTGCAGTTCGGCCGTCTCGGACACGACGTCGAACTTGTAGCCGATGTGGCCGCCCAACAGCGCGTTGTTGGCCGGCGCGCCGCCCTGGAAAGGAATGTGGTTGAGCTTCACCCCGGTGCTCTGCTCCAGCAGCACGCCGAGAAAGTGCGGCACGGTGCCGGCGCCGGCCGTGCCATAACTGCCACTGGCCGGGTCGGCCTTGATCTTGGCAATCATCTCGGCCAGGTTCTTCACGTTGCTGGCCGGGCCGGACACCAGGCCGAACTGGAAGCGTGCGAGCTGCGAGATGGGCGTGAAGTCCTTGACCGCGTCGTAGTCGAGCTTCTTGTAGACGTGCGGGAACATCACCATCGGCCCACTGGGCAACACGATGACGGTCTGGCCGTCGGGCTTGGCATTCTTCACCTGCGTCAAGGCCACGCGGCCGCCGGCGCCGACCCGGTTCTCGACGATGACCGAACTGAAGTCGTTTTGCATGGCCGTGGCCAGCAGCCGGGCCAGCACGTCAGCCGAGCCGCCGGGCGCAAAACCGACCAGGATCTTGAGGCTGGGCTTGTCCTGGGCGGCGGCGCCCAGCGCGCAGGCCAGCGTCGCGCAAGCCAGCAGCAGGCGGGCATATCGGTTCATGGTGTCTCCTCGTGGTGTGCACCCAGACGGAATGCCGTGTGCTTGCCATGGGACTCTAGAGGCCGGACAATTGATTGTTCTAATCAACTATCCACCTCGGAAACCCTGATGTCCGTCAAGCCTCGCCTGCTTCGCCCCGTGGGGCTGGACGATTTCCTGCTGTACCGGCTCAGCCGCCTGCTGGGCACCGCCGGCACCCTGGTGATCCGTCTGTGCGAAGGGCAGTACGGCATCACCCGGCGCGAATGGCGCTTGCTCGAATTGCTGCTGCGCCATGCACCGGTACCGCCATCCCGGCTGGCGGAACTGGCCCAGCTGGACCGGGCGCGCACCTCGCGCGCCCTGAGTTCGCTGGTCGCCAAGAAACTGGTCACCCGCACCACGCAGCCGGCAGACCGGCGCCAGGCCGTGCTGGGGCTGACCGAGGCGGGCCACAAGCTGTGCGCGTCGCTGCTGCCACAGGTGCGGGCGCTGAACCTGGAACTGCTGGACGACCTGGGCGCCGACGAGGTGGCCGTGCTCGATCGTGTGCTGGACCGCCTACAGGCCCGCGCGAGTGAGCTCATCGAACAGCACAGCGACTTTCCCAAGGCCGACCGCCGGCGCGGCGGGCGCTCGCGGCCGGCGCTGGGCTAGCGCAAGACGCCAGGGTCAGGGCAGGCGGCGCAACGCGTCCAGCGTCTCCGTCTCGGTGCGGTAGAGCCGGTGGCCGGGGCCAGCCAACTGCCAGCCGGCCTGCAGCAGCGTGCGCTCCACCGGCAGCTTCATGCCGCTGACGTGCAGCAGCACGCCCTGCTCCTGCAACTGCTTGCAAAGCTTGAGCCAGGTGTCCACGCCGGTGGCGTCGATGTGGCCGATGGGCTGCGCGAAAAGACAGACGTGGCGCGTATCGGGATGCTGGGCAAGGTACTCCACCACCGCGCGCTCAAACTCGGCCGCGGCGGCGAAATCCAGCGCCGCGTCCATGCGCAGGGCATAGGTGTCGGGCGCCAGCGGCGGCAGTTTCCAGAGATGGCGGTCGCGCAGGCTGCCGTCCGGGTGCAGTCCTACCTCGATGATGCGCGGATGCAGGCGCTGGTAGAGGAAGGCACTCAGCGACATCAGCACGCCGGCCAGCACCCCCCAGTAGAGCTGGGGCGAAACCAGCAGGGTGATGAGGAAGGTAGTTCCCGAAGTGATGGCCTCCACGCGGGCGATGCGCCACAGCCGCAGGAATTCGCGCGGCTTGAGCAGGCCCATCACGGCAGCGACCACGATGGCAGCCAGCACCGCCTGCGGCACGTGATGCAGCACCGGGATCAGCACCCAGAGCGCGAGCACCACGACCCCGGCCGAGAACACCGTGGCCCAGCCGGTCCGGGCGCCGGCGTAAAGGTTGAGCGCCGAACGCGAGAAGGAGGAACTGGTGGGAAAGGCACCGCTCAGGCCCGCCGCCAGCTTGCCCAGGCCCTGGCCGATCAGGTCCTGGTCCTGGTCCCAGCGCGTGCCGCGGCGCTCGTTGTCCACCTTGGCACTGGAGGCCGTTTCAAGAAAGCTCACCAGGGTGATGACCAGCGTGGGCAGCAGCAACTGGCCCAGCACGTCCAGATCGGGCAGGGCCGGTAGCGCCAGGGCCGGCAACCCGGCCGGCAGCGCCCCCACCACGCGGCCGCCGCCGGCCTCGAAGTCCAGCAGCGCCGACAGGCCGGCAGCGCCCAGCACGATCAGCAGCACCGAGGGAAAAGCCGGGCGCCAGCGGCGCGCCGCCAGCAGCAGAACCAGCGTACCCAGACCGAAAGCCAGCGACGGCAGGTGCCAGGCCTGTCGCCCGGTCGAAACCAGCTGGCGCCAGTCCTGCAGGCCCAGCATGTCGGGCAACTGCGAGCCGATGATGAGCAGCGCTGCAGCCTGGGTGAAGGCTGTGAGCACCGGGGCATTAACGAGATTGAGCAGCCAGCCGAAGCGCATGAAACCCAGCACCATCTGCAGCAGGCCCGAGAGCAGTGCCAACCAGACCGCCAGCTGAACCCACTGCGCCGAACCGGGCGGGGCCAGGTCCGTGAGGCCCGCGCTCACCAGCAGGCAGGTCAGCGCCGTCGGCCCGACCGAGAGCCGCGTGGAGGCGCTGAAGAGCACCGCCAGCAGGGCTGGCAGGATGGAGGCGTAGATGCCAGTGACGGGCGGCATGCCCGCGAGCACCGCATAGGCGACGCCCTGGGGAATCACCATCAGGCCGACGGCCAGGCCGGCCAGGGCTTCGCTGCGCAGCAGCTCCGCCGTGGGGCGCGGCCAGTGGAGGAAGGGCAGGAGCTTATGCAGACGGGACGAAGTCGACGACATGGGCAGGCGAAAAGATTGCCCCGAGTTTAGACCCGCCCAGGAAGGGGCCGGGACAGACCCGGCCCGGTCGAAGGTGGGCTACTTCAGGTCGCCCGCCAGCGAGGCCAGCGTTTCAGCGTTGATGGTCACGTGCGCCGGGTAGTGGGTGTGGTCGCAGCCGACTTTCACGCTGGCACCGGCCTTGACCGCGGCACGCATGGACGGCGTGAATTCGAAGCGCACGAAGTGCACGGCCGAGGTCTTCTCGTCGTTCTCGCGGTCCAGGTCTTCGTCGGCAATGGCGTAGACGCGCTCATCGCCCTCGACCTCGACGAACATGCGGTCCTCCACACCGATCAGGCGCGCCAGCTCGCGCTTGCGCTCGCTGATGTCGGGGTACTCGATCAGCAGGGTGGCTTTCCAGTTGCTGCCGTCGGGCACCAGCGGGGCGTAGGCCTCGATCTCCTGCAGGATGCCTTCCTCCTCGAAGATTTTCTCGATGCGCAACATCTCCTGGATCTGGTAGCGGATGGTGGTCTCGGACTCGAACTGCAGGTTGATGTGCTCGCCCAGGTGCACGCTGCGCAACTGGCGGTGGGCCATGACCTCGGCCTTGTGCTCCTTGCGCCACTTGCTGTAGGTCTCCAGCGACATCAGGCTGTCGGGAGTGATCTTGCCAGTGAGTTGCATGTCCATCTTCCTCATTTAATTCCGTAGGCCTTGCGCACCAGGCTAAGCGGATGTTGTAGTTCAGGCGCGCCCAGTCCGTTGACCTCGAAACCCTGCGCGATGTGGTGGCCGCCGAGCGGACAGTCGGAGCTGATGTAGTCGGGCTTGGCGCCGTCCTTCATGGTGGCCATGGCCTTGAACACCGGCTTGCCGATCTTCATGGCCTGCTGGTGGTAGGCCTTCTTGACGCCAAAGGTACCGGCGTGGCCCGAGCAGCGTTCGATCGTGTTGATCGTGGTGTCGGGGATCATCTTCAGCATTTCCTCGGTCTTCTTGCCGATGTTCTGCACCCGGCCGTGGCAGGGGATCTGGTAGCTCACATTGCCCAGCGGCGTGCTGAATTCGGTCTTGAGCAGGCCGTCGCGCTTGCGTGCCATCAGGTACTCGAACGGGTCCCACACGGCGTCCTTGACCAATTGCACATCGGCCTCGTCCGGATACATCAGCGGGATTTCCTGCTTGAACATCAGGGCGCAGCTCGGCACGGCGGCCAGAATGGCAAAACCATCCTTGGCGTAACGGGCCAGCACCGGGATGTTGACCTCCTTGCTGGCGTTGACGGCATCCAGGTCGCCCAACTCCAGCTTGGGCATGCCACAGCATTTTTCCTTCTCGACAATCACATACGGGATGTCGTTGTGGTCGAGGATCTTGAGCAGGTCATGGCCGATGCCAGGTTCGTTGTAGTTGATGTAGCAGGTAGCGAAGATCGCCACCTTGCCCGGGGTCTTCTCGCCGTCCTTCACCACGCTGGCTTGCGCTTCGGGCGCGCCGGAGCGGAACTTCCGGGTGGCGAGCGAGGGCAGCCAGGCATCCTTGTCCACGCCGGCCACGCTTTTCATCAGACTGCGCATGACCCGGGTCTTGTTGACGGCATTGGCGACCTGCACCACCACCGGGATGCCGGCGAACTGGCCATGCACGTCGGTGGAAGCCAGAAACCTCTCGGCGATGCCGACCTCACCCTTTTTGAACTTGATGGCCTTGGCACGCAGCATGGTGTGCGGGAAATCCAGGTTCCATTCGTGCGGCGGGGTGTACGGACACTTGGTCATGTAGCACAGGTCGCACATGTAGCACTGGTTCACCACCTGCCAGTAGTCCTTCTTGTCGACCCCATCGACTTCCATCGTCGAACTCTCGTCCACCAGATCGAACAGCGTGGGGAAGGCGCCGCACAGGCTGACACAGCGGCGGCAGCCGTGGCAGATGTCGAAGATGCGTTCCAACTCCTTGAAGCAGGAGGCCTCGTCGTAGAAGTCGGGGGTTTTCCAGTCCAGCGGATGTCGGGTCGGGGCTTCCAGGTTGCCTTCGCGTGCCATGGCCAGTCCTTTGTCTCGTTATGGTTGGAAAAAGAACTTTCGCAAGAAAATTCTTTTTCCAACCACTACGCCTCGCGGCGTAGTGGGCGCCGATTGGAAATCAATCGGCGAGTTCTGCCAAAGCCTTGGCATAGCGGTTCGCATGCGAACGCTCGGCCTTGGCCAGAGTCTCAAACCAGTCGGCGATTTCGTCAAAACCTTCCGAGCGGGCGGTCTTGGCCATGCCGGGGTACATGTCGGTGTACTCGTGGGTCTCGCCCGCCACCGCGGACTTGAGGTTGTCGCGGGTCGGGCCGATCGGCAGGCCGGTCGCCGGGTCGCCGGATTGCTCCAGGAACTCCAGGTGGCCGTGCGCGTGGCCGGTTTCGCCTTCGGCGGTGGATCGGAACAGCGCGGCCACATCGTTCTGGCCTTCAATGTCGGCCTTGTTGGCGAAGTACAGGTAACGGCGGTTGGCTTGGGACTCGCCAGCGAATGCGTCTTTCAGGCACCCTTCCGTCTTGGAACCTTTGAGTGTCGGCATGAATATCTCCTTTGAAAGTTGAAGATCCGTCTCGCTTGCCTTGAACAGTTGCGTCAAAGACTTGGGCAGCGTAGACCCATTCAGGCCCCCGGTCTAATTGGCTCTTTCAATTCAGTGAATTGCCGTTCACTATGAATTGACGTTATTGCGATTCATTCTCAATAATCAGCCATCCCAGCGATCCGCGGCGCCTCCCGGAAGACCTCGGAGTTACGATACAGTAAACGTATTACGGAATGGTGAACGAAGCGCCATGAAGGAGACTGCATGACCAGCCCACTGAAAACCGACCGCCCCGCCCCGCCGCCGGCGCCGATCCAGCAACTGCACCACTACGCCTACCGTGCCAAGGATGCCGAGGAGACGCGGCATTTTTACGAGGACATCCTGGGCCTGCCGCTGTACCACATCATCCAGAGCGACTACGTGCCCAGCACCGGCGAGTACTGCCCCTACACGCACTTTTTCTTCCGCCTGCAGGACGGCTCCTTTATCGCCTTCTTCGACCTGGGCGACGACCAGGCCGCAGCCCCCAGCCCCAACACGCCGCTGTGGGTCAACCACATCGCCTTTCGCCTCAATTCGCTGCCCGAACTGGAGGCCATGAAAGCCCGCCTGCAGGCGCACGGCATCGAAGTGATCGGCGTGACCGACCACCACATCTTCAAGAGCATCTACTTCTTCGACCCCAACGGCGTGCGGCTCGAGCTCTCGGCCCAGGTGGCCGACGAGTTCCAGATGCTCAAGGAAAGCACCACCGCCCACACGCGGCTGAACGAATGGACGGCGCGCAAAGAGCAATGGCGCCGCGACCGCGCCGCCGGCAAGGTGGCGGCACCGCTCAAGCCGCAGCAGAACGACCGGCCCGAAGTAGCCGCCCGCGCCAATGCGCAGAAAGGCCCGGCATCATGACCGCACCGTACCGTGAAACCGCCTACACCAACGGCTACGAGTTCACCCAGGGCGCCGGCTACGAGTTGCCCGAGTACCCCTTTACCGAACCACCCGAACTCAAACATGGTGAAGCCAAGCGTCACCCGATCGTGATCGTCGGCGCCGGCATCACCGGCCTGACCATGGCCTGCTGCCTGGCCAAGCTGGGCGTGCCGGCCGTGCTGCTCGACGAAGACAACACGGTGGGCGTCAAGGGTGCCTCCTCGCGCGGCATCTGCTACACGCAGAAGTCGCTGGAGATCTTCCAGCGTCTGGGCGTGTACGAACGCATCGCCGCCAAGGGCATCCAGTGGAGCGTGGGGCGCACCTTCGCCGGCAACGACGAGGTCTATTCCTTCGACCTGCGCCAGCAGAGCAACTTCGGCCTCTCGGCCCAGCCGCCCTTCATCAACATCCAGCAGTTCTACATCGAGGGCTATCTGGTCGAGCGCATCTATGGCCTGGGCCATGTGGACCTGCGCTGGAAATCGCGCGTGGTCGGCTTCAAGCAGCACGCGGACCATGCCACCCTCACGGTGGAGACGCCGGCCGGCAACTACCGCCTGCAGGCCGACCATGTGATCGACGCCAGCGGTTCGCACACGCCCTTTCACGGCTGGACCGGCGCCACCATGACCTCGCGCCGCGGCGACGACCGCTGGTGCATTGCCGATGTGCGCTTCAAGAACCATCCGCCCAAGGAGCGCCACACCTGGATCGAGGCGCCCTTCAACGGCAACCGCTCGGTCTGGCAGCACCTGATGGCCGACGATGTCTGGCGCATCGACTACCAGATGGAACCCAACGCCGATCCCGAAGTCGTGAGCCGCGAGGACGTGGTGCGCGAGCGCCTGCGCCAGCAGTTCGGTCCCGACGTCGAATACGAGATCGTCTGGGTCGGCCCCTACGCCTACCGTAGCCAGTGTCTGGACAAACTGCGCATTGGCAGCGTGTTCTTCATGGGCGACACGGCCAAGATCGTCAGCCCCTTCGGTGCGCGCGGCGGCAACACCGGCGTGGCCGATGCCGACAACCTGGCCTGGAAGCTGGCGGCCGTACTCAAGGGCCGCGCCCCGGCCAGCCTGCTGGACAGCTATCACGAGGAGCGGTTTGAGGCCGCGGCGCAGAACGTGCAGGTGACCAACCGCACGGCGCGTTTCCTGCGCCCGGCCGACGGCATGGAGCGCACCTTCCGCAGCGCCGCCATCAGCTTGGCGCGCCAGTACCCGTTCGCACGCCAGCTCATCAACACCGGCCGCATGGCCATGGCCAACAGCTACACCCGCTCCAGCATCTGCGACCGCACCGGCGGCCTGTCGGTGCAGAACGTGAGCTTCCGCTGGCCGGACAACAGCCGCGGCACGGTCAACGAGCTGATCGAGTGGGCCGACGGCGACCTGCTGGTGCTGGTGTTCGGCGACATCTCGGCCGCCGCCAGCCAGCGTCTGCGCCAGTTGGCCAGCCAGGCGCCAGTGCGCTGCGTGCAGGTGCTGGGCCCGGACGGCCGTGCCCAGGCCCTTGAGCATGTGCGCGACCCGCAAGGTCACCTGCAAGGTGCCTGCCACGTGTTCGGCCATGCCTGGGCCCTGGTGCGTCCCGACGGCTACCTGGCCGCCACCGGCGAGAGTGTGGACGCCGATCTGATCCAGGCCATCGGACAGGCCCTGGGCTTGCAGTCTTGAGGAGCCGCACATGAAAACCACCCTGCATTTCCAGGATGCCGACACCTTCTACGAGCAGCTGCTCGACGCCCACACCGGCCTGGACCGCGAACAGTCCGAGCTGCTCAATGCCCGCCTGATCCTGCTGCTGGCCAACCAGATCGGCAACAGCGAGGTCTTGGCCGCCTGTGTCCAGGCGGCCAAGCAACCTCCGGGTTGATCAACTGCCGGCGTTGGGCGGCTGTGCCGGCGATGCGCCGGTACGTGCGAACTGCGCCGGCGTCTGGCCGCTCCAGCGCCGAAAGGCGCGGGCAAAGGCGTTTTCATCCGAAAAGCCCAGCTTCTCGCTCACGACCGAGGCGGACTGGCCGCTGCGCAAGGCCTGCACCGCCATGTCATGCAGCAGCGTCTCGCGCAGCCCCTTGAACGAGATAGCCTCCGCCGCCAGCTTGCGGTTGAGATGCCGCCCGCTCATGCCCAGCTGCTCGCCGATGCGTTCCTTGCCCCAGCGCGGATGCTCGCGGATCAGTTGCTGCACGCGCGCCGAGATGCTGCCCTGCTGGAGCGAGGCCAGCATGTCGTCGGCCAAGGCCCGCAAATGGGCGTGCAACTGCGTGCCGGCCTGGATCAGGCTGCAGTCGAGTTCGCTGGCGTCCATGCGCACGCCATTGGCAGGCTGGCCGAAACGCACCGGGCAACCCAGCAAGGCTTCGTAAGCGGCGACTTCGCCACGCGGTGCATGCATGAAAAGCACCTCGCGGGGACGGAAGCGACCATTGGTCATCCAGCGCGCCAGGCTGATGACGCAGCCCAGCGCCGCCTCCACCCGCAGTTCGCGGCAGACCTCGTAATCCGGCGTGTAGCGCAGCACCACGCCCTGGGCATCCGTCACGATGTCGAAACGGGCGTTGTCGCCGATGATCGGTGCGTACTCCGTCAGCACCTCCAGGCCGTCGCCCAGCGTGTCGCAGCTCAGCAGCAGCATGCCCACGATGTCCAGATGACCCGCCTGCAGATCGGTACCCACGCGCAGGGCTGCCAGCGGGTCGGCAGCAGCTTCGGCAAACAGCGCCCACAACGCATCCTGCTGCGCCATCGGCACCCGGCTGTGCTGCATCAGGGATTCGCGCAAGGGCTCGGGCAGGCTGACGCCCTGGCGCTGCGCGGCCTCGACAATGGCCTGGGTGAATCGGGCCGTAACGCTGTGTGAGTCTTGCATGGCGGTTGATGCCGATGGGTTGCCTGTCCCGAATTGATGTGTGCGTGTCCCGAATGATGCGGGACGACAGTCCGAGTTTGCCCTAAAGTTTCAGCAAGTAAAAAAAGACTTGGGGCAGCCATCACGGATGGGCCATCGAGTCTGCCAAAACGAGGAGACACATCATGGCGCCCATTGACCAGGTGCAGCTGAGCTTCAACCCGCAGACCCTGACCCTGCTGAACACGGTGCTGGGCCTGGTGATGTTCGGGGTGGCGCTGGAGCTGAAAGTCGACGACTTCAGGGCCGCACTGAAAACACCCAAGGCGCTGGCGCTGGGGCTGTTCGGCCATCACATCCTGTTTCCGGCCATGACCTATGTGCTGGTCTGGCTCCTGAACCCCATCCCCAGCATCGCGCTGGGCATGATCCTGGTCTCGTCCTGTCCGGCCGGCCACATTTCCAACTTCCTGGTGCATTACGCGAAGGGCAACACGGCGCTGTCGGTCAGCGTGAGCGCCTTGTCCACGGCGGTGGCCCTGGTCATGACACCGCTGAACTTCGCCTTCTGGGGCAGTCTGAGCCCGGTCACCAGCGGCCTGATGAAGCAGGTGGCCATGAGCCCCTGGGAAATGCTGGAAGTCATCGTGCTGCTGCTGGGCGTGCCGCTGGTGCTGGGCATGTGGGTGGCGCGCCGCTACCCGGCCGTTGCGCAGCGCATCCGCAAGCCGATGAAGATCCTCTCGCTGTTGGTGCTGGTGGGCTTCATCGTCGGCGCGCTGGCGGCCAACTTCAAGCATTTCCTGGCCTACATCCAGTTCGTGTTGCTGGTGGTCTTCATCCACAACCTGTTGGCGCTGGTCACGGGCTACAGCCTGGCGACGGCCGTGGGGCTGCCGGAACGCGATCGCCGCGCCATCACCTTCGAGATGGGCATCCAGAATTCCGGACTGGGCCTGATCCTGATCTTCAACTTCTTCAACGGCCTGGGCGGCATGGCCATCGTCACAGCCTGGTGGGGCATCTGGCACATCGTGGCCGGCATGACACTCGCCACCTACTGGAAAAACCGCGCGCCTGACGGAGCCAGGTCATGAGCGGACACCGCGTCCTGGTCACCGGCTCCGGTGGCTATCTGGGCAGCCAGGTGTTGGCCCGGCTGGCGCAAGCGGACCTGCCGGACCGCCCGGCAGTGGTCGTTGCACTCGACATCCGGGAACCTTCGCAGCGCCTGCCCGGCGTGGACTATGCCGTGGCGGACATTCGTTCGCCTGCCGTCGCCGACCTCCTGGCCCGCCACCAGATCGACACCGTCGTGCACCTGGCGTCCATCGTCACGCCCGGGCGCAACAGCCGCCGCGACTTCGAATACGACGTGGATGTGAACGGCACCCGCAATGTGCTGCAGGCCTGCGTGCAGCACGGCGTGCGACGCATCATCGTGTCATCCAGCGGCGCGGCCTATGGCTACCATGCCGACAACCCGGCCTGGCTGACCGAAGACATGCCCCTGCGCGGCAACGAGGTCTTCGCCTACTCGCATCACAAGCGGCTGGTGGAGGAGATGCTGGCCGACTACCGCGTCCGCCATCCGGCGCTGGAGCAGGTGGTGCTGCGCATCGGCACCATCCTGGGCACGACGGTGCGCAACCAGATCACCAACCTGTTCGAGAAACCCCGCCTGCTGGCGATCGCCGGTTCGGAGAGCCCCTTCGTGTTCATCTGGGACCAGGACGTGGTGGCCATCATCGTGCGCGCCATCGGCAACGGCCCGGCCGGCATCTACAACGTGGCCGGTGATGGTGCCCTGAGCCTGCGCGAGATTGCGGCGCGCCTGGGCAAGCCGCGCCTGGTGCTGCCGGCCTGGCTGCTGCAAGGCGCGCTGGCCGTGCTCAAGCCGCTGGGCCTGACGCAGTACGGGCCGGAGCAGCTGGACTTTCTGCGCTACCGGCCGGTATTGCTCAACACGCGCCTGAAGACGGTGTTCGGCTACACGCCGTGCTACACCTCGGCCGAGGTGTTCGAGCTTTACCGCCAGGCACGCGCGGACACAACGCACGCGCGCTCGCCCACATGAAACAGCGCAGCTTTCGGGACAAGGTTGTCGTCATCACCGGTGCCGCCGGCGGGCTCGGCCGCAGCCTGTGCCTGCGCTTCGGCGCAGCAGGCGCCCGCATCGCCGCCCTCGACCGCGATGCGGAAAGCCTGCAGGCCCTGGCGCGCGACCTGGCAGTGCAAGGCTGCGAGGTCCACACGCAACTCTGCGATGTGACCGATGCCGCCGCCTGCGCACAAACCATGCAGGCCATCCATGCGCGCTGGGGCCGTATCGATGTCCTCGTCAACAATGCCGGCATCGCCCACCGCAGTGCCTTTGCCGCCACCCGCCTCGAAGTCATCCGCCGCGTCATGGACGTCAACTTCTTCGGTGCCGTGCATTGCACACACGCTGCCCTGGCCGATCTGCGCGCCGCACGCGGCTTGGTCATCACCATCTCCAGCGTCGCCGGTTTTTCCCCGCTGATCGGCCGCACCGGCTACGCGGCGAGCAAGCATGCGCTGCATGGTTTTTTCGACAGCCTGCGCGCCGAGCTGGCCGACGACGGTGTTGGCGTCCTGCTGGTCTGCCCCTCGTTCATCGACACCGGCATCGACCGGGCCGCGCTGGGTGGCGACGGGCAACCCGCCGGCCACAGCCGCCTGACGACCGGCCGCCAGGCAACGCCGGACGAGGTGGCCCAGGCCATTCTCCAGGCCGCCTCACATGGAAAAACGCTGCTGCTTTTCAGTGCAACGGCCCGCCTGGCCTGGTGGCTGTCGCGCTGCTGGCCAGCCCGGTATGCCGCACTCATGCGGCGCCGTCTGCAAGGCGAGATTGCCGCCCCCTAAAAAGAGGAGACTGACATGAAAAAATGTTTCGCGCACAACGCACCGCGGGCGGCCCTGGTCGCCGCCATGACGGGCCTGCTGGCGCTGGCCGGCTTGAACGCCCAGGCCCTGACGCTCAAGGTCCAGACCGAAGAGGGTCGGGCCGCCAGCCTGGTCATGGTGACGCAGACGCCGCAGCCCCCCGCGCGCATCGACGACTCGGACAACGGCTACCCCGCCTCCGGCAAACTGCAGCAGGGCGCGTTCGAACACACCCGCTTCACCGATGCGCAAGGCCAGGCGACGCTGCCGGACACGCACGGCACTTTTGAACTGCGCCTGCGCAAGCCGGGTTACCAGGACTTGAAGCTGTCGTCGAAAGACCTGCCCGCCACCCCGGTGCTGACGTTGAAGGCTGAAAAGGACGTGCGCGCACTGGCCCAGCAGCGCCCCTCCAATGCCTGGACCGCGACGCTGGAAAAAGCCGTGCCGGATGCATCGATCCGCAAGGAGTTCCTGCTGCATTGCGGTTTCTGCCACCAGCAGGGTTCGGTCTTCCTGCGCCGCGAACGCAGTGCCGAAGAATGGGAAACCACGATCAAGCGCATGGTGCGCTATGGCTCTCGCCTGTCCAGCCAAGCGCAAAAGGAGCTGCCGGCACAGCTGGAGGCGCACTGGAAATACATCAACGCCCATCCGGAGCTGGTGCCGGCGTCCACGCCGTGGGGCGAGCATCTGGCGGGAGCGCAGATCACCGAATTGCCGCTGGGCGACCGCTTCTCGCAAATGCACGACTTCCTGATGCACAGCAATGGCATGGTCTACATCGGCGACAACCTGCAGGACCGGCTGTACGAGGTGAACCCCGACACCGGGGCCTACACGGTCTACAAGATTCCACCCGAGGCCGGCGACAAGCTGGGCGGCCTGCTGGCCGGCCGGCTGCGTGATTTTCCCAAGCACGAGACCTACCAGGGCATCCATTCGCTGGCCGAGTCGCGCAAGGACGGCCATGTGTTCATCACGCCGTCCTACCAGCGCCGGCTGATCGAGTTCGACCCTGTCAACAAAACCTTCAAGGCGCACGAGATGGACAGCGGTTTCTACCCGCACACGGTACGCATCGATGCCAAGGACCGCGTCTGGTTCACGCTGGCGTTGTCGAACCAGGTCGCCATGTTCGACCGCAGCACGGCGAAGTTCACCACCTACGACCTGCCGTTTCGCAGCTTGATGGAGAAGCTCACCGTCAAGCTGACACCCTTCTTCTTCAAGCTCATCGGCTGGGGGCTGCCCATCACCAACTGGGTCAAGGTCGACCACGTTTCCACTGGCGTGCCGCTGCCCTATGGCATCGACATCACGCCTGATGGCACGGTCTGGATCGCACGCCTGCACACCGACGAGATCGCCTCCATCGACCCGGCCAGCGGCAAAGTCACCATGATTCCCACGCCACTGCACGGCCCGCGCCGGCTGCGCAGCGACCGTGACGGCAATCTCTGGATCGCCATGTTCAACGAATCGGCCATCCTGCGCTACGAGCCGGCGACGGCCAAGTTCACCACATTCGACCTGCCGGTGGTGCCCAAGGGCAGCGACACCCCCTATGCCCTGAACGTGGACCGCCAGCGCCACCAGGTCTGGGTCACGGGCACCAACTCCGACTCGGCGCAGTGTCTGGACATCAGCAGCGGCACCTGGCGCTTCTACCCACTGCCGCGCAAGGCGACCTTCACACGCGATGTCGAGTTCGGCCGCGATGGCCGCGTCTTCCTCTCCAGCGCCAGCTTTCCGTCCTGGCACATCGAGGATGCACAACCGACATTGATCCAGCTGCAACCCGGCAACGCGAAGTGAGCTGATGCGCCGGCACATTCCGTTCCTGCTGTCGTGCCTGCTGGCCTTCACCGCCGGGCACATGTTCAACTACACCGTCATCCTCTACCTGCAGGAGGCCGTGGGGTCCGACCTGTTGTCTGGGCTGGGCTTTGGTCTGGCCTTCGGCAGCTCCATCGTCTTCGGCTGGTTCGGCGGCGTGCTGTGCGACCGCATGGCACCGGGGCGCGTGATCCACGGGGCCCAGGCCCTGTTCCTGCTGGGCCTGGCCTGCCTCTGGTGGGCAGACACCGGTGCCGCCGCCAACCAGCGGGCGGCCTGGGCGCTCCTGGGCGCCTTCGCTGGCGGCCTGGCCTGGTCCTTTGTCGGGCCGGCACGCCTGACAGCGCTGGGCCAACTCGCCTCGGCCACCGAGTTGCGGCCGCTGACCATCATTTTCAACCTGCAGGTGCTGCTGGGCTTCGGTCTGGCTCCGCTGCTGATCGGCCTGATCCGCAGCGCCCATGCCTGGCCTGCCGTGCTGGCCACCGCGGCGCTGGGCTTCGTGCTGTCGTCGGCACTGCTGCTGCGCCTGCACACCCATGCCAATCCCGTGCCGTCGTCGCAGTCGGTATGGGCCGACATCGCCGAGGGCTTCCGCACCGTCGGCTCCGCACCACTGCTGCGCCAGCTGATGCTGGCGGCGGTGATCGGCTATGCCATGACGGGGCCGCTGCAGATCCTGCTGCCCAAGCTGGCGCGCCAGCAGCTCGGCCTGACGGAAACGCAACGTGGCGCCTACCTGGGGCTGCTGGCCGTCAGCCTGATCATCGGTGGCGTGCTGGCCCTGCTACTGGCCCGGCGCCTGCACCACGGCCGCACCATCCTGGGCGGTGTGGCGCTTGGTGGCCTTGTCTTTGCCCTGCTGGGCGCCATTGCGTCGCCGCTCCTTTCGGCGCTGGCCCTGGCCTGCGTCGGCATGCTGGGCGGGATGGTCATCAGCCTGGTGGTGGCCGGCATCCAGACGCAGGCCCCCGAGGCCCTGCGCGGGCGGGTCATGTCCATGTACGCCATCACCTCGCAGGTACTGCCGGCCGTGTCGGGAGTGGCTGCCGGCGCGCTGGTCAACCAGGTGGGTGTGGTGCCGGCCATCGCCGGTGCCGGTCTGACGCTGGCGGGCCTGGCTGCCGTTGCCGCACTGACCATGCCGGTTCTGCGGCGCTATGCCGGCCGGTGACGCAGGGCGCCGGCCCTAACGGGTCGAGCCGGTCGATCGCATAAAATTGCCCATCTCCTCGCCCTGCCACACCAGGGGCGCCATGGCATCCTGAACCACCCTGAAGGATGCCGCTTTTTCCGATCAAGCCGTATCCATGAGCGACACCGTCCAGCAACCCGGCCTCAACAGCCTGTCCAAATCCTTCGAACCGGCCGCCCTCGAGGCGCACTGGGGTCCCGAATGGGAGCGCCGCGGTTATGCCACGGCCGGCTACCGCGGCACCGGCAAGGCCAAGGACGGCGCGCCCTCGTTCGCCATCCAGCTGCCGCCGCCCAATGTGACCGGCACGCTGCACATGGGCCACGCCTTCAACCAGACCATCATGGACTCGCTGACGCGCTACCACCGCATGGCGGGCGCCAACACGGTCTGGGTGCCGGGCACCGACCACGCCGGCATCGCCACGCAGATCGTGGTGGAACGCCAGCTTCAGGAACAGAAGATCAGCCGCCACGACCTGGGTCGCAAGAACTTCGTGGCGCGCGTCTGGGAGTGGAAGGAACAGAGCGGCAACACCATCACCACCCAGATGCGCCGCATGGGCGACAGCGTAGACTGGAGCCGCGAGTACTTCACCATGGACGACAAACTGTCCAAGGTGGTGACCGAGACCTTCGTCCAGCTCTACGAGCAGGGCCTGATCTACCGCGGCAAGCGCCTGGTCAACTGGGACCCGGTGCTGCAGTCCGCCGTGTCCGACCTGGAGGTGGAAAGCGAAGAGAAGGACGGTTCGCTCTGGCACATCGCCTACCCGCTGGCCGATGGTTCGGGTTCTCTCACCGTGGCCACCACCCGCCCCGAAACCATGCTGGGCGACGTGGCGGTGATGGTCCACCCCGAGGATGAGCGCTACAAGGCGCTGATCGGCAAGATGGTGACCCTGCCTCTCGTGGGCCGCGAGATCCCGGTGATTGCCGACGAGTACGTGGACAAGGAATTCGGCACCGGCGTGGTCAAGGTCACACCGGCGCATGACTCCAACGACTACCAGGTGGGCCAGCGCCACAAGCTGGAGATGATCTGCGTGCTGACGCTGCAGGCCACCATCAACGACAACGCGCCCGAGAAATACCGCGGCCTGGACCGTTTCGTGGCGCGCAAGGCCATCGTGAAGGATCTGGAAGCCATCGGCGCCTTGGTCGAGACCAAGAAACACAAGCTGATGGTGCCCATCTGCACCCGTACCGGCCAGATCGTCGAGCCCATGCTGACCGACCAGTGGTTCGTGGCCATGAGCAAGGTGAGCGACAAGGACCCGACCGGCAAGAGCATTGCGCAAAAGGCCATCGACGCGGTGGACAGCGGCGCGGTGAAGTTCGTGCCGGAGAACTGGGTCAACACCTACGACCAGTGGATGAACAACATCCAGGACTGGTGCATCTCGCGCCAGCTCTGGTGGGGCCACCAGATCCCGGCCTGGTACGACGAAGACGGCAACGTGATCGTGGCACGCAACGAAGCCGAAGCCCAGGCCAAGGCGCCGGGCAAGAAACTCACGCGCGACGAAGACGTGCTCGACACCTGGTATTCGTCCGCGCTGGTGCCCTTCTCCACCATGGGCTGGCCGGAAAAAACGCAGGACGTCGACCTCTACCTGCCCTCGACCGTGCTGGTCACCGGTTACGACATCATCTTCTTCTGGGTCGCGCGCATGATCATGATGACGACCCACTTCACCGGCAAGGTGCCGTTCAAGCACGTCTACATCCACGGCCTGGTGCGCGACGCGCAGGGCCAGAAGATGAGCAAGAGCGAGGGTAATGTGCTGGACCCGGTGGACCTGATCGACGGCATCGCACTTGGCCCCCTGCTGGACAAGCGCGTCGTCGGCCTGCGCAAACCCGAGACCGCGCCCCAGGTACGCAAGAACACCGAGAAGGAATTTCCCAACGGCATCCCGGCCTTCGGCGCCGACGCGCTGCGTTTCACCTTCGCCTCGCTCGCCACGCTGGGGCGCAACATCAACTTCGACAGCAAACGCTGCGAGGGTTACCGCAACTTCTGCAACAAGCTGTGGAACGCCACCCGCTTCGTGCTGATGAACTGCGAAGGCCATGACTGCGGCCTGCAGGAGCACACCAAGGAACAGTGCGCAGCCGGCGGCTCGTTCGAAGGCTACCTGAGCTTCAGCGCGGCCGACCGCTGGATCGTGTCGCTGCTGCAGAAGGTCGAAGCCGACGTGGCCCAGGGCTTTGCTGACTACCGCCTGGACAATGTTGCCAACACCATTTACGACTTCGTCTGGAACGAGTTCTGCGACTGGTACCTGGAAATCGCCAAGGTGCAGATCAACACCGGCGACGCGGCACAGCAGCGCGCCACGCGCCGCACCCTGATCCGCACGCTGGAGACCATCCTGCGCCTGGCCCATCCGCTGATCCCCTTCATCACCGAAGAGCTGTGGCAGAAGGTGGCACCCGTTGCGGGGCGAGGCACCCCCGCAACTTCCGACTCCTCCGGGCGTGCCGCCATATCGGTCAGCATCGCCGCCTACCCGGTGAGCCAGCCCGAGCGCATCGACCCGGATGCCATGGCCCAAGTGGCCCGCTTGCGTCAGCTGGTCGATGCCTGCCGCAACCTGCGCGGCGAGATGAGCGTCTCGCCTTCGACCCGCCTGCCGCTGTACGCGCTGGCCAGCCATGCCGACGAGGCAGCCTTCATCCAGCAATGGGCACCGGTGCTGCAGGCGCTGTCCAAGCTGAGCGAAGTACGGGTGTTCAGCGAGGAAGCGGCCTGGGCCGCTGCCGCGCAAGCCGCCCCGGTGGCCGTGGTCGGCGAGGCCCGGCTGTGCCTGCACATGGAGGTCGATGTCGCCGCTGAAAAAGTTCGCCTGGGCAAAGAAGTGGCGCGTCTCGAAGGCGAAATCGTCAAGGCCAATGGCAAACTGGGCAATGAGGCTTTCGTGGCCAAGGCGCCGCCGGCCGTGATCGAGCAGGAAAAGAAACGCGTGGCTGATTTCACAGCCACGCTGGCCAAGGTGAAAGACCAACTGGCCCGTCTGGGCTGATACCCATTCAAGAAACTCGCAACACCATGCACAAGGTCAAAACCGCCGTCTTCCCCGTGGCCGGGCTGGGCACGCGCTTCCTGCCGGCCACCAAGGCAGCACCGAAGGAGATGCTGCCGGTGGTGGACAAGCCGCTGATCCAGTACGCCGTGGAGGAAGCCTATGCCGCCGGCATCCGCCACATGGTGTTCGTGACCGGACGCAACAAGCGCGCCATCGAGGACCACTTCGACACCGCCTACGAACTGGAAACCGAACTGGCGCAAAGCGGCAAGCAGGCCCTGCTTGATCTGGTGCGTTCGGTGCAGCCGGACGACATGCTGTGCTCCTACGTGCGCCAGCCGCGCGCGCTCGGCCTGGGCCATGCGGTGCTGTGCGCCGAACACCTGACCGAAAGCGCACCCTTCGCCGTGCTGCTGGCCGACGACCTGATGCTCGGCCCGCCAGGCGGCCAGCCTGTGCTGGCGCAGATGGTCGAGCAGTTTGAACGCCTCGGCAACTCGGTGATCGCTGTGCAGGAGGTGCCGCTCGACCACGTGCGCCGCTACGGCATCGTGGCCGGCACGCCCAACGGCGAACGTTTGCTCAAGGTGAGCCAGATCGTCGAGAAACCGGCACCGGAAAAGGCGCCGTCACGCATGGCGGTGGCCGGTCGCTACGTCCTGACGCCGGCCGTGTTCGAGCAGATCCGCTGCCAGCCACGCGGCGCCGGCGGTGAAATCCAGCTAACCGATGGCATTGCCGGCTTGCTGGCCAGCGAGGCCGTGCACGCCTACCAGTACGCTGGCCGGCGCTACGACTGTGGCAGCAAGGAAGGTTTTCTGGAGGCGACCGTGGATATTGCGCTGTCGCATCCCGAGGTAGGCCTGCGTTTTCGCGACTACCTCAAGATGCTGAAGCTCTAAGAAGCGTCAAGCCCGGCCCCGCAGCAGTGGGGCATGGCTTTAGCGCCGGCGCAGGACGTGGATGTAGTCCTTGCCTTCGGTGGCCTGTTCGATCAGGTCGTTGCCGGTCTGCTTGGCAAACGCCACGAAATCACGCACCGAACCCGCGTCAGTGGCAATCACCTTGAGCGTCTGGCCGCTCTGCATCTCGGCCAGTGCCTTCTTCGCCTTGAGGATGGGCAGGGGGCAGTTCAGGCCGCGGGTGTCGAGTTCTCTGTCAATGTTCATCACAATTCCTTCAATTGCTTTAATTTTAAGCAATTTCTGGTTGAGGTTCAGTGCACCACAACCGCCTCGGAACCTTTGCCGGTAAAGACGATGTGGCCGGCCTCATCCACTGAAAACACCCCGGCATCAAAATTGCGCTGCAGGCGCCGCGTGTGCTTGCCGAACATCAGGTCAACCACCCCCGCCACGCCCAGACTGATCTCCACCCGCGCATCGCGCACCAGCGCCAGTTGCTGCTCCAGCTCGTCCTTCTCCTTGACGGAGTGGGCCCACAGCTGGACGGCATGCTGCCAGGAGGCCTTGGCGCGCGGCAGCATCCCTTTCGGGTCGCCATGCTGCGCCAGGTGTTTCACCACCTTTTTCAGATTCTCCTGATCGGCGCTCTGTTTCTCGATCAGTTGCTCCAGCTCCTGGTAGCGCGCTTCCAGCACGGGATTGACACCCACCTGCACACTGGTCACGCCACTGGACTCGGCGCCGAGCAAGGGCGTTTGAATCAACATCATGCTGCGGGCCGAACCGCCCACCAGCCGCCCGCGTTGCGGCGACTTCACGCCGATCAGGATCTGGTTGAGGGCCTGCAATTCGCTTTGCAAGGCCATGTCGTCAATGGCGATCACCGTGCCGGCATGGATTTGGGAATTTTCGACAAAGCGCGCCGACACCGAGCCGGCCGCCCGCACCTTGGCATGGGCAATGATGCCGGCGCCCACCAGAACGTTACCACCGGCCTCCAGCACACCGCCTTCGACCGTGCCCGTCACCGTGATGTCGCCGGTGACATGGACTTTCATGCCCGACAGGACGTCGCCCTCGACCCGCACCGAACCGTCGTAGGTGATGTTGCCGCAGTCCATGTCGACGTTGCCGAGCGCCAGCACCTGCTCCACCGTCGCACCATGGCTGACGTAGACCGGCTGCCCCTTGATGGCGGCGACCAGCACATTGGGGTCATCCCCGGCCGGAGAAACGCCCCCCAGCTTGTCGGCAAAAGGATGGTCATGACCGGGCGTGGCCGGCCGCGGCGTACCGCGCACATCGCGCCCCTCGGTACCCGCCGTGGCAGGAATGCGCCGCATCAGGGGAGTGCCGGCCTCCACGGTCGGGATATCACCGTGCTCGCGGAAATCGATCAGGCCCTGTTCATTGACTTTGGGTGCGCGATCGCGGGCCAGGTCAACCAGCTTCTTGAACTGGGTATCTTCACCAGGCACCGGCGCCACCCCCGTTGCCACCAGTACACGGGTGGGCTCAGACACATCGCACACCTGTTGCAAGGCGGCTTCGTCAATACCGAAGACCACCCCGGCTTCCTCCAACGCCCGCGCGATGTCATCGCGCACCAGGGCCTTGCCGCCATGGGCAGGCACCGCATTCACCCAGGCACAGGCGACATCCTGGGCAATGTCGAGCGTGAAGCTGCCGTCCCGCCGCTCGCCCACGGTCACCTCGAATTCGGTCGGCACCGTGTTGTAGCGCGCCACCAGCGTCGCCAAGGCGGCGTCCAGCAGAAACCAGTGGCTGTAGCCGGCCTGGTTCAGCAACGCCCGCAGTGTTGGTTCGTCCAGCGCCGGCCTGTCAGCCGCGGCCTGGACTTGCGCCAACAGCTTGTCGTCATGCTCGGTGAACACCAATCCTTGAAAGCCCGTCATCTGAAATTCCTTTGACGTATGCCACGTACTCGGCCGCCCCCTGTGCGAGATCGAATCAGCTACCCAACAAGTTCCAGTGTACGGCTTGCGCCAGGCCCCGGACCTGGGGTTAACCGTGAGACCAGTCGATGAATTGCGGCGTATGGCCGCGCGACTTCAACCAGTCCGCCAGGGCATAACCGGTGCCGGCCGGCCAGCACTTGACGGCCTCGGGCGTGAACAGCCGGTAATCCACCAGTTCGGGCGACAAGCGCACCTCGCCTTCGCAGCGGGCGTGGTAGGCGACGATGACCTGGTTCATGCGCTGGAAGTCGTAGACGCCGATCAGGTTGAGCTCCAGCGGCTCCAGGCTGGTTTCCTCGCGGATTTCGCGCGTTATGCCCTCCTGCGGCGTCTCGCCGGCCTCCATGAAGCCGGTGATGAGCGCGTACATCTTGCCGCTCCAGGCGGCATTGCGCGCCAGCAGGATCTGATTCCTGTACTCGACCACCGCCGCCAGCACCGGCGTCGGGTTGTTCCAGTGCGTGAAATCACAGGCCGTGCAGCGCAGCCGTTCCCTCTCGCCACCGTCCTCCATCTGCACCGTCGGCGCCAGCGGTGCGGCGCAACTCGGGCAGAACCGGAATTCGTGCGTCATGGCCTTTCAGTGGTGCGCGCAGCGTTCAGGCCGGAAAAACCCCGGTCGACAGGTAACGATCGCCGCGGTCGCAGACCACGAACACGATGGTCGCTTTCTCCTCGCGCTGGGCGATCTCCTGCGCCACCCAGCAGGCGCCGGCGGCCGAGATGCCGGCGAAGATGCCCTCCTCGCGCGCCAGGCGACGGCACATCTCCTCGGCGTCGGACTGGCTCACATAGACCAGCTCGTCCACCAGACTGGCGTCGTAGATCTTGGGCAGGTATTCCTGCGGCCACTTGCGGATGCCGGGGATGCGCGAACCCTCGCTCGGCTGGGCGCCGATGATCTTGATCTTGGGGTTCTTTTCCTTCAGGAAGCGCGCCACGCCGGTGATGGTGCCGGTGGTGCCCATGGCACTGACGAAATGCGTGATACGCCCGCCGGTCTGCTCCCACAACTCGGGGCCGGTGGTCTCGTAATGGATGCGCGGGTTGTCGGCGTTGGCAAACTGGTCCAGCACCCGGCCCTTACCGCTTTGCTCCATCTGCGTGGCCAAGTCGCGCGCGTACTCCATGCCGCCGGACTTGGGCGTCAGGATCAGCTCGGCGCCGAAGGCCTTCATGGTCTGGGCGCGCTCGATCGACAGGTCCTCCGGCATGATCAGCACCATGCGGTAGCCCTTGATGGCCGCAGCCATCGCCAGCGCAATGCCGGTATTGCCGGAAGTCGCCTCGATCAGGGTGTCGCCGGGTTTGATATCGCCGCGCTCCTCGGCGCGCTTGATCATGGACAGCGCCGGCCGGTCCTTGACCGAGCCGGCCGGGTTGTTGCCCTCGAGCTTGCCGAGAATCACATTGCCGCGCGCGGCGTTCTCGGCAGCACCGATGCGCTGCAATGCCACCAGGGGCGTCTTGCCGATGGCGTCTTCAATGGTCGGGTACTTCATGCCCCACACTGTGCCATAATTTCGGTCTTGCCTTCCTCCCTGCCCGGGTGGTGAAATTGGTAGACGCAGGGGACTCAAAATCCCCCGCCGCAAGGCGTGCCGGTTCGATTCCGGCCCCGGGCACCACGCGGGTTTCGCCTCTTTTCAGAGGCTGGTCGTTTCTACAAATCCCTCTTGCTTTCTACAAAACGACCTCCAGTTTAGGCTAGAGGGTTTCGATCATGAGCGTATCGAGCGTGAGCAGACTACAGACCGAGACCATTGAGCTGCCGACCGACGTGGCCGTGATGCTCAGGGCCGAGGCGCGCGCATCGCAAGCCGATTGCTACCTACATGAAGGAATGGCTCGTCGAGCAAGCTGAACTCCGCGCCGCGATCAAAGTCAACAAGAGCAAGCCCAGCATCGCCGCGGAGGATCTGTACCGCGAATGTGGTATCTGAAGTACGAAAAGCCGGCGGCCGACACTTTCCGGCGGCTCGATTCCTCAATCCCACAGCGCATCAAAACCTACATGGCCGGTGTCTACCGGCCCGAAGACCCAACCGCAGTCGGTAACTATTGCCTGATCTGCCGCATTGAGCACGGCCAACTTCTAGTTTCCGTTGTCACGCTGGGGCACACCGCTCGACGGTGTACGACTGAAACGTCTCCCGGGCGTTCAACGCAGGAGCTTGACCCGATCCCCGACGCGTGCTTTGACATAGTGCATCGGTCATGTCCCGATGCTTGTGCACCAGCAATCTGTTGCATCGCCCGGTTGAAATCCGCAACCCCAAGCAAAGACACTTACATAGAGATCCATAAATTCCTACAAACGTAGGTTTTCCGGCTCCATTGAGGTTGCTCTTTCAAAAAATTCCTATTAACGCAGGAATTTTAAATCTCCCCATCTAATTTTCAAATTAAATTCCTATGATCAAAGGAATTTAATTTGAAGTTTTTCTAATAATCTATAAAATTCCTATAAACATAGGAATTAAATCAATGCAGTTTAAGATCAATGATGTCTCAGACATCGCCATACTCATACGTGCGACGCGCAAGGCAGCACACATGCGGATTGATGACTTGGCAGCTACTGCAGGACTGAGCAAACAGTTCGTCGGCGATGTCGAGACGGCTAAACCGACCGTACAGCTTGCACGGGTACTCCAGCTCATGAATGAGCTAGGTGTGCACATGTACATCGATGTGCCCAAGGATGCGGAGGCCCAGATCGCGAAGCAGCGTGAGCATGTGCACATGCGCTCAAGTCAGCGCATGGCAACAACGCAGAAGCGGCGCCTAAAGCGATCCAAGCCGATTATTAAGGTGGAGCCCTGAACGTGCGCAGCCTCAACGTTAGCAGCAATGGCCACCCGGTGGGTGTCCTGCGCGATGAGAACAACATCTGGCAGTTCCAGTATGACCCTCAGTGGGTTTCGGATCGCTCAGCATTTGATTTGTCTCCTCACCTGAAACGAACCGACGCACCGATCATCGATGGAGCGACAGAGCGCCCCGTGCAGTGGTTCTTCGACAACCTGCTACCAGAGGAGGAGATGCGGACAGCCTTATCCAAAGAGGCGAAGATTTCGCACGAGGATGCATTTGGCCTGCTGGAGTACCTGGGCAAGGAATCAGCTGGCTCACTGGTGCTGCAGCCGCCTGACACGCAGCCAGCGCCCGCCCCTGGCGCGCAAGAGCTCACAGATGCAGAGTTATCCGAACGGATCAAGAATCTGCCGGTGGCTACCCTCAATAGCAAGGCGCCCAAGCGGATGTCGGTGGCCGGCGCGCAGCATAAGCTGCTCGTCATCTATGCCGACGGCAAGCTATACGAGCCCGTCGGAGCGACGCCATCGACACACCTCCTCAAACCCAACCATCCGAAACCGGATGAGTACCCCAGTTCGGTCATCAACGAATATGCAATGATGAAACTGGCTGATCGCTTGAACCTGACGGTGCCTAAGGTCTACCGGCACTACTGCCCTGAGCCTGTCTACATCGTCGAACGCTTTGATCGCGTGACACACGGCGAGACGCCGGCAAATGCAGCACAAACAGAGCGGCTGCAATTGATCGACACCTGCCAACTGCTCAACAAATCAAGGTCCTTCAAGTACACCGCGGCAACCATAGGAACACTGAATCAGGTCCTCAAAAGCGTGCGCCAAACCGGACCCACACGCAGGCCGCTCTATCTCTGGTTGATCTTCAACCTGCTGATCGGGAACAACGACAACCACATCAAGAACATCTCCTACTTAATCGACGCCGAGGGGGTAAAACTTGCGCCGTTCTATGACTTGTTGAGCACCGCCAGCTATCTCACGAAAGGGTATGCGAAAGTCGATGGAGGAGCCTGGCCACAGGTAGATCTGGCAATCCCCCTGCCGAGCCAACCTCGATTTGCGGATGTCACACGCCAGGAACTGCTGAAGGCAGGCGTGGCGCTTGGTCTGAAGTTACCGATTTGTGAGCGTGATCTCGATTGGATGCTGAAGAATATTGGGCCGAGCCTGGAAAGGCTCATTGCTGAGATCGAGGCTGAAAACACCACACTGCCACCGGAGTGTCATCCCTATCTGGGTGGCGAAATGCGGTTGCTGCGCACCATCCGCTACGTCGTGGTAGCTGAAATGGTGGCAAGACTGTCAACATAGCGATCAGCAGAAGCGAAACTAAACCGCCGTGACAGTAGGTCCGCCCCAGCCAACGTAGCGACTTCAATGACGGGGAAATCATTGGTGCAAAAGTCCTTGTCATTCAACAGGATTTTCACTTTCATGGCATTGTTTGAGCCCATGATTAGCCAGAAACCCGCATGGTTGAGCTATTTCGAGATGGGACTCGAAATCCCCCGCCGCAAGGCGTGCCGGTTCGATTCCGGCCCCGGGCACCACATAGCTCCCCCTCTTTTCTGAGAGCGAGCAGTATTTACACCTCTCGCTTCTACAAAACGGCTCGCTCCGCTATTTCGGCAAATGCTTCAATCGTGAGCGCATTGTGCTTACGCAGACTGCAAACCGAGACTGCGTTTTATCAGACCGTGAACGAAGGAGGTGCATACAGCCTCCAGATCAAACTTCCGTTTGCAGAAAAACCAATCAGCACTGGGGTAAGCCACTCCAGCAGCAGCCATCGCATGTTTTGACTTTTTAAGAAAAGTTTGAAAGCATGATCGAATCTCTCCAACGAAACGGGAATCCGATCATTGTTTAGAAGGACCGATGACTTCTCCAGCGATGACGCAACCTTACTCAAGCTCGTCAAAATTTCTTGGTTTGACATTTGAAACGATACCAGCGTGGGATCTTGTGCGAGATCCAGATTCCCTCGAACCCCCTCCATTACGATGCGATGCTTTTCGTCAATCCGTGCCAACGCATCTCGAACAGGATGCATGTTTCTAGCTGACTCAAGCCACCAGTTATAGAGCGTTGACTGACGAGGATCAGAAGGTCCATCTACTGACTCATCCCCGAACCGTGCGGAAGTTAGAAATGCGACCTTCGCTCCGGTTAGACGTAACCGCCATTCCTGGAAAGCATCGATACTTCCCCAGAAAAAATGGACGAACAAATACATGTTCACCAGCAGTAGTGCAACCATAACTTTTGTATCTGTCAATCCTTCAAATTGAAGGCCAAAGACGGCTGAATCTGTTTTGATCCGCAGATTCATAAACACTGCTGCAAGACCGATTGAACTCCCGACAAGGAGGTGGGTTCTCATTTTTAGGACCACCTCCGTGAAATCGAGCATAAAAGGCTGTCCAAGTGCTTGGGCTACAGCATCTCGTTTCTTTTTCAGTTCTACCTGTTCAGTTGCATCACTCATATCGTTTTCTCCGAATAAACCCGCTTCAGCTTATTTGCAGGGACACTCGCTCCTAAAGCAAACTTTTTTTGCTGCCACCAATCCGAAGCCCTCTCGTCGACACGTCACCCGATACCATCCAAAAACCCCTCCCGCACCGTCGGGTAATGCAGCGTCACTCTTAGCTCGCTCTTCAGCCGCGCGTTGTCCATGCGGCGCGACTCGCTCATGAAACTCAGCAGCATCAGCGGCAGCTTGTCCTGCGCGGTCGTGCGCGGCACGCGTGGCGGGCGCGGCAGGCGGTAGAGGTCGGCCGCTAGGTCGAAGTAGTCGCCCATCTTCAACTGGGTGTCGTCATTGACGTTGTAGACGCGCTGCGGCCGGCTGCGCCACAGCGCGGCGATGCAGGCCAGCGCCAGGTCGTCGGCATGGATGTGGTTGGTGTAGACGTCGTCCTCGGCCTTGAGCACCGGCGTGCCTTTGAGCAGGCGTTCGCGCGGTGTGCCGCCTTCGCGGTCAGGCGCGTAGATGCCTGGAATGCGCAGGATGCTGGCGCGCACCAGCGCACTGCGGCCTAAGAAACGCACCCGCTGTTCGGCATCAACACGCCGCTGGCCGCGCGGCGTGCGGGCCTGGATCGGCCGGGTTTCACGCACGATGGCACCGTCGCAGTTGCCGTACACGCCGCTGGTGGAACCGTAGACCAACGCGCCGGGCAGCGAACGCCGCCGCAGCGCCTGCAGCAGGGCCTGGGTGCGCGGGTCGCCCCAGCCTTCCGATGGCGGTGGCGCCAGGTGCAGCACGCGCGTGGCCAGGCCGGCCAGGCGCTGCAGCGTGGCCGGCTGGTCGAGGTTGCCGGTCAGCGGCGTGATGCCGCGTGCACGCAGCTCGGCCTGGCGCAACGGCGAGGACGTCAGTGCCAGCAGACGTACCCGGCCCTGCAATTGACGTGCCGCGCGCAGGCCGACATCGCCACAACCGACGATCAACACGCGCTCGCGGCGAAAGCGCGCCGGCAGCGCGCCGAGGGGGCTTTGGTTTGAGGGCAAAATTCCAACCTTTGCAATCTGATGGTTCAAGGATAACGAAAAGATGTCGAGCAGTGATCACACCAGCTTCCAGGTGACGGTACAGCCCAGCGGCCGGGCCTTCAGCGCCAGCGCCGGCGAAGCCATCCTGGCGGCCGCCATCCACGCCGGCGTCGGCCTGCCCTACGGCTGCAAGGACGGCGCCTGCGGCTCCTGCAAGTGCAAGAAGCTCTCCGGCAGCGTGGTGCACGGCCCGCACCAGGAGAAAGCGCTCAGCGCTGCCGAGGAAGCTGCCGGCCTGGTGCTGACCTGCTGTGCCGTGCCGCAGAGCGACGTGGTGCTGGAATCACGCCAGGTGACGGAAGAAGGCGCCTACCCGGTGCGCAAGATGCCGGTGCGCGTGAACCAGCTGGAAAAGAAATCGGCCGACGTGATGGTCGTGCGGCTGCAGCTGCCGGCCAACGACAGCTTTGCCTTCCACGCCGGCCAGTACGTGGAGTTCCTGCTGCGCGACGGCGCGCGGCGCAGCTACTCCATGGCCAATGCGCCGCACACCCTGGCCGCGGCCAAGGAAGCCACACCGCCAGTCGGCCCAACCATCGAGCTGCACATCCGCCACATGCCCGGCGGCAAGTTCACCGACCACGTGTTCGGCGCCATGAAGGAAAAGGAAATCCTGCGCATCGAAGGGCCGTACGGCAGTTTCTTCCTGCGTGAAGACTCGGCCAAGCCCATCGTGCTGCTGGCCTCGGGCACCGGCTTTGCGCCGATCAAGGCCATCCTGGAGCACATGCAACACAAAGGCATCACCCGGCCGGTGGCGCTGTACTGGGGCGGCCGCCGCCCGGCCGACCTCTACCTGCACGACTGGGTGGTGCAGAAGGCGAAGGAGATGCCCAACCTGCAGTACGTGCCCGTGATTTCGGATGCGCTGCCGCAAGACCACTGGCACGGCCGTACCGACTTCGTTCACCAGGCCGTGCTGCAGGACTTGCCCGACCTGTCGGGCCATCAGGTCTACGCCTGCGGCGCCCCCATCGTGGTGGACTCGGCCCGGCGCGACTACACGGCACAGGCCGGCCTGCCGGAAGACGAGTTCTTTGCCGACTCCTTCACCAGCGAAGCGGACAAGCATGGCGCGTAGCGCCATGCTTGCGGTGAAGACTAACTTCGCCTGGCGAAGTTAAGGTACGTCAGCACCGAGTCGAAACCACAACCCTGCGCTTGCGGCGCAGGCCTCAGGGATAGCCCTCATCGGACATTCGCAATTTTCGGGACAATGACAGCATGAAACGCAGACCTCTACTCCTTGGCGCCGCACTGGCACCGTTCGCCGGCGCAACCCTGGCACAGACCAAGCCGATCCGCCTGATCGTGCCGTATGCGGCCGGCGGCCCGATCGACATCACGGCGCGGGCCCTGGCCGAGCGCGTGAAGGACACGCTGGGTCCGGTCATCATCGAGAACCGGCCCGGCGCCGGCGGCAACATCGGCGCCGACACCGTGGCCAAGGCCGCGCCGGACGGCCTGACCATCGGCATCGCCGCCACCGCCACCCACGCGGTGAACCCCTGGCTCTACAGCCGCATGCCCTACAACGCCGCTACGGATTTCGCCCCCATCACGCAGATGCTGCGCGTGCCCAATGTGCTGGTGATGAATGCCGACACCGCCAAACGGCTGCACATCAACACCCTGCGCGACCTGATCGCCTATGCCAAGGCCAACCCGGGCAAGCTCAACTACGGCTCCGGCGGCAACGGCAGCGCCGGCCATCTGGCGGGCGAGATGTTCAAGGCACAGGCCGGCATCTTCGTCGTGCACATCCCCTACAACGGCGGCAACCCGGCGCAACTGGCGCTGCTGAGCGGCCAGGTGGACTTCAACATCGACAACCTGGCCACCGCCGCGCCCAACATCCGCAGCGGCAAGCTCAAGGCGATTGCCGTCACCACGCAGCAGCGCTCGCCCGCCCTGCCGGATGTGCCGCCGATGGCCGACACGCTCAAGGGCTTTGCCATCGACACCTGGTGGGGCCTGGTGGCTCCAGCGGCCACACCGAAGGACGTGATTGCCAAACTCAACCAGGCCTTCGTCGCCGCGCTCAAGGCACCGGAGACGCACACCCGCTTCGCCGCCCTGATGGCCGAGCCGGTGCCCAGCACGCCCGAGGCCTTCGGCACCTTCATGAAGGGCGAACTGGCGCGCTACGAACGGGTGGTCAAGGCTTCGGGAGCCAAGGTCGATTGAGGCTTCAAGCCTTTCAGGCCTCTCGCGCCGTGGTGACGGCGCGAACAGCTATCAAATTCATAGCTGAACGCCGAACTTGCGCAGCAGCGGCAGCATGGCCAGGTAGCAGCCAATGGTGGCGGCACTGGCCAGCCCCAGGCTGAGCCAGAAGCCCAGGCCCTGCCGCAACAGCAGCGGCAGCAGCACGAACAGCGCCAGTGAAGGCAACACCAGCCAGAAGATCTGGCTCGACAGGCCGGCGATCTCGCTCGCCGGTGTGCCCTCCACATGCAGCCAGATGAAGGCCAGCAAGGAAGTCAGCGGCAGCGAGGCCACCAGGGCGGCAAAACCCGAACTGCGCTTGGCCATCTCGGTGATGGCCACGATGAGCAGGGCCGATACCAATACCTTGAGGGTGTAATACAGCATGCTTAGAGTGGCAGTTGGTTGGAAACCTCGACCAGATTCAGGTCCGGGTCGCGGAAGTAGACCGACAGGATCGGCCCCTGCGCACCGGTGCGCTGCACCGGGCCTTCGGTGACCGCCACGCCGCAGACAAGCAGATGGCGCTGCACCTCGGCCAACGGCACCGAGGTGAGAAAGCACAGGTCGGCCGAGCCCGGCGTCGGCCGCTCGGCCTTGGGCTCGAACTCGCGCCCCGCCTGGTGCAGGTTGATCTTCTGCACGCCGAAGGCCAGCGCCTTGCGGCCGGCGCCGAAAGTGACCACCTCCATGCCGAGCACACGCTGGTAGAAGGCGCATGTGACCTCGATGTCGGCCACGGTCAGCACCAGATGGTCCAGGCTGTCGATCTTCATCCCGTCAAAGCTCCAGACTGTCGGCAATGGCCTTGATGCCGGCCTTGGCACAGGACTCATCGGCCTCGCCGCCCGGCCCGCCGGAGACACCGATGGCTCCCACCAGCGTGCCGCCGCCTTCGATCGGCAAGCCGCCACCAGCCGCGACAACGCGCGGCACATGACGGATGCCGCTCATGGCTTTGCCGGGCTGGGTATCCTTGCCAAACTCCAGCGTGGAAGTCTTGAAGCTGGCCGCGGTCCAGGCCTTGTCCATGGCCACGGTCGGCGTGTGCGGGCCGGCAAAGCGGTCGCGCAGCAGTACCTGCACCAGACCGTTGCGGTCGGTCACGGCCACCGCGATCTGGTAACCCTGCTTGCGGCAGGCCTCAAGCGCCACCTGGGCCGCTTTCAGCGCCGCCTCGGGTGTCAAGGTCCTGGTCTGGAACACGGCCTCCTGCGCCAGCGCGCTGCCCGCCAACCCCAGGGCGGCGAGGGTCAGAGTCAGTCGTTTCATGATGCGTCCTTTCCATCAGTGAGTGGAAGGCGCATGGTAGGCCATCGCAGTGAAGTTGACCATGACGCTGCGCTATTCATTTGCGCTTGCTTCGCCGACGGTTGATGCGTGCGCTATTCGCCCAGGTAGGCCGCGCGTACCGCCGGGTCGTGCAGCAGCGTCTGCGCCGGGCCGCTGAGCGTGATCAGGCCCGACTCCATGACGTAACCACGATCGGCAAGGGCCAGTGCACGGCTGGCGTTCTGCTCCACCAGCAGGATGGTGACGCCCTGTGCCGCCACGTCGCGGATGACCTCGAAGATCTTGTCCACCATCACCGGCGCCAGGCCCATGGACGGCTCGTCCAGCAGCAGCAGGCGCGGCCGGCTCATGAGGGCGCGCGCCATGGCCAACATCTGCTGTTCACCACCGCTGAGCGTGCCGGCCAGCTGGCCGTGGCGTTCCTTCAGGCGCGGGAACAACGCGTACATCTGCTCGGTGTCGACGGCGATCTGCGCCTTGTCGTCGCGGCAGTAGGCGCCCATCTGCAGGTTCTCGGCAATGCTCATGCGCGTGAACACGCCGCGCCCTTCCGGCACCATGGCCAGGCCCTGGCGCACCAGGTCCCAGGCGCCCTGGCCGGCGATCGGGCGGCCGAGGTAGTGCAGCTCACCCGCGTTGGCCGGCAGGGTGCCGGTGATGGCCTTCATGGTGCTGGTCTTGCCGGCGCCGTTGGAGCCGATCAGGCACACCAGCTCGCCGGCGCGCACGTCAAAGTCGATGCCCTTGACGGCCTGGATGCCGCCGTAGGCAACCTGCAGACCGCGGACCTGCAGCAAGGCTTCGTTACTCATGCGGGCTGCTCCTGTGTGGCAGTGCTGGCGCCGTGGCCGAGGTAGGCCTCGATCACCTGGGCATTGCGCTGCACTTCGGCCGGCGTGCCTTGCGCGATCTGGCGGCCGTAGTCGAGCACGGTGACGCGGTCGCACAGGCCCATCACCAGCTTGACGTCATGCTCGATCAGCAACACGGTGCGGCCATCGTTCCGGATCTTGTCGATCAGGGCGCGCAGCTGCACTTTCTCGGTGGCGTTCATACCGGCGGCCGGCTCGTCCAGCGCCAGCAGCTGCGGCTCGGTGGCCAAGGCGCGCGCGATTTCCAGCCGGCGCTGGTCGCCGTAGCTGAGCGTGCGCGCCTTGTAGTCGGCCAACTGGCCGATGCCGACGTAGGCCAGCAGTTCGTGCGCACGCGCAGCGATCGCGGCCTCCTCGGCCTTGAAGGCGGGGGTACGGAAAATGGCGCCCAGCAGGCCGGTGCGGGAACGGATGTGGCGGCCCACCATCACGTTTTCCAGCGCCGTCATGTCGGCAAACAGGCGGATGTTCTGGAAGGTGCGCGCAATGCCGGCCTTGGCCACCTCGTGCACGGCGCTGGGCTGGTAGGGCCGGCCGGCCAGCTCGAAGGTGCCGCTGTCGGGCGTGTAGAGGCCGGTGATGACGTTGAAGAAAGTGGTCTTGCCGGCGCCGTTGGGGCCGATCAGACCGTAGACCTGGCCACGCTCGATGCGCAGGCCGACATCGCTCAGCGCCTGCAGGCCACCGAAGCGTTTGCTCACACCACTGACCTGCAACAGCACCTCGCCGCTCATGCGCGCTCCCCCTTGCCCTGCAGCGACTTGCCATGCTCGGGTGCCGGCCACAGGCCGCGCGGGCGCAACAGCATGACGCCGATCATGGCCAGTGCAATCAGCAACTGGCGCAGGATGGCGGCGTCGAGCCGGCCGCCGGTCATGGCCTGCAAGGGGCTGGCCACGTAGCGCAGCACCTCGGGCAGCGCGGCCAGCAGCACGGCACCGAGGATGACACCCGGCAGATGGCCGAGGCCGCCCAGCACCACCATGGCGACGATCATGACCGACTCCATCAGGCTGAACGATTCGGGCGAGATGAAACCCTGGAAGGCGGCGAACATGGCGCCCGACACGCCGCCGAAGGTGGCACCCATGCCGAAGGCCAGCAGCTTCATGTTGCGCGTGTTGATGCCCATGGCCTTGGCGGCCACTTCGTCTTCGCGGATCGCCATCCAGGCGCGGCCGATGCGCGACAGCTCCAGCCGGTGGCAGATGACGACGCTGACCACCACCAGCACCAGGAACAGGTAGTAGTAGAGCGTGACGGACGACAGGTCGAACCCCAAAACATGGAGCTTCTTGCCGAGGTCGAAGCCGAAGAACTTGATCGAGTCGATCTGGCCGATGCCCTTGGGCCCATTGGTCAGGTTGAAGGGCTGGTCCAGGTTGTTGAGGAAGACGCGGATGATCTCGCCGAACCCGAGCGTGACGATGGCCAGGTAGTCGCCGCGCAGGCGCAAGGTGGGCGCGCCCAGCAGGATGCCAAAGCCGCCAGCCAACAGTGCCGCCAGCGGAATCACCAGCCACAGCGGCGTGTGCAGGCCGTTGGGGAACATGGCAGCAAACAGCGGAAAGGTGTCGCTCAGGTGCGGCGAGGCCAGCAGGCCGAACATGTAGGCGCCGATGGCGAAGAAGGCGACGAAACCGAGATCCAGCAGGCCGGCATAGCCGACCACGATGTTCAGGCCCAGCGCCAGCAGCACGAACAGCAGCGCCATGTCGGCAATGCGCACCCAGGCATTGCCGAAGCCCTGCAGGATGAGCGGCAACACCAGCAGGCCGAGCGCGGCGAGCAGGATGGCGATGAGACGGGTGGACGACTTCATGCTCTGCATCTCAAGCCCGGTCGGCGACCCGCTCGCCCAACAAGCCCGAAGGCCGCAGCGTCAACACCACGATCAGCACGATGAAGGCGAAGATGTCGGCATAGTGGCTGCCCAGCACACCGCCGGTGAGGTCGCCGATGTAGCCGGCGCCGATCGATTCGATCAGCCCGAGCAGGATGCCGCCGACCACGGCGCCGGCCAGGTTGCCGATGCCGCCGAAAACCGCTGCCGTGAAGGCCTTGAGCCCGGGCAGGAAACCCATGCTGTGCTGCACCGTGCCGTAGTTGGCGGCCCACATCACGCCGGCCACCGCCGCCAGCACGGCGCCGATGATGAAGGTGGCCGAGATCACGCGGTCCGGCCGCACGCCCATGAGCGCCGCCACGCGCGGGTTCTCGGCGGTGGCGCGCATGGCGCGGCCCAGTTTGGTGGCGTGCACCAGCCACATCAGCCCGGCCAGGCAGACGGCCGTCAACGCCAGAATCAGCACCTGCGTCGGCGTGATGGTGGCACCCCCGATCGGAATGGGCTCGCTCGGCAGCAGCGCGGGGAAGGACTTGTAGTTGGGCTTCCAGATGATCATGGCCAGCGTCTGCAGCAGGATGGACATGCCGATGGCGGTGATCAGCGGCGCCAGCCGGGGCGCATTGCGCAGCGGCCGGTAGGCGATCTTCTCGATGCTGTAGTTGAGCGTGGCGGCCACCACACAGGCGATCAGCATGGCCAGCAGCAGGATGAGCCAACCCGGCGCGCCCGGCATGGCGCCCTGCATCAGGCTGATGACGCTCCAGCTGGTGAGCGCACCCACCATCAGCACCTCGCCGTGGGCGAAGTTGATCAGGCCGATGATGCCGTACACCATGGTGTAGCCCAGCGCCACCAGCGCGTACATGCTGCCCAGTACCAGGCCGTTGATGATTTGCTGCAGGAGGATGTCCATTGAATTCCTAACGCAATGTCTGTGCCATCTGCGTCGGGTCCCACGCGTTATTTTTTCTTGGCGTCGTTCAGTGCGCGCAGTGTACGCATCTTCTCGGCGATTTTGATCTCCAGGCCGCGTTCCACGGGTCGGTAGAAACCCGGCTCGGCCATGCCGTCGGGCAGGTAGCGCTCGCCGGCGGCAAAACCGCCCTCCTCGTCATGGGCGTAGCGGTAACCCTTGCCGTAGTCGAGCTCCTTCATCAGCTTGGTCGGCGCATTGCGCAGGTGCATCGGCACCGGGCGCGTGCCGTCCTTCTTGATGAAGGCCTTGGCCTCGTTGAAGGCCTTGTAGACAGCATTGCTCTTCGGCGCAATGGCCAGGTACACCACGCACTCGGCCAGCGCCAGTTCGCCCTCGGGCGAGCCCAGCCGTTCGTAGACCTCGGCCGCATCGAGCGCCAGGCGCAGCGCGCGCGGGTCGGCCAGGCCGATGTCTTCGCTCGCCATGCGGACCAGACGGCGCGCCATGTAGCGCGGGTCGGCACCGCCGTCGAGCATGCGCAGAAACCAGTAGAGCGAAGCATCGGGGTCGGAGCCGCGCACCGACTTGTGCAGCGCGCTGATGGTGTCGTAGAACTGCTCGCCGCCCTTGTCGTAACGGCGCATGCGCTCACCCAGCACCTTGAGCAGCCAGGGTTCGGTGATGGTGGCCTGCTTCTGCTGCTGGGCCGCCACGGCCAACGTCTCCAGCGTGTTGAGCAGGCGGCGCGCATCGCCGTCGGCATAGGCAATCAGCTTGTCGATTGCTACAGTTTCAATAGCTGGTACCGCTTGTATTTCAAGGGTCCGGGCCACTATTTGCTTCAAATCCTCTTCCGTCAGCGACTGCAACACATACACCGCCGCGCGCGACAGCAAAGCCGAGTTGACCTCGAAGGACGGGTTTTCGGTGGTGGCGCCGATGAAGGTGAACAGGCCGCTCTCGACGTGCGGCAGGAAGGCGTCCTGCTGGCTCTTGTTGAAGCGGTGCACCTCGTCGACGAACACGATGGTGCGCCGGCCCTGGCCCAGCGCCACCTGCGCCTGCTCCACCGCCTCGCGGATGTCCTTGACGCCGCCCAGCACCGCGCTGATGGTGATGAACTGGGCCCCGAAGGCATCGGCCATCAGCCGTGCAATGGTGGTCTTGCCCACGCCCGGCGGCCCCCACAGGATGCAGCTGTGCGGCTGGCCCGACTCGAAAGCGATGCGCAGCGGCATGCCCTCGCCCAGCAGGTGCTGCTGGCCGATGACCTCGCCCAGCGTACGCGGACGCAGGCGTTCGGCCAGGGGTTGATGGGAGACGGCAGTCGAAGAGGTAGCCATGGACGGGATAGGATGCAATGGACGCAAGTTTAGAGGACGAACATGGATACCCCCCGCGACACCCGTTTCCAGGCCGTCGCCGCCCGGCTCGGCCACAGCTTCGACGGCCCGCTGCAGGTCGGCGGCCATTACACGCCGATCGTGCAGCACGGCACCACGCTCTACATCAGCGGCCAGGTGCCGCGCGTCGGCCAGACCGTGCTCATCACCGGCCGCGTCGGCGCGGACGTGACGCTGGCCCAGGCGCAGACCGCCGCCCAGATCGGCGTCATGCGTGGTCTTACCCTGTTGCGCCAGACCTTGGGCAGCCTCGACCAGATCGAGCGCGTCCTGCGCCTGACGGTCTACGTGCAGTGCAGTCCCGATTTCACCCTGCTGAGCGAAGTGGCGGACGGCGCCTCTGACGTGCTGCACGAGATCCTGGGCGAGGCCGGCGTGCACACGCGCACCTCGGTCGGCGTCTACCAGTTGCCGAAAAACGCCTCGGTGGAACTCGACCTGATCGCCGCCAGCCGACCTGCCGGCGGCTGACGCCCTTCCCTCCCGGGCGGCGAATCGGGTATCGTGTACGACATCGACATCATTCAAAGGAAGCACGTGGCGAAACCGAACTACCAATACGAGAAACGGCAGCGCGAACTGGAGAAGAAGAAAAAGAAGGAAGAAAAGGCACAGCGCAAGGCCTCGACGCACGACACGCCATCAGCCGACACGCAGCCGGCTGACGCACCCGACGCGGGTCAGGCAGCGCCAGCGCCGGAAACGAAGTAAGGCCTCGGCACCGCCCGGGTGCCGGCCGTCATCTCAGGGCCGGATGACATCCGCCCCCTTGGGCGGCTTGAACTGGAAGGCATCCGCGGCCAGGCGCGGATTGACCTCGAACCGGCTGAAGCTCAAGCGCGAACGCTGGCCGAAACTGTCCAGGATTTCCAGCGCGGCCAGCTCAGCCGTTTTCTCCCCCACACGAAAACCGACGCGGATCGCCTGCAACTGGCCGTCCTTGGCCTTCGGCGTGGCCAGCACCCACTGCAGCCCCTCCTGGTCCGGCGCTGCCGCCAGCGCAAAATCGGCCTGCAGCGCACGCAGGTCGGGCGCGGCGGCAATCAACGCCGCCGGCGTGCTGCCCAGCACCTGCGACTGCTTGCGTGCCGTCACCTGGTTCAGGTCCACGTCATAGAGCCACAGCGTCTGGCCGTCGGCCACCAAGCTCTGCTCGAAGGGTTTCTTGTAGACGAACTTGAAGCGGTTGGGCCGCACGAACTCGAAGCTGCCGCTGGAGGTCTTGCTGCGCGCCGCCTGTCCCTCGCGGGCCGGCGTGGTCACCACCTGGGTGAAATCGGCGCGGCCGCTGCTGGTGGTCTTCATGAAAAGCGCCAGGCTTTCCAGGCCATCCGCCCAGGCAGACATTGCGCCACCGGCTATCAAAATAGTAGCAAAAACGTTTTTCAAACCATCACTCCGCACGCGTCGGCACCAGGATCTCGCGCTGGCCGTTGCTGCTCATGGCGCTGACCAGGCCGGCTTTTTCCATGTCTTCCACCAGGCGGGCGGCGCGGTTGTAGCCGATCTTGAGATGGCGCTGCACCAGCGAGATGCTGGCCTTGCGGTTCTTCAGCACGATCTCGACCGCCTGGTCGTACATCGGGTCCTTCTCGCCGCTGGCACCGCCCTCGCCGTTCGGGCCGTCCTCGCCCTCGACCGTGCCGCCTTCGAGCACGCCTTCGATGTAGTCCGGGTCGCCCTGGGCTTTCAGGTAGCTCACCACGCGGTGCACCTCGTCGTCGCTCACAAAAGCGCCGTGCACGCGGATCGGCAGACCGGTGCCGCTGGCCATGTAGAGCATGTCACCCATGCCCAAGAGCGCCTCGGCGCCCATCTGGTCGAGGATGGTGCGGCTGTCGATCTTGCTCGACACCTGGAAGGCGATGCGGGTCGGGATGTTGGCCTTGATCAGGCCGGTGATCACGTCCACGCTCGGGCGCTGGGTGGCCAGGATCAGGTGGATGCCGGCGGCGCGCGCCTTTTGCGCCAGGCGGGCGATCAGCTCCTCGATCTTCTTGCCCACCACCATCATCAGGTCGGCCAGCTCGTCGATGACGACCACGATGTGCGGCAGGCGCTGCAGCGGCTCCGGGCTCTCAGGCGTCAGGCTGAACGGGTTGTAGACGAACTCGCCCTTGGCCTTGGCCTCGTCGATCTTGTGGTTGTAGCCGGCCAGGTTGCGCACGCCCAGCTTGCTCATGAGCTTGTAGCGGCGCTCCATCTCGGCCACGCACCAGTTCAGGCCGTGCGCGGCCTGCTTCATGTCGGTCACCACCGGCGCCAGCAGGTGCGGGATGCCTTCGTAGACCGACATCTCCAGCATCTTGGGGTCGATCATCAGCAGGCGCACGTCGCGCGCCTCGGCCTTGTACAGCAGCGACAGGATCATGGCGTTGATGCCGACCGACTTGCCGGAGCCGGTGGTGCCGGCCACCAGCACGTGCGGCATCTTGGCCAGGTCGGCCACCACCGGGTTGCCGACAATGTCCTTGCCCAGGCCCATGGTCAGCATGGACTTGGCTTCGTTGTAGACCTGCGAGCCCAGGATCTCAGACAGGCGGATCGACTGGCGCTTGGCGTTGGGCAACTCCAGCGCCATGTAGTTCTTGCCGGGGATGGTTTCCACCACGCGGATCGACACCAGGCTCAAGGAACGCGCCAGGTCCTTGGCCAGGCCGACGATCTGCGAGCCCTTGACGCCGGTGGCCGGCTCGATCTCGTAGCGCGTGACCACCGGGCCCGGCTGCGCCAGCACCACGCGCACCTCGACGCCGAAGTCCTTCAACTTCTTCTCGATCATGCGGCTGGTCATCTCCAGCGTCTCGGGCGCCACGCCTTCCTGGCGCGTCGGCGCACCATCGAGCAGGTCGACCTGCGGCAGCTTGGAGTCCGGCAGCTCGCTGAACAAGGGCTTTTGCCGCTCCTTGGCCACGCGCTCGCTCTGCGGCACCTCGACCAGCACTGGCTCGATCAGCACCGGCGCGTGATGGTGCTCGACGATTTCCTCGCGCTCCTCCATCACCACCTCTTCGCGCTCGCGTGCGGCCTGCTGGCCGAACGCCAGGTCCTCGGCAATCTCGCGCTTTTCGCGGCGGGATTCGATCAGGCCATCGATCCAGGCGCCGAGGCGCTCGGCCACATGGCCCCAGGAAAAACGGAACACCAGGGCCGAGCCGATCACGCCCAGGCCGATGGCCACCAGCGCCGAACCGGCAAAGCCGAGCCAGCGCACGCTGAAGGGACCGACGAAATAACCCAGCACGCCGCCGCCATGGCCCGGCAGGCGGGCTTCCAGGCTGAAAAAGCGCGCCCACTCGATGGCCGCGCTGGCGCACAGCAGCATGACCAGGCCGAGCCAGAACGCCGTGCGGCCGGCGGCCCAGCGGCTCAGGCGCGACGATTCGTGCACCGCCGGGGCCTCCAGCAGCTCATGGCCGCGCAGCCAGCGCGCCAGCGAGGCCAGCCAGGCCCGCACGCCGGCGGCAAAGGCCCACCAGACCGAAAAGCCGAGCAGGTAATAGCTGGCGTCGGCCAGCCAGGCGCCCAGGCGGCCGCCGCGGTTGAGGATCGCCCCACTCTCGCCCGAGGTGGACCAGGCCGCGTCCTGCAGGGAATGGCTGGTGAGCGCCAGCAGCCAGAAAGCCAGCCCCACCAGACCGGCCACCAGGGCCAGTTCATGGGCAAAACGGCTCCAGCCCGCACGGGCCGGCGCTTCGCCTTGGCGGGCGCTGTTGTTCAAGGTATTGAGGGTGTACGTCATAGGCAGGAATGAGGCCAAGCTTAACGCAGACGCAGCCACTTTTTCGCACGGCTGTACAGCTGATCAATCTGCTTGGCACAAGGGCATCTGGCGGGCGCCCAGCGTCCGGCGCCATCCGTTCTTACAATCATGCCTGCATTCCCATTGCGAAGGTTTCAGAATGTCACAGAACAAGCATGCCCAAGTCCTGATTCTCGGCTCCGGCCCGGCCGGCTACACCGCCGCCGTCTATGCCGCGCGCGCCAACCTCAAGCCCCTGCTGATCACCGGCATCGCCCAGGGCGGCCAGCTCATGACCACCACCGAAGTCGACAACTGGCCGGCCGACGTGGACGGCGTGCAGGGCCCGGACCTGATGCAGCGCTTCCAGGCCCACGCCGAGCGCTTCAAGACCGAAATCGTGTTCGACCACATCAACCAGGTCGATTTCAGCCAGCGCCCCTTCACCCTGACCGGCGACAGCGGCAGCTACACCTGTGACGCCCTCATCATCGCCACCGGCGCCTCGGCCAAGTACCTGGGCCTGCCGTCCGAGCAGGCCTTCATGGGCCGCGGCGTCTCCGGCTGCGCCACCTGCGACGGCTTCTTCTACCGCGACCAGGTCTGCTGCGTGATCGGCGGCGGCAACACCGCGGTGGAAGAGGCGCTCTACCTCTCCAACATTGCCAGCAAGGTCTACCTGGTGCACCGGCGCGACAAGTTCAAGGCCGAGCCGATCCTGGTGGACAAGCTGATGGAGAAGGTGGCGGCCGGCAAGATCGTGCTCAAGACCTTCCAGACCCTGGACGAGGTGCTGGGCGACGCCAGCGGCGTGACCGGCATCCGCCTCAAGAGCACGCAGGACGGCAGCACCGAAGACCTGGCGCTCCAGGGCTGCTTCATCGCCATCGGTCACGCGCCCAACACCGAGATCTTCCAGGGCCAGCTGGAGATGGACAACGGCTACATCGTCACCAAGGGCGGCCTCAAGGGCTTTGCCACCCAGACCTCGGTGCCCGGCATCTTTGCCGCCGGCGACGTGCAGGACCACGTCTACCGCCAGGCCATCACCAGCGCCGGCACCGGCTGCATGGCGGCGCTGGACGCACAGCGATATTTGGAACAGGAGGCGTAGCCTCCTGCCACCCCCAGGCTCCGCTCCCTTCGTTCGCTGCGTCCCCCCCCCTCTGAAGAGGGGGCGCACCCAGCGGCCCGGCCAAGCCGGTTCCGCGGGAGCCCTGGAATGGCCGACGCTGCGCGCAGCCCTGAATTGATCAAATCTTGAGCAACCTGTCTAAATTTGGTTATAATTGCAGGCTTTGCTGGGTTCGCCCAGTGATCATGGGTTACCGCCACCCTATTGGCGAGGTGAAGCTCTCACGTCAGTGACAGCTGTTTAACGGAGTGTCCTCATGGCACGCGTATGTGAAGTCACGGGCAAAGGCCCGATGGTCGGAAACAATGTTTCCCACGCCAACAACAAAACCAAGCGCCGGTTCCTGCCGAACCTGCAATATCGCCGTTTCTGGGTTGAATCCGAGAACCGCTGGGTCCGTCTGCGCGTTTCCAGCGCCGCCCTGCGTCTGATCGACAAGAATGGTATCGACTCCGTGCTCGCCGACCTGCGCGCACGTGGCCAAGCTTAAGGAGCTGAATCATGGCAACCAAAGGCGGACGCGAAAAAATCAAGCTGGAATCCACGGCCGGTACCGGTCACTTCTACACCACCAGCAAGAACAAGAAAACCATGCCCGAGAAAATGGCGATCATGAAGTTTGATCCCAAGGCTCGCAAGCACGTGGAATACAAGGAAATGAAGCTGAAGTAATTCAGTCTTTCCTCACGCAGAAAAGCCCGCTTCATGCGGGCTTTTTTGTGGGCGCTTCTTGCATTCGACGACTAGCATGCCGGCACCCGAGCCGGCGTGGCGGATGGCTGTGGCGTGACGCTGGAGCCAATTCGCGCTTGCCACCGAGTGGACGCACCAACCAAAGCAGTGACACCAACCCCGCGGCACATCTGAGATGCGCAGCCCGCGAGCGCGCAAGCGGCACACCATGGACATCCACCGCGCTCGCCAAATACCTGGACGAGAAACAGCCAACAAAAAAGCCACCGAACACGGTGGCTTTTTCATGAGCGCCAATGCTTCAGGCGCGTGCTGCCCGCAGCTTGCGCGAAAACTCCTGCAGTGCGGCAATGCCGCTTTCCTCGGCATGGTGGCACCAGGTTTGCAGATTGACCAGCAGCTGCTCGCGCGAGAGCGAGGTGTTGAGCCAGAGCTGGCGCAGCTCTTCGCGCATGGTCACCATCTTGTCGAGCACCGGCGAAGCAGCGCGGATCTTGGCCAGCTTAGGCATGACGGCCGCGGGCACCTTGTCGGCATCGCGGTGCAGCCAGCGGTTGGCGGCCTTGATGACGGCGGTGTCGGCGCTGCGGGCCTTCAGGGCGGTCACTTCCTGCTGGAGGGCGCGCTGCATGCCATGGGCGTAACCGGCCATGATTTCATAGCGGTTGGTAATCAGGGCTTCCAGGGTCTTGTCGTCGGCCACCGGCTTGATGTCGCCATAAGCCAGCTTGGGCGGCGTCTTCTTGACCTTGGCCAGACCCACCTTCTGCATCAGGCTGATGTAGACCCAGCCGATGTCGAACTCATAGGGTTTGACCGACAGCTTGGCCGAGGTCGGGTAGGTGTGGTGGTTGTTGTGCAGTTCCTCGCCGCCGATGATGATGCCCCAGGGCGAGATGTTGGTGCTGGCATCGGGCGCCTCGAAGTTGCGGTAGCCCCAGTAGTGGCCAATGCCGTTGATGATGCCGGCGGCGGTGACCGGGATCCAGGCCATCTGCACGGCCCACACGGCCAGGCCGGCGGCGCCGAACAGGGTCAGGTCGATGATCATCATCAGGCCCACGCCCTGCCAGGAATAGCGAGTGTAGAGATTGCGCTCGATCCAGTCGTCCGGCGTGCCATGGCCGTAACGCGCCATGGTCTCCTTGTTCCTGGACTCGGCACGGTAAAGCTCGGCACCTTCCCAGAACACCTTCTTGATGCCGTAGACGTGCGGGCTGTGCGGGTCTTCGGCCTGCTCGCATTTGGCGTGGTGCTTGCGGTGGATCGAGGCCCATTCCTTGGTCACCTGGCCGGTGGTCAGCCAGAGCCAGAAGCGGAAGAAGTGGGAGGCGATCGGGTGCAGGTCGAGCGCGCGGTGGGCCTGATGACGGTGCAGAAAGATGGTGACGCTGGCAATGGTGACGTGCGTCATGGCCAGGGTGAACAGAACGATCTGCCACCAGGCCAGATTCCACAGACCGTGGGCCAGCCACTCGATGGCGGCATTCAGCACAGCCCAGTCAGGTAACAACATAGTCGGAAACTCTCAACGAAGTAAATATAGTAATAAGGGTGGCCATCAGCCACCCTCCATGGGTATGAATTTTAAGGCTTTCGACCCGGTTTGACCATCCCCGTACAGCTGCCGGCGAAAAAGCCCAATTCAAGTCAGATCATGACTTTTTCTGCCAAATTGCCGCAAAAAAGCCGTCGGTTTGATGCTTGTGCGGCCACAGGCGCAGGTATTTCTGGCCGCTTTCGCCGCCGCTGCACAGGCTGGCGGCACCGTCCACCTTCAGTTGAGCCAGGAGTTCACCGGCTTCCAGCGGCTGGAAGTCGCTGTGGGCGGTGGAAAAGGCCTCGGCAATGGCCTCGTTTTCCTGCGGCAGGATGCTGCAGGTGGCGTAGACCAGCCGGCCACCCGGCTTGAGCAGGCGTGCCGCGCTGGCCAGGATGGCGGCCTGCTTGACGGTCATCTCCTGCACCGCCTGCAGGTTCTGGCGCCATTTCAGGTCCGGGTTGCGCCGCAGCGTCCCCAGGCCGGAGCAGGGTGCGTCCACCAGCACGCGGTCGAGCTTGCCGGCCAGGCGCTTGATGCGATCGTCGCGCTCATGGGCAATGGCGGCGGGGTGCACGTTCGAGAGGCCGCTGCGTGCCAACCGCGGCTTCAAGGCCTCCAGCCGGTGGGCCGAGGTATCGAAGGCATAGAGCCGGCCGGTGCTGCGCATGGCCGCACCGATGGCCAGCGTCTTGCCACCGGCACCGGCACAGAAATCGGCCACCATCTCGCCGCGCTTGGCCTCCAGCAGCAGGGCCAGCAGCTGCGAGCCTTCGTCCTGCACCTCGATGGCGCCGCGGGTGAAGGCATCGAGCTTGTTCAGGGGCGGTTTGCCCTCAATGCGCAGGCCCCAGGGCGAGTATGGCGTCGGCACGGCCTTGATGCCGGCGGCCTGCAATTCCTTCTGGACCGCCTCACGCTTGGCCAGCTGGGTGTTGACGCGCAGGTCCAGGCCAGCGCCCAGGTTGAGGCTGTCGACCAGCGGCCAGAAGCCGTCGCCCAGCTGCTCCTTGAGCGGTTGCACCAGCCAGTCGGGCAGGTTGTGGCGATGCCGGTCCATCAGCTCTTCCGGCTTGACCTGGTCGCACTGGTCGAGCCACTGCTTTTCCTGCTCGGTCAGCGCACTCTTGAGGAAATCGCGCGGACCGTAGAAGCCGAGGATGGCCAGACGCCGTTCTTTCGGGCCGCTGCCTGAGAGCGCCAACTGGTCGAACAGCAGCTTTTTGCGCAACACGGTGTAGACGGTTTCGGCCAGCGTGGCGCGCTCGCGCGGCCCCAGGCTGCGGTGGTCACGGAAAAAACGCGACACGATGGCGTCGGCCGGATGATCGAATTTGAGGGTGAGCCGGACGAGCTCGGAGCAGACGTCCAGCAGGGATTTGGGATGCATAGGGGAGAATTGTCCCATGCTTGAGGAAAAACTCCCCCCCTTGGTCGAAACCCGCCCCGGCATCTATCGCCACTACAAGAACCTGATGTACGAGGTGCTGGGCACGGTGCGCCACAGCGAGACACTGGAGCCGATGACGCTGTACCGCGCGCTCTATGGCGAGCGTGGCCTGTGGGTGCGGCCGGCGGCGATGTTTGGCGAAGAGGTGGTGATCGACGGCGTGCGGCAGCCGCGTTTCACCTGGGTTTCAGAACAAAATCAGCAGCAAGCTCCCGAAGAACCTGCGCAATAAGCTATTGTTTTTGCAGCAGTTCGGCCACCGCCCGCGGGTAGATGAGGTGTTCCTGCGTCAGCACGCGCGCCGCCAGCGTGTGCTCGTCGTCGTCCGGCAGCACCGGCACCACGGCCTGCGCCAGGATGGGACCGTGGTCGAGTTCGGCGGTCACCTGGTGCACGGTGGCGCCGGCGAACTTGCAGCCGGCTTCGATCGCGCGCTGGTGCGTGTGCAGGCCCGGGAAGGCGGGCAGCAGCGAGGGATGGATGTTGAGCAGCCGACCCTCGTAATGACTCACAAAACCGGGCGTGAGAATGCGCATGAAGCCGGCCAGCACCACCAGCGCCGGCTGGTACGCATCGATGACGGCCATCAGCGCGGCGTCGAAGGCTTCGCGCGAGTCGTAGCGCTTGTGGTCCAGCACCTCGGTGGCGATGCCCTGCTCGCGGGCGAACAGCAACCCCTTGGCATCGGCCTTGTTGCTGAGGACGGCGGCCACGCGAGCCCCCAGTTTGTCTTGCCAGCGCTCGCGCTCGGCGGTCTTGACGATGGCGGCCATATTGGAGCCGCCGCCGGAAATCAGGATGACGATGTTTTTCATTTCTTGCTTCTGAGCCAGACCGGATTGTGCACGGCCAGACGCCCCGACCGCAAAGATGCCGCACAGGGAACACCGCAGGCCCGGCTCCGGGGCGCGCCTCTCCTCTGTCGCGGTTTGGACAGGCGGATGCGAACGATCGTGCTAAAAATGCAAACTTGAGCTCGCGAAATGAATCAGCGCAGCCTGTTTGGAGACCCTCTATGGATTTGGCATTTACCCCTGAAGAGCAGAAGTTCCGCGAAGACATCCGCGCCTGGGTGCGCGACAACCTGCCGGCCGAGATTGCCCACAAGGTGCACAACGCCCTGCACCTGACGCGCGACGATATGCAGCGCTGGGCCAAGATCCTGGGCAAGAAGGGCTGGCTCGGCTGGGGCTGGCCCAAGCAGTTCGGCGGCCCGGGCTGGAACGCGGTGCAGAAGCACCTGTTCGAAGAAGAATGCGCCCTGGCCGGCGCGCCGCGCGTGGTGCCCTTCGGGCCCGTGATGGTGGCGCCCGTCATCATGGCCTTCGGCAGCCCGGAGCAGCAGCAACGTTTCCTGCCCGGCATCGCCAGCGGCGAAGTCTGGTGGAGCCAGGGTTACAGCGAACCGGGCTCCGGTTCCGACCTGGCTTCGGTCAAGACCCGCGCCGAACGCAAGGGCGACAAGTACATCGTCAACGGCCAGAAGACCTGGACCACGCTGGGCCAGTACGGCGAATGGATCTTCTGCCTGGTGCGCACCAGCAACGAGGGCAAGCCGCAGACCGGCATTTCCTTCCTGTTGATCGACATGAAGTCGCCCGGCGTCACCGTGCGCCCGATCAAGCTGCTCGACGGCGAGTGCGAGGTCAACGAGGTGTTCTTCGACAACGTCGAAGTGCCGGCCGAGAACCTGATCGGCGAAGAAAACAAGGGCTGGACCTACGCCAAGCACCTGCTCTCGCATGAGCGCACCAACATCGCCGATGTCAACCGCGCCAAGCGCGAACTGGAGCGCCTGAAACGCATCGCCAAGGCCGAAGGCGTCTACGACGACGTGCGTTTCCGCGACGAGATCGCCAAGCTGGAAGTGGACGTGGTGGCCCTGGAGATGCTGGTGCTGCGCGTGCTCTCGGCCGAGAAGTCCGGCAAGAACTCGCTCGACATCGCCGGCCTGCTGAAGATCCGCGGCAGCGAAATCCAGCAGCGCTACAGCGAACTCATGATGCTGGCCGCCGGCCCTTATGCCGTGCCGCTGATCCGCGAGGCGATGGAAGCCGGCTGGCAGGGCGACTATCCCGGCGGCCTGCTGGCCAATGCCCCGCTGGCCTCGACCTACTTCAACATGCGCAAGACCACCATCTACGGCGGCAGCAACGAAGTGCAACGCAACATCGTCGCGCAGACGATTCTCGGCTGATCGCAGCAGGAACAGGAGAACAACATGGATTTCGATTTCACCGACGACCAGCAGCAACTGCGTGACGCCGTGCACAAATGGGTGGAGAAGGGCTACAGCTTCGAACGCCGCCGTGCCACGGAAGCTGCGGGCGGTTTCTCGCGCGAAGCCTTCAACGAACTGGCTGAGCTCGGCCTGTGCGGCCTCTACATCCCGGAAGATGACGGCGGCCTCGGCATGGGCCCGGTCGACGGCATGGTGGTGATGGAAGAGCTGGGGCGCGGCATCGTGCTCGAACCGCTGGCGCACAGCCTGATCGCCGGCGGCGTGCTCGCCGGCTACGCGGGTGCCGAACTCAAGGCAGCCTGGCTGCCGCGCATCGCCTCGGGCGAGGCGCTGGTGGTGCTGGCGCAGCAGGAGCGCCGTGCACGCTACAAGCTCGATGTGTGCGATGCCCAAGCAACCCAGACCGCCAATGGCTGGACCGTTTCCGGTACCAAGAACGTGGTGCCGGCCGGCGACCAGGCCGACGCCTTCCTGGTGCCGGCCAACGCGAACGGCAAGATCGCCCTGTTTCTGGTCGAACGCAGCGCTGCCGGCGTCACCACGCGCGGTTACGGCACGCAGGACGGCGGCCGCGCGGCCGACGTGGTGCTGGCCAATGCGCCGGCGCAACTGGTCACGCTGGAGGGCCTGACGGCGCTGGAGCACGCGGTGGACATCGGCATTGCCGCCACCTGCGCCGAAGCGGTCGGCGTGATGGACCAGACGCTGGCGGCCACGCTGGAATACCTGAACACACGCAAGCAGTTTGGCGTGGTAATCGCCAGCTTCCAGGCCTTGCGCCACCGCGTCGCCGACATGAAGATGCAGCTGGAACTGGCGCGCTCGATGAGCTACTACGCCAGCCTCAAGCTCAATGCCCCGGCGGAAGAGCGCCGCCGCGCCATGGCGCGTGCCAAGTACCAGTTGGGCCAGTCGATGCGTTTTGTCGGCCAGCAGGCGGTGCAGCTGCACGGTGGCATCGGCGTGACCGACGAGCTCATCGTCAGCCACTACTTCAAGAAGCTGACGCAACTGGAAATGACCTTCGGCGACAGCCTGCACCAGCTGGGCGAGGTGTCGGCGCGCATGCAGGAGACGGCCGGCGTATTTGCCTGAACGGGGCACACCCCCAGGCTGCGCGCACTTCGTGTCGCTACGCCCCCCCCTTGCAGGGGGCGACACCAGCGGCCCGGCAAAGCCGGTTCCGCGGTGTCCTGCGATCAAACTGCTCGCGCGTTGCGAAGCCCGGGAAAGGCTGATCTATCCAGTCGCGACTCAGGTGAGCAGGCGCGAGGACTTGGGCACGTGGGCCATCAGGAACTCCATCTGGTCCGCCAGGATGCGGCGGTTGCGCAGAATGAAGTCCTCCCACAAGCTGGGCACGTAGGGCGCATAGAGCAGGGGCATGTTGGCCTGCTCGGGGGTGCGGTGGCTCTTGCGGTGGTTGCAGGCGCGGCAGGCGGTGACTACGTTCATCCAGTGGTCCTGCCCGTTCTGCGCGAACGGGATGATGTGCTCGCGCGTCAGCTCGGACTCGTGAAAAGGGTCGCCGCAGTAGGCACAGATGTTGCGGTCGCGGATGAACAGCTTGCTGTTGGTCAGGCTGGGCCGCAGGTTGAAGGGGTTGATCGTGGGCACGCCCTTGGTGCCGATGATGCTGTTGACGGCGATGATGGACTGCTGGCCGGTGATGGCGTTGTGCCCGCCATGGAACACCGCCACTTCGCCGCCGGACTCCCAGCGCACCTCATCGGCGGCGTAGTGCAGCACCGCCTCTTCGAGCGAAATCCACGACTGGGGCAAGCCCTGGGCCGACAGCTTCAAGACTTTCAAAACACGCCTCCTGACCGGTCACAAAAACCATTCATACGGAACGCTTGCGTCTGTGGCAGCCGGCCGGGCCATGCTGCCTCGCCATGGGTCACAATATACCCTGTTTTCATGACAAATTGGCGGCAGTTGCTTTACGTTACAGCGCCGCCTGCTATCAAAACGATATCAAACCGATGAAGGTCTTCCGCGGCTTCCACCACCCCGGCATCGCCCCGGCCTGTGCTTTGACCATCGGCAATTTCGATGGCGTGCACCGCGGCCACCAGGCCATGCTGGCGCTCTTGCGCAGCGAGGCGCAGCAACGCGGCGTGCCGAGTTGCGTGCTGACTTTCGAGCCGCACCCGCGCGACTATTTCGCCGGCATCGCCCACAAACCCGAAATTGCACCGGCGCGTGTGGGCACGTTGCGCGACAAGCTGACCGAGCTGGAACGCTGCGGCGCAGACCAGACCGTGGTGCTGCCCTTCGATGCGCAACTGGCCGCGCTCTCACCGCAGGCCTTCATCGACCAGGTGCTGGTGCAGGGCCTGGGCGCGCGCTATGTGCTGGTGGGCGACGACTTCCGCTTCGGCGCCAAACGCGCCGGCGACTACGCCATGCTCGATGCCGCCGGCGTAGCCTGCGGTTTCGACGTGGCCCGCATGAACAGCTACGAAGTGCATGGCCTGCGCGTGTCCAGTTCGGCCGTGCGCGCGGCACTGGGTGAGGGCCGCATGGCGGACGCGGCGCGCCTGCTGGGCCACCCGTACCACATCTCGGGCCACGTGGTGCACGGCCGCAAGCTCGGGCGCGAACTGGGTTTCAAGACCCTGAACCTGCGCTTTGCCCACTGGAAACCGGCCGCCAGCGGCATCTTTGCCGTGCTGGTACACGGCCTGACCGAGCCACCGCCGGGCCGCCCCAAGGCGGCGAACGCCCCCTCGGGGGGCAGCGAGGACACGTCAGTGCCGAGCGTGGGGGCCTATGGCCAGCCGCTGCGCGGCGTGGCCAACCTGGGTGTACGCCCCTCGCTCGACCCCAATGATGTGAACGGCGGGCGCGTGCTGCTGGAGACCCATTGCCTGGACTGGCCCCCCGCCCTGGGCGCCGAGGGGGCCTACGGTAAAATCATCCGCGTGGAACTGCTGCACAAACTGCACGACGAGCTCAGATACGACAGTCTGGACGCCCTGACAGCGGGGATAACCAAGGACTGCGACGACGCACGGGCGTTTTTTGCCTCCATGCACGCCGAGACGCACCGGCAGACGACGCGCGACCGAATTTAGACGATCTGTCTCGACCGTCCTTGCCCTTGGACCAAGCTCAGGGCAGACGGCTTACCTCTTGTGGCCCCAACCTGTGCGTTCGGGCCGAGCTTGTCGAAGCCCTCACAACACCATCGCCATGTCTGACACCAAAACCGACAAACCGGATTACCGCAACACCCTGAACCTGCCCGACACCCCCTTCCCCATGCGCGGCGACCTGCCCAAGCGCGAACCGGGCTGGGTCAAGGAGTGGGAAGACAAAGGACTCTACAAGCAGCTGCGCGCCTCGCGCGCTGGCAAGCCCAAATTCGTGCTGCACGACGGCCCGCCCTATGCCAACGGCCAGATCCACATCGGCCACGCCGTCAACAAGGTGCTGAAGGACATGATCGTCAAGGCGCGCCAGCTCAAAGGCCTGGACGCCATCTACGTGCCGGGCTGGGACTGCCACGGCCTGCCGATCGAGAACGCCATCGAGAAACTGCATGGCCGCAACCTCTCCCGTGATGTGGTGCAGGCCAAGAGCCGCGCCTTCGCCACCGAGCAGATCGCCGGCCAGATGGCCGACTTCAAGCGTCTCGGCGTGCTTGGCGAGTGGGACAACCCGTACCGCACGATGGACTTCGGCAACGAGGCCAACGAGATCCGCGCCCTCAAACGCATCATGGAGCGCGGCTTCGTCTACCGCGGTCTGAAGCCGGTCTACTGGTGCTTCGACTGCGGCAGCTCGCTGGCCGAGTTCGAGATCGAGTACCAGGACAAGAAGAGCACCACACTGGATGTAGGCTTCGAATGCGCCGAACCCGACAAGCTGGCCGCAGCCTTCGGCCTGCCCAAGCTGGACCAGCCGGCTTTTGCGGTGATCTGGACCACCACCGCCTGGACCATCCCCGCCAACCAGGCGCTCAACCTGAACCCCGAGCTGGAGTACGCGCTGGTGCAGACCGAGCGCGGCCTGCTGCTGCTGGCGGCCGTGCTGGTCGACAAGTGCATGGAGCGCTACCAGCTCACGGGCGCGGTGCTGGCCACCACGCTGGGCAAGAACCTCGGACTGATCAACTTCAAGCACCCGCTGTACGACGTCGATGCGGGCTACCGCCGCTTCAGCCCGGTGTACCTGGCCGACTACGCCACCGCCGAGGACGGCACCGGTCTGGTCCACTCTTCGCCCGCCTACGGCGTGGACGACTTCAACAGCTGTGTCGCCCACGGCATGGTTTTTGATGACATCCTGAACCCGGTGCAAGGCGATGGTCGCTACGCACCCGACTTCCCGCTCTTCGGTGGCCTCAACATCTGGAAGGCGGTGCCGGTGGTGATCGAAGCGCTGCGCAATGCCGGCCGCCTGTTCGCCACCCACGACATCACGCACAGCTACCCGCACTGCTGGCGCCACAAGACGCCGGTGATCTACCGTGCCGCCGCCCAGTGGTTCGTGCGCATGGACGAGGGTGAGGGCGTGTTCACCAAGGACAAGGCCCCCAAGACGCTGCGCCAGGTGGCGCTCGCCGCCATCGAGGAAACCGGCTTCTTCCCCGAAAATGGCAAGGCCCGCCTGCGCGACATGATCGCCGGCCGGCCCGACTGGTGCATCTCGCGCCAGCGCAACTGGGGCGTGCCCCTGCCCTTCTTCATCCACAAGGACAGCGGCGAGCTGCACCCGCGCACCATGGCCATCATGGACCAGGCCGCCAGCATGGTGGAGGCCGGCGGCATCGAGGCCTGGAGCAAGGTCACGGCCGAGGAGATCCTGGGCGCCGCCGACGCCGTGCACTACACCAAGGTCAACGACATCCTGGACGTCTGGTTCGACTCCGGCACCACGCACTTCCACGTGCTCAAGCACAGCCACGCCGCCCAGTCCACCTGGCCGGCCGACCTCTACCTGGAAGGGCATGACCAGCACCGCGGCTGGTTTCACTCCTCGCTGCTGACCGCCTGTGCCATGTACGACCACGCGCCCTACAAGGGCCTGCTGACGCACGGCTTCACCGTGGACGGCCAGGGCCGCAAGATGAGCAAGAGCGTGGGCAATGTGGTGGCGCCGCAGCAGATCAGCGAGAAGATGGGCGCCGAGATCATCCGCCTGTGGTGCGCCGCCACCGACTACTCGGGCGACCTCGGCATCGACGACAAGATCCTGGCGCGTGTGGTGGACGGCTACCGCCGCATCCGCAACACGCTGCGCTTCCTGCTCGCCAACGTGAGCGATTTCGATCCGGCCAAGGATGCCGTACCGGCCGACCAGCTGCTGGAGATCGACCGCTATGCCCTGTCGCGCGCGGCCGAACTGCAGGCCGACATCCTGGCGCACTACGAGGTCTACGAGTTCCACCCGGTGGTGGCCAAGCTGCAGGTCTACTGCTCGGAAGACCTCGGCGCCTTCTACCTGGACGTGCTGAAGGACCGCCTCTACACCACGGCACCGAAGTCGCTGGCGCGCCGCAGCGCCCAGACCGCACTGTGGCAGATCACGCATGCCATGCTGCGCTGGATGGCACCGTTCCTGAGCTTCACCGCCGAGGAAGCCTGGAAGGTGTTCGGCAATTCCGATTCGATCTTCATGGAAACCTATTCGGCGCTGGGTACACCCGACGCCGCACTGCTCACCAAGTGGAACCGCATCCGCGAGATCCGCGACGTGGTCAACAAGGACATCGAGGCGCTGCGTGCCGACGGCAAGGTCGGCGCCTCGCTGCAAGCTGAAGTGACGCTCACCGTTGGCGCCGACGACCACGCCCTGCTGGCCAGCCTGGGCGAGGACCTGAAGTTCGTTTTCATCACATCCGCTATCAAATTGGTAGCTGGCGACGCCATATCCACGAGCGTAGAGGCCTCAAAACATGCCAAATGCGAGCGCTGCTGGCACTACCGCGACGATGTCGGTCACGATGCGACCCACCCGACGCTGTGCGGCCGCTGCACCAGCAACCTGCACGGCGCCGGCGAAACAAGAAAGGTTGCCTGATGGCCTCACGCAAACCGCAAGGTACCGGCGGCATGCTGCAGTGGCTTGGTCTGGCCTTCATCCTGCTGCTGGCCGACCAGTTCTCCAAGGTGCTGATCCTGGGCTACTACCACCTGGGTGAAAGCACCTACGTCACGAGCTTTTTCAACATCGTGCGCGTGCACAACAGCGGCGCGGCCTTTTCCTTTCTGGCCAGCGGCTCGGGCTGGCAACGCTGGTTTTTCGTCGGCATCGCGGTGGCTGCGGTGGTCTTCATCCTGTTCATGCTGCGCTCGCACGCCGGCCAGCGGCTGTTTTCCTTCGCCCTGGCCTGCATCCTGGGCGGCGCCGTCGGCAACGTGATCGACCGCCTGCTGCACGGCTACGTGATCGACTTCCTCGACTTCCACCTGCGCGGCTGGCACTTCCCGGCCTTCAACGTGGCCGACAGCGCCATCACCATCGGCGCGGCCTGCCTGATCCTGGACGAACTGCTGCGGGTGCGACGCAGCAGATAAAAACACCTCACGAGGAGACCTCATGCAAGCACCCGAGAGCACCGTCAACCCCGTTCTGCTCGACCGCATGAGGTACCGGGCCGACCCGCTGGCCGATACCACGGTCAGCCGCATCCTCGGCCCCTGGCACGAAGTGGCGGCCACCAGCAGCAGCGACGATGCCCTGCGCACCAACGCCGCGCAATGGCAGCGGCTCGGTGCCGTCAACCGCCTGTTCGGCAAATGGCAGGACAACCGCAGCCTGATCGGCTGGCGCGTTGAAGACCGCGACACACCGCCCGAGATTGCCGCCCTGCTGGAAGACTACGTGCGCACAGCGCAGGTGCTGCCGGCCTGGGCCGACCCGGCCAAGATCACGCGTGCCGAGGAACTGTTCATCGACTTCGGCGTGCTGTCCTGCCTGCTGCTGTTCTGCTCCAGCCTGCCCGAGTGCTACGTGATCCCCGACCTGTCGACCGTGCTGCACGCCAGCGGCCAGCTGGAGACGCGCACCGACCACCGCATCCGCGCCACCGCAGCCATGATCTTTCCGGTGATGATGCAAGGCGGCCTGACGGACCCGAAAGGCAGCGGGCTGGCGCAGATTCTCAAGGTGCGGCTGATCCACGCCACCATCCGCAACCTGATCCTGCGCGGCAACCCCGAGGCCGCGCTGCAGGCTTTCGAAGCCGACGGCCAGAATCCGGCGGCCCGCCGGGTGCTGCCGCTGGCATCCCTGCAGGCTTCGACCGACATGCAGCAGACCCTGTATGCCCACGGCTGGGACCTGGGCGACATGGGCCTGCCCTGCAACCAGGAAGAGCAGGCCTACACCCTGCTGACCTTCAGCTACGTCTTCCTGCGCAGCCTGCGCCGGCTCGGGCTGGGCCTGAGCCGTGCCGACGAGGAGGCCTACCTGCACACCTGGAACGTGGTGGGCCATGTGCTGGGCCTGCAGCGCGAGCTGATGGCCGACACCATGGCGCAGGCGGCCGAACTCTTTGCCGCCATGCAGGCGCGCGGTCGCGCCCGCCAGGTCGAGCCCGACAGCCGCCCGGCCCTGACACGCGCCCTGATGCAGACCATGGCGCAGGTGCTGCCGCTGCGCGTGCTCAAGCCCTTCCCTGTGCTGCTGACCCACTACCTCTGCGGCCGCACCACGGCCAAGGCGCTGGGCTTGCGCCAGCAGGTGCCCTGGTTGTCGCGCCTGCTGTTTGCCGCCGGCATGCTTGTCATCCGCGCCATCGACAGCACGGTACGCCTGGTCGTGCCCGGTTTTTCACTGTCGCGCCTGTTCACCCGCCTGCTGGGCGATCGCCTGATGGCGCAGATCCTGCTGGACCAGACCCGCCCGCTCAAGCTGCCGGGCACCCTGCTCAACCAGGTCCAGACCATGGTGGTCAACTGGCGCGCCAAGCCCAAAGCGGCGCGCTGAAACCAGCAAACAAAAACGGCCGCAGGGAGTTGCTCCCTGCGGCCGTTTGCATGCCCTGACCTGCGTTCAACCTTTGGTGGGGTAACGGTTGGGATAGAGCTCGTTGAGCTTCTTGCCGGTACCGAGATCGACGATGTCGCCGGTGCGCCGGGCTTCCCGCAACTCGGCATTGACATCAGCACGGCTGCGGCTCGGCGCAGCCGCCTTGGCCGGATAACGGTTGGGATAGATCTCATTGAGCTTTTGGCCGGTACCGAGATCGGCGATGTCGCCGGTGCGCTGGGCTTCCAGCAGCTCGGCATTGACTTCCGCACGGCTGCGGCTCGGTGCCGCCACCTTGGCCGGGTAACGGTTGGGATAGAGCTCGTTGAGCTTCTGGCCGGTGCCGAGATCGACGAGGTCACCGCTGCGCTGGGCTTCCAGCAGTTCGGCCTGGACTTCGGCGCGTGTCTTGGCGGCGGCCGGACCGGCCGCCAGGGCGTTGCCGGCGGCCAGTGCTGCCAGGGCCAGGGTGATGACGGCGGTGTATTTGCTGTTCATGGTGAATTTCCTTTCGAAGACAAACAAAGTTTTCTGGGCATGGCAGGAAATTTCTTCCTCATCTGTCCAGCCTCGGTGATTCACTATTTGTTTCGAATCATCGATGGAATGAACTTTATGACGTCCTTATTTCAAGAAAAACAGCGTTTATTTCAAATAACCATTTCTGATTTAGCAATAAAATGATTCTTGAATTTCAGCAAGAGGTACCTCATGGACCGGCTCCAATCCATGCGCGCGTTTCAGCGCGTGGTCGAAGAAGGCAGTTTTGCCGGCGCCGCCCGCGCCCTGGACATGTCGCCGGCCGTCGTCACGCGTCTGGTGGCGGACCTGGAGCAGAGCCTGGGCACGCGGCTGCTGCACCGCACGACACGCAAACTCTCGTTGACCGAAGCCGGCAATGAGTACGGCGCACGGCTGCACAGCATCCTGCAGGACATCGAGGAAGCCGAAATGGCGGCAGCGGCCCACAGCAAGGAGCTGCAAGGCACGGTGCGCGTGCTGAGCACGCCGACCATGGCCTCCTACTTCATCGCCCCCAACATCGCGCGCTGGCGTGAACGCCAGCCCAAGCTGATGCTCGACCTGGCCATCGACACGCGTCCGCTGTCGCGCCTCGAGGCTTTCGATCTGGCGGTGATGGCGGCAGACGAAGGGTTTGATGCCAATGTGGTCGCCCGCCCGCTGGGCACGAGCGATCTGATCCTGTGCGCGTCCCCCGGCTACCTGCAACGCCATGGTCTGCCGCGCACGCCGGAGGATCTGATGCAGCACGCCTACCTCAAGACCGCTGAACTGCCCGGCCAGGATCAGGCCGACCGCCGGCTGCGACTGGAGCCGGCCTCGGCCAGCATGCCGGCACCCGATCCGCTGGAAATTCCCGTGACGCCGGTGCTGCGCAGCCAGACCTTCGACGTCCTGCAGCAGGCCGGGCTCGATGGAGTCGGCTTCTTCGCCGCCTCCGAACTGATGGCCAGGCCGTTCCTGAGCAACGGGCAACTGGTACGACTGCTACCCGACTGGATACTGGGGCGCGTGACCGCCTACGCCGCCTTGTCCACGCGCAAGTTCATGCCGGCCAAAACACGGGCCTTCCTCGACTTTCTGGTCGAACGCGCCTCGGCCTTGAACTAGGACCTGTTCGCACCTGCAAAAATAGCGTTCACAGGCCCTACGGCTTGTGCAGCAATGGCGTGCACGGCTGCGTCCGCAGCAAGTTGGCCAGCAAAGTGCGCAGCTTGCCGGCGGCCAGCGGCTTGTGCAGCAGCGGATAACCCGACTCCCGAGCTTCGCGCAGGCGCTCCGGATCGGTGTCGCCGGTGAGAATCGCCGCTGGCACCTGCCGGCCGCAATGGTCGCGAATCAGGCGGATCGCCTCCACCCCGGTACGCCCCTCCCGCAGGCGATAGTCGACCAGCATCACATCCGGCTGGAATCCCGTGCTGCGCAGCAGATGGAGCGCCTCGTCGGCAGACTCCGCCGTCACCACCGCATAGCCCCAGTTCTCCAGCAGTCTGGCGGCAGACAGCCGGATGGACTGATCGTCATCCACCAGCAGGACCGAGGCGTCCAGGGACTGGCCATACATCACTTGCGCTTCGACAGCCGGCCTGGCGCCCGGCCGGCCCAGAGGCACCGTCACGGCGAACATGGAGCCGTACTGCGCTTGCGAACGCAAGGTCAGCGGATGCTTGAGCATGCGCGCCAGGCCATCCACGATGGCCAGCCCGAGGCCCAGGCCCTTGTAACGGTCGCGCTCCGGATTGCCGAGCTGCACGAACTCGTTGAAGATTTCCTTTTGCTGATGGGCCGCAATACCGATACCGGTGTCGTGCACCTCGATGCGCAGATTACCCGCCTGGTGCCGGCATCCCAGCAGAATTTTTCCCTTCTTCGTGTACTTGATCGCATTGCTCATGAAGTTGCGCACGATCCGCTCCAGCAGGATGGGATCGCTGCGTACCCAGGCCGAGCTCATGACGACGCGGCAGCACAGTCCGTGGGCCAGGGCCTGTGGCACGAAATCATCGGCCATGCGCTGGAGCAGGTCGGCCACGGGAAAGTCGCGCACCATCGGCTGGGTCGCAGCGGCATCGATTTTCGAAAAATCCAGCAAGGCGCTGAGCAGGTCGCTGAACTCACGGCCCACGGCCCGGATGTTGCCGACCAGGGAACGACTGGGGTGTTCCTGCAATTCGTTTTCCAGCGTGGCGGAAAACAGTTCCAAGGCCTGCACCGGCTGGCGCAGGTCATGGCTGGCCGCCGCAAAAAAGCGTGTCTTGGCCATATTGGCCTGCTCGGCTCGCGTCTGCGCCGCCTCGGCCAGCTCCTTCTGCCGGATCAGCTCCTGGATCAGGAGCTGATTGCGAAAGCGCAAGTGGATCGATTCGAGCAGGCCGCTCTGGATTTTCCTCGCCAGCAACAGGTTGACCGGCAGGAACAACAGGCCAAACACGCCCACCGCGACGTAGATGAGTTCGAATTCAAGGATGCAGCGCAGGGAAAACGGCAGGATCACCGGCAGCAGGTAGGCCACATGCGCCGGCAGGTAGGCCGCATGCATCATGATCGAGCCGATCGACATGATGCCCAGCACGATGGTCAGGGCAAACAGCGCCAGCAATTGATGCTGAAAAAAAAGCAGGCCGGCCGCCCCCAGCAAAGCACCCGACAACAGCGACGTCACGACATACAGCCTGACCCAACGGACGGGATCGGACGCCGCACCCTGCCGGTGCCGGAAATACAGCTGCAACACCCAGCGCAGCACGCCCAGCACGAAGACGCCGGCCAGCCAGCCCAGCAGGATCTCGCGCGGCACGCCGCCGACCCACAGCATGCCCACCAGGCCGGCCGAAATGGCAAAGTTGCTGATGATGGCAAACGGCAGCTTGTCATACAGCTGTCCCACCTGTTCATGCAGGATCGCCGCCTGCGCCTGCGACTGCCCTGAACTGGACAGTTTCATGCCTCTGCCTCGCGCATTGATGTTCCTCCCGTGTGTTATCGGCTGCTAGCCCGAAAAGCTTAGCACGTGCATTCCCTGCCTAAAAGTTTTCAGCCGGCATGTCGAAAACACGAGAAGGTGCGGTCGGGCCCGACCGTGTTCGGGCCTGGCCCATCCAAAGGAACAGCAACACGCAGACATTGCCATGGGACTGGGATCAACACCAACGTCTCAGCACTGACCGTGCAACGCCAGCAGCGGGTACGGGCTCGACGCTGGCCACGACCCTGCAGCGGCTGTCCACCGGCATGCGCATCAACAGCGCACGCGACGATGCAGCCGGACTGGCCATCAGCGAGCGCATGACGGCCCAGATTCGCGGCAACAACATGGCGGCGCGCAATGCGAACGATGGCATCTCTTACCTCCAGACAGCCGATGGTGGCCTGGCAAGCGTCAGCGAGAACCTGATGCGCATGCGCGAACTGGCTGTTCAGGCCGGCAATTCCATGATGTCCGACTCCGACCGGCAGGCCTTGCAGGCGGAAGTCGACCAGCTGAAGCAGGAGGTCGACCGGATCTCCAGCAGCGCCAAATTCAACGGTGAGTTCATTTTCGACCAGGCACGCAACAGCGCGGTGGGTGACCTGACGCAACTGGCCGTACTGGATGGCCTGCGCAACGGCGGCTGGCTCACGGATGCAGAACGGCTGATCAGCGAACAGACGGCATCACCGCCGACGGCGCGCAGATGAGCATCGAGCTGACCTCCTTCACCGATGGCGCAGGCCAACACCGCACCGCAGCTGGTGTTGTCCCTGTTGCGCTTCTGAAGCCGCCTACAGCGTCAGGATGGTGCAGCCGGTGGTCTTGCGTGCTTCCAGGTCGCGGTGCGCCTGCTGCACCTGCTCCAGCGGGTAGCGCTGGTCGATCCGGATCTTGACCTTGCCGCTGACCACCACGTCGAACAGATCGTCGGCCATGGCCTGCGTGCTTTCGCGCGTGACGATGTGGCTGAACAGGGTCTGGCGCGTGACGTAGATCGAACCCTTGGCGCCAAGAATGCCCGGGGCGAACGGCGGCACTGCGCCGGAGGAATTGCCGAAGCTGGCCATCAGGCCGAAAGGCATCAGGCAGTCGAGCGACTTGTCCCAGGTGTCCTTGCCCACCGAGTCGTACACCACCTTCACGCCCCGGCCGCCGGTGATCTCCTTCACGCGCGGCAGGAAATCCTCTTTCGTGTAGTTGATCACATGCGCCGCGCCATGCGCCCGGGCCAACTCGCATTTGGCATCCGAACCGGCGGTGCCGATGAGCTGCAGGCCCAGCGCCTTGGCCCACTGGCAGGCGATCAGGCCGACGCCGCCGGCCGCGGCATGGAACAGCACGAAGTCGCCCGGCTGCAGGCCTTCGACCGGGCGGGTCTTCTTGAGCAGGTATTGCGCCGTCAGGCCCTTGAGCATCATGGCGGCACCGGTCTCGAACGAAATCGCGTCGGGCAGCTTGCACACACACTTGGCCGGCATCACGCGCACCTCGCAGTAGCTGCCGGGCGGCTGGCTGGCATAGGCGGCGCGATCGCCCACCTGGAGGTGCGTGACCCCCTCGCCCACCGCTTCGATGACACCCGAGGCCTCCATGCCGAGCTGCAGCGGCATGGGCAACTGGTACAGGCCGGAGCGCTGGTAGACGTCGATGAAGTTCAGGCCAACTGCCTTGTGGCGGATGCGGATCTCGCCCGGGCCGGGGTCGCCCACCGTCACGTCCACAATCCTGAGCTGCTCGGGGCCGCCGTTCTGGTCGATGCGCACGGCGCGCGATGCAATTTGTGTCATGCAATGTCTCCTGGAATGAATCGTGGAATTCTATTGTCGCGAATTGTCGCTGAACGTACGGCCACGAAGTAAAAACACCCATGACAGCAAAGGCCAGGACGTCTTGCTACAGTGCGGGCGATGCATGCACGCCTGACCCCCGCCACCGCCCTGCTCCTGATCATTCCACCGCTGATGTGGGCCGGCAATGCGGTCGTCGGCCGCATGGTGGGGCCGCTGGTGCCGCCGATGACGCTCAACCTGCTGCGCTGGCTGCTGGCTTTCGTGTTGCTGCTGCCGCTGGCGGCTGGCGTGCTGCGTCCGGGCAGCGGCCTGTGGACGCACTGGCGCCGCTTTGCCGTGCTGGGCCTGCTCAGCGTCGGCTGCTACAACGCTCTGCAGTACCTGGCCCTGCACACCTCCACGCCGATCAACGTCACGCTGGTGGCCGCCAGCATGCCGATGTGGATGCTGCTGATCGGCCGCCTGTTCTTCGGCGCACGGATTTCCCGCCGCCAGTTGCTGGGCGCCTGCCTGTCGATCAGCGGCGTGCTGCTGGTCCTGAGCCGCGGCCAGCTGGCTTCGCTCCTGAGCGTGCGCCTGGTACCGGGCGACCTTTACGTGCTGCTGGCCGCCATCGCCTGGGCCTGGTACAGCTGGATGCTGGCGCAACCGGCCAAGGACCCGGCGGGCATGCGTGGCGACTGGGCGGCCTTCCTGATGGCGCAAATCGTGCTCGGGCTGGGCTGGTCGGCCTTGTTCGCGGCCGGCGAGTGGCTGCTGACCGACGTGCACATCGCCTGGGGCTGGCCGCTGGCCGCTGCCCTGCTGTTCGTGGCCCTCGGGCCGGCCCTGCTGGCCTACCGTTGCTGGGGCGCCGGCGTGCAGCGCGCCGGGCCGGCGGCGGCGGCCTTCTTCTCCAACCTGACACCGCTGTTCGCCGCCGTACTGTCCTCGGCCCTGCTGGGCGAGTTGCCGCAGGTCTACCATGGCGCCGCATTTGCGCTGATCGTGGGCGGCATCGTGGTATCGTCACGACGTTGAGTCTCTGCCAATTGCCATTGCTGGAATTCGCCATGAAACCTGTCGCCATCAAGTCCCTGCTGCTGTCCATCTTCATCCTCCTGTCGGGATGCGCCACCACCTCAGGTGGCGACACCAGCGGTGGTTCCGGCACGATGAACGACCTGATCGTCAACACCCAGTTGCCGGCCGGCGCCAAGATCAACCACAGCCAGTCACTGATCATGGGCTCGGGCGAAAACTGGATCGGGCGCGTGGTGCTGGAACTGGGCCAGAACCCCAATGCCGCCTACAACTTCTTTCTCGAGCAGTACCCGCAGCAGGGCTGGACGCTGGTGAGTGCGGTGCGCGGCAAGAGCAGCCTGCTGGTCTTCACCAAGGCCGACCGCAGCGCCACCGTCGAGCTGACCGAAGCCGGCGTCATGGGCGGCTCGCTGGCCACGCTGACGGTCAGCCCCAAGAGCACCCTGCCGCCCCCGCCTGCTGCGGCACCAGTGCGCAGGTAGTCGGTACAGGCCGACCTCACACAGCGGCCTGACTTTTCTGTTTCCTCAGTAGGTACCCGGGTAGGCACCACCATCCGCCAGCACGTTCTGGCCGTTCATGTAGCCGGCCTGCTGGCTGCACAGGAAGGCACAGATGGCGCCGAACTCTTCGGCGCTGCCGAAGCGCTGCGCCGGAATCGTCTTCTTGCGCGCCTCGGCCACGGCATCGATGCTCTGGCCGGTTTTCTGGGCTGCCCCCACCATCGTGGCCTTGAGGCGGTCGGTCTCGAAGGCCCCCGGCAACAGGTTGTTGATGGTCACGCCCCGGGCTGCCAGCTTGGGGTTGCGCGCCACGCCGGCCACAAAGCCGGTCAGGCCGCTGCGCGCACCGTTGGACAGGCCCAGGATGTCGATCGGGGCCTTCACCGCGCTGGAGGTGATGTTGATGATGCGACCGAAACCACGCGCGGCCATGCCGTCCACGGTGGCCTTGATCAGCTCGATCGGCGTCAGCATATTGGCATCCACCGCCTTGATCCAGGTCTCGCGGTCCCAGTCGCGGAAGTCGCCGGGCGGCGGGCCGCCGGCATTGGTCACCACGATGTCGAAGTCCTTGCGCTGCGCGAAGATCGCCTCGCGGCCGGCAACGGTGGTGATGTCCGTGGCCACCGCCAGAACCTGCGTCCCCTTGGCCTCGGCCTTGAGCTGGTCGGCCGCGGCCTGCAGCGCCTCGGCACCGCGCGCCACGATCAGCACGTTGACGCCTTCGCGCACCAGTGCCTGGGCGCAGCCAAAACCCAGCCCCTTGCTGGCGCCGCCCACCAGCGCCCACTTGCCTGCGATTCCCAAATCCATAGCGATCCTCTCATTTCAAACAAAAATTTAGCCGATGATAAAGGCCCACTCATCACCACGTCCTATCCAGGGCACTCGCGGAACCGGCTTGGCCGGGCCGCTGAGTGCGCCCCCTCAAGGGGGGTGGCGTAGCGAACGCAGGGATCGGAGCCTGGGGGTGTTCATCTCCCTCTGCTGAAGACGAAGATGCCGGCCACCACCAGCACGGTGCCGGCCGCAATCCAGAGCGTGAAGGGTTCGCCCAGCAGCCACACACCCATCAGGATGGTGGACATCGGCCCGATCATGCCGACCTGCGCCGCCACACCGGCGCCGATGCGCTCGATGGCCATCATCACCAGCAGCACCGGCACCGCGGTGCAGGCGATGGCGTTGAGCAGCGAGAGCCAGATCACCGCGGACGCCACCTGCGCGGCAGAGAGCGGGCGCAGCAAGACGAACTGCAGGATGCAAAGAAGACAGGCCACGCTGGTCGCCAGCCCGACCAGGCGCAGCGAGCCCAGGCGCTGCACCAGCTCGCCGCTGTAGCTCAGGTACAGCGCATAGCTGATGGCGCTGAGGAAAACCAGCGACGAACCCCAGGCCACGTCGGCACCGGCCAGCGTCACCTCGCGACCGAACACCAGCAGCACGCCGGCGTAGCTGATCAACATGCCCCCGGCCTGTGCGCGGCTGATACGCCGTCCGTAGAGCAGAAAACCGATCAGCAGCACCAGGGTAGGTGTGAGGTAGAGAATGAGCCGCTCCAGCGAAGCGGAAATAAAGGCCAGTCCGGCGAAATCGAGGAAGCTGGCCAGGTAGTAGCCGCTGAAACCCAGGCCGAGCACGCCCAGCCAGTCACGCCGCGTCAGCGCTGCCTTGCCACGGCTGGACCACCAGGCCATGGCGGCGAACAGCGGCAGCGCGAACAACATGCGATACATGATGAGCGTGACCGCATCGACGCCATGGCGATAAGCCAGCTTGACGATGATCGCCTTGCCGCTGAAGGCAATGGCACCGAAGACAGCAAAAAGCAAGCCGAATGCTACGTTTTTAGTAGCACTTTGCGCAGGTTTCACAAGGGCCAGAGTCGAATTTCGTTAACAACTTTCGCCCACCGGTCAGAACCCGGCCGCCAGCCCGTCGCGTCGTGCATCGCTGGCCGCCACATAACCCTGCACCTTCGGGTCGCCGGCGCGCCAGATGAACTGGCCGGCGCCGAAGTCCTGGTAGGAGTCGTTGATGACCTCCATGCGGTGGCCGCGCTCGGCCAGGCCCTGCACTGTGGCCAGGTTCATGTTGGCTTCGACGTTGATCTCCAGCCCGGCGTTGTAGCGCCAGCGCGGCGCATCACAGGCCGCCTGCGGGTTCTGGCCGTAGTCCAGCATGCGCACCAGGGTCTGCATGTGGCCCTGCGGCTGCATGTTGGCGCCCATGACGCCGTAGCTCATGACCGGCTGGCCGTCCTTGGTCAGAAAGGCCGGAATGATGGTGTGAAAGGGGCGCTTGCCCGGCGCCACCAGATTGGCTGGGTTGTGGCCCTGGGCGTCGAGGCTGAAGCCGTGGCCGCGATTCTGCAAGCTGATGCCGAAGCTCGGCTCGACGCAACCGGAGCCGAAGCCCATGTAGTTGCTCTGGATGAAGCTGACCATCATGCCGTTCTCGTCGGCCGCCGTCAGGTAGATGGTGCCGCCCTTGACCGGGTTGCCGGCCTTGAAGTCCTGTGCCTTCTTCATGTCGATCAGCTTGGCGCGCGACGCCAGGTAGGCGTCGTCCAGCATCTGCTCGGCCGTCACTTCCATGCTGGCGGGCTCGGCCACGTAGCGGTAGACGTCGGCAAAGGCCAGCTTCATGGCTTCGATCTGCAGGTGCTGCGAGTCGACGCTGTCCACCGGCAGCGAGCCCAGGTCGAACTTGTCGAGGATGCCCAGGGCGATCAGCGCCGCAATGCCCTGGCCGTTGGGCGGGATCTCGTGCAGGGTGTAGCCGCGGTAGTTTTTGCCGATGGGCTTGACCCACTCCGGCTTGTAAGCAGCAAAGTCGCTGGCCTTGAGACTGCCGCCGTGCTGCGCGGCGAACTTCTCGATCGCCTGCGCAATCTCGCCACCGTAGTAGGCCTGGCCTTTGGTCTCGGCGATGGCGCGCAGGCCGCGTGCCGCCGCCTTGAACTGGAACAGCTCGCCCACTTGTGGCGCCCGGCCCCAGGGCAGGAAGGACTGCGCAAAACCCGGCAGGCCTTGCAGCTCGGGCGTGGCCGCGGCCCACTTCTGCTGCACCACCACCGGCAGCAGGTAACCGCGCTCGGCAATCTCGATCGCCGGCTCCATCAGGTCGGCGAAGGGCAGCTTGCCGAAACGTTCGCTCATGGCGACCCAGCCGGCCACCGCGCCGGGCACGGTGACGGCATCGATGCCGCGCTTGGGCGGGTTCTTCGCATCATCACCGTACTTGCGTTTGAAATATTCCGGCGTCCAGCTCTGCGGCGCACGGCCGGAAGCGTTCAGGCCGTGCAATTCCTTGCCGTCCCACAGAATGCAGAAGGCATCGCTGCCCAGGCCGTTGCTGACCGGCTCGGTGATGGTGATGGCCGCTGCCGCGGCAATGGCGGCATCCACCGCGTTGCCGCCCTTGTAGAGCATGCGCAGGCCGGCCTGCGCCGCCAGCGGGTGAGAAGTGGAAACAACGTTGCGAGCGAAGACCGGCAGACGGGTGGAAGTATAGGGGTTGGTGTAGTTGAAGTTCATGGTGGGTTCAGTCATGCATGCTCAATCGAGCGTGATCTTGCGCTCGGCAATGATCTTTTTCCATTTCACGGTCTCGCTCCGGACCAGGGCGGCAAAAGCCTGCGGCGTGCCGCCGACGGGTTCGGCCCCCAGGCGGGCGAAGCGTTCCTTCAGTTCGGGCTCGGCCAGCGCGGCATTGACCGCCTGGTTGAGCCGGGCCGTGAGATCGGCCGGCAGCCCTTTGGGACCATAGAGGCCGAACCAGGTGACGGACTCGAAACCCGGCAGCACGTCGGACACCGCCGGCACACCCGGCGCCAGCGTGGTGCGCTTGAGGCTGGTGACGCCCAATGCACGCAGCTTGCCTTCCTTGACGTGCGGCAAGCCGGAGACCAGCGAGTCGATCAACAGGTCGAGTTTGCCGCTGATCAGGTCGGGCATGGCCAGCCCGGTGCCGCGGTAGGGAATGTGGACCAGGTAGGTGCCCGACTCGGCCTTGAAGTACTCGGTGGTCAGGTGCACGATGCCGCCGTTGCCGCTGGAGGCGTAGTTCAGGCGTCCCGGGTTCTTGCGCGCGTAGTCGACGAACTCGCGCAGCGTCCTGGCCGGCGAGGACAGCGGCACCAGCACGATGTTGGGCGAGGTCGCCACCTGGGCGATGGGCGTGAAGTCCGTTTCGACGTGGTACAGGATGCGCGGGTTGATAGCCGGCCCGATGCTGTGCGTGCTCGAGGTTGTCAGCAGCAGCGTGTAGCCGTCGGGTGCGGCCTTGGCGCCGGCATCGGCGCCGATGGTGCCGCCGGCACCGGGCCGGTTGTCCACCACCACCGGCTGGCCGAGCTTCTTGCCCAGCTCCTGCGACAGCGCACGCGACAGGATGTCGGTCGCGCCACCGGCCGGGAACGGCACCAGCAGACGGACCGGCTTGGCCGGATAGGTCTGGGCCGCAGCCGGCAGGCCGATGCACAGGGCGGCCAGCAGCAGGCCATACAGGGATTTAACTCTCATGGCCGTCATGCCCCACGATCTTGCGATGCAGTTTGCGCAGCGACCACCAGACGGCAAAACCGACCAGCGGCACCGCCAGCGCCGCCGTGGTCTCGCCGGACAGCGGCCAGCCCAGGCTGTGCGCGCCCTTGGCCAGGTAGCTCACCAGGCCGACGATGTAGTAGGTGATGGCCGCCACCGACAGGCCCTCGACCGTGGACTGCAGCTTGAGCTGCAGGTCCTGGCGCTGGTTCATGGTGGCCAGCAGGGCCTGGCTGCTCTGCTGCTGCTCGATCTCGACGCGCGTGCGCAGCAGGTTGCTGATACGCGAGACGCGTTGCGACAGCGCATCCTGCCGGCGCGTGACCCAGTCGCAGGTGCTGCGCGCCGGCGACAGGCGCCGGTCCATGAACTCGCGGATGGTCTGCATGCCGACCAGCCGGCTCTCGGTGATGTCGTCGATGCGCTTGTCGACCAGTTCGAAATAAGCGGTGCTGGCGGAAAAGCGCGAATGGGTGGACGCGTACTGGCTCTCCACCTTCCCCGCCAGCTTGGTCAAGCGATCGAGCAGGCGCGGCTCGTCGTTGCGCGTGGCAGTGCGGATGGACTCGGCCAGCTCGGCCAGCTCGCGTTCTGCCGATCCCAGGATGCTGGAAGCCTCACGTGCTGCCGGCAGGCCCAGCAAGGCGGCCATGCGATAGGTTTCTATTTCCAGTAGCCGCTGCACCAGCCGGCCCAGGCGGCGCGGTGTCATGTGTGCCCCGGCATCGGCCGTACTGCCGAGCGGATCGACGAACAGCAAAATGCGCGAGAAACCGTCGGCATGGATGGCGAAATCGGTGTAGACCTCGCCGGCGCCGCCGGCCACGCCGGAGGCCACCAGCGAGTCCTCGTGCAGCACGTGGCGTACCAGGCCGCCGGCCCCGTCCTGCTTGGGCAGCGCCCACAAGTGCAGGCTGGCTAGGCACTGGCCCGGCAAGGCAGCGAACCAGTCCTGCGGCACCACCTCAAGAGCCGGCTCGGGCTCGTCGCCGGCGTAGCTGGCCGAGGGCAGCACGCGCAGGAACGTCCAGGAAACGAACTCGGTATGCAGCTCCCAGCGCAAACGGAACGGCCCGACGTCCATGCGGAAATGCGTGGTGTGGGCATCGGGGAGCGGCAGATGGTGGTCGCGCAGCAGCGCCACCACATGGGCGCGGCTGGCTTCGCGCTGGGCGGCATCACAGACCATGACCACATGCGAGATCGCCAGCGGCGTGCTCATCGCCTCGGGCGGCCGGGCATGGATTTCGTTGTGCAGCGCCACCCTGAGCGGGTGCTGGAACGGGTGATTTTTCAGTTGCATGGCATCCTCTGGGCCTCATTGTGACGCAAGGCGGTGTCAGGTCCTTGACAGGCCGGCAGCAGACAAAAAAACGGCACCCGCAGGTGCCGCTTCTGCCACCCGTGAGGTGGAATATCAGTCTTCGACGAAGGCCTCTTCACGTTTGGATTTGATCGCCGGCAGCATCACGATGACCAGCAGCAAGGCGGCAGCCGCCAGCAAACCGGCCGACAGCGGGCGCGTGACAAACACGCTCCAGTCGCCGCGCGACAGCAGCAGGGCTCGGCGCAGGTTCTCTTCCATCATCGGGCCCAGGATGAAGCCCAGCAGCAAGGGCGCCGGTTCGACGCCGAGCTTGATGAAGCCGTAGCCGATGACACCGAAGATCGCCACCATCCAGATATCGAAGGTGTTGTTGTTGGTCGAATAGACGCCGATGGCGCAGAACAGCACGATCGACGGGAACAGCCAGCGGTAGGGCACCGTCAGCAGCTTGATCCACATGCCGATCAACGGCAGGTTCAGCACGATGAGCATCAGGTTGCCGATCCACATGGAAGCGATCAGGCCCCAGAACAGCTCGGGGTTGCTGGTCATCACCTGCGGGCCGGGCTGGATGTTGTGGATGGTCATGGCACCCACCATCAGCGCCATCACGGCGTTGGGCGGGATGCCCAGCGTCAGCAGCGGAATGAAGGAGGTCTGCGAACCGGCATTGTTGGCCGATTCGGGTGCCGCCACGCCGCGGATGTTGCCCTTGCCGAACGGCACTTCGCCCGGTTTGAGCTTGGTCTTCTTCTCGATCGTATAGGCCGCAAAGGCCGCCAGCAGTGCACCACCGCCGGGCAAGATCCCCAGGATGGAGCCGATGGTCGTACCGCGCAGGATGGCCGGGAACATGAGCTTCATATCCCGGGCCGTGGGATAGATATTCTTGACCTTGCCAGTGAAGACTTCACGCTGGTCCTCGGAGTGCGACAGGTTGGCAATGATCTCGCCGTAGCCGAACACGCCCATGGCGATGGTGATGAAGCCGATGCCGTCGGTCAGTTCTGGAATGTCGAACGAGAAGCGTGCCACACCCGAGTTCACGTCGGTCCCCACCAGGCCCAGCAGCAGGCCCAGCACGATCATGGCCACCGCCTTGAGCAGCGAACCCGACGCCAGCACCACGGCGCCGATCAGGCCCAACACCATGAGCGAGAAGTACTCGGCCGGGCCGAACTTGAAGGCCACCTCGGTCAGCGGTGCGGCAAAGGCCGCCAGAATCAGCGTGCCGACGCAACCGGCAAAGAAGGAACCCAGGCCGGCCGCGGCCAGCGCCGGGCCCGCACGCCCCTGGCGCGCCATCTGGTAGCCGTCGATCACGGTCACCACCGAGGACGACTCGCCCGGCAGGTTCACCAGAATGGCGGTGGTGGAGCCACCGTACTGGGCACCGTAGTAGATACCGGCCAGCATGATCAGCGCTGCCACCGGTGGCAGCGCATAGGTAGCCGGCAGCAGCATGGCGATGGTGGCAATCGGGCCGACGCCGGGCAGCACGCCGATCAGCGTGCCCAGCAGGCAGCCGACGAAGGCGTATATCAGGTTCTGTGCGGTGAAAGCAACACCAAAGCCGATCGAGAGGTTGTTGATCAAATCCATCATGTTCTTGTTCTCCTCAGCCCGCGATGAAGGTCGGCCAGACCGGGAACTGCAGTTTGAGCAGCATCACAAAAGCCAGGTAGCTGCCCACCGCCAGGACGGCGGCCAGGACCAGCACTTCCTTGAGTTTGAAACGCTCACCCGCCAGGCTGGCTACGATGGTCAGGGCAAAGATGCCGGCCACCAGGCCCATGGGGGGCAGGCCGATGCTGGGCAGACCGCCGATCATGATGCCGAACAACAGGTTGGCGCTGATGATGAATACCAGCGGCTTCCAGGCCCATTTGCCGATCTTGTCGCCGTCCTCAGTCTCGACAACCAGAGCCTTGAACATGATCAGTCCGCCCAGGATGGCCAGGACAATGCCCAACATGAGCGGGAAGTAACCCGGCCCCATGCGGGCGCCGGTGCCCACGTTATAGCCGACGGCACCCCAGGCAAAGCCAACACCAACAGTGGTGAACATGAGCCCGGAGAAAAAGTCTTTTTGACTCTTGATCTTCACAAACAGTCTCCTGCGAACAATTCCCAAACCGTCGATTCTGCAACGGAAAGCCCCTGCGCCCGGATGTGGATTCCACCTATGCCTGACACGCAACGGACAGCAAGGCCCCGGGAATACCCTTGGTCTCCGCCCGCTCGCACAGCCCTGGTGCGTTCAGACCAGCGGCGGCGTGGCGCTCAACACCTCGTCCAGCACGGTCAGGCCTTCGGCCACGCGCAGGGCGCCGGCCAGGCGCAGCGGGCGCATGCCATCACTCACGGCTTGTCGCCGCAGGGCGTCGATGCTGGGCTCGCGGCTGACCTTGTCCTTGAAGGCCTCGCTCACCACCAGCAACTCGTACAGGCCCATGCGGCCCAGGAAGCCGGTCATGCGGCAATCGACGCAACCCACCGCCTTGTAGGGCTGGTAGCCGCCGCTGAGCTGCCAGGGTTTCACCACCTCGGCCAGCGCCTCGCGTGTGGCGGTCGCGTCCAGCACCTTGCATTGCGCACACAGGGTGCGCACCAGGCGCTGCGCCAGCACGCCCAGCACCGTGGCATTGATCAGGTAGGACGGAATGCCGAGCTCCATCAGCCGCGTGATGGCCGACGGCGCGTCGTTGGTGTGCAGAGTGGAGAACACCAGGTGGCCGGTGAGCGCCGCCTGCACCGCCATCTCGGCGGTTTCCAGGTCGCGGATCTCGCCCACCATGATGATGTCCGGGTCCTGCCGCATCAGGGCGCGCAGCCCTTCGGCAAAGCTGAAGTCGAGTTGCGGCTGCACCTGGGTCTGGTTGAAGGCCGGCTCGATCATCTCGATCGGGTCCTCCACCGTGCTGACGTTCACCTCTTCAGTGGCTACGCGCTTCAAGGTGGAATACAGCGTCGTGGTCTTGCCCGAGCCGGTGGGCCCGGTTACCAGAATGATGCCGTGCGGCCGCGTCACCAGGGCCTCCCAGCGCTGCGCGTCGTGCGGCGTGAAGCCCAGCGCATCGAGATCCTTGACCGTGGTGTCGGGGTCGAAGATGCGCATCACCATCTTCTCGCCAAACGCCGTGGGCAGGGTCGAGATCCGCATCTCGACCTCGTCGCCACGCGGGTTGCGCGTCTTGATACGGCCGTCCTGCGGCCGGCGCTTCTCCACCACGTCCATGCGGCCCAGCAGCTTGATGCGCGCCGTCATGGCATTGAGCACGCCCATGGGCATCTGGTAGACCGGATGCAGCACGCCGTCGATGCGGAAGCGGATCACGCCCTGTTCGCGCCGCGGCTCCAGGTGGATGTCGCTGGCGCGCTGGTCGAAGGCATACTGCCACAGCCAGTCCACCACCTGCACCACACCCTGGTCGTTGGCATCGAGCTGCTTGTTGCTCTTGCCCAGTTCCACCAGCTGCTCGAAACTGGCGCCGCCGGCGCCGCTACCGGCCTTGACCGCCGCGCGCACCGACTTGGCCAGCGCAAAGAACTCGGCGGTAAAACGATGGATATCCTGCGGGTTGGCCAGCACGCGGCGCACGCTGCGCCGGCTCTGGCGCTCGACCTCGCCCACCCAGTCGGTGAGAAAGGGTTCGGCGGTGGCCACCACCACCTCGGTCGGCGTCACCTGCACCGGCAGCACGCGATGGCGCTCGGCGTAGGCCGCACTCATGATGTCGGCCACCTTGCCCACATCGACCTTGAGCGGGTCGATGCGCAAGTAGTCCAGCCCGGCGCGGCCAGCCAGCCACTGCGTCAGGGTTTCGATATCGAGCGGCTTCTGATCGCTGGCGCGACGCATCGACACGCTGGCCAGGCGCAACAGGGGATGCTGCACGCTCTCGGCCTGGGCGCAGCGTGCAATGGTGCGCTGCGCCTCCTCGTCCGAGATCACGCCATCCGCGAGCAACCACTCCACCATTCGGCGCCAGTCAATCGGGCCGGCATGCAGCGTCTTGGCCAGGGTTTTGATTTTCACATTGGCACTCATTCAATCGGTTTGAAACCGCGCAGCCACTTGGGCGCCGGCAGGCCCCACTGAGTCTGGATGATTTCGGCCCGCGCGGCAAGCTCGGCCCGCTTCGGGCGGCTGGGTGTGCGTTGCGCCAGCACCACCGTGTTGCCTTCGCGCGTCGCCTTGAAGGCCCAGATAGCATCGCGGCCAAAGGCGGCGGCAATCTTCTCCACGCTGCGGTCGAAGCTGGAGGAGCGGCCGAACAGGTTGACCGTCATGCAGCCCTCCTCGGTCAGCAGACGCCGACAGTCGGCATAGAACTCCGCGCTGTCGAGCACCGGGGCGGCAGCCTCGTCGTCGTACAGATCGACCTGCAGCGCGTCGACCGTGCCCCACCACTGCGGCTTCTTGATCTCCTGCGCCGCATCGGCCAGGATCACCTGCAGCTTCGCGCTGTCGTCCGGCAGATGGAACCAGCCGCGGCAGGCGTGCAGCACCTGCGGGTTGAGCTCGATGGCGGTGGTCTTCATGCGCAGCACCTTGGCGCAGAACTTGGTGAGCGAGCCGGCGCCCAGGCCGAGCTGCACCGCCTGGCGCTGCGGCACCGTGGCCGGATCGACGAACAGCAGCCAGGCCATCATGCGCTGGACGTACTCGTGCACCAGCGCGGTCGGGTCGTCCATGTCCATGGAACCCTGGATCCAGATGGTGCCCAGGTGCATGTGGCGGATGTCGCCTTCGTCGGAGAAGTGGACTTCGGGGAGAGTGTGTTGGCGTGTTTTCAAGATCGGGGCATTATCCCCAAACGCCGCCGCCCGCCTGCGCGGTGTGCTTCAGACCAGACCGGCCTCGACCATCACCGCCCGCCAGGCGGCCAGCTTGCGCTCGAAACTCCAGCTCGCATTGGCCGGGCTGGTGGACGGCAGCTTCACCACGGCGAAATCCTCGATACCGAGACTGTGTCGCACCAGCTTCGCATGCTTGAAGCTCTCGCCGCCGTTGTGCGCAATCATCCTCAGCTGCGGGCAATGCGCCTTGAGACTGGCAAAGTCGTTGACCTGCGGGTTGCGGATGGCACTGTCCAGGCTGCCGCTGCGCTCGCAGCTGGCATAGACATCCCACAGCCCCAGACCCCGGTCGAGCAGCCAAGTGCTACGTTTTTCATAGCTGTTGGTGCCCGTATCCATTGGCACAGAAGGCCAAATCGCTTGCAAAATCTTCCAGAACTGGTTGTGCGGGTGGCCGTAGTACTGCTGCGCCCGCAACGAGGCCACACCGGGGAAACTGCCCAGGATCAGCAGGCGGGTGGTGGCCGAAACGATGGGCGGCAAGCCAAACAGCCGCTCGGCACCGGCTTGCGGAACAACGGGTTGCGGCTTGCGCGTCATGGTGTCACGCCGGCAGCAAGGCTTGCAGGCGCGGCAGAGCCGCCATGGCATTGCGCGTGGTTGCCGCGGCCAGCACCTCCGGCTCGATGCCGCGCAACTCAGCCAGCACCTGCGCGATGCGCGGCAGTTCGCCCGGCTCGTTTCGGCCTTGCGGCGTACCGGCAGCCCGCGCTTCGGCCGTCTGGTACAGCCAGTGCGGCGGCATGTCGGGCGCATCGGTCTCCAGCACAAGCGCCTCCAGCGGCAGCGTGGTCGCCAGCCGGCGCAGGTTCTCGGCACGCTCGTAGGTCAGCGCGCCGCCGAAGCCGAGCTTGAGCCCCAGGGCGATGAAAGCCTGCGCCTGCTGCGCGCTGCCGTTGAAGGCGTGGGCAATGCCCTGCCATTGATAGCCCCCATTGCCGACCGCGCGCAAGCCCTTGAGCAGCATGTCCGCCGAACGGCGCACGTGCAGGATGACCGGCAAGCCGTGCTGGCGCGCCAGCTTGAGCTGCTCGACATAGAAAAATTCCTGCCGCTCGCGCAGCGGGCTGGCGCAAAGCTCCGGCACGAAGTAGTCGAGCCCGATCTCGCCCACCGCCACCAGGCGCGGGTCGTCGCGCTGTGCGGTCAGCGCGGCATCGAGCCGGGCCAGGTCGTCATCCTGCGCCTGCTTCACGTACAAAGGGTGGATGCCCAGCGCGTAGCTGTCGCCGGACTCATGGGCCAGCGTACGCACCCGCTCGAAGTCCTGCGCCTGCACCGCCGGCAGCACGCAGTGCGCTACGCCACGCGCCCGTGCACGTTCGCGTACGGCAGCCACGTCCGGGGCGAATTCCGGGGCGTCCAGATGGCAATGGGTGTCGATCCAGAATCGCATCGCCCCACCGCCGTTCAGGCGCTCAACCGCCCCTGCTCCAGTCGGAGCTGACGCTGGCAGCGCGCCGCCAGCGTCTCGTCGTGTGTCACCACGATGAAGGCCGTGCCCTGCTCGCGCGCCAGGCGCAGCATGAGTTCGAACACGCCGTCGGCCGTGCTGCGGTCCAGGTTGCCGGTCGGCTCATCGGCCAGCACGCAGGCCGGCTGCGTCACCAGCGCGCGCGCAATCGCCACGCGCTGGCGCTCACCGCCCGACAGTTCGGACGGGCGGTGCAACACGCGCTCGGCCAGCCCGACCGCCGCCAACATGCGCGCGGCGGTCTGCGCCGCTTCGGCGCGCTCCTGGCGCCGGATCCACAACGGCATGGCCACGTTGTCGAGCGCGCTGAATTCCGGCAACAGATGGTGGAACTGGTAGACGAAGCCGAGGTGCTGGTTGCGCAACTGGCCCTGGGCCGCCGGCGACAGCGTGGACATCGCCTGCCCCATCAACTGGACCGAGCCGGTCGTCGGCGCATCAAGCCCGCCCAACAGGTGCAGCAGCGTACTCTTGCCGGAACCGGAAGCGCCGACAATGGCCAGCGTCTCACCGCGCTGCACCTGCAGGTCCACCCCCTGCAGCACCGCGACATCAAGCCGTCCTTCGGTAAACCGTTTGCTCAGGCCACGGGCCTGCAAAACAATCTCACTCATAACGAAGGGCCTCGGCGGGGTTGACGCGGCTGGCGCGCCAGCTCGGGTAGATGGTGGCCGCAAACGCCAGCACCAGCGAAATGATGGCGATCGGCACGATGTCGCTGCTTTGCGGGTCGCTCGGCATGCGGCTGATCAGGTAGATGTCCTGCGGCAGGAAGCTGGCGTGGAACAGGTGCTCCAGCGCCGGCACGATGACGTCGATGTTGAAGGCCACCCCCAGCCCCAGCAGCAGGCCGGCCAGCGTGCCGATCACGCCCACCATGGCGCCCTGCACCATGAAAACGCCCATGATGCTCTTTGGGCTGGCGCCCAGCGTGCGCAGGATGGCAATGTCGGCGCGCTTGTCGGTCACCGTCATCACCAGCGTGCTGACCAGGTTGAAGGCCGCCACCGCCACGATCAGGGTGAGGATGATGAACATCATGCGTTTTTCCAGTTGCACGGCGGCGAACCAGTTGCGGTTCTGCCGTGTCCAGTCGCGGATCAGCAGGTCACCGCTCAGGCTGCGCGCCAGTTGCCCCGCCACCTCGCGGGCCTGGTGCAGGTCGCGGATCTTGAGGCGGATGCCGGTCGGCCCTTCCAGGCGGAAAATCCTGGCCGCGTCGTCCACATGCATCATCACCAGGCCGGCGTCATACTCGTAATGGCCGGAATCGAAGGTGCCGACCACCGTCATCTGCTTCAGGCGCGGCACCACGCCGGCCGGCGTCACCTGGCCGCTGGGTGCCACCAGGGTCACATTGTCGCCCTCGCGCACACCCATGGCGCGCGCCAGGTCCACCCCCAGCACGATGCCGAATTCACCTGCCACCAGACGGCTCAGCGCGCCGTTCTTCAAGGTCGCGGCCAAGTCGGTCACCTCGGGTTCACGCGCCGGGTCGATGCCGCGCACGATGGTGCCTTTCATGTCCTCACCACGCGCCAGCAGGGCCTGCGTACCGATGAAGGGCGCAGCGCCGACCACCTGTGGGTTGGCACGCGCCTCGCGCAGGGTCAGGTCGACATCGGGCAGCGCCGCACCGTTGGGCGCGAAGATCTCGATGTGCGACACCACGCCCAGCATGCGGTCGCGCACCTCCTTCTGGAAGCCGTTCATCACGCTGAGCACGATGATGAGCGCCGCCACCCCCAGTGCGATGCCCAGCATGGACACGCCCGAGATGAAAGAGATGAACCCGTTGCGCCGGGTGGCGCGGCCGGCACGGGTGTAGCGCCAGCCGAGAATGAGTTCGTAGGGGATTTGCATGGTTTATTTGGGTTCCGGTCGCCATTATTCGCGATGAATGGCATCCGCCGTTCCGCACCCTGACACTGCGATGGAACATTTCCCCGGACAATAGCAGCATGCATCTCCTGATTCCGTTCGCCGTCGGTGACGACCCGGCCAGCCGCCAGACCCTGCGCAACCTGCGCCTGCCCCATCTGACGCGACTGCTGGCCCGGTTGACACCGCAGCCGGCCGAAGCCGGCGCGGATGACTCTCCTGCCCTGCCGCACGAACGCGCACTGGCCAAGACGCTGGGGCTGGATCCGCTGGTGCCGCCCTGGGCGGCGCTGCAGGCCCATGACCTGGGCTTGGAAGACGCTCGCGAGGAAGCCTGGGCCTTCATCACCCCCAGCCACTGGCAGGTGAGGCAGGCGCAGGTCACGCTGCTGGCGCCCGAGGAACTGGCGCTGGCAGAAGACGAGTCACGCACGCTGCTGGCGGCCATGCAGCCCTACTTCGCCGAAGACGGCATCACCTTGATCTACGAAAGCCCGACGCGCTGGCTGGCACGCGGTGCCGCCTTTCGCGGCCTGGCCACCGCCGCACCCGAGCGCGCGGTCGGACGCGACGTGGCCCCCTGGCTCCCCGCTTCGCCCCTGCTGCGCCGGCTGCAGAACGAGATGCAGATGCTGCTCTACACCCACGCCGTCAACGAGGCACGCGCCCAGCGCCGTGCGCTGGCGGTGAACTCGTTCTGGATCAGCGGCAGCGGCGCCCTGGCGGCCGCACCCGTGGCGCCGGCCGAGCGTCCGCTGGTGCCGCAGACGCTGATGCAGGCCGCCCTGCGGCAGGACTGGTCGGCCTGGGGCCAGGCCTGGGAAGCACTCGATGCCACGCAGGGCGCCGCCTTGCTGGCAGCCCTGGAACAGGGCAACGCCGCGGTACGGCTGACGCTGTGCGGCGAGCGGCAGGCCCGGACCTTTGCCGTTGCGCCGCGCGGACTCTGGTCCAGGTTATCAAGTATTTTCGGGGCCCAACCCCTGTCGAACGTCGTGGATAAGCTATGAAAATCGTCGCAAGAGAGATTCCACCGCGCGCCGCCTGGGCGCTGGAACAGGCGGGCGTGCACCCGCTGCTGGCGCGGCTGTTTGCGGCCCGCGGCGTCGCGGCCAAGGACGAACTCGACGACGGCCTGGCGCGCCTGCTGCCGCCCGCCGGCATGAAGGGCACAGCCGAGGCAGCCGTGCTGCTGGCCGATGCCATGACACAGAACAAGAAACTGTGCATCGTGGCCGACTACGACTGCGACGGCGCCACCGCCTGCGCCGTGGCCGTGCGCGGCCTGCGCCTGCTGGGCGCACAGAACGTGAGCTACCTGGTACCCGACCGCGTGGTGGACGGTTATGGCCTGACACCGCCGATTGCCCAGCGCGTCAAGGACAGCGGTGCCGACGTGCTGATCACCGTAGACAACGGCATTGCCAGCGTGGACGGCGTGCGCGTCGCCCGCGAACTGGGCCTGCAGGTGCTGGTGACCGATCACCATCTGCCAGCGGCGGAGTTGCCAAAGACCGATGTGATCGTCAACCCGAACCAGCCGGGTTGCACCTTCGAGAGCAAGTCGATCGCCGGCGTCGGTGTGATGTTCTACGTGCTGCTGGCGCTGCGTGCCGAACTGCGCGCGCGGGGTGTCTTCACGGCGGACAAGCAGCCCAAACTCGACGCCCTGCTGCCGCTGGTGGCCCTGGGCACGGTGGCCGACGTGGTGAAGCTCGACGCCAACAACCGCCGCCTGGTGGCACAGGGCCTGAAGCGCGTGCGCGCCGGCGCTCTGCCGCCCGGCATGAGCAGCCTGTTTTCGGTCGCCGGCCGCAATGCCGCGGCGGCCACCACCTTCGACTTCGGTTTCGCTTTGGGCCCGCGCATCAATGCCGCCGGCCGCCTGTCGGACATGACGCTGGGCATCGAATGCCTGCTGAGCGATGACCCGGCGCGCGCCGAGGAACTGGCGCGCACACTCGACGGCATCAACCGTGAACGGCGCGAGATCGAAGGCGAGATGCGCGAGCAGGCGCTGGAGATCGCCGAATCGCTGTTCGACGAAGGCGATGAACCGCCGCCGGCCATCTGCGTCTTCGACCCCGACTTCCATGAAGGCGTGGTCGGCATCGTGGCTTCGCGCATCAAGGACAAGCTGCACCGTCCGAGCTTCGTTTTCGCCGCCAGCCAGGCGCCCGGCAAGGAGCACGAGCTCAAAGGTTCCGGGCGCTCGATTCCCGGCTTTCACCTGCGCGACGCACTCGACCTGGTGGCCAAACGCTACCCCGGCGTGCTGCTGCGCTTCGGTGGCCACGCCATGGCCGCCGGCTGCACGATTGCCGAAGAGCATCTCGACGTCTTCGAACAAGGTCTGAACGAAGTGGCGCAGGAATGGCTCGACACCGCCACGCTGACGCGCCGGCTCGACACCGACGGTGCTCTGCCGCCCGAGTACCGCCGCGCCGAGATGGTCGACGTGCTGCACCGCGAGGTCTGGGGCCAGGGCTTTGCGCCGCCGACCTTCAGCGAAGAAGTGGAGGTGCTGTCCCAGCGCCTGGTGGGCGAGAAGCACCTGGCGCTGAAACTGCGGCACCAGGGCCAGCCGGTGGATGGCATCTGGTTCGGCCGCACCGAGCCGCTGCCGCAGCGCGTGCTGCTGGCCTTCCGGCTCGATGCCGACGAGTGGCAGGGTGTGCGCCGGGTGCGTTTCCTGGTCGAAGGCGCCGAGGTCTGAGACTACCTAGGCCAGCTGCAGGGCGGGCATGCACGGTGCAGGCAGCCCGGCATAACCGTCCTGGCTGCCCACGTTGAAGACAGCGACCACCTGCGACAGGCGCTGCGCCTGGTCGCGCAAGGCCGCCGCGGCCGCGGCCGACTGCTCCACCAGCGCGGCGTTCTGCTGCGTCATCTGATCCAGCTGGGCCACGGCGTCGTTCACCAGCCCGATGCCGTCGCGTTGCTCCGTCGACGAAACGGTGATTTCGCCGATCAGGGCCGTCACGCGCTGCACGCTGGTGACGATTTCGTCCATGGTCTGTCCGGCCTGCGCCACCTGCCGGGAACCCGATTCGACTGTCTCTACCGACTCGCCGATGAGCGCCTTGATCTCCTTCGCCGCCTCGGCGGAACGCTGCGCCAGGCTCCGCACTTCGGAGGCCACCACCGCGAAGCCGCGCCCCTGCTCGCCCGCGCGGGCCGCCTCGACCGCCGCGTTGAGCGCCAGGATGTTGGTCTGGAAGGCAATGCCGTCGATGGTGCCGATGATGTCGGCGATCTTGCGCGAGGCATCGGTGATGTGCTGCATGCTGCTCACCACCTGCCCCACTACCTCGCCGCCGCGGCTGGCCACCTCGGCCGCCGTCGTGGCCAGCTGGTTGGCCTGGCGCGCCGTCTCGGCCGACTGGTTCACCGTGCCGGTCAGCTCCTCCATGCTCGAAGCGGTCTGCTGCAGGTTGGAGGCGGTCTGCTCGGTGCGGACCGACAGGTCATGGTTGCCGTTGGCGATCTCGGTCGACGCGGTGGACACCGCTTCGACGCCGCCACGCACTTCGGCCACCAGGCCGTTGAGCTTGCCCACCATCTCCGACAAGGCACGCGTGAGCGCGCCGAACTCGTCCTTGCGCTCATCGCCGCGGATCTGCTGCGTCAGGTCGCCGGCCGTGATGGCTTGGGCGACAGCCACCGCCCGCTCCAGCGGATGCGTGATCGAGCGCACCAGGAGCCGCGCCAGGACAACGCTGAGCCCGAACACCAGCGCCGCGCTGACGAAGGCGAACAGACGGACGTCGTTGCGGGCCCGCAATGCCCCCTGGCGGGCTTCGTCTCGCTGCTTTTCCTGCAGGGTGACGTACTTGTCGATGGCGGCGAGATACTGCACCACCAGCGGGCGGAACTCCTTGTCGTGGAACTCCTGCCGGGACGCCGGATAACCGGAGGCCTTCAGTTCGGCCACCTTGTCGCCCACGCCGCGGACCTTGGCCCGCGTGCTGGCCACCAGCGCCAGCGCCTCCTTGTCGGCCGGCGTGGCCACACTGCGGGTGATGCGCTCCTGCACCGGCGTGATGCGCGCCGTCAGCGCCGCAACCCGGGCATCGAAATCCTGCTGCAGGGTTTCATCGATCGTGACCAGGCTGGCCATGGACAGGGAGACCGCCAGCTCGGCCAGGCCGCGCCATGTCACGGCATTGGTGATCGAGTCCTCGTAGTGCTGCACCTGCCGTTCGGCCTCGTCCGTCACCTGGCGGGTTCGTACCTGCATCCACAGCGCCGCCGTGAACATGAGCAACAGCAGGCCCAGGATGACACCCCACAGTTTGTGCGATACGCGCAGGTCATTGAATTTCATGGGCGGCCCTTTCGTCTCCGTCTCAGGCCTGTCCCAGACCCCGCTCGTGTTCTCAGCGGGTCCGTCGGCCAATAGGTGTTCATCGGCCATTTTTTATCGTTACCCAAGCCAGGGGCTGACCAATGCGCGACACACCCGGGTAATCCCGGGTCTTTGGCGAAAACACCCGAGAGAAGCGCGCTGCGGAGTAGCGCAGAGGCAGAAGAGCGCCGAAACGGTGCTAGATCACCGCGATGCGATTGCGGCCTTCAGCCTTCGCCTTGTAGAGTGCGCGGTCGGCCCGCCCCAGCAGGGCGTCGATCTGGGCGTCGTCAGGCCGGTTGCTGGCCACACCGATACTGACGCTGATCGGCGGCAGTCCAGCGACCGGCAACGCCACCGCAGCGCGGATGCGCTCGCCCACGACCATGGCATCCTCCTGTGTGGTCTCCGGCAGCAGCACGACAAATTCCTCGCCGCCGAAACGCCCCAGCTGGTCAGGGCTGCGCAACAGCGGTGTGATGCGAGCGACGAAGTCGACCAGCACGCGGTCGCCCATCTGGTGACCGTGGGCGTCGTTGACGGCCTTGAAGTGGTCGATATCCAGCATCAGCAGGGACATGCTGCGCCCATGGCGTCGGCAGCGCTCCAGTTCCTGTTCGCAGGCGCTGATCAGCGTCCGGCGGATCAGCGCATTGGTCAGCGAGTCGTGGGAAGAGGAATGCTCGAACACCTCGCGTAGCCGGTCACCGGCCATGAGGATGAGACCGACCACCAGTGCGACGGTGAACAAGGCATTCATCACGATGTACAGCGTCTGGATCCGCGAAGGATCGAGCAGGCTTTCCCCCGACAGCGGCAGCCAGGCTGACAGGAAACGCAGCAACAGCACGCTCGTATGGATCACCAGCACCACCACCGTGAAGCGGGTTGAAAACACCTCCGGCCCATGACGCCAGATCAGCAGCGTCAACGTCAGCTGCAAATAGGCCCAGAGCAGGGAAACCATCAGGACACGGGCCGTGAAACTGGGTTCGGCCAGGGTATACCAGGCCAGCACAGGAAGCAGCGCGAGGATCAGCCCCATGCGGGAGAGGTAGGCCGGTACCAGCCCGAAGAAATGCCGGGCCCCGAAATAAAACATGGCAACGCCCGTCAGCAGCAGGAAGTTGGCCGCAACGACAGACACGGCATCGGGAATCTGGCCACGCATGGCAAACAGCAGGGCCGACACGAAGCTGACCACCGGGGCCGCCGCCCACCAGCCCAGCCCCCGGATGGACTTGGGATAGCTCAGGCGCAGGAACAGCATCACCACCGACAGCAGCAAACCCATGATGCCGCTCATGAGGATGATGGAACGCAGATCGAGCCCCATCATGACGCCCCCACCTCAGCCAACCGTTTGACAGAGGCTGCCATTCTCCAGAATGCCATCGCTCAGCCCATCAGGTCCGAGTCACGGCGTGGCGCACGATCGAGGTGATAGAGAAAGAACAGCAGCAGTACCGTGGCCCCCACCATCCACAGCGGGCCGAACAGCCAGAGCAGCAGCGGCACGGTAACGTAGTAGGCCCGCATGCCGACGCGGTAGAAGATGGCAGCACGGTTGAGTTCCGCCGCCACATGCGCCGGCCGCGTGCAGTCGAGCCGCAGATCCTTCTGCACGTTGATCTGGTAGCCGATATGGTGGTACAGCCGCATCGACAGGCAAAAGGCGAAGAAGGCAAACAGCAGATCGAACAGCATGATGAGCAGCTTGAACAGCCACATCTCCGAGCTGTCCGTCCCCAGCACGTTGAGCACATGCCAGGTGCCGGTCAGCTTGTCGCCCTGGGCGCTGAGGGTCAGCACACCGATGATGAGCAGAATGGCGGTGGAGGCCATGAAGCTCGATGTCATGGTGGAGTTGCGCAGGGTTTGCACCGCCAGGATGTCGCGGCCGTCGCGCATCACCCCCTCCACCCAGGCAGCGCGCGCCGCATGCATGCCGTACAGCGCGCTGGAAGCCGGGTCACGGCGGTTGCGCCTGCGCAAGTAAAGCTGATAGCTCGCCACGGCAGCGGCGCTCAGGGCAAAGCCGGCAAAGTCGTAGATGTGCGTCACGATGAAATCAACCATGCAGGCATTGTGCCACTGCACACGGCCTAAAATGCCTTGGTGTCATCCATCCTCAACGCCGATCTGCACTGCCACTCCGTCGTCTCCGACGGCACCCTCACGCCCGAGGAACTGGCGGCGCGCGCCGCTGTCAATGGCGTCGAACTGTGGGCGCTGACCGACCATGACGAGATCGGCGGCCAGCACCGCGCCGCCGCCGCGGCGCACGCGCAGGGCATGAAGTACCTGACCGGTACCGAAATCTCCATCACCTTCGCCGGCCAGACCGTGCACATCGTCGGCCTGGGCTTCGATGCCGATGACGAGCGCATGAAGCAGGGACTGCACCAGACCCGCGGCGGGCGTGGCCAGCGCGCCATGGACATGTCGGACAGCCTGGCCGCGGTCGGCATCCGCGGTGCTTATGAGGGCGCCCTCAAATACGTGAGCAACCCCGAACTGATCTCGCGCACCCACTTCGCCCGCTTTCTGGTAGAGACCGGCGTCTGCCGCGACACGAGCGAGGTCTTTCGCAAATACCTGACCGAAGGCAAGCCCGGTTTCATTCCGCACCGCTGGGCCACACTGCGCGATGCCGTGAGCTGGATCACGGATGCCGGCGGCATGGCCGTGATCGCCCATCCGGCACGCTACAGCTTCAGCGCCAACGAGGAATACGCCCTGTTCAGCGAATTCAAATCCCATGGCGGCCAGGCGGTCGAGGTGGTCACCGGCAGCCACACGGCGGCCGAGTACGTCAGATACGCCGACATGGCGCGCGAGTTCGGGCTGGCCGCCTCGCGCGGCAGCGACTTCCATAGCCCCGACGAATCCCACACGGATCTGGGTACCCTGCCCTACCTGCCCGGCGGACTGACCCCGGTCTGGGAACTGCTGGCGAACCGGATTCAATGAGGCAGGCGACCTTCCTCAGCGGCATGCTGCTGGCGCTGACGGCGCTGGCCTGTTTCGCCACGCTGGACACCACCACCAAATACATCACGCTCAGCGTGCCAGTGCTGCTGGCACTTTGGTTCCGTTATGTCTTTCAGGCCGTGGCCACCACCGTCGTCATGCTGCCGCAGCGTGGCCGTGCCTTGCTGCACACCGAACGCCTTTTTCTGCAGTGTCTGCGCGGCGTCCTGCTGCTTGTCACCAGCCTGTTCACCTTTCTCAGCGTCATGCACATGCCGGTAGGCGAGTTCACCGCCATTGCCATGATCACACCGCTGGTCGTCACCCTGCTGGCGGCCACGCTGCTGGGGGAGCGGGTATCCCGGCAGCGCTGGCTTCTGGTGGCCGGCGGTTTCGCCGGCACGCTGTTCATCATCCGGCCCGGTGGCGGCCTGTTCGGCTGGACCATGCTGCTGCCGCTGGGGCAGGTGGCAGCCTATTCGGCCTTCCAGATCCTGACCAGCAAGCTGGTGAAGACCGAAGACGCCGTGACCATGCACTTCTACACCGGCTGGGTCGGCACACTGCTGGCGTCGCTGGCGCTGCCTTTTGTCTGGACCCTGCCGCAAACCGCTGGTCAGTGGGCCGGCCTGCTGCTCATGGGCGCCATGGGTGCGATCGGGCACTTCCTGCTGATCCTGGCCTACCGCCGTACCGCGGCGGCCACGCTGACGCCGCTGCTGTACGCACAGATCGCCTTTGCCATGCTGGGCGGCTGGCTGGTCTTCTCCCATGTGCCCGACGGCTGGGCCCTGCTTGGCATGACAATGATCGCTTTCTGCGGTGCCGCCAGTGCCTGGCTGGCCGTGCGCGAGAGCCGCCTGCAGTTGGAACCGATGGAGGTCTGATGGCCCAGTATTTCGAAGTCCACCCCGACAACCCGCAGTTGCGCCTGCTCAAGCAGGCCGCCGGCCTGCTCGAAAAAGGCGGCGTGCTGGCGGTGCCGACCGACTCGAGCTATGCCCTGGTCTGCCACCTCGACGACAAGGCCGCGTCCGACCGGTTGCGCAGCATCCGCGGCGTGGACGACAAGCACCACCTGACGCTGCTGTGCCGCGACTTGAGCGAACTGGCCAACTACGCGCGTGTCGACAACCGGCAGTACCGACTGCTCAAGGCTGCCACGCCAGGCCCGTTCACCTTCATCCTGGAAGCCACCAAGGAGGTACCAAGGCGCCTGAGCCATCCTTCGCGCAAGACCATCGGCCTGCGCGTACCGGAACATCCCGTGCTGCAGGCGCTGCTGGCCCTGCACAGCGAGCCCCTGCTGGCAACCACCCTGATCGCAGCCGGAGAGACCGACCCGCTCAACGACGCGCACGAGATCCGCGCGCGCTACGAGCACCAGATTGCCGCCGTGATCGACGCCGGCGCCTGCGCGCACGAGCCCACCACGGTGGTCGATCTCACCGACAGCGAACCGGTGGTATTGCGCCAGGGCCGCGGTGACCCGGCCGCCATCGGCCTGTGAGCCGCTCCGGCGTCCCTTCATCACTCTGAGACAATTGCGCCCGTGGAACTTTCCAAACTGATCCAAACCGTCCTCATCTACGCCCTGCCGGTGCTGTTTGCCATCACCGTGCACGAGGCCGCCCACGGCTATGCGGCGCGCCGCTTCGGCGACAACACCGCCTGGATGCTGGGACGCGTCACCCTCAATCCGATCAAGCACATCGACCCGGTGGGCACCATCCTGATGCCGCTGCTGCTGTACTTCGCTACGTCAGGCGCCTTTCTGTTCGGTTATGCCAAGCCGGTACCGGTTCGCTTCGACCGCCTGCGCCATCCCAAGCGCGACATGGTCTGGGTGGCGCTGGCCGGCCCCGGCGCCAACCTGCTGCAGGCGCTGCTGTGGGGTGCCCTGATGTACATGCTGCTCGGGCTGGACGTCAACGAGCGCTTTTTCCTGGAAATGTGCAAGGCCGGCGTCCTGGTCAACGTGGTGATGTTTGCCTTCAACCTGTTCCCGCTGCCGCCGCTTGATGGCGGGCGCATCCTGGTCGGGCTGCTGCCCTGGCGCCAGGCTGCGTGGGTGGCACGCATCGAGCCCTGGGGCTTTTTCATCGTCATGGCGCTGGTCATTCTGGGCGTGGTCAGCACGCTGTGGATGCAGCCGGTCATGGCCCTGACCTATGGTCTGCTCGACCTGCTGCTGACCCCCTTGTCCTTCCTGATACGTTAAGACATTCCGCCATGCCTTCCATTCGTGTTCTGACCGGCATCACCACTTCCGGCACGCCCCATCTGGGCAACTACGTCGGCGCCATCCGGCCGGCCATCGCCGCCAGCCGCACCAGCGGCGTGGAAAGCTTCTACTTCCTGGCCGACTACCACGCCCTGATCAAGATCGACGAGCCGGCGCGCATCCAGCGCTCGACGCTGGAGATCGCCGCCACCTGGATCGCCGCCGGCCTCGATCCCGAGCGCGTCACCTTCTACCGCCAGTCCGACATTCCGGAAATCCCCGAACTGACCTGGTTTCTGACCTGCGTCTGCGGCAAGGGCCTGCTCAACCGCGCCCACGCCTACAAGGCCTCGGTCGACAAGAACAACGCCGCCAACCTGGACCCGGATGCCGATGTGACCGCCGGTCTCTTCATGTACCCGGTGCTGATGGCGGCCGACATCCTGATGTTCAACGCGCACCGCGTGCCGGTCGGGCGCGACCAGATCCAGCACATCGAGATGGCGCGCGACATGGCCGCCAGCTTCAACCACCGCTACGGCGAGCATTTCGTGCTGCCCGAGGCGGACATTGAGGAGACCGTGGCCACGCTGCCCGGGCTGGACGGGCGCAAGATGAGCAAGAGCTACGACAACACCATTCCGCTGTTCGCGCCGCGCGAGCAGTTGAAGAAGCTGATCGCCGGCATCAAGACCGACTCGCGCGCCCCCGGCGAGCCGAAGGACACCGAGGGCTCGGCCCTGTTCCAGATCTACCAGGCTTTCGCCACGCCCGACGAAACCGTCGCCCTGCGCCAGGCCTATGCTGACGGCATTGCCTGGGCCGAAGCCAAGCAGGTCCTGTTCGAACGCATCGACCACGAGATCGCGCCGATGCGCGAGACCTACGAAGCACTGATGCGCCACCCGGAACGGCTGGAAGACCTGCTGCGTGCCGGCGCTGCCAAGGCGCGCGCCATCGCCACACCCTTCACCGCCAAACTGCGCCATGCCGTCGGCTTGCGCGACCTGCGGGCGCAAGACGGCGGAAAACAGGCCAAAGCGGCCAAAGTGGCCCTGCCGTCCTTCAAGCAGTACCGCGAAAGCGACGGCCAGTTCTACTTCAAGTTCGTGGATGCCCAGGGCAGGCTGCTGCTGCAAAGTGCCGGTTATGCCAGTCCCAAGGACGCCGGCCAGGCCATCCGCGCCTTGCAGCAGGATGCCGGTGCCCTGGCCGGGCTGCAGCTGGCACCGGCCGAAGGTGCCAGCCGCGAAGACATCGCCCACGCCCTGCAACTGTTGCGCGACGCCGCCTGAGCCGCCAGCGCAACGCTGCTACAATAGCGATCTTTCGAGACACCCCGGAGAGGTGGCAGAGTGGTCGAATGTACCTGACTCGAAATCAGGCGTAGGGGCGACCCTACCGTGGGTTCGAATCCCACCCTCTCCGCCAGATACAGCAAACCCCGCCTCGTGCGGGGTTTTGTTTTTGCGGATGCGGCTGGCCCATCCCGAAAATAGGGGATGGTCGGCAAGCAGGAAGTAAGCTAGATTCCGAGGCATCGAGCCGAGCAAGGTGCCCCATGAAGTCCAGATTCATCCCGTTTTCTCTCGCCTTCGCTGCATGGCTGGCAGTGTCGCCCTTTTTTGCCACCCCGCTCCACGCGCAAACCAGTGAAGCGGAGCTGGACACCACGCAGATCAAGCCGCCGCCGCGCGACGTCAAGGACATCCTGCGCGTGCTGGAACAGGGCAAGGTCGACCTGTCTGAGATCGAGCAGGCCAGAAAAATCCTGGCCACGCCCCGACCAGCCCAGGACGCGGACAACTCGACCTGGAACGAGTTCCACTTCAAACGGGCCCTGGCACAGCAAAAACTGGGGCGGATCAGCGAAGCCGTCGTCGAGATGCGACTGGCCGCATTCGATCGCCGTCAGAGCGACCCCAAGCTGGAAGCCAGGGATCTGATCGATCTGTCCGTCCTGGAGAGCTTCGCCGGCAATACGGCCAAGGCCATCGATGCGCTGGAAAAGGCCAAGAAAACCCTGCGCAGCGTGCCGCAGGCGGGGGGGTTCCTTTTAACGGTCAACCGCCTGCTGGTCATCAACTACTCGACGGTGGGCAACTTCGAAGCCGCCAAGACGACGCTGACGGAGATGGACAACCTGCTGAACCGTCTGCGCCGCGCCCCTTCGGTGGCCGAGTACATCTCGATTTGGGAAGCCAATGTGGAAAGCGCGCGCGGCACCTTCCTGTGGCAACAGGGTTTGTGGGTCGAGAGCGAACGCTCGCTGCGCAAAGCCTTGCGCTTGCTGCACCAGAACTACCAAGCAGCGAAGAACAGTTCAAGCAAAGTGGATGACCTGTCGACCAGTGGCCGCGCCTCCAGCGACGGCACCAACAACCCCCGGCTTCATTTGTCCCAGATCATCCTGCGCGACATGAACCTGGCCGATGTCCTGCTGCAGCAGAGAAGGCTGATCGACGCTGAGTTCTATGCCCGCGAAGCGCTGCAACTGGCGTTGGACAATTTCGGGCGCAATTCCACCGACGTGGGCAAGGCGCTGGCCACGATGTCGAAAATCGTCTCCGAACAGGGGCGCTTCGCCGAAGCCGTGCTGCTGGCACGGGCTTCCCTGACAGCGCATCGCGAAAGCGGCATCACCGACGGCTCGCGCGTCATGGCGATGGCGCGAAAGTTCTATGCCACGGCCCTGGTGGCCGACGGCCAGTACCAGGAAGCCGACCAGACCTTCAACGAGATGATGGCCAGCGTGCGCCAGGATCCGCAACTGGCCAGCACCTTCCGGCCCGAGGACCTCGACTGGGTGCTGGCGATGCAGAAAATCGGCAAGCAGGCCGAGGCCCAGACCATGGCCGAACGGATGCTCAAACGGTCCGAGGCCCAGTCCGGCAAGAGTTCGCCACGCACCGCTCTGATCGCCGCCTTTCATGCCGTCTCGCTGCAGAACCTGGGCAAATTGAAGGAAGCCCACGCGGCATTCAAAGAAGCCGCGCCAGTCCTGGTCGACCAGACCCGCAGCGATGCCGAAAACGACACCGCCAGCATCAAGCAGCAGCAACGCACCACCTACCTGTTTGAGAACTACGTCGCGCTGCTGGCCCGGATCGCCCAGAGTGATCCGGCTCAGGCGCAAGCCGCCGCCGCCGAAGCCTTCCGCGTCGCCGACCTGGCCAAGAGCAGCGGCGTGCAGCGCGCGCTCACGGCCAGCGCCGCACGTGCCAACATCAAGGATCCGCAGCTGGCCCAACTGGCACGCCAGGAGCAGGACCTGCAACGCCGCGTCAATTCACTGTCCGAGTTATTGACCGGCCTGCTGGCCGCCCCGCCGGAGCAGCAGTTGCCTTCCGTGCAGGCCAAGATCCGGCAGGACATCACGACCTTCAAAGCCGAGCGCGAAAACCTGAAAAAGGAGATTGAGCGCAAATACCCGGACTACGCCGAGATGGTCGAACCCAAGCCCGCCACGGTGGAGCGTACACGCGCGCTCCTGCGCGCCGACGAAGTGCTGGTGTCCTGGTATTTCGCTGAGAAGGAGGCCTATGTCTGGGCCGTCAGCAAGCACGACATTCCCCTGTTCAAGGCCGTTGCGCTGGGTCGCAAAGAAATGGCCCGGCAGGTCAGCCACTTGCGCAAGGCACTTGACCCCGGCGTCTCGACCATCGATGAGATTCCGGCTTTTGACGTGAAAGCCGCTTTCCATCTGTACCAGCAGATCCTGGCGCCTGTGCATGAGAGCCTCAAGGACAAGAAAGTCCTGCTGGTGGTACCGCATGCCGAACTGGGGCAACTGCCTTTGTCGGTGCTGGTGACGAAGGACATGGCCGTGCCGGCCCAGCAAGCCGTGCCCTTTGCCGGCTATAAGGCGACGGCCTGGCTGGTGCGCGATATCGCCATTGCCCAGTTGCCCTCTGTCACCGCCCTGACGGCGTTGCGCAACACACCGCCCGGCAGCCCCAACCGCAAAAATTTCATCGGTTTCGGCGACCCCTATTTCAGCGCCGATCAAGCCAGGAGCGCTGAGAAAGCCCAGGCCAAAGCAATGCAACTGGCCACACGCGGCCTGCCGCTGAAATTGCGCAGCGCCCCCAAGACCGCGAGCGTGAGTTCGGCTGAGTTGAGTCTGCTGCCGCGCCTGCCGGACACCAAGGAGGAAATCCTCGACATCGCCAAGGTTCTGACAGCCGAGCCCGCAGATGTCTACCTGAACAAGCAGGCCAGCGTTAAGGCTGTCATGGAAGCCGATCTTTCCAACCGCAAGGTGGTGATGTTCGCCACCCACGGCCTGGTACCGGGCGAACTGGACGGCCTGAGCCAACCGGCCCTGGCCCTGACCTCGCCCGATGTCACCGGCGACAAGGACGACGGCCTGCTGACCATGGACAAGGTACTGACGCTGAAGCTGAATGCGGACTGGGTCGTGCTGTCGGCCTGCAACACCGCGGCAGGCGAAGGTTCGGGCTCGGAGGCGGTGTCCGGCCTCGGCCGGGCCTTCTTCTTTGCCGGCGCCCGGGCGCTGCTGGTATCGAACTGGCCCGTCGACTCGGTGGCCGCACGCCAGTTGATGACCGACCTCTTCAAGCGCCAGCAGACCGGCGACAAGGTTCTGGCCAAGTCAGAGGCCCTGCGTCAGGCCATGCTGCAGCAGCTCGACCACGGCGGCATGTCTGATGGCAAGGCTATGAAGTATTCTTATGCTCATCCTTTATTCTGGGCGCCTTTCATGGTGGTCGGCGATTAAGGTCCTTGCGCTTGTCGCATGGGTTGCTGGACACGATCGTTTTTTGACACTGTTGAATGACACGGAGGTAAACATGATTCGTTCTACCCTGGTTTCTGCGCTTCTGCTTGGTCTGCTCGCCCAAGGCGCGGCTCAGGCGGCGCCCTTGGTCACCGCCAAAGAGGCAGCCCTGCCTCCTGCCGCCGGCACGCTGGCGACGCGCGGCATCTCGCGCGGTCCCGCCATCAAGGTGGTTTCGCCCGAGCCCGACGCCGCTGTCAAGTCGCCTTTCAACCTCAAGCTCAACTTTGAAGCCCGTGGCGGCGAGAAAATTGACCCCAACTCGGTCAAGGTGGTCTACATGAAGTCGCCCTTCGTGGATCTCACGCCGCGGATCCAGTCCGCCATCACCCCGACCGGCATCGACTTCCAGCAAGCCGAGGTGCCCCCGGGCGAACACACCTTCCGCGTCACCGTCAAGGACGGTGCTGGCCGCGAGACCAACAGCACGATGACCATCGTGGTTAACAAATAATGAAGTGTCCCTGCTGCCTGAGCGAGATCGAAGACGAGGCACTGGTCTGCAAGGTCTGCAAACGGGACCTGTATCTTTTCAAGCCGCTGCTGGCCAAGATAGCTGCCCAGGAAGAGCAGCTCAAGGCCCTGGCCGACCGCGAGACCTATGAAGCCAGAATCCGTGAACTGGAGCAGCAGCTTGAGCGCGCACTGGAGCAACTGCATCCGCCCAAAGCCGCGCCCGTAGCCTTTGCGCTGAATCTGATCGGCTTCATCCTGCTGCCGCTGGGTCTGCTGCTGCTGGCTCATGCCGTCATCACGATTGCGCTCGACACCAATCTGCTCTACCTGCGCATCATCTCGATCGCCCTGCCGCTGCCGTTCGGCTTCTTTCTATTCAGACGCAGCAAGCGCTCGGTACTGCCCTGGTTCGTGGGGACCATGGTCCTGGCCATTGCCTCCGTCATCGGCATGAGCTGGATCACCAGCCTGGTGGACAGCACACCGGTGCTGCCGCAAAACGCCTTCGAATGGCGCGAGTACCTGGAATACGCGGCCAGCATCTCTTTCAGCTTCCTGACCGGCATGCTGCTGGGCGGCTTGGTCTATGCACGCAAGCACCGGCAACCGAGTAAATCCCGAGACTCATTACTCCAATCCGCCATCGCTCATCTGGTGGGCGGCAATCTGTCGCCCCAGCAACTGGGCACCCTCATCAAGAAGCTGGAGGAATACGGCGGTTCTGTCGTCGCCGTAGGCAGCACAGCGCTGTCGATCTACACGGGTCTGAAGGGTTTTCTGGGCACCTGAGCGACCGGGTCGTGCTGCAAACACTGCAAGCGCCCCTGGTTCAGGGACGTTTTTGCTGGCGCTGTTTCAGATCGGCCACGATCTCGGCCGAGTGACGCGCGGTGTTGACCGACAAATAAGCCTTGGCAATACGGCCCTGCGGGTCGATCAGAAAGGTGTAGCGCCTGGCCAGCTTCAGGACCACCCAGTCCGCCATGGCGCCATAACGCTGCGCCACTTCGCCCTTCGCATCGGCCAGCAGGGGAAACGGCAGGTGGTATTTCTCTGCAAAGTCCTTGTGCGAGGCGCTGGTATCGACGCTGATACCCACCACCTCGGCGCCCAGCGCCGTCAGCTGCTGCCAGTCGTCGCGGAAGGTGCAGGCCTCCTCGGTGCAGCCGGGCGTGTCGTCCTTGGGGTAGAAGTAGAGCACCAGCCATTTGCCGCGCCACTCGGACAGCTGGCGCAGCTTGCCGTGCTGGTCCGGCAGGGCGAAGTCCGGTGCGGCGCTGCCCACGGCCGGCACCGCCGCCATCGCGGCGGTGGCACTCAGGGGCAACAGGGCGCACAGCGCGCGCCGGACTTTGGAGATCATGGCGTCAGGACTTGCAGTCCGCCCATATACGGTTGCAGTGCGGCCGGCACCTCGACGCTGCCGTCGGCACGCTGGTAGTTGTAGTTCCGGCGCGCTACGCTTAACTTTCGCTTTGCGAAAGTGAGCCTGCACTGAAACCATCCGCTCATGTCGGGGCAAGCACCGACACTCCGCCCATGTAGGGACGGAGCACGTCCGGAACCTCAACGGTTCCGTCCGAGCGCTGATAGTTTTCCAGCACCGCCACCAAGGTGCGGCCCACCGCCAGGCCGGAGCCGTTGAGCGTGTGCACCAGCTCGTTCTTGCCCTGGGCGTTCTTGAAACGCGCCTGCAGGCGGCGCGCCTGGAAAGCCTCGCAGTTGGAAACCGAGCTGATTTCGCGGTAGGTGTTCTGCGCCGGCAGCCAGACTTCCAGGTCATAGGTCTTGGCGGCACCAAAACCCATGTCGCCGGTGCACAGCGACATCACGCGGTACGGCAGGCCGAGCTTTTGCAGGATGGCCTCGGCATGGCGCGTCATCTCTTCCAGCGCGTCATAGCTCTTCTCGGGGTGCACGATCTGCACCATCTCGACCTTGTCGAACTGGTGCTGGCGGATCATGCCGCGCGTGTCGCGGCCGTAGGAGCCGGCCTCGGAGCGGAAGCAGGGGGTGTGGGCCGTGAACTTGAGCGGCAGTTCGGCCTCGGCCACGATCTCGTCGCGCACGAAGTTGGTCAGCGGCACTTCGCTGGTGGGGATCAGGTAGAGCGCCGCGTCTTCGACCACCTCGCCTTCCTGGCCGCCCTTCTTGGCGGCAAACAGGTCGGCCTCGAACTTGGGCAGCTGGCCGGTGCCGCGCAGGCTGTCGGCGTTGACGATGTAAGGCGTGTAGCACTCGGTGTAGCCGTGCTCCTGCGTCTGCACGTCCAGCATGAACTGGGCGATGGCGCGGTGCAGGCGGGCGATGCCGCCCTTCATGACCGTGAAGCGCGAACCGGTGAGCTTGACGCCGAGGTCGAAGTCCAGCCCCAGCGGCGCGCCGACATCTACGTGGTCCTTGATGGCAAAGTCCATCGCCTTCGGTGTGCCCCAAGAGCGCACCACCACGTTGCCGGTCTCGTCCGAGCCCACCGGCACGCTCTCGTGCGGCAGGTTGGGCACCGCCAGCAGCAGGGTCTGCAACTCGGCCTGGATCTGGTCCAGCCGGGTCGCAGAGCTTTCCAGCTCGGCCTTGAGGGCGCTGACCTCGGCCATGGCGGCCTCGGCCTGGGCGTGCTCGCCCTTGCCCTTGAGCGCGCCGATCTGCTTGCTCAGGGTGTTGCGCTTGGCCTGCAACTCTTCGGTGCGGGTCTGGATGGTCTTGCGCTCAGCTTCGAGTGCACGGAAACCGTCCACATTCAGGAAGGCTTGCGGCTTCTTGCGCGTCTCCAGACGGGCAACGACCGAATCGAGGTCTTTACGGAGCAGGGTGATGTCTAGCATGGTTGAATTGTAGGACGGCAGGCCAATGGGTCAGAGCTCGGTCTTCAGGCCCTTGGGCAGGGGGAATTTGACCGTTTCCTCGATGCCGTCCATCTTGCGCACCGACACGGCGCCGAATGCCTTGATGCGGTCCACCACCTGGCGCACCAGGATGCTGGGCGCGGAGGCCCCGGCTGTCAGGCCGACGCGGCCCTTGCCTTCGAACCATTCGGCTTTCAGCTCGTCGGCGTTGTCCACCATGTAACTCTCGGTGCCCAGTTTTTCCGCCACTTCGCGCAGGCGGTTACTGTTGGAGCTGGTCGGGCTGCCGACCACGATGACGATGTCGACCTGCGGGCTCAGCAGCTTGACGGCGTCCTGCCGGTTCTGCGTGGCGTAGCAGATATCCTGCTGCTTGGGTTCGCGCACGTTCGGAAAACGCGCCTTCACCGCCGCCAGGATGCCGGCCGCGTCGTCCATGCTCAGCGTGGTCTGCGTCACCACCGCCAGCTTCTCCGTCTGCACCGGCTGCACGCGCGCCACGTCGGCCACGTCCTCCACCAGGTGAATGCCACCGTCATCGAGTTGGCCCATGGTGCCTTCCACCTCGGGGTGGCCCTTGTGGCCGATCATGATGAATTCGTAGCCTTCCTTGTGCAGCTTGGCCACTTCGATGTGCACCTTGGTCACCAGCGGGCAGGTGGCATCGAACACATGGAAGCCGCGCTCGGCAGCCTCCTGCTGCACCGCCTTGCTGACGCCGTGGGCCGAAAAGATCAACGTCGCGCCAGGCGGCACGTCGCTCAGTTCCTCGATGAAGATCGCGCCCTTGGCCTTCAGGTCGTTCACCACATAGGTGTTGTGCACGATCTCGTGCCGCACGTAGATCGGTGCGCCGAACTTGTGCAGCGCGCGCTCGACGATCTCGATGGCGCGATCGACACCGGCGCAAAAACCGCGCGGTTCCGCGAGGATGATCTCGTCCAGCATCACAGCCCCCCCAGCAGGTGCACTTCAAACGTCACCGGCTGGCCAGCCAGCGGGTGGTTGAAATCGAACAATACGGCGCCGTCTTCGCGCACCTGCAGCACCACGCCGGCAAAGCGGCCCTGACCATCGGGCGTGGGGAACTGCACCACGTCACCCAGGCTGTATTGCTCCAGCGGATCGCCCATGTCGGTCAGCACCTTGCGCGCCAGCCACTGCTGCATGTCGGGGTTGCGCTCACCGAAGGCGGCACCGGCCGGCAGCTCGAAGATCTGGCGCACGCCCTCCTCCAGGCCCAGCAGGCATTGCTCCACCGCCGGCGAGAGTTCACCCGTACCGAGCGACAGCGTGGCCGGCTTGTCCCCGAAGGTGTTGATGATGTCGCCGGCAGGGCCGGCCAGGCGGTAATGCAGGGTCAGGAAGGAGCCGGCCTGGACGCGGGGAAGGGTGGAGGTCATAAAAGTCCCTATAAACTGGCCTCCATTGTAAAAACCTTGGGTCAACCAGCCTCTGATGCCGCTCAAAGACCTTCCACCCGACGCCCGCCCGCGCGAGAAGCTGCTGGCCCGCGGCCCCGGCGCCCTGAGCGACGCCGAGCTGCTGGCCCTGCTGCTGCGCACCGGGCTGGCCAGCAAGGGCGTGCTGCAGCTGGCGCAGGAACTGCTGGATGAGCAGACCGGTTTCGGCGGCATGGCCGGCCTGCTGCATGCCACGGCCGACGATCTGAAACGCATCAAGGGCCTGGGGCCGGCCAAGCGGGCCGAGCTGGTGGCCGTGCTGGAGCTGGCGCGGCGTGCCATGGCCGAGCAGTTGAAGGAACGCGCCGCGCTGGACACACCGGAAGCCGTCAAGCATTACCTGCAGCTGCACCTGGGCGCCAAGAAGCATGAAGTGTTTGCCGTGCTGTTGCTCGACAGCCAGCATCGCCTGCTGGCGCTGGAAGAGCTGTTCCGCGGCACCCTGAGCCAGACCAGCGTCTACCCACGCGAGGTGGTGCTGCGCGCCCTGCACCACCATGCCGCCGCCGTGGTGCTGGCACACAACCACCCCAGCGGCACGGTGTTGCCCTCGCGCGCCGACGAGGCGCTGACGCAGGCATTGAAGGCCGCGCTGGCACTGGTGGATGTGCGCGTGCTCGACCATGTGATCGTGGCACCCGGCCAGGCGCTGTCGATGGCGGAGCAGGGACTCGTGTGATGGTGAAAGTGAAGTCCCTCGCCGACCTCAAGCAGGTGAAGAAGGCCATCGAAGTGCAGGCCAAGCTGGAGGCCGAACGCAAGGCGGAAGCGGAACGCATGGCGCGTCAAACCACGGCTGACAAGGACCTGTTCATCAAGGCCGCTGGCGCCGTCCAGCCCTTGACCGACAAGCGCCAGGCGCTCTTAAAAAAAGAGCAACCGAAACCCGTCCCGGTGCAGCGTGAGCGCGACGAACAGGCAGCGCTGGTGGAAGCCATCAGCGACGAATTCGACGTCAGCACCCTGCTGGATGCCGACGAGCACATGAGCTTTCGCCGCCCCGGCATCGGCCCGGACGTGACGCGCAAACTGCGCCGCGGCGACTGGGCCATCCAGCGCGAGATCGACCTGCACGGCCTGCGCACCGACGAAGCGCGCAACGCGCTAGGCCAGTTCATCCGCGACGCCCGCAAGCACGGCATCCGCTGCGTGCGTGTGGTGCACGGCAAGGGCCTGGGCTCGCCAGGCAAGACGCCGGTGCTGAAAAGCCGCGTGCACAGCTGGCTGGTGCAGAAGCAGGAAGTGCTGGCTTTTGTGCAGGCGAAGCCGGCCGAGGGCGGTGCGGGAGCGCTGATTGTGTTGCTGCAACCCGCTGGCTAGATCGGTGTATTACGCATCCAATCCGCCGTGCCGAAGAACGACTCGCGCAGCCGCGCGCGCAGCGCCTCATTGATCCCCACCTCCCCCATGGCCTGGTCCATGCAGGCCAGCCACTGGTCGCGTTCCAGGATGCCGATCTTGAACGGCATGTGCCGTGCGCGCAGGCGCGGGTGGCCGAAGCGTTCGATGTAGTGGTTGGGGCCACCGAGCCAGCCGCAGAGGAACCAGAACAGTTTTTCGCGTGCGCTGGCCAGATCGCTGCCATGCGCGGCGCGCAGCTCCTTGTAGGCCGGCTCCAGGTCCATCAGGTCATAAAAGCGCTCCACCAGCGCCTTGACGTGTGCTTCGCCGCCGATCCAGTCAAAGGCCGTGGCCGGCTCCGGCTTCTCTTCTGTATTCATGGTAAAAATGGCATCCAGCCCTTATCAAATATGCGCCAACAGCTATTAAATCAATAGCAAAAATCACTGCGCGGCACGGCGCAGCGTCTCCACCACCGGCCGGCGCAGCACGTCGCGCAGGCCCCACCAGCCGGCTGCCAGCGCCAGCACGGCCCCGGCCAGCGCCCCAAGCAACGGCACCCACAAGGAAACACTCCAGTCGAATTCGAAGACAAAACGCGCCAGTGCCCAGCCCACGGCGGCGGCCACCATCGACGCTAAAAAGCCGGCCAGCAGGCCGACACCCAGCAGCTCGGCGCGTTGCACCTGGCGCAGCAGGCCGGCGCTGGCGCCGACGGCGCGCATGATGGCGAACTCGCGTGCCCGATCCTCGCGCGTGGCCGTCACTGCGGCCAGCAGCACCACCAGGCCGGCGGCGAGCGTGAAGCCGAACAGGAACTCCACCGCGCGGATCACCTGGTCCAGCACACGCTGCACCTGCAGCAGCGTGGTGCTCATGTCCACCACCGTGATGTTGGGAAAGTGCCGCACCAGCGCATTGTCAAAGCCTTTGACGTCCGGTGCGCGGAAGGCCGTCATGTAGGTGCTGGGCACCTCGGGCATGCGGCTGACCGGGTAGATGGCAAAGAAGTTGGCGCGCATCGAACCCCAGTCCACCTTGCGCAGCGAGGTGATGGTGGATTCGGTCGGCACGCCGGCGATGTCGAAACGCAGGCGGTCGCCCAGCTTCAGGCCCAGCGTCTTGGCAATGCCTTCCTCCATGCTGATGGCACCCTCTTCTTCTGCCGTCCACTGCCCGGCCACCACCGGGTTGTGCATGGGCAAGGCGGCGCTGTGCGACAGGTTGAACTCACGGTCCAGCAGCCGGCGCGCGCGGTCTTCGGCGTAGTCCTCCGGCTTCACGTCGCGGCCGTTCACCGCCACCAGCCGGCCGCGGATCATGGGGTACCAGTCGTAGCCGCTGATGCCAGCGTTCTTCAAGGCCTGCTGGAAGGCATCGCCCTGCTCGGGCTGGACGTTGATGACAAAACGGTTCGGCGCATCGGCCGGCGTGGCCTGGCGCCAGCCGGCAATCAGGTCGGTGCGCAGCAGCACCAGCAACACCAGCGCCAGCAGGCCCACCGCCAGGCTGCTGACCTGCACCACGGTGTAGGCCGGCCGGGCCGCAATCTGGCGCGTCGCCAGCACCAGCCAGCGCGGGGCGCTGGCCTCGTTCACGGCACGTCGCAACAGCCATACCGCCAGCCAACTGGCCGCAGCGAACAACGCCACCGCGGCAGCAAAACCACCGACGGCGATCAGCCCCAGCTTGAGGTCACTGCTCACGGCCAGCAGCAAGGCGGCAAAACCGGCGACACCGAGCGCCAGCACGCCGAGCGAGGCCGGCCGCAGGTTGCCCACATCGCGCCGCAGTACGCGCAGCGCCGGCACTTGGGCCAGCTGCAGCACCGGCGGCAGGCCGAAGGCGACGAGCAGCGTCTGCCCCATGCCGAGGCCGAACAGCACCGGCCAGACGCTCGGTGCCGGCAAGGCGGTTTCCACCAGGCCGGCCAGCAGCAGCACAAAGACATGGTGCACCGCATAGCCCAGCAGCACACCCACCGTGCTGGCGGCCAGACCGGCGAGCACGAACTCGAAGGTGTAGCTCCAGGCAATGGTGGCGTGGCCCAGCCCGAGCACGCGCAGCATGGCGCAGTCGTCCAGGTGGTTGCTGGCAAAACCGCGCGCGGCCAGGGCCACCGCCACCGCACTGAGCAGGGCCGCCAGCAAGGCCACCAGGTTGAGGAATTTCTCGGCCCGGTCTAGCGTCTGCCCCATCTCGGGCCGCCCGCCCTGCAGCGATTCGACGCGCAGGCCACGCAGGCTGCGCTGGGCGATCTCGTCGGTGGCCCACTTCACGTAGCGCGCCACCGCTCGGTCGGCACCGGCCACGGCCAGCCGGTAGCTGACGCGGCTGGCCGGCTGGATCAATCCGGTGGCGGCAATATCGGCCTCGCGGATCATGGCGCGCGGCGCAAAGTTGATGAAGCCGGCACCGCGGTCGGGCTCCAGCACGATGACGCGGCTGATGCGAAAGCTGCGTTCGCCCAGCAACAGCGCGTCACCCGCCTGCAGCCCGAGCGCCTCCAGCAGCGGCGCATCGACCCAGACTTCGCCCGGCGCCGGGATGGCGTCGGTCTTCTCGCCGGCCGCGGTCGGGTCGCTGGCCACGGTCAACTGACCGCGCAGCGGGTAGCCATCTTCCACCGCCTTCAGCGCCACCAGCCGGCTGCCGCCGCCGCGTTCATCTGTTGCGCGTGCCATGGTGGGGAAACTCAGCGAAGTCGACACCTTCAAGCCCAGCGCGCGTGCCTGTTTGGCAAAGGCCTCCGGCGCCGGGTTGTCGCTCGCCACCACGGCGTCGCCGCCGAGCAGCTGGCGCGCGTCGCGCTGCAGGCCGCCCTTGAGGCGGTCGGCGAAGAAACCCACCGCGGTGAGCGCCGCCACCGCCAGCGTGACGGCCAACAACAGCAGGCGCAGTTCGCCGGAGCGCAGATCGCGCCACAGCGTACGCCAGCCAAGTTGCCAGAAAGTGATGTTCATGACGCAAGCTTAGGGCAAGTACCGCCCGCTTGCCCGACCAAGGGTTTCACGCCGCCGCGCGCAGCTTGGGGCCCGCCAGTTCCGGCTGCAGTTGCAAGCGCTGTGCGCCGGTATAGCAAAGGAAGTGTTTGTTGGTGGCCCGGCCGATGGTGCACAGGCCGACACGCTCGGCCACCGCATGTCCCATCTGCGTGATGCCGCTGCGCGACACCACAATCGGCACGCCCATCTGCGCCGACTTGATGACCATCTCGCTGGTCAGGCGGCCGGTGGTGTAGAACACCTTGTCGGCCCCACCCATCACCTCAGAGTCTTGCAGCCACATCCAGCCGGCAATGGTGTCGATGGCGTTGTGACGACCGACATCCTCGACAAAGAGCAACATCTCCTCGCCGCGGAACAGGGCACAGCCATGTACCGAGCCGGCCGACTTGTAGGTGCTCTCCTGCAGGCGGATGGCGTTGACGATGCCATACAGCTGGCTCTGCGTCAGCGTAGCCTCGGGCAACACGATGCTGTCGACTTCGTCCATCAGGTCACCGAACACACTGCCCTGGCCACAGCCGGTCGTGACGACACGTTTGGACGTTCGTTCCTCCACGTTGGTTATGCCTTCGCGCGTCTTGACGGCCGCAGCACCAACCTCCCAATCCACCGTGATGGACTCGATCTCCTGCACCGAGCGCACCAGACGCTGGTTGCGCAGGAAGCCCAGCACCAGCAGTTCGGGATGGGCTCCCAGCGTCATGAGCGTCACCAGTTCGCGCTTGTCGACGTAGACGGTGAGCGCCCGCTCCGCCGGGATGGACACGGTGGTGCGCTCGCCGAATTCGTTGACGGCCGACACCTCGCGCGTCAGCGGTGCGCTGACCCGGGTCAGTTCAGGCAGGGGGAAGGAACTCATGGCAACAGACTACAACAAAAAGGCCCGGACTGCGGCAGGCCGGGCCCATGTCCACGAAGCCGGAAGGCGTCAGGACTTCTTTTTCTTCTTGTCGGCAGCGACCGGTGCAGCAGGCGCCGGCGCGGCAGCAGCCGGGGGCGCACCGGCCGGGGTGTAGACGAAGGGGCCGGGATCGGCGCAGGGCGGCGTGGCCATCGCCGGCTTGGCCGCCTTGTTGCCCTTGCGGTAGTGCGCCGCCGCCTTGTCCTGCGACTTGCACAGCTGGAAAGCACCAACCTTGCCGGTATGCGCGGTCTTGGCCGCCGTTTCGGCCGCCTTGGCCTTGGCTTCGTCGCTCGGTGGGGGCAGCTTGGCCAGGGCCGTCAGGCCGAGCGAGCAACCCAGAACAAAAACAGCTATCGATTTCATGTGCGCCTCTTTCTCGTGCTTAGGCTTGAACAGTGGGCGCAGGTGCCGCCTCGGCGCTGCGCTGGGCCGGGATCTTGCCGGCCTTGATGTCGTCGTACCAGAGCTCATGGTGCTCCTTGGCCCAGGTCTCGTCGACGTAGCCGGTCTTCATGGCATCGTAGGCACCAGCCATGCCGACGGTGCCCATGTAGATGTGGCCCATGAACATGGCCATCATCAGCACGGTGGCCACGGCATGAACCATGTGCGCGATCTGCATGGTGCCGCGTTCGTAGATCAGGCTGGGAATCAGCTTATCGAGCACCAGGCCCGAGCCGACCACGATCAGGCCGAGCAGGAACACGCCGCCCCAGAACAGCACCTTCTCGCCGGCATTGAAGCGGTGCGAAGGAATCTCGTGTTCCGAGACCAGGCCGCCACCCTTGACCAGCCAGGTGATGTCTTCCTTGCGCGGCAGGTTGTCGCGCACGAAAGTGATGATGACGATCACCAGCGACACGGCGAACACCGGACCGGCGAAGTTGTGCAGGTTCTTCAGCACATAGGTCAGCCAGCCGAACAGCGTGCCGCCGATGACCGGATGAATGAAGAACTTGCCGAAGGCCATCACGAGGCCGGAGACGGCCAGGATGGTGAACGCAATCGCGTTGGCCCAGTGGGCCGAGCGCTCAAACGGCGTGAAACGCTCGATCTTGCGACCGGTTTGCGCGCCGTGCAATTGCAACGTGCCTTTGCGCCAGTAGAACAGGACAATGGCACCGAGCACGATCAGCAACAAGGCGCCGCCGTAGGGAATAAGCCAGTTGTTGCGCACCTGGCGCCAGGCTTCGCCGGCATTGGTGAACATCGAGCCCGGGTATTGCACAAAAGGCTGTATCAGGTTGCCGGCCTCAGGCGCCTGGGTCTTGGGCAGGCTGCTGTAGCCGGTGACGCCGGCGCCGACCTGGCGCCACATGGGGGCGTTGTTGCCGGGCTGGACCTTGGCCCGCTCGGCATTGCTCTGTTGGGCGTAGCCGGGGTCCGAACTGGCATCCGGCCTGACATCCATGATGTTCTGGCTCTTGATGCCGCCGGTCTCGGCAGGCGCCGTGGGTTTGTCCTGCGCCAGGACCAGGTTGCCCCAGCCCAGAGCCAGCAGCAGGACGGCAGCAAGCGCTTGTTTCATGCGGGCCATCCTGTCTCAGTTGGTCTTGGTGTATTCGTTCTGGCTGTTCTGTCCGCGCGCCTTCAGGTGCGACTCCCAGCTGGTCTTGTCGCCCTGCTTCCAGCCGGCATCGACAAAAGGCTTGCCGGTGCCGCTGTAGGCAGAGGCATCCTGCCTGGCGCCGCCGATCGTCTGCGGCTTCTCGCCGCAGGCGGACAGCAAGGCCATGGCTGCGATCAACATCAGCGTTTTTTTCATGACTTCGCTCCTTTGGCAGGTGCGGCGGCTTCCGGTTGACCGGCCTGGCGCGAACCGTAGGCAGTACCCCAGCCCCAGACTTCGGCACCCTTGCCGCGCTTGAGCACGCGGTTGCGGAAGATGTCGGCCACCATGTCGCCGTCACCGGCCAGCAGCGCCTTGGTCGAGCACATCTCAGCGCAGGCCGGCAGCTTGCCTTCGGCCAGGCGGTTGCGACCGTATTTCTCGAACTCGGCCTCGCTGCCATTGGCCTCCGGGCCGCCGGCGCAGAAGGTGCACTTGTCCATCTTGCCGCGTACCCCGAAAGTGCCCTGCGAGGGGAACTGCGGCGCGCCGAAGGGGCACGCATAGGAGCAGTAGCCGCAACCGATGCAGATGTCCTTGTCGTGCAGTACCACGCCTTCGTCGGTGCGGTAGAAGCAGTTGACCGGGCAGACCGCCATGCAAGGCGCGTCGCTGCAGTGCATGCAGGCCACCGAGATGGATTTCTCGCCGGGCACGCCGTCATTGAGCGTGACCACGCGGCGGCGGTTCACCCCCCAGGGGACTTCGTGTTCGTTCTTGCAGGCGGTGACGCAGCCGTTGCACTCGATGCAGCGCTCGGCGTCACAAACAAATTTCATTCGTGCCATGACGTTTCTCCTCAGGCTTTCTCGATGTTGCAGATCGTGGTCTTGGTTTCTTGCATCATGGTCACGCTGTCATAACCGTAGGTGGTGGCCGTGTTCACGGCTTCGCCGCGTACCACCGGTGCGGCACCGCTGGGGTAGTAGGCCAGCATGTCGGCCCCCTGCCAGCGACCCGAGAAGTGGAACGGCATCCAGCAGGTGTCGGGGCCGACGCGTTCGGTCACCAGCGCCTGCACGTTCAGGCGCGCGCCCGTCGGGCTGAGCAGCCAGACACGCTCGCCGTTGCGGATGCCACGGTCAGCGGCCGCCTTCGGGTTGATTTCGACGAAGGCCTCCTGCTGCAACTCGGCCAGCCAGGGGTTGGAGCGGGTCTCCTCGCCACCGCCCTCGTACTCGACCAGACGGCCGGACGACAGGATGAGCGGGAACTTCTCGTACAGCTTGTCGGCGATGTTCTTCTGCTGCACGCTCTTGTACAGCGTGGGCAGGCGCCAGAAAGCCTTCTTGTCGTCGTGCGTCGGGTACTTGGCCGCGAGTTCGGGCTTGGTGCCGTACAGCGGCTCGCGGTGCTGCGGCACCGGATCCGGGAAGTTCCAGACCAGGGCGCGTGCCTTGGCGTTGCCAAAAGGATGGCAACCGTGCTTCATCACCACGCGCTGAATGCCCCCCGACAGGTCGGTCTTCCAGTTCTTGCCTTCGGCGGCAGCCTTCTCGGATTCAGTGAGATCGTCCCACCAGCCCAGCTTTTTCATCAGCACATGGTCGAACTCTGGATAGCCGGTGGTGATCTCGGCACCCAGCGAATGCGAGCCGTCCTCGGCCAGCAGGCTCTTGCCTTCGCGCTCGACACCGAAGTTGGCGCGGAAGTTGCCACCGCCGTCCATCACATGCTTGGAGGTGTCGTACAGGTTGGGTGAACCAGGGTGCTTGAGTTCGGGCGTGCCGTAGCAGGGCCAGGGCAGGCCGAAGTAGTCACCGGTGAAGTCGTAGCCGGTTTCCTTGTCCTTGCCGCCCTTGGCCTTGAGGGTCTTCACATCGAACAGATGCATGTTCTTCATGTGGGCCTTCAGGCGCTCCGGGCTCTGGCCGGTGTAGCCGATGGTCCAGACCGAGCGGTTGATCTCGCGCAGGATGTCTTCCGGCATGGGCTCGTCCATGCCCTTGACCTTCTGCAGCTTGTAGTTCTTGACCAGTTCCTTGCCGAAGCCGAGCTTGTCGGCCAGCTGGTACATGATCATGTGGTCGCTGCGGCTCTCCCACAGCGGCTCGATCACTTTCTCGCGCCACTGGATGGAACGGTTGGAAGCGGTGCAGGAGCCGCTGGTCTCGAACTGGGTGGCGGCCGGCAGCAGGTAGACCGCCCGGTTCGGATTGAGGTCTTCAGCCTTGCCGGGCATGGCCGCCATGGCGGCGGTGGCCGACGGATAGGGATCGACCACCACCAGCAGGTCCAGCTTGTCCATGGCACGCTTCATCTCCAGACCACGGGTCTGCGAGTTGGGCGCATGGCCCCAGTAGAAGACGCCGCGCAGGTTGGAATCCTGGTCGATCAGTTCGTTCTTCTCCATCACGCCGTCGATCCAACGTGAGACGGTGATGCCGTTCTTGCCCATCATCGCCGGCGTTGCATAACGCCCCTTGATCCAGTCGAAGTCCACGCCCCAGACCTTGGCGAAATGCTTCCAGGAACCTTCGGCCAGGCCGTAGTAACCCGGCAGGGAATCGGGGTTGGGGCCGACGTCGGTGGCGCCCTGCACGTTGTCGTGGCCGCGGAAGATGTTGGTGCCGCCTCCGCTCTTGCCGACGTTGCCCAGCGCCAGCTGCAAGATGCAGGAAGCGCGCACCATGGCGTTGCCGATGGTGTGCTGGGTCTGGCCCATGCACCAGACGATGGTGCCGGGGCGGCTGTCGGCCAGCATCTTGGCGACCTTGTACATCTGCTCTTCCTTGACGCCGCAGGCCTCTTCCACGGCAGCAGGCGCCCACTTGGCCAGCACGTCTTCCTTGACCTTGTCCATGCCGTAGACGCGGTCGTTGATGTACTTCTTGTCTTCCCAGCCGTTCTTGAAGATGTGGTACAGCAGACCGAAGAGGAAGGGAATGTCGGTACCGGAGCGGATGCGCACGTACTCGTCCGCCTTGGCTGCGGTACGCGTGAAGCGCGGATCGACCACGATCATCTTGGTGCCGGTTTCCTTGGCATGCAGCATGTGCAGCAGGCTGACCGGGTGGGCCTCGGCGGCGTTGGAGCCGATGTACAGGGCGACCTTGCTGTTCTGCATGTCGTTGTACGAGTTGGTCATGGCGCCGTAGCCCCAGGTATTGGCCACACCGGCCACCGTGGTGGAGTGGCAGATACGGGCCTGGTGGTCGCAGTTGTTGGTGCCCCAGAAGCTGACGAACTTGCGCATCAGGTAGGACTGCTCGTTGCTGTGCTTGCTGGAGCCGACGAAGTACACGCTGTCAGGGCCGCTGGCCTTGCGCAGCTCCTGCATCTTGGCGCTGATCTCGGTGAGCGCCTGGTCCCAGCCGATACGCTCGTATTTGCCGTTCACCAGCTTCATCGGGTAGCGCAGACGGTATTCGCCGTGGCCGTGCTCGCGGATGGACGCGCCTTTGGCACAGTGGGCACCGAGGTTGATCGGGGAGTCGAACACCGGCTCCTGTCGTACCCAGACGCCGTTTTCCACCACGGCATCGATGGCACAACCCACCGAGCAATGCGTACAGACGGTGCGCTTGACTTCAATCTTGCCGTCGCCGACCGCCACACCCTGGGCGGCACGCGCCTTCTTCACCAGTGTGAGCTGCGAAGCTGCCATGCCGACACCGAGGCCAAGGCCTGAGCGGCGCAGGAAAGCGCGGCGATCCATGGTGGGCAGCGCCTGGGCCAGGCCGCGGCGCAGGCTGTGAACAAAGGGAGACCGTGCGGCCGTGTCTGTGGCTGCGGTTTTTTTGGTCAATAGCATGGAGCTCTCCAACGGTCGGCGTTAAATGAGGGTCGTCTTGTAGTAGCGCTTGACGTGCTCGGTCAGGCTGTAGCCACCCCCTTTGGCAGGGGCAACCTTGGGTTCCTGTCCAATCGGTGTGACCGGCTGCACGGCCGGCATCAGACTGGCGACCGTGGCAACGGCGCCAACGGTACCGGCGCCCGCAAACAGGGTGCGCCGCGACAACTTGCCCGGGGATTGACTCATGTTGTGTCTCCTGAAAGGTTCCACCTAGGAACTCAAATGCATAACAAAGCTCGTTCGAATGTAGCAACCCCGGACTGTTTCAGCAAGTGAATGCAAGCGTGCCGGTCAAGAGAGCGCTCACAAGCTGACCATGGACACGCACACTTTCGAAAAACCGCCGGGCTACGCACTGATACATCGGTCATGACCACATCTAGAGAAATCAATGACTTGCATCAATGCTGCGACGCAGCACTCTCCGCAATATCGCCAACCTGTCGCAAATCACAAGACAAGTTGTCGCAAAAAGCCAGTTTGACGCAGCCAACGCACGCGATTGAAGCCTAGGTATGCAGTTGCATACGTGCCGAAAACCCCCATTACCCGAGTAAATCAGTCAAACGCGTCGATAGAATCGACTCCTCATCTACCGTTCATACCGTGACTCAAGCACCCACTTTTCCTGCACATGGCAAAGCCACCGAGGGTTGGCCGCTCTGGTCCATTCTGGTCGTGGATGACGAACCCGGCATGCGCAACTTCCTGGTCAAGACGCTGGCGCCGCGCTGCCAGACCGTCCTGGAAGCCGGCAGTGCCGAAGAAGGCGCCCGCCTGCTGCGCAGCCATCATGTCGACCTCATCATCCTGGATATCGCCCTGCCCGGCCAGAACGGCGTGAACTGGCTCAAGGACTTGCGCGAACAGGGCTTCTCGGGCCAGGTGATCCTGATCACCGCCTTTGCCGATCTCGATACCGCCATTGAGGCCCTGCGCGCCGGCGCCTCGGACTTCATCCTCAAACCATTTCGCGTGCCGCAAATCCTCAATGCCGTACGGCATTGCTATGAGTCCGCCCGGCTGGCACGCGAGAATTTCGTGCTGCGCCATACGCTCTCCAGCAGCCAATGCACCGGCAACGGACTGGTGGGGCACTCCAATGCCATCACCCTGCTCTCGCAGACGCTGCGGCGCGTGGCGGTGGTCAACAGCACGGTACTGCTGCAGGGGGAGTCCGGTACCGGCAAGGAACTGGTGGCGCGCGCGCTGCACGCTTTGAGCCCACGGGCACAAGGACCGTTCGTGCCGGTGAACTGCGCTTCCATGTCGCCCGAGCTGATCGAACGTGAGTTGTTCGGTCATGCCAAGGGCGCCTTCACCGGTGCCACCAAGGCGCGCGACGGCCTGTTCTACTACGCTCAGGGCGGCACGCTGTTTCTCGACGAAGTGGCCGAACTGCCCTTGCCGCTGCAGGCCACGTTGCTGCGCGCGCTCGAAGACCTGAGGATCCGCCCCTTGGGCAGCGAGCAGTTGCTGCCGGTCGACGTGCGCATCATCGCCGCCACCAACCGTTCGCTGCAGGAGGAAGTGGCCGCCGGACGTTTCCGCAAGGACCTGTACTACCGGTTGCAGGTGGTGGAGATCACGCTGCCGCCGCTGCGCGAGCACAAGGAAGACATCCCGGACCTGGTGCAGCACTTCATGGCTCAGCTGGCACCCGTCCTCGGCGCCACTCCGCTGGAGATCACGCCCGCCGAGATGGACTACCTGATGCAGTACGATTGGCCCGGCAACGCGCGCGAACTGCGCAACCTGATCGAACGCTCGCTCATTCTGGGCTCGCTCAACGTGTCGGCGCTCTATGCCATGGACAAGCGCCAGGCCAGCGCAGCCGGCACCATGCCGCCGGCCACCACCGATCTGCATACACTGGAGAAGCAGCACATCCGTGCCATCCTCGATTCGGTGCAAGGCGACAAGACCCAGGCCGCCCAGTTGCTGGGCATCTCGCGCCGCACGCTGGAGCGGCGTTGCGCCGAGTGGGCCCTGCCGTGAGGCCTGCCGCCACGCTGCCGGCCTGGCGCACCCCACGCTGGATCAGCGGCTCGATCCGCAACAAGCTGCTGGCCATGGCACTGCTGCCGCTGCTGGTGGTGCTGCCGCTGCTGGTGGGTGCGCTCGTCGTCTGGGGCAACGCCGCCTACGACCGGTTGCTCATCACCAAGGTACGCAGCGATCTGGCCGTGGCACGCGGCTATTTCGAGCAGGTACTGAGTGAAGTCGGCTCCGGCACGCAAGGCGTGGCCGCCTCACATGCCCTGTACCGGGCGCTGGCCCACCACGACCGGCCCGGCATGCAAGGACTGCTGGCGCGCGAGCGTACCCGCCTGGGCTTCGACTTCATCAACCTCTACCAGCCGGACGGCCGTCTGATCACGGCGGACTGGCTCACGGCGCAGACAGCGCCGGCGACAGCAGTCCCCCTCCGCAAAGCGGCCGTCATCAGCACAGTCGCCGGCACCGGCCAGGCCAGCCTGGCCCGGCTCGAAGCCAGCGAGCTGCTGGCGCTGGCCCCTCATCTGGCCGAACGCCTGAACATTCCGCTGATCGCGACCCGCGGCGCCGCCCCCACCACGCGCAGCATCGAGGACCGCGCCCTGGTCATGCTCTCCACCACGCCGGTCTACGGACCTGATGGCGACATCCAGGCACTGCTGCGCGGCGGCGTGCTGCTCAACCAGAACCTGCCGCTGATCGATCACATCAACCGCATCGTCTACCCGGACGGATCGTTGCCCTTTGACAGCAACGGCACCGCAACGCTGTTCATGGACGACGTGCGCATCACCACCAACGTGCGCCTGTTCCAGGACCAGCGCGCCATTGGCACACGCGTCTCACAGGCGGTACGCGATGCCGTTCTGGGCAGCGGCGAAACCTGGCTCGACCGCGCCTTCGTGGTGAACGACTGGTATGTCTCGGCTTACGAGCCCTTGCTCGACGGCCGCGGCGAACGCGTCGGCATGCTCTATGTCGGCTATCTGGAGCAGCCGTTTCGCTACGTCAAGTACGGCATGCTGGCGCTGATCGTGGGCATCTTCATGATCGTCATGGTGCTGGCGGCGCTGTTTTCGGTGCGCTGGGCGCGCAGCATCTTCCGTCCGCTGGAACGGATGAATCAGACCATGCAGCGCGTTGAAGACGGTGACGCCAGCGCACGCGTCGGCCCGGTGACGGCGCGCGACGAGATCGGCGCGCTGGCCAGCCACTTCGACCAGCTGCTCGACGTCATCGACGAGAAGACGCGCGCCCTGCAACGCTGGGCCGGAGAACTCGACGCCAAGGTGATCGAGCGCACGCGCGAACTGGCGCTAAGCAATGCCTCACTGCAGCAGGCACAGCAGCAGCTCGTCAAATCGGAAAAACTGGCGGCCATCGGCCAGCTCACTGCCAGCGTGGCGCATGAGATCAACAACCCGATCGCCGTCATCCAGGGCAACCTCGACCTGATGCGCGAGACCCTGGGGACACAAGCCATCCCGGTCAGCGCCGAGTTGCAACTGCTGGACCAGCAGGTCGACCGCATGCGCCTGATCGTCACCCAGCTGTTGCAGTACGCGCGGCCGACCGAATACGCCGGCTACGTCGAGGCCGTGGACGTGAACCGCGCGCTGGAAGATTCGCTGGTGCTGGTAGCCCATCTGCTGGCGCACACTCATATCGAGGTCGACCGTGACCTGCAAGCCACGGCACTGGCCGGCATCAACCGCCAGGAACTGCAGCAGGTGGTGATCAACCTGCTGATCAATGCCATCCAGGCCATGCCCGAAGGTGGTCGGCTGCGGCTGCGCACACGCAACCGCAGCGATCTCGTCGCGGACGGCCGCGCCGGCGTACTGGTGGAGATCAGCGACACCGGGCCGGGCCTGAACCCGAAAGTCCGTGAGCGCCTGTTCCGTCCCTTCTTCACCACCAAGAACGATGGCAACGGCTTGGGCCTGTGGATCAGCGTGGGGCTGGTGGAACGCTACGGCGGCAGCATCGAAGGCCTGAACCGCCGCGAACTGGGCGAGGACACGACGGGTGCCACCTTCCGCGTCTGGCTATTGAGCGAGCCCGTGGCGCCACAAGAGCCCAGCAGCGGACCGATGGAAGGGCGTCAGGCCTGAGCCAGGCTCCGTCCGTTCGCGTTCAGCTTGTTGAAACGCTCCCTGCCCATCAACAACGCGGCAAGGCTTCAACAGGCTCAGCCCGAACGAGACTCCCTCACGTGAGCATGTCGAAACCCTGCATTTCCACGCTCAAGAAGGCACGCGTGAACTCGGCCAGAGCCGCGTAAAAACGGGCCTTGGGGTGCTGGGCAACGGCATCGCACAGCTGGTTGGCCCATGGCTGCAGGTGCTCGGCAAAAAACTCGCGCTGGCGTGTCAGGTTGGCTACCGCCACATCGTCACCGGCAATCAGGTAGCGCATCACTTCGCACAAGTAGGCGATGTGGTCCTCGGTTTCCGGCATGGTCTCGTCACGCGCCAGTCCGAGCGCAGTCAGGGCATCGCGCAGCTTGGCCAGCGGCTTTTCGTTGAGAAAGCCACTGAGGTAGTGCGAGCCGAACAGGTAGACCTCGGGTTTGCCGACACCGCCGAACAAGGCGTTGTACTCCTGGTGGATGGCCGCGTCATCGAGTGCGCGGCTTGCCGCCACCAGACCACGCCAGGGTTCTTCCAGGAAACCGCCGGCCGCCGGTGCTTCCGTGGCGGCCACGCGCAGTTGCGCCAGCAGCTCAGGTTCAGGCGGGGCGTAGTACAACATGGCCAGCAGGCCATAAAGTTCGGCGCGCGCGGTTTCCTCGTCGAGCGCCGCGCTCTGTGCGAGAGCGGCAGCGTTGGAATCGGGTTGAGTGGTCATGGGCAGGTTCCGTCGGTATGCAAAGTGCACGGCCATCAAAGGTCGGTGATGCGGGATTCGTTGGGGTCGGTGTAGAGGTCGATCACACGGCAGTCACCGCACATCTTGAGTCGCTCCAGCGCTGCGCCCTGGAACATGGCGTGGCCGGCCAGCTTGCCGAGCATGGCCTCGATGGCCTTGAGCGTGCCGAAAGGCTTGCCGCAGCGCACGCAGGCGTAAGGCTGCATCTCGTTGAGCACCACGGCTTCCTTGCGCTGCGGCGTGAGGCGCAGCTGAGGAACGAGTGACAGTGCCTTCTCCGGACAGGTCTTGACGCACAGGCCGCACTGCACGCAGTTCTTCTCGATGAACCTGAGCTGTGGCGCCTGCGGGTTGTCCTGCAGCGCGCTGGCCGGGCAGGCGTTGACGCAGCTCAGGCACAGCGTGCAGGCGTCCTTGTCGATGGCCAGCGCCCCCAGCGGCGATCCCTGCGCCGGCAGCGCAATGACCTCGGGCCGCTGTACGGCCTGCTCGGCCAGGTGGTCGAGCACCAGCTCCAGCGTGGCGCGCTTGTCGGCCTGCACGGCAAAGCCGGCCACCTTGGCAACACCTTGTGCGGCCGGTGCCTGCAGATCGGCATCGAGCGCGGCCAGGTCGCGGGCATCGCGTGCATGCAGGATGCGGAAATGCTCACCCTGATAACCCAGGCCGCTCAGGATGGCTTGCGCCACATTCATCTGTGCACGCACGGCCTCCAGATACTGCGGCGCTTCCTCGCCGGTCATCAGCACCCAGACGTTGGTGGCACCATAGGCAACGGCCGACAGCCAGACATCCAGGCCGAGCGAGGCGGTATGCCACAACGGCACCGGCAACACGCGCGCCGGCACGCCGCGGGTGGCCGGGTCAATGCGGGCAGCACGCCCCAGGTCGCCGAGCAGGCGCGCCCCCGCTTCCTGACTGTGCAGCAGCAGGGCCGGCTGCTTGCCGCCGGCGCGCGCATAGGTGGCCAGCAGGGTCTTGAGCTTGACGCCCTGTTCAGGCGCGCGCGGATAGGCGAAACTCAGCGCCCCGCTGGGGCACACCGTGGTGCAGGCGCCGCAGCCGACGCACAGGTTGGGATTGACCTTGATCTGCTGTCGTTCGCGCTCAGAACTGATGGCCGAGGCCGAACAGACGTCGATGCAGGCATGGCAGCCGGTCTTTTCGTTGCGGCTGTGGGCGCAGAGCTTCTGCTTGTAGACAAAGAACTTGGGCTTTTCGAATTCGCCCACCAGCCCACGCAGCTCGATCAGGACGCGATGGTCCTGGCCATCCCACTGGAAGTAGCCCTGGGGCTTGGCATGCTGGCTGAAAGCCGGCGCGACACGCAGATCCAGCACCAGATCGAAAGTCTCGCTCTCGGTCTGCGGCTCGCGCGCGAAGTCGATCGCACCGGCGATGCCGCAAACCTTGACACAGGCCCGGTGGGACCTGCACAGGTCGCTATCAATTTGATAGTCGAAACCGATCGCACCTTCCGGACAGGCTGCGATGCAGGCATTGCAGCGCGTGCACAGGTCGAGGTCGATCGGGTTGTTGCGTTGCCACGTCAACGCGAAGGCACCGAGCCAGCCGCTCAAGGTTTCCATCTTGCCGGTCAGCACCGGGTAGCGCCGTTCCTGCCGGCCGCCATCCTCACCGGCACCGAGGCTGAAGATCGTCACATCCAGCGCATCGGCCAGCAGATCGGCGGCACGCTCGGCCGCATCCAGCGCGCCGATGATGAGCAGCCGGCCTGCACTCTTGTACGTGACCGTGGGCACCGGCTCGGGATCGGGCAAGTGCGCCGCGGCCAGCAGGGCGGCCATTTTGGCCGTGGCCTTGGCTGCGTCCTTGCTCCAGCCGCCGGTTTCGCGGATGTTGACGAAGTGGATCGGCACGCCCGCGGCGCCTGGGGTCTGCGCCGCGATTTCGCCAAACAGACGGCGTTCCTGGGTGCAGGCCACCACCACCTCGTCGCCCTTGGCCAAGGCCTGCTCGAAAGCGCCGGCCTCGCGACGGCACAAGGTGGAATGCAGCGTCAGCGGTTCATTCAGCACCGCTCCCAGAGCCTTGGGCTCCAGCGGCATGGTCTTGTTGCAGTCGCAAATCAGTGTCGTCATAGTCTTCTGTCGTTGGCTGGGGACCGGCGGCCTTCTGAATGGCAGACGCCTGGGCCTGGCTGGCGTGGGGCAGACCTGCGCACGGAGCTGCCGGGTGTGGCGGGGTACTGGCCGCATCTGCCGTCACAGGGGCAGACGGTGTCGCTTGATCGTGGCGCGCTTGTGGCGTTGGCGCCTGCTCTTCCGGTGCCACCAGATTGAGAAACTGGGCGCTGGCCATCTTGCGCAGCATGGCCAGCGGCAGCGGGTCGGGCTGGGAGTAGTCGTCGATGTAGATGTCCAGACCGTCCATCACATTGAAATGCGGATCGGCAAACAGCTTTTTCACGGCCGCATTGCGCACCTGAGGATCCACATCACGTGCCACGAAGCGCTTGAAATCAGATTCGGGGGTGAGCACCTGCACCTCGTCCAGCGTCGGTGGCGGCGCAGATGTGGCAGCAGAATCCAACACAGGAGCCGTCGATGATGCCCCCGGAGCACCCTTGCTGGACGGCGCTGGTACTGTTTTCGGTGCAGGCCAGCGGGGGGCCGGATCAACGTTCTCCGGTTTATCCTCCAGCGGCACGCCTTCGCGGGCGCCCTGCTTGCGGCGCGACCAACGGCCCAGGAAACCGTCACTCATGCCCGCCCCCGAATTTCTTCTCGGTGCTCACCGAGACCGGGTTGCCGAAGCGGTCGGTCAAGGGCTTGAAACTCTCGGGCCGCTTGCGCCGTTTCGGCTCGACCACGTAATGTTCACGCGCAAAAGCGAGCATCCACTCGACGATCTCGGGCGCCACCGGGACCTGCTCCACCGTTTCCTGCGCATCGAGCCAGCGGCCGGCATCGTGGTAACTCAGGGACACCTCCAGGGGCAGGGCCATCGGCTCGTCAGCCACCGAGGCGTCCTCCTCCATGCGCCAGTGCACGAACCAGCCGGGCGCCGGCGTGGTGGCATTGAGGTAGTAACCCTCGGCATCATCCTTGAAGAGCGCCACGGTGAAGCCGGGGTGCAGCCAGCGCTCCTCGCTGTCGGTCTTGTGCAGCAGCGACGGCTGGTCGCCGAAGCTGGCTTGGTGGGCGATCACTTCGGCCAATACCCATCGCCAAGGCTGCCAGCGGCTCATGGCGCCGTCGATGCGCTCCTTGCGCATCACCACGGCGACTTCAATGGCAGGCTTGTTGGTAGTCATGACATCCGCACTGTACAGGATAGGAAAACCCCTGCATAACACCTGCCTGCATCGCGGGCAACAAGGTGAGCAGCAGGAAAAAGGGCTTGCCGTTCCCCGCAAGCCCTTGCCTTCCTTCAGACCCGGCTCCCATCCGGGAGCCGGGCGTGAACGGCCCGCTCAGCCGAGCATGGCCTGCGCCGCGCCGAAGCCTTGGGCCGCGGGCGGCGTACCGCCACGGCGGATGGCGACGGCACAGTACTTGAACTCGGGAATCTTGCCGAAGGGGTCGAGCGCCGCATTGGTGATCAGGTTGGCCGCCGCCTCGTAATAGGCAAACGGGATGAACACCGCACCGCGCGGTGTGCCGTCGTCGCGCCGCAGGTGGATGGCCACCTGGCCGCGGCGCGACGCCACCGTCACCACGTCGCCCGGCTGCAGGCCCATCTCGGCCATGTCGGCCCCGCACATGGAAGCCGTCGCCATGGGCTCGATGGCATCGAGCACACCCGAGCGGCGCGTCATGCTGCCGGTATGCCAGTGCTCCAGCTGGCGACCGGTGATGAGCACGAAGGGGTACTGCGCATCGGGGCGCTCGTTGGCCGGGATGATGTCGGCCGGCACCAGCCTGACACGGCCGTCGGCCGTGGGGAAGCTGTCGATGAACACCGTAGGCTGGCCCGGATCATCGGCGCTCAGGCACGGATACGTCACGCTGGACTCGCGCTCCAGCCGCTCCCAGGTGATGCCGGAGATGGCGGCGTGCATGGCCTGGCGCATTTCCTCGTAGACCGCCGCCACGCCATCGAACGCGCCGGCATAGTTCCAGGCCAGGCCCATGCGTTGGGCGATCTGCTGGATGATCCACAGGTCCGGCTTGGCCTCGCCCGGGGGCGTAACGGCCTGCTTGCCGAGCTGCACCATGCGGTCGGTGTTGCTGACGGTGCCGGTCTTCTCGGGCCAGGCGGTGGCGGGCAGCACCACGTCGGCCAGCCAGGCGGTCTCGGTCATGAAGATGTCCTGGACCACCAGGTGCTCCAGCGCCGCCAGCGCGTGGCGCGCGTGGTTCAAATCCGGATCGCTCATGGCCGGGTTCTCGCCCTCGATGTACATGCCGCGGATCTTGTGCGGGTCGCTGTCGTCCGCCAGCGCCTTGTGCATGATCTCGACCACGGTGTAGCCGGGCTTGTCGTCCAGCTTCGTGCCCCAGAAGTGCTCGAACCACTGGTGCACGCCCGGATTGTCCACACGCTGGTAGTTGGGGAACATCATGGGAATCAGGCCGGCGTCGCTGGCGCCCTGCACATTGTTCTGGCCGCGCAGCGGGTGCAGGCCGGAGCCGGGCTTGCCGATCTGGCCGGTCACGGTGCACAGCGCGATCAGGCAGCGCACATTGTCGGTGCCGTGCACGTGCTGGCTCACGCCCATGCCCCACAGGATCATGGCTGCCTTGGCCTTGGCGAACTCGCGTGCCACCTCGCGCAGCGTGGTGGCCGGGATGCCGCAGATCGGCTCCATGGCCTCGGGGCTGTAGCCCTTGACGTTGGCCTTGAGTTCCTCGAAGTTGTTGGCGCGCTTCTTCACGAAGTCCTGGTCCACCAGACCTTCCTCAATCACCGTGTAGATCATGGCGTTGAGCATGGCCACGTCGGTGTCGGGCTTGAACTGCATCGTGCGCCAGGCGTGCTTGCCGATGTCGGTGATGCGCGGGTCGGCCAGCACCAGGCGCTTGCCCTGCTTGACCGCGTTCTTCATCCAGGTCGCGGCCACCGGGTGGTTGGCCGTCGGGTTGGAGCCGATCACCAGGATCAGATCCGAATGTTCGACGTCGTTGACCTGGTTGCTCACCGCACCCGAGCCCACACCTTCGAGCAGCGCGGCCACGCTGGAGGCATGGCACAAGCGCGTGCAGTGGTCCACGTTGTTGCTGCCAAAACCGGTGCGCACCAGCTTCTGGAACAGATAGGCCTCTTCGTTGCTGCCCTTGGCCGAGCCGAAGCCGGCCAGCGCCTTCTTGCCATGCGTATCGCGCAGGCGCTTGAGGCCGCCGGCAGCGAGGTCCAGCGCCTCGTCCCAGGTGGCTTCGCGGAACACCGCCGACCAGTCGGCCGTGTCGCGGTTGAGCTCGTTCAGCGCCTCCGGGTCCTTGGGCACGCCCGCCTTGCGGATCAACGGCACGGTCAGGCGCTGCGGGTTGTGGGCGTAATCGAAACCGAAACGGCCCTTGACGCACAAGCGCTTGTGGTTGGCCGGCCCATCGCGACCATCGACACTGATGATCTTGTTGTCCTTGACGTTGTAGGTCAGCAGGCACCCGACGCCACAGAAGGGGCAGACGGAATCGACCTTTTTGTCCACCACCTGTGAGCCGATGCGGGTTTTCGGCATCAACGCGCCGGTCGGGCAGGCCTGCACGCACTCGCCGCAGGCGACGCAGGTGCTCTCGCCCATGGGGTCATTCAAGTCGAACACGATCTCGCTGTGACTGCCGCGCAGCGCGTAGCCGATCACGTCATTCACCTGTTCCTCGCGGCAAGCGCGCACGCAGCGGTTGCACTGGATGCAGGCGTCCAGGTTCACGGCCATGGCCGGGTGCGAGACGTCGGCGGCGGGCTGCTCACGGCGCAGGGCCTTGAGTTCAGGACGCACCGTCACGTCCATGTGATCGGCCCACTGCGACAGTTCGCCGTGCTGCAGCGACTCGTCCTGCTCATCCCACTTGTAGCCCTGATCGGGCATGTCGGACAGCAGCATCTCGAGCACCATCTTCTGGCTCTTGACGGCACGCTCACTGGTGGCTTGCACTTCCATGTTCGGCGTCACGCTGCGGCAACAGCTGGGGGCCAGCGTGCGCTCGCCCTTGATCTCGACCACGCAGGCGCGACAGTTGCCGTCGGGCCGCATGCCATCCTTGTAACAGAGGTGCGGGATCTCGAGTCCGACGCGCTTGGCGACGCTCAGGATGGTTTCACCGCTGTAGGCGTTGACCTTCTTGCCGTCGAGCATGAACTCGATGGTCTGCGGCATGACTTCGTTGAGTTTGGCGGGTGCGTTCATGCCTGGCCTCCCAGTTCTTGGGGGAAATATTTCTGAATGCAACGGATCGGGTTCGGCGCGGCCTGACCCAGGCCGCAGATGGAGGCATCGCCCATCACCTGGCACAGGTCTTCGAGCAGGACGTTGTCCCACTCGTCAGCCTCCATCAGCTTGGCGGCCTTGGCGGTACCGACGCGGCAGGGCGTGCACTGGCCGCAGCTCTCATGCGCGAAGAAGCGCATCATGTTCAGCGCGGCTTCGCGTGCCGAGTCCTTCTGCGACAGGACAATGACGGCGGCCGAACCGATGAAACAGCCATAGGGCTGCAGGGTGTCGAAATCCAGCGGGATGTCGCCCATGCTGGCCGGCAGGATGCCGCCCGAGGCGCCACCCGGCAAGTAGGCGTAGAGTTCATGGCCGTCGAGCATGCCGCCGCAGTACTGGTCCACCAGCTCGCGGATGGTGATGCCGGCCGGGGCCAGCTTGACGCCCGGGTGCTTGACCCGGCCGCTGACACTGAAGGAACGCAGGCCCTTGCGGCCATTGGCGCCGAAGCTGGAGAACCAGGTGGGGCCCTTCTGCACGATGTCGCGTACCCAGTAGAGGGTCTCGAAGTTGTGTTCCAGCGTGGGCCGGCCGAACAGGCCGACCTGCGCGATATAGGGCGGACGCATGCGCGGCTCGCCGCGCTTGCCCTCGATGCTCTCGATCATGGCGGACTCTTCGCCGCAGATGTAGGCACCGGCGCCGCGGCGCAACTCGATCTGCGGCAGCGGGCACGGCGGGTTGGCCTGCAGCGCGGCCAGTTCGGCTTCCAGCAAGGCACGGGCGCCATGGTATTCATCGCGCAGGTAGATGTAGCAAGCCCCCACACCCACGGCATAGGCGGCAATGAGCAGCCCCTCCAGGAAACGGTGCGGATCGCGCTCCAGGTAAGTGCGGTCCTTGAACGTGCCGGGCTCGCCTTCGTCAATGTTGACCGCCATCACGCGCGGCGCCGGCTGGTCGCGCACGATGCGCCACTTGCGGCCGGCCGGGAAGCCGGCGCCGCCCAGGCCGCGCAAGCCCGAGTCTTCCATGGCCTTGATGACCGGTTCAACTTCCTGCTTGCCACTCAGCAGGTCTGCCACGAGTCGGTAGCCGCCCTGGGCCTTGTAAGCCTCAAAGCCGACGAAGTCGGGCGAGACCTGCTGCTGGCTGGGCGCGGGGGAAACGGATTTGAGCGCCAGCGCCGCCGGCTCGAAAGCCGCCTTGCCGCTGGACTTCGGGTGCGTGCTGACGCCAGCCTTCACCGCCTTGGCCACGCTCTCGGGCGTGGCGCGCAACACCGGGTTCTGATGCACCACCGCCACCGGCGCCTGCTCGCAGCGGCCGACGCAAGGGGCTGCCACCACGCGCACGCCATTGCCGGTGAGTGTGGCTTGCAGCTTGGTCATCAGGCTCTTGGCGCCACCCATCTCGCAGCTCAGGCCATCGCAGACGCGCACGGTCAGCCCGGGTGCGGGTTCGTCGCCCTTGACCACCTCGAAGTGGTGGTAGAAGGTCGCGACCTCGTAGACCTCGGCCATGGGGAGATTCATCTCCTTGGCCAGCGCCACCAGATGCCGGTCTTGCAGGCAGCGGTAGGCATCGTTGAGCTTGTGCAACTGCTCGATCAGCAGGTCGCGCCGGTGGCCCCCCTCGGGGCGAGGTCCGATCAGGGCCACCACCTCGGCCAGAGATTGGGCGTCCGGCTGGCGGCCCTTGAGCTTGCTTTTGCGCCGGATCCGCTCGCGCAGATCATCGACGGTGGCAACAGCCACGACCTGCACTTCGCCTTGACGGCCTGGGTGGTTCATCTTATGTCCCTCAATTCATACCAATGCAATGCGCGCAGTGTCGGCCACGGCCACCCCGGGGTCAAATTGCATCAAAACATGTGGATATTCAAAAAATAAATGCTGCATTGCAGCAGGCCGCACTACTGAATGGCTCAGGCGTGCAGCAAACCGCTGTGGGCCGCCGCATGGCGCAGCCAGGAGGCGTCCTGCGCCAACGTGAGGGCCGCGTCCAGCGTACGCGACATGCGCTCGGAGGCCAGCACCATGAAGCCGATCGGCGTGTGCACCTCGGGCCCGGCCAGCGGGCGCACCTCGAGTTCGCCATAGGCCCGCACCGCGCCCACCAGCGCCCCCGGCATGACACTGCAGACCGCACCACTGACAGCGCTCAAGGCCAGCGTCAGCAGGGAGTTGGTCTCCAGCACCGGGCGCACTGTCACACCAGCCTTGGCAAAGGCGGCATCGACGATGCGGCGGTTGTGCATCTCCGAGGTCATCAGGCACAGCGGCAGCGCCGCCGCCTCCTGCCACGGCATCGGTTCACCGAACTGGATGCCATGGGCAGCCGGGCTCGGCGCCTTGCGCACCAGAAAATAGTGCTCGGTGTACTGCGCCAGCGTGCGCAGCGAAGCGGCACCGGGCCGCACGCGTTCGATGAAACCCAGCCCCATGTCGAGCGAGAGTTCCTCCAGGCCGGTTTCGATCTCCTGTGAACTCATGGAACGCACCACCGGCGTGATGCCCGGGTACTTGGCATGCAGCATGGCGGCAAAGCGCGCGGCGATCGGCTCCGCCGAGGGCACCACGCCGATGCTCAGGCGCCCCTGCGGCTGCCCGCTGACGCTGCTCAGGTCCTGCTTGAGCAGCTGCTCCTCGTGCAGCATGCGCCGTGCGCTGGCCAGCAGGCGCTCCCCTTCGTTGGTGAAGCCGACAAAGGTGCGGCCGCGCTTGACGATGGCAGCGCCGAACTCCTCTTCCAGCGCCCGCAGGGCATTGGAAAGGGCCGGCTGCGTGACGAAGCAGGCCTGGGCGGCGCGCGCAAAGTGCTTGTGCTCGTCCAGAGCGACCAGGTAGCGCATCGAGACCAGCAGGTTCACGGCTCAGGCCCTCAATGGTTTCAGGTCTCTTTCGAGATCTTGATGCTCGGGAACTTGCTGGAGAAGTCCTTGTTCTTGGCGGCGATCGCCACCGCCACCTGGCGCGCCAGCGCCTTGTAGATGCCGGCCACTTCGCCGTCGGGGTCGGCCACCACGGTCGGCTTGCCGCTGTCGGCCTGCAGGCGGATCTGCATGTTCAGCGGCAGGGCGCCCAGGTAGGGCATGCCGTACTCGGCCGCCATCTTCTTGCCGCCGTCGACACCGAAGATGTGCTCGATGTGGCCGCAGTTGCTGCACACGTGCACCGCCATGTTCTCCACGATGCCGAGGATCGGCACGCCGACCTTCTCGAACATCTTGATGCCTTTCTTGGCGTCCAGCAGGGCAATGTCCTGCGGCGTGGTGACGATCACCGCGCCGGTCATGGGCACGCGCTGGCTCAGGGTGAGCTGGATGTCGCCGGTACCGGGCGGCATGTCGACAATCAGGTAATCGAGGTCTTTCCAGTTGGTCTGGCGCAGCAGTTGCTCCAGCGCCTGGGTGGCCATGGGGCCGCGCCAGATCATGGCCTCGTCCTGTCCGACCAGGAAACCGATGGACATGACCTGCACGCCATAGTTCTCCAGCGGCTCCATGGTCTGCCCGTCTTCGCTCTCGGGCCGGGCGTCGATGCCCATCATCATGGGCTGGCTCGGACCGTAGATGTCGGCATCGAGCAGGCCCACACTGGCGCCTTCGGCGGCCAGAGCCAGCGCCAGGTTGACGGCCGTGGTGCTCTTGCCCACACCGCCCTTGCCGGAGGCCACCGCCACGATGTTCTTCACGCGCGGCAACAGCTGCACACCGCGCTGCACCGCGTGGGCCACGATGTGGGTGGTGACGTTGACCGATACGTTGGCCACGCCGGCCACGCCCTTGGCGGCCGCAATCAGTGCCTTGCGAAAACCCGCCACCTGGCTCTTGGCCGGGTAACCCAGCTCGACATCGAACGACACATCGCCGTCCTGGATGCTGAGGTTCTTGATCGTCTTGGCGGACACGAAATCCCGCCCGGTATTGGGATCGACCACTGCCTTGAGGGCGTCCATCAGCGCTTGTTCTGTCACCGTCATCGAATACTCCTGAAGAGCTGCGTAGTCTAGCGAAGGCCGGCTTAACCTTGCCGGCGCGGGTAAATACGGTGCTTTTCAGCGCATTGCCAGCCTGGATCGTCCACCCATAATCAGCGCATGGACATCACCACCCGACCGCCACCGACCACCGGCCTGCTGCTGACCGGCGGCGGTGCGCGTGCCGCTTACCAGGTCGGTGTGCTGGAGGCGCTGGCCGATTTGCGGCTGGCCAGCGGTGCCAGCCGGGAGCGCAACCCGTTTGCCATCATCACCGGGACTTCGGCCGGCGCCATCAACGCCGCCGCCCTGGCCTGCGGCGCCGACGACTTCGACCTGGCGGTGCGGCGCATTGTGGGGGTCTGGCAGGATTTCGAGGCGCATCAGGTCTACCAGTCCGACGTGCTGAGCGTGATGCGCAGCGGTGCGAAATGGCTGGGCCTGCTGTCGCTGGGCTGGCTGATCGCCAAGTGGCGCCGCCTCAAGCCGCGTTCGCTGCTGGACAACTCGCCGCTGGAAGAACTGCTACGCACCATGGTACCGCTGGAACGCCTGCCCGGCCTGGTGACGCAAGGCCATCTGCAGGCCTTGGCTGTCACGGCCTCCAGCTACAGCTCCGGCCACCACGTCACCTTCTTCGAGGGCGACGAGCAGTTGCAGCCCTGGGTGCGCTCGCAGCGCCTGGCCGTGCGCCAGAGCATCACCTACGAGCATCTGCTGGCCTCCTCGGCGATTCCCTTCATGTTCCCGGCCATGCCGCTGGACATCCAGGGCCGCACCGAGTATTTCGGCGACGGCTCCATGCGTCAGACCGCCCCCGTAGCCCCCGCCATCCACCTGGGTGCCGAGCGCATCCTGGTCATCGGCGCCGGCCGCATGCACGAGCCGCGCGGCACCACCGAGGCCGGCGCCAGCCACGGCTACCCCTCGCTGGCCCAGATCGCCGGCCACGCCATGTCCAGCATCTTCCTCGACGCCCTGTCGGTGGACATCGAGCGCATGCGGCGCATCAACCAGACTCTTTCGCTGGTACCGCCCGAAGCGCGGCAGGCCAGCGCCCTGCGCCCGGTCGAACTGCTGGTGATCTCGCCCTCCGAACGGCTGGACCGGCTGGCGGCCCAGCACATCGGCGCCCTGCCGGCCGCGGTGCGCACGCTGCTCGGCGGCATCGGCGTGTCCTCCAGCGCCAACGACATCAAGGGCGGCGCACTGGCCAGCTACCTGCTGTTCGAATCGGTCTACACGCGCGAGCTCATGAAGCTGGGTTACGCCGATGCACTGAAGCAGAAAGAGGCGATCCTGCACTTTTTCGGCTGGCCCGCCCCGGTGCCGGGGCATGACGCGGCGCCCGGCCGCATCGAGCGGCGACGCGACCCGCTGCGCCTGTAAGGCCGGGGCCGACCAGGGCCTGTTCACACTCATTTCACAAGATGCGTTGCGGATCAAAAAGGTCATGCGCAAGGCGCGAAACGCCGCCGGGGTCGCCCCCGGCAAGGCTTCGCAACGCCGCGCATGGCCTTTTTGGCCGCAACCCGAAGGGAACGGGGAGAAAACCGCCCCACTCGTTGTTGCGTTCCTAGCCCAGGCGGCTAGCCTGGGCGTCGTCGCGCGCCTAGATTGGCGCGGTTTTCTGCTCGTTCGCACTTGTGAAATGAATGTGAACAGGCCCTAGAATCTCGGGTTCCCTTTCGGAAGAACCCCATGTCACGCAAGCTCTTCGTCACCACCGCCCTGCCCTACGCCAACGGCAACTTCCATATCGGCCACATCATGGAGTACATCCAGGCCGATATCTGGGTGCGGTTGCAGCGCATGCTCGGCCATGAGGTGAACTTCGTCGGTGCCGATGACACCCACGGCGCGCCCATCATGATCGCCGCCGAGAAGGCCGGCAAGACGCCGCAGCAGTTCGTGGCCGACATCGCCGCCGGCCGCAAACCCTACCTGGACGGTTTCCACATCGCGTTCGACAACTGGAGCTCGACCGACAGCCCGGACAACCACCAGCTCGCCAAAGCGATCTATCTCGACCTGAAGGCCGCCGGACTGATCTCCAGCAAGGTGATCGAGCAGTTCTTCGATCCCGAGAAGGCCATGTTCCTGCCGGACCGCTTCATCAAGGGCGAGTGCCCGAAGTGCGGCACCAAAGACCAGTACGGCGACAACTGCGAATCGTGCGGTGCCGTGTACGCGCCGACCGACCTGCGCAATCCCTACTCCACCCTGTCGGGCGCCAAGCCGGTGCTCAAGAGCTCCGAGCACTTCTTCTTCAAGCTGTCCGACCCGCGCTGCGTGGCCTTTCTCGAAGAATGGACGCAGGACGGCCGCCTGCAGCCCGAGGTGGCCAACAAGGTCAAGGAATGGTTCACCGTGCGCACCAACCCGGACGGCAGCACCAGCGAAGGCCTGGGCGACTGGGACATCTCGCGCGACGCGCCCTACTTCGGCATCGAGATCCCCGATGCGCCCGGCAAGTACTTCTATGTCTGGCTTGACGCCCCGGTCGGTTACCTCGCCTCGCTCAAGAACCTGCTCGACCAGCGCGGCCAGAGTTTCGAGGCCTACATGGCCGACCCGCAGCTGGAGCAGTACCACTTCATCGGCAAGGACATCGTGACCTTTCACACGCTGTTCTGGCCCGCCATGCTGAAGTTCAGCGGCCGCAAGACGCCGGACAAGATCTTCGTGCACGGCTTCCTCACCGTGAACAACGGCGAGAAAATGAGCAAGAGCCGCGGCACCGGCCTGGACCCGCTCAAGTACCTGGGCCTGGGCATGAACCCGGAATGGCTGCGCTACTACCTGGCCGCCAAGCTGAGTGGCCGCAACGAGGACATCGACTTCAACGCCGACGACTTCATGGCCCGCGTCAACAGCGATCTGGTCGGCAAGTACGTCAACATCGCCTCGCGCGCGGCCGGTTTCCTGGCCAAGCGCTTCGGCGGCAAACTGGGTGATATCTCGGGCGACGGCGACGCCCTGTTGGAACACCTGCGCGACGCATCCGCCAACTTGGCCGAGTTGCTGGCCGAACGCGAGTACGGCAAGGCACTGCGCGAGATCATGTTGCTGGCCGACCGCGTCAACGAGTACGTCGACCAGAACAAGCCGTGGGAGCTGGCCAAGCAGGAAGGCATGGACAGCCACCTGCACGACGTCTGCACCGTCTGCATCGAGGCCTTCCGCCTGCTGACCATTTATCTCAAGCCGGTTCTGCCCGCCTTGGCAGCGCAGGTCGAGACCTTCCTCAAGGTCAGCCCGCTGCAATGGCACGACGCAGCCAAGGCGCTGGGTGCCGGCCACACCATCGGTGCCTACCAGCACCTGATGCAGCGCGTGGACGTCAAGCAGCTTGATGCATTGTTTGAGCCTTCAGCCCCTGTGGAGGCTGCGCCAATCGCTACAGAATCAATAGCACCCGGCGGCGAAGACATCGCACCGGTGATCGGCATCGACGACTTCGCCAAGATCGACCTGCGCATCGCCAGGATCGTCAACTGCGAAGCGGTCGAGGGCTCGACCAAGCTGTTGCGTCTGACGCTGGACGTGGGTGAAGGCAAAACGCGCAACGTGTTCAGCGGCATTGCCAGCGCCTACCAACCGGAAGACCTAGTCGGCAAGCTCACGGTGATGGTGGCCAATCTGGCGCCGCGCAAGATGAAGTTTGGCGTCTCGGAAGGCATGGTGCTGGCCGCCAGCCACGCCGATGAGAAAGCCCAGCCCGGCATCTACGTGCTCAACCCCTGGCCCGGCGCACAGCCCGGCATGCGGGTGCACTGACAAACGGAAGCCCCTGCCTGGGCCGCGGCCACGCGTTCAGGCCGACACCACCTCGAAGCGGGCCCGGCCGGACCCCTTGGTGCGGTAGAGCGCCGCATCGGCGCACTGGATCAGGCTCTCGGGCATCAGGTTCTGGTCGGCCACGGCCGTGGCTACCCCGATGCTGATGGTGAGCCAGGGTGCCACCGGCGAGTTGGCATGCGGGATTGCTGCCTTGCCCAACTCGTCCATGCAGCGCTGCGCCATGATCTTCGCCATCTCGATATCGGCGCCCGGCAACAGCATGGCGAACTCCTCGCCACCGTAGCGCGCGACCACTTCACCGGAGCGCTGGGCGCAATCGAACAGGACACCGGCGATCTGGCGCAGGCAGGCGTCACCCGTCAGATGGCCATAATGGTCGTTGTAGCGCTTGAAATAATCGACGTCGATCATCAGGAGCGAGATCGGCTGCTGATTGCGCGCGCTACGCAGCCATTCGGTCTGCAAGCTTTGGTCGAACTGGCGCCGGTTGGCCAGGCCCGTCAGGCTGTCGGTGGTGGACAGGCGTGACAGCAGTTCATTGGCCCGCTCCAGTTCCAGACTCTTCTCCACCAGGTCCGTCACATCCAGCCGCACCATGATCAGACTGCCCGAGGGTGCGCGGGTTTCGTGATAGTGCATCCAACGGCCATCGTTGGAGCGGCGCAGCACCGGCACCTTGAGCAGGCCGCGCGCGGCCAGACGCTGGCGCAGCCACTCGTCCTCGCGGCCCTGCGCCTCGATGATGTCGCCCTGCGCCAGACTGCGGCGCAGCAGGGCCTCGTAGGTTTGCCCGATCAGCTCCCCGCCCACGCCATAGGGCGGCATGTCCACGGCTTCGCGGTTGTACATCACCAGCCGGTCCGCTTCGTCATAGATGGCCACGCCGGCCGGCATGGCGTCGATGGCCTCATGCAGGCGCACACGGGCCGCCTGCGCCTCGGCCCGGGCCGCGCTCAGCACCTCACGCTGGTGCACCGATTCGGTCACGTCCACTCGCACCGCAACGATGCAACCGGAAGTGGTGCGCGCCTCGTAGAGATGGGCCCAGCCGCCGTCGGGCAAACGCCGCAACTGGGGCGCATTGCTGCGACCACGCCCGGCCAGACGCAGCGCAACCCACTCCTCCTCCTGGCCCACCGGTGCATCAATCAGCATGCCTTGCTGCTGGGCCCGGCGCAGCAACTCCTCGTAGCGCATGCCCACGCCCCGGGTGCGGGCGCTGTCCGGGTACAACTGCTCCATGCGCTGGTTGCAAATGATCAGCCGGTCCTGCGGGTCATACAGCTCGATGGCGGCCGGCATTTCCTCAATCGCTTCGCGCAGGCAGGCATAGGCCTCTTGCGCCTGCTGGCGCGACGCTTCAAGCCGGGATATCTGGTGCCAGAGAACATAGGCCAGGCCAAGCACCAGCAGCATGCCGGCCAGCGCCAGGCCGGCGACCGCCGACACCATGGCGAGCAGATCCCCGTGCAGCACGAAGGCCAGTTGCGCTGCCTGAATCAGCAGTAGCAGCACAAGAGTAATGAGCCACCCGGGGGCAGCGCGGAAGCGTTTCACGGACGATTTCCCGATGACGGCGATACTCGCGGAATCCCAACACCCTGTTGGGCGCATCACCCTGTGATCGGCTGATTGCACCCCTTTTCCCGATGGCATGTGACAGCAGGCAGGTGAATGTAAGCCTTATGCAAGTTCCGGGCTATCCCCCAAACGGGGGATAGGGTTACGAGGAGTAGAATTCCTGCTTTTCGCCCTTTCCTGACGCATCCGCGCTGCCGGGGCAACACCGCCAACCCATGTCCGGATCCAAGCAGCCGACGCATCCGCCCAGCCACCCCCACTGGTGGACCGATATCCACCGCTCGACGGCGGTCAACCTCCGGCTTGGCATTTCACTGTGTTTCATCGCCGGGGCCACCAATGCGGGGGGCTTTCTCGCTGTCGGCCAATACACCTCTCACATGACGGGACTGCTGTCCTCGATTGCCGACAACCTCGTGCTGGGCCAATTCGGGCTGATCACGGCCAGCCTGGCGGCGATTGCGGCATTCCTGGGCGGCGCCATGACGACGGCCTGGATGGTGAACTGGAGCATGCGCCGGCACCTGCGTAGCGCTTTTGCCCGCCCACTCGTCGTCGAGGCGGGTCTACTCCTGCTGTTTGGCCTATTCGGTGCGGCGATCAACCTGTTCGCCGATTTCTTTGCCCCGCTGACCGTGCTGATCCTGTGCTTCATCATGGGCCTGCAAAACGCCGTCATCACCAAGATCTCGAATGCGGAAATCAGGACCACACACGTCACGGGCTTGATCACCGACATTGGCATTGAGATCGGCAAGCTGCTTTATTACCACCGCTCTGAGTCACCGATCAAGGTCATTGCCAATCGTCGGAAGCTGAAGATTCACCTGTCGCTGACCTCGGCGTTCCTGGCTGGCGGCCTGATAGGCGCTTTCGGCTTCAAGTTCTGGGGCTACATCACGACGGTGCCGCTGGCCTTGCTTCTTGTGCTGCTGGTCTGGGGGCCCATCAGCGATGACATCCGCTCGGGCAGGATAGCACCCCTGCCGCCCAGACATCAGCCTTGAGCTGGCTGCTTTGAGGCTTTGAGATCACCCGCATTCATCTCTGCGTCTCATCCCCTGCAGAAACAGACCGGCAACGGCGCACCGCCGTCAGGATGCCGCGCAGTATGTCAATCGGAGCCGGCGGGCAGCCCGGCACCACAAGATCCACCGGAATGACATTGGAGACGCGGCCGCAGCTGGCGTAACTCTCGCCAAAAATGCCGCCATCCCCGCCGCAATCCCCCACGGCAACGACCAGTTTGGGTTCGGGCGTGGCATCGAAGGTGCGTTTCAAGGCGAGCGCCATGTTTCGGGACACCGGCCCGGTCACCAGCAGCATGTCGGCATGGCGCGGACTCGCAACGAACTTGATACCCAGCCCTTCGATGTTGTAGTACGGATTGCCCAGGGCATGGATTTCCAGTTCGCAGCCATTGCAGGACCCTGCATCCACCATGCGGATGGTCAAGGCCTGCCCCAGAATGTCGAGCAGGTCGCGCTGGATACGTTCGCTCTCGACACGCAACGCGTCGCTGCTCACGGGCGCCGCTTCGGTACGAATCCCGTTGCGGGCAATCTGTTTGATGATGTTCCACATAAGCCTACATCCGGTGGAGAGAATTGCCGCAGTGCAGCCCAAGCGGATACGTCGTCATGGTCGGACCCAGGTTCACAGGTCGTGCCCCGAATAACTGAGGTTGAAGGACTTGTTGATGAGCGGAAAATCAGGAACGATATTTCCGATCACCGCATGCTCAATCACCGGCCAGTTCTGCCATGAAGGATCATGGCAGTGGCAGCGGCGGATGCGGTGATGGTTCGCCTCACCATCGAGTTCCAGCGCAACAAGAATTTCACCGCGCCAGCCCTCGACCCAGCCGGCACCGCGCGCGGCACGGGTGGGCAGGCTCAGTTCGCGACGGGTCTGCCCCGCCGGCAGATCGGCAGCCATGGCACGCATCAGCCGCAGCGACTCCAACAGCTCCTCGAAACGGACGGCCACCCGGGCCGCAACGTCGCCATTGCGGTGGGTTGCCATCTTCACATGCAGACTGTCATAGGGCGACCACGGATGGTCACAGCGCAGATCCACCGCCTGGCCGCCGGCGCGGCCGGCAAGTCCCGTCAACCCCAGTTGCGCTGCCAACTCCGGACTCACACGCCCGGTATTGATGAAACGATCCTGCAAGCCGGCATGCTCCTCGTACACCGTCCGCAGGGTTTGTACCTCGCGCTCGATGGCATCGCATTGTCGGCGCAGCCGATCCATGGCTGTGCGATCCACGTCACACGCCACGCCGCCGGGTATCACGCCGTCCATCATCAGGCGGTGGCCGAAGATGTCTTTCGAAAGGCGCAACCAGTCCTCCCGCAGGCGGGAGAACTGGGCCAGACCAAAGGCCAATGCCACATCGTTGCCAAGCGCTCCCAGATCGCCCAGATGGTTGGCGACGCGTTCGCGCTCCAGCATGAGCGCGCGCAGCCACCCGGCACGTGGCGGGATATCGCAGGCCGCCGCCGACTCCAGCGCCATGCAATAGGCCCAGGCATAGGCAACCGTCGAATCCCCTGAAACCCGCCCCGCCAAACGGCAGGCTTGCAAGGGTGGGAGTTGCGTGAAGCGCTTTTCAATCCCCTTGTGGGTATAGCCCAGGCGCTGCTCCAGACGCAGCACCTTTTCGCCAACGACGGAGAAACGAAAATGGCCCGGCTCGATGATGCCGGCATGCACAGGCCCCACCGCGATCTCATGCACCCCATCGCCTTCGACCCGGACAAACGGGTAATCGGCCACCTGGGCGTCCGGGAATAGCTGCTGCGCGGACACGCCCGGTTCCAATGGGAAATGATCCGCTGGCCACGCGCCATGGTTCAACCACGGACGGTGATCCTGGCCGCCCTCGGCGTGAATGCCCGACAGATCGGCGGCGGCGCGCTGCATCCGCAGGCCCGCCGGAAAAATCGACGACAGATCAGGGTAGGCCGGCGGATCGCCAGCCAGCGGCAGTTCAAGCCAGATCAGGCCCTCGGGCACCGCATACGCCGCACAGACAGAGCGACCGCCTGCTTCAGCAAGCTGCCCTGCCGCTACGGCTTCCTGGCTGGCACGGTCCGAGCCCCACAGCGAAATCAGCCGCCCCCCCGCCTTGCGCACGGCAACGGCCGCTTCCTGCCAATCGTCGAGCACGATACGGCCATGCCAGATCGGCACCGGAGCGCTCAGACGTTCAAGATTCAATCCGGCCATCAGCATGGCTTCACCCTCCGAGCATCCGTGCCGCCTGGACGTACCAGCCGTCCAGGTAGCGCGGGATGTACAGGCCCAGCGCCAACGCCAGCCCCAGGTGGACAAACACGGGCACCAGGGCGGGCGGGTGCGCCAGGCGCCTGAGCGAGGTTTCGCCGAAAACCATGGGCAGCACCCGGCTCAGCATCGAGGCGAAAGCCACACCCAGCGCCAGCAGCAGAAACGGCGTGGCCCAGGGTTGTTCTCGCATGGCCGTGGTGAGAATGAGGAACTCGCTGGCGAAGACGCCGAACGGAGGCATGCCCAGGATCGCCATCACTCCCAGGATCATTCCCCAGCCGACCGCCGGGTTGACCTTGATGAGGCCGCGAATCTCGCTCATGAGCTGCGTTCCAGCCTTCTGCGTGGCATGGCCGACCGTAAAGAAGATGGCGGACTTGGTGAGGGAGTGCACCGTCATGTGCAACAGGCCGGCAAAGTTGGCGACCGGCCCGCCCATCCCAAAGGCAAATGTGATCAAACCCATGTGCTCGATGGACGAGTAGGAGAACATGCGCTTCACGTCCTTCTGCCGCGACAGGAAAAACGCCGCCACCACCACCGACAACAGGCCAAAACCCATCATGAGCTGACTGGCCAGCGCACTGTTCAGGGCACCGTCCGTCAGCACCTTGCAGCGCAGGACGGCATACATCGCCACATTGAGCAGCAAACCCGAAAGGACAGCCGAGACCGGGGTCGGGCCTTCGGCGTGGGCGTCGGGCAGCCAGTTGTGCAGCGGCACCAAGCCGACCTTGGTGCCGTAGCCGATGAACAAAAAGGCAAACGCGAGCGTGATGATGTTGGGATCAAGCCGCGTCTTGATGATATCCAGATTGGTCCACAGCAACGTCGCCCCTTCGGTGCCCAGCACCTTGTCGGCCGCCATGTAGAGCAGCACCGTGCCAAACAGCGCCTGGGCGATGCCTACCCCGCACAGGATGAAGTATTTCCAGGCCGCCTCCAGGCTCGCCGCCGTGCGGTACACGCTGACCAGCAGCACCGTCGTCAGCGTGGCCGCCTCCATGGCCACCCACAGAATGCCCATGTTGTTGGTCGTAAGGCCCACCAGCATCGTGAAGCTGAACAACTGGTACATGCCGTGGTACAGACGCATGCGCGGCGGCGTCATCTTGCCGTGGTCCTGCTCGACGCGCATGTAGGGGCGGGAGAAGATGGCGGTGGTGAGCCCCACAAAGGCTGTCAGAGTGACCAGAAACACATTGAGCGGGTCAACGAAGAACTGCTGGTTCCAGACAAGAAGCGACCCGCCGGAAATGACCTGGACCGTCAGTGTGCAGGCCGCCAGAAAAGTTCCCAGGCTGAAGCCCACGTTGATGTCGCGTGCGTAGCTCCGGTGTCCGGTGAACGCCAGGACCGCGCTGCCGAGCAGGGGGATGCCGAGGACAAACAAAAGCGCCTGCACGTTCAGTCTTCCTTCAGCGTTTCCAGATTGTGGATGTCCAGACTGTCGAACTGCTCGCGAATCTGGAACATGAACACGCCGAGGATCAGAACGCCGACCAGCACATCGAGGGCAATGCCGAACTCCACGATCATGGGCATGCCATTGGTGACGGCCGTGGCTGCAAAGATCAGGCCGTTTTCCATCGAGAGAAAACCGATGACCTGGGGCACGGCCTTCGAGCGGGTGATCATCATCATGAACGAGAGCAGCACGCAGGCCAGCGCAATGCCGAGCGAGCCGCTGGCCATCGCGGTGGACAAGCGTGAAATCGGCAAGGCCAGGCTGAAGGAAAAAATCACCAGGCCGATGCCGACCAGCATCGTGGTCGGTATGTTGATGAGCGTTTCCACGTCCCACCGCACATTCAACCGTTCAATGACACGGTACAGCAGCCAGGGAATCAGGACCACCTTCAGAACGAAGGTCAGACCGGCGGAGACGTAGAGATCGGTTTGATGTGTCGCATAGCCGACCAGCACCGATGCAGCCACCAGGGCGGCACCTTGCAATGTGAACAGATTGATCAAGGAGACAATGCGCCGCTGGGAGATCATGGCGAACGACAGCATCAGGATCATGGTCGCGAACAAATTCGTCAACTGCGGGACCAATTGCATCACGTCAGACCCCCAACAAGATGTTGACCAGCAGGCCGATCACCGCCAGCAAGAAGGCCGTCGCAAGGAACTCCGGCACGCGGAAAATGCGCATTTTGGCGCTGACCGTCTCCACGAAGGCCAGCGCTACCCCGCCGATGGCCAGCTTGACGATGAGGACCGGCAGGGCCAGCACCAGCGCCATCGGGGCATCCGCCTCAGCCACGCCCCACGGAAAGAACAGCGCCAGACCCACGCAGGAATAGGCGAACAGCTTCAGGCTCGCCGCCCACTCGAGCAGCGCCAGATGGCGGCCCGAATATTCCAGAATCAGCGCCTCGTGAATCATCGTCAGCTCAAGGTGCGTTTCCGGGTTGTCCACGGGAACCCGCGCATTTTCGGCCAGCGACACCATGGTGAAAGCCACCCCCGCCACCAACAGGCTGGGGTAAATCGCCAGTTCACGGTGTGCCAGCGTCTCGACGATGGTGGTGAGCGAGGTGGACCTGGAAATCAATGACGCACAGAAAAGCACCATCAAGAGCGCCGGCTCGGCCAGAAACCCGATGAGCATCTCGCGCCGGGCCCCGAGTGTTCCGAAAGCCGTGCCGACATCCATCGCGGCCAGCGAGATGAACACGCGCGCCAGGGCGAACAGGCCCACCAGTGCAATCGCATCCGCGGCCGACGACAGCGGCAGATCGGTCGACAGCGTCGGGATGATCGCGCTGGCCAGCGCCATGCAGCCAAAGACGATGTAAGGCGCCATGCGGAACAGCGGCGAGGCGTGCTCGGCCACCACCGACTCCTTGTTGAACAGCTTGTGCAGGACCCGGTAGGGCTGCAGCAGCGCAGGCGCCGACTTGTTCTGCATTTTGGCCCGCCACTGATTGACCCAGCCCGTCAGCAGCGGCGCCAGCAGCAGCGCCGCGACAATCGCCAGCAGTTGGGACACGGCACCGAGCACGCTCATTGTTTCACCACCAGAAGAACGACGATGAGCGTGACGAAGCTGTACAGCAGATAGACCGCGATGCGCCCCCGCTGCAGCAAGCCGATCAGCCTGGACAAGCGTTCGACGACAGTGGCCACCGGCAAATACAACCCGTGCCAGAGCGGGTCTTCCACCACCACGCGGTAGCGCGGCTCAGCGTCGAAGGGCGTGGGCAGTTCGCGCTGCATGCGGAACATGGGCTCGAATATCTGCCGGATCGGCTGTCCAAAACCTTCCGCCGTGTCCTGCATGCGCGCGTTCTGCCACGGGAAACCGCAGTCCCAGGGCGCCGAGCGCCGCAGGCGGCCGTGGTACAGCCGGTGCACCAGCAAGTAGGCCAGTGCAAAGCTGGTCACCACCCCCAGCAGGAAGATGGCCGGCGCATAGCTGGCGCGTTCGATGCTCACCGGCACCAGCAGCCAGCCCTGTCCGGCCACCTTGTCGGCCAGCCCCGCGGACACCAGCATCCGGGTCACGGGATCGATGAAGGCGATGACCTGGTTGGGGAAAAGCCCGAGCACCACGCAGCCCAGCGTGAGCCAGAGCATGCCGGAGCGTTCCCAGGCGCCGGCATCGTGTGCCTGGGAGATTTTTTCTTCACGCGGCTGGCCCAGGAAGACAACGCCAAAGTACTTGACCATGGTGTAGCCGGAGAGTGCGGCCACCAGAGCGATCAGCGCCGCCATCACCGGAATCAGCATATTGAGGAATGAGCTCGGCAGCCCGGCCGTGAACAGGAAACTTTGCAGCAACAGCCACTCTGAAACGAAGCCCCCTAACGGCGGCAGGCCAGCACAGGCCAGCACCCCGATCAAGGTCGGCCAGGCGACCCAGGGCATGTAGCGGATCAAGCCGCCCAGCTTGCCCAGGCTGCGCTCGCCCGTGGCATGCATCACTGCGCCCGTGCTGCAAAACAGCAGGCTTTTGAAAAAAGCATGGCTCACCAGGTGGTACAGGGCGGCTGTCAGGGCCAGCCCCGCCAGACTCTTCATGCCGTAGGACGAAAACAGCAGGGACAGGCCGAACCCCGCACACATCAGCCCGACGTTCTCGATCGAGGAGTAGGCCAGCAGCCGCTTCATTTCGACTTGCACGGTGGAGAACACCACACCAAACAGCGCCGTCAACAAGCCAATCGCCATGAGCAGCGCACCCCACCACCAGATGCGCGTTTGCAGCAGATCGAACGAAATCCGCAGTACGCCGTACAGGGCGATCTTCAGCATCACACCGCTCATCAACGCCGAGACCGGCGACGGTGCCGCCGGATGCGCCTCGGGCAGCCAGGCATGCAGCGGCAAGATGCCCGCCTTGGCACCGAAACCGAACACCGCGAGCACGAAGGCCACCGAGCCCCAGAAGGCGCTGAGATGCTGGGCTCGCATGTTGGCAAAGGTGTAATCGCCGGTATTGGCCTGCAAGACACCGAAACAGAGCAGGATGCCCAAGGCACCGATGTGCGCCACCAGCAGGTACAGGTAGCCGGCTTGCCGGATTTCGGGCAGGCGATGGTTGGCGATGACCAGGAAGAACGACGCCAGGGCCATGGTCTCCCACACCACCATGAAGAAGTAGGCATCGTCGGCGACGACGACCAGGGCCATGCTGGCCAGAAACAGGTGGTACTCAAGGCAAAGCAGGCCGGGCGGGGTGCCCTCACCCCGGCGGAAATAACCGGCAGCAAAAGCAGAGACGCCGGCCGATGCACCGCCGATCACCATCAGGAAGAAGGCCGAGAGGCTGTCCAGGCGCAGATGAAACGGCAACTGGGGAAGACCGATCGGCAGCACGGCCACCTCGGGAGCGTTCAACGCCGCACTGAGGGCCACCCCGAACAGCGCAAGGGCAATCAGTCCTCCGGCGGGGAACAGGAGGGTGGCCACAACCCTGAACTGGCGCAAGGCGAGCACACCTGCCAAGCCGATCAGCAGCCACCCGACGACAAGCGCCAGGACCCAGTCCAGATGGATCCATGTGGCAGGATCGGAAATACCGTTCATTCGGCTCCTGGGCGGCTACGCTGAAGCGGCAAGCCCTGTGCGCCGCAAACAGCAACTGAGGGGACAACACGCAAGCACATGCGCAAAGTATCGTCCACATCGGCCCCTCAAAGCAATCGCCGCCCCTGCATTTTCGGCTGTCCATCCCGGTTGACGCCTGAAACCAGCCCCCTTGGATGCCGGTCACGGCCGGAAACGCCGGGGCCGGTAAAATCGGCCAAAGGGGATTTTGTCCATGAATATCTTTCGCCGTCCTGATTACCAGTCTGACGCCACCCGATTTATTGAGCAGCTCAAGGCCAACCAGCCGGAGCTGGAAGCCCGCCAGCGCCAGGGCCGTGAACTGCTGTGGGACAAGGCCGTCGATCGCGATGCCTGGGCCGGCTATTCGGCCGCCCGCGTGGCGCAAAAGCCCTACGTCTACCAGACCGAAGGTAAATAAACCATCAAATCGCGCTTGGGCCCTTTAAAAACGGGCACAGACAGCTACTGATTTGATAGCATACCCATGAGCACCCCCCACGACAACGCCGGCCTGGAAGCGCCCGAGGCGACGCTCACGCCGGACATGCCCGAGGTCGTCGACCACGTGGCCGTGGCCCGGCTGTACGGCGAGCCGCTGTTTGCGATGCCGCAGGACCTGTACATCCCGCCGGATGCGCTGGAGGTGTTCCTGGAGGCCTTCGAAGGCCCGCTCGACCTGCTGCTGTACCTGATCCGCAAGCAGAACTTCAACATCCTCGACATCCCGATGGCGGCAGTCACGCGCCAGTACCTGGTCTATGTGGAGCAGATCCGCAACCGCAACCTGGAGCTGGCGGCCGAGTACCTGCTGATGGCGGCCATGCTGATCGAGATCAAGTCGCGCATGCTGCTGCCGCCCAAGAAAACGGCTGAGGGCGAAGAGGCCGAGGACCCGCGCGCCGAACTGGTGCGCCGCCTGCTGGAATACGAGCAGATGAAGCTGGCCGCCATGCAGCTGGGCACCCTGCCGCACTACGGGCGCGACTTCCTCAAGGCGCAGGTCTACATCGAGCAGTCGCTGCAGCCGCGCTTCCCCGACGTGCATGTGGTCGACCTGCAGGAGGCCTGGGCCGACATCCTCAAGCGCGCCAAGCTGGTCCAGCACCACAAGATCACGCGCGAGGAACTTTCGGTGCGCGAGCACATGAGCATCGTGCTGCGCCAGCTGCAGGGCCACAAGTTCGTCGAGTTCGAGCAGCTGTTCGACCCCGAGAAGGGCACACCGGTGCTGGTGGTGACCTTCATCGCCCTGCTGGAGCTGGCCAAGGAATGCCTGATCGAAATCACCCAGGCCGAGGCCTTCGCCCCGATCTACGTCCGGCTGGCCTATTCACCCGTCTGAGACGGTCGGCCCGCTCTCCGTCCTGAGAACCATCCCGTGACCTCCCCTCATCATTTCGACGTCCTCATCGTCGGCAGCGGCCTGGCAGGCCTGAGTGCCGCATTGCACCTGGCGCCCACCCACCGCGTGGCCATCCTGACCAAGCGCGAGCTCAACGACGGCTCCAGCCGCTATGCCCAGGGCGGCCTGGCCGCCGTCATGAGCGACGGTGACACGCTCGCATCCCATGTGCAGGACACCCTGGTGGCCGGCGCCGGCCTGTGCGACCCGCAAACGACCCGCTTCGTGGTCGAGCATGCCCCCGAAAACATCCGCTGGCTGCAGCAGTTGGGCGTGCCGTTCTCGCAGGAAGAGGGGCACCTGCACCTCACGCGCGAGGGCGGCCACAGCGAGCGGCGCGTCGTGCACGTGACCGACGCCACCGGCGCCGCGGTGCAGGACACGCTGATGCAGAAGGTGCGCGCCACGCCCAACATCACGCTGTTCGAGCACCACATGCTGGTGGACCTGATCACCAGCGCCAAACTGGGCCTGCCCGACTGCAACCAGCCCGGCGAATCGAGCCGCTGCCTGGGCTTGTACGCGCTCGACGAGGTTACCGACCAGGTCCTCACCTTCAGTGCGCCGCACACCATCCTGGCCACCGGCGGCGCCGGCAAGGTCTACCTCTACACCACCAACCCGGATACCGCCACCGGCGACGGCATTGCCGCCGCCTGGCGCGCCGGCTGCCGCGCCGGCAACATGGAGTTCATCCAGTTCCACCCGACCTGCCTGTACCACCCGCACGCCAAGTCCTTCCTCATCAGCGAGGCGGTGCGCGGCGAAGGCGGGCGCCTGCTGCTGCCCGATGGCACCCGTTTCATGCCGCAGCACGACCCGCGCGCCGAACTGGCGCCGCGCGACGTGGTGGCCCGCGCCATCGACTTCGAGATGAAGAAACACGGCGTGGACTGCGTCTACCTGGACATCTCGCACCAGCCCAAGGCCTTCCTGCTGGAGCACTTTCCCAACATCTACGCGCGCTGCCTGGAGCTGGGCATCGACATCGCCAAGCAGCCCATTCCTGTGGTGCCGGCGGCGCACTACACCTGTGGCGGCGTGGTCACCGACCTGGACGGCCGCACCGACCTGGACGGCCTGTATGCCATTGGCGAGACCGCCTGCACCGGCTTGCATGGCGCCAACCGGCTGGCCAGCAACTCGCTGGTGGAGTGCATGGTGTTCGCCCGTGCCGCCACGCAAGCGATCGCCCAGGAAAAAACCGGTACCTGCCCGCCCCTGCCGACCTGGGACGACAGCCGCGTCACCGATGCCGACGAGGAAGTGGTGATCTCGCACAACTGGGACGAACTGCGCCGCTTCATGTGGGACTACGTCGGCATCGTGCGCACCAACAAGCGCCTGGAGCGCGCCGCCCACCGCATTGCGCTGCTGCAGGGCGAAATCCAGGAGTTCTACGCCCAGTTCCACGTCACGCGCGACCTGCTGGAGCTGCGCAACCTGGTACAGGTGGCCGACCTCATCGTGCGCAGCGCGCAAAGCCGGCATGAAAGCCGCGGCCTGCACTTCAGCCGTGATTACCCGCAAACCGATGCGGTGGCCAAGCCCACCCTGCTGGTGCCCCCAATCCTCTGACCCTCCCGCAAGGAGCCGACCATGCAACGTACCCTGCTCAAATCCAAGATCCACCGCGCCACCGTGACCGACTGCGAACTGCACTACGAAGGCTCGTGCGCGATTGACGAAGACCTGCTCGATGCCGCCAACATGATGGAGAACGAACAGGTTCACATCTGGAACATCAACAACGGCGAGCGTTTCGTCACCTACGCCATCCGCGGCGAACGCGGCACCGGCATCATCTCGGTCAACGGCTCGGCCGCACGCCGCGCCGCCGTGGGCGACCTGATCATCATCGCCGCCTTCGCCCAGGTGCCGGAAGCGCAATGCAAGGGCTTCGAGCCCAAGCTGGTCTTCGTCGACGACAAAAATCGCATCAAGGAGCAGCGCAGCCACATCCCGGTGCAGGAAGCATCCCATGTGCCGGTGCACGCCGACCACCACGGCGGCGACAGCGCCTGAGCCGCCACTGCCCGACTGAACAGACCGCAAGGAATTTGACATGAGCACCGTCCAGGAACAAACCGTCACGCTGCATCGCCCGCGTACCGCCAGTGCGGCGGCACCGAAGACCGAGCGCTGGAGCGTCGACGCCATCGAGGCGCTGTTCCAGCTGCCCTTCCCCGAACTGCTGTTCCGCGCGCAGACCGTGCACCGCGAACACTTCGACCCGACACAGGTCGAGTTCGCCACCCTGCTGTCGGTCAAGACCGGCGGCTGCTCGGAAGACTGCGGCTACTGCCCGCAATCGGCCTCGTTCGACACCGGCGTGAAGGCCTCCAAGCTGATGGCGCTGGAAGAAGTGCTGTTCGCCGCCAACCGTGCCAAGGACGCCGGCGCCACGCGCTTTTGCATGGGCGCCGCCTGGCGCGAACCGAAGGACCGCGACATCGAGAAAGTGGCCGAGCTGGTCAGCGCCGTCAAAGGTCTGGGACTGGAGACCTGCGCCACGCTGGGCATGCTCAACGAAGGCCATGCCGAACAGCTGCGCGATGCCGGTCTGGACTATTACAACCACAACCTCGACACCTCGCCCGACTTCTACGGCGACATCATCAGCACCCGCGTCTACCAGGACCGCCTGGACACGCTGGCGCGCGTGCGCCATGCCGGCGTCAAAGTCTGCAGTGGCGGCATCGTCGGCATGGGCGAGAGCCACCGCCAGCGCGCCGGCCTGATCGCCGAACTGGCCAACCTCGACCCCTACCCGGAATCGGTGCCGATCAACAACCTGGTGCGCGTCGAAGGCACGCCGCTGGCCGACCAGGCGCCGCTGGACCCGTTCGAGTTCGTGCGCACCATCGCCGTAGCCCGCATCACCATGCCGAAAGCGCGCGTGCGCCTATCGGCCGGCCGCCAGCAGATGGGCGACGCGGTACAGGCGCTGTGTTTCCTGGCCGGCGCCAACTCCATCTTCTATGGCGACAAGCTGCTGACCACCGGCAACCCCGACACGCAGGCCGATGTCGACCTGCTCAACCGCCTGGGCATGCGCCGCGGCGCGCCCGAAGCCTGAGCGGCCCCAGCCCGCACTACACTCGCGCAAAACTCTGGAGCCCACCGTGAACCCGACCTCCGCCCCCCAAAACAGCGCCTCCCCCTATGGCACGCTGCCGCCGGCCTCGGCGCCGGCCACGCGCAAACCGATCAGCCTGCCGCGCCTGCTGGAAATGCACGCGCGCGGCGAGAAGATCACCATGCTGACCGCCTACGACGCCACCTTCGGCGCCGTGGCCGATGCGGCCGGTGTCGAATGCATCCTGGTCGGCGACTCGCTGGGCATGGTGTGCCAGGGCCTCTCCAGCACCGTGGGTGTGACGCTGGAGACCATGCGTTACCACGTGGAAAGCGTGACACGCGGCGTGCGCCGCGTACAGGGCACGGCCTGGATCATCGGCGACCTGCCCTACGGCAGCTACCACGAGTCGAAAGAACAAGCCCTGCGCAGCGCCGCTGTGCTGATGCAGGCCGGTGCCCACATGGTCAAGTTGGAAGGCGGCGGCTGGACCGCCGACACGGTACGTTTTCTGGTCGAGCGCGGCATTCCGGTCTGCGCCCACCTGGGCCTGACGCCGCAAACGGTGCATGCGCTGGGCGGCTACCGGGTGCAGGGCAAGACCGAGGAATCCGCCGCCATTCTCAAACGCCATGCGCTCGAATTACAGGGCGCAGGCGCCACCCTGCTGGTGCTGGAGATGGTGCCGGCCGCGCTGTCGGCCGAGCTCACTAAAGCGCTACCGCACTGCGCAACGATTGGCATCGGCGCTGGCGTGGACTGCGCTGGCCAGGTGCTGGTGCTGCACGACATGCTGGGCATGAATCTGGGCAAGATGCCGAAGTTCGTGCACAACTTCATGGCGGACGCCGGCAGCGTGCGCGGCGCCATGGAAGCCTTTGTCAAGGCCGTGAAGGAAGGCCGCTTCCCGGTGAATGCCCAGCACGCCTGGTGACCAGGCGTCCCCCTGAGCCGCCTGCGGCGTCATCCCCCAGAGGGGACGACACCGGCGGCCCGGCGAAGCCGGTTCCACGGTGTCTCCCGGTTGATTTCTTGCTGTCGAACTTATGAAGCTGATCCACACCATTTCTGAATTGCGCGCCGAGCTCGCCAACTACCAGCGCCCGGCGCTCGTGCCCACCATGGGCAATCTGCATGACGGCCACCTGGCGCTGATCAGGCAGGCCAAGCCGCTGGGCGATGTGACGGTGGCCAGCATCTTCGTCAACCGCCTGCAGTTCGCGCCGCACGAAGACTTCGACACCTACCCGCGCACGCTGGAAGCCGACTGCGCCAAGCTGCAGGCCGCCGACTGCGACGTGGTGTTCGCCCCCAGCGAGCGCGAGCTCTACCCCGAGCCGCAAGGCTACAAGGTGCAGCCGCCGCCCGAACTGGCCGACATCCTGGAAGGTCACTTCCGTCCCGGCTTCTTCACCGGCGTCTGTACCGTGGTGCTCAAGCTGTTCAACTGCGTGCAGCCGCGCGTGGCCGTGTTCGGGGCCAAGGACTACCAGCAGCAGATGGTGATCCGCCGCATGGTGGCGCAGCTGGCACTGCCGATCGACATCCAGACCGGTGTCACCCTGCGCGCACCCGACGGCTTGGCGCTGTCCTCACGCAACGGCTACCTGAGCGAGACCGAGCGTGCCGAGGCGGTGCAGCTCTCGCTGACGCTCAAGGGCATGATCACCGCGCTGCAACAGGGTGAACGCGATATCGCCAAGATCGAAGCACAGGCGATGCAAGCCCTGACCAACCGCGGCTGGACCCCGGACTACATGACCGTACGCCGCCGCCATGACCTGCAGGCCCCGCAAGCAGGGGATGCGTTGGTGGTACTAGGTGCGGCACGGCTGGGCACCACGCGTTTGATCGACAACCTGGAAGTCTGAACTTCATCCGAGCCACATGGGTTAATCTCGATGCCGATGACTTTGCTTTCGGAGTACTTCCATGCAAATCGGTGTCCCCCAGGAAATCAAGAACCACGAGTATCGCGTCGGCCTGACGCCGGCCAGCGTGCGTGAGCTGACAGCGCGTGGCCACGGCGTATGGGTGCAAAGCGGCGCTGGTGCGGCCATCGGCCTGCGTGACGAGGACTACCGTGCCGCCGGCGCCACGCTGGCACCGGATGCCGCCAGCGTGTTTGCGCAGGCCGAGCTGATCGTCAAGGTCAAGGAGCCGCAACCCAGCGAGCTGGCCCTGCTGCGCCCCGGTCAGATGCTCTACACCTACCTGCACCTGGCGCCCGATGCGGCACTGACCGCCGCGCTCGTCAGATCCGGTGCAGTGTGCATTGCCTACGAGACCATCACCGGCCCCAACCGCACGCTGCCGCTGCTGGCGCCCATGAGCGAGGTGGCTGGCCGCATGGCCGTGCAGGTAGGCGCGCACTGGCTGGAAAAGTCGCAAGGCGGCATGGGCGTGCTGCTCGGCGGCGTACCCGGTGTGCCGGCCGCGCATGTGGTGATCCTGGGCGCCGGCACGGTCGGCGCCAATGCGGCGCAGATCGCGGTCGGCATGGGCGCGCGCGTCACCGTGCTCAACCGCGGCGTGGAGCGGCTGCGCGCGCTCGATGCCCGGTATGGCAACCGCATCAGCACGCTGCAGGCCAGCACACAGGCCATCGAAGATGCCGTGCTGGACGCCGATCTGGTGATCGGCAGCGCACTGGTGGCCGGCGCGACGGCACCCAGGCTGGTCAGCCGGGCCCTGGTGTCGCGCATGAAGAAGGGGGCGGTGGTGGTGGACGTGGCGATCGACCAGGGCGGCTGCTTCGAAACCTCGCACCCCACGACACACGCTGACCCGACCTTTGTGGTCGACGGTGTGGTGCACTACTGCGTGGCCAACATGCCGGGCAACGTGGCACGCACCTCGACCTTCGCCCTCAACAACGCCACGCTGCCGCACGCGCTGGCACTGGCCGGCAAGGGCTGGCAGCAGGCCATGCGCGAAGACCCGCACCTGCGCCACGGCCTGAACGTCGCCCAGGGTCATGTCACGCACGAAGCGGTGGCCCGGCAACTCGGTTACGAGTACGTGCCGGCCGAGCAGTTGCTTAACTAAGCCCCCTTCGCACTCCGCCTGCGATCACAAGCCAAGTTCGAGAGCCCACCCAAAAACCGGGAAACGCCGTGGAACCGGCTTCGCCGGGCCACTGGCGTTGCCCCCTGCAAGGGGGAGGCGGCGACAGCCGCCACGGGGGTGTGCGTCCCTACGCCGCCCCGATGTTCGGCACCAGCCCGCCGGTCGGCTGACCGGCCTTGAGGGCGGCGGTGAAGGCCAGCATGCGGTCGATCGGCACGCGGGCACGCGGGATCAGCGCCGGATCGACATGGATTTCATTGGCACCGCTCTGCAGCACCTGCGCCACGCCGGCCAGGCTGTTCATGGCCATCCAGGGGCAGTGCGCACAGCTCTTGCAGGTGGCGCTGTTGCCGGCAGTGGGCGCCTCGATGAAGGTCTTGCCCGGGTTGAGCGTGCGCAGCTTGTGCATCATGCCCTTGTCGGTGGCGACGATGAACTCGGGCGCATCCAGGTCGTGCGCCGCCTTGAGGATGCCGGAGGTGGAGCCCACGGCATCGGCGAGCGCAATGACCTCGGCCGGCGACTCCGGGTGCACCAGCACCTTGGCCTTGGGGTGCTCCTTCATCAGTTCTTCCAGCTCGAAGGCCTTGAACTCGTCGTGCACGATGCACGAGCCGTTCCACATCACCATGTCGGCGCCGGTCTCGCGCTGGATGTAGCCGCCCAGGTGCTTGTCGGGGGCCCACAGGATTTTCTGGCCCTTGTCCTTGAGCGCCCGCACGATGTCGAGCGCGCAGCTGGAAGTCACCAGCCAGTCAGAACGCGCCTTCACCGCAGCACTGGTATTGGCATAGACCACCACGGTGCGGTCCGGGTGGGCATCGCAAAAAGCACTGAACTCATCTATCGGGCAGCCGAGGTCGAGTGAACAGGTGGCATCCAGATCGGGCATGAGAATGCGCTTCTCTGGTGACAGGATCTTGGCGGTCTCGCCCATGAAGCGCACGCCCGACACCACCAGTGTCTGCGCGGCGTGGTCACGGCCGAAGCGCGCCATCTCCAGCGAATCGCTGACGATGCCGCCGGTCTCCTCGGCCAGGTCCTGCAGATCCGGGTGCACGTAGTAGTGCGACACCATGACGGCGTTCTTCTCTTTCAGCAGACGGCGGATCTGGTCCTTCAGCGCGGCACGCTCGGCCGGTCCCGGTTCCACCGGCACACGCGCCCAGGCGTGGCGCGTGGTGCAGGCCGGCTGCTCGTATTCGACATCAATCACCGTGGCGGGGGTTGTCATCACAATTCCTCGAAGCGCATGGAAAAATCAATCGCCTTGACATCCTTGGTCAGGGCGCCAATGGAGATGCGGTCCACCCCGGTGGCAGCAATGTCGCGCACCGTGCCCAGGTTCACGCCACCCGACACTTCCAGGATCGCACGGCCGGCGTTGAGGCGTACGGCCTCGCGCAGCGTGTCCAGGCCCATGTTGTCGAGCAGCACCATGGTGGCGTCGGCAGCCAGGGCTTCCTGCAGTTGCGCCAGGGTCTCGACCTCGATCTCGACGAATTTGGCGCTGGGTGCCACCGCAGCGGCACGCTGCAGCACAGCCGTCACGCCGCCGGCCGCGGCAATGTGGTTTTCCTTGATCAGCACGGCGTCATACAGGCCGATGCGGTGGTTGGTGCCGCCGCCGGTGCGCACGGCGTACTTCTGCGCCAGGCGCAGACCCGGTAGCGTCTTGCGCGTGTCGACGATCTGCGCCCGGTTGCCGGGCACGCCCTGCACCGCCTGCACATAGGTGGCCGTGCAGGTGGCAACGGCACTGAGCAGTTGCAGGAAGTTGAGCAGGGTGCGTTCGGCGGTCAGCAGACCGCGCGCCGGGCCGGCGATCTCCAGCACCACCTGATCCGGCGCGCAGCGTTGGCCGTCACGCACATGCCAGGTGAGTTTGGCTTCGGGAACCATCTTTTGCAGTGTGGCCTCGGCCCAGGGCACACCACAGATGACCGCGGACTCGCGGGCCAGCACGCGGGCGCGCGCCTGGCGTGCCGGGTCGATCAAACCGGCGGTGAGGTCACCACTGCCCACATCTTCCAGCAGAGCGCGGGCCACATCGGCCTGCGCCAGCTCGCGCAGCATGGACTCGGAATAGTCAAGAACGGGATTCATACAGCAGACCAAAGGGGAAGCGACTCACATGAAGCGGTCGAGAATCTTGCGGCTGTCGCGGCTCAGGGTGCTCAAGTCGCGGATCAGGAAATGGATGCCGTGCGAGTCGGTCACCAGCAGGGTGTTGCCGGCCAGCCGGCGAATGTCTTCGTCGCCGCGCAGCACGAAACGCGTTTCGCCGCGGTCGGTCAGCACCTGCCAGGTGCAGGGCGTGGCAAAGCTCGTGACACTGAGAATGGCCTGGATTTCAGGCATGAACTCCCATCCGCCAAGTGCTTCGCGAATCAGTCCTTGCGCCGGCTGCGGCACATCGGCCAGGGCATCGACCCAGGCCACCTCGTGCCCGTCGCCACTCATCAGGGAGATGCCGCGCTCGGGCGACTGGATGGGGAAAGCACGCACCGGCATCACACCTTGATGGATCTGGCCATCGGGTGTGGTCAGCACCAGCTTGCCGAAGGCATTGCGCTGAAGATCGAAAGGGGTGGCGGCAATCACGGCGGGGCTGGCATTCATTTGGCATCGTCCTTCTTGTCATCGACCACACGATCCACGGCATCGTCCATGTCCACATCCATGTTGCGCGCCTGCGCCTGGTACAGACCGTAGTAGGCACCCTCTTTCGCCATGAGTTCGTCGTGCGTGCCCTCTTCCACCACCTGGCCGCGGTCCAGCACGACCAGACGGTCGGCACGCTGCAGGGTGGACAGGCGGTGCGCGATGGCGATGGTGGTGCGGCCCTGCACCAGGTTCTCCAGCGCCTTCTGGATTTCCTTCTCGGTTTCGGAATCGACCGAGGCGGTGGCCTCGTCGAGGATCAGGATGCGCGGGTCGATCAGCAGCGCCCGCGCGATCGAGATGCGCTGACGTTCGCCGCCGGACAGGCCCTGACCGCGCTCGCCCACCATGGAGTCGTAGCCCTGCGGCAAACGCAAAATGAATTCGTGCGCATGGGCGGCACGCGCCGCGGCGATGATTTCCTCGCGCGTGGCATCGGGTCGGCCGTAGGCAATGTTGTCGGCAATGGTGCCGAAAAAGAGGAACGGCTCCTGCAGCACCAGGCCGATGTTGCGGCGGAACTCGGCCACCGGCAGGGTGCGGATGTCCACCCCGTCGACACGGATGCTGCCCTCCGACACGTCGTAGAAACGGCAGATCAGGTTGACCAGCGTGCTCTTGCCAGAGCCGCTGTGGCCGACCAGGCCGATCATCTGGCCGGGTTCGATGGTCAGGTTGATGCCGCGGTTGACCTCACGGTTACCGTAGCGGAAACCGACGTCGCGCACCTCGATGCGGCCCTTCACATGGTCCAGGTGCACCGGCTGCGCCGGTTCCGGCACACTGGAGACGTGGTCCAGGATGTCGAAGATGCGCTTGGCCGCGGACGCTGACTTTTCGGTCCACGACACGATGCGGCTCATGGAGTCGAGCCGGCCGTAGAAGCGGCTGATGTAGGCAATGAAGGCTGTCAGCACGCCCACCGTGATCTGCTCGTGCGCCACCAGCCAGACGCCGAAAGCCCACACCACCAGCAGGCCGACTTCGGTGAGGAAGGACACGCTGGGCGTGAACAGCGACCAGACGCGGTTGAGCTTGTCATTGACCGCCAGGTTATGGCGGTTGGCTTCATGGAAGCGGCGCGATTCGCGCTTTTCCTGGGCAAAGGCCTTGACCACGCGGATGCCGGGAATGGTATCGGCCAGCACGCTGGTGACCTCGGACCAGACGCGGTCGATCTTCTCGAACCCGGTCTTGAGCCGGTCGCGCACGGCGTGGATCATCCAGATGATGATGGGCAGCGGCAGCAGCGTCACCAAGGCCAGCCAGGGATTGATGGAAAACAGGATGGCCGCCGTCATCGCCAGCATCAGAACGTCGGTGGCGAAGTCCAGCAGGTGCAGCGAGAGAAAGACGCAAATACGGTCGGTCTCGCTGCCGATGCGGGCCATCAGGTCGCCGGTGCGTTTGCCGCCGAAGTACTCGAGTGAAAGATGTAACAGATGGTCATAGGTGGTGGTGCGCAGATCGGCACCAATGCGCTCGGACACCAGCGCCAGGATGTAGGTGCGCGCCCAGGTCAGTACCCAGGCCAGCAGTGCCGACCCGAACAGGCCGCCCAGATAGAGCGCCACCAGCATGGGATCGATCTTCTGCCCGTTCTGAAACGGGATCAGCACATCGTCCATCAGTGGCATGGTGAGGTAGGGCGGCACCAGACTGGCTGCCGTTCCCAGCAGAGTGAGCGCAAACCCCCAGAACAGCTGGCCACGGTAGGGTCGGGCAAAGCGCCAGAGCCGGAACAGGGTCCAGGTGGACGGTGGCGTGTGGATGACCTTGGTACAGATCGGACACTCATCTTCATCCGGCGCCAGCGGCGCCTTGCAGCTGGGGCAAATATGCCCCGGCGGCTGGACCACCGGCCGGCCGCTGAGATGGCTTTCCAGCTGCAGGCGAAACTGGTCGTAGACCCGGATCGCCTGCAGGTTCTGGCCCAGAGTGAAGCACCAGCTGGCCAGCAGGCCGGAGGGGTCGACCAGATCCAGGTGACCCACGCCCGCATGGTCGTGGTGATTCAGGGCCAAACCGGACCGATAATCCCAGGATTGCCAGCCGCCCTCCCCGGGAGAGCGGCTGAGCAGGCGCCGATCAGTCACCACCACCAGTCCGCGGACGAAACAAAGTTGGGTGTCGAGGTCAACCTCAAGCACGGCTTGAACGTTTTCTTCAGGTTGGAGATGTGACCGTGCCTCCTGGCGCCAATCAACCGGTATCTCGTTGATTGATAATTCGCCTGCAGCCGGGTGGTGGTTTGTCATGGAGTCCAGAGTGGTTTGAGCAGGTTGGTGGGTTGCCGCCGGACCTGTGTCTTTTGCGGTGAGCAACTGACGTGACGATATACGATGGGCGCCGTTTTTTTGGAAGTGATTGTTGGGATACGACTGTGCCGATACCAGGGTCAGTTCATGCAAACCAGGATGCCACCCGCGGCGCTTGATTGCCAGACCTGCTTAGATTCATGACAACGAAAAACATTCAATTCCTGCGGGTTACCCATTTGCGCGGTCCCAACATCTGGACCTACCGTCCGGCGATCGAAGCTTGGGTCGATATCGGCGAGCTGGAACACTACCCGTCCAACACCATTCCCGGATTCTACGAGCGTTTGACCGCCATGCTGCCCAGCCTGGCGGAACACCGCTGCGGCGTGGGGGAACCAGGCGGTTTCCTGCTGCGCCTGCGCGAAGGCACCTGGGCCGCGCACATTCTCGAGCACGTGGTGCTGGAGCTACAGAACCTGGCCGGCATGCAGACCGGTTTCGGCAAGGCCCGCATGACCTCGGCGCACGGCATCTACAAACTGGCGTTCCGCACCCGGCAGGAAGACGTGGGACGTGCCGCCCTGGAGGCCGGCCGCGATCTGGTCATGGCCGCCATCGAGGACCGGCCTTACGACGTGGCAGGCACCGTGACCCAGTTGCGTGAACTGTGCGACAAGGTCTGCCTGGGGCCGAGCACGGCCAACATCGTTGATGCCGCCAGCGAGCGCCGCATCCCGCACATCCGCCTGACCAGCGGCAACCTGGTCCAGCTCGGCTACGGCACGCGCCAGCACCGCATCTGGACCGCCGAGACCGACCAGACCAGCGCCATTGCCGAGAGCATCGCCAGCGACAAGCACATGACCAAAAGCCTGCTTCAGTCCTGCGGCGTGCCGGTGCCCGAGGGCCAGGAAGTCGACAGCGCCGCGGCCGCCTGGGAAGCTGCACAGGACATCGGCCTGCCGGTGGTGGTCAAGCCGACCGACGCCAACCACGGCCGCGGCGTGTTCACCGACCTCAACACGCGCGAGGAAATCGAAAAAGCCTACGTCGCAGCCGATGCCGAAGGCAGCGGCGTGCTGGTGGAGAAATTCATCCGCGGCGAAGCCCACCGCCTGCTGGTGGTCGGCAAGCGGGTGGTCGCAGCCACGCGCGGCAAGATGCAGACCGTCACCGGCGACGGCCGCTCCACCGTGCGCCAGCTGATCGAGAGCCAGATCAACAGCGACCCGCGCTGCGGCGTGGAGGAAGAGTTCCCGCTGGAGCCGCTGATCCTGGACAAGGAACCGATCGCCCAGCTCGAACTGGAGCGCCAGGGCCTGAGCGGCGAATCGGTGCCCGAAGCCGGCCGGACCATTCTGGTCAAGCGCCAGGGTGACCTGGCCTACGACGTCACCGACCTGGTACACCCCCAGGTGGCATCGGCCGCCGCGCTGGCCGCGCGCGTGGTCGGCCTGGACATTGCCGGCATCGACCTGGTGGCCGAAGACATCTCCCGCCCGCTCAAGGCGCAGGGCGGCGCCATCATCGAAGTCAATGCCGGCCCGGGCCTGCTGATGCACATCAAGCCGGCCGAAGGCCAGCCGCGCCCGGTGGGCCAGGCCATTGTCGACCACCTGTTCCCGGGTGACGCGCAAGGGCGCATTCCGATCGTCGGCATCACCGGCACCCGACACACCACGCGCATCGCACGACTGGTGGCCTGGCTGCTGCACATCAACGGCACCCAGGTCGGCCTGGCCTGCCAGGACGGCTTCTTCCTCGGCGCGCGCCAGGTCGATGCCGCCGACAGCGTCAACTGGGAGGCCGGCCAGCGCCTGCTGATCAACCGCACGGTCGAAGCCGCCGTGCTCGAACACACCCACCGCGCCATCCTGTCCGAGGGCCTGGCCTATGACCGCTGCACCGTCGGCGTGGTCACCGACGTCAGCGGACTCGAAGCACTGGCCGATTTCTACATCGACGACGCCGACCGGCTCTACAACGTGGTGCGCACGCAGGTCGATGTCGTGCTGCCGCACGGTACAGCCGTGCTCAATGCCGCCGAGGCGCAGGTGGTGGAAATGGCTGCACTGTGCGATGGCAAGGTCATCTTCTATGGCCTCGATTCCGAACTCGAAGCGATCGCCTCACACCGCGCCAGCGGCGAACGCGCGGTGTTCCTGCGCGAGCGGCAGATCATCCTGGCCCAAGGCATGGACGAGGTGAGCCACGTGCCGCTGGACTCACTGGCCCCAACCAAGGCCGAGAAACCCGAGATGGTGATGGCTGCCGTGGCGGCCGCCTGGGCGCTGGGCGTCACGCCCGAACTAATCGGTGCCGGCCTGCGTACCTTCAACCCGACTCCCAAGAAAAACTCCTGAGCATATGGACGTCTCACGCATCCGCGCCCTGCGCGGACCCAATCTGTGGAGTCATCATACGGCCATCGAAGCCGTGGTGCGTTGCACACCCGATGAATGCACGATCGACCCGAGCAACAGCTTCGGCGAGCGCCTTCGCGCCCGCTTCCCCACCATCCGCCCCTTGACGCCACCGGCAGGTCCCAGCGAGAGCATGCCGATGGCCCATGTGCTGGAAATTGTCGCGTTGAGCCTGCAAGCCCAAGCCGGCTGTCCGGTCACCTTCAGCCGAACCACTCCGACTGTGGAACCCGGTGTCTACCAAGTGGTCGTGGAATATACGGAAGAGGAAGTCGGACGCTTGGCATTCGAACTGGCGCAAAATCTGTGCCGTTCAGCCATGGACGACACGCCCTTTGACCTGAAATTGACGCTGGAACGTCTGCGCGAACTCGACGAGGATGTGCGCCTGGGGCCAAGCACCGGCGCCATCGCCGCCGCCGCGACGGTACGCAACATCCCCTACCGCCGCATGACGCAGGGCAGCATGATCCAGTTCGGCTGGGGAGCGAAGCAGCGCCGCATCCAGGCGGCCGAAATGGACGTCACCAGCGCCATTGCCGAGGCCATCGCCCAGGACAAGCAACTCACCAAGAAACTGCTGGCCACCGCCGGCGTGCCGGTGCCGCTCGGCTTCGAGGTCACCTCACCCGAAGAAGCCTGGAAAGCCGCGCGCGAGATCGGCCTGCCGGTCGTGATCAAGCCCAAGAACGGCAACCAGGGCAAGGGAGTAACGGTCAACATCACGACGCACGAGCAGCTCATGGCGGCCTATGCTGCCGCCGCTGAATACGACGACGAAATCCTGGTCGAACGCTTCATGCCCGGCAACGACTTCCGCCTGCTGGTGGTGGGCAACAAGCTGGTGGCCGCAGCACGACGCGACCCGCCCAGCGTGGTGGGCGACGGCCTGCACAGCGTGCGCGAACTGGTGGAGGAGGTCAACAAGGACCCACGCCGCGGCTCCGGCCACGCCACCTCGCTGACCAAGATCCGTTTCGACGACATTGCCCTGTCCTGCCTGACGATCCAGGGGCTGAATGCCGATTCGGTGCCCCCCAAGGGCAAGCGTGTTTCGCTGCGCCACAACGCCAACCTCTCCACCGGCGGCTCCGCCACCGATGTCACCGACGATGTGCATCCCGAAGTGGCGCAGCGCGCCGTGGCGGCGGCGCAGATGGTGGGGCTGGATATCTGCGGCGTGGACCTGGTGTGCGACAGCGTCCACCATCCGCTCGAAGAACAGGGCGGCGGCGTGGTCGAGGTCAACGCCGCACCAGGCCTGCGCATGCATCTCTCGCCCTCCTACGGCAAGGGACGCCCAGTGGGCGAGGCCATCATCTCGACCATGTTCCCCGAGGGCGAGAACGGCCGGATTCCCTTGGTCGCCGTCACCGGCACCAACGGCAAGACCACCACCGTGCGCCTGATCGCCCACCTGCTCGCCCAGAAGGGCCTGCGCGTAGGCATGACCAGCACCGACGGTGTCTACATCGCCGGCGAGCGCATCGACACCGGCGACTGCAGCGGCCCCAAGAGTGCGCGCAACGTACTGCAGCACCCCGACGTCGATGCCGCCGTGCTGGAAACGGCGCGCGGCGGCATGCTGCGCGAAGGCCTGGCCTTCGACCGTTGCGACGTCGCCGTGGTCACCAATGTCGGCAGCGGCGACCACCTGGGCCTGAACTACATCACCACGGTCGAAGACCTGGCGGTGCTCAAGCGCGTGATCGTGCAGAACATCGCCGACAAAGGCATGGCCGTGCTCAACGCCACCGACCCCATCGTCGCGGCCATGGCCGCTCACTGCAACGGCGCCGTCACCTTCTTCGCCATGGACCGCACCCATCCGGTGATGGCCACGCACCTGGCCCAGGGCCGACGTGCGATCTATGTCGAGAACGGCCACCTGGTGGCGGCCGAAGGCGCGGTGCAGCACAAGATCGCCTTGGCCGACGTGCCGCTGACATTGCAGGGCACCATCGGCTTCCAGATCGAGAACGTGATGGCTGCTGTGGGGGCTGCCTGGGGCCTGGGCCTGGAGCTGGACTGGACTCTGGTGCACCAGGGGCTGACCAGCTTCGTCAACGACAGCAACAACGCGCAGGGCCGCTTCAACCTGTTCCACTACCGCGGCGCCACGGTGATTGCCGATTACGGTCACAACCCGGACGCCATGCTGGCCCTGGTACGGGCGGTGGAAGCCATGCCGGCCAAGCGCCGCTCAGTCGTCATCAGCGGTGCCGGCGACCGGCGCGACGAAGACATCCGTGAACAGACCCGCATCCTGGGCGATGCCTTCGACGAAGTGGTGCTGTACCAGGATGCCTGCCAACGCGGCCGTGCCGACGGCGAAGTGCTGGCCCTGCTGCGCGAGGGTCTGGCGGGCGCCCAACGCACGCGCGACATGCACGAAGTCCATGGCGAGTTCCTGGCCATCGACCTGGCGATGGACAAGCTGTGCGAGGGTGACCTGTGCCTGATCCTGGTCGATCAGGTCGAGGAAGCATTGGCCCACATCGCCGCAAAGATTGGGTAACACCCTCAGGCTGCGCGCACGATGTGCGCTCCGCCCCCCTTGCAGGGGGCAACGCCAGTGGCCCGGCAAAGCCGGTTCCACGGCGTTCCGCGCGCCTTAACCTTCCGTACCAGGATCCCGCCCCATGAGGGCGGCGACTGCCTGCGCCGGCTGCATCCGGCCGTCCAGCAAGGCCACCACGGCTTGTGCAATCGGCATCTCCACCCCCAGGCTGTGCGCCCGCTGCACCACGGTGCGGGCGCTGTAGACGCCTTCGGCCACATGGCCGAGCGAGGCCACCGCCTGCGCCAGGGTCTGGCCCTGCGCCAGCAGCAGGCCCACCTTGCGGTTGCGGCTGAGATCGCCGGTGGCGGTCAGCACCAGATCGCCCAGGCCGGACAGGCCCATGAAGGTTTCGGTCCTGGCACCCAGCGCCAGCCCCAGGCGCGTCATCTCGGCCAGGCCGCGCGTGATCAGCGCGGCGCGCGCATTGAGGCCGAGGTTCAGGCCGTCGCACAGTCCGGTGGCAATCGCCAGCACGTTCTTGACCGCGCCGCCGACTTCCACGCCGACAATGTCGTCATTGGCGTAGACGCGCAGGCTCGGGCTATGAAAGGCCTGCACCAGCCGTTCGCGCACACTGGCATGGCGGCTCGCAGCGACCAGCGCGGTGGGCTGTCCACGCGCCACCTCCTGCGCAAAGCTCGGGCCGCTGAGCACGCCCGCGATCAGATCCGGCGCTTCTTGCGCCTGGATTTCATGCGCCAGCAGCCCTGAAGTGCCAGCAGCGGCTGACTCGAAGCCCTTGCACAGCCAGGCCACCGGTTGCCGGCAATCACGGATTTGCTGCAGCACGCCGCGCAGGCCGGCCATCGGCGTGGCGATGATGACCAGGTCCTGGCCGTCCACCAAGCCGGTCAGATCGCTGGCCGGGCCATCGATCACGCGCAATGCTGCCGGCAGAGGCAGCCCCGGCAGGTAGCGTGCGTTGACCCGCTCGGCCTGCATGGTGGCCGCCTGCGCCGGATCGCGCGCCCACAGCGTCACGGCGTGGGTCGCCAGCGGGTTCTGGCTGGCGCTCATGGCCAGCGCGGTCCCCCAGGCACCTGCGCCGATTACTATGATTTTCATAGCACCTCGCGCTTATTCAAAAAGGGCTAGAGCCCAATTTCTTATTGAACCTGGATTTCGCCGGCCTGCGCCTGCTGTTGCTGCTCGTACATCGACTGGAAGTTGATTTCCGACAGATGAACCGGCGGGAAACCGGCCCGCTGCACCAGGTCAGCCACATTGCCGCGCAGGTAGGGATAGACGATCTGCGGGCAGGCGATGCCCATGATGGGGCCCATCTGGTCGTCCGGCAGGTTGCGGATCTCGAAGATGCCGGCCTGCCTGGCCTCGACCAGGAACACCGTCTTGTCCTGCACCTTGGTGTGCACCGTGGCCGTCACTACCACCTCGTACACACCGTCGGCCACGGGCGCGGCCTCGACGCCGAGCTGGATGTCCACCGCCGGCTGCTCCTGCTGCAGCAGGATGGCGGGCGAATTGGGCTGCTCCAGCGAGGCCTCCTTGAGGTAAACGCGCTGGATCTGGAAAACGGGTTCTTGCATGTCAGCCATGGCTTGCTTTCGGGTCGGAAAATCGGATCAAAACAACAAAGCCCGCCCGGAACAACACCGAAGCGGGCTCACGATCGGGATGGCGGGATTATGTCAGGTGCCGGCCTGCGTTCCAGCCCCTGGCATTCACCTCAAGCGGCGTTCAACAGCGGGGCCAGGCCGCCCTGGGCATCCAGCGCCACCAGATCGTCGCAACCGCCCACATGCGTGCTGCCGATGAAGATCTGCGGCACGGTACGGCGACCGGTGATTTCCATCATGCTGTTGCGGGCCGCCGGATCGGTATCGATGCGGATCTCCTCGATCTGCTCGACGCCCTTGGACTTGAGGATCTGCTTGGCGCGCACGCAGTAGGGGCAGACCGCGGTGGTGTACATCTTCACAGCTTGCATGGTTTCTTTCCCATCGAATTTGAATTTGGAGACGGCATCAGCCGCCGATCAGCCTTTTTCCACCGGCAGGCTGGCCGCGCGCCAGCTGGACAGGCCGCCGCCGAGCGACTGCGCCTTCTGGTAACCCAGGCCCTTGGCGATGCGCGCCGCGCTGCTGGAACGCATGCCGCTCTGGCAGACGAAGATCACCGGCAGTTCCTTGTTCTTCACCACGCCGGGCAGCTGGTTCGCCAACTGGGCCAGCGGAATGTGCTTGGCACCGGTGACGTGGCCGGCGGCGTACTCGGACGCCTCGCAGACGTCGATCACCACCGCCTTTTCCTGGTTGATGAGTTGCACGGCACCGGTGGCCGTCAGAGAACCGCCAGCCGCACCGCGCACGGCCGGCCACAGCAGCAGGGCACCCGAGCTCAGCGCTACGGCAATCAACATCCAGTTGTCGAGAATGAATTTCACTTTGTTCCTTGTTTTGGCGTCGTCTAAAGCAGTGATTTTAGAATGGAGGGCTATTTGCTGCAGGACAAGGCGTTTTAACCCCGGCCTGCGCCCGCCAACCGCCCCTGGAATCTGCCCACACCATGTACAAACTCGTGCTCATCCGCCACGGCGAATCGACCTGGAACCTGGAAAACCGCTTCACCGGCTGGACCGATGTCGACCTCACGCCCACCGGCGTCTCCCAGGCCATGTCGGCCGGCAAGCTGCTCAAGGCCGAAGGCTACGACTTCGACCTGGCCTACACCAGTGTGCTCAAGCGTGCCATCCACACCCTCTGGTACTGCCTGGACGAGATGGACCGCACCTGGTTGCCGGTGGTGAAAAGCTGGCGCCTCAACGAACGCCACTACGGCGCGCTGCAGGGTCTGAACAAGGCCGACATGGCCAAGCAGTATGGCGACGCGCAGGTGCTGGTCTGGCGCCGCAGCTACGACACTCCGCCGCCGGCACTGGAGCCGACCGACCCGCGCAGTGAGCGCAGCGATCCGCGCTACGCCGGCCTGCCGCCGTCGGACGTGCCGCTGACCGAGTGCCTGAAGGACACGGTGGCGCGCGTGCTGCCGTTCTGGAACGAGACCATGGCCCCGGCCATCAAGTCCGGCAAGCGCATCGTGGTGGCGGCGCACGGCAACTCGATCCGTGCCCTGGTCAAGTACCTGGACAACATCTCCGACCAGGACATCGTCGGCCTGAACATTCCCAACGGCATTCCGCTGGTCTACGAACTCGACGCGGACCTCAAGCCGATTCGCCACTACTACCTGGGTGACGCCGAAGCCGCGGCCAAGGCTGCCGCGGCCGTGGCATCCCAGGGCAAGGCCTGACTGACCTCGCCCGCTTGATCCGGGGCGAAGCGGTCCCAGATAAAGCACCGGTAAAGACCTCGTTTTTCGCAGCTGGCGCCGGGAACCCCGGCGGCTGGCGCGCGTCCAACCGTGTATATTGGCCGGTGAGGGAATATTTATGGGTCAGAAACTCAAAATCGCAGGTTGGATTTCGCTGGGTGTGGTCGCCGGCGCCCTGACCACGGTCTCGTTGCAGACCGTGGCGCGCAGCGCATTGACGCCGTTGCCGCTGGAGGAACTGCAGCAGCTGGCGGCTGTCTTCGGCATGGTCAAGACCGACTATGTCGAACCGGTGGACGAAAAGAAACTCATCACCGACGCCATCTCCGGCATGGTGGCCAGCCTCGACCCGCATTCCCAGTATTTCGACAAGAAGTCGTTCAAGGAATTCCGTGAAGGCACCACCGGCCGCTTCGTCGGCGTCGGCATCGAGATCACGCAGGAAGACGGCCTGGTCAAGGTGGTCTCGCCGATCGAGGGTTCGCCCGCCTACCGCGCCGGCCTCAAGACCAATGACCTGATCACCAAGGTCGACGACACCGCCGTCAAGGGCCTGTCGCTGAACGAAGCCGTCAAGCGCATGCGTGGCGAGCCCAACACCAAGGTCGTCCTCACCATCTTCCGCAAGGACGAGAACCGTACCTTTGTCGTCACCATCACGCGCGAAGAAATCAAGACCCAGTCGGTCAAGGCCAAACTGCTCGAACCGGGTTATGCGTGGATCCGCCTGAGCCAGTTCCAGGAACGCACGGTCGATGATTTCGTGCGCAAGGTCGACGAGCTCTACAGGCAGGACCCGGGCCTCAAGGGCCTGGTGCTCGACCTGCGCAACGACCCCGGCGGTCTGCTCGATGCCGCGGTTGCCATCTCGGCCGCCTTCCTGCCGGAAAACGTGACCGTGGTCTCGACCAACGGCCAACTGGCCGAAAGCAAGTTCACCTACAAGGCCGCGCCAGAGTTCTACCAGCGCCGCAGCAACAGCGACCCGCTCAAACGCCTGCCCGCCGCGCTCAAGAGCGTGCCGCTGGTGGTGCTGGTCAACGAAGGCTCGGCCTCGGCCAGCGAAATCGTGGCCGGTGCGCTGCAGGACCACAAGCGCGCCATCATCATGGGCAGCCAGACCTTCGGCAAGGGCTCGGTGCAGACCGTGCGTCCGCTCGGCCCCGACACCGCGCTCAAGATCACGACGGCGCGCTACTACACCCCCAGCGGCAAATCGATCCAGGCGCGCGGCATCGTGCCCGACGTCATGATCGACGAGACCGCCGAAGGCAATGTCTTTGCCGCCCTGCGCACGCGCGAGGCCGATCTCGACAAGCATCTCTCGAACGGCCAAAGCGCCGAGCCGAAGGACCCCGCCCGCGAGAAGGCACGCGATGAGGCGCTGAAGAAGCTGGAGGAAGAAGCGAAAAAACCGCCACAGGAGCGCCGGCTGCCCGAATTCGGTACCGACAAGGACTTCCAGCTGACCCAGGCCCTGAACAAGCTCAAGGGCTTGCCGGTGCTGGCCAGCAAGACCCAGACCGAGCGCAAGGAAGAAATTAAGGAGTAACACCCCCAGGCTGCGCGCACTGCGTGTCGCTCCGCCACCCCCCTCAAGGGGGCGGAGCCAGCGGCCCGGCCAAGCCGGTTCCGCGGCGCCCCTGGATTAAGTTGCCTCGTCTCGTACCGTCCTGAATGATGCAAAGCGTGGTGGATAGCCGATCCCTATGAACGACGACCAGTTGCTGCGCTATTCGCGCCACATCCTGCTCGAAGAGATTGGCATCGAAGGCCAGCAGCGCATCCTTGACGGCCACGCGCTGGTCATCGGCGCTGGTGGCCTGGGCTCGCCGGTGGCGCTCTACCTCGGCTCGGCCGGCGTCGGCCGCCTCACCGTGGTCGACCACGACACGGTCGATGTCACCAACCTGCAGCGCCAGGTTGCGCACACCCTGGACCGCGTCGGCCTACCCAAGGTCGACTCCATCGTACAGGCGGTGGCCGCCATCAACCCCGAGGTCCGCGTCACGCCGGTAGCGGCACGCGCCGATGCGGCGCTGCTCGACACACTGGTGGCGCAGGTCGACGTGGTGCTGGACTGCTGCGACAACTTCGCCACCCGCCACCTCATCAATGCCGCGTGCGTGAAACATCGCAAGCCGCTGGTGTCGGGCGCCGCCATCCGCTTCGACGGCCAGATCACGGTCTACGACCCGCGCTCCGCCACCTCCCCCTGCTACGCCTGCGTCTTCCCGCCGGACGATGCCTTCGAGGAAACCCGCTGCGCCACCATGGGCGTATTCGCACCGCTGGTGGGCATCGTCGGCGCCGTGCAGGCGGCCGAAGCGCTCAAGCTGCTGAGCGTGGCCGGCAGTTCGCTGGCCGGCCGGCTGCTGATGCTCGACGGCCGCCACATGGAATGGACCGAGATGCGCCTGCCGCGTGCACCGGCCTGCCCGGTATGCGGTAGCGCACCGGCCTGACACCCGGTCAGCGCCTTGGCAAATCCGCCACCTCAGTGACAGGGCCCATGCCGCTGGCGGAACTGGCGCGGCCTCTCGGCTGGCAGCCGCCACAACCCCAGGTGCCGCCCCCGCGCTCGTGCTTCCTGCTTGGCATAGAGCCCCGGCAGGCGACGGTAGCGGTGCGACCAGGCGTGCCCGTTCAGCACCATCCAGCGCCCCATGTCCTGTCCCTGCAGGTCAACGCGGGCCAGCAGGCGGCCGTAATCGTCATGGCGGCGCGGCACGACCCGCACGGGACGGCCCATCACCTGCTGCGTCAGCCGGTCGCGCGCCGCTGCGCCATAGGCTTGGCAGATTTCTGGCGCATCGATCCCGTCAAGGCGAATCTGGCGCGGTCTGCCGCCGCGCGTGGGCTGCACCCACAGCGTGTCGCCATCGGTGACATGCGTCACCCGGCCACCCCAAGGCTGCGGCTGCCCGGAAGCCCAGCCCGCACCGGCCCCACCGAGGCAAGCCACCACCATCACGACACGGATTGTTTTCCGCCAATTCATTCCATCCCCCATGCGATCCGGCACACCCGCAAGTCACGTTAAAACCGTGCAAAGACGGCCGTTCCGGCCGATTTTCCCGCGTTTGCCCAAGTCAAACCTGTTAGACTTTTCGAAGTTCATTACCCATGCCGAACCGTGACATCACACAGCATCAGCCCGATTGACCTGCGCGATTTGCGTCTGGACGATGCGCGTGCGCTGCTGGAGCACGGTGGCGCCAGCGATCTGCCGGCCCCTGAAGCGGCGCCAACGGCCTATCTGCAAGGTGTGATCGACGGCCTGTGCGAACTCTCGCTCACCGACCCCCTGACCGGCCTGGCCAATCGCCGTCATTTTCGCGCCGTGCTGGCGCGCGAAATTGAAGTGGTGGTGCGTTCCGGCAATCCAGCCTTGCTGCTGATGCTCGACATCGACCGTTTCAAGGCCATCAACGACGCACATGGCCACCTGGCGGGCGACCGGGTCTTGCAAGCCGCCGCGCGCTGCCTGGCCGCTTGTGTCCGTCCGCAGGATACGGTGGCCCGCTACGGCGGTGAAGAATTCGCCATTGTGCTGCCGGACTGCCAGCTCAACTACGGAGAAGCCGTGGCCGAGCGCATCCGCCAGGCAGTGGCCAGTCTTTCGATCGAAGTGGCGCCTGGGCTGGCGCTGCAGATCACCCTCAGCGTCGGCGGCGCCTTTGCCCCCACGAAGACCCGCTACACCCCCGACCTCTGGGTCGAACGGGCCGACAACCAGCTTTACCAGGCCAAGGCGCAAGGGCGCAACCGTGTGTACATCGATCACCAACAAGTCATCTCCGTTAGTCCAGAAGAAAAAAGTCTCCTGTTCGGCGCGCTGTCCACAGGCGAGCCGGCATGGGGTGAAAATATTCCCGGCACAGAGGAAAACAGTGCCATGCAGAAGGTCAATCCATGAGTGACGTGCTGAATCCACCGCAGGACAAACCCGCTTCCCCGCAGCAGCCCGCCAAGCCGCAAGGCAAGGTGCTGGCCGTGACCAGCGGCAAGGGTGGTGTCGGCAAGACGTTTGTCTCAGCCAATCTCGCTGCCGCACTGGCCAAGCGTGGCCACCGCGTGCTGGTGATCGACGCCGACCTCGGCCTGGCCAATCTCGACGTCGTGCTCAACCTCTATTCCAAAGTCACGCTGCATGACGTGTTCACCGGCAAGGCCAAGCTGGAAGAGGCCATCATCAAGGCCCCCGGCGGCTTTTCCGTTCTGCTGGCCGGCTCCGGCATGGTTGAGTACTCGCGCCTGACCGCCGAAGTACGCGACGACTTCCTGCGCATCATCGAAACCCTGACCTCCAAATTCGACGTCCTGCTGCTCGACACCGGCGCCGGCATTTCCGACGTGGTGCTGTTTGCCGTCTCGCAGGCCGCCGAGGTGCTGCTGGTGGCCACACCCGAGCCGACTTCGCTGACCGATGCCTATGCCACCATCAAGGTGCTGGTGGGCCAGCAAAAGCGCCAGAACATCCGCATGATCATCAACCAGACGGCACGTCTGGGCGACGGCCGTGCCATCACCGTCCAGTTGCAGCAGGTGCTGGACCGCTTCGTCACCGGCGAGCCAGGCCGTCCCGTGCGCCTGATCCACATGGGCGACATTCCGGAAGATCCCATGGTGCGCCAGGCCATCATGCGCCGCCAGCTGCTGATGCAGCACACCCCGGGCTGCCCGGCCGGGTTGGCGATTTCCCAGCTGGCCCTCAAGCTGGAAGAAACCATCCTGCCGAAAGAGGCCTGAGCGGCCCGGCCGCCCTCAGGCCGTGACGATCCAGCCTTCGAGCGGGTCCAGGCTGGCTGGCAGGCCATAACGCGGCGCCCCCTGCCGCCAGGCCCAGGCCGCCTGCATCAGGCACAGCACGGCATCCAGTGCATCGCCGCGGGCATCATCCACCAGCGCGTCGCGTTGCGCATGGGTGAGCTTCAAGCGCAGCCCCAGACGGGTCTGGCCGTGTTCCAGCGCCGTCAGCAAATCCTTGCGTGCAATCAGGCGCTCCGGCGTCTGGTGCGCACGCTCGTCGCTCTTGTAGCTGCGCTTGCCCAACACCTCGCGCGCCAGCAGGCCGGGGTAGCCTTCGAGCGCCACACGGCGCGGCTGGCCGGCCGCGTTCACATCCCGCTGGTTGCCCGCATGCAACCCCGGCAAATGCACGCCGGCGTCGAGCAAGCACGGCACGCCGGCGTGCAGCATGTAGGCCACCGGCGGGTTGACCCATTTCATCGATGGACTGGAGCCAGCCGGGAGGTCGGTGGCGCGGTGGGCGAACTTGCCGCCGGCCGGACGGGCGGCACAAAAGGCGGCAAAGCGCATGCGGATGTCCGCCCGGCTCAGGCTGGCGTAATGGCGAATGCAGGCTTCCCAAGCCAGCGGCCAATTCATGTGCTGCACCAGCTCACGCGGCAAACCGAAGGGAAAATCGAACGCGCCAATCCAGTCGCCGGGCTGGTGCAGCCAGTCGGCAAAGGCATCAAGTGAGCTCAGTTGCTCCAGTTTTGATAGCAGGACGCGCCCGTTCTGCAAGCGTCCGATCGCTAAAACAATTGGTTTTTGTCGCGTCGGGCTGCTGGAGAAATCGCAGCCCAGCAGCACGGGTGCGGCATCCGGTGCCGGTACGACCACGATCGGGTGAACCGCCTCAGCTGCGGCCGATGATGGAGGCCGTGGCCATCAGCTCCTCCAGCAGCGCGAGCGACACTTGGCCCGAGACGGCGTAGGGGTCGAGTTCCGGCTTCTCGGAGTATTTGAGCAGGATGGAGGTATTGATGCGCGAGAGGTTGACCTGACCCATGGTCCAGCCGCCGAAACGGCGTTCGCTGATTTCCTCGTAGTGCAGCAGCACCACGTCCTTGTGGCGCGCATCGCGCTGGATGTGGCCGTAGAGGTCGCTCACCGCGTTGCGGCCGCCCTCGATGGCCTGCAGGAAGATGCCGCCGCCGTAGCACAGGATGCCGGTGATGCCGCAGGTCGGGTTGAACTGGCGCGACTGCGTCAGGATGGTCTCGATGGCGTCGGGACTCGCATCGACGGCGCGGCTGGCATAAAGCAGACGGACTAGCATGATCAGGCCTCCCGCCGGGCCGCCCCAAGGGAGACCTGCACCCCCTGGGGGGTTAGCGAACGAAGTGAGCGTCGGGGGGATGTCATATCAGCTCCTCAGGGGAATCAAGGACAGAAATTCGCGGCGCAGGGTCGGGTCCTTCAGGAACACGCCGCGCATGACCGAGTTGATCATCTTGCTGTCCATGTCCTTCACGCCGCGCCAGGCCATGCAGTAGTGGCTGGCCTCCATGACGATGGCCAGGCCGTCGGGCTGTGTTTTCTGCTGGATCAGGTCGGCCAGCTGCACCACCGCTTCTTCCTGGATCTGCGGGCGGCCCATGATCCACTCGGCCAGCCGCGCGTACTTGGACAACCCGATGACGTTGGTGTGCTCGTTGGGCATGACACCGATCCAGATCTTGCCGATCACCGGGCAGAAATGGTGCGAGCAGGCGCTGCGCACGGTGATGGGGCCGACGATCATCAGCTCGTTGAGATGCTCGGCATTGGGAAACTCGGTGATGGTGGGACCCGGCACGTAACGGCCGCGAAACACCTCGTTGACATACATCTTGGCCACGCGACGGGCTGTCTTGTCGGTGTTGTGGTCGCGATCGGTGTCGATCACCAGGCTGTCGAGCACGGCCTGCATCTTGACCTCGACCTCGTCAAGCAGTTGCTCGAGTTCGCCGGGCTCGATGAACTCGGCAATGTTGTCGTTGGCGTTGAAACGCTTGCGCGCAGCCAGCAGGCGCTCCCGGATCTTCACGGAAACAGGCGTTCCCTCATCGGTATCGCTAGGGTTCATGACACTCTGGCTTTTCTTCAACATGCCGCAATGGTACCAGCGATTGAAGAGTATGGTTTTTAGCCTCCAGCCCTTGTCGCATATGCGCCAGCAGCTATTAATTCAATAGCGCTTGCCATGCAGGAAGATCATGACGCGCATCAGGCCGAAGGCCAGGCGGTCCAGCAGACGCTGCTGCCAGGGCCGGTGGGCATAGGCGGCCGGGTCCACACGCCGACCTTCATGTTCCATGGCATGCACCAGCCGCGCGCGCAACTCGCGGGCAAAGTGCTCATCCACCACCACCACATTGGCCTCGCGTGCCAGCAGCAGGCTCAAAGGCTCGAGGTTGGAGGAGCCGACCGTGGCCCAGCGCCGGTCGATCACCGCCACCTTGGCATGCAGGAAGCTCGGCTCGTATTCATAAATCTCGATGCCGGCACGCAGCAGCACGCCATAGACCATGCGCACCGCGTGGTACTGCATGAAGTACTCGTAGCGCCCCTGCAGCAGCAGACGCACCCGCACGCCGCGCTGCGCCGCATGGATGAGCGCCTGGCGCAGCTTGCGCCCAGGCTGGAAATAGGCATTGGCAATGATGATTTCCTCGTGCGCCTCGCCGATGGCCTTGCGGTAGGCGCGCTCGATGCGGCTGCGGTGGCGCAGGTTGTCGCGCAGCAGCAGGGCGGCGCGGGTGCTGCCTGAAGCGGGGAGGCCGTAGCCCTTGCCATGCCCCCCTTCGGCCTGCAGGGCCAGCCGTACCGCCTCTTCCAGATCGCGCCAGCTGGCCGCCAGATCCACATTTTTCGCGTCACGTACTGCCTGCAGGCGCCACCAGAACTGCACCATGACCTCATGCACTGAACGCACCAGCGGACCGTTGACGCGCACCGCAAAATCGAAGCGCGGCGCGCTCAAGGCGCCATGATTGGGGTCGAACCAGTCATCCAGCACATTGATGCCGCCGCAGAACGCCACCTGGCCATCGATCACACACAGCTTGCGATGCAGCCGGCGCCAGCGGCTCGGGATCAGCAGCCCGAGGCTGCCCAGCGGCAGGAAGATGTGCCAATGGACGCCGGCTTCGTCAAACCGCCTGGCCCATTCTTTCGGCACCGCCGGCGTACCGACGCCGTCCATCACCAGATAGACCGCCACGCCGCGCTGCGCGGCCTGCACCAGGGCCCCGGCCACCTGTTCGCCCGAGGCGTCGAAATGGAAGATGTAGGTTTCGATGCGGATCTCGTGCACGCTGCGCGCAATGAACCGCACCATTTCCGGAAACAGCGCCTGACCGCCCTGCAGCAGCTGCACCTGATGCGCGGCGCGAAGAGGCGGCAGGTGCTTGTCCTTCATGCCGGCATGCCGAATTCCGCAATCAGCGGCAGATGATCGGACATGCGCCACCAGACCCGGCCACGTGGCACCTCGATACGCTGCGGCTGCAGGCCACGCGCATAGACATAGTCGAGCTGCACCAGCGGCAGCCGCGCCGGGAACGTGGGATGCGAGGCCGGCTCGAAGGTCTGCAGCCCCATGGCGGCAAAGTGGCGGTGCACACGCTCGCCCCAGTCGTTGAAATCCCCGGCCACGATCAGCGGTGCGGTCGCCGGCACCTCGCGTTCGATGAACCGGTCCAACTGAGCCGCCTGACGCACGCGGCTGGCGCGAATCAGCCCCAGATGCACCACCACCACATGGATGGCCAGCCCGTTGACCAGCACCTCGCTGTGCAGCAGGCCGCGCTGTTCGAAACGGTGGTCCGACATGTCCTCATGCTGGTGTGCCAGCACCGGCCAGCGCGTCAGCATGGCGTTGCCGTGTTCGCCATGGCGCGTGTAGGCGTTCGTCCGGTAGACCGCCTCATAGCCTTCCGGCGCCAGGAAATCGGCCTGCGGCAGCTCGGGCCACTGCGTGAAGTACTGTTCCTCACGCCGGTGGATCTTGCGTACCTCCTGCAGGCAGATGATGTCGGCATCGAGCTGCTCCACCGCCAACCCCAGGTTGTGGATCTCCAGCCGGCGCCGCGGCCCCAGGCCCTGCACGCCCTTGTGGATGTTGTAGGTGGCAACGCGCAAGGTCTTCATAAGGCGAATTTTGGCAGCATCAGGCAGGCTTCAGCGTTGCTGGGCGAGTAACAGGCTTCGGCCGCCTCGCGCCAGGGCAGCCAGCGCCAGTCGGTGTGCTCGCGCGGATCGAGCCGGACCTTCGTTCCGGCCGGCACCTGCAGACCGAACAGATGCTCGGTGTTGCGCGTCACACCCGGCGCATAACGATGGCGCCAGCGCGGGTAGATGTCGTAGACGTTTTCCAGCCCCCAGTCGCGCAGGCAATGACCGGCGGCCAGGGCGTCGATGCCGGTCTCCTCCGCCACCTCGCGCACGGCCGTCGCGGCAAAGGGCTCGTCCATATGGTCCTTGGCACCCGTGACCGACTGCCAGAAGTCCTCGGCATCGGCGCGCTTGATCAGCAGCACCTCCAGCGCCGGGGTGTGGATGACCACCAGCACGGATTGGGGAATCTTGTAGGGTTTGGACATGAAAAAGGGCGCTGAAACAGCGCCCTTTGATTCTGCCTCAAGCCTTGGGAGTTCAGGCTGCCTTCATGGCGTCCGGGTTGCGCAGGCGGATGTGCAGCTCGCGCAGCTGCTTTTCGTCCACCGGGCTCGGCGCCTGGGTCAGCAGACACTGGGCGCGCTGGGTCTTGGGGAAAGCGATCACGTCGCGGATCGACTCGGCGCCGGTCATCAGCGTGACGATGCGGTCCAGACCGAAGGCCAGGCCGCCGTGCGGCGGGGCGCCGTACTGCAGCGCGTCGAGCAGGAAGCCGAACTTGAGCTGGGCCTCCTCGGGTGTGATCTTGAGGGCGTCAAACACCTTCTGCTGCACATCGGCGCGATGGATACGGACCGAGCCGCCACCCATTTCCCAGCCGTTGAGCACCATGTCGTAGCCCTGGGAAATGCATTTCTCGGGCGCCGTCACCATCCAGTCCTCATGGCCTTCCTTGGGCGCGGTGAAGGGGTGGTGCACGGCGGTGTAGCGCTGGCTTTCCTCGTCGAACTCGAACATCGGGAAGTCCACCACCCACATCGGGGCCCAGCCGTCTTCAAACAGGCCGTTCTTCTTGCCGAACTCGCTGTGGCCGATCTTGATGCGCAGCGCGCCGATGGCGTCGTTGACAATCTTGGCCTTGTCGGCGCCAAAGAAGATCAGGTCGCCGTCCTGTGCACCCGTGCGCTTCAGGACTTCGTTGAGCGCCGCATCGTGGATGTTCTTCACGATCGGGCTCTGCAGGCCATCACGGCCCTTGGCCAGCTCATTGACCTTGATGTAGGCCAGGCCCTTGGCGCCGTAGATCTTGACGAATTCGGTGTAGCCGTCGATCTCGCCGCGGCTCAGACCGCCCTCTTCGCGCGCGCCGCCGGGCACGCGCAGGGCCACCACACGGCCGCCGGCCATGTTGGCGGCACCGGAGAAGACCTTGAAGTCCACGTCCTTCATCAGCTCGGTGACTTCGGTGAACTGCAGCTTGACGCGCAGGTCCGGCTTGTCGGAGCCGTAGAGGAACATGGCATCCTGGTAGGTCATGACCGGGAACTCGCCCAGATCCACGCCGATGGTGTTCTTGAACACCGTGGTGATCATGCCCTGGAACATGTCGCGGATGTCCTGCTCGGAGAGGAAGGAGGTCTCGATATCGATCTGGGTGAACTCGGGCTGGCGGTCGGCGCGCAGGTCCTCGTCGCGGAAGCACTTGGTGATCTGGTAATAACGGTCGTAGCCGGCCACCATCAGCAGCTGCTTGAACAGCTGGGGCGATTGCGGCAGCGCGAAAAACTGGCCGTCATGCACGCGGCTGGGCACCAGGTAGTCGCGCGCGCCTTCGGGCGTGCTCTTGGTGAGCATCGGCGTCTCGATGTCCACGAAACCGTTGGCATCCAGGAACTTGCGTACCTCCATCGCCACCTTGTAGCGCAGCATGAGGTTGCGCTGCATGTAGGGGCGGCGCAGATCCAGCACGCGGTGCGTCAGGCGCGTGGTTTCCGACAGGTTGTCGTCATCGAGCTGGAACGGGGGCGTGACCGAGGGGTTGAGTACCTTCAGTTCATGGCACAGCACCTCGATCTTGCCGCTCTTGAGGTTGTCATTGGTCGTGCCTTCCGGACGGGCACGCACCAGGCCCTTGACCTGGATGCAGAACTCGTTGCGCAGGTCTTCGGCGACCTTGAACATCTCGGCACGGTCGGGATCACACACCACCTGCACATAACCTTCGCGGTCGCGCAGGTCGACGAAGATCACGCCGCCATGGTCGCGGCGGCGGTTGACCCAGCCGCACAAGGTGACGGTTTGGCCCATCAGGGCCTCGGTCACAAGACCGCAGTAGTGGGAGCGCATGGCCATAACAATTTCTCTTTCAGCTGTGGGTGAGCGGGCCGCTCTCGGCCTGCTTCAGATTCGGATTTTTCGGTCCGCCGGGCACGATCACGCCCATGGAAATGACATAGGTCAGCGCCTCGTCGACGCTCATCTCGAGTTCGATGCAGTCGCTCTTCTTGAGCATGACGAAGTAGCCGCCGGTAGGGTTGGGGGTGGTGGGCACATAGACACTCAGGTGCTCGCCATCGAGGTGGTTGAGCAGGTCGCCGCCCGGCGTGCCGGTCAGAAAGGCAATGGTCCAGACACCCTCGCGCGGCCACTGCACCAGCAGGGCCTTGCGAAAGGCATTGCCCTTCTCGGAAAACAGGGTGTCGGACACCTGCTTGACGCCCGAATAGATCGAGCGAACGACAGGAATGCGGTGCAGCAGCGCATGCCACCAGGTCACCAGCTTGTTGCCGACGAAATTGGACGCCATGGCGCCGATCGCCAGCACGATCGCCAGGGCAAAAATCGCGCCCAGGCCGGGGATGTGAAGCCCCAGCAACTGGTCCGGCTGCCAAGCACGCGGCAGGATCTGCAAGGTCTTGTCCAGCGTGGACAGCACCCACTCCAGCACCCAGACCGTGATGCCGAGCGGCGCCAGCACCAGCAGGCCCGAGAACAGCCATTTGCGAAACTTGGCCATGGTCATCCGATCAGGTGGCCGTGCTCGCTGCCGGGCAGGCCGCACAGGCCGCCCCGTCCGACGCGCCCGCAGCAGGTGCGGCACAGCTGTTGCCGCCCTTGAAATCGGTCTCGTACCAACCCGAGCCCTTGAGCTGGAACCCGGCTGCCGTCAGTTGCTTCTTGAACGTGGCTTTGCCGCAGGCCGGGCAGTCAGTCAGGACCGGATCGGAAATCTTTTGCAGGACATCCTTGGCGAGGCCGCAGGATTCACACTTGTAGGCGTAGATTGGCATGGCTCGAAGGGTTAAGGGTGGGTGGTTGATGCAAAACCCTCAATTATAGGCAGCCGGCCGGAAATCAAGGCGCAAGCGCCCGCGCAGCGACTTCAGTCCGCCCCGACCAGCTTGTGGTGCGAGGCGTGGCGGTTGACAATGGCCTGCGGCCCGAGTGAGCCGACCAGCATGCCCGCCAGCGAGGCCAGCACCCCGGCCAGTTGCGCCGGGAACTCTTCGCCCGCCGGCGTGGCCAGGAACAGCCCCCAGGTCAACAGGCCCAGCACGATGGAGAAGATCGCCCCTTGGGTGCTGGCCTTTTTCCAGTACAGGCCGAACACCAGCGGTACGAAGGCGCCGACCAGCGTGACCTGATAGGCCCCCGACACCATCTCGTAGATCGAGGTGCCCTGCATCCTGATGGCGTAGACCAGCACCAGGGTGCTGAACACCAGCACCGTGATGCGCATGGTCTTGAGTTCCTGCTGGTCGCCCAGGTGCGGGCGGAACTGGCGCCAGATGTTCTCGACGAACGTGACGCTGGGCGCCAACAGGGTGGCCGAGGCGCAGGACTTGATGGCCGACAGCAGCGCACCGAAGAACAGCACCTGCATGATGAAGGGCATTTTCTCCAGCACCAGCGTGGGCAGCACCTTCTGCGGATCGTCCTGCAGCAGCGCCTGCGCCTGCTCCGGCATGATGACCAGCGCACTGGTCACCAGGAACATGGGCACGAAAGCGAACAGGATGTAGAACACGCCACCGATCACCGGCCCGCGCGTGGCCGAATGCGTGCTGTCGGCCGACATCACGCGCTGGAACACGTCCTGCTGCGGAATCGAGCCCAGCATCATGGTGATGGCAGCGGCAATGAAGAACACGATGTCCTTGAAATTGGGCTCGGGCAGGAAACGGAACATGTCGCGGCTCAGCGCCAGGTTCACCACCTTGTCGGCACCGCCGGCCATGTGGCTGGCAAACACCGCCAGGATGGCCAGGCCGCCGACCAGGATGATCATCTGGATGAAGTCGGTGATCGCCACCGACCACATGCCGCCAAACAGGGTGTAGGCCAGGATCGAGACCACGCCGATCACCATGCCCAGGGGAACGCTGATGGCGCCGCCCGACAGCACATTGAACACCAGGCCGAGCGCCGTGACCTGGGCCGACACCCAACCCAGGTAGCTGACCATGATGATGAGCGAGCACACCACCTCGACGCTGCGGCCAAAACGCTCGCGAAAGAAATCGCTGATGGTCAGCAGGGTCATGCGGTAGAGCTTGGCCGCAAAGAAGACACCCACCAGGATCAGGCAGGTACCGGCGCCGAACGGGTCTTCCACCACCGTGTGCAGGCCGCCGTTGACGAACTTGGCCGGGATGCCGAGCACTGTTTCAGAGCCGAACCAGGTGGCAAAGGTGGTGGTGACGATCATCACCAGTGGCAGGCGGCGCCCGGCGATGGCAAAGTCCGCCGAGTTCTTGACGCGCTTGGCCGCCACCAGGCCAATGGCAATGGTGACCAGCAGATAGACGATGACCAGGGTCAGCAGCACCGGAAGTCTCCTAGGGTAGCGTGGAAATCGGTCCGGATTATCCCGTCAGAACAGCTGGACCCGGACCACGACTTGCATCGCGACCAGACCCAAAGCAAAACCGATGCCGGCATAGACCAGCCCTTGCAGCAGCCGGTTGGTGCGGCGCTGCTCGGCCAGCAGCTCCTCGAACTCGCGGCGCTGCAAGCCCGGGCGCTGCGTCAGATAGTCGTGCAGCAGGCGCGGCAGTTCGGGCAGCAGCTTGGCATAACGCGGCGCCTGGTTCTTGAGCTCCTCCCACAGCCGACGCGGGCCAATCTGGTCGGCCATCCATTTCTCCAGGAAGGGTTTGGCTGTGCTCCACAGATCCAGCTCCGGGTCGAGTTCGCGCCCCAGGCCCTCGATGTTGAGCAGGGTTTTCTGCAGCAGCACCAGCTGCGGCTGGATCTCCACGTGGAAGCGGCGTGAGGTCTGGAACAGGCGCATCAGCACCATGCCGAGCGAGATTTCCTTCAGCGGGCGATCAAAGTACGGCTCACAGACGGCACGGATGGCGGACTCCAGCTCGTCCACGCGCGTTTGCGGCGGCACCCAGCCCGATTCGATGTGCAGCTCGGCCACACGCTTGTAGTCGCGCCGGAAGAAGGCGGTGAAGTTCTGCGCCAGGTATTCCTTGTCGTACTCGGTGAGCGTGCCGACGATGCCGAAATCGAGTGAGATGTAGCGCCCGAAGGTGGCCGGTTCGGTGCTGATGAAGATGTTGCCCGGGTGCATGTCGGCATGGAAGAAGCCGTCGCGGAACACCTGGGTGAAAAAGATCGTGACGCCGTCGCGCGCCAGCTTTTTCATGTCGACGCCGGCTTCGCGCAAGCGCGCCGTCTGGCTGATCGGGATGCCCTTCATGCGCTCCATCACGATCACCTCGCTCTGGCAGTAGTCCCAGAACATCTCGGGGATCAGCACCAGGTTGAGGCCTTCCATGTTGCGGCGCAGCTGGGCAGCGCTGGCCGCCTCGCGCACCAGATCGAGCTCGTCGTGCAGGTACTTGTCAAATTCGGCCACCACCTCGCGCGGCTTGAGGCGTTTGCCGTCGGCCGAGAGGCTTTCGACCCAGCCGGCCATCATGCGCATCAGGCTCAGGTCTTTTTCGATCGCCAGCCGCATGCCCGGGCGCAGCACCTTGACCGCCACCTCGCGCTCATGGCCGTCACGGTCGCGCAGCTTGGCGAAATGCACCTGGGCGATGGAGGCACTGGCCACCGGCTCGCGCTCGAACTCGCTGAAGATCTCGGTCACCGGCTTGCGGAAAGCCCGCTCGATGGTGGCGACCGCCACGTCGGAACTGAACGGCGGCACCCGGTCCTGCAGCTTGGCCAGTTCATCGGCCATGTCGGTCGGCATCAGGTCGCGCCGGGTCGACAGTACCTGGCCGAACTTCACGAAGATCGGGCCCAGGCGTTCCAGCGCCTCGCGCAGGCGCTGGCCGCGCGGCGCATCCAGGTTGCGGCCGAGTGACACGATGCGGGCGATCACCCGCAGCCAGGGTTTCTGGAAGCTGGTCAGGACCAGCTCGTCCAGGCCGAAACGCAGAGCGGTCCAGACAATGAAGGTGCCCCGGAACAGGCGCCTCATGCCTTGCTCCCTGCCGCAGCAGAACGGGCCAGCAGCTGGCGCACGGCCTCGGCCACGCGCCGTGCCGCCTGCCCCAGGGCATGGGCCGGCGCATCACCGATGATGCGGGCCAGATCCTCCTCGATGTCCCAGCGCACATGGTCGACCAGCCAGTTGACCTCGGCCGCCAGCTGCACATCGCCTTCGATGCGCACCGCCGGCTTGGCGCCGCTCAAGGCCGACTGCACCAGGGCGACGGGAGAGTCCTCGGTCACCGACAGCGTCAGGTCCGACGCGGCATCCGGCCCGGCCAGGTCGAGCAGGCCGGCTGGCGTCAACAAGAGCTTGAAATGGAACTGGCGCCAGTGGAACAGCACCACCCGGCCTTTTTGCCGCGCCAGCCGTGCCGTCGCCTCCGTTTCCTGCATCAGCACATGGTTGAGCAGCAGCACGATGCGGCGCTGCGCCTCTTCCACCGCCCACGCAGGCGGTTGCAAGGTGGTGCTGAGCTGCTGGAAAACATCTTCCAGAAAAGAAAACGGGGACTGTGTTGCCATAGTCCCCGATTATTCCCCATCTGCCCCCGCCAGCGGGGGGCATGGGCAGCATGCGTCGTGTTTATTGCAGCGCCTGGACCCCTGCCACCAGCCAGCCGCTGGTACCAGCCTTGGGCTTGGTCATGTTCCAGACCTCGCGGAAGGGGCTCGGACCGGCCGAAGGCTCTTCGCGGATCATGCCGGAGAACTCGACACTGGCCATGTAGGTGTCACCCAGGTCCTCGATACCGAGCAGTTGGGCTTCGAGCATCACCACATCGGTCTGGTTGGCCGGGCCGCCGGTATGGGCCTCGCGCTCGCTCAGCTGCTGGCGGATTTCGGCCAGCATGTCGTCGGTCATCATGGCGCGCAGCGTGCCCAAGTCGGAACGGTCCCAGGCCGACTGCAGGGTCACGAAATTGGTCTTGGCCGCCTGGAGGAAGCCGGCCGCGTCGAAACCGGCCGGGACGCCCCAGGCCTGCGAACCGGCCAGGGCCGAGCCGATCACGATGTCGGAACTGGCTGGCGCAGAAGCATCGAACGACGCCGTGTTGCGCTCCCACGGACGGGCCGAGGCATCGTTGCCGACGTTTTCCGGCCGGTAAGCCCTCGGGGTCACCGCTTCACCGGCCCCCGCACCCTGGAAGGCATACGGACTGCCTGACGGCGCGGCCGGACGGCGGTTGCGCATGAACCAGCCAATGGCCAGCATGGCCAGCAACACCACCAGACCGATCAGCATGAACTGGCCGAAAGCCTCGCCCATGCCAAGCGAATGCGCCAGCCAGGCCAGACCGAGACCGGCGGCCAAGCCACCGAGCATGGCACCCCAGGGGCGCTTCGGGGCCGCAGCCGGCGCAGCAGCGGGTGCCGGTTTGGGCGCCGTCGCGGCGTTTTGCGTCGGGGCGCCAGGTGCTGCAGGCGCAGCCTGGCGCTGCGTCACATTGCTCGACTGCTTGCCGAACGATGTGCCGCCGCCCAGGCGTTTGGCCTCTGCATTCACGCCCCCCAGGGCCAGGGTCAGCGTCAGGACCAAGGTCCAGAATTTCATGTCAGGTCTCCGGTTCATCCAGTCAGTGGGTCGACACCCCGAAATTACAGTAAAACAGGCGTGTCAGCACCTGATTCCAACATGCAAGGCCACAACACCGCCCGACATGTTGTGAAAATCCACATGCCCGAATCCGGATTTGTGCATCAGGGCCTTCAATTCCGCCTGCCCCGGGTGCATGCGGATCGACTCCGCCAGGTACTGGTAGCTGCTGCTGTCGCCCGCCACCAACTGGCCCAGCTTGGGCAAGACCTTGAAGGAATACCAGTCGTAGAGTTTTTCCAGCGGCGGCGCCACCTTGGAGAACTCCAGCACCAGCAATTTGCCACCGGGCTTGAGCACCCGGCACATCTCGGCCAGCGCCACGTCCTTGTGTGTCATGTTGCGCAGGCCGAAGGCCACGCTCACCACGTCGAAATACTGGTCCGGGAAAGGCAGCTTCTCGGCATCGCACACCAGCGTGGGCAGCACCACACCAGCATCGAGCAGGCGGTCACGGCCCACGCGCAGCATGGCCTCGTTGATGTCGGTGTGCACCACCTGGCCGGTCTTGCCGACCTTCTTCGAAAAGGCCAAGGCCAGGTCACCGGTGCCGCCGGCGATATCGAGCACGCGGTCGCCCTCTTTCAGGTTGGCCAGCGTGACGGTATAGGCCTTCCAGACGCGATGCAGTCCGACCGACATGAGGTCGTTCATCACGTCGTACTTGGAGGCCACCGAGTCGAACACGCCGCGCACGCGCTTGGCCTTCTCAGCCTCGTCGACGGTTTCGAATCCAAAGTGGGTCTGGCTCATCTTAATTGCTCCACTAGAGCCCACCAGACCCGCCCAGCGTACAACCGTCCAGCCGGGAAACGCCGTGGAACCGGCTTTGCCGGGCCATTGGCGTTGCCCCCTTGAGGGGGGGTGGCGGAGCGACACGCAGTGCGCGGAGCCTGGGGGTGTTTCATTAATGGCTGCTGCAGCTATGGCCGGCTTTTTCAGGCATGGGCGCATCGCGCTCGACACCAGCCGCCTGCAGGCGCGCCTCGTAGTCGACCCACAGCTGGTCCTGCTGCGAACCGAGGAAATACAGGTAATCCCAGGAGTAGATCCCGCTGTCGTGGCCGTCGGAGAAGGTCGGCTGTACCGCGTAGTTGCCCACCGGCTCCAGATTGACCAGTTCGACCTCGCGCTTGCCGGTCTGCAGCACTTCCTGGCCCGGGCCGTGGCCCTGCACCTCGGCCGAGGGCGAATAGATGCGCATCAGCTCGAAGGGGATGCGGAAGCTTGCGCCGTCGGAAAAACTGACCTCGAGCACACGGGACTGTCCGTGCACCGTCAGGTCCTGGGGCGTCGGGGCACCGGATTGCAAACCTGCCATTGGATTCACCTGCTGAAAGATCGAATTATCACAAGGCGACCGGCATGGCTGCCAGGGCCTGCCGAATGTCCATGTCGAGCGCAGGCAGTCGGGCACGCAACTGCGCCAGTGCTGGCGCATCGGACGGCCGCTGCGCCGCCGCCCAGACCGGCGCTGGGAAATGGCTGTCCCAGCCGAAACGCGCAATCACGTGCCAATGCAGGTGCGGCACCACATTGCCCAGCGTGGCCAGGTTGACCTTGGTCGGCTGCAGCTGGCGGCGCAACGCGGTCTCGATCAAGGTCACCGCCTCCATGCACAAGGCGCGCTCGGGCGCCGGCAGGTCGGAGAACTCGGCCACGTGGTCGTTCCAGACCAGGCGGTAGAAGGCCGGAAAGTCGGCCTCTTCGGCCCGGATGACACGGAACTTGCCGCCGCGAAAGACCGGCACGCCGCCTTCCGTCTCACACAGCGAACAAGCGGTCACCTGCATGGCCTCAGACCAGCACGCGCTCGATGCCGCCGGCATTGGCCGACGCCACATACTGCGGCAGCCAGTTGTCGCCCAGGATCTGGCGCGCCATCTCGACCACGATGTAGTCGGCCTCCAGCAGGCCGTTCTGCAGGTCGTTGCCATAGCGGGTCAGGCCCTGCAGGCAACTCGGGCAGCTGGTCAGGATCTTGATGTTGTCCTTCTCGCCCACCAAGCCCGCGCCGCCAGTGGCGTCTCGCTTCATTTCGCGCAGCGCCTTCTCGCCCTTGCGGATTTCCTCTTCCTTGCGGAAGCGCACCTGGGTCGAAACGTCGGGCCGGGTCACGCCCAGCGTGCCGGACTCGCCGCAGCAGCGATCGCTCTTGAGCACATTGCCACCGGTATCGCCGGCCAGCAGCGACTTGACCGTCTTCATCGAGTCGCCCAGCTTCATCGGGTTGTGGCAGGGTTCGTGGTACAGGTAGCCGCCCTGCTCGCCCGTGAGCTTGATGCCTTTTTCCAGCAGGAACTCGTGGATGTCGATGATGCGGCAGCCGGGGAAGATGTCCTCGAACTTGTAGCCCTGCAACTGGTCGTAGCAGGTACCGCAGCTCACCACCACGGTCTTGATGTCCAGGTAGTTCAGCGTGTTGGCCACGCGGTGGAACAACACCCGGTTGTCGGTGATCATCTTCTCGGCGCGGTCGAACTGGCCCGAGCCGCGCTGCGGGTAGCCGCAGCACAGATAACCCGGTGGCAGCACCGTCTGCACGCCGGCATGCCACAGCATGGCTTGCGTCGCCAGCCCGACCTGGCTGAACAGGCGCTCCGAGCCGCAGCCGGGGAAATAGAACACCGCCTCGGTTTCCGGATTGGTGGCCTGCGGGTCGCGGATGATCGGCACGTAGTTGGCGTCTTCGATGTCCAAGAGCGCGCGCGCCGTCTTCTTGGGCAGCCCCCCCGGCATCTTCTTGTTGATGAAGTGGATCACCTGCTCCTTGACCGGTGCCGTACCGACCGTGGCCGGCGGCTTGGCGGTCTGGCGGCGTGCCAGGCCGCGCAGCAGGTCGTTGGCCAGGCGCTGTGCCTTGAAGCCGACGTCCACCATGGCCGAGCGCATGAACTTGATGGTCTCGGGATTGGTGGCATTGAGGAAGAACATGGCCGCCGCATTGCCGGGGCGGAAGGACTTCTGCCCCATCTTGCGCAGCAGGTTGCGCATGTTCATCGACACGTCGCCGAAGTCGATGTCCACCGGGCACGGTGTCAGGCACTTGTGGCAGACCGTGCAGTGGTCGGCCACGTCCTCGAACTCCTGCCAGTGACGGATCGAGATGCCGCGCCGGGTCTGTTCCTCGTACAGGAAGGCCTCCACCAGCAGCGAGGTGGCCAGGATCTTGTTGCGCGGGCTGTACAGCAGGTTGGCGCGCGGCACATGGGTCGAGCACACCGGCTTGCACTTGCCGCAGCGCAGGCAGTCCTTCACGCTGTCGGCGATGGCACCGATATCGCTTTGCTGCATGATCAGCGATTCGTGCCCCATGAGGCCGAAGCTCGGGGTGTAGGCATTGGTCAAATCAGCCATCAGCCCTTGATCTTCCTGCGCCAACAGCTGCTGATTTCGTAGCAGCTTGCCTTTGTTGAAACGCCCCTCGGGGTCGATGCGGCGCTTGTAGTCGGCAAACGGACGCAGCTCGTCGTCGCTCAGGAATTCCAGCTTGGTGATGCCGATGCCGTGCTCGCCCGAGATCACGCCGTCGAGCGAGCGCGCCAGCGCCATGATGCGCTTGACCGCGCCGTGCGCGGCCTGCAGCATCTCGTAGTCGTCGCTGTTGACCGGGATGTTGGTATGCACATTGCCGTCGCCGGCATGCATGTGCAGCGCCACCCAGACCCGGCCCTTGAGCACGCGCTGCTGGATGGCGTTGCACTCGGCCAGCATCGCTTCAAAGGCGCGGCCGGTGAAGATGTCCTGCAGCGGCGCACGGATCTGCGTCTTCCAGCTGGCACGCAAGGTGTGATCCTGCAACTGCGGGAACAGGGCGTCCACGTCCTGCAGCCAGCCTTGCCACTGCGCACGCACCTCACGCACCAGGGCCAGGGCCTGCGCCACGCGGTCCTCCAGCAGTTCGGCAAGCGGGGTTTCATTGGCGTCGTCCTGCTTGAGATCGGCCAGCAGATGGGGCAGATTGTCCGCGCTGAAGAAAGCCTCCATCTCGTCGCACAGCTTGATCTTGTTGCGCAGGCTCAGCTCGATGTTGATGCGCTCGATGCCGTCGGTGTACTCGGCCATGCGCGGCAGCGGGATCACCACGTCCTCGTTGATCTTGAAGGCGTTGGTGTGCTTGCTGATGGCCGCCGTGCGCTTGCGGTCAAGCCAGAACTTCTTGCGCGCTTCCGGGCTGATGGCAATGAAGCCCTCGCCGCTGCGCGAATTGGCGATGCGCACCACCTCCGAGGTGGCACGCGCCACCGCATTCGGGTCATCGCCGACGATGTCACCGAACAGCGCCATCTTGGGCAGGCCGCCGCGCTTGCTCTTGGTGGCGTAGCCGACCGCCTTCAGGTAGCGGTCGTCCAGGTGCTCCAGCCCCGCCAGCAAGACGCCGCTGCGTTTTTGCTCGGCGAACATGAAGTCCTTGATCTCGACGATGCTGGGCACCGCGTCCTTGGCATTGCCGAAGAACTCCAGGCAGACGGTGCGGGTGTGCGCCGGCATGCGGTGCACCACCCAGCGGCCGCTGGTGATCAGGCCGTCGCAGCCTTCCTTCTGGATGCCGGGCAAACCGGACAGAAACTTGTCAGTCACGTCCTTGCCCAGGCCTTCCTTGCGGAAGCTCGGGCCCGGGATGTCGAGACGCTCGGTCTTCACCAGCGTCTTGCCGTCGGCCTCAAAGTATTTCAGCTCGAAGCTGGCCAGCTCGGCGTCGTGGATCTTGCCCAGGTTGTGGTTCAGGCGCGTGACTTCCAGCCAGCCGGCGTCGGGGGTCACCATGCGCCACGAGGCCAGGTTGTCCAGCGCCGTGCCCCAGAGCACGGCTTTCTTGCCACCGGCGTTCATGGCGATGTTGCCGCCGACGCAGGAGGCCTCGGCCGAGGTCGGGTCGACGGCGAAGACAAAGCCGGCGCGCTCGGCCGCATCGGCCACGCGCTGCGTCACCACGCCGGCTTCGGTCCAGATGGTCGGCACCGGCCGGTCCAGGCCCGGCAGCTGCACCATCTCGACTTCGGTCATGGCTTCGAGCTTCTCGGTATTGATGACCGCACTCTTCCAGGTCAGCGGCACGGCGCCGCCGGTGTAGCCGGTGCCGCCGCCGCGCGGGATGATGGTCAGGCCGAGTTCAATGCAGCCCTTGACCAGACGGGCCATCTCGGCCTCGGTGTCTGGCGTCAGCACGACAAAGGGGTACTCGACGCGCCAGTCGGTGGCATCGGTCACATGCGAGACGCGGCTCAGGCCGTCGAACTTGACGTTGTCCTTGGCTGTCAGCCGGCTCAGGGTACGCTGGGCCTTGCGACGCAGGGCGGTGATCTCCTGGAACGCGGCGTCGAAGGCCTCGACGGCACGGCTGGCGGCTTCCAGCAGCTCGCCCACCAGGGCGTCGCGCTGCGGGTCGTCCTGCGGCGTGCGGCGCTTCTGCACCTCGCCCAGGCGGTGGTGCAGGGCATCCACCAGCAGCTGGCGGCGCTTCGGGTTGTCCAACAGGTCGTCCTGCAGGTAGGGGTTGCGCTGCACCACCCAGACATCGCCCAGCACCTCATACAGCATGCGGGCCGAGCGGCCGGTACGGCGCTCCTGGCGCAGCTGGTTGAGCACCTCCCATGCACGTGTGCCGAGCAGGCGGATCACGATCTCGCGGTCGGAGAACGAGGTGTAGTTGTAGGGGATTTCGCGGATGCGTTCGTGGCCGTGCGGCGCATCGCCGGGCGCATTCACGAGGTGGTCAAGCGGAGTCGGTGCGTTCATGGGAAATCTGGAATTTCAGCCAGAACGGTAGAACCCGGCTGAGGGCTGATGTTACCGCAGTGCAGCATTCACCTGCTCGTCTCATGGTAACCCCGGGTCCCCAGCACCCGACGCCCACGGTTTAATCAAACCGTAATCAGACTGACATATCGGCCGACTAGGCTCGGCGTCTTGACTTCAAGGAGCTCACTGATGCGTTCGAAAGCAAAACTGGCCATTGCCGTCCTCTCCGCCCTGATGCTGGTCCCCGCCCAGGCCCAGACCGAAATCCAGTGGTGGCACTCCATGGGCGGCGCCCTGGGCGAATGGGTCAACGATCTGGCCCGCGACTTCAACGCCAGCCAGAAGGACTACAAGATCACGCCGACCTTCAAGGGCAGCTACGACGAATCGATGACGGCCGCCATTGCCGCCTTCCGCGCCGGCAACGCCCCGCACATCCTGCAGGTGTTCGAGGTCGGCACCGCCACCATGATGGCCTCCAAGGGCGCCATCAAGCCGGTGACCGAAGTCATGAAGGACGGCGGCCAGAAGTTTGACCAGAACGCCTATGTGCCGGCCGTGGCCGGCTACTACACCGCCCCCAACGGCCAGATGCTGAGCTTCCCCTTCAACAGCTCGACCCCGGTGTTCCACTACAACAAGGACGCCTTCAAGGCCGCCGGCCTCGACGCCGAGAAGCCGCCCACCACCTGGCCCGAGGTCGCCCTGGCCGCGGCCAAGCTCAAGGCCAGCGGCCACAAGTGCCCGTTCACCACCAGTTGGATCAGCTGGACCCAGCTGGAGAGCTTCTCGGCCTGGCACAACGTGCTGTTCGCCAGCAAGAACAATGGCTTTGGCGGCCTCGACACGCGCCTTGAGTTCAACTCGCCGCTGCACGTGCGCCACATCGAGAACCTGGCCAACATGGCCAAGTCCGGCCTGTTCGTCTACAAGGGCCGCGGCAATGCGGCCGATGCCACCTTCGTCTCGGGCGAATGCGCCATGATGACCGGCTCCTCGGCGCTGTACGGCAACGTCGTGCGCAATGGCAAGTTCGGCTACGGCATCGGCACCCTGCCCTACTACCCTGACGTGCAGGGCGCGCCACAGAACACCGTGATCGGTGGCGCCAGCCTGTGGGTGATGAACGGCAAAAAAGCCACGGACTACAAGGGCGTGGCCGCCTTCTTCAACTACCTGTCGCAACCCGAAGTCGCCGCCAAGAGCCACCAGCGCACCGGCTACCTGCCGGTGACCAGGGCCTCGTTCGAACTGACCGACAAATCGGGCTTCTACAAGAAGAACCCCGGCACCGACGTCTCGGTGACGCAGATGATCCGCAAGACCACCGACAAGTCGCGTGGTGTGCGCCTGGGCAACTTCGTGCAGATCCGTACCATCATCGACGAGGAACTCGAGGGCGTGTGGGCCGGCAAGAAGACGCCCAAGGAAGCGCTGGGCCTGGCGGTCAAACGCGGCAACGAGCAGCTGGAGCGCTTCCAGAAGGCTAATAAGTCCTGACGGACTTTTAGCCCAGGCTGTACTGACGGCACCCCTCCCCAACCCTCCCCGCCAAACGGGAGGGGTTGGGGAGGCACACAATCACATCATGGAAAAGCGCGTTCTCTTCAAATCGCCCTGGTTGCCCTGGCTTCTGGTGGCACCCCAGCTGGCCATCGTCCTGGTGTTCTTCTTCTGGCCGGCGGGCCAGGCGCTGTACCAGAGCGTGCTGCAGGAGGACGCCTTCGGGACCAGCCGGGAATTCGTCGGCTGGGAAAACTTCCAGCGCCTGTTCGACGACGCCAGCTACCTGGCGTCGTTCAAGACCACGGCCGTTTTTTCGCTGCTGGTGGCTGCGTCCTCCATGTCGCTGGCGTTGCTGCTGGCGGTCATGGCCAACCGCGTTGCCCGACTGGCCGGCTTCTACAAGACCCTGCTGATCTGGCCCTACGCGGTGGCGCCGGTGGTGGCCGGCGTCCTGTGGCTGATGCTGTTTGCCTCGCCCTACGGCGTCATTGCCTATGCGCTGCAGTCCCTGGGCCTGCCCTGGAACCACCTGCTCGATGCCGACCATGCCATGGCCCTGATCGTGATGGCTGCGGCCTGGAAGCAGGTCTCGTACAACTTCCTGTTCTTCCTCGCGGGGCTGCAGTCGATCCCGCAGTCCCTGATCGAGGCCGCCGCCCTCGATGGCGCTTCCCCCTGGCGACGTTTCTGGAGCATCGTGTTCCCGCTGCTAGCACCGACCACCTTTTTCCTGCTGGTGATGAACGTGATCTACGCCTTCTTCGACACCTTCGGCACGGTGGACGCGGCGACCCACGGCGGCCCGGGCAAGGAAACCTCCATCCTGGTCTACAAGGTCTATTACGATGGTTTCAAGGCGCTGGACATGGGTGGCTCGGCCGCGCAGTCTGTGGTGTTGATGCTCATCGTGATCACGCTCACCGTGGTCCAGTTCCGCTTTGTCGAACGCAAGATTGAGTACTGATGGAACACCCCCGAAGCGCCTTCGGCGCCTCCCTCTCTAGGGGGCACACCCAGCGGCCCGGCGAAGCCGGTTCCGCGGGTGCCTGCGCATTTGACTGGAAGGCCCGCACCTTGTGGGTCGCGCATGATGCAACGAGGCGACAACCATGATGATCGAACGTCGCCCCATCCTCGATTTCTTTGCCCACGCCATCCTGCTGGCCGGCGTGGCGGTGATCGCTTTTCCGGTCTACCTGGCTTTCATTGCCTCTACGCAGTCGGCCGAGCAGATCGCCTCCAGCCACCCGCTGTCCCTGCTGCCCGGCCACCACTTGCTGGACACCTACCGGCTGGCCCTGTTCGGCGGCAAGACTTATGGCGGCGCCACCATCGCGGCAGGCTGGCCGATGATGTGGGTCAGCCTGGTGATGGCCCTGGCCATCACCATCGGCAAGATTGCGATTTCGCTGCTGTCGGCCTTTGCCATCGTCTACTTCCGTTTCCCCTTCAAGCGTGCCGTGTTCTGGATGATCTTCATCACGCTGATGCTGCCGGTGGAGGTGCGCATCGGCCCCACTTACGAAGTGATTGCCAACCTGGGTCTGCTCAACAGCTATGCCGGCCTGACCGTGCCGCTGATCGCCTCCGCCACTGCCACCTTCCTGTTCCGCCAGTTCTTCCTGTCGGTGCCCGATGAGCTGGTGGAGGCCGCGCGCATCGACGGCGCCGGCCCCATGCGCTTCTTCTTCGACGTGCTGCTGCCGCTGTCGAAGACGTCGATCGCCGCGCTGTTCGTGATCCAGTTCATCTATGGCTGGAACCAGTACCTGTGGCCGCTGATGGTCACCACCAGCGAAGACATGTACCCGATCGTGCTGGGCATCAAACGCGCCATCTTCGGCGAGGTCTACATCGAATGGAACGTGGTCATGGCCACGGCGATCCTGGCCATGCTGCCGCCGGCGCTGGTCGTGATCCTGATGCAGAAGTGGTTCGTCAAGGGTCTGGTTGACACGGAAAAATAATGGCTGCCATCACATTCAACAACGTCATCAAGCGCTACGGCAAGGGCAAGCACGAATTGCAGGTCATCCATGGGGTGGACGCCGAGATCAGCGACGGCGAGTTCATCGTCATCGTCGGCCCCTCGGGCTGCGGCAAATCCACCCTGCTGCGCATGGTGGCCGGGCTGGAAGAAATCAGCGGCGGCGAGATCCGCATCGGCGCGCGTGTCGTCAACGACCTGGAGCCGGCCGAGCGCGACATTGCCATGGTGTTCCAGAACTACGCGCTGTATCCGCACATGAGCGTGTTCGACAACATGGCTTACGGACTGAAGATCGCCAAGGTACCGAAGGACGAGATCCGTGCCCGCGTGGCCAAGGCGGCCGGAATCCTGGAGCTCGGCCCCTTCCTCGAGCGCAAGCCGCGCCAGCTCTCCGGCGGGCAGCGCCAGCGCGTGGCCATGGGCCGCGCCATCGTGCGCCAGCCGCAGGTTTTTCTGTTCGATGAACCGCTGTCCAACCTGGACGCCAAGCTGCGCGCCCAGACCCGGCTCGAAATCCAGAAACTGCACCGCGAACTGGGCATCACCTCGCTGTTCGTCACGCACGACCAGGTCGAGGCCATGACGCTGGCGCAGCGCATGATCGTCATGAACGCCGGACGGATGGAACAGTTCGGCACACCGGAGGAGGTCTACCACCGGCCCGCCTCCACCTTCGTCGCCAGCTTCATCGGTTCACCGCCCATGAACCTGCTCGCCAGCGCACCCCACGTGAAGCCCGGCACCATCCTGGGCATACGCCCGGAGCACCTGCAAGTCGTGCCGCAGGCCGGTGACACCGGCTGGACGGTGCAGGTCGAAGCGGTGGAAATGCTCGGTGCCGAGCGCCTGCTCTACACCCGGCTCGACAGCGAACAGCTCATCGTGCGCACCGACGAGAAACACGGCGCCGCGCCGGCCATCGGCAGCCTGCTGCACGTCATGCCGCAAGCCGACCGCCTGCACTGGTTCGACGAGGCCACGGGGAAACGGCTATGAGCCAGCCCGTCAGCCCCGTCCACTGGCCCTACCCGCGCTGGATCGCCCACCGCGGCGCCGGCAGATTAGCGCCCGAGAACACCCTGGCGGCCTTTCGCACCGGTGCCGCCCATGGCTACCGCATGTTCGAATGCGATGTGAAGCTCTCCAGCGACGGCGTGCCCTTTCTGCTGCACGACAGCACACTTGAGCGCACTACCAGCGGCCAGGGCACGGCCGGCGCACAAAGCTGGCAGGCCCTGTCGCAACTCGACGCCGGCAGCTGGCATTCGCGCGCCTTCGCCGGCGAACCCTTGCCCACGCTGGAAGCGGTGGCCCGCTTCTGCCGGTACAACGGCTACCTGCTCAACATCGAGATCAAACCCACACCCGGCACCGAGCGCCAGACTGGCGAGATGGTCGCGGCCGCGGCGGCGCGCCTGTGGCAGGACTTGGCCGTGCCGCCGCTGCTGACCTCGTTCCAGCCCGAGGCACTGCAGGGCGCGTTGGACGCCGCACCGGCGCTGCCGCGCGGCCTGCTGCTCGACACACTGTGGACCGGCTGGCTGGAAACCGCCCTCACCCTGGGTTGCGTGGCCGTGGTCGGCAACCAGGCCCTGTGGGACAGATCGAGCGTGACCCAGGCGAAGAGCGCTGGCTTCCAGTGTCTGAGCTACACGGTGAACGACGAAGGGGCCGCGCAGCGCCTGATCGAACTGGGCGTGGACGGCCTCATCACCGACCGGGTCGACCTATTTGCGCCAGCCGCGTGACAGCAGCCACTGGCTGGTAGCCAGCGCCAGCACCAGCAAGGCATAGGCCGCCATCTTGCCGTCACGGCTCCACAGCCACAGGCCGACGAGCAGTGCGGCGACACCCACTATGAAATTGATAGCTGCCTGCGCCCACCAGGCAAGCGCTGGCACCTGTTTTTTGATGAAGAAACGGGCTGTCAGGGGCAGCAGCAGCGCCAACACCAGTGCGGGTGCGCTGAAATTGAGCAGGTGCAGCAGGATGTCCAGCAGGCTCATTCAGGGCAGGCCGCCAGGGCGCAAAGAGGGGAAAAAGCTTGAGGCATCGGCAAATTTTATAATCGGGCAATGGCAGTCTGGGCATTAGGCATCAATCACACGACCGCGCCGCTCGATCTGCGCGGCCGTTTTGCGTTCGCCCTCGACCAGATCGGCCCCACCTTGCACGGCCTGCGCGGTGCCCTGCCGCGCCCGCCCGAGGCCGCCATCATCTCCACCTGCAACCGCACCGAGATCTACTGCGCCGGCGACCAGCTGGAGATTGTCCCCACCCTGGACTGGCTGGCCCACAGCGGCGGCGTCTCGCCTGCGCTCCTGCGTTCGCACACCTATGCGCTGGAAGACGGCCAGGCCGCGCGCCATGCCTTCCGCGTGGCCAGCGGGCTGGACTCCATGGTGCTGGGCGAGCCGCAGATCCTGGGCCAGATGAAGGACGCGGTGCGTGCCGCCGAAGAAGCCGGCGCCCTGGGCACCACGCTCAACCAGCTGTTCCAGCGTTCCTTTGCCGTGGCCAAGGAAGTGCGCACCTCGACCGAGATCGGCGCCCATTCCATCAGCATGGCGGCCGCCAGCGTACGCCTGGCCGGCCAGCTGTTCGAAGACCTGAGCGACATCCGGGTGCTGTTCGTCGGTGCCGGCGAGATGATCGAACTGGCGGCCACCCACTTCGCGGCGAAGAACCCGAAGGCGATGGTCATTGCCAACCGCTCGCTCGACCGCGGTGAAAAACTCGCGTCACGCTTCGGCGCCGAGGTCATGCGCCTGGCCGACCTGCCCAGCCGCCTGCACGAATTCGACGCCGTGGTGAGCTGCACCGCCAGCACCCTGCCGCTGATCGGCCTGGGCGCGGTGGAACGCGCCCTCAAGCTGCGCCGCCACCGCCCCATGTTCATGGTCGACCTGGCCGTGCCGCGCGACATTGAGCCCGAAGTCAAGGCGCTGTCCGACGTCTACCTCTATACCGTCGACGATCTGGCCGCCGTGGTGCAGACCGCGCAGGCCAACCGCCAGGCCGCCGTGGCCGAGGCCGAGGTCATCATCGACGCCGGCGTGCAGAGTTTCCTGCACTGGATGGATCAGCGCCGCAGCGTGCCGCTGATCCAGCAGCTCAACGCCCAGGCCGACGAGTGGCGTCATGCCGAGATCGCGCGCGCGCGCCGGCAACTGGCCAAGGGCGAGGACGTGGATGCCGTGCTCGAAGCCCTGTCCAAGGGCCTGACGCAAAAGCTGCTGCACGGTGCCCTGGCCGAGCTGCATGCCGGCGACGCCACGGCACGCGAACGCGCCAGCACCGCCATCCAGCACTTCTTCCTGCGCAAAGAAAAGTAATGGAGCCCCCACGTTTGCTCACTGCGTGTAGCGCTCTGCCCCCCGAGGGGGCCGGACTTGCTCGGGGCGGCCCTTCGCGGCATTAGCGACGCTCCTCACTGGCGCGCCCTATGTGGCGCGCGTTGCCGCTCGGCGGACCATCACCTTGTCTGGGAGGTCCGATCAGTCGCCCTTCTTTTGTACCGGTCTTCTCATGAAACCCTTTCTCCACCAACAACTCGCACGCTACGCCGACCGTCTGGCCGAGCTGGAATTCCTGCTCTCACGCGAAGACATCATGAAGGACATGAGCCAGTTCCTGACGCTCTCGCGCGAGCACACCGAGGTGGCGGCCGTGGCCAGCCGCTGGGCCCGCTACCAGCAGCGCGAAGCCGACCTGGCCAGCGCCCGTGACATGCTGGCCGACCCGGACATGGCGGAAATGGCCCAGGAGGAAGTGGACAGCGCGAGCGCCGAGCTGGCCCAACTGGAAACCGAGTTGCAGCGCATGCTGCTGCCCAAGGACCCGGACGACGCACGCAATGCCTTCGTGGAAATCCGTGCCGGCACCGGCGGCGACGAGTCGGCCCTATTTGCCGGCGACCTGCTGCGCATGTACACACGCTATTGCGAACGCCGCGGCTGGAAGACCGAACTGATCAGCGAGTCCCCCAGCGAGCTGGGGGGCTACAAGGAAGTGGTGCTGCGCGTCGAGGGCGACAACGCCTACGGTGCGCTCAAGTTCGAATCCGGCGGCCACCGCGTGCAGCGTGTGCCGGCCACCGAAACGCAGGGCCGCATCCACACCAGCGCCTGTACCGTGGCCGTGCTGCCGGAACCGGACGAAGCACAGGCGATCCAGATCAACCCGGCCGACCTGCGCATCGACACCTTCCGTGCCAGCGGCGCCGGCGGCCAGCACATCAACAAGACCGACTCGGCGGTGCGCATCACGCACATCCCGACCGGCATCGTGGCCGAATGCCAGGAAGGCCGCAGCCAGCACAGCAACAAGGCCCAGGCGCTGAAAGTGCTCACCGCCCGCATCCAGGAAAAAGACCGCGCCGAACGCGCCGCCAAGGACGCCGCCCAGCGCAAGAGCCTGATCGGCAGCGGCGACCGCAGCGACCGCATCCGGACCTACAACTTCCCGCAGGGTCGCCTGACCGACCACCGCATCAACCTCACGCTGTACAAGCTGCTCTACATCATGGAAGGCGAACTGGACGATGTGGTGGAGGCGCTGCAGGCCTATGAAGCGGCGCAACAGCTGGCCGAACTGGAAGTAGGCGCCACATGAATGAAGCCCGCCGCTCAAACCGCCAGCGCATACACCTGCGCCGCCGCGCGTTCGGTCGCACTGTGTCCTGCCAGCGCCCGGTCCCATTCGGCAGCGGCACCACTGTGCATCGGAACAATGCCCTCGATGGTCGCCATCACATCCTCGGAGGAAGCGTCCATGTCAGTGACATGGACACGGTTGGCGTCAAACAGCCGCGCCACCATGGGACCGCCCGACTCGATCATGATCAGGAACTTCACTGGTGAGCTGTGCATGTTGATCTCCTCGATTCCGTTGATCCAGTCTGACAGCATACGCATGAAGCACGCTTGTCAGCAAGCAGCGCCAACATGAGCCGGCCCGCCATGCCTGAGCAGCGCATCTCCGAAGCGCTCACCGCAACCCAGGCGCAGGGAATCCCCCGGCTCGACGCCCAGCTGCTGCTGCTGCACGCGCTGGGCCGGTTGCCGCACGAGCGGGCCTGGCTGCTGGCGCATGACAGTGACGAACTGAACACTGACACGCAGAACCGCTTCCTGGCACTGGTGCAGCGCCGTGTCGGCGGCGAGCCGCTCGCTTACCTCACCGGCATCAAGGAATTCTTCGGTCTGCCGCTGCAGGTGGATGCACGCGTGCTCGACCCGCGCCCCGATACCGAAACACTGGTGGAATGGGCGCTGGAGTGCATGGCCGCGCTGCCGGCGCCGCGTGTCATTGATCTGGGCACCGGCAGCGGCGCCATCGCGCTGGCGCTCAAGCACAGCCGACCCGACGCACAGGTCAGCGCCGTCGATGCCAGTGCGGAGGCACTGGCGGTGGCGCAGGCCAATGCACAGCGCCTCGGACTCGATGTGGCATTCAGGCAGGGTAACTGGCTGGCCGGCATGGACGGCACGTTCGACCTGATCGTTTCCAACCCGCCCTACATCGCCGAGGGCGATCCGCATCTCGCCGCACTGGGCCACGAGCCGCGCCAGGCGTTGACGGCCGGCGCCGACGGGCTGGACGACATCCGCACCCTCGCCGCCCAGGCCCCGGCCCGCCTGTGCCCCGGTGGCTGGCTGCTGCTGGAACACGGTTGGGACCAGGCCGCGGCCGTACGCGCCCTGCTGGCCGCCGCCGGCCTGGAAGCGGTGCAGTCCCGGCGCGATCTGAGCGGCATCGAACGTTGCAGCGGCGGCCGCCTGCCCTGAACTTGACTTAGCTCAAAACACGGACGGCAGGCAGCCGATATGGTGGACCCCAAGAAACACTTGCCGGGTCATCCGTGACGACCGATATCTCCATCGAGCGCATCCTTCAGCCAGACATTCTGGCCTGCACCCCGGACACGCCCTTGTCCGCAGCTGCACAGCGCATGGTGGATGCGCGCTGCAGTTCGATTGCGATCGTTGAGAACGGCTCCATCATCGGCATCTGGACCGAGCATGACGCGCTGGCACTGGACATGTCCGACCCGCAGGCGTTCCAGGCACCGATCGTGCGGCACATGACTTCGCCGGTCAAGACCATCCATGTTGCCGCCGGTCTGGGCGAAGCGGCCTTGCGCTTTCGCGAGGAAAAAGTTCGCCATTTCCTCGTGGTGGACGATGCCGGGACCTACAAGGGCATCGTGACCCAGACCGATGTCGTGATCAACCAGGGCATCGAGTACTACCTGTCCCTGCGCGAGGTCAACGCGGTGCTGAATCGCCGCTACCCGGTGATCGCCAGTACCCTGTCGGTGGAAGAAGCCGTCGGCAAGCTGCACGCAGCCGACATCGATGCCGCGGTGGTGGCCTATCCGGACGGCAGCCACGGCATCCTCACCGAGCGCGATGTGATGCGCCTGGTCAGCAGCAAGCAGCCGTGTGCCGATGTCGGGGCCCTGGCCAGCCGGCCGCTCATCTGTATTGGTGCCCATGTCAGCCTGTACCACGCGCGCCATTTGTTCGCCGAAAAACACATCCGGCATCTCGGCGTTACCGGCCGCACTGGTGAGCTGTTGGGCCTGGTGACCTTCTCCGACATCCTGACCAGCATCGAACACGACTACGTCCACCAGTTGCGCGAGACCCTCAGGGAACGCGAGCACAGTCTGGCACTGTCCTTGCAACACCAGCGCCTGGCCACCAAGGTGTTCGAGAGCACGCTCGAGGGCATCGTCGTGACCAACGCCCAGTGCATTATCGAATCGGTCAATCCGGCCTTCACCCAGATCACCGGCTACACGGCAAGCGAGGTGCTCGGCAAGACCCCGGCCGTGCTTGCTTCCGGCCGGCACGAGGCCCCGTTCTACCGCAAGATGTGGGAGGACCTGTCCACCAACGGCCACTGGCAGGGAGAAATCTGGAACCGGCGACGCAGCGGCGAAATCTACCCGGAATGGCTCACCATCAATCCCGTCCGGAACGAGACCGGCCAGATCGTCAACTATGTTGGCGTGTTCTCCGACATCACCAAACGCAAGGCGGCAGAAGAGCAGATGCAGTTCCTGGCCTATCACGACGGCCTCACCGGTCTGCCCAACCGCGGGCTGTTTCTCGATCGCCTGCACCATGCCGTCGCGTATGCCCATCGCAACCGGGCCATGGTGGCGGTGATGTTCATCGACCTCGACAATTTCAAGCCGATCAACGACACCCTGGGACATCATGTCGGCGACCAGTTGCTGCAGGTCGTGGCGCAGCGTCTCGCTGCCAGCGTGCGCGAGGCCGATACCGTGGCACGGCTGGGCGGCGACGAGTTCACGATCATTCTGGAGTCCATTGCCGACGGGGGCGACATTCCGCTGATCGTGCAGAAAATCATCGACACCCTCTCGTGTCCAATGTCGATCGACGGCCATGACATCAGCGTGACGGCCAGCATCGGCATCAGCCTTTACCCTGACGACGGCCAGCAACCGGACGACCTGCTCAAGTGCGCTGACACGGCGATGTACCTGGCCAAGAAAAGCGGATGCAACAATTTCCGTTTTTTCAGCGCCGAGATGAAGGAACTGGCACCGCTCCGGCAGGAAACCGCCTGACGGCTTGCCCGCTCCTTGCGTCAGCCCGGCTCCCGTGGATTGTCAGGTTTTGTCTTGCCGGCAACAGGGGCAAGCAAGAAATGAAATAATTGCGCCATTCAGATTTACAGGATACGCAATATGAGCGACGCCCAGCAACGCATTGACGACCTCGTCAAGGCCAACGACATCCTGCTGTTCATGAAAGGCAGCGCCAGCTTTCCGATGTGCGGCTTCTCCGGCCGTGCCATCCAGATTCTCAAGGCCTGCGGCGTGGACCCGAAAGCCGTGAAAACCGTCAACGTGCTCGACGACGACGGCATCCGCCAGGGCATCAAGGAATACAGCAACTGGCCGACCATTCCGCAGCTTTACATCAAGGGCGAATTCATCGGCGGCTCCGACATCATGATGGAGATGTACGAGAGCGGAGAACTGCAGAAGGTGCTGGGCCAGCAGTAAACCGGCGTCCTACGCCACCTTCGCACCACGCTCGGTCAGAAGTGCGCGCAGCACCGAGCGGTGGCAATGCGATTCATCCTCGCAGTAGCAGCCGACCGAAAAATTGGCCTGTTGTGACAACGCCGCGAGCAGGTCGAGCGTGCGGCTGCTGTCGGCTTGCGCCATCTCCGTGCGGTACTTCTTGACGAAGGCCTGCCACTGCGCAGGCGTTTCGGCCTCCTGCCCGGCCTTCATGGTTTCCACGCTGGGCGCCAGCATGGGGTACCAGACGTCATACCAGTTCTGCGCAGCAAAGGCGCTTTTCGGCACGCCCCGCGGCGGCCGGCGCACCGTGCCGATGCGGACACCTTCGCCGTCCATCCGCTCGCTACCCAACCTGACAACGCGAATCACCATGGTTTTCTCCTGCGTGTGAAGAGGCTTGAACCCGGTCAGCCGACCTTGCGGTCGGCATACGCCCACTGGCGCCGCGCTGCCAGCACGGCGTCGGGATACGGCGCCTTGCCGCGCGAACCGTTGTAGCGGCCCAGCGCCATGAACAGGTCACCGCGCTCGCGCTCCAGATAATGGCGCAGGATGACGCAGCCGAAACGCAGGTTGGTCTGCATGTGGAACAGCCGGCCGGCATCGCCGTCGCCGAGAACGCGCGTCCAGAACGGCATGACCTGCATGTAGCCGCGAGCGCCGACACTGGAGACCGCGAACTTGCGGAAGTTGCTCTCGACCTGGATCAGGCCCAGCACCAGCGCCGTGTCCAGTCCGGCCCGCCGGCTCTCGTACCAGACGGTCTGCAGAAATTCCCGGCGCTCCTGCCATTCATGTTTTTTCTTCTTGAGCCGCTCGCTCATGGCGCCGAGCCAGCGCAGATAGTGCAGACGCGCCTCGGTATCGGCAAACTCCGGCACCGGCGGCGCCTTGTTGGCGATGGCGGCGCTCAGCGCGGTGCGCACGGCATCGGCCAGCGGCTCCTCAATCTGGGCGCCGGCCCACGCCGGCCCGTGCAGCCATAGCAGACCCGATCCGGCCAGCCAGGGCAGAAGCGCGAAACACCTTCTGTTCACACCCGACTGGCTGGCCGGCAGGGCCATGCTCACACGCCCAACTTGGATTTCACGAAGGCCAGCGCCTCGCTCACCGGCACTCTGGTCGCTGCGGCATCGCGACGATGCTGGTACTCGACATGGCCTTCCTTCAGGGCGCGATCGCCGATGGTGATGCGATGCGGCACGCCAATCAGCTCCCAGTCGGCAAACATGGCGCCGGGGCGCTCGCCGCGGTCGTCCAGCAGCACGTCCACGCCGGCCGCCAACAGTTCGGCATACAGCTGCTCGGCTGCCGTCTTCACTTCCGGGCTGCGGTCGGGATTGATCGGGCACAGCACCACGGTGAAGGGGGCGATGGCATCCGGCCAGATGATGCCGCGCTCGTCATGGTTCTGCTCGATGGCCGCCGCCGGCAGGCGCGTGATGCCGATGCCGTAGCAGCCCATCTCCATCAGCTGCGGCTTGCCTGCTTCGTCGAGGAAGGTGGCGTTCATGGCGCGGCTGTACTTGGTGCCGAGGTAGAACACGTGGCCGACCTCGATGCCGCGCTCGATCGCCAGTTCGCCCTTGCCATCCGGCGACAGATCGCCCGCCACCACATTGCGGATGTCGGTCACCAGATCGGGTTCGGGCAGATCGCGGCCCCAGTTGACGCCGATGAGGTGAGCATCCACTTCATTGGCACCACAAATCCAGTCAGCCATCACGGCCACCTCGCGATCGGCCACGATATTCAAGGGGTTCTTCAGGCCGACCGGGCCCAGGTAGCCGGGTTTGCAGCCGAAGTGCACCAGGATCTCGGCCTCGGTGGCGAAGCGAAAACCACTCTCCATGCCCGGCAGCTTGCCCACCTTGACTTCGTTCATGTCATGGTCGCCGCGCAGCAGCAGCAGCCAGACCGTGGTCTTGGTGACCTGCTCGTAGTCGTTGAGTTCGTCGGTTGCCAGCACGATGGACTTGACGGTGCGTGACAGCGGCAGCCCCAGCAGCTCGGCCACTTCGGGGCAACTGGTCTTGCCCGGCGTCGGCACCTTGGCCATGGTCTGGGTCGCGGCCGGACGCGGCTGCGACGGTGCCAGTGCCTCGGCCTTTTCGATGTTGGCGGCGTACTCGCTGCCCGGGCAATAGACGATGGCGTCCTCGCCGGTGGCGGCGATCACCTGAAACTCCTCGCTCAGGTCGCCGCCGATGGCGCCGCTGTCGGCCGCCACGGCGCGGTAGGTCAGGCCGAAACGGTCAAAAATCTTGCGGTAGGCCTGCGCCATCACCTGGTAGCTGGCCTTTGCCGAAACCTGGTCGCGGTCGAAGCTGTAGGCGTCCTTCATGATGAACTCGCGACCGCGCATCAGGCCGAAACGCGGCCGGCGCTCGTCGCGGAACTTGGTCTGGATCTGGTAGAAATTCTTCGGCAGCTGCTTGTAGCTGCGGATTTCCTGGCGTGCGATGTCAGTGATGACCTCTTCGCTGGTCGGCTGCACCACGAAGTCGCGGGCGTGCCGGTCCTTGATGCGCAGCAGCTCGGGACCCATTTTTTCGAAACGTCCCGTCTCCTGCCAGAGCTCGGCCGGCTGCACCACCGGCATGCTCAGTTCCACCGCGCCGGCGCGGTTCATCTCTTCGCGCACGATGGCCTCCACCTTGCGGATGACGCGCAGGCCCATGGGCATGTAGTTGTAGATGCCGGCACCCAGCTTCTTGATCATGCCGGCGCGCATCATGAGCTTGTGGCTCACCACCTCGGCATCAGCCGGTGCTTCCTTGAGGGTGGAGACGAGAAATTGGGAGGCTTTCATGGGCTAACTTTTCGAGGGAAAACAGGCTGCAGACCTTGATGCGCGACGTGGGCCGTGCATAATGGACTCAGTTCAAAAATTTGGGGTTTGATTATGCTTGACCGGGACGGTTTTCGGCCCAACGTCGGCATCATTCTGCTCAACCAGAGAAACCAGGTTTTCTGGGGTAAACGCATACGCACCCACTCGTGGCAGTTCCCGCAGGGTGGCATTGACCGGGGCGAGACCCCGGAGCAAGCCATGTACCGCGAGTTGGGCGAGGAGGTCGGGCTCCAGCCTGACCACGTGCGCATTGTGGCCCGGACCCGGGACTGGCTGCGCTATGAGGTGCCGGACCGCTACATCCGCCGCGAGGCGCGTGGCCACTACAAGGGCCAGAAGCAGATCTGGTTCCTGCTCCAGTTGCTCGGGCAGGACTGGCATTTGAACCTGCGCGCCACCGACCACCCCGAGTTCGATGCCTGGCGCTGGAACGACTACTGGGTGCCGCTGGACATGGTGGTCGAGTTCAAGCGCGGTGTCTACGAAATGGCACTGACCGAACTGGCACGCTTCCTGCCGCGCAACGAACATCGCAGCCGCTTCCTGCGCCAGGGCACCCGCGGGCGCGACCTGGAACCGGAAACCGTGCCACACCAGCACAACGGAATGATGGAGCTGCCGCCTGGTGCCACCTTTGAGCCCGACCCGCAAACCGGCGTCGGCAATCACAACCGGGGACGACATGCCAGTTAAGTTCAGGCAGATACTCGCTTTGCTGGCGACGTTGATGGCGGCAACCGTCGCGATACCCGTGCTTGCTGCCGATGAGGAATGGCAGGAAGCCGAGGCACCACCACCACCGGCCTGGCACAAGGAAGGCTTGCTCGCCATCGAGATGCCGATCCGCACCAGTCTGAATTTCGGCGTTGATCCGACCACCCTGACCATCGGTGCCGACGGGGTGGTGCGCTACGTCATGGTCGCCTACAACCCGACCGGCAGCGTCAACGCCATGTACGAAGGGCTGCGCTGCGACACCGGCGAGGTCAAGACCTATGCGCGCTCCAGCGAGCCAGGGCAATGGAACAAGGTGGCCACCCCGGTCTGGCGGGAATTGGACGTGACCCAAAGTGCGACCCGGCACACACTCGCCTTTGCTCGGCAAGGCGCATGCGATGGCAACGCCCCCGGCGGCCGGACACCGGAAGAGCTGATCCGCCGGTTCAAGGATTCGCGCCAGAACCCCTGATGCTTCAGCGGCTGAGTACCAGGTTGTCCCGGTGCAGCATCTCGGGCTCGGCGGTGTAGCCGAGCAAGCGCTCGAATTCGCCCGAGGGCTTGCGGCACAGCAGCCGCGCTTCGGAACTGGCGTAATTGGCCAGACCGCGGGCGATCTCGGCACCGTGTTCGTCACGCACCGCGATCACGTCACCACGCGAGAACTCGCCCTCCACTGCCGTCATGCCGATAGGCAGCAGGCTCTTGCCTTCCTCCAGCAGCTTGTGCGCTGCTCCGGCATCGATCACCACGGCGCCGCGCAACTGCAGATGGTCGGCCATCCACTGCTTGCGCGCCTGGTTCTTCTGCGTCTGCGCCACCAGGAGGGTGCCAATGGCCTCACCGCGCGCCAGGCGCAGCAAGGCATCGGGCTCGCGGCCCCAGGCGATCGCGGTAGAGGCCCCGGAACCTGCCGCGCGCTTGGCCGCCAGGATCTTGGTGATCATGCCGCCCTTGCCAAGGCTGGAGCCGGCGCCGCCGGCCATGGCCTCCAGCTTCGGGTCGCCGGCCTGGGCCTCGTGCACGAACTGCGCGGCCGGGTCCTTGCGCGGGTCGGCCGTGTACAGGCCTTTCTGGTCGGTCAGGATGATCAGGGCATCGGCCTCGACCAGATTGGCCACCAGGGCTCCCAGCGTGTCGTTGTCGCCGAACTTGATTTCGTCGTTGACCACGGTGTCGTTCTCGTTGATCACCGGCACCACGCCGAGCTTGAGCAGCGTCAGCAGGGTGGAACGCGCATTGAGATAGCGCTCCCGGTCGGCCAGGTCGGCATGCGTGAGCAGCACCTGGGCGCTGCCCAGACCGTGCTCGCGCAGCCGCGTCTCGTACATCTGCGCCAGGCCCATCTGGCCGACGGCGGCGGCAGCCTGCAGTTCGTGGATTTCGTGCGGGCGGCTGCTCCAGCCCAGGCGCTTCATGCCTTCGGCGATGGCGCCGCTGGAGACCATGATGACTTCGCGCCCCTCACGCACCAGCGTCGACAGCTGGCGGCACCACTCGCCGATGGCCACCTGGTCCAGGCCGCGGCCTTCATTGGTCACCAGGCTGGAGCCGACCTTGACGACAATGCGCCGCGCATTGCGCATGACACCTGAAGCAGTTTGATGGGTCATTTTGGCTTACTGCCCCCGTCAACAGGGCGTGAATAGCTATGAATTAAATAGCGGATTTTAGGCGCCCGGCGCATCCTTGAAGCGCGGATCGATCTCCATCGATGGCTGCTCGGCCACTTGCTGCTTCTTCACCTGCTCGTACACCGCCTTGACCAGCTGGTCGCAGCCCTCGTGCGTCAGCGCCGAGATCTGGAACACCGGCCCCTTGTATTTCATGCGCTTGACGAAGTCCTTGACGCGCGCCTCGCGCTCCTCTGCCGGCACCATGTCGAGTTTGTTCAAGACCAGCCAGCGCGGTTTGTCGTACAGCGACTTGTCGTACTTCTTCAGTTCGGCCACGATGCCCTTGGCCTGCGCCACCGGATCGACGTTGTCATCGAACGGCGCCATGTCCACCACGTGCAGCAGCAGGCGGGTGCGCTGCAGGTGCCGCAGGAACAGATGGCCCAGACCTGCGCCCTCGGACGCTCCTTCGATCAGGCCCGGCAGGTCGGCCACCACGAAGCTCTGCTCCGGGCCGACGCGCACCACCCCCAGATTGGGATGCAGCGTGGTGAACGGGTAATCGGCAATGCGCGGGCGGGCATTGGAGATGGCGGTGATCAGCGTGGACTTGCCGGCGTTGGGCAGGCCCAGCAGGCCGACATCGGCCAGCACCTTGAGTTCCAGCTTGAGGCTTCGACGTTCGCCCGGCCAGCCCGGCGTCTTCTGCCGCGGTGCGCGGTTGATGGCACTCTTGAAACGCAGGTTGCCGAAGCCGCCGTCGCCGCCCTTGGCAATGGTGATGACCTCGCCCGGCTGCAGCAGCTCGAACAGCACCTCGCCGGTTTCGGCATCGGTGATGATGGTGCCCACCGGCACCTTGAGCGTGATGTCGTCGCCGGCGGCGCCGAACATGTCGGAGCCCATGCCATGCTGGCCGCGCTTGGCCTCGAAGCGTCGTGTGTAGCGGAAATCGACCAGCGTGTTCAGGTTCGGGTCGGCCACCGCAAAAACGTGGCCGCCGCGGCCGCCGTCGCCGCCGTTGGGACCGCCGAACTCCTTGTACTTCTCGTGCCGGAACGAGACGCAGCCGTTGCCACCATCGCCGGCGGCGATGTCGATGAAGGCTTCGTCAACAAATTTCATGACTGTGAGTTTCCAAGGTTTATAAACGAAAAACCCCGCGCTTGAGGCGCAGGGTTTCGCACGGGAGCAAGCGCTGACAGTTTAGGCTGCGGCGGTCACATTCACCGTGTGCTTGTTGAGCGCGCCTTTGACGGCAAACGACACTTGGCCATCCACCAGGGCAAACAGGGTATGGTCCTTGCCCACGCCGACATTGGTGCCGGGATGGAACTTGGTACCGCGCTGGCGCACGATGATGGAGCCGGCGCTGATCTGCTGGCCGCCGAAAGCCTTCACACCGAGCATCTTGGGCTTGGAATCGCGCCCGTTTCGCGTAGAGCCGCCGCCTTTTTTCTGTGCCATGACTGGTGCCCCTTAAGCAGAAATTGCGCCGATTTGCAGTTCCGTGAACTGCTGACGGTGACCTTGACGTTTCTGATAGTGCTTACGACGGCGCATCTTGAAGATGCGAACCTTGTCGTGTTTGCCGTGAGCCACCACCGTGGCTTTGACAGTCGCGCCGGACACCAAGGGCGTACCGACCTTCAGTTCAGCGCCGTTGCCGACTGCCAGAACCTGGTCGATGACGATCTCTTGGCCTACGTCCGCAGCAATCTGTTCTACTTTAATTTTTTCGCCAGCAGCAACACGGTATTGTTTGCCGCCGGTTTTTATGACCGCGTACATGTTGACCTCATCTTTGAATGATCTCTACGGACGGATTCCGCAGAGCCCAAAAGTATAACACAGTTTGGAATTACTAACATAGTGCCCCGCCAGCCGGCTGGTTCGCCCCCCAGGCCTTCCTATAATCGGCCACCCCCTACCGGTTTTGGACCTCGTCACAGTGAACCCACCCCACCCAGCCAACCCGCTCGCCCTCATCGCCGATGACATGCGCGAGGTGGACCATGTCATTGCCCGCCGCCTGGACTCTGGCGTCCCTCTGGTCGGCCAGGTCTCCCAATACATCATTGCCGCCGGCGGCAAGCGTTTGCGTCCGGCGCTGCTGCTGCTGACCTGCGGCGCCCTGGGCTACCAGGGCGCACAGCGCTTCAACCTGGCGGCCGTGGTGGAGTTCATCCACACCGCCACCCTGCTGCATGACGACGTGGTGGACGAATCTGTCCTGCGCCGCGGCAATCCGACCGCCAATGAGGCTTTCGGCAACCCGGCCAGCGTGCTGGTGGGTGACTTTCTCTATTCCCGCGCCTTTCAGATGATGGTGGAAGCCCGGAACATGCGCATCATGCAGGTGCTGGCCGACGCCACCAACGTGATCGCCGAAGGCGAGGTCATGCAGCTGATGAACATGCACAACGCCGGTCTCGACGAGGCGGGTTACCTGCAGGTGATCCGCTCCAAGACCGCCAAGCTGTTCGAGGCCAGCGCCCGCGTCGGCGCCATCCTGGCCGGTGCCGAGCCGGCCCTCGAAGAAGCCTGCGCCGAATACGGCCAGGCACTGGGCACCGCCTTCCAGGTCATCGACGACGTGCTCGACTACGCGGGCGATGCGGCCGTCATGGGCAAGAGCCTGGGCGACGATCTGCGCGAGGGAAAAGCCACGCTGCCGCTGATCGCCGCCATGCAACGCGGCAGCGAAAGCCAACGCCAGCTCGTCCGTAGCGCCATCGAGAACGGCGCAGTGGCGCAGCTTGACGAGGTCATTGCCATCGTGCGGGAAACCGGTGCGCTGGACATCTCGCGCCAGGCAGCTGCCCGGGAGGCTGGACGTGCCGTGGCAGCGGCACAACGCCTGCCCGCCGGAACCCATGCCGACAGTCTGCTACAATTGGCGGCTCAGCTGCTGGCGCGTCAGTCTTAACACGGCGCATCGACGGCAACCAACATCGGAATGTAGCGCAGCCTGGTAGCGCACTTCGTTCGGGACGAAGGGGTCGGAGGTTCGAATCCTCTCATTCCGACCAGTTTTCTTTCTACGACTCAAGGCGTAGAGGGGCAGCCAAGGCCAGAGGCCAAACCCTCTCGCTCTGCCCGTCAGTTCTCCCCCACCTCGAATCACCAGACCTCTTGCGCCGCAACGTCTGCTTGCAATTTGCCGGCGCCCCCCAGATTTACATCGGACGGGCAATCGGCGATGATTCACAGGCTTCCCCCCTGGAACCCTGTACATTCCCGTTTCATGGCCGCTGTCGATACCGCCGCTCAACGTCAATCCTCCCCCATCGCCCTCCCCGGGCCGGACTGCGCCCTGATTCTGGCCGGCAAGCTGGGGCAGCCGTCGACCGACGAGATCTGTCGCGAGGCGAAAGGCAAGCACCGCAGTTTCATCAGCACGGAAATTCAGCGCCGCAACAGCGGATCCGTCCCGAACACCACGCGGCAGGCCCACGCCCAGGATGGGCGCACGCAACACCCCCCGGGCCGGCACAAAATCAGAATAAGCCAGACTTCGCTTGAAGAAAGCTTGGCCGGCAGCAACGAATAACAGACAAGGAAGACAGGGATCCGCATGGCTACTGCAAAACCCAAGGCTGCCAAAGAGTTCGTCTTTGAGTGGGAAGGCAAGGACCGCAACGGCAAGGCCATGCGCGGCGAGATGCGCGCCGGCGGCGAAAACCAGGTGCAGGCCGCGCTGCGCCGCCAAGGCGTACTGCCGGCCAAGATCAAGAAGCGTCGCATGCGCGCCGGCAAGTCCATCAAGCCCAAGGACCTGGCGATCTTCACGCGTCAGCTCGCGACCATGATGAAAGCGGGTGTTCCCCTGCTGCAGGCCTTCGACATTGTCGGCCGCGGCAACGCCAACCCCAGCGTCACCCGGTTGCTCAACGACATTCGCACCGACGTGGAAACCGGTACCTCGCTGAGCGCGGCTTTCCGCAAGTACCCGATGCACTTCGACAACCTCTACTGCAACCTGGTCGAAGCCGGGGAACAGGCCGGCATTCTGGACCAGTTGCTTGACCGCCTGGCCACCTACATGGAAAAGACCGAGGCCATCAAGTCCAAGATCAAGTCGGCCCTGATGTACCCGATCTCCGTCGTTGTCGTTGCCTTCGTCGTGGTGGCAGTGATCATGATCTTCGTGATCCCCGCCTTCAAGGAAGTGTTCAGCTCCTTCGGCGCCGACCTGCCGGCGCCGACCCTGTTCGTCATCGGCATGAGCGAGTTTTTCGTCGCTTACTGGTGGCTGATCTTCGGCGGCATTGGCGGCGGCCTGTATTTCTTCTTCCAGGCCTGGAAGCGCAACGAGAAAATGCAGAAAGTCATGGACCGCCTGCTGCTCAGAGTGCCCGTGTTCGGCACCTTGATCGAGAAATCCATCATCGCACGCTGGACCCGCACGCTCTCGACCATGTTCGCTGCCGGCGTGCCGCTGGTCGAGGCCCTCGACTCGGTCGGCGGCGCTGCCGGCAATTCGGTCTACAGCGGTGCCACCGAAAGAATCCAGCATGAGGTTTCCACCGGCACCAGCCTGACGGCCGCCATGACCAATGCCAACCTGTTTCCGACCATGGTGCTGCAGATGTGCTCGATCGGCGAGGAGTCGGGCTCGATCGACCACATGCTGGGCAAGGCGGCCGATTTCTACGAAGCCGAGGTTGATGACATGGTGGCCGGTCTGTCCAGCCTGATGGAGCCCATCATCATCGTGTTTCTCGGCAGCCTGATCGGCGGCATCGTGGTGTCGATGTACCTGCCCATCTTCAAGCTGGGGCAGGTGGTCTGATGCTGGTATCGCCACTCTTTGACGCAGCCCTGGCCGGCATGCTGGGCCTGCTGATCGGCAGCTTTCTCAATGTGGTGATCTACCGCCTGCCCAAGATGATGGAGCGGCAGTGGGCGGTCGAATGCGCTGAAATGAGCGGCCGCCCAGCCCCCGACGCCGAGACCTTCAACCTGATGCTGCCGCGTTCGCGCTGCCAGAAATGCGGCCACCCCATCCGCTGGTATGAAAACATCCCGGTACTGAGCTACCTGGTGCTACGGGGCAAATGTTCGGTTTGCGGCACCCCCATCAGCCTGCGCTATCCGCTGGTGGAACTCGCAACAGCCGCCCTGTTTGCCTTCAGCGCCTGGCGCTGGGGCGCGACACCCGCCGCCCTGGCCTGGTGCGCCTTTGCAGCCGCCATCCTGGCCCTTGGCCTGATCGACTGGGACACCACGCTGCTGCCCGACGACATCACCCTGCCACTGCTCTGGGGCGGTCTGATCGCAGCCGCCCTGCAGTGGACGACCGTCCCGCTGGCCACGGCCCTGTGGGGTGCCGTGGCGGGCTACCTCTCGCTCTGGCTGATCTACTGGGCTTTCAAGCTGATCACCGGCAAGGAAGGCATGGGCTATGGCGACTTCAAGCTGTTCGCCGCCCTCGGAGCGTGGTTCGGCTGGCCTGCCCTGGTGCCCATCATTCTGATGGCATCGGTCATCGGCGCCGTCATTGGCATTGCCATGAAATTCAGCAGCGGACTGCGTGAGGGAGGCTACGTCCCCTTCGGCCCCTTTCTGGCGACAGCCGGCCTCACGGCCATGCTGTTCGGCCCGCAAAGCATTCTGCGTTTCATCGGGCTGTAAGCCATGCAAGCCGTCATCCGACTCGGACTCACCGGCGGCATCGGCAGCGGCAAGAGCACGGTGGCCGCCATGCTGGCACGGCATGGTGCAGCCGTGATCGACGCCGACGCCATTTCACGCCAGACCACCGCCGCCGGTGGCACGGCCATCGCAGCGATCCGGCAGGTCTTCGGCCCCGAATTCATCACCTCCGACGGGGCGCTGGACCGCGACCGCATGCGTGAGCGCGTCTTTCGCGACCCGGGCGCGCGCCGGCAACTGGAGCACATCATCCACCCGCTGGTGGGCCTGGAGACGGCACGCCAGACCCAGGCCGCCATCGCGGCCGGCCGTCGCTGCCTTGTGTTCGACGTGCCGCTGCTGGTGGAGTCCGGCCACTGGCGTCCCCGGCTGGATCAGGTGCTGGTGGTGGACTGCCGGCCCGAAGTCCAGGTTGAGCGCACCATGCAGCGCAGTGGCCTCGCCCGTGACGCCGTCATGGACATCCTGGCCAACCAGGCGAGCCGGGAAGCACGGCTGCGAGCCGCCGACATCGTGCTCTGCAATGACGGGCTCTCGCTCCAGGAACTGGCCCTGGAAGTCCAGCAGATGGCGGGGCGCTTCGGGCTATGATTCGGGGTCCGGAAAAATCAGCGTGATCATCTACGAATACCCTTTCAACGAACGCATCCGCACCTACCTGCGGCTTGAGCATCTGTTCCGCCGCCTGGCGCAGCTGATCTCGCGCGAAGACCCGCTGGATCACCACTACGCCCTGGCCACCATTTTCGAAGTGATGGACGTCGGTGCCCGCGCCGACCTGAAGTCGGACGTGCTCAAGGATCTGGAAAAACAGAAACAGGCGCTGCACGCCTACCGCGGCAATCCGGCCATCGATCAGACGGTACTCGACGGCGTGCTGCAGCAGATCGAACGCGGCTTCGCCGAACTCAACAGCCTGTCCGGCAAGGCCGGCCATGCCTTGACCGAAAACGACTGGCTCATGAGCATCCGCAGCCGCATCGGCATTCCCGGCGGCACCTGTGAATTCGACCTGCCGGCCTACTATGCCTGGCAGCACGAACCCGGCGCCCAGCGCCGCGCCGATCTGGAACGTTGGGCGGCCACGCTGGCGCCGCTGGCCGACTCCATCCGCTTGCTGCTCAAGCTGCTGCGCGATTCGGGCTTGCCGCAAAAGGTGATGGCCACCGGTGGCCAGTACCAGCAGAATCTGCCGCAGGGCCGCACTTTCCAGCTGCTTCGTCTGGCGCTCGACCCGGCCCTCGGCCTGATTCCCGAAATCAGCGGCAACCGGTTGATGGTATCCATCCGCTTGATGCGGCTCGAAACCGATGACCGCCTGCACGCCAGCAATGAAGACGCGGCGTTCGAACTGACCCTGTGCTCCTGATACCGGATACTTCCGGCTTCTTTCCCTCGGAACAGCATGAGCGATTCTGTCAACAACGCCGCCAGCCCGCACAAACTCGTCGTCTGCCCGACCTGCGGCGGTGACAGCGTCTACGCGCCCAGCAACCCCTACCGCCCTTTCTGCAGCGAACGCTGCAAGCAGATCGACTTCGGCGCCTGGGCCAGCGAGGACTTCCGCATGCCGGCCGAGGCACCACCGGACGACCAGGAGTTCGGCGACCCCAAGCTCCAGTGATTCGGAATAAAAACCGAATCCAGCCCTTTATTTATCTGCGCTAGCTGCTACCGAATGTGTAGCACCCTGGAAGCCACGCTCCTCGGCCAGCCATTGCAACAGCGGCACCGTCCCGGGTAGTACGGGCACCACCTGCACCGGCAACTGCTGCCAGGCAAACGACTGGTTCTCACGCATCTGCAATTCGCCTTGCCAGTCGAACACCTTGCAGAAGTTCAGCCGCACCAGCGCGTGCGGGTAGTCAACCACCTCGGCCTTCCAGGGGTGCACCGCACCGATCTGGATGCCGAGCTCCTCCTCCAGTTCGCGCTGCAAGGCCTGCGCTACCGTTTCACCGGCTTCGAGCTTGCCGCCCGGGAACTCCCAATAGCCCTCATAGACCTTGCCCTGGGGACGCGACGTCAGGAGAAAACTGCCGTCGGGCTGAAGCAGAACGCCCACGGCCACCTCCGTCACCGGCCGGTCGGCACCGCCCTCGCGGGGACGGTCGGCATCCGCGATCAGGGGGCGTCTCGTCATGCCTGCGCTGCGTGCTTGCCGGCGTAGTCTCGGGCGAACTGGAAGGCCACCCGGCCGCTGCGCGAACCACGCTCCAGCGCCCACACCAGGGCCTCGGGTTTGGCGGCCTCGATGGCGGCGGCATCGACCTGGAAGGACGACAGCCACTGCGCCACGATGGTCAGGTATTCGTTCTGGCTGAACGGGTAGAAGCTGACCCACAGGCCGAAGCGCTCAGACAAGGAGATCTTTTCCTCCACCACCTCACCCGGATGGATCTCGCCATCGTCACTCGGCGCATAGCTGAGGTTGTCCTTCATGTACTCCGGCAGCAGATGGCGCCGGTTGCTGGTGACGTAGATCAGCACATTGGGCGTGGTGGCGGCCACCGAGCCGTCCAGAATCGACTTGAGCGCCTTGTAACCCGGTTCTCCTTCCTCGAAGCTCAGGTCATCGCAGAAAACGATGAACTTCTCGGGCCGCTGCGACACCACCTCGACGATATCCGGCAGATCGACCATGTCGGCCTTGTCGACCTCGATCAGACGCAACCCCTGCGCCGCATAGGTGTGCAGACAGGCCCGGATCAGCGAGGACTTGCCGGTACCCCGCGCACCGGTGAGCAGCACGTTGTTGGCCGGCAAACCGTGCACGAACTGCTCGGTGTTGCGCTGGATCTTCTCTTTCTGCTGGTCGATTTCCTTGAGCTGATCCAGATGCATCACACCCACATGGCGCACCGGCTCGATCACACCGTGGCCGGAGCTGCGCTTGCGGTAGCGAAAAGCGATGGAGGCCGTCCAGTCGGGCTGGGCCAGCGGTTGCGGCAAGATGGATTCGATGCGCGCCATCAGTTGCTCGGCGCGCTCGATCAGACGTAAGAATTGTTCGTTCATGGATGACAGTTTATTCGCAGGCACCCGCAGAACCGGCTTTGCCGGGCCACGGGTGTCACCCCCCTGGAGGGGGGATGGCGCAGCAACACGCAGTGTGCGTAGCCTGGGGGTGTTTCACGACCTGTAATCGGCGTTGATGGACACATAGTCATGGCTGAGATCGCAGGTCCAGACCGTATCCTCCGCCTGGCCGCGGCCCAGTACCACGCGCACCGTGATCTCGCTTTGTTTCATCACGCGCTGGCCGTCCTCCTCGCGGTAGGCCGGGTTGCGGCCGCCTTGCTCCGCCACATGCACATCGTCCAGGAACAGGTCAATGCCGGTCTGGTCGAGATCGGCGATGCCGGCATAACCGACCGCCGCCAGAATACGGCCCAGATTCGGATCGCTGGCATAAAACGCCGTCTTCACCAGCGGCGAATGCGCAATGGCATAGGCCACCTGGCGGCATTCCTCGGCCGTCCTGCCGCCTTCCACGCGGATGGCAATGAACTTGGTCGCGCCCTCGCCGTCGCGCACGATGGCCTGCGCCAGTTTGCGCGCCACCGCCAGCATGGCCGCCTTGAGGGCCTGACCCTCGGGGCTGGCCAGCGATTCGATGGTCGGATGCGCCGCCTTGTTGCTGGCAATGACGACAAAGGAGTCGTTGGTCGAGGTGTCGCCGTCGACCGTGACACGGTTGAACGACCCTTCGGCCAGTTCGTGCGCCAGCTGTTGCATCACGGCTTGGCTGACACGCGCATCGGTCGCCATGAAGCCCAGCATGGTCGCCATGTTGGGCCGGATCATGCCGGCGCCCTTGCTGATGCCGGTGACATTCACCTTGGCGCCACCAATCACGACCTGGGTGCCGAAGGCCTTGGGCACGGTGTCAGTCGTCATGATGCCTTCAGCGGCACGCAACCAGTTGTCCTCGCGGGCATCAGCCAGCGCTGCCGGCAGGCCGGCCTCGATGCGCTCATGCGGCAGCGGCTCCATGATCACGCCGGTCGAAAACGGCAGCACCTGTTCCGGCGCAATATTCAACTGGCGCGCCAGCGCGGCGCAGGTGCTGCGCGCACGCGCCAGACCGTCTTGCCCGGTGCCGGCATTGGCGTTGCCGGTATTGATGACCATGGCACGGATGCCGCGGCCTGTGGACTGCTGCGCCAAATGCTCACGACACACCTGCACCGGTGCGGCGCAGAAGCGGTTCTGCGTGAAAACGCCGGCCACCGAGCTGCCTTCATCCAGCAGCACGACGGTCAGGTCCTTGCGATTGGCCTTGCGCACACCGGCCTCGGTCACGCCGATGCGCACGCCGGCAATGGGCTGAAGTTCGGAAGGGTTGGGAGCAGGCAGGTTGACGGGCATGGTGCAACTTGGAATAAAGGTTCAGCTCAGCTTGCCGTGGCAATGTTTGTATTTCTTGCCGCTACCACAGGGGCAGGGGTCGTTGCGACCGACGCGCGGCACGGCAGCCGCCTGCGTTGCCGCATCGATCAGGGTTTCCACTTCGCCCGTTTCGGTCGGGGCGGTATAGGTCACGTTGGCAATGTGCTCGGCCTTGCTCTCCATGGCATCGGCCGCTTCTTCGAGCTGCTCGCCCGACTGCACGCGCACCGTCATCAGCACACGGGTGACTTCGTTTTTCACCGAGTCCAGCAGCTGGCCGAACAACTCGAACGCCTCACGCTTGTATTCCTGCTTGGGCTGCTTCTGCGCATAGCCGCGCAGGTGGATGCCCTGGCGCAGGTAATCCAGCGCGCTCAAATGCTCGCGCCAATGGGTGTCGATGCTCTGCAGCAGCACCACACGCTCGAACTGGGTAAAGTTCTCGACTCCGACCTGGGCCAGTTTGCCGTCGAACGCGGCATTGGCGGCCGCCAGCACTTTTTCGTGGAGGTCCTCGTCAGTGATGGCACTGGCGTCCTGCACCAGCTGGCGCAACGGCAGTTCGATCTGCCACTCGTCGTGCAGCACCTTTTCCAGGCCGGCAATGTCCCACTGCTCTTCCACCGATCCCGGCGGCACATGCTGGTGCACGAGATCCGTGAAACATCCTTCGCGCAGCGAGGCAATCTGGGCCGACAGATCGGCAGCATCGAGAATGGCGTTGCGCTGCTGATAGATCACCTTGCGCTGGTCGTTGGACACGTCGTCGTATTCAAGCAGCTGCTTGCGGATGTCGAAGTTGCGCGCCTCCACCTTGCGCTGCGCGCTTTCGATGCTGCGCGTCACGATGCCGGCCTCGATCGCCTCGCCATCGGGCATCTTGAGTCGGTCCATGATGGCCCGCACCCGGTCGCCGGCGAAGATGCGCATCAGCGCATCGTCCAGGCTCAGATAGAAACGCGATGAACCCGGGTCACCCTGGCGCCCGGAACGGCCACGCAACTGGTTGTCGATGCGGCGCGACTCATGGCGCTCGGTGGCGATGATGCGCAAGCCTCCCAGGGCCTTGACCTTCTCATGGTCCTGGCCCCACTGCGCGCGCAGCGACGCCACCTTCTGGGCTTTGGCCGCCTCGTCGAGCGACGCATCGGCTTCGATCGCCTCGATCGTCTTCTCGATGTTGCCCCCCAGCACGATGTCGGTACCGCGACCGGCCATGTTGGTGGCAATCGTGATCACGCCGGGACGGCCGGCCTGGGCAATGATGTCGGCCTCGCGTGCATGCTGCTTGGCGTTGAGGACCTGGTGCGGCAGCTTTTCCTTCTGCAGCAGCTCGGCAATGATTTCCGAATTTTCGATCGACGTGGTGCCCACCAGCACCGGCTGGCCGCGCTCATGGCACTCGCGGATATCCTTGATCGCCGCCTCGTACTTTTCGCGCGTGGTCTTGTAGACACGGTCGAGCTGGTCGTCACGCCGGCTCGGGCGATTCGGGGGGATGACCACGGTTTCCAGACCGTAGATCTCCTGGAATTCGTAGGCTTCGGTATCGGCCGTGCCGGTCATGCCGGCCAGCTTGTTGTAGAGGCGGAAGTAGTTCTGGAACGTGATGGAGGCCAGGGTCTGGTTTTCGGCCTGGATGGCCACGCCTTCCTTGGCTTCCACCGCCTGGTGCAGGCCGTCACTCCAGCGCCGGCCCGTCATCAGGCGGCCGGTGAATTCGTCAACGATGACGATCTCGCCGTTCTGCACCACATAGTGCTGGTCGCGGTGGTACAGATTGTTGGCCCGCAGCGCCGCGTACAGATGGTGCATCAGCGAGATGTTGGCCGGGTCGTAGAGACTGGCCCCATCGGGCAGCAAGCCGGCACTGCTGAGGATGCGCTCGGCATTCTCGTGGCCTTGCTCGGTCAGGAACACCTGATGACTCTTCTCGTCCAGCGTGAAGTCGCCCGGCTTGGTCACTCCCTCGCCGGTGCGCGGATCTGCCTCGCCTTCCTGGCGCGTGAGCTGCGGCACCACCTTGTTGATGGCGACATACAAGGCCGTGTGATCCTCCGCCTGGCCACTGATGATGAGCGGCGTGCGCGCTTCGTCGATCAGGATGGAGTCGACCTCGTCGACGATGGCGAAGTTCAGGCCGCGCTGGACCCGGTCGGCCACCTCGTACACCATGTTGTCGCGCAGGTAGTCGAAACCGTATTCGTTGTTGGTGCCATAGGTGATATCGGCCAGGTAGGCAGCCTGCTTGTCCTCGCGCGGCATCTGCGGCAGGTTCACACCCACGCTCAGGCCCAGGAAGTTGTAGAGCTTGCCCATCCATTGGGCGTCGCGGTTGGCCAGGTAATCGTTGACCGTCACCACGTGCACGCCCTGTCCGGCCAGGGCATTGAGGTAGACCGGCAGCGTAGCGGTCAGCGTCTTGCCCTCGCCGGTACGCATCTCGGCAATCTTGCCCTGGTGCAGGGCGATGCCGCCGATCAACTGCACATCGAAGTGCCGCATTTTCATGACGCGCTTGGAGCCTTCGCGCACCACGGCAAAGGCTTCGGGCAGCAGCGCATCAAGGGCTTCCCCCTTGGCAACGCGGTCACGGAACTCCTGGGTCTTGCCGCGCAGCTCGTCATCGCTCAGTTTTTCGAACTGCGGCTCCATTGCATTGATGCGGGCCACAGTGCTGCGGTACTGCTTGAGCAGCCGGTCGTTGCGGCTGCCGAAAATTTTGGTGAGGATGTTGGTGACCATGAATGCCCTACCGACCTGCAAGCCTGAATCGACCTGCAGGGCAGCGCAATCCTTTTTCAATCAAGATGGAACGAGTCGCCCCAAGACCGGACAGCCGCTAACACGGCCTGCCAAGCACCGGGAAAACCAAGTGCTTGATTCTACCTTTGCGCTGCCGCCGGCTGGGGGGGCGCCACCGGCGCTGGCGCAGCGGCAACCGGTGCTGGCGCAGGACGTACGACCGGCGGTTGCGCCTGCGCAGCAGGCGGCGCAGGCTGCGGGGCCGGACCCGTCGTCGTGGCAGGCGCGGCCATCGCCACCTGTTGCACCGGCAGATTGCGGCCGGCCGTCAGGAATTTTTGCGGATCCTGCGGCACGCCGCGCACCAGCACCTCGAAATGCAGGTGCGGCCCGGTCGAACGACCGGTATTGCCGACGTCGGCAATCCTCTGGCCACGCTTGATCAGGTCGCCCTTCTTGACGTAGACCCTGGACGTATGGGCGTAACGGGTGATCAGGTCTTTGCCATGATCGACTTCGATCATGTTGCCGTATTCCGGGTGAAGCTCCTGGGCCACCACCACGCCACCTGCGGCCGCCAGAATGGGCGTGCCAACCGTGGCCTGGAAGTCAAGCCCGGTATGCAGTGCGGTGCGTCCGGTGAACGGGTCGATACGCCAGCCGAAGCTGGAGCCCAAGTTGCCGACGACCGGCTGCTGAGTCGGCACCATCATGGTCCGGACCTTCTGATCAAACAAGCGCGACTCCATGACGGCCATCAGATCAGCGCGCCGGTCGGTCAACCGGTCCAGGTCGGCCAGGGTCGTATTCAGCTCTTCCATGGTCAGCGGACGGCCCGACACCAGTGCGCCACCCTGGCCCGGCTTGAGCTTGATGTCGTTGGGATTGATGCCTGCCAGGCCGGAAACGCGCTCGCCCAGCGATTCAAGCTGCATCATCTTGGCCTGCATCTCGCCCAGCCGTTTGGCCATCACATCGAGGTTTTCGCGCACGAAGCGGTCGCGCTGGGCGAATTCGTCCTTGATCACCAGCCGAACCAGTGTCCCCACGACCGGCCAGCCTTCGCGCGCGCCCTTGAGAAAAACCCAGTGGTACAGACCGGCAGCCACCAGCATCAAGGTCAGGGACAAGGCCAGCACCGCCACGACCAGCTTGGTGCCGCTCAGATAGATGGCATGGCTCTTGGCCAACCAGGCATCCGTGATAATCAAATGCATTCGTCTCTCCGCTCAACCCAACGCCATGAACCGACGCCACCATCCTGTGACCCTGCTGCAGGCCACACAGGACTCCCCCACCCTGGCCAGGCTGACCGAGCTGACCCGGGACTCGACGGCGCGGCTCAAGGCCATTGAAGCACTGATTCCTGCCCCCCTGCGCCCGGCCATCCAGGCCGGTCCGATCGACGGCTCCGTCTGGTGTCTGATCGTCAACAGCAACGCGGTTGCTGCCAAGATCCGGCAGTTCCTGCCCGCACTGGAAGCCCAGTTGCGTACCAAGGGTTGGGAGATTACCTCAATTCGACTCAAGGTCCAAATTTCCCGCGATCGCTAAGTACGGGCGAGCCCTGGAAAAGGCGTAGAAACAGATGGTGCCGATTGTCGGATTCGAACTGACGACCTACCGCTTACAAGGCGGGTGCTCTACCAACTGAGCTAAATCGGCACAGGGTTTATTTTACAGTGGCCCGATGCGGGGAAAGGCGCGCTGCAGGTTTACTTGACCCGCTTGAGCGCCGGCCGGCTGCCGCTTGGCGGCCGGGGCGGCTCGGGCTCGTCACCGCTGCGTTCGGTGTCGACCCGCGCCAGCTGCACCGGCTTGGCCTCAGGCTCGCGCTCGGCCGGCGACAGACTGACGTCCGCCGAATCGGCCTCCGCCAGGGGCATGCCGGTCTCTTCCAGCGGAAAGGCCATGCCTTGCCCGTTCTCGCGCGCATAGATGGCGATCACCCGACCGACCGGCACCATGATGTCACGCGCGGTGCCGGCAAAACGGGCCTTGAACTCGATGAACTCGTTGCCCAGCTTGAGCGAACTCGTGGCATCCATGCTGACGTTGAGCACGATCTCGCCATTCTTCACATACTCGCGCGGCACCTGCACGCTGTCGTCGACCCGCACGGCCACGTAAGGCGTGAAGCCGTTGTCGGTGCACCACTCGTACAGAGCCCGGATCAGGTACGGACGGGTCGACGTGGCGCTCTGGGCATTGATCATGGGAGCAGCGGGCGAACGCGTTACTTGCGCATCACTTTTTCGGATGGCGTCAGCGCCTCGATGTAGGCCGGACGCGAAAAAATGCGCTCGGCGTACTTGAGCAGCGGTGCCGCATTCTTGCTCAGTTCGATGCCGTAGTAATCAAGACGCCACAGCAGCGGGGCAATGGCCACGTCGAGCATGGAGAAGTTCTCACCCAGCATGTACTTGTTCTTCAGGAACACCGGCGCCAGCTGCGTCAGGCGGTCACGGATGTGGGCACGTGCCTTTTCCAGCGCCTTTTCGTTGCTCTTGGCGGCACGCGACTCCAGCGTGGAGACATGGACGAACAGTTCCTTCTCGAAGTTGAGCAGGAACAGACGCACGCGCGCGCGATCCACCGGGTCGCCGGGCATCAATTGCGGATGCGGAAAGCGCTCGTCGATGTACTCGTTGATGATGTTCGACTCGTACAGGATCAGGTCACGCTCCACCAGGATCGGCACCTGGCCGTAGGGGTTCATGACGTTGATGTCTTCCGGCTTGTTGTAGAGGTCCACATCACGGATCTCGAAGTCCATCCCTTTTTCGAACAGAACAAAACGGCAGCGGTGGGAGAAGGGGCAGGTCGTGCCCGAATACAGCACCATCATGGTGGGAGGCTCCTAAAAATCAAAACGTAGTTTCAGTAGAGACTAACTTGCATTCAAGATCGGTCTAGGTCGAAACTAAAAGAGTGGGCTGCATTGTCGCAAACCCACTCTATAAATAGCAAGTTTTGCACCATATTGGTGCAAAACTGGTCAAGAACAACGGCTTACTTGACGTCTTTCCAATAAGCGGCGTTGAGGCGCCAGGTGATCACGGTGAACATCAGCAGGAACAACAGCACCCAGACGCCCACGCGAACACGGGTGTTCTGGGCCGGCTCGCCCATCCATTGCAGGAAGTTCACCAGATCGCCAACCGCCTGATCATACTGGAGCGGCGTCATGGCACCCGGCGTGACCTGTTCCCAGCCCTTGAAGACGTGGACTTCGTGGCCATGCTCTTCCTGGGTTTCGTAGATCGGACGGCGTTTGCCCTGCAGCTCCCACAGCACATGCGGCATGCCGACGTTGGGGAACACCATGTTGTTCCAGCCGGTGGCCTTGGTGTCGTCCACGTAGAAGGTCCGCAGGAAGGTGTAGAGGTAGTCGGCACCCGTGCCGCCGTGGCCGGCGCGCGAGCGTGCAACCAGCGTCAGGTCGGGCGGATTGGCGCCGAACCATGCCTTGGCCTGCTTCGGATCAATCGCCGATTTCATGGTCTCGCCGACCTTGTCGGTCGTGAACAGCAGGTTGTCCTTGATCTGTTCGTTGGTGAAACCGATGTCCTGCAAGCGGTTGAAGCGCATGAAGGCGGCGGAATGGCAGCTCAGGCAGTAGTTGACGAACAGCTTGGCACCGTTTTGCAGCGAAGCCGTATCGCTGGTGTTGACGGGCGCCTTGTCCCAGGCCATGCCGCCGGTGGAAGCAGTGGCGCCACCGAGCAGGCCCAGCGCCGTGATCAGACCAAGAATGAGTTTCTTCATTTTTTGTTATCTCCAGCTCAGTGGGCAGCAAAGTTGACGCGGCTGGGCACCGGCTTGGGCTGACCCAGACAGCTCCACCACGGCATCAGCAGGAAGAAACCGAAGTAGAACAGCGTGCCGACCTGGGACACCCGCTCGCCAATCGGCGACGGCGGCTGCACACCCAGATAGGCCAGCACAACGAAGTTGATCACGAAGATACCGTACAGGTACTTGTGCCAGTCCGGACGGTAACGGATCGACTTGACCGGACTGTTGTCCAGCCAGGGCAGGAAGAACAGGATGACGACGGCACCGCCCATCACCACCACACCCCAGAACTTGGCGTCAATGGACAGCATCAGGGCCACCACCACGACAGCACCGCCCAGCACCACCGCCTTGAACAGCGAGGACAGCTTGAGCTTGACCGCAGCCAACACAGCAGCGATCAGCACGCAGGCAATCAGGGCGTACATCATCTCGCTGGTGATGGCACGCAGCATGGAGTAGTAAGGCGTGAAGTACCAGACCGGAGCGATGTGCAGCGGGGTCTGCAGCGGATCGGCCGGAATGAAGTTGTTGTACTCCAGGAAGTAGCCGCCGAACTCGGGCGCGAAGAAGATGATGGCGGTGAACACCATCAGGAACACGCTGACGCCGAAGATGTCATGCACCGTGTAGTAGGGGTGGAAGGGCACGCCGTCGAGCGGGTGGCCCTGTGCATCCTTGGGTGCGTTCGGACCCTTGATCTCGATGCCATCGGGGTTGTTGGAGCCGACGTCGTGCAACGCCAGCAGGTGCGCCACCACCAGGCCCAGCAGCACCAGCGGTACGGCGATCACGTGGAAGCTGAAGAAGCGGTTCAGCGTGGCATCGCCCACCACATAGTCGCCGCGGATCAGCAGCGCCAGATCGGGACCGACAAAGGGAATGGCGGAGAACAGGTTGACGATCACCTGCGCACCCCAGTAGCTCATCTGGCCCCAGGGCAGCAGGTAGCCCATGAAGGCCTCGGCCATCAGGCACAGGAAAATCGCGCACCCGAAGATCCAGACCAGTTCGCGCGGCTTGCGGTAGCTGCCGTAGATCAGGCCGCGGAACATGTGCAGGTAGACCACCACGAAGAAGGCGGAAGCGCCGGTGGAGTGCATGTAGCGGATCAGCCAGCCCCAGGGCACATCGCGCATGATGTACTCGACCGAGCCGAAGGCCAGGGCCGCATCCGGCTTGTAGTGCATGACCAGGAAGATGCCGGTCACGATCTGGATCACCAGCACCAGCATGGCCAGCGAGCCGAAGATGTACCAGAAGTTGAAGTTCTTCGGTGCGTAGTACTCCGACATGTGAACCCGGTAAGCCGAGAACATCGTCGGGAACCGGTTCTCGAACCAGTTCGTGAGTTTGGCGCCTGCGGAGGCGTTGGGCGAGATTTCCTTGAATTCAGCCATGTTCGTCTTCCTCAAGCCTTCTTGTCTTCACCGATCAGCAGCTTGCTGTCGGACAGGTACATGTGCGGCGGCACCTCGAGGTTGTCAGGCGCCGGCTTGTTCTTGAACACGCGGCCGGCCATGTCGAAGGTGGAACCGTGGCAAGGGCAGAGGAAACCGCCTTGCCAGTCGTCCGGCAGCGAGGGCTGGGGGCCGGCCTGGAACTTGTCGCTCGGCGAGCAGCCCAGATGGGTACAGATGCCGACGGCCACCAGAACCTCCGGCTTGATGGAGCGATGCTCGTTGCGCGCGTATTCGGGCGTGAGTTCGGACGGCTTGCGCTCGGACTTGGGATCTGCCAGCTCACCCTCGACCTTCTTGAGGGTCGCCAGCTGTTCCGGCGTACGCTTGACGATCCACACCGGCTTGCCGCGCCACTCCACCGTGACCTTTTCGCCCGGCTTGAGGGCGGAAATGTCCACTTCCACCGCCGCGCCGGCCGCCTTGGCCTTTTCCGATGGCTGGAAGGAGCTGACAAAGGGAATGGCGGCTGCAACACCACCCACAGTACCAGCACAACCGGTGGCGATCAGCCACGTCCGTTTGCTGGGGTCCATCTGACTTTTATCGGCAAGCGTGTCGCTCATGGGAATCCTCAATGAAACAACGGGATTATTTATATGACTTCTGCGGTCAACTGATGATTGTAGCCGACCGTCCGGCGCCAATTGACACTCCGCCGGCACCTCAGGCCAGCAAGTGACGCGCCATGCGGATGGCCTCGACCAGACTCGACGCATCGGCTTGTCCCGTGCCGGCAAGGTCGAACGCCGTGCCGTGGTCCGGGCTGGTGCGCACCAGCGGCAGGCCCAGCGTCACATTGACGCCTTTGTCCACCCCCAGGTACTTCACCGGGATCAGCCCCTGGTCGTGGTACATCGCCACCACCACGTCGAACTCGCCCGGCTGAGCGCCCTTGGCCCGGGCGCGCATGAAGACGGTGTCCGGCGCCAGGGGACCGTGCACATCCAGTCCTTCGGCGCGCGCCTGCGCCAGGGCCGGCGTGATGATCTCGACCTCCTCGCGCCCGAACAGTCCGCCCTCGCCGGCATGCGGGTTCAGGCCGGCCACGCCGATGCGCGGCGCACGGCCCAGCAACGGCGTCAGCGCCGCGTGCGTGATGCGCAGGGTCTGCAACACGTTGTCATGCGTTACGGATTCAATCGCCTGGCGCAGCGAGACATGGATGCTGACCAGCACGGTGCGCAGCTCGTCATTGGCCAGCATCATGCGCACCGGCAACTCCGCCACGGTCTTACCCTGATACGCCGCGGCCTCGGCTTGCAGCAGTTCGGTATGACCGGGAAAGGCATCCCAGGGCGCCCCGGCGGCGGACAGCGCCTCCTTGTGCAAGGGTGCCGTCACCAGGCCGGCGATCTCGCCACGCAAGGCCGCCTGCGCTGCCCACCGCACACAGCAGCCGGCCAGCCGGCCGGCCTCGGCACTGATGTGGCCAAAGGGCACCGGCACCGCCAGCGCCTCGACCTGCAGCACCGGCAAGCAGTGCGGCGGCACCGCCAGCGCTTCGGCCGCTTGATCGAGCAGCAGCAACGGCAGGGCGACCTCACCCTCGCGCCGGATCAGCTGCGCCGCGCGCCGCAGCGTGGTCACATCGCCCACCACAAAACAGCCACGCGTCACCTCCGGCGCATCGCGAAAAGCCTTGGCGATGATCTCGGGGCCGATGCCGGCGGCATCGCCCATGGTGATGGCAAGGGGCTTCTCGATCACCATGCCTGTTGCTCCAGCACGCATCGCACCATCCGCGACGCCTGAAACAACCCAACCGGGAAACGCCGTGAATCCGGCTTTGCCGGGTCACTGGCGTTGCCCCCTGCAAGGGGGGGGGCGCAGCGACACGCAGTGCGCGAAGCCTGGGGGTGTTTCATATTTTCAGGCCGGGTTGTCGATCTCGATGAATTCATGGGTCAGCCCCAGCTGCGCCGCCACATGCGCCGCCACCGCCGGCGCACCATAACGTTCGCTTGCGTGGTGGCCGCAAGCCAAGTAAGCCACGCCGCACTCGCGTGCATAGTGCGCCTGCGGCTCGGAGATCTCGCCGGTGATGAAGGCGTCGGCCCCGGCCGCGATGGCGGCCTCGAAGTAACCCTGCGCCCCGCCCGTGCACCATGCTATCTTTTTAATAGCTGATGGCGCAGTATTGATAAGGGTTATCTGCCGATTTAATGCCTGACCCACATGGGATGCCAACTCGGCAGCGGTCGCAAAGCTGCCTTGGGCGCGTTCGCCCAGGAAACCAAGTTCCTGCTCGCCAAAACGCGCATCGGCCCGCAGCCCGAGCCTGAGTCCAAGCTGGGCGTTGTTGCCGAGTTCGGGGTGCGCATCGAGCGGCAGGTGGTAGGCGTAGAGGTTGATGTCATGCGCCAGCAGCAGGGCCAGGCGCTGTTTCATCCAGCCGGTCACCCGGCCGTCCTGGCCACGCCAGAACAGGCCGTGGTGCACGAAGAGGGCATCGGCCTGCGCTGCAATGGCCGCCTCGATCAGCGCGCGGCTGGCAGTGACGCCCGAGACGATCTTGCGCACCTCGGTGCGGCCCTCGACCTGCAGGCCGTTGGGGCCGTAATCGCGAAAGCGCTCGGGTTGCAGCAAGGCATCGAAGGCCTGGAGGAGCTGGGTGCGATCCGTCATGACGGCAATTGTCGGTCAGATTCCACCTCAGCCGGTCCCGTCACTTCCAGGCTGCTGTCGCAACCCCGGCCGACGGCAATCCAGCGCCGCGCCAGCCGGCCGAGCCAGGGCGCGCCCGCCGGCGCCAGCCAGCGCAGCCCACGCGGCAAGCACTGGCGCAACACGGCCACCGTATCGGTCACGGCGCCGCAGCGGTACTGGCGCGTCGCGTCGTCCCAGCGCAGCACCGCACAAGCGCCGCTGCGCCGGTGCGACAGCAGCATGCCCAGCGGACAGGGCGCGCTCAGACAACAGACGCCGCAGCCATTGCAAGGCATGCCGCTGGCCGGTTTCGGCGCAGCCTGCGGCTGAATATGGATCACGAACTGCGGCTTCATGGACAGCACTCTACAATTTCCCCATGAAACGATTCTGGTTGCTGTTTTCCCAGGTGGTCACGGTCCTGCTGGCCGTCTACTTCGTGGTGCTGACGCTCAAGCCCAACTGGCTGGGCCAGGCGGTCTCCCTCTCGGGCGGCGTGGCCCTGTTCGAAGCGCCGGCCAGCCCGCCGGACGCCGTGCCGGCCGGTAGCTTCCGCGGCGCGGCGCAAAGGGCTTCGGCCGCCGTGGTCAGCATCAGCACCAGCAAGGCGCCCAAAAACCACCCCAACAGCAACGACCCCTGGTTCCGCTTCTTCTTCGGCGACCAGGACAACGAACCGCAGTTCGGCCTGGGCAGCGGCGTCATCGTCAGCCCCAACGGCTACGTCCTGACCAACAACCATGTGGTCGACGGCGCCGACGAAATCGAGGTCATCCTCAACGACAACCGCCAGGCCCGCGCCAAGGTGATCGGCACCGACCCCGACAGCGACTTGGCCGTGCTCAAGATCGAGCTCGACAAGCTGCCGGTGATCGTGCTGGGCAATTCCGACAACCTGCAGGTGGGCGACCAGGTGCTGGCCATCGGCAACCCCTTCGGCGTCGGCCAGACCGTCACCAGCGGCATCGTCAGCGCCCTGGGGCGCAACCAGCTCGGCATCAACACCTTCGAGAACTTCATCCAGACCGATGCCGCCATCAATCCCGGCAACTCCGGCGGCGCTCTGGTCGACACCAGCGGCAACCTGCTGGGCATCAACACCGCCATCTACTCGCGCTCGGGCGGCAACATGGGCATCGGTTTCGCCATTCCGGTCTCGACCGCCAAACAGGTGCTGGAAAGCATCGTCAAGGAAGGTCAGGTCACGCGCGGCTGGATCGGGGTGGAGCCGAGCGAGCTCTCGCCCGAGCTGGCCGAAACCTTCGGCATCAAGGCCACGCACGGCGTGATCATCACCGGCGTGCTGCAAAACGGTCCGGCTGCGCTGGCCGGCATCCGCCCGGGCGACGTAATCACCAGCGTGGCCGGCAAGCCGGTGCGCGACGTGTCAGAGTTGCTGTCCCAGGTGGCGGCGCTCAAACCCGGCACCGCGTCAAAATTCAGCTTGCTGCGCCAGAACAGCCCGATGGAACTCGAAGTGGTACCCGGGGTGCGACCGAAACCGCGCCGGGTACAGCAGTAAGCGCCCTGCGCCAGGGGAAGCGCGCTCAGGACTGTGGCGCTTCGGCGTCCTCGGCGGGCGCCTGGGTGTGCTTGATGAAAAGCTGGGCCGCCCACAGACCCAACTCGTAGAGCAGCACCATCGGAACGGCCAGCGCCAGTTGTGACACCACATCCGGCGGCGTCACGATGGCGGCGATGATGAAAGCCAGCACCACGAAGTAGCCGCGAAACTCCCTGAGTTTCTGCACGCTGACAATGCCCATGCGCGCCAGTACGATGACCACGATCGGCACCTCGAACGCCAGGCCGAAGGCCAGGAACATGGTCAGCACGAAACTCAGATAAGCCTCGATATCCGGCGCGGCGGTGATGCTCTTGGGCGCAAACCCTTGGATGAAAGCAAAGACCTGGCCGAACACGAAGAAGTAGCAGAAGGCCACGCCAATGAAAAACAGGATGGAGCTGGAGATCACCAGCGGCAACACCAGCTTTTTTTCATGGGTGTACAGGCCCGGCGCCACAAAAGCCCAGGCTTGGTACAGAATGACCGGCAACGCCACCAGGAAGGCCGCCATCAGCATGATCTTGAGCGGCACCATGAAGGGCGAGATCACCGAGGTGGCAATCAGCGTGGCGCCCTTGGGCAGATGCGCCACCAGCGGTGCGGCCAGGATGTCGTACAGCGCAGCCGGGCCCGGGTAGAGCGCCAGCACCACGGTAACCACCGCCATCGCGATCATGGACTTGACCAGGCGGTCGCGCAGCTCCATCAGGTGCTGCACGAACGGCTGCTCGGTCCCCGCCAATTCGTCGTCTTTGGATTGATCGTCTGCCATGCGTTGTTTGCTCGGTACTCGAACCGCCTGCCGCGATCAGCGGCTGCAGCCCGATGGATAGGGGGTCAGAGGATCGTCAGCTCAGTCTTTGCGGCCGGAAACGGGCTACCCGGGCGGCGCCGGACTGTGCCCGGGTGCGCACACCATGCCGGGCCTTGTACCAGACCGGCGTGGCACCGCGTTTCAGGCGCCAGTTCTTGCCGGGGTGCCTGTACTCGGGATAACCGATCGGCACGTCCAGACTGCTCGACTCCAGACCCGAAGTCGCCTCGGACCAGCTCTTCTCGAAATCACTGCTGGTAGTCTGGATCGAGCTTTCAACATCGCGCGCCGCGCCTTCGACCGTGTCCTTCATCTTCTTGAGCTCGTCGAGCTCCATGGACCGGTTGACCTCGGCCTTGACATCGGCCACATAACGCTGCGCCTTGCCCAGCAAGGTGCCGACGGTACGGGCCACGCGCGGCAGCTTTTCCGGCCCGATGACAATGAGTGCCACCGCGCCGATCAGCGCCATCTTGGAAATACCGAGATCGATCATGTCTGCCTAGACGGCAATCAGGATTTGGTCTTGGCTTCGACGTCGATGGTGGTCTTGTCCGCAGCCGGAGCAGACACCTGGGCGGCGGGCGCAGCCGGCGTTTCCTCAGCGGAAGCGCCGTCCTTCATGCCGTCCTTGAAACCCTTGACGGCGCCACCGAGGTCACTGCCCAGATTCTTGAGCTTCTTGGTGCCGAACACCATGACGACGATCAGCAGCACGATCAGCCAGTGCCAGATAGAAAACGAACCCATATATCACTCCTCAGGAATTTAACGATTCTAATCTTCGCGCGGGGCGGCCGCATAACCGGCCTGAATTAGCCCTTGAGCCAGGGACGCGGCCCGCCGATGACATGCACGTGCAGGTGATGGACCTCCTGCCCGCCGTCCTCGCCGGTGTTGCAGACGATGCGAAAACCGCCCTCCGGATAGGGGCGGCAGCCCTCCTGCAGCGCCAGCTTGGGCGCCAGCGCCATCATGCGCCCGAGCAATGCAGCATGTTCCGTGCCTACTTGGGCCATGGACGGGATATGCAGCTTGGGCACCATCAGGAAATGCACCGGGGCCCAGGGATGGATGTCATGGAAGGCGAAGATATCTTCGTCCTCGTAGACCTTTTTCGAGGGAATCTGACCGGAAATGATCTTGCAGAAAATGCAGTTCGGATCGCTGTGGTGCACGGCTGTCATGCAGAAAACTCCATGGGAAGACCTTTGTTCATGTTCACCATGCCGCGGATGATGCGGTAGAGGAACCAGACCGAGATGGCGAGCCAGGCCAGCCAGCCCGGCACGAAGAAGAAAAACCACAGCGGCGCCGTCAGCACGTACAGTGCGGCCGCAATCAGCACGGTGCGGATGCGCCAGCGGAAATGCGAGGCGTGCCAGCTGCCTTCGGCATCCGGGCGCTTGACCAGGTCGAGCACCAGCGCAACGATCAGCAGCACCGGGCTGATCTGCGCGCCCGGCACCAGGGCACCGACGGCCACGATCAGGTGCAGCACGTAGCTGACCGTCCCCAGCGTGGTGAGGGACTGCAGCCGTTCGGCTTCGCTGCGATCCGGGTTCTGGCTCACTGCTCGCCGCCCTCGCGCGCCAGCGCCTTGCGCAGCGCCTTTTCCTCGATGCCGCTGGTGCCCTCGCGGCGCTCCAGTTCGGCGATCACGTCCGCCGGCTTCAGGCCGTAATGCGCCAAGGCAATCATGGAATGAAACCAGAGATCGGCCACCTCGTAGAGGATCTTGCTGCGATCGCCGCCATGGTCGGCATCCTTGGCCGCCATCACCACTTCGGTGGCCTCCTCGCCAATCTTCTTGAGGAAAGCGTCCGGCCCCTTGTGCAGCAGGCGAGCCACGTAGCTTTTATCGGGATCACCACCGTTGGCAGGCAGGCGGCTCTCGACCACGGTCGCCAGGCGGGCCAGGGCATCGGCGGAATTCGTACGGGTGTCGGACATGGTCGTTATTTGTAGATGGTTTCGGGGTCTTTCAAGACCGGGTCAACGGCCTGCCAGGCGCCATTTTTGTAGACACTGAAAAAGCAGCTGTGGCGCCCGGTGTGGCAGGCAATGCCGGGTTCATGGCCGAGCTGGGTGACCTTGAGCAGCACCACGTCGTTGTCGCAATCCAGGCGGATCTCATGCACGGTCTGCACATGGCCGGACTCCTCGCCCTTGAACCACAACTTAGCCCTAGAGCGGCTGAAATAGACGGCGCGGCCGAGCTCGGCCGTCTTCTGCAGCGCCTCGCGGTTCATCCAGGCAAACATCAGGACATCGTTGCTGCCCTGCTCCTGCGCAATCACCGGCACCAGGCCCTGCGCATCCCATTTCACTTCGTCCAACCAGTTCATGGCGCTATTGTCGCCCGATTTGGCAGTGGAATTAAGCGGTGGGCTCGATGCGCACCGGAATGCCTGCCTCGGCCATGCGCGCCTTGGCCTGGGCGATGGTGTACTCGCCGTAGTGGAAGATGCTGGCGGCCAGCACGGCGTCGGCGCCGCCCACCTTGATGCCGTCGACCAGGTGGTCGAGGTTGCCGACGCCGCCGGAAGCGATCACCGGCACGCTCACCGCATCGCTGACGGCACGCGTGAGTTCCAGGTCGAAACCGGACTTGGTGCCATCACGGTCCATGCTGGTCAGCAGGATCTCGCCAGCGCCGTGCTCGGCCATCTGGCGCGCCCAGGCCACGGCGTCCAGGCCGGTGTTCTTGCGCCCGCCATGGCTGTAGACGTCCCAGCCCTCGCCGCGCGCCAGCATGTCGTCGCCAAAACGGCGCTTGGCGTCGATCGCCACCACGATGCACTGGGCGCCGTACTTGTGCGAGGCGTCGCGAATCACCTGCGGGTTGGCGATGGCCGCCGAATTGAAGCTGGTCTTGTCGGCGCCGGCGTTGAGCAGGCGGCGCACGTCTTCGACCGTGCGCACGCCGCCGCCCACCGTCAGCGGGATGAAGACCTTGGACGCCACCGCCTCGATGATGTGCAGGATCAGGTCGCGCCCGTCGCTGGTGGCGGTGATGTCGAGAAAGGTGAGCTCGTCGGCACCCTGGTCGTTGTAGCGGGCCGCGATCTCCACCGGATCGCCGGCATCGCGCAATTCGACGAAATTGACGCCCTTGACGACGCGACCACCGGTCACATCCAGGCAGGGAATGATTCTTTTGGCCAGCATGAGTACTTTCAGTAGGCGACTGGTTTTGCCGCCGGGCAGCCCCAAGGCAAAACGCGGCCCCCTTGGGGGGCAGGGAGCCACACGCCGTGGGCGACCGTGGGGGCCATGTCAGCCCGCCGCCGACAGCTCGTCGGCCCGGACCTGGGCCGCCTGGAAGTCGAGATCGCCGGTGTAGATGGCGCGGCCGCAGATCACGCCCTCAATGCCTTCGTCTTCCACCGCGCACAGCGCTTCGATGTCGGCCATGTTGCTCAGGCCGCCGGAGGCGATGACGGGAATGGTCAGCGCCTGCGCCAGGCGGACCGTGGCCTCGATGTTGATGCCCGACAGCATGCCGTCGCGGCCGATGTCGGTGTAGATGATGGACTCGACGCCGTAGTCCTCGAACTTCTTGCCCAGGTCCACCACTTCGTGACGCGTCAGCTTGCTCCAGCCATCGGTCGCCACCTTGCCGTCCTTGGCATCCAGGCCGACGATGATGTGGCCGCCGAAGGCGGTGCAGGCGTCCTGCAGGAAGCCCGGGTTCTTGACCGCGGCGGTGCCGATGATGACGTAGCGCAGGCCGGCGTCGAGGTAGCGTTCGATGGTGTCGAGGTCGCGGATGCCGCCGCCGAGCTGCACGTCGATTTCGCTGCCGACTTCCTTGAGGATGCTGCGGATGGCCTGCTCGTTCTTGGGCTGGCCGGCAAAGGCGCCGTTCAGGTCCACCAGGTGCAGGCGGCGCGCCCCCTTGTTCACCCAGCTGCGCGCCATGAGTGCCGGATTTTCCCCGAAGGTGGTGGATTGATCCATGTCGCCCTGCTTGAGGCGAACGCAGTGACCGTCTTTCAAATCGATGGCAGGAATTAAAAGCATGGTGCTTCGAAGAAGAGAATGGCTAGGAATTGAGCCGGGAAGGAAAATGGATCAGGGCTTCCAGGAGAGGAAGTTGCGGTAAAGAGCCAGGCCGTGGGCTGCACTTTTCTCGGGGTGGAATTGGGTCGCGAAAATATTATCGCGCGCAATCGCCGCCGCAAAGCGGCCGCCGTAGTCAGCCTCGCCTGCGCTGTGGCGCGCATCCGACGGTCGGGCGTAGAAGCTGTGCACGAAGTAGAAGTAGCTGCCGTCCGGCACCTCGCCCCAGACCGGGTGGCGCCCCTGACCGTGGTCCATCTGGTAAACCTGATTCCAGCCCATCTGCGGCACCTTGTAGCGGCTGCCGTCGGGCTGGCGCTGGTTCGCCAGGTCGAATTTGAGCACCTTGCCGTGGATCAGACCCAGGCCGGGCGTGTCGCCTTCGGCGCTGTGGTCCAGCATCATCTGCATGCCGACGCAGACGCCGAACAGCGGTTTGTTCACGGCCGCTTCCAGCACCGCGTCGCGCAGGCCGGAGTCGCGCAGCTCGCGCATGCAGTCGGGCATGGCGCCCTGGCCGGGCAGCACCACGCGCTCGGCGGCGCGCACGTCGTCGGGCCGGGAGGTGATGAGCACGTGCCAGCCGCTGCCCGCCGCCGCCGCCTGCACCGCCTGCGACACCGAACGCAGATTGCCCATGCCGTAGTCGACCACCGCCACGGTCTTGGCAGTTACCCCGAATGCTACCAAATTCATAGCTGATTGCGCAGAATTGACAAGGGCCAGAGGCCTTTTTGATACATGACTAGAGCGAACCCTTGGTGGAAGGGATGGTGCCGGCGGCGCGCGGATCGAGCTCCAGCGCGGCACGCAGAGCGCGGGCAAATGCCTTGAACACGGTCTCGGCCTGGTGGTGGGCGTTCTCGCCGCGCAGGTTGTCGATGTGCAGCGTGACGAAGGCGTGGTTGACGAAGCCCTGGAAGAACTCGTAGGCCAGCTGGCTGTCGAAGGTGCCGATCATGCCGCTCTTGAACGGCACGTGCATCACCAGCCCCGGGCGACCGGAGAAGTCGACCACCACGCGCGACAGCGCCTCGTCCAGCGGCACGTAGGCGTGGCCATAACGGCGGATGCCCTTCTTGTCGCCCACCGCCTTGGCCACCGCCTGGCCCAGCGTGATGCCGACGTCTTCCACCGTGTGGTGGCCATCGATGTGCAGGTCACCTTTGGCCTGGATGTCGAGATCGATCAGGCCGTGGCGTGCGATCTGGTCCAACATGTGGTCGAAGAAACCGATGCCGGTGGCCAGGCGCGCCTGGCCGGTGCCGTCGAGGTTGACCTTGACGGTGATCTGGGTCTCCGCGGTGTTGCGGGCCACTTCGGCAATACGTGGTGTGCTCATAGTGATTCTTTCAGCGCCGCCAGCATCTGCCGGTTTTCGTCCGGCGTTCCGACCGTCAGACGCAGGCAGTTGGCCAGCGAAGGATGCAGCTTGGACACATTCTTCACCAGCACCTTGCGCGCCCTCATGCCCTCGAAAGCCTTGGCCGCATCCGGCACGCGCACCAGGATCATGTTGGCATCGCTGTTCCAGGCCCGCACCTGCGGCCACGCCGACAACGCTTCCAAAATCATAGCACGCTGCGCTTTGATCTCAAGGGCCTGTGCCGCAAATACATCGGCATGCTCGAGCGCGAACAAGGCGCACTCGTAGTTCAGCACGCTGATGTTGTAGGGCGGGCGCACCTTGTCGATCTCGGCCACCAGGGCCTGCGGGCCGATCATGTAGCCCAGCCGCACGCCGGCCAGGCCGAACTTGGAGAGCGTGCGCATCAGCAGCACATGGCCGTGCGCCGCCGGGTTGGCGCGGATGCGCTCCAGCCAGCTGAGCGAGGAGAAAGGCTGGTAAGCCTCGTCCATCACCACCAGGCCGCCCTGCTCGCCCACGGCGGCGATGATCCTGGTGATCACAGCCTCGTCCCACAGGTTGGCGGTCGGGTTGTTCGGGTAGGCGATGTAGGTAATGGTCGGCTTGTGCTCGCGGATGGCAGCCAGCATGGCGGCCTCGTCGAGTTCGAAGTCGGCGGTCAGCGGCACGCCGTGAAAAGCCAGGCCCTGCAGCTGCGCGCTCATGGCGTACATCACGAAACCGGGCAGCGGCGCCAGGATGGAAGCGCCCGGCACGTCGCAGGCCAGGGCCAGTAATGAGATCAACTCATCCGAGCCGTTGCCTAGCATCAGGTCGTAGCCGGCCGGCATGCCGGCGTAGCGCGCCAGGGCGGCACGCAAGTCGTTGACACGGCCGTCCGGGTAGCGGTTGAGCGCCAGCCGGCCCAGGCGCTGGCCCAGTTCGGCCTGCAGCGCGGGCGGCAGGCCATACGGGTTCTCCATGGCGTCAAGCTTGACCATGCCCACCGAGTCCTGGATGGCATAGGCGTGCATGCCCTGGATGTCCTGACGGATCAATTTTTGCAGTTTGGGATCGAGTGCGGTCATTTCTTGGCATCCTTCAGGCGCATCTCGGCGGCGCGGGCATGCGCCTGCAGTCCTTCGCCATGCGCCAGCACGGAGGCAATCTGCCCCAGGGTCTGGGCCCCGGCTTCACTGACCTCGATCAGGCTGCTGCGCTTCTGGAAGTCATACACCCCCAGCGGCGAGCTGAAACGTGCTGTGCCGCTGGTAGGCAGCACGTGGTTCGGGCCGGCGCAGTAGTCACCGAGCGATTCGCTGGTGTAGGCGCCGAGGAAAATCGCGCCAGCGTGTTTCAGCAACGGCTCCCACTTGTGCGGCTCGCGGCTCGACACTTCCAGGTGCTCCGGTGCAATGCGGTTGGAAATGTCGCAGGCCTCTTCCATGCTGCGCGTGTGGATCAGCGCGCCGCGGCCGGTGAGCGACTTGGCAATGATCTCGGCACGCGGCATGGTCGGCAGCAAGCGGTCGATCTCGCGCTGCACCGCCTCGATGTAGGTCGCATCCGGGCACAGCAGGATGCTTTGCGCCAGCTCGTCGTGCTCGGCCTGGGAAAACAGGTCCATCGCCACCCAGTCGGCCGGCGTCGTGCCGTCGGCCAGCACCAGGATCTCGCTCGGGCCGGCGATCATGTCGATGCCGACCTGGCCGAAGACATGCTTCTTGGCGCTGGCGACATAGGCGTTGCCCGGGCCGGTGATCTTGTCCACCTTGGGCACGGTTTGCGTGCCATACGCCAGGGCCGCTACGGCTTGGGCACCGCCGATGGTGAAGGCGCGCGTGACGCCGGCTACATAGGCGGCGGCCAGCACCAGCGGGTTCTTTTCACCTCTGGGCGTGGGCACCACCATGATGATCTCGCCGACGCCGGCCACATGGGCGGGAATGGCGTTCATCAGCACCGACGACGGGTAGGCCGCCTTGCCGCCCGGCACGTAGATGCCGACGCGGTCCAGCGGCGTGACCTTCTGGCCCAACAGCGTGCCGTCAGCATCGCGGTAGCTCCAGCTCTCGCCTGAGGCTTTCTTCTGTGCCTCGTGGTAGCTGCGCACACGCTGCGCGGCGGCCTGCAAGGCCTCACGCTGCACGGCCGGCAGAGCGTCGAAAGCGGCCTTGAGTTCGGCCTGGGTCAGTTCCAAGTCCTTCAGTGAGGACGCCTGCAGGCCGTCGAAACGGGCGGTGTAGTCGAGCACGGCAGCGTCACCACGCTGGCGCACATCGGCCAGGATCTCCGCCACACGCTGCTCAATAGCGGCATCGGTCTCACCCGACCAATGCAGCCGCGCCTGGAACCTGGCCTCGAAATCGGCCTCTGACGTTGACAGACGGGCGGGAGCAGCTATCAAATTCATAGTAATTACTTCTGGCCGACGACGCCGGCAAAGGCGTCGATGATGCGGCGGATCGGTTCGCGCTTGAGCTTGAGCGCGGCCTGGTTCACCACCAGGCGCGAGCTGATGTCCATGATGTGCTCGACCTCGACCAGGTGGTTGGCCTTGAGCGTGTTGCCGGTCGACACCAGGTCGACGATCGCATCGGCCAGGCCGGTCAGCGGCGCCAGTTCCATGCTGCCGTAGAGCTTGATCAGGTCCACGTGAACGCCCTTGGCGGCGAAGAACTCGCGCGCGATCGCCACGTACTTGGTGGCCACGGTCAGGCGTGCGCCCTGGCGCACGGCAGCGGCGTAGTCGAAGCCCTCGCGCACCGCCACGCTGATGCGGCATTTGGCGATTTGCAGGTCCAGCGGCTGGTAAAGCCCGTCGCTGCCGTGCTCCAGCAGCGTGTCCTTGCCGGTGATGCCAAGATCGGCCCCGCCGTACTGCACATAGGTCGGCACATCGGTGGCACGCACCAGCACCACCCGCACGTCCGGCTGGTTGGTGGCCAGGATGAGTTTGCGGGTCTTTTCGGGATCGTCCAGCACCTCGATGCCGGCCGCCTTGAGCAGCGGCAGGGTCTCGTCGAAGATGCGGCCTTTGGAGAGTGCGAGCGTGATCATGGGGTCATTTTCTCATGCGTGAGCGCGCTGGGCCGTCCCAAGACGCGAAGGCCCCTCGGGGCCATTATTTGGTGCGCTCGATATCGGCGCCGATGCCGGCCAGCTTGGCCTCCATGCGGTCATAACCACGGTCGAGGTGGTAGATGCGGTCCACCACGGTTTCGCCCTCGGCCACCAGTCCGGCAATCACCAGGCTGGCCGAGGCGCGCAGGTCGGTCGCCATGACGGTGGCACCCGACAGGCGCTCGACACCCTCGACCACCGCCACCTTGCCGTCGATCTGGATCTTGGCGCCCAGGCGCACCAGCTCGTTGACGTGCATGAAGCGGTTTTCGAAGATGGTCTCGGTCACCGTGGCCGTGCCCTGTGCCACACAGTTGAGCGCCATGAACTGGGCCTGCATGTCGGTGGGAAAGCCCGGGTACTCGGTGGTGCGGAAACTCTGGGCCTGCAGCCGCCCGTGCGACTGCACGCGGATGCCCGGCACGCTCCGGGTGCCTTCGGCCATCTGCAGCGCCGTCACGGTGGCGCCGGCCGCGCGCAGCTTCTCGATCACGGCGTCCAGGTGATCGGCACGGCCGTTTTTCAGCACCACATCGCCCCCGGTCGCCGCCACCGCACAGAGGAAGGTGCCGGCCTCGATGCGGTCGGCCACCACCTGGTGGTCGCAGCCGTGCAGCGCCTCCACACCCTGGATGCGGATGCGGCTGGTGCCGTGGCCTTCGATCTTCGCGCCCATCTTGATCAGCATCTCGGCCAGATCGGGGATCTCGGGCTCCTGCGCCGCGTTCTCCAGAATGGTCTCGCCCTCGGCCAGCACGGCCGCCATCATGAAGTTTTCGGTGCCGGTCACCGTCACCATGTCGGTGGTGATGCGCGCGCCCTGCAAGCGCGTACGGCCGGCCGGCAGCGAGGCGATCATGTAGCCATGCTCCACCGCAATCTCGGCGCCCATGGCCTGCAGGCCCTTGATGTGCTGGTCGACGGGGCGCGAGCCGATGGCGCAACCACCGGGTAACGACACCCGGGCCCGGCCGAAACGTGCCAGCAGCGGCCCGAGCGCCAGCACCGAGGCCCGCATGGTTTTCACCAGCTCATACGGCGCTTCCGGCGAGTTCAACGGCCCGGCATCAAGATGCACCGAGCCGTCGGCTCCCTGCTCGGCACTCACGCCCATGTTGCGGATGAGCTTGAGCATGGTGACCACGTCCTGCAGGCGCGGCACGTTGCGCAGCGTCACCGGTTGCGCCGTCAGCAAGGCGGCGCACAGCTCGGGCAAGGCCGCGTTCTTGGCACCGGAGATCAGGACCTCGCCGCGCAGCTCGCGCCCGCCGCGAATCAGCAATTTATCCATGGTTCAGTTCACTCAGTGGGCCAGCGCGGCCCATTCAGCCGGCGTGTAGGTTTTCATGGACAGGGCGTGCACCTCGTCGGTGTGCATCTTCTGCCCCAGCGTGGCATAGACGCGCTGGTGGCGCTGGATCGGGCGTTTGCCCTCGAACTCGCGCGAGACGATGGTGGCATACCAGTGGCGACCGTCGCCCGTGAGCTCGAGGTGCTCGCACGGCAGGCCGGCGGCGATGAAGGATTGGAGTTCGTCTGCAGTCATGCTCGTTCGCTTTTTGCTTCAGCCACGGATCTTGTAGCCGGTGCGCAGCAGCTGCAAGGCCAGGCCACTCACCAGCAAGAGCGCCACACCCACAATGCTGAAGCTCAGCCAGGGTGAGACATCGCTCACGCCGAAGAAGCCGTAGCGGAAACCGTCAATCATGTAGAAAAACGGATTGAGGTGGCTCACGCCCTGCCAGAAGACAGGCAGCGAGTGGATGGAGTAGAACACGCCGCTGAGGAAGGTCATGGGCATGATGACGAAGTTCTGGAACGCGGCCAGCTGGTCGAATTTCTCGGCCCACAGACCGGCGATCAGGCCGAGCGCGCCCAGCAGGGCGGCGCCCATGACGGCGAACACCATCACCCAGAGCGGCGCCACCACACCCAGATCGGTGAACCAGACCGTCACCAGAAACACGCCCGAGCCCACCACCAGGCCGCGCACCACCGAGGAGCCGACGTAGGCAAAAAACCAGCTCCAGTGCGACAGGGGGGTGAGCAGCAGAAAAACCAGGTTGCCCATGATCTTGCTCTGGATCAGCGAGGAGGAGCTGTTGGCAAAGGCGTTCTGCAGCAGGCTCATCATCACCAGGCCGGGGATCAGGAAGGCGGTGTAGCTGATCTGGTCGTACACCTTGACGTGATTCTCCAGCACATGGCCGAAGATCAGCAGATAGAGCACGGCCGTCAGCACGGGCGCGGCCACGGTCTGGAAGCTGACCTTCCAGAAGCGCAGCACCTCCTTGTAGAACAGGGTTTGCCAGCCGGAGGCGAAGCCCCTCCCGAAACGGCCTGCGGCCGCCTCCCCCCCCTGGGGCGGTGACACCAGCAGCCCGGCCGAGCCGGTTTCGCGGTGTCCCTCGGTTTGCTGGGTTTCGCTCATGCTTGCTCCACGGTCTTGGCGGCACCGGTTGAAGCGCTCATCACGTCGAGGAACACATCTTCCAGGTCGGCTTTGGTGATCTCGACGTCGTCGACGACCACGCCGGCTTCGCGCACGGCACCGAGGTAACTTTCGATCTCACGCGCGTCATGGGCCGGGAACTGCACGATACGCCCGGTGACACGGGCCTGTGCAGCCAGATCGGGCGGCAGTTCGCCGTCGATCTTGAGCCGCAGCACATGGCTGGATGCGGCCTTGAGCAACTCGCTGGTGCGCTCCAGCGCCACCACCTTGCCGGTTTTCAGCATGGCAATGCGGCCGCACAGGGCCTCGGCTTCTTCCAGGTAGTGGGTTGTCAACAAGACGGTGTGGCCTTCGCGGTTGAGGCGGGCGATGAAGTGCCACAGCGTCTGGCGCAGCTCGACATCAACGCCGGCCGTCGGCTCGTCCAGCACGATGACCGGCGGCTTGTGCACCAGGGCCTGCGCCACCAGCACACGCCGCTTCATGCCGCCGGAGAGCTGGCGCATATTGGCATTCGCCTTGTCGGCCAGGCCCAGGCTTTCCAGCAACTCGTCGATCCAGGCATCGTTGTTCTTGACGCCGAAGTAGCCGGACTGGATGCGCAAGGCCTCGCGCACATTGAAAAAGGGGTCGAACACCAGTTCCTGCGGCACCACGCCGAGCAGGCGCCGCGCCTGGGTGTAATCCGTCTGCACGTCGTGGCCCAGCACCTTCACCTGTCCCTGGCCGGCACGCGTCAGGCCGGCCAGAATGCTGATGAGCGTCGTCTTGCCGGCACCGTTGGGGCCGAGCAGGCCGAAGAATTCACCTTCTTCGATATCGAAGCTGACGTCGTCAAGCGCCAGGAACGTGGCGCCCTTGGGCCCCCGCGGCGCCGCATAGGCCTTGGAGACGGACTGGAAGGAAATGGCTGGCATGGGAAGCCGCTATTTTAAGCGGACCGCCGCAGGCCTGCTCGCGTCGGGTTCAGGTCGCGCTCAGCAACTCGACAATTCCGTACAAACCAGCCAGGTCTGCCAGGCGCGGCGACAGACCGCGGATCGAGAAGTGCTTGCCGGCGACAAGGCACTCGCGCCGGAATTCAAGTAGCACGGCCAGCGCCGCCGAATCGAAACGCTGCAAGGCACTGGCGTCCACCATCACGGATGAGCCGCTCTGGGTGCGCAGACCCTGCACCAGCATCTGCAAGCAGGCCTGAGCCTGAGCGTGGGTCAGTTCCGAGGGCAGCACCAGCACGTTCAGACCTTCTTGGCGTTGGCCTTGTTGCGCTCGGCCAGGGTCGCGATCAGGCCGTCCAGCCCTTTGGCGCTGATTTCCTGCGCAAACTGGCTGCGGTAGGTCTCCACCAGCCAGACCCCCAGCACATTGAGGTTGTAGATCTTCCAGCCCAGCCCCTCACCGGGGGTTTTCTCCAACCGGTAATCGAGCTGGATCGGGTCACCACGGCCCCTGACCTCGGTACGCACCACGACTTCCTTGTCTTCCGGTGCCGCACGCATGGGCTTGAGGGCAATGGTCTGGTCGGACACCTGCGACAGTGCCCCGGCATAGGTACGCACCAGCAAGGTCTTGAACTCTTCCTGCAGACGCTTCCTCTGCTCGGGCGTGGCCTGGCGCCAGCCAGGGCCGACGGCCGAAGCCGTCATGCGCTGGAAGTTCACGTTGGGCATGATCTTGGCATCCACCAGCGCCACGATGCGGTTCATGTCGCCGCTCTGGATGGCCTTGTCGGAACGGATGCTGTCAAGCACCTCGGTCGACAGGCGTTTGATCATGAGATCGGGCGCTTCGTCGGCGGCATGCGCCGGCACATGGGCCACGAACGCGGCGCTGCAGGCCAGCGCAGCCAGAAAACGATTCAGAGAACGACGCTGCATGCTTACTTTTCCATCCATTCGTAATGATCCTGCTGTCCTTAACGCCCAAGTCAAGCTGATGGCTGACCCGGCGCTGCGTGGGCGCCCTGGCTATTGCCCGGGCGCCGGTTCCGCATCCGGCTCTTCTTCCGGCGGATTGCCGTCAAACACGGCATTGCGCCGCCGCTGCAGATAGGAGTCCCGGATGAAAGTGTACTTGTCAAGCGCCACTTCCTCCAGCACCTCCCCCGCCCTGAGCAGCTGGGCACGATTGTCGACCAGACGCAAGGTCCAGAGCGTGTTGCGCACCGGGATGTCCTCGATCTTGGTCACCGGATCGCCCGCCGTCTTGTCCACCGGCAGCGCCACCGTGTCGCGCAACGTCGAGGGGCCGAAGAACGGCAGCACGACATAGGGCCCCGCACCGACACCCCAGCGCCCCAAGGTCTGGCCGAAGTCTTCGGAATACCGTTCGATCTGCATCTCGCTGGCCACATCCAGAACGCCGCCCAGACCGAAGAAGGTATTCACACAGACGCGCATGAAGCTGCTGGCAGCCGCCTCACCCTTGAACTGCAGCACGTTATTGACGAAAGACCAGACATCCTCAATGTTGTTGAAGAAATTACCGACCCCGCGGCGCACCAGTTCCGGGGTCACGTCCTTGTAGGCCGTTGCGACCGGCTTGAGCACGGCGCGGTCGAGTGCATCATTGAACTCGTAGACGCCGCGGTTGAAGGGCTCGATCGGGTCCTTCGGATTGGCGTTCGGGCCCGTGGCACAGCCTGCCAGCGCAGCGCACAGCAGCAGCGCGGCCCCATGTGGCAGACGCTTCCATCCCCAAGCCGTCAGCCGGCCTGCATTGCAGTTGAATCTCATTTCTTGCCTGCGTTTGACGTATTGCCCTCAGCAGTCTTGCTGTAGAGGAACTGACCAATCAGGTTTTCCAGCACCACCGCCGACTGCGTGCTGCTCACGACATCTCCGCCCGTCAACGGCTTGTCCTCAGCCCCGGCCTCAATGCCGATGTACTGATCACCCAGCAGGCCACTGGTCAGAACCTTCATCGAGCTGTCTTTGGGGAAACTGTAGCGGTTCTCCAGCGCCAGCGTCACCTTGGCCTGGAAAGTCTTGTCGTCAAAGGTGATGGACTCGACGCGGCCGACCACCACACCACCGCTACGCACTGCCGATTTCGGCTTGAGCCCGCCGATGTTGTCAAAGCGCGCCTCGACCCGGTAGGTCGACTGAAAGCTCAGATTCAACAGATTGGCCGCCTGCAGCGCCAGAAACAAAATGGCGGCCCCTCCAATCAGGACAAACAAGCCTACCCACACATCATTTTTTGAGCGTTCCATCTTAGTTCATTGGGGTCAGAGCACATCGCTGCGCGAGTGGTCTGACCCACAAAGCTCCTGTCAAATTCAAATCGAAAACATCATTGCGGTCAGGACGAAGTCCAGCCCCAGAACCGCCAGAGAAGCCATCACCACAGTCCGCGTGGTAGCCCTTGAAACCCCTTCGGGCGTCGCCTGCGCCTCATAACCCTGCAGCAACGCGACAAAGCTCACCGTAAAACCGAACACGATGCTCTTGACGACGCCGTTCCCCACATCCTGCCAGACGTCGACCCCACTCTGCATCCGGCTCCAGAATGCACCAGGGTCCACGCCAATCATGACGACGCCCACCAGCCAGCCGCCCATGACCCCCACCGCACTGAACACGGCAGCCAGCAAAGGCATGGTGATCACACCACCCCAGAAGCGCGGCGCCAGAATGCGGCGCACCGGATCCACCGCCATCATCTCCATCGCGCTCAGTTGCTCACCGGCTTTCATGAGGCCAATTTCGGCTGTCAGCGACGTCCCGGCCCGTCCGGCAAAAAGCAGAGCAGCCACCACAGGCCCGAGTTCGCGCACGAGGCTGAGGGTGACCATCTGGCCCAGCGCTTCCGTCGAGCCATAGTCCACCAGAATGTAATAACCCTGCAAGCCCAGGACAAAACCGACGAAAAGACCAGAAACCACAATGATGGCCAGCGAATGGTTGCCCAGCAGGTGAATCTGGTCGCGGATCAACCCGAAGCGCCTGAAGCTGGGACCGGCCAGCTGCACCAGCCGCATGAAGAGGCGCGCACCATAACCCATGTCGCCGACCTTACAGCGCACCGCATAACCCGCATCAGAGGGACGCCACCAGCTCATACCTGCTCCACGCCAAAATCCTGCTCCACGCTGGGGCCGGGATAATGAAAATGTACCGGCCCTTCGGCCTGGGCCTGCACGAATTGCTGCACCAGCGGATCGGTGGAGCGTTTGACCTCCTCTGGTGTCCCTTGGGCTGCAATACGTCCATTGGCCAGGATCACGACCTGGTCGGCGATCCCGAAGGTTTCCTCCAAGTCATGCGAGACCACGATGCTGGTCAAACCCATGGCATCGTTGAGGCGGCGGATCAGTTGGGCCGCCGTCCCGAGAGAGATCGGGTCGAGGCCGGCAAATGGCTCGTCGTACATCACCAGCTCGGGATCGAGTGCAATGGCACGGGCCAATGCAATGCGCCGCGCCATACCGCCGGACACTTCGCTGGGCATGAGATCGCGCGCACCGCGCAATCCGACGGCATTGAGCTTCATCAGCACGATATTGCGGATCAGCGGATCGGACAGGTCGGTGTGCTCGCGCAAGGGAAAAGCCACGTTCTCGAACACGTCCAGATCGGCGAACAAGGCGCCGAACTGGAACAGCATGCCCATGCGCCGTCGTGCAGCATAAAGCTGAGCCTGGTCCATGCGGGTCACGTCCTGGCCATCAAACAGCAGCTCGCCTGTCTGGGCCCGGTTCTGCCCGCCGATCAAGCGCAGAACCGTTGTTTTACCGCCACCGGAAGCCCCCATCAGGGCCGTGACCTTGCCGCGAGGCACCTGCAAGGACACATCGTCCAGAATGACGCGCTCCCCGTACCCGAAGGTCAGGTGACGCAGTTCGACAAGAGGGCGGGCTTGGGATGAGGGCATAAAAAACAAAAGCCGGGCTGATCCGGCTTTTGAATCATAAGGGATTCAAGCCCTTAACGCGGCAGGTCGCTGGCGCCCATGAGGAACTCGTCCACCGCCCGCGCGGCCTGACGGCCTTCACGGATCGCCCAGACCACCAGGCTCTGGCCACGCCGGATATCGCCGGCGGCGAACACCTTGGGCACATTGCTGGCATAGCCGCCGTCAAAGTCAGTACTCGCTTTGGCATTGCCGCGGCCATCCTTCTCGACGCCAAAGGCATCCAGCACAGTCGCCACCGGACTGACAAAACCCATGGCCAGCAGCACCAGATCCGCCTTGTACTCTTTCTCGGTGCCGGGGATTTCGACGAACTTGCCGTCCTTGAACTCAGCATGCACAGTCTTCAGGCCTGTGACCTTGCCGTTCTTGCCGATGAATTCCTTGGTCGAGATGGCAAACTCGCGCTGGCAGCCTTCCTCATGGCTGGAGCTGGTACGCAGCTTCAATGGCCAATACGGCCACACCAGCGGCTTGTTTTCCTGCGCGGGCGGCTGCGGCATGACCTCGAACTGGGTCACGCTGGCAGCGCCATGGCGGTTGCTGGTGCCCACGCAGTCGCTGCCGGTGTCGCCGCCACCGATCACGATGACATGCTTGCCGTCGGCACGGATCTGGTCCTTGATCTTGCCGCCAGCATTGATGCGATTCTGCTGCGGCAGGAACTCCATAGCGAAATGGATGCCGTCCAGGTCGCGGCCCGGTACCGGCAGGTCACGCGACTGTTCGGCACCGCCCGTCAGCAGCACGGCATCGAATTCCTTCTTGAGCTGCTCGGGGCTGACAGTGTCCTTGGCCCAGTTGGTGACCTTGGAGCCCTTGGGCAACTCGCCAACCATGGTGTTGGTCTTGAAGACCACGCCTTCGGCTTCCATCTGCTTGACGCGGCGGTCGATATGCGACTTGTCGAACTTGAAGTCGGGAATGCCGAAACGCAGCAGGCCGCCCACCGTGTCATTTTTCTCGAAGACTGTCACGGCATGGCCGGCACGTGCCAGCTGCTGGGCCGCCGCCATGCCGGCGGGACCGGAGCCGACGATGGCAACCTTCTTGCCGGTTTTCACCGCTGCCGGCTGCGGCTTGACCCAACCCTGCTCCCAGGCCTTGTCGATGATGGCGTGCTCGATCGACTTGATGCCCACGGCATCGTTGTTGATGTTGAGCGTGCAGGCAGCCTCGCACGGCGCCGGGCAGACGCGGCCCGTGAAATCAGGGAAGTTGTTGGTCGAGTGCAGCACCTCGATCGCATTCTTCCAGTCGCCCTGATAGACCAGGTCGTTGAAGTCCGGAATGATGTTGTTGACCGGGCAGCCGTTGTTGCAGAACGGCGTGCCGCAATCCATGCAGCGCGCGCTCTGGATCTTGGCCTGCTCCTCGGTCAGGCCGATCACGAATTCCTTGTAGTTTTTCACACGCTCGGCGACGGGCTGGTAGCCCTCCTCGAGACGCTCATACTCCATGAAGCCGGTGACTTTTCCCATGATTCAATCCTTCGTTCTTACTTCGCCGGGACGGCTTCTTTCTTGCCAGCAGCCTTGGCCGGGGCGGCAGCAAGCTTCTTGGCGTTGATCTCGCCCAGGGCACGCTTGTACTCGTTGGGGAAGACCTTGATGAACTTGCCGCGGGCTTCGGTCCAGTGGTCCAGCAACTCGCGGGCACGCTTGCTGCCGGTCCAGCGGTGGTGGTCTTCCAGCAGCTTCTTGAGCTGCGCCTCGTCAGTCTGGTCACGGTGCCAGGTCGCCCGCTCGGTCGTCGCGGTCTGCTCGGCCGCCGGCAGCACCTTGTCGAGCGACACCATGGCGGTGTTGCAACGTGCCGCAAACTGGCCATCCTCGTCATAGACGTAGGCCACGCCGCCGCTCATGCCGGCTGCGAAGTTGCGGCCGGTCTTGCCCAGCACGACCGCCGTGCCGCCGGTCATGTACTCGCAGCCATGGTCGCCGGTGCCTTCCACCACGGCGGTGGCACCGGACAGACGCACAGCAAAGCGCTCGCCGGCGACACCGCTGAAGAAGGCCTCGCCACTGGTGGCGCCGTACATCACGGTGTTGCCCACAATAATGTTGCGTGTGGCTTCGCCACGGAAGTCCAGGCTGGGTCGCACCACGATGCGGCCGCCCGACAGCCCCTTGCCGGTGTAGTCGTTGGCTTCGCCGATCAGGTACAGCGTGATGCCCTTGGCAACAAAAGCGCCGAAGGACTGACCTCCCGTACCTTCAAGCTGGATGCGGATGGTGTCATCCGGCAAACCTTCCGGATGCACCTTGGTCAGGGCTCCAGACAGCATGGCACCGACCGAGCGGTTGACGTTGCGTGCCACTTCCATGAACTGGACCTTCTCGCCCTTGTCGATGGCTGCGCGCGACTTGGCGATCAGCACGTTGTCGAGCGACTTCTCCAGACCATGCTCCTGCTCGGCCACATGCCGGCGCGGCACCTCGGCCGGCGCCTGCGGCTGTGCAAACAGACGCGAGAAATCCAGACCGCGTGCCTTCCAGTGTGCAACACCCTTCTTCACGTCCAGCAGATCGGCACGGCCGACCAGATCGTCGAACTTGCGGATGCCCAGCTGCGCCATGATCTGGCGAACTTCCTCGGCGATGAAGAAGAAGAAGTTCACCACGTGCTCGGGCTTGCCCGAGAACTTCTTGCGCAGCACCGGGTCCTGCGTCGCCACGCCCACCGGACAGGTGTTGAGGTGGCACTTGCGCATCATGATGCAGCCCTCGACCACCAACGGCGCGGTAGCAAAGCCGAACTCGTCGGCGCCGAGCAGGGCGCCGATGGCGACGTCGCGGCCGGTCTTCATCTGTCCGTCGGCCTGCACACGGATGCGGCCGCGCAGGCGGTTCAGCACCAGGGTCTGCTGGGTCTCGGCCAGGCCGATTTCCCACGGGCTGCCGGCATGCTTGATGGACGACCAGGGCGAGGCGCCGGTGCCGCCGTCATGACCGGCGATCACCACGTGGTCGCTCTTGCACTTGGCCACGCCAGCGGCGATGGTGCCGACACCGATCTCGCTCACCAGCTTGACGCTGATGCTGGAATGCGGCGCCACGTTCTTCAGATCGTGGATCAGCTGCGCCAGATCTTCGATCGAGTAGATGTCATGGTGCGGCGGCGGCGAGATCAGGCCGACACCCGGCACCGAGTAACGCAGCTTGCCGATGTAGTCGGACACCTTGCCGCCGGGCAGCTGGCCGCCCTCGCCGGGCTTGGCGCCCTGCGCCATCTTGATCTGGATCTGGTCCGAGCTGGACAGATACTCGGCGGTGACGCCGAAACGACCCGAAGCCACCTGCTTGATCTTCGAGCGTAGTGAGTCGCCGTCCTGCAGCGGCAGGTCGACTTCCACCTGCGCGTCGCCGATCACGCTCTTGAGGGTCTCGCCCTTCTTGATCGGGATGCCCTTGAGCTCGTTGCGGTAACGCGCCGGGTCCTCCCCGCCCTCGCCGGTATTGCTCTTGCCGCCGATGCGGTTCATGGCCACGGCCAGCGTGGCATGCGCCTCGGTGCTGATGGAGCCGAGCGACATGGCGCCGGTGGCGAAGCGCTTGACGATTTCGCTCGCCGGCTCCACTTCATCCACCGGGATTGCCTTGGCCGGATCGATCTTGAACTCGAACAGGCCGCGCAGCGTCATGTGGCGCTTGTTCTGGTCGTTGATGATCTGCGCGTATTCCTTGTAGGTATTGAAGTTGTTGGCGCGGGTGCTGTGCTGCAGCTTGGCAATGGCGTCCGGCGTCCACATGTGCTCTTCGCCGCGGGTGCGCCAGGCGTACTCGCCGCCGGCATCCAGCATGGTGGCCAGCAGCGGGTCGTGGCCGAAGGCAGCGCGGTGCATCCGGATCGCCTCTTCGGCGATCTCGAACACGCCGATGCCCTCGACCCGGCTGGGGGTGCCGGTGAAGTACTTGTCGATGGTCTCGGTGTTCAGGCCGATGGCTTCGAACAGCTGGGCGCCGCAGTAGCTCATGTAGGTGGAGACACCCATCTTCGACATGATCTTGGACAGGCCCTTGCCGATCGCCTTGATGTAGTTGTAGATCGCCTTGTCGGCGCTCAGATCACCCGGCAGATCCTTGTGGATGGCCACCAGTGTTTCCATCGCCAGGTACGGGTGCACGGCTTCAGCGCCGTAGCCGGCCAGCACGCCGAAGTGGTGCACTTCGCGCGCCGTGCCGGTTTCAACCACCAGGCCGGCCGAGGTACGCAGACCCTCGCGCACCAGGTGCTGGTGAATCGCCGACAGTGCCAGCAGCGCAGGAATGGCCACCTGCGCAGGGCTGACGCTGCGGTCGCTGATGATCAGGATGTTCTTGCCACCCTTGATGGCATCCACCGCCTCGGCGCACAGCGAGGCCAGCTTGGCTTCCACGCCCTCATGGCCCCAGGCCAACGGGTAGGTAATGTCCAGCGTGGCACTGCGGAACTTGCCCTTGGTGGTGGCCTCGATATTGCGCAGCTTGGCCATGTCGGAGAAATCCAGGATCGGCTGGCTCACTTCGAGGCGCATGGGCGGATTGACCTGATTGATGTCCAGCAGGTTCGGCTTCGGGCCGATAAAGGACACCAGCGACATCACGATCGCTTCGCGGATCGGGTCGATCGGCGGGTTGGTCACCTGCGCGAACAGCTGCTTGAAGTAGTTGTACAGCGGCTTGTTCTTGTCGGACAGCACGGCCAGCGGACTGTCATTGCCCATGGAGCCGATGGCTTCTTCGCCGGCGGCGGCCATCGGGGCGATCAGGAACTTGAGGTCTTCCTGCGTGAAGCCGAAAGCCTGCTGACGGTCCAGCAGACTGACGCTACCCTCTGCCACATGGTCGGCGGCACCGGTCTCGACATCGTCGAGCTTGATGCGCAGGTTATCGATCCACTGCTTGTACGGCTTGCTGTTGGCGAGGTTGGCCTTGAGTTCCTCGTCATCGATCATGCGACCCTGCTCCAGGTCGATCAGGAACATCTTGCCCGGTTGCAGGCGCCACTTGCGCACGATCTTGTTCTCCGGCACCGGCAGCACGCCGGATTCGGAGCCCATGATCACCAGGTCGTCGTCGGTAATGCAATAGCGCGCGGGGCGCAAGCCGTTGCGGTCCAGGGTGGCGCCGATCTGGCGGCCGTCGGTAAACACAATGGAGGCCGGGCCGTCCCACGGCTCCAGCATGGCGGCGTGGTACTCATAGAAGGCCTTGCGGCGCTCGTCCATGGTGGTGTGCTGCTCCCAGGGCTCAGGGATCATCATCATCACGGCCTGGCTGATCGGGTAGCCGGCCATGGTCAGCAATTCAAGGCAGTTGTCGAAGGTGGCGGTGTCGGACTGGCCGGCAAAGCTGATCGGGTAGAGCTTCTGCAGGTCTTCCCCCAGCACCGGAGAAGACATGACACCTTCACGCGCCTTCATCCAGTTGTAGTTGCCCTTGACAGTGTTGATTTCGCCGTTGTGCGCCACATAGCGGTAAGGGTGAGCGAGCGGCCACTCCGGGAAGGTGTTGGTCGAGAAGCGCTGGTGCACCAGACCCAGGGCCGAAACGCAGCGCGGGTCCTGTAGATCGTAATAGTAGGTGCCCACTTGGTCGGCCAGCAGCAGGCCCTTGTAGACCACCGTGCGGCTGGACATGCTCGGCACATAGTATTCTTTGCTGTGCTTGAGCTGCAGGTTCTGGATGGCGGCGCTGGCGGTCTTGCGGATCACATACAGCTTGCGCTCCAGCGCGTCCTGCACGATGACGTCGCTGCCGCGGCCAATGAAGATCTGGCGCAGCACCGGCTCCTTTTCGCGCACGGTCGGCGACATCGGCATCTCGCGGTTGACCGGCACATCGCGCCAGCCCAGCAGCACCTGGCCCTCGGCCTTGATCGCGCGCTCCATTTCCTGCTCGCAAGCCAGACGCGAGGCATGCTCCTTGGGCAGGAAGATCATGCCCACGCCGTACTCGCCAGGAGGCGGCAGTTCCACGCCCTGCTTGGCCATTTCCTCGCGGTACAGCGCATCAGGCAACTGGATCAGGATGCCAGCGCCATCGCCCATCAGCTTGTCGGCGCCAACAGCACCCCGGTGATCCAGGTTTTCCAGGATCTTGAGCGCGCCTTGCACGATGTCATGTGACTTGACACCCTTGATATGCGCCACGAAGCCCACACCACAAGCGTCATGCTCACTGGCACTGGAATACAAACCGTTTTGTTGGAGATGCTGAATCTCGGCAGCCGTTGTCATGGCGCACTCCTAAATATTTCACAAGGGCTGTAAGCATAGTGCACCGCAGCAAGAATGCCAAGTGAAACAATAGGGGTCAGATTCCAATTATTTGTTGATTATTTAGTTCAACAAATAATTGGGGACATATTAATCCAATCACAGCCCAACCCGTAACGTGAGAAGAATGAGGCGTTCATTACGGGGCCTTGCGGCCGGATGACAGAGGGCGCCCCGCCGCAGTCTTGCTGAGCCGGCGGCTGGTTTGCTTCTGCAGTTCACCCACAAAACCAGCCTCACCCAATGCCCAGCCATGCAGTGTTGAGCGTGTCAACGCCTCTTGCTGGGAGGCACTTACACCCGCCTGGACCAAAGCAGCGTAGGCTGCCTCACGGGCAAAAGGGGTATTGCCAAGTTCCCAGTAGAGCGGGTGCGGCGTGATCAGTTTGCCGGTACGCAGTCCGATGTAGTAGCTGTGGCTGGACCAGGGGTAGTCTCGCGCCTGCGCCACCAAACCGGCCCGCACCGGGTTGAGATCAATGTAAACCATGCAGGCCAGCAGATAGCGCTCAGCCTGGATCAGGGTCGACTTGTACCGCCCTTCCCAAAGGGTACCGCTGCGTTCCTGGGCGTCGTTGAAATACCGCACATAACGCCGCCCGATTGCCTGCATCATCTGCGGCAGCGCCGTGTCGCTCTGCGGCGTAGCCAGCAAGTGGAAGTGATTGCCCATCAGCACGTAAGCGTGGATGGCCACGTCGAACTTGCGTGCGTTTTCATCCAGCAAGTCGAGAAAGAACTCGTAATCGGCCGATGAGGTGAAGATCGGCTGTCGATTGTTGCCACGCTGAATGACGTGGTGCGGGTAACCGGGTACCGTGAGACGGGGAAGGCGGGCCATGACGGTGCGAATAAAAGCGACGCACCATCATAATTGGAATCTGACCCCGATTATTTTGGAGCCTTGGCGACGCGGACTTTGCCGCCAGTCGTCACCAGCACGACGGTATCGCCAGGGGCGAAGACTTCCGCGCCTTTGGCCTGCACCACAGCGCGGCGGTCGCCGTTCTTGAGCTGGACCAGGATTTCGAACGCCTCTTCGCGTGTGCTCATGCGTTCGATGGCGTGGCCGGCCACCACACCGGCGACGGCGCCGAGCACGCCGATGATCTGACCATCACGCTGGTTGCTGCCTGCGCCATAGCCGGCCAGACCGCCCACCACGCCACCCGTGGCTGCACCAGCACCCGACTGGCTGCCCTCTACCGTCACGTTGCGCACCGACAGCACGGCACCATCCTCCACCACCGACAGGCGCTGCGCATCGTTACGCTGGATCACATCCGGACTGCTGCTGGCGCACGCTGACAACACCAGAACCAGGGCTGCAGCAAATAACTTGTTCATATTCACACTTTCAAGAAAGGGGCTCAAAAAAAAACCGCGTCGTTGATCAGATACGCCGCTTTGTCCATCAGTTCCCAACGTCGGAACCCTGTGTCGGTTGACTCGCCGGCAGGCGAAAACGCGACTGCAGCAACGCGGCAAGTCCAAACTCTTCCAGGATGGATTGCAGGCGCTGGGCTGCCGCCCGCTTTTTCTGCCCGGTATGGCGGGCGATGATGAGTTCATTCTTCATGCTGTGCTCCCAGCCGACCAGCTCGGTCACCGTCACCTGGTAGCCCCAGGCCTCCAGGTAAAGACAGCGCAGCACATTGGTGATCTGGCTGCCCAGTTCGCGCGTGTGCAAGGGATGGCGCCAGAGTTCGGCCAAGGGCGTGCGCGACAGCGACAGCGCCTTGCCCGAATTCAGTACGCGGGCCACTTCGGCCTGGCAACACGGCACCAGCACCATGAAGCGCGCCTGCTTTTGCAGGCCGAAGGCAATCGCGTCGTCAGTCGCGGTGTCGCAGGCATGCAGTGCCGTCACGATGTCGATGCGGCTGGGCAGTTCATCCGAATGCGCCGACTCGGCCACGCTCAGGTTGAGGAATGACATCCGGGGAAAGCCCAGGCGGGCAGCCAGTTCACGCGACTTCTGCACCAGTTCGGGCCGGGTTTCGATACCGAAGATGCGGCCACGCTGATGCTGCTTGAAGAACAGGTCATAAATGATGAAACCGAGATACGACTTGCCGGCACCATGGTCGGCCAACGTGATCTCTGGCGCATCCGCACCGGTGCGTTCCGCCTGCAGTTCCTGCAGCAACTTCTCAATGAACTGGAACAGGTGGTAGACCTGCTTGAGCTTGCGACGCGAGTCCTGGTTGAGCTTGCCCTCGCGCGTCAGGATGTGCAACTCCTTGAGCAATTCAATGGATTGCTCAGGCCGGATCTCGGCGGCCAGCCCCCCCGCCGACCCCGACGCGCCCTCCATCGTGGCGGCATGCTTGCGCTTTTTGACTGACGTCATCGCGGATCCTTCTCTTCATCATCGGCCGGCGCGGGAACCGCATCAGGTTCTTGCTGGCTGGCATCCACCTTCAAGGCGGCCCAGCCCGCATGTCCGAGCTGCTCCAGCGTTTGCATGTTCTTTTCGAAGATCATCTCGGCCTCGGGAAAAGCCTGCACCGCACGGTCGATGCTGGCCTCCCGCAGCAGATGCAGCGTCGGATAAGGTGCGCGGTTGGTGTAGTTGGTGATGTCGTCCGGAGCCGTGCCGGCGAACTGGAACTGCGGATGGAAGCTGGCGATCTGCAGTTCCCCCTCCAGGCCGAGCTCATCCAGCGCCGCATCAGCCTCGGCGAGGAAGTCGTTGAAGTCGAGGAAATCCTGCAGGCACAGCGGTGCCATCAGCAGCGTGGTGTCGCGCAACTCGGGGTCACTGGCATGCAAGGCGGCCAGTTCGCGCACCAGTTCTTCGCGCAAGGCCTGCGGGTCGGTGGCCAGACTCACCACATAGTGAACCTGTCCCTTGACGTGCACGCTCTTGGCAAACGGGCAGAGATTCAGGCCGATGACAGCCCGCTCCAGCCAGCCCCGCATGTCCTGCACCACGCGGGCCACCAGCGCCTGTTCGGTGGCTGTGCTCATCGTTGGCTCCTCAATCCCAGCTGTCGCGCCAGCAGCAGGCCGGCCACGGAACAGACCCCGGTCACGCTCCAAGTCCAATGCCAACCGCCGACCCTGCTGGCCACCCAGGCCACCAGCGGCGGCCCGGCAAACTGTCCGAACGCCGCCCATTGCTGCATCCAACCCACCGTGGTCGACACCGTGCGCTCACCCGGTGCCAGCCGTACCGCCAGCGAAAACAGGGTGCCCGGGATCATGCCGCCGACCATGGAAAAAAGCAGCACAGCCAGGAAACGGATCACCGGCGGCAGACCCGCGGCACCATGTGTCAGCGGGAAGGTGGCGAACGCCAGCAAGGTCCCCAGACCCATGGTGCAAAAACCGGTGTAAAGCAGGGTCTGCGGCCGCACGCCGCGTGTCAGCAGCCGCCCCGAGGCGATGTTGCCGACCATGTTGACGGCGGCCACCAAGGCCGTCAATACCGCCGTGACGCCGCCGGCGAAACCGGCTTGCGCATAGATGGTCGGCAGGAAACCGATCACCGCCAGCCACTGGCCCGAATACATGGCAAAACTCAATGCCACCAGCCAGGGACCCGGTGCACTGAGCGTCTGCTGCAAGCGCTGCGGCCAAGCGTGGTCCGGCATTGTCGCTCCGGCTTTTGCCGGTTGAACAGCATGGTCCGTGACACGCCCCTGGTCTGGTGGCACCACCTGCCCCAACCACAGCGCCATCAGCAGCGTCAGCGCCGCCAGCCCCCACCACCAGACCTGCCAGCCCGCCAGCGCAATCACCAACGGCCCGCACAGCAAGGCACTGGCCGTGCCGAGCGGCATATAGGCGCCCCACAGGCCGAGCATGGTGCTCATGCGCTGCGGCGCCACCAGATGGCGGATCAGGCTCGGCGCCGGCATGGAGACCAGCAGGAAACCGAAGCCCTCGACAGCACGCAGTATCAGCAAGGTCTGGGCGTCCTGCGCCCAACCGCCCAGCAGCGACGCGGCAGACAGCACCAGCAATCCGCCCACCATGCTGCGCTTGAGACCCAGGCCGTCAGCCGCCAGGCCGACAGCCAGTCCCAGCGTCATACCGGCAAGTTGCACCAGCGAGAGCAGAAAACCGGCCTGCAGCAGCGTCACGCCCAGTGCCTCGCGCAGCACCGGCAGCGCCGGCGACAGCTTGCCCACATGCAGTGCCGCACTCACGCCGGCCAGAATCACCACCAGTGCCGGATCGACCGTGCGGCTGGATCGCCCCCAGACGATACTCATGCCAGCAACCTCTGCCCGGTGAGACGCTCATGCTCGCGCCAGGCGAAGCGGTCCGTCATGCCGGCAATGTAGTCGGCCACCACGCGCAGCACGATGCTTTCCTCCGCGGCATGCCCCTGCGCCGCCTGGGCACGGGTAGCAAAGCCGGCCTGCATTTCCTGCGGCACCTCCCGATAGGCCTCAAACAACTCATGAATCGCCTGCCGCGCCTGCCCGGTGGTGTGAACCACCTGCGGGTGACGGTACAGGTTCTGGAACAGGAATTTCTTCAGCGCCGAGGAGCGAGCTCGCATTTCGTCACTGAAGCGCAGCAGCGCCGGCAGCTGGCGTGCGGCGTCGGCGCTCATCGGCGCCGACGTACGCAACGCCTGCTGCGTGGCCTCGATGACGTCGTACACCTGGGCGCTGAGCATGCGGCGTATCGTTTCATACAGCAAGCGCCGCCCTTGCGTTACCGAACCCAACTGGGGATGGTCGTGCAGTGTCTGGCGACGGAAGTCATCAAACAGCGGCACCGCTTCGAGCTGCTCCAGCGTGATCAGACCGGAGCGCACACCGTCGTCGATGTCGTGCGCGTTGTAGGCAATCTCATCGGCCAGATTGCACAACTGCGCTTCCAGACTGGGCTGTGTGCGCGCCAAAAAGCGTTGCCCCACCCCGCCCGGTTCGGCCGCCTCCAGCAGTTCGGCATTGGTGCGCGAACAGTGCTTGAGGATGCCCTCACGCGTTTCAAACGTGAGATTCAGACCATCGAAGGCAGGATAACGCTCTTCCAGCTGGTCGACCACGCGCAGACTTTGCAGGTTGTGCTCGAAGCCGCCGTGAGCGCCCATGCATTCGTTGAGCGCATCCTGGCCGGCATGGCCGAAGGGGGTGTGCCCCAGATCGTGCGCCAGCGCGATCGCCTCCACCAGATCCTCGTTGAGCCCGAGGGCGCGTGCAATCGAGCGCCCGAGCTGCGCCACCTCCAGCGAATGCGTCAGGCGCGTGCGGAACAGATCACCCTCGTGATTCAGGAATACCTGCGTCTTGTAGACCAGTCGACGAAAGGCCGTGGAGTGGACGATGCGGTCGCGGTCACGCTGGTATTCGGTGCGCGTAGGCGCCACCGTCTCTGGATGGCGGCGACCACGCGAACGGGCCGGATCGCAGGCGTAGGCGGCAAGCGTCATGATTCCAGATGAAATTGGCATCCAGCCCTTGTCATTAAAGCGCGAGCAGCTATCAAAAAAGTAGCGATATCAGACGCAGCAAGCGTCGATCACCTCACGCACCAGCGCATCGGGTGCGCCGCGCACGGCAGCGCGTCCAGGGCCATCGATCACCACAAAACGGATTTCACCCGCCTCGGCCTTCTTGTCCACGCGCATGAGCGCCAGATAGCGGCCGGCATTGTCCTGCGTCGACAACTTCGGACCGACCACCGGCAAGCCGGCTTTGCCGATCAAAGCGCGCAGGCGCGCCACAAAGTCGGCATTCACCAGCCCGAGCCGGCGCGACAGTTCCGCGGCCATCACCATGCCGCAACCAACCGCCTCGCCGTGCAGCCACGCGCCATAGCCCATGCCGGCTTCGATGGCATGGCCGAAGGTGTGACCGAAATTGAGAATGGCGCGCAGGCCCGATTCGCGTTCGTCCTGCCCCACGACGTCGGCCTTGATCTCGCAGCTGCGCTGGATCGCCTTGGCGAGGGCTGTTGCATCGCGCGCCATGAGGGCATCGATGCTGGACTCGATCCAGTCCAGAAAAGCCATGTCGGCAATCGGGCCGTACTTGATGACCTCGGCCAGACCGGCACTGAGCTCACGCGGCGGCAAGGTCTTGAGGGTATCGAGGTCGCACACCACGCGCAGCGGCTGGTAGAAGGCGCCGATCATGTTCTTGCCCAGCGGGTGGTTGATCGCCGTCTTGCCGCCGACTGACGAGTCGACCTGTGCCAGCAACGTGGTGGGCACCTGCACAAAGGGAACGCCGCGCATGTAGCTGGCAGCGGCAAAACCGGTCATGTCACCGACCACGCCACCGCCCAGGGCGAACAGCACGGTCTTGCGGTCGCAGGCGTGAGCCAGCAAGGTATCGAAGATCAGGTTGAGGGTTTCCCAGGTCTTGTGGGCTTCGCCGTCGGGCAGCTCAACGATGTGAACCATCGTGAAATGCGCTTGCAGTGCCGCCTTGAGCGTCGATGCGTACAGGGGCGCCACCGTGGTATTGGTGACGATGAGCGCCTGGGCGGCGCGCGGCAACCCGGCAAAGGTGGCAGGGTCGGCCAGCAAAGCGCCGCCAATCACAATCGGATAGCTGCGTTCGCCCAGATTGATCTGGACTTGCGCCGCCGAGCGGGACGAAATGTCGGGAGAAGACTGCATAACCCCGAGTTTAGGACACTCGTCCCAACCCCACGGGCAGTTCGGCAATCACGGAGCTGGCAGCAAGCCGGCCAGTTCCAGTTGCATCACGATCATGTTGACCAGGGTACCCACCGACGGGCGACCGGTTTCGATGACGAAGTGCGCGGTTTCCCGGTACAGCGGATCGCGCACCGCATAGAGATCGCGCAGGCGCCCCAGGGGGTCGGCCACCTGCAGCAACGGTCGGTTGGTGTCGTGCCGCAAGCGGCGGAACAGCTCATCAGGGGACGATTTCAGATAGACCACCTGCGTGCGCGACTTCAGGTGCACCCGGTTGGCCGGCCGTAGCACCGCACCGCCGCCGGTAGACAGCACAGCGGCCGGTCGCTGCGTCAACTCGTCCAGCACCGCCTGCTCCATGTCGCGAAAACGTTCTTCGCCCTCGCGCTCGAAATAGCTTCGAATGGAGCAGCCCAGGCGCTCCTCGAGCACATGGTCGGAATCGACAAAAGGCAGGTGCAGGCGCCGCGCAAGCTGCCGCCCGACGGTGGATTTTCCCGAGCCGGGCAGACCAATCAGACTGACTATCAACTTGTCCCGGAATTCAAAAATGGCCTCGCACCTCAACGCACGGCGGCCTTGTCACTGATCATCTTGGGCGTGATGAACACCAGCATTTCCTGCTTGTTGGACACCTTGCCCCGGCTCTTGAACAGGTTGCCAATACCCGGCAGATCGCCGAAGAAGGGCACCTTGGTTTCATTGCTCGACTCGGTCAGCTCGAAAATGCCGCCGATCACGACCGTGCCGCCATTCTCCACCAGCACCTGCGTCTGGATATGCTTGGTATTGATGGCATAGCCCGCCGCAGTGGACTGGCCAACCGTGTCCTTGGCGATATCGAGTTCGAGGATGATGTTGCCCTCGGGCGTGATCTGCGGCGTCACCTCCAGCTTCAGGTTGGCCTTGCGGAAGGCAATCGAAGTAGCGCCGCTGGCCGTGGCCACCTGATACGGCAGTTCCGTGCCCTGTTCGATCACGGCCTTGATCTTGTCGGCCGTCACCACGCGCGGACTCGATACCACCTTGCCCTTGCCATCGGCCTCCAGCGCGGAGATTTCCAGGTTGAGGAAACGGGCCGCGTTTTCACCGAAGATCGACACGGCAAAAGTGGCCGGGTTGTAACCGCCCTGGCCGACCGCCGGCAGGCTGACGAAAGTGCCGGAAGTCGTGGCGGCCGTGCCATCCACATAGCTGGAACCCACCGAGCCACCCATGCCGCCGGATGCGGCAGGGACGTTGCCGGTGCCGCCGCCCAGCTTGACGCCCAACGACTTGCCGAAAGTATCGGAAGCCTCGACGATGCGCGCCTCGATCAGCACCTGCCGCACGGCGATGTCGAGCTTCGTGATCAGGCCACGCACCTGCTCGAGTTTGCTGGAAATATCGGTCACAAACAGCTGGTTGGTGCGCGGCTCGGCGATGGCGCTGCCGCGTGTACTCAGCAGACGCGCACTGGCGCCCCCTCCGGCAACAGGCACCGCACCAGGCGCCGCGCCCCCCATCAATTGACGCGCCACATCAGCCGCCTTGGCATAGTTCAACTGGAACGACTCGGTCCGCACCGCCTCCAGCCCCTCCAGCGCCACATTGGCTTCGCGCTCGAGCTTTTCCTTGGCCACGATTTCATCCTTGGGAGCAATCCACAGCACATTGCCCGCCTTGCGCATGCCCAGGCCTTTGGCCTGCAAAATGATGTCGAGCGCCTGATCCCACGGCACGTCCTGCAGGCGCAGCGTCACCGCCCCGGCGACCGAGTCTGACGTCACGATGTTGAAGTTGGTGAAATCGGCAATCACCTGCAGCAAGGAGCGTACTTCGATGTTCTGGAAGTTGAGTGACAACTTCTGGCCGTTGTAGCCGGGTCCTTGCGTCAGTTTCGAGGGATCGACACGCTGTGGTTTGACCTCCACGACAAACTGGTCATCACTCTGGTAGGCACTGTGCTCCCAGGCGCCCTTGGGCTCGATCACCATGCGTACCCGGTCGCCCGTCTGGAAGGTGGTGACGGTCTGGACCGGTGTCCCGAAGTCGGCCACATCGAGCCGGCGCCTGAGCCCTTCGGGCAGGCTCGACTTCATGAATTCCACCACCAGCGTCTGGCCGCGCTGGCGGATGTCGACACCCACCTGGCTGTTCGGCAGGGCAACAACCACGCGGCCGGAGCCATTGACGCCACGCCGGAAATCGACATCCTTCAGAGGCAGTACGTCACGGCTGCGGCTTTCCACAAAAGCCGGCACGGCCGCGGCATCCGGCGCCGGCGCCGCCACCGGATCGAGCACCACCATCAGCGACTTGCCCTGTAACTGGGCCTTGTAGCTGGTCGCCTGCTTGAGGTTGAGCACCACGCGGCTGCGCTCACCCGCCTGCAGCACGCTGACCGAGCGCAAATTACCCTGGTTGATTTCGATGGTGGAGCGCCCCATGGCATTGGTCACACCAGGAAAGTCCAGCGCAATCCGGGCTGGAGACTGGATGGCAAAGCCGGCAGGGACAGCCGTCAAGGCCTGCGACAGATCGATCCTGACCACCTCGGCCCCGCCCTGCAATGACCCGGACACGGACTCGATCGCCGTTTGCGCCAGCGATGACACGGCCGTCACGGCCAGCACCAACGCCAGAAGCAAACGCTGTCCCGCACGCCGTGCGCCCCAACTTATTTGACTGTTCATTTCGACCTCTCCTGCAACTGCAGCGTGGCAGAGCGTTCCACCCACTCGCCCACCGCGTCTTGCACTATTTCACGCAGCGTGACTTCGGTTTCGCTAATTCTGGTGATGCGGCCGTAGTTCTGCCCCAGGTAGTTCCCCGGCCGCACTTGATAGAGCAAATTGTCGACCTTGACCAGCGCGACCGGTTTGCCCTCCTTGTTCAGGCTGCCCACCATGGTCATGGTATCGAGCGGGAAAGCTTCCAGCGGCTCCTTGCGCCGGGTCAATTCGGGTTTGATCAGTGCTCCGCTGGTCGCTGACTGCGGAGTCTCGCGCTTGAGGGCCTGCGCCAACTTTTCCTTGCTGAACGGATCCACCGCTGCTGCCTGGGCATAGGGCTCCGGCTTGAACTGCTTCGGCTCCGGAATCGGCGTGACACGTGGGCGCGTCTGGCTTCTCTGCTCAGCCATCCACTGTCGCAACTCATCCTCGCTCGATGCGCCGCAGCCGGCCAACGCCGACAAGACAACAACCGCGGCCGGTACGAATCCAAGAGGCCTCATTTCTTCCCCCCCTTGGCACCACCGCTCGCCTTGCGTTGGGCGGCGACTTCATCCGCATCAAGGTAGCGGAATGTTTTCGCCGTTGCATCCATGGTCAAGCTGCCATCACGGGCCGGCACGATCGTCATGTTGTTGAGGGTCACAATGCGCGAGAGATGGGCAATGTCCGAGGCAAAGGCACCAATGTCGTGGTAACGACCGGTCACACGCACGGCAATCGGCAATTCTGCGTAGTAGTCCTTCACAAGCACCTGCCCGGGCCTGAAGAGCTCGAACTGCAGGCTGCGTCCCAGGCCAGCCTGGTTGATGTCCGACAGCAATGCATCCATTTCCGCCTTGCTCGGCAGCTGCTTTTCCAACTGGTTGACATACTGCAATACCTGTTCGCGCTGCTTCTTCAACACCTCGAGATTGACGGCCTTGACCAGTTTGATCTTGTAATCCTCGCGCAACTGCGTTTCCTTGGTGCGTTCCAGCTCGAGCTCATCATCGGAACTGCTGAGCCAGACAAACCACAGGACCACGACCACCGTGATGGTCACCATCAGCATGAGGGCATAGCGCGGAATGGCCGGCCACACCGCCGGATTCTGGGGATCCAGATTGCGAAACTGGCCCTGCACCTGTTCCTTCAGGGCTGTCAGGTCAAAAGAGGAAAGTCGGGTCACCATGGCTCAATCCCGTTATTTGCCGGCAGGCGTTGATGCCGCCACAGCCGGCACGGAGGCCGCCACTGCTGCAGGCAGGGCCTTCTGGGCTTCGCTGGCCCGGACCAGCCGCACCCGGATGGTGAAATTGGAAATCCGGCGCTGTTCTCGCGTACCCAAGGTGATATTGCCGGCCACAATCTCAACCAGTTCCGGCTTGGTAAACCAGTGGGTGTTATTGGCCAGGTTGCGCAGCAACTCCGACACCCGCTCGTTGGACTGGGCCACACCCTGCAAGCTGACCAGTTGGTTTTCCTGCTTCATGCTGGTAACGTAGACACCATCAGGCAACTGCTTGACCAATTCCGACAGCAAATGCACCGGCAGGTTGCGGTCCGACTGCAAGTCCTCCACGGCCTGTTGCCGGGCGCGCAGGGCGGCGATTTCCCCCTCCAGTCCGGCGATCTCCTTGATCTGCCCTTCCAGTACCCTGATCTCCTTTTGCAGAATCATGTTCTGATCCTGCTGCGCAGAAATCTGCCCCTGAAGCCAAAGATAGATGACGCCCGCGATCAGCCCACCCGCCAGCGCCGATGCGCCCAAGGAGAGATTAAAGACGTCCTTCCGTTTTTTGCGCGCCACCTCGCGGTGCGGCAGCAGATTGATCAGAATCACTGCAGAAACCTCCGCAACGCCAGTCCGCAGGAGGTCAGGTACGAAGGTGTCTCACGCTTCATTCTTTTCAGGCGCACACCGTCGCCGATTTCCATGCCGTCAAACGGATTGAGCAAACTGCAAGGAAAACCGGTTTGCTGCGTCACCGCTTCCGTCAATCCTGGCAAGGCTGCCGAACCGCCGGCCAGCAGCACGTAGTCCACCTTGTTGTGCGGTGTGCTGGTAAAGAAAAACTGCAGGGCACGGCCGATTTCCTGCACCATGCTTTCGACAAAGGGACGCAAGACGCTGGATTCGTAATCTTCCGGCAATTCGCCGCTGCGTTTCTTGCTCTCCGCCTCTTCGAGCGAAAAACCGTACTGACGCACAATCAGCTGCGTCAGCTGGGCGCCGCCAAAGGCCTGGTCGCGCTCATAAAGCACCTCGTCATCGCGGATCACCTGCATGCTGGTGGTCAGGGCGCCGACCTCGAACAGTGCCACGATGGTCCCGGCACCCTTGTCGGGCAGGTTTTCGATCAGGCGTCCGGCAGCCAGGCGGGAGGCATAGGACTCCACATCCACGATGACGGGCTTGAGACCCGCTGCCTCGGCCAGCCCCTGGATATCCTGGACCTTTTCCCGGCGCGCGGCGGCGATCAGCACATCCACGTCGCCGGCAGATGCCGTGCTCGGGCCGATCACGCAAAAATCGAGACTGACTTCGTCCAGGGGAAAAGGGATGTACTGGTTGGCCTCGGCCTCGACCTGCATCTCCAACTCCACATCGCTCAAGCCACCGGGCAACACGATTTTCTTGGTAATGACGGCCGATGGCGGCAGGGCCATGGCCACATTGCGGGTCTTGGCCCCACTCTTCTTGACCACACGGCGCACTGCTTCGGCCACTTCATCGAACTTCTCGATGTTGCCATCGCTCACCCAGCCACGTTCCAGCGGTTCGATAGCGCAGCGTTCGAGCACAAGCTGTCCTGCCTTGTTCCGACCCAACTCGACCAGCTTGACACTGGATGAACTGACATCCAGACCCAGCATGGGCTCCGGCTGACGACTGAAAAGCGACCCCAAAGAGATCAAGCGCATCCCCTGAAATATGCCGGCCAAGTGCCGGAAAAACTTAAGAATTCACTTGAATGCTAGCAGTAAGATCCTTGTCCAGCAAAGGTTTTTCCCTCTTTGCCGCTCTTTGGACGTTGTCAAAAGTTGACGCTTTGTATGCAATTGCAACAAGGCCATCCAAACCAACCCGCGTGCAGCAGCCCACTCGGCACAATGCCACCTAAAGCCTCGCTGCCCCAGGCGGCGTGACCCGTTTTTATAATGCAGACGCGAACTTAACCACATATATGCCTGCCAAATCCAAGTCCTCCGCATCTTCATCCGACCACGCAGGCATCCATTCGCATACCCCGACCATGCACTGGCTGACCCGGCTGGGCCTGTGGGCTGGCGGCCTGATCCTGGCAGGTCTGCTGTCTATCCTGATCGTGGTCGCCATTGCCCTGGCCGTGGCCTTCCCCAACCTGCCCGACATCTCGGCGCTCTCGGATTACCGGCCCAAGCTGCCGCTGCGTGTGTTTTCGACCGAGGGTGACCTGATCGGCGAATTCGGTGAGGAGCGGCGCAATCTCACCCCGATCAAGGACATTCCCAAGGTCATGACCGATGCCGTACTGGCCATCGAAGATGCCCGCTTCTACCAGCATGGCGGCGTGGACTACCTGGGTGTGATTCGCGCCGGCCTGGCGAACGTGGGACGTGTCAAAAGCCAGGGCGCCTCCACCATCACCATGCAGGTGGCCCGCAATGTCTACCTGTCGTCGGAAAAGACCTTCACCCGCAAGCTCTACGAGATCCTGCTGACCTTCAAGCTGGAGCATCTGCTCACCAAGGACCAGATCCTGGAGATCTACATGAACCAGATCTTCCTGGGCAATCGGGCCTATGGTTTTGCCGCCGCCGCGGAAGCCTATTTCGGCAAACCGCTCAAGGACATCACCGTGGCGGAAGCTGCCATGCTGGCCGGCCTGCCCAAGGCACCCTCGGCCTACAACCCGATCAGCAACCCCAAGCGCGCCCGCGCACGTCAGCTCTACATCATCGAGCGCATGCTGGAAAACGGCTTCATCACGGAAGAGCAGGCCGTGGCAGCCAAGAAACAGGAACTCAAGGTCAAGCCGGCCCATCAGAACGGGCGCATCCACGCCGAGTTTGTGGCCGAAACGGTGCGTCAGTTGATGTATGCCCAGTACGGTGATGCGACCTACACCCGCGGCCTGAATGTCTACACCACCATTCGCGCCGCCGACCAGGACGTGGCCTACAAGGCACTGCGTCGCGGCATCATGGATTACGAACGACGCCAGATTTACCGCGGCCCGGAGAAATTCGTCAACCTGCCCAGCAAGCCGCAGGAGCTCGAAGACGCGATCGACGATGCGCTGGACGACTTCCCCGACAACGGCGACCTGATGTCGGCCGTGGTGCTGGAGGCCGATCCCAAGAAGATCGTGGCCGTACGGCAGAACGGCGAAGCCGTAGAAATCACGGGCGATGGCCTGCGCCCGGCACAATCCGGCCTGTCGCCCAAGGCCCCGCCGCACATCAAGATCCGGCGTGGCGCGATCATCCGCGTCGTCAAGACACCCAAGAACACCTGGGAAATCACGCAACTGCCCGAAGTCGAGGGCGCCTTTGTCGCGCTCGACCCGCGCGACGGCTCGATCAAGGCGCTGGTCGGCGGCTTCGATTTCGTCAAGAACAAGTTCAATCACGTCACGCAGGCCTGGCGCCAGCCGGGTTCGAGCTTCAAGCCCTTCATTTACTCGGCCGCCCTGGAAAAAGGCTTTACGCCCTCCACCGTGGTCAATGACGCCCCCCTCTTCTTCGATTCCGGCGTCACGGGTGGCCAACCCTGGGAACCGAAGAACTACGACGGCACCTTCGACGGGCCGATGACCTTGCGCCGCGGCTTGGCCAAGTCGAAAAACATGATCTCGATTCGCGTGCTGCAGGCGGTCGGTCCGCAAAACGCGCAGGACTGGATCACGCGTTTCGGCTTCGAGGCTGACAAGCACCCCCCCTACCTGACCATGGCCCTCGGTGCCGGCTCGGTCACACCGATGCAGATGGCGACGGCCTATTCGGTATTTGCCAATGGCGGCTACCGTATCAACCCCTGGCTGATCACCAAGGTCACGGAGCAAAAAGGCGGCAAGGTGCTGGTCGAAACCAAGCCCCCTGTGCTAGACGAGTCGGTGCGCGCCATCGATGCGCGCAATGCCTTCGTCATGTCCACGCTGCTACAGGAAGTCACCCGTTCGGGCACGGCCGCCCGCGCCCAGGCTACGCTCAAACGCCCCGATCTGTACGGCAAGACCGGCACCACCAACGATTCGATGGATGCCTGGTTTGCCGGCTACCAGCCCACGCTGACTGCCATCACCTGGATCGGCTACGACACACCACGCAAACTGGGCGACCGGGAAACCGGCGGCGGCTTGAGTCTGCCGGTCTGGATCAGTTTCATGGAAAGCGCCCTCAAAGGCGTCCCGGTGGCCGAAATCAGCGCGCCCGAAGGCGTGGTCCATGTCGGCAACGACTGGGCTTACGACGAATACGCCAAGGGCAGCGGCATCAGCAGTCTGGGCCTGGAAGACAAACCCGCCGGGGAACCGGGTGGTACGGTACAGGCCCTGCCGCCGGCCGATGAAAAGAGAAGAATTCTCGATCTGTTCAAGAATTGATCAGGCGGCAAAGGCCAGGGGACAGCCGGCCTGTTCGGAGGCATGCGCCGACAGATTGGCAAAAAATTCGCCGTGGCCTTTGGTGTCCATCCACTGGCCGTCATCAAACTTGTAATGGAAGCCGCCGGCCTTGGCCGCCAGCCAGATTTCATGCAGGGGCTTTTGCAGGTTCACGACAATCTGGCTGTGGTTGCGAAACACCAACGTGACCATGCCGCCAACGCGCTGGTTGTCGATGTCGGCATCGCTCTCGTCGTTGATGCGGTCGCAGCTGGCCTCGATAGCGCGCAGGACCCATTCAGCGCGATCCATGAATTCGGTGTCGGTCATTACAATTTCGTGATGTTGCAAACAAAACAAATTCTAGTCAGGGTTATAGCCCTTGCTGGCCTTGCTGCCATTGCAGGCAGTTTCGCCGCTGTCCTCAGCGGCTGCGGTCAGCCTGGCGCGCTGTACCTGCCGACAGAGCCGGCCGCCGCCCGCCGGGCCACCCTGCCTGAAACCTTGATCCCTGGCTCGCGCTCCGATGGCGCGGCTCCCCGTCCTGCCGCACCGGCATCCGCCCCGTCCGCCCAATGACCGCCCCCAAGCTTCCTGGCCACCCCCATATCGCCTACCGTGGCAATGAACTGTTCGTCGAGGGCGTCCGCCTGAGCGACCTGGCGCGTGAATACGGCACGCCGCTGTTCGTCTATTCCAAGGCCGCCATGCTCGCGGCCCTGGCGGCCTACCAGCGCGGCTTCGCCGGCCGCCAGGCCCAGATCTGCTACGCCATGAAAGCGAACTCTTCGCTCGGCGTGCTCCAGGTCTTCACCCAGGCCGGCTGCGGTTTCGACATCGTCTCCGGCGGCGAACTTGAGCGTGTGCTGGCCGCTGGCGGCGATGCGAAAAAAGTCATCTTCTCCGGCGTCGGCAAGACCCGGACCGAAATGCGCCGTGCGCTGGAAGCCGGCATCGGCTGTTTCAATGTCGAGAGCGAAGCCGAACTCGAAGTGCTGAACGAAGTGGCCCTCGCCATGAAGCGGCGTGCGCCGATCAGCATCCGCGTCAATCCCAACGTCGACCCCAAGACCCACCCTTACATCTCCACCGGTCTCAAAGGCAACAAGTTCGGTATCGCGCATGAACGCACGCTGGCCACCTACCAGCGTGCTGCCGCATTGCCGGGCCTGCAGGTGGTGGGCATCGACTGCCACATCGGCTCACAGATCACGCAGGAAGACCCCTATCTCGACGCCATGGACCGCGTGCTTGATCTGGTCGAGGCCATCGAGGCGGCCGGTATCCCGCTGCACCACATCGACTTCGGCGGCGGCCTGGGCATCGACTACAACGGCGACACGCCGCCGGCAGCCGATGCACTGTGGGCCAAGCTGCTGGCCAAGCTCGATGCACGCGGCTTCGGCTCGCGCCAGCTCATGATCGAGCCGGGCCGCTCTCTGGTGGGCAATGCGGGCGTCTGCCTGACCGAAGTGCTGTACCTCAAGCCGGGCGAACAGAAGAATTTCTGCATCGTCGACGCCGCCATGAACGACCTGCCACGTCCGGCCATGTACGAGGCCTACCACCAGATCTTGCCGCTGGCCCCCCGCACTGGCGAGGCGCCGATGTGGGACGTGGTTGGCCCGATCTGCGAGAGCGGCGACTGGCTGGGCCGCGAACGGACCCTGGCCGTGCAACCCGGTGACCTGCTGGGCGTGCTGTCGGCCGGCGCCTATTGCATGAGCATGGCCAGCAACTACAACACGCGTGGCCGGGCCGCTGAAGTACTGGTCGACGGCGCGCGTGCGCACCTGATCCGTCAACGCGAAAGCGTGGCCGACCAGATCCGCGGCGAACAGCTGGTCGGGTAAGGCCCCCTCTCGTTCTGCCACGCGTCGTCAGCGCGGACGGCACACGTGGTTTGCTATTATTTTGATAGCTGTCGGCGCATATCCCGCAACGGGAAGGGCCGTTTTTTCTTCAAAAAATGCCACAGGCGCCAGCCCAGCAGCCCACCGAGAATGCCGGCATAAACAGCCACCTCGGCCAGGTTGTTCTTGGATGCGCGCATCCAGAAGAAGTGCAGCACGCCCAGGACTGCCACGCCGTACACCAGCCGGTGCAACGCCAGCCAGCGTGACGCCCCCAGCCAGCGGATCGCGCGGTTGAAGGAAGTGGCCGCCAGCGGGGTGAGCAGAAGAAAGGCTGAGAAGCCCACCAGAATGAAAGGGCGCTTGGCGATGTCGTGGGCGATCTCGTCCACATCAAAACCCATGTCGAACCAGCTGTAGCACAGCAGGTGCAGTAGTGCATAAAAGTAAACGAACAAGCCCAGCATGCGGCGAAAGCGGACCAGCTGGGGCAGGCCAGCCAGCGCACGCAAGGGCGTCACGGCCAGCACCAGGCAGAGGAAACGCAAGGTCCAGTCACCCGTCGAACGCAGCAGCGCCTCGGCCGGATTGGCACCGAGCTGATCAGCCGCCGCCGCATAAACCAGCCAGGCGCATGGCAGCAGGCACATCACCAGCAGCAGGGGCTTGGCAAAAGGGTTCAGCAGCAGACGGCTCATCAACACGGCAGACAGCCCGCCATCTCAGTAGTACTTTTTCAGGTCCATGCCGGCATACAGCTGGCCGACCTGGGCTTCGTAGCCGTTGAACATCAGCGTCTTGCGCCTCTTGGCAAACAGGCCGTCTTCGCCGATGCGCCGCTCGCTTGCCTGGCTCCAGCGTGGGTGGTCCACCCCCGGGTTGACGTTGGAATAGAAACCGTATTCCTGCGGTGCGGCCTGGTGCCAGGCCGTCATCGGCTCCTTGTCGGTGAAGCGGATCTTCACCAGGCTCTTGCCGCTCTTGAAACCGTACTTCCACGGCACCACCAGGCGCAACGGGGCACCGTTCTGCTTGGGCAACACCTCGCCGTACAGGCCGAAAGCCAGCAGGGTCAGCGGGTGCATGGCCTCGTCCATGCGCAACCCCTCGACATAGGGCCAGTCCAGCACGCGGGTGCCGACATAGGGCATGGTCTTGCGGTCGGCCTGCGTGACGAACTCGACGTACTTGGCGCTGCCCAGCGGCTCCACCTTCTTGATGAGCTCCGACAGCGAGTAACCGACCCAGGGAATCACCATCGACCAGCCCTCGACGCAGCGCAGGCGGTAGATCCGTTCTTCCTGCGCGCTGAGCTTGAGCAGGTCTTCGAGCGCGTAGTTGGCCGGCTTCTTCACCAGACCTTCGACCGCCACCGTCCAGGGTGAGGTTTTGAGCGTGTGCGCGTTGCGGGCCGGATCGCTCTTGTCCATGCCGAACTCGTAGAAGTTGTTGTAGCTGGTGACGTCCTTGTACTCGGTGATTTTTTCCACGGTCGTGGCACCGCTCACCGCGGACTTGGCACCCGCCAACGCCAAACGGGGCTGGGCCCGGGCGTCGCGTGCCGCCCACGAGGCCAGCGCCGCCCCCGCCAGACCGCCGGCCATGAGCCGGATCAGCTCACGCCGCTGCAAATAGACCCCCTGCGGGGTGATCTCACTGGAAACCGGATGGATGTAGCCGTCGTCGCGCGATGTGATCAGCATGGTGCAGTCCTTGTTTGAACATGAGTCGTAGGACTGCCCCCATTCTTACAAAGTTCCTACAAGGTGCCGTAGCTGTGCAGGCCGCTGAGGAACATGTTGACGCCGATGAAGGCGAAGGTGGTCACGCCCAGACCGGCCAGCGCCCACCAGGAAGCCACAGTGCCGCGCAGGCCCTTCATCAGCCGCATGTGCAGCCAGGCCGCGTAGTTGAGCCAGACGATCAGGGCCCAGGTTTCCTTCGGATCCCAGCTCCAGTAGCCGCCCCAGGCCTCGGCCGCCCACAGGGCGCCGAGCACGGTGGCGATGGTGAAGAAGGCAAAGCCCACGGCAATGGCCTTGTACATCACATCATCCAGCACCTCAAGCGCCGGCAGGCGCTCGGCAATGCGCTTGCGCCCCAGCAGGATGCCGCCCACGATCAGGGCCGCGATGATGAAGTAGACCAGCCAGTAGCTGCCGCCCGCCTCGGCCGTGCTTTTGCGGAAAGCCAGCGGCACGAAACACAGCACGATGCCGAACAGCCACAGCGGCGCCAGCCGGTACCAGCGCGTCTCCTGCGTCTGGCTCTTGATCAGGTAGGCAAAGGCCACCATGGCCGAGAGCGAAAAAGTGCCGTAACCGATGAAGTTGGCCGGCACGTGCAGCTTCATCCACCAGCTCTTGAGTGCCGGCACCAATGGCTGGATTTCGTGCGCCTCGCGCACCGCCGTGTACCAGAGCAGAAAACCCACCGCCGCACTGACCACCAGCATGACGAAAGCGCCCATGGCGCGCGTCTCGTACTGCGCTTCGAAGTAGAGGTAGAACAGCGCGGTCAGCCAGCAGAACAGCACGAACACTTCATACAGGTTGCTCACCGGAATGTGGCCGATGTCGGCACCGAGCAGATAGCTCTCGTACCAGCGCACCATGGTGCCGATCAGGGCCATGGCCACGGCCAGCCAGGCTAGGCGCGAGCCGATCAGCTCCATCGTAGCCCCCTGCCCTTTGGCAAACATGCCGAGCCAGTAGAACAGCGTGCTCATGAAGAACACCATGCTCATCCACAGGATGGCCGACTGGCTGGACAGGAAGTACTTGAGCCAGAACACGCTCTCGGCACGCGCCAGTTGTCCCTGATAGGACACGATGCCCAGCAGGGAGAACGCCGCCACCAGCAACATCAGGGCGCGCAAGGGGCGCCAGAACCAGCCCAGGGCAATGGCCGCCGGCATGGCCGCCACCAAAATGCCTTTCTCATAGACATCCATGGCGTGGCTGTAGCTTGAGAAGGCAAACAGCCCGCCAGCCAGCACGATGGCAGCGAACAGCCAGTCGAAGACATTGCGCTTGGCAAAGTAGCCTTCGTTCAGGATCAGGGTCGTGGTCGCAGTATTCATCTCTTACTCCTTGGCCCCGATCAGCTTGTCGCGGAGCTGTGCAAATTCGCGGTCGCCATCCAGCGTCTTGCGGTTGGCCGACAAGGCCATGGTGGCGTGCGCCCCCGTATCCTGCGGCGCCAGCCAGACCCACAGGCGGCGTTCGCGCACATAGAGCATGGCGAACACGCCCAGAATCAGCAAGGCGCAACCCAGATAAACAATGTTCTTGCCCGGCGCACGCGCCACCTGGAACACGCTGGCCTGCACCTGCTTGAAGTCCGCCAGTTGCAGCACCATGGGCGCCGGATAGAAGAACGCATCGCTCAGGGCCAGTACGGCCTGCGTCATGAAGGCCTGCGACTTCTCGTCCGGCACCAGGGCCTTGAGGCCGGCGCGTTCGCGCGCCACCTGCGCCAGCTCGAACAGCGTACCGTTGAGGATACGGATCAGCATCTCGCCGGCCCGGTTGCGTTCGCTCTCGGGCACGTTGGCTTCCATGAAGTCGGCTACCGCCTGCAAGCCGCCCGGCGCCTTGCTGTCCTTGACGTTTTCGACACCGGCAAACAGCCCCAAGGCCCGCGCGGCAGACGCGGCAAGCTGCGGCAGCAGGTCGGGGCGCGAAGCGTCCACCACCTTGGCCGCGTAACGCCGCACCGCCTGCTCGCGCAAGGCGGGGTCGGCCAGGGCCGCACGCAGGCGGAAGAATTCGTCGGTCGAGCCTTGCGCATCGGCCGGCACGCGCAGGTAGCGGAAGGATTCGGCCGGGGTATCACGCACACCCAACAGGAACACCGGCACGCCATCGCCCAGGTCCATCGGCAGCATGTAGTTGTTGAATTCGCGCGCCTGGCCGGCAGCATCACGCAGCTTGTAGGTGATGCTGGGGCCGACGTTGCGCTGGGTTTTCTTGGCGTCGGCCTTGTTGGCCGCACCAAGGCGCTGATCCAGCGATTCACGCAGATCGACCTTGCGCACATCGACCGTCGTCGGGCCGTTGCCGGAAAAGTTCTCGACGTTGATCACGCGCAGACCGGTGTACTCCAGCGTGAGTTTTTCACTGCCGTTGGTGAGCAGCGAAGAGCCGCCGATCACACCCTCGATCTGGAACGGCTTGGTCGCGGCGTTCATCGGCAGTGCCTGCAAACGCACGGTAGAGCCGCCATCGTCGAAGCTCGACTGGTAGATCTCGACGCCCTTGTAGCTGGCCGGATGGTTGACCTCGACACGTGCCTCCTGCTTCTCGCCGGTGGCCTTGTCGTGGATCACGATCTCGCTGGCAAACAGCTTGGGCATGCCGGTCGAGTAGTGCTCGACGATGAACTTCTTGAGCTCGATGGCAAACGGCAGTTCCTGCAGCAGGATGCCGTCGGACTGGCTGAGGATCGCGGTGCTCGACTGCGTACCCTCGGCCACCAGCAGGTTGCCGCGGAAGGTCGGGTTGCGCTCGCTCAGACGGTGCTCGGGCGCCACGTCGGCAATCAGGCCGCCACCCGCGTAAGGCGTCTTGCCGCCCAGCCACATCTGGGCACGCACGATCAGGTCGCCGTCGAGCAGGCCGCCCAGGCACACCAGCACGATGGCGCTGTGCGCGGCGATGTAGCCCAGCTTGTTGGCGGCCCCTGCCTTGGCGGCCACCATCCAGCCGGCGCCGGCCGGCGTTTCGCGCTGCTGCAGCTTCACTTTCCAGCCGCTGCCGGCCAGCATCTGGCCGATACGTTGTGCCGCGGTTTCGGGCGCCTCGCCCAGTTCCGCCTGCGCCCGATGGTGAAAAGCCTGCAAGCTCTGTTCGCGGATGTTTTCCTTGTAGGCCTTGAGATCGGAAATGATCTTGGGCGTGTTGCGCGCAATGCACAGCGATGTACTGGTGACCAGAAAGGCCAGGATCAACAGGAACCACCAGGCGCTGTAAACCGCATAGAGGTCCAGCTTGCCGAACACCTCGGCCCAGAACGGGCCGAACTGGTTGATGTAGTTGGTCAACGGCTCATGCTGCTTGAGGACGGTGCCGATGACCGAGGCGATACAGATCACCGTCAGCAGCGAAATGGCAAAACGCATTGACGACAGCAACTCCACCGCCGCGCGCAGCAAGCGGGAAGACGACTGGAGTTCAAGACCCTGGGTGGAAACTGTCATGCGTGAATTGTGCTGTTGGGCAATAAAAAAGGCAGGCCTTCACAGAAAGACCCGCCTTGGTATGGAGTGTTCAAAAGCTGCCGGGTTCCGTCAGCGGGTACGAATCCGCCATTGTCCCCCAAACATCACTCACCACTTATTGATTTCGGCATTGTCCCGGCACAACGCCGGTGTATTCGATCAGCGCAGACCGGCAATGTAATCGGCCACCGCCTTGATTTCACGGTCGTTCATCTTGGCGGCGACTTGCGTCATCTGGATGCTGTTCTTGCGTGCACCATCACGGAAAGCCACCAGCTGGGCCGTCGAATAGTCGGCATGCTGGCCGCTCAGACGCGGGTACTGGGCAGGGATACCGGCACCGTTGGGGCTGTGGCAGCCGGCACAAGCCGCCACCTGACGGTCGGCGATGCCACCGCGGAAGATGCGTTCACCCAGGGCCACCAGATCCTTGTCCTTGGCAAAACCGGCCTTGGCCTTCTGCGAGGTCAGCCAGGCGGCGATGTTCGTCATGTCGGCATCGCTCAGGGTCGCGGCAAACCCCGACATCACGGCGCTGGCGCGCTTGCCGGACTTGAACTCCTGCAGTTGCTTGACCAGGTAGGCGGGGTGTTGCTGGGCCAGCTTGGGATTGGCCGGCGTGCCCGAATTGCCATCAGCACCGTGACAGGCGGCACAGACCGCCGTGAACTTGGCCTCGCCTTGAGCCAGATCCGGCTTGGCCGGCGCCTTGGCTTCTTGTGCCGCGTGAGAGAAAGCAGGCGCTGCCAGCGCGGCAGCCATCAACAGGTGAGCAAGCAACTTCATGGTGATTGTCTGGTGTGGTTGGAGCAAAACTGCCTGATTCTACAATGCGGATCCAGGCTTTCCCGCACACACAATGACCACCCCCTCCAAAACGCCCGTCCCGTCCCGCCCTGACCACCGTCAGGGCCAGCCCGCCAAGACGGAAGCCGTCCAGGAGCTGGGCTGGCTGCACACGGCCCGCTTTCTCACCACGGCCCCGCAGCTGCAATTCCTGCCGGCGCTCGACGTGCCGGAAATCGCCTTCGTCGGCCGCTCGAACGCCGGCAAGTCCACCTGCATCAACACGCTGACACAGCAGAAGCAGTTGGCCTTCGCCTCCAAAAAACCCGGCCGCACCCAGCACATCAACCTGTTCGCCCTGGGCAAGCAGGGCATCACCGACGCCGTGCTGGCCGACCTGCCGGGTTATGGCTATGCAGCCGTGCCCAAGCAGGACAAGATCCGCTGGCAACAGGTCATGGCCAACTACCTGGTCACGCGCGAAAACCTCAAAGGCATCGTCCTGCTGTGCGACCCGCGCCACGGCCTGACCGAGCTGGACGAAGTGCTGCTGGAAGTGATCCGGCCCCGCGTGGAGGAAGGCCTGAAATTCCTGGTCATCCTGACCAAGGCCGACAAGCTCACACGCAGCGAGGCGACCAAGGCCCTGTCCATCATGAAGCTGAATGCCGGCGGCGGTGAGGTGCGGCTGTTCTCCGCCACCAAGCGCACCGGCATCGAGGACGTCGCCCGCCTGTTGTGGCAATGGGCGCACCCCGAGCCAGCGGAAACCGAGACTGGTGCAGCATGATCGAGACCTGGCTGCAGCCGCTGCCGCACGGCATCACCCTGAGCTGCCGCGCTGCCGGTGCGCGCGGCCGGCCGGTGCTGATGTTCCTGCACGGTTTTCCGGAAGCGGCCTTCGTCTGGGACCCGCTGCTGGAGCACTTCGCCCGCCCGGAGAACGGCGGCTACCGTTGTGTCGCACCGAACCTGCGCGGCTACGAGCAGTCGAGCGCACCAGCCGATGTGGCCGCCTACCGTGCCAAGCACCTGGTACAGGACATTGCGGCCCTGATCGCCATCGAAGCGCAAGGCCATCCGCTGGCCTGCCTGGTGGCCCACGACTGGGGCGGCGCGGTCGCCTGGAACCTGGCCAACCAGTTGCCGCAGCTGAGCACCAAGCTGGCCATCATCAACTCGCCGCACCCCGGCACCTTTCTGCGCGAGCTGAAAAGCAACCCGAAGCAACAGGCCGCCAGTGCCTACATGAACTTCCTCATCCGGCCTGATGCCGAAGCCCTGCTGGCGCAAGACGACTACCGCCGCCTGTGGGACTTCTTCCTCAACATGGGCGCGGGCAAGAACGTCGATGGCACCGGTTATGGCTGGTTGACCGAGGAGCTCAAAGCGCGCTACCGCGCCGTCTGGGATCGAGGTTTGACCGGCGGCTGCAACTACTACCGCGCCTCGCCGCTGCGCCCGCCGCGCGCGGACGACCCGGCCGCGACCCACATCGAGCTGCCGCGCGAGATGCTGACCATCGCCCTGCCAACCCTGGTGCTGTGGGGCCTGGGCGACTCCGCCCTGCCGCCGGAGTTGATCGAGGGCCTGGACGACTACATCCCGCAGCTGACGCTGCAACGCGTGCCCGATGCCACGCACTGGATCGTGCACGAGCAGCCGCAGCTGGTCATCGCGGCACTGCAATCTTTTTTGCTACAAAAATAAGAGCGTCTTGCGCAATACCAGCGGTCGATCTGGCTTGTTTTGGCTTGAATCACCCCAGTCTCAGTAAAGCGGCGCCTCACCCGGCGGCCGGTCCTTGAAACGCTTGTGTACCCAGTAGTACTGGCCGGGCATGGTGTCGATGTAGTCCTGCAGGCGCCGGTTCATGCACGCGGTATCGGCCTCGGCATCGTCGCTCGGGAAGTCGCTCCAGGCCGGCAGCACCTGAACCTCATAACCCGTCTTCGTCATGCGCGTCAGCACCGGCACCACCTTGGCGCGGCCCAGCTTGGCAAAACGCGACAGCGACGGCACAGTCGCCGCCGGCACACCATAGAACGGCACGAACACCGAGTCTTCGGGGCCGAAGTTCATGTCCGGCAAGAGATACAACGGCTCGCCCTCGCGCAATGCCGCCACGATGGCCTTGACGCCATCGATGCGGCCGAACAACCGTCCCAGACCGAAGCGCCGGCGCCCGGCCAGCACCCAGGCATCCACCACCGGGTTGGCCTGGTTGGTGTAGATGGTGGTGAAACGGCGCGGCACTTGCTGCGTCAGCGCGGTCCAGCCGGCATCCAGCCCCATGAAATGCGGCGCGAAGATGACGGTCGGCGCCTCGCCCTGCAACTCGGCCACGGCGCCGCCGAGCTTGAGGCGCCGGCGCGTTGTTTCAGCCGAGCCATGCCAGAGCCAGCTGCGATCGAACCAGGCCTGGGCAAAGCGGATGAAGATCTCGATCGACAGCGCACGGATACGACGCTCATCCAGTTGCGGAAAACACAGCCGCAGGTTGGTGCGCACCACATGGCGCCGCGACCGCACCAGCGCGTAAAGCACCCAGCCGAAAGCCCAGCCCAGTGCCCGCAGCCATGACAGCGGCAAAAAGGCCAGCAACCGCATGAACACGACACCGGCATGGCTCAAAAGTTGTCCCAACTTCACTGTTCTTCCCGCGGCTGTTTGTAGCGCGCATAACCCCACAGGTACTGCTGCGGGCATTCGGCGATCAATTGTTCCATGGCCTGGTTGATGACGGTAGCCGCCGCGGCCATCTCGGCCGGCAAGTCGACCGCCAGCGGCCGCACATGAATCCGGAACCCCCGCCCCCAGGGCAGTCGCTCACCCCAGGCCACCAGCACCGCTGCCCCGGTCTGCTGCGCCAGCCGGGCCGACAGCGTCATGGTGTAGGCCGGCTGACCGAAAAACGGGGCCCAGACCCCCAGCCCCAGCGGCGGCACCTGGTCCGGCAGCAGCCCGACCGATTGCCCCTGGCGCAAGGCCTTCAAAAGTTGCTTGACGCCGGCCATGGTGGTCGGCACGGTGTGCAGCCCGGGCCGGGTACGCGCCGTGGCAATCAGCGCGCGCAGCCAGGGTTGACGCGCGGGGCGAAACAGCACCGTCATCGGCTGCTGCGCGCCAAAGCGCTGCGCGTAGGCCTGCGCCGTGATCTCGAAGCAGCCCAGATGGGGCGTGAGGAACACGATGCCGCGCCCCTGCGCCAGCGCCGCCTCGATGTGGGAGGCACCATCCCACTGGATGGCCACCGGCCGCCCCAGCCACAGGCGCGGCAACTCGGCCACCAGTTGACCAGCCTGGCCGACCGCGCCCTGCCACTGCCCCCTACCGTAGCCCGCCTGCCGCACGTTGGACAGAAAGCGACGGCGATACACCCCCGAGAAGACGAACACCAGCCAGCCCAGCAGCCAGCCCACGCCATGCATCAGCCCCAGAGGCAGAATGGACAGAAAACGGAACAGGCGGGTCATGACTCGGATAAACTACGCAGGTCGCTGAGTTATAGAACTACTTGCAGGGCGACACCGCAGGCGTCGCACCAATAGGTGTGGCAATTGTGCCTCGTCCATCGTGACGAATCTGCTAAAGCGTTCGCCGAAGCTCCGGAGCCCAGGCAACGCGCCTGAAAACCAAACTATGGAGTTTATTCACATGGCGAACGATTATCTGTTTACATCCGAGTCTGTTTCCGAAGGCCATCCCGACAAGGTGGCGGACCAGATTTCCGATGCCATCCTCGATGCGATCTTCAAGCAAGACCCGCGCTCCCGCGTGGCGGCCGAAACCCTGACCAACACCGGTCTGGTGGTGCTGGCCGGCGAGATCACCACCAATGCGCACGTCGACTACATCCAGGTTGCACGCGACACCGTCAAGCGCATCGGCTACGACAACACCGAGTACGGCATCGACTACAAGGGCTGCGCCGTGCTGGTGGCCTACGACAAACAGAGCAACGACATCGCCCAGGGCGTGGATCACGCCTCCGACGACCACCTCAACATCGGTGCCGGCGACCAGGGCCTGATGTTCGGCTACGCCTGCGATGAAACGCCCGAGCTGATGCCGGCACCGATCCACTACGCGCACCGCCTGGTGGAGCGTCAGGCCCAACTGCGCAAGGATGGCCGTCTGCCCTTCCTGCGTCCGGACGCCAAGAGCCAGGTGACCATGCGCTATGTCGACGGCAAGCCGCACTCGATCGACACCGTGGTGCTGTCCACCCAGCACAGCCCCGACCAGAGCGAGACCCAGACCAAGATGAAGGCCTCGTTCACCGAAGCCATCATCGAAGAGATCATCAAGCCGGTGCTGCCCAAGGAGTGGCTCAAAGAGACGCGTTACCTGATCAACCCGACCGGCCGTTTCGTCATCGGCGGCCCGCAGGGCGACTGCGGCCTGACCGGGCGCAAGATCATCGTCGACACCTACGGCGGCGCCTGCCCGCACGGTGGCGGCGCCTTCTCCGGCAAGGACCCGTCCAAGGTGGACCGCTCGGCCGCCTATGCCACGCGTTATGTGGCCAAGAACATCGTGGCGGCTGGCTTGGCCAAGAAATGCCAGGTACAGGTGGCCTACGCCATCGGCGTGGCCAAGCCCATGAACATCACGGTCAACACCCACGGCACCGGCGTCATTGCCGATGACAAGATCGCCGCGCTGGTGGCCGAGCACTTCGACCTGCGTCCGAAGGGCATCATCCAGATGCTGGACCTGCTGCGTCCGATCTACGAGAAGACCGCCGCCTACGGCCACTTCGGCCGCGAGGAGCCCGAGTTCACCTGGGAGAAAACGGACAAAGCGGCTGCGCTGCGCGCTGCCGCCGGTCTGAAGTAAGGTCAGGCAAAGCGCCCACATGAAACTGCAGACACAACGCTGGATAGATCGCTGGGTCGGCCAGCTCCTGTGCGGCGCTGTGTCGCTGTGGGCGCGGTTGATCGGCACGCGGGCACCGAAGGTCGACCGCAGCCTCACATCAACGGATGGGCCGCGCCACATCCTGGTCATCCTGCTGTCCGAGATGGGCAGCGTCGTGCTGGCCGGCCCGATGTTCGCGGCGCTGCGCCAGCGCTACCCCGGCGCCACCGTGCATGTGCTGCAGCTCAAGAAGAACCAGGAAGTCGCGCGCATGCTCGGGCTGGCAGCCACTGAGCACCTGCATGCGATCGACGACAGCTCGGGCTTCTCGTTGCTGCGCGACATCCTGCGTGTCACGCTGGCCATGCGCCGCCTGCCGCTCGATGCCGTGATCGACTGCGAGCTGTTCTCGCGCATCAGCAGCCTGCTGTCCTACCTGACCGGCGCCCCCTTGCGCGCCGGCTTCACGCCGCACACGCAGGAAGGCCTGTACCGCGGCAGCTACATCAATTGCGCCATTCCCTACAACCCCTACCAGCACATCAGCAAGCAGTTCCTCTCGCTGGTCGATGCGCTGGAAGGCGATGGCGCACCGCGCAACAAGGCGGCGCCGATTCGCGAGCTGCCGGCCGAAACCGGCCTGTCGGTGCCGTTCACGCCTGAAGAACTGCTGACCTACCGCGCGCAAGTTCTGGCCGACCACCCGGTACTGGCCGGCCGCAAGATCGTGCTGATGTACCCGGGCGGCGGCATCCTGCCCGAACGCGCCTGGCCGGCCGAACACTACGTGCGCGTGGCGCGCGGCCTGATCGAAGCGGGCCACGGCGTCGGCCTGATCGGTCTGAAGGAAGATGCGACGCTGGCCGCGCAGATCTGCCAGCAGACCGGCAACGAACGCTGCATCGCGCTGACCGGCTACACCCGCAGCCTGCGCGAACTGCTGATGCTGTTCCATGCCAGCCACCTGCTGCTGACCAACGATGGCGGCCCCGGCCATTTCGCCAGCCTGACGCCGATCCGCACGATGATGTTCTTCGGCCCCGAGACCGGCCGCCTGTACGGCCCGCTGCCTGGCCTGCGATCCAAAGCTTTGGGAGCCCAGGCTACCGTTTACGAATCCGGCATCGCCTGCTCGCCTTGCCTGAGTGCCTACAACCATCGCCTGACCTTCTGCGACGGCGACAACCAGTGCCTCAAGCGCATCGCCCCCGATCCGGTGCTGGCCGATGCCCTGCAGGCGCTGCGCGAACTGCCGGAGCCCACCGCGGCATGAGCACGCCTTCCTTGCGCGAACGTCTCTGGCGCCTGATCGACTGGCTGCACAGTTTCCGCTACGTCCGCTTCGGACTGGTCGGCGCCAGTGGCACAGTCGTCAACCTGGCCGTGCTCTACACGGCGCACGAGTTTCTGTTCAACGCCGTCGAGCCGCCGGGCAGCAAGCCCTATTTCTCACTGGCACTGGCGATCGCCGTTGCCACCGTCAACAATTTCACCTGGAACCGGCTGTGGACCTGGTCCGACCGCCTGCATGCCACCTCGGTGCAGCAGGAAGACGGCTACTCCAAACGCAGCCTGCTGGCCCAGCTGGGCCAGTACGCCACCGCCTCCTGGCTCGGCATCCTGCTGCAGTACGCGCTCACGCTCTGGCTGGCGCACTTCATGCACTACCTGCTGGCCAATGTGATCGCCATCGTGATTGCCAGCGTCAGCAACTTCATCGCCAACGACCGCTGGACCTTCCGCCACCGCCGCAAGCCATAATGCCGGGCAACGCCGGGGCAGCCCGGCATCGGAACCTCCATGCGCTCTTGCGGCTACTCGACCCCGGCCTCTGCGGCTGACCATACTTTCACCTGGCTCGTCCTGTTGCTGCTGGCCATCGCGGTCCATGTCTGCGGCCTGGGCGGGCAGTACATCCCGACCAATGGCGACGAGATGGTCTATGCCCATATCGCGCGCAAGACGGCGGAAACCAGCCACTGGCTGCCGCTGGCCTCCGAGCTGGCCGACACGCGCAACACCAAGCCGCCGCTGCTGTTCTGGCAGGCCATGGTGGCCGGCGACTGGGGCCAGCACTGGAGCCTGGCCGCCCTGCGCGCGCCGAGCCTGCTCTACACCCTGCTGATCGCAGCCGCCATCGCCTGGAGCGTGCGCCTGGTCACGCAGCGCTGGCGCGATGGCCTGATTGCCGCCTGCGTCTATCTGGCCTTTCTCAGCACCTTCCGCTACGGCCGACCCTACCTGACCAGCGCACCCGAGACCTTCTGGTTCAGCCTGCCCTTGTTCAGTCTGCTGTGGCAGCGGCTGCGCCATCCCGCCAACGGCCCCGGCTGGGGCCTGCACACCCTGTTCGGCCTGAGTCTGGGTCTGGGCCTGGCCTACAAGTCCTTTGCCCTCATCGCGCCGGCGGCAGCAGCCTGGTGGCTGGCCCTGGTGCTGAGTGAATCCCATCTGAGCTGGCGCAGGCTGTTGCGCCACACCCTGCGCACGGCGTTCAGTGCGCTGCTGGCCTTGGGCGTGTTCGCGCTCTGGTTCGTACTCGATCCCGATCCGGCCGCGGTCTGGCGTGAATTCATCGTCGGCGAGAACGCCGCCAAGTTTTCCGACGCAGGTGGCTACTGGCAGGAAGCGCTGTCGCTCAGCGGCTCGAGCATCTGGTCGCAGCTGCTGGCCTATGCCGTCAATGCCGGGCTGCTGGCCTTCGCCGTCATCGGCCTGGCCTGGCTGGGGCTGAAACAGCTGCCGCAGCAACTGCGTGCCAAACCACTGTTGCTGCCGCATCAGGCCATTCTGCTGGCCTGGGCCGCCATCTGGCTGCTGGTGTTCCTGTTCCCGAGCCAGCGGTCGGCACGCTATGTCATCCCGGCCATGCCGGCAGTGGCCATGCTGCTGGCGCTCTATTGGCGCGACATCGGACGCCTGTGGTTCATTCCGACCCTGCTGCTGTCGGGCTTGGCACTGCTGATGCTCGGACGCATTGCCTGGGTCGGCCATGCGCTGGGGCTGTCATCGACTACAGACATCGGCCTCACGCTGCTGGCCGCCAGCCTGGGTGCCGGCATCATCGTCATCGGCCTGTGGCGCGCCACCTGGACGCGCACCAGTGCGGTCCTGGCGGGCCTGCTGGTCTATGCCAGCTTCGACCTGACCGTGGCCCCGCTGGATGGCCCTGTCGGGCGCTATGCAGCGCAGACCGCCGCCCCCAGTGGACGCATTGCCGTCCCTAACGGCTTCAACAGCCAGTTCGAACGTTTCCAGTTCCTGCTGCCAGGCCAGCATCAGTTTGTCCCCTACGACACCGGGGGCCGCGCCCTGGCCCGCATCGCTCCCGGCGCCACCTTGCCGACACCGGCGCAGCAGTTGGATCAGCTGCTCACCACCCATGACGGCGTGGTGTGGATCCAGTCCGACATGGCGGAAACCGCACCGGTGTGCCGGCCTCAGTGCACGGTGCTGGGCGAGCGCTGGTTGCTCACGAGCCGGCATATGCCGGGTGAAGTCACGCTGGCCAACCTGTGGCAGCCACAGCAGTGGCTATTCAAACGTGAATGGTTGTTGACGCGTTGATGCGCGTCAGTCGACATCAGGACTGACCGCCGCGAAAGCGGCGCAGCCCGCGCTGCAGCCAGCCGACTTGCAGCACAACCCACAAGACGGGATCAAGCAAGGCATCCCACAGGTTGCCCGTCGGTAGCCGCAACAGCACTTGCAGCAGAAGCACAGCACCGAGCAGAAGCGATGCGTTGCGTGCCGGCTGGCGCGGTCCCGCCAGCAGCCAGGGCAGGCAGACGACCAGCGCCACCACGGCCAGCACCGCCGGACTGAAGCCCAGCGCGTAGAGCGACACGGGCCAGACGGCGAAGGTATCCAGCAACAGCAGCCAGCCCAGCACAACGCCAGCCACGCTGAAATACCACGGCGCCGCACAGCACTCTGCCGGCAACACCGCCGGCCTGAACGGCCGCAGCAGGAACAGACCACACAACACCGAGCTCAGCAGGCTCGGCGCCTGAAATGCCAGACCCAGCCAGTAAGTGGGCGACAACGGCCCCGGCCACACGGCCCAGAGCGCCAGCCCGGCCGGCACGGCCCAGCGCCAGCCAGGCTTTCCCAGCGGCGCCCAGCGCCGCAGCAGCCACAGCCCGAGCGCAGCCAGCACCAGGGCCCAGCTCAGTACCAGGTACAGACGCAGCACGCCGGGTGACGGCAAGGCCGGGACTTGCGTCGACAGCAGGCTGTGGGTGAAGGTCGTCCAGTCCATGGTGTGCGGCCTCAGCGTTTGTCAGCGGGGTCCAGCCGCTGCCAGGCGATCGTGCGCCGCTGGTCGGTGTAGCTGATCCACAGGCTGCCATCGGCCCAGGCCAGGGACGGATAGGAGTATTCGCTCGGCCCTTCTCCCTGCGCCAGCGTCAACAAGCGGCTCCATTGCCGGCCATCACTGGAGACGCTGAGGTCGAGCACGGCGCGTGAATCGGGGCGCGGATTGTGCGCCAGCAACATCAGCCCCGGCTCCAGCGCCAGCGCGGCAATCGCGGCATCCGGGTTGTGCAGGCCCGGCTCCGGCAGGTCCTGCCAGTGCCGGCCACCGTCAACGGTCTGCACGGCCCGCAGCTTTTTCTCTGCGCTGTTGTCGCGCAGCAGAGCGAGCCAGTCGGTCTCGTTGCGCATCAGCAGCGTGGGCTGCAGCAGGTAGCCGCGTTGCGACATACGCACCATGCCGCGGAATTCGCCATGCGCGTCGAAGCGCAGAGCCACGGGATATTTCTTGCCCAGCTCGAAATAGGCCGGCAGCACCATGCCGCCATCGGCCAACGGCAAGGGCATGGCACGCACCAGGTGGCTGGTGTTCCACAACCAGGACAGCGGCAGCACGCGCACCGGCGCGAAGGCCAGTTGCTCGAAGTCCTGTCCATCATCGACCTGGCGCAGGTGCAGGATGCGCCCGGCCGCCCAGCCCCCTAGGCCGGTGGCCACGACAAACAGGTGAATGCGCCCGTGCGCATCGCGCCAGGCCACCGGGTTGCCCAGGCGACGCAAGCCGAAGCCCAGCTGCGCGCCGGCCTCATGGCGGTTCACCACGAAGCGTGCCGGGCGCCACTGCCGGCTTGCGCGATCAAAGGCTGAAGCAGCAATCTGCACATCGGGCGCGCTTTCGCGCGAACCGGCGAACCAGAAAGCCAACAGTGACGCCGCGTTTTCGGCCGGCAGTGGCAGCAGCGTGCTGGCGTGAGCGGCCGGCGTGTTGGCCGGCATCGGAATCTGGCCGCCGGCGCGCGGCACCAGTGTCGTCGTCGGCATGCTGTCCACCGGTACAGGCCACACCCCGCGAGGCTCGGCCGGCTGCGGGGCGCGCTGCCACAGATCGAGCGCCAGCAAAGCCGCACAGATAGCCAGCGCGCACACCAGCCGTACGCCGAATGAACGAACGGAGGGGTGGAGCGGAGTTTCAGGCACGGATCAGACAGGTAGGTAGCAAAGGTTGGCGGTCATTTCCTCAACCCGCGGGAGTGTAACTTGCGCCTGTTGTTGAATTTCACCTAAGTCGATCAGCCAAACTCAAAAAAATCAAGGAGTTAGAGAATTCGTTGCACCCACCTCTGCAGCCGTGTTTCACTTAACTCTGCATTTGCTATTGTTTGTCTCATTTAACTCAATATTTTTCTGCTGCGTCTCCGTTGCCCTGGCAGGTCGTGACGCCGTTGTAGTCCAGCAGCATTTCGTCACGCCATGGGAAGAAACGTGGCTGATGTTGAAATACGAAGATGGGGTTGGATGGAGTCTTGAGCCAACTCTTTTTGTCTAGTCCATCGATATAATCCATCCAAGTCAGGAGTGCTGTCGATTACGGCGCGTTGGGCGTTTGTTCCACCTGGCCAACCCATCTCCAAACAGGCCGCATATTGCGGCCTGTTTTCATTCATGGATATGGGGTTATCTCTGTATCTGAACGAATCGGGCCGTGAAGTGGCAGTCCAGAAGGAGCGCCGCGTTGGTTCAGCTAGCACTGCTAGATGAGTTGCGGCCAGTTTCATCGACCACCTTAACAAGGTGTCCTTGAAACCGGCAGCAACCCGAAGCGTAGTGGACGTTGACGACCCATTGTGGATCGTCGAGGCGGTAAGTAACAGCCGTGCAACGCCTTGTTAGACCGTCGATGACTTGCACTACACCGTTATCACAACTCGCCCGTGCCGTGGCGGACACTCGACAAACTCGTGCGCCTCGGCAATAGCGCTCAACGGAAACCTCTCTGCGATTTCAAACCCGGCCCATCCCTCTTCGAGTATCTCATTCAGCACGGCCGCTGCCATCGACTTCGCCTCAGGCGGGAAATCATCGCTTCCGAGGAAGAATATGCGAGCATTCTTGAATACGAGCGGCCAAAATGGGATGGATGATGACAAACTTCCCGTAGCGTATGTGGCGACAGAGCCGCCAAGTGCCAGAAGCTGCTCGTCGATCGCGATATTTGCGCCGAAGTCGACCTCGACCACGTGATGAACGCCATCTGGAGCGAGAGTATGGACATGTTCGACCACTTTGTCGCTGGAAAGCAGATGGGTGCGAACAACCTCGTGCGCGCCCGCTTGCTCCGCCAAGAATGCATCATGGTCAGATCGCACTGTCGCAATTACATGGGCTTTGGCATGTCGGGCAAGGGCGACGGCGCACAAGCCAACAGCCCCCGCCCCACCTTGCACAAGCACCGTGCGTCCAGCGACTGGCCCTGCCACATGTACAGCGCGATGGGCAGTAATACCTGGAATGCCGAGACATGCACCTTGCTCAAAGGAAACCTTCGCCGAAAGCGGCACTGCCTGCTCAGACGGGACCACTGTATGCACAGCAGCCGTACCGAACGGTCGGTAACTTTGTGCGCCGAAGCACCACACCCGCTCTCCTATGCGAGATGCCGGGACGCCTTCGCCAACCATGTCGATCGTGCCAGCCCCGTCGCTGTGGGGTATCACCCTTGGAAAAGGCATCCCAACGCCAAACTTGTCCTGGCGTTTCTTCACATCGCCGGGGTTAACACCAGACGCGGAAATACGGACACGCACCTCGCCTCGGTCAGGTTGAAGATCAGACATCTCCCCAACAATCAGCACGTTGGTCGCAGGTCCTTGCTTTTCGTACCAAGCCGCCTTCATATTTAATTTTCGAATTACGCTGGGAAGGTGGTCTGTCGTAATCTAGACCACCAGACAAGTGACAGTCGATGCTTTTCAAAACATGTTTTCCAACGAGCGTAAGGTGTCAAGATCAACGCATAACAAGACCCTCAGCAGCTTTCTCTTTCTCCATCGCAAGGTGCTGCAGCTCGACCTGTCTTGGCCTACGGTCATGCGGCGACTCCAGGAACCTAGGCGCCTGCCGGCTGTGCTCACGCAGGCAGAGGTTACCGCCTAATTGCCTGCGCTGCCAATCGTGCCGTTGTTGCTTGGACGCCTGCTCAACAGTACCGGCACGCGATGGGCGACACTGGGTTCTGTGCTTCATTCAAACAGTGTCAACCAAAACGCAGGCGTATTGGCTTCTACATGCCGAGGCTAATTGGGCCGCCGTTTCACCGAAAGTGCATTCATACTGGGCCGCGAGGAGAGATGTCGAAGCTGTCTTCGTCAAGACGCATCCGGCTGAACCATCGGCGCGGCATGTCGGAATGCATCAAGTTCGTTGCAGGCTGCCTCAACGGCGCTGATCAGTGGCCAGCATGACAGATCCACCTTGAAGCGGCGTGCGCTCTCGACCTGTGGCACCAGATATACGTCAGCGACACTGGGTACATCACCGAAGCTGTAGCGGCCACGTCGCGGGTCGGAAGCCAGCAGCGCCTCATAGGCGTCGAACCCTGCCGTGATCCAGTGTGCGCACCAAGCGTTGACCGCGTCTTCGTTGCAGCCGAGCTGCCTGCGCAGATATTCCAGGATGCGGCGGTTATTGATCGGATGGATATCGCAGCCGACCAAGGCCGCCAGCGCACGCACCTGGGCACGATCTTCCGGATTGGAGGGCAGCAGAGCGGGGGTGGGATGCCGCTCTTCCAGCCACTCGATAATGGACGGCGACTGGATCAGTACGCGGCCCGGCTGGCCACCGGTACCGGGAAGAGACAAGGCAGGTACAAGGCCCTGCGGGTTCAGTGCTCTGTATTCGTCCTTCAGGTGTTGCTCGGTTCGCAGATCCACCGCCACGTACTCGGCCTGCAGACCCTTGAGGTTGAGCGCAATGCGCAGCCGATGCGAAGTGCCACTGCGAAAGAAGTTGTAGAGCTTCATGGCAGGGGGCTCAGGCGGCAGGGCCCACGGTGAGCGCGATCTCACCCACGCCCTGCACGTGGCCGGTGATGCGGTCACCAGCGACGACCGGGCCCACGCCTTCTGGCGTGCCGGTGTAAATCAGATCGCCGGGCTGCAGGTGGTAGAACAGCGAAAGGTCTGCGATCTGTTCGCGAATATTCCAGATCAGCTTGTTCAGGTCTGATTTCTGTTTGGTCACGCCATTGACTTCCAGCGCGATCTCGCCTTGCTCCAGAACCACCCCCGGCATGGGCACGACCTCGGAACACACGGCCGACTCCTCCACGTCCTTACCGAGGTCCCAGGGACGACCCTGATCGCGGAATTTCAGCTGCAGGTCGCGTCGCGTCATATCTAGGCCGCAGGCATAGCCGTAGATGATCTTGTGCGCGTCCTCGACTTTGACCCGAAAGCCTGGGGCACCCACCACGAGAACCAGCTCCATCTCAAACTGGTAATCCTGGGTCTCTGGCGGGTAGGCCACGGTGGCGCCCGAAGGCACCAGCGCGGTGTTCGACTTGGTGAAGTAGAAGGGACGCTGGGTGGCCTTGTCCACCGGACGGCCCATCTCGATGGCGTGCGCATGGTAATTGCGACCGACGCAGAAGATACGGTTGACCGGCAGGCGCTCGCTCTTGCCGCGCACGGGCAGCGAGGGGGGGGTGGGAGGAGTCCAAAGATAGTTGATCACTTGATGGTGTCCTATGTAGATGATTTGTGAAAGCGATTCAGATCTGCCGAAGCCTCAGCTCCGGCTCTCGAAAACACCGAGCTTTCGGTGCAAGGGCGATTCGTCGGCCATGAAGATGAATGCAGGTTGCTCGCTGGAGAGATTGCGCAGCGTCACCTCGGTGTAGCCAGGAGCGCAACAGGTATCTGCCTCGGACAATGTGAAGCTGGACTCGGCAATGCGAACTTCAGAGTGGCCCTCGATCTGGTGGAACACCACAGCCGGAGAGCGCACGGGCAAACACAAGGACTGCCCTGGGCGCAGCATAAGAGCGTAAAAGCCGAGGATGTTTTCAGCGTCTGCCCCAGTTTCTGGGTTGACATACGTGACTTGTACACATTCCAATCCGGGCTGATCCTCGGCCAGAGCAAGCAGAGCCGCACGAGTCTCCGTCCAGGGGTAGCGCAGCATGGGATAGCGCTTGTCGCTGCGTTGGAAAACAGGAGTAGGCACCACCCCAGCGCGGGTCCACATCCGTTCGCCACTGCCCGGTTTGACCGTCTGACGGTCGCCGTTGAGGTGGTAGCTTGCCTCCATGTAGTACACCAGCGGCAGGTCCAACACATCGAGCCAGACTACAGGCTCAGTGCCGTCATGGCCGTGCTCATGCCACAGGCCGGTGGGTGTGAGGATGAGATCGCCGCGGCTCATGGGGCACTTCTCGCCATCAACTGTGGTCCAGGCACCTTCACCTTCGACCACCATGCGCACGGCATTGGGTGTATGGCGATGACTCGGCGCCCATTCGCCCGGCAGAAGCAACTGCATGCCCAAATACATTGCGGCACTGGCCTGCATTTTCTCGAGGCCGTGGCCGGGGTTGGCTAAAACGAGCACGCGACGCTCGGCCTTCTCAATAGGGGTGAGTTCGCCCGCTTGCAGAAGCAGGGGCTTGAGCGTTTGATAGGACCAATAGGTCGGCTTCGTTTGGCGCGTGGGCACGTTCGGCGGCAGTACTGCCCGCAGGCTGGGCCATAGTGGCACCAGGTTCTGTGCCCTGAGCGCTGCGACGTAGTCGGGCGGCAGATCTTCCAGTCGGCCCAAAGGCTGGTCAAAGTGGGTCATGTCAGGTCCTTTCGAGAAATAGATTCAGATACGCGATGTAGCGGTGGCACCCAGGCCCAGGGGGGCCGGGGTCCGCACCACGATCTGGCTAAACAAGGCGTTGAAGGCCGCCTCCTGCGGCGCAGTGGCCAGCGGATCGACGTTCTCCTGGAAGGCCGCAACGATCTCGTCCCAGTCCGTTGCGCTCAGGTGCACCTCGGCCAGAGGCAGCAAATCGTGTTCTTCGATGCGCATGTGCTTGCGCGTGAATTCGGCATAGGTAGCCACGGCATGCTCGAGGTCGTCCAGACTGCCAGCAACGCCAGCTTCCAGATTGCCCAGGAAGCGACGAATCGTATTCAATGCCCCTGGCTCATGGCTGTGCTGCTGCCGCAACTCCATGATCAGCGCATCAGCCGCCTGCGTGCGCTGCTGCAAGCGGGCAAACAGCCAGTCGTCCTCCTTGGGATGATGCAGATGGTCTGGAAAAGCGTCGATGTAATGAATCATGGACCAGAACAGTGGGTAGTCCGTCTTCATACGGCCAGCGCGGACCTCGGCCAACAGGTTCTTCATATTGCCGATGACGGCAGACAGAGCGCGGTGCTCGGCGTGGATGATCCCCATCGCGGTGGACCTGGAATTGCTCATAGCTGGCTCTCGTTCAAGTGGAAACTCACCCGGTCAAACGCCCAGGTACTCGTGCACGATGTGCGGATCGTCGCGCAGAGCCGCAGAGTCACCCGACCACACAACTGCACCTTTTTCCATCACGAAGTGACGGTCAGCCAGATCCAGCAACGGGCCCAGGTTCTTGTCGATCACGATCAGCGATAGGCCCTCGTTCTTTAGCTCGCCCAGTGCGCGCCAGATCTCGGCTCGGATCAGCGGCGCCAAGCCCTCGGTAGCCTCATCCAGCACCAATAGGCGCGGATTGGTCAGCAATGCGCGGCCGATAGCCAGCATCTGCTGCTCGCCCCCCGAAAGCTGCCAACCCAAGTTGCCGCGGCGTTCCCGCAGGCGCGGAAAAAAGCCATAAATCCGCTCCAAAGTCCAGGGCTTGAGCCTGTTGGCCAGCCTGGCCCGTGCTGTGGCCACCAGGTTCTCCTCCACCGTGAGGTTGGGAAATATCTGCCGGCCCTCGGGCACAAGGCCTAGGCCCAGCTTAGCAATTTGGTGCGAGGCCAAGCGCTCGACGCGCCGGCCACCGAATTCGATCGTCCCACCCTTAACAGGCAGCAGACCGAACAAACATTTGATCGTCGTCGAGCGGCCCATGCCATTACGGCCCAGCAGCGTCACCACCTCGCCCTCGGCGATCACGAAATCGACCCCAAACAATACCTGGGCTGCACCATAGCCGGCCTGCAGGTCTGTGACCTTCAACAACGTTTCCATGGTCAGTTGACCTCCTCTTCACCGAGGTAGATGGCGCGAATTTCTTCATTGCCACGAATCTCGTCGGGCGTTCCCGTCATCACGATGCGACCGTAGACCAACACACTTATGCGGTCGGCCAGGGCGAAAACCGCGTTCATGTCGTGCTCGACCAGCAGGATGGTGTACCGACCCTTGAGCGACTTGAGCAGCGCCACCACGGCCGCCGACTCTTGCACGCTCATACCGGCCATGGGCTCGTCGAGCAGCAAGAAACGGGGACGGGCGGCCAGGGCCATGGCCAACTCCAGTTGACGACGCTCACCATAGCCCAGCTCAGAGGCGTACAACTCTGCGCTCGCGCTCAATCCCGCCGCGGCCATACTCTCCTCGGCGACGGCCACAGCCTGCGCGTCGGACAGCAGCCCGCCCCAGAAACGGAAGGCGTGTCGGCGTGCGCCCAACGCAGCCAATGCCACGTTCTCGCGCACCGTGAACTCGTCAAACACCGAAGTGATCTGATAGGAGCGCACTAGGCCCAGGCGAGCTCGGGCGTGGATGTCCAAGGCCGTCACGTCGGCACCGCCGAAGCGGATCTGGCCACTGTCAGATGGAAGCTCCCCCGATAGTTGGTTGATCAGCGTCGTTTTGCCGGCGCCGTTGGGCCCGATGATGGCGTGCAGCTCGCCTTCGCGAATATCCAGTGACACTGCATCGGTGACTAGCAATGCACCGTAGCGTTTGATGATGTCCGTGGTTTGCAGCAGGGAGTTCATCGTGCGACCTCCTTCGGCTCCAGCGCTTCAGAAGCCTTGCCAGCGATCGGGCGAGTACGCCACTGGAACTGCTCCAGCCAACCCATCATGCCCTTCTTGCCCATCAGTGGTACGGCGAAGATTGCCAGCCCGAAAATCGCCATCCAGTATTCGGTATAGGCCTTAAGCACCTCCTCTACACCGAGAAAGGCCAACGCCCCTAACACGGGGCCGAAGGCACTGCCCATGCCGCCCAAAACGACCATCACGATCAACTCGCCCGATACCGTCCAAGCCATACTGCTGGGCGAGGCGTAAGCGTTCAGGTTGGCCAGCAGCATGCCTGCCACGCCGCACAGCACCGCCGACAGCACATAGGCCGTCAGCTGGTATTGATGCAACGCAAGGCCGATCGAAGCAACGCGCCGTGCGTTCTGCCGTCCACCGCGTAGCGTCATACCGAAGGGTGCGTTACGCAGCCGAGCCAGCCAGTAGCTCAGCACGACCACCAGGCCCCAGGCCACGTAAAAGATGGTCTGCGCCGAGTCCAGCCGCAGGCCGAAGAAATTGCTCGCCAGGCCGATGCTCATGCCGTCGTCGCCGCCATACTGTTTGAGGCTGACGATGACGAAATAGCCCATCTGGGCAAATGCCAGCGTGATCATGATGAAGGCGATACCCACTGTCCGCAGGCTCACGAAGCCGGTGACACCGCCCACTAGCGCACAGACCATCACACAAAAGACTAGATGGATCCAGCCCGAGGATACGCCGTAGAAAACCGGCAGCGACACGCTGTACATGCCGATGCCCATGAAGAGCGCGTGCCCGAGGCTGACCAAGCCACCAAAGCCCAGCGCAATGTTCAGGGCACTCGCGGCGATCGCATAGATCAGTGCACGAGCGAAGAAGGCCACCAGGAAATCGTCGCCCGTGGCCGTAGCCAGTGGCGGCACGACGGCCAGGGCTAGCAGTAGAAGAACCGGCACGAGCTTGGCCGGCTGAAGCAGATTACTCATCATTTGACTTTGTGCGCCGGGAACAAGCCTTGCGGTCGCCAGGCCAGAACCAGCGCCATCAGCAGGTAGATCAACATGGAAGCCAGCGCGGGGCCGGCGGCGTTGGCGACCTCGCGGTCCGCGAATTCGCGGATCAGCATGGGCAGGAAGGTCCGACCCAGCGTGTCGACGATGCCGACGATGATGCCGGCGTACAGCGCCCCGTGCACGGAACCGATGCCGCCGATCACGATCACCACCAGCGTGGTGATCAGCACCGGCTCGCCCATGCCGGTCTGAACCGAGAGAATGGGGCCGGCCATGGCGCCGGCCAGCGCAGCCAGTGCCGCACCCAACGCGAACAGCATGGCGTTGAGCAGACGGATGTTGACGCCCAGCGCACCGACCAGCTGCGGGTTCACCGAGCCGGCGCGGATCAGCATGCCCACCCGCGTGCGGTGGATCAGCCACTGGCTGCCGGCGGCTACCAGCAGCCCGACCACGATGATCAGAAAACGGTAGGTCGGGTAGCTGAAGCCTAGCAAATCAACCGTACCCGAAAGAGACTCGGGCAGCGAGACGAAGACCGGCTGCGGCCCCCAGATCATGCGCACCACCTCGTTGAAGAAGAGTACCAGCCCGAAGGTCGCCAGCACGTGGTCGAGGTGATCGCGCCGGTAGAGGCGCGAGACGGCAACCCACTCCAGCACCGCGCCGACCACCACGCCCGTGGCGATGGCGGCCAGCACACCCAGGGTGAAGGACCCCGTTTGGACGCCGACCACCGCCGCCGCATAGGCGCCCAGCATGTAGAGCGAGCCGTGGGCGAGGTTGACGAAGCTCATGATGCCGAACACCAGGGTCAGGCCGGCCGCCAGCAGAAACAGCATTACGCCGTACTGCAGACCGTTGAGCAACTGCGCAATGAGCAGGGAAACCGTCATGAACTCACCTCAGCTTGCACTGGGACACGTAAGCGTCCTGATGCTCCTGCAGCGGAGTGCCGAGCTGCTTGACCGTCACATTGTTGCCGTCCTTGACGGCCTGGAAGGCGTAGTAGTTCTGCACTGGCATGTTGTTGGTATTGAAGCGGAAGGGACCGCGCACCGACTTGAGCTCCGAACCTGCGGCCTTCACGGCGACGGCAAAGGCAGCTTGGTCGGCAGTATTGCCCTTGACCTTGCGCACGGCGATGTCCAGCAGGCGCGCCGTGTCGTAGCCTACGGCGGCGTAGTGACTGGGCACGCGGCCGTACTTCTTGCTGAAGCTGGCCACGAACTCAGCGTTGCCCGGCGTTTTCAGCGCCACGTCCCACATGGCGCCAGAGATAGCGCCCACGGCAGCCTCGCGCAGCGAAGACAGCGTGGTACCGTCGACCGTGAATGCTGACAGCAGCGGCATTTTCTTCATCAGGCCGGCTTGGCTGAACTGCTTGACGAAGTTCACACCCATACCGCCCGGGTAGAACACGAACACCGCATCCGGGCCCGCCGCCTGCAACTGGGCGATCTCGGCCGAGTAGTCGGGCTGATTGACCTGGGTGTAGACCTCGTCCACCACCTGGCCCTTGTAGTACCGCTTGAACCCGGCGATGTAGTCCTTGCCGGCTTGGTAGTTCGGCGCCATCAGGTAGACGCGCTTGTAACCGCTATCCTGGGCGAACTTGCCCATGGCCTCGGCCGTGCCGTCGTTCTGCCAGGACATGGAGAACACGTTGGACAGGCAGCCGCTGCCGGCCAGCGGCGAGGGGCCGGCGTTGGTGGCGATCGCCACAATGCCGGATTCGACGATGCGCGGCAGGCTGGCCATTAACACGTTGGAGAAGCCCAGGCCCACCATCACGTCCACCTTGTCACGACCGCTGGTGAATTTGCGTGCGATCTGGTTGCCCAGCTCAGGCTTGAGTTGATCATCCTCGCGCAACACGATGGTGCTCTGGCCGCCCAGCTTGTTGCCGACAGACTCCAGGCCCAGCATGAAACCGTCGTACTGGTCCTGGCCTACGGCGGCCACCGGGCCTGACAGTGGGGCCGAGAAGCCGACCTTGACCTCGGCCTGGGCGGCCGCCACGGCAAGCGTGGCGACGCTGACGGAAATCAACCTGAAGAAGGAATTGAATCTCATGTTTGTCTCCTCAAAAAAATCAAAGGAAGCACCCGGGCCGGACCTGGGCTGCGGTTGCGATCAAGGTGGGGGACCCACGGTCCACACGGACCTCACTCGAGCTTGAGCATCACACGCAAGTTCTTGATGCGCACTGGATAGATTCGGATGTTCTCGGTCAACGGAGCACACAGCGCCTTGCCGGTACAGACATCGAACTTGCCCTGGTGCAGCGGGCACTCGATTTCGTGGCCCTCCAGAAATCCATCGCTCATGCGCGCGTGACCGTGGGTGCAGATGTTGTCGGTGGCGTAGATCTCGCCCTCCACCTCATAGAGAGCGATTTCCTTGCCATCAACCTTGATGCCGACGACATCTCCCTCTGGCACATCATCGCGCGCAGCGGCGTCGATCCAGTTGTCGCTCATTGGGTCGTCCTCAGATCGGGTAGATGATGGAGTTGGGAATCATCTCGCTGTCGTACACGCACAGGCGTGACTGCAACCTGAGACCCTCGGGCGTGCGCACGATCAGGTCGCGGTAGTAACCAGCGTTGAAGACTGTGGACTCGCCATCGTACTTGGTGCGGATCACGGCGTAGCTGGCTTCGGCGGTGATGCGCTCGCCGTCCGCGTCACGCTCCACCGACAGCACGCGCGGCGTGCCCACGATATGGCGCTGGTAGTAGGGATCGTGGTACATGGTCTCCTTCACCCCGTAGACGCGATCACGGATCATGGCCTTGCTCTCCAGGGCCAGCAGGCACAGCGGCAGGCCTTGCTCGAAGTTCTCGCGCGGCTGCAGGCGGTAAGTACCCGTCTCGACGAAGAAATCTGGCCACTTCTCCCAATCGGCAGAGTCGCAGACCATCGCATAGTCGCTGTACAGGTTCAGCAGTTCGAAGTACGTCTTGAAGTCGATCATGTTCACTCCCCCATCACTTTGCGCCAGTAGTCGTACATGCCGCGGATCAGCGTCTCGGTGACCATGTGGTCGGTGTCGCCGATCTCGTAACCGCCCATTTCGATCACGGTGCGATGGGCAGGGTTCTGCTCGAAGCCTTCCTGCGACCACTCGATCACCTCACCGTCGTCGGCCGATACAAAGCCTGCCGGTCCAAACAAGTTGGCCTGGATCAGGCGGCGCTCGTGCATCTCGGGCGTGTCGTCCTCGAAGCCGAAGTGCGTCCAGACGAAGTCGAAGGAGCCGTGGCCGTTGGGCTGAATGTGGCGCGTCGAGACGCTGTTGACCTGCTGCTGAATGATCACGCTCGGGAAGATCGTGGTCATTACGGCGGTCGGACCACCCCACCAGGGCTCGGGCACGATGTCCAGCAAGCGCGGGTCGTTGACCTTCATGGTCTCCTTGAAGCTATCCACTCCAGAAACCACCTCCTCGTTCTTTCCGCCTTGGCCGCGCGTGGAGATCATGGCGGCATGGCGGAACTTGGCGTCCATCTTCAATTCCGACTTGTTGTCAGCACGCCAGAGCCCGAAGGTCGAGAACCAGGTGTGCAGCAGGCCGGGGTGGTACGGGTCCTTGATGTTCTCCTGCATCAGCTTCCAATTACCTGGAATGCGCTGACGGCGATAGCCCAGAATCTTGAGCTTGCGCCCGTTGAAGACGCGGTCGAAGTAGTGCAGGATGGTCGGGCCCAGGAACTCCTCGAAGGGCTCGACATCGTGATCGAAGGAGGCGAACACCACGCCGCCGCGGGCGGCCACCTTGAGTTTGGTCAGGCCATGCTCCTCGAGCTTGAAGTCCTTGGGCATTCCACCATTGACCTTGCCGTCCTGCTTGACGCCGCGGCGGAAGGGTACACCCTGAAGATCGCCCTTGAGGCTGTAGTTCCACTGGTGGTAGGGACAGAAGAAGTCCTTGGCCTTCCCATGACGCTCACGGCAGAAACGCATGCCACGATGGGCGCAAACGTTCTCAACGACATTGATGCCACCGTCCGGATCGCGCACCATGATGACCGAGCGTTCGCCGATCACTGTGCGCTTGAAGTCGCCCGGATTAGGTATCTCCGCTTCCAGTCCCACATAGCACCAGTGGTTCGAATAGAACAGGCGCTCCAATTCGCGCTTGTACAGGTCTTCTCGGGTGTACGCCCAGAAGGGTACGCGGCTGCTGCCCTCGCCTGGCCACTTCGGGTCTTGGGGGAACACGGTCTTGAGTTCACTCATTACTTGGTCTCCTTGTGTTGGATCTTGGGTTGCGTGGCGACGTCGATCAGACGCCGCTGGGATAAAACGCGTCGGCATGGATACACCCAGGCTCTATTCCCTGGCGCGAGACGAGCAGATTCAGCGCCTCCACCATGGCCGGGGCGCCGCACAGGTAGGCACGCCATCCGGCCAAGGATGGCAAGTCCTGGCTGATGGCATCGGTAACCAAACCGGCACGCTGACCGGGTCCGATAGGACCAGTCGCAATGACGACGTTCACCTTGAGATTCGGATATCGTTTCGATAGCGCCTGAAGACGCTCGCTGTCATAGAGGTCCTGCTCGCTGCGCACACCGAAATACAAATGGATGGGATTGCTCATACCGTCTTCCAGCGCCCCACGGACAATGGACAGGACGGGAGCCAAGCCTGTCCCCCCCCCCACGCACAGCATGGGACCGGTGTGCTTGCGGCGCAGATAGGCCGTGCCTAGCGGTCCGCTGATTCGCACCGTCGCGCCCACGGTCAACTCATTGAAGACGTAGTTGCTGACGTGTCCGCCTGGCACCTTGCGGATTTGGAACTCCATCTCTGTGTCGCCCGGCAGTCCGGCCATCGAATAGGGACGGATGTGCTCAGGTGTGAACTGCAACGTCACATACTGGCCCGGGCTGAATTCAAGCGGCTTAGCCGACTTGATTCGTATGCGCCGGATGTCATGAGTCGCGTCCTCGATAGCGGTGACCGTGCCCTTGATGATGCGTGCCGGATGGACTACGATCTCATCGGTCTCTGGAATCTCGATCTTGCAGCTCTCGGTCAGCACGGCTTGACAGGCCAGCACATAAGCGTCTTTACCGACTTGCGGGCGCCCGGCCTCAGGGCCGTTGTCGCGCACGTGGCCTTCCACCACACGGCAACGGCAGGTGCCGCAGCGGCCAGACATACAGCTGTAGGAAATGGGCACCTCGTTGGACCTGAGCACGTCGAGAAGGTTCATGCCGCTCTCTACGTTCAGATGCAAGTTGAGGGGTTCTATGACCAATTCCATGCGGGTTCTTCTTCCAGTTGTCTCCGAATGGACGCGATTTTGGAGAGTCGAGCGATATCACGCTATAGATCAAGTCTGATAGATACAATCACCAACATGAATAATGGTGAGGCAACAGCAACATGGATCTGCGCGATATCGACTTGAATCTGCTGGTGGTCTTCAACCAGCTATTGCTTGACCGGAACGTGTCGACAGCGGCGGACAAGCTGGGGTTGACCCAGCCGGCCGTCAGCAATTCACTCAAACGACTACGTTCGGTACTCAAGGACGAGTTGTTCCTGCGCACGTCGAAGGGCATGGAGCCGACTCCATATGCTCTGCATCTTGCGGAACCTGTGATCTATGCGCTCAACACATTGCAGACGGCCCTGACGACCCGCGACTCTTTCGACCCTCTCAGCAGCACGCGCACCTTCAACTTAGCAATGACCGACATTGGCGAGATGTATTTCATGCCGCCACTGATGGATGTGCTTGCGCAACGCGCACCTCACATCCGGATCAGCACGCTGCGCCCGAATGCGGGCAACCTGAAGGAGGATATGGAGTCGGGCTCTGTCGATCTCGCCATGGGTCTTCTACCGGATTTACAGACCGGATTTTTCCAGCGACGTCTCTTTCGCCACCGTTACGTATGCATGTTCCGAAAGGGCCATCCAAGCGCCAAGTCCCCCATGAGCCTCAAACAGTTCAGTGAACTCGAGCATGTCGGCGTGGTCGCACTCAACACCGGCCATGGCGAGGTCGATGGCCTGCTTGAACGCGCAGGAATCAAAAGACGGATGCGGCTGGTGGTCCCGCACTTCATCGCGGTTGGACATATTCTGCAAAGCACCGACCTCATTGCGACCGTGCCGCAACGTTTTGCCGTCCGCTGCGAGGCGCCTTTCGGTCTCACGACATCCCCCCATCCCGCTAAGCTGCCCGACATTGCCATCAACCTGTTCTGGCATGCCAAATACAACCGGGACCCAGCCAACATGTGGTTGAGGCAGTTGTTCGTCGAGCTTTTCTCAGATACGAACGAACGTAAAGTCACTTAACTTGGATGAGCCGACTCGGTTTCGGTTAATTGCACTCACCAACGTCCATATTGGCGAGTTGCGGCGCTGCGGAGGCGTCCGTCAGGACAACCTGAATTGGCTAGAACATCGAGCTTCTCGCCTATAGCCGAGGAGCCGCTCTGGCTGCCCCCCGTGGTCAACGGTGCTCGCACTGAGCGTAATGGAGTGCCTCTCACCCCCATCGCCCCCCGGTTCTGATCGACAGCTCTCGTTTCGGGCTTTGAATAGTGCCCATCACCGATTGTGATAACACAATTCACCGCATTTGCTGCATGATATTTGTCACACGACCGCTGTGTCGGCATCTGGCGAACCCCACGACTAAGGACGAATTTGTGGCTTCAGCTCCTCTCGCCCTCTTTTTCACTTCAGCCAGCGAACGCTTGGCTCTAGCGCGACAAAGATACTTTGAAGATGGACAGTTGCCCTCGGGATCCATCAAAAACACCGTCCTAGAATCTTGGTCTCGCTGTCGTCGGCTCAGCTTCAATTCCAACGACAAATTGGACTTCAACCTAGTATCTACTAGCCGTGCGCATCTTGCACTCCAACGCAATAGGCACCTTGTAGAAGCGTGGCAAGTAGAGCTTGCAGAAATCGAAAGAACGCTTTCGGGTACAACTTGTTCAGCCATCTTGACCGATTCATCCGGTGTATTGATCGCCACGACCGGGACGGGAGATTCACAAGCCGTAATTACCCCGATGGCTCACCGCGTCGGTGTCAATTTGTCTGAGGAGTGCGCTGGAACCACTGCCCCAGGATTGGTGTTAAAGACGGGTAACGCAGCCACAGTTCTAGGAGGCGAACATTTTTTTGAAGTCGCGATGCCGATGCATTGCGCGGCAGCTCCTATCCATAATACCCACGGAGAACTGGCCGGCGTTCTGGATATATCAAGCGAAGGACGGCCTTTCGATTTCGACATGACGGCTTTGGTGGGGCTCTACGCAACGTCCATTGAGAATCGACTGTTAACCTCACAATCCAATGATCATTTGGTGCTGCGCCTGCAGGTCAGCCCAGCACTTCTCGATACACCCTTGGTGGGATTGGTCGGCATCGACGGTCAGGGTCGGCTAGCCTGGATGAACAAGGCAGCATCCAGTTTACTGGGCGAAAACTTCAAAGACTTGAGCGTACGCCGAGTCGATGTGGGAGATGTATTTGGCATCACACTACGAACGCTTCTAGGGCTCCAGGTGGAGCGGATGACTCCAGTAAGACTGACCAACGGACTCACTGTTTGGATATGTGGAGCATTGCACGCCCGAGATGGGATTGCTCCACAGATCTCGCGCGTGTCGACTTCTCATGAGCAACTCAGATCTAACGAAACCGTTTTGGCAGATCAATATCCTCTGCCACAGCAAACTCCCGAGGAAGGTGTCAACGTAATGAAGGATGCTCCTTCGCTAAGGGAATCTGATACCGATCTGATACTTCGAACGGTAAATGCTTTTGGAGGCAACATTTCCAAGGCGGCAAAGCAACTACGCGTCTCACGGGGACTGATATACCGCCGACTGAAGACGCCCGAGGAAACGCCGCCCTGATCTGTCTTGGCCCGACTGTTTTACAACGGAACACTTTTGCACTCGGGTTTTCCCGATATGCAATAAGCATTTTGTGATCTTTAGGCTTGAGCCCCGCCAGAACCCAGATTTGGTCATGGTGACCAATATCTCTGGTTCTGCACTGAACGGAGACAAGCATGAAACATCACAACATGGACTCGGCCTCAATCGGGCACAACGACTCCTTACAAGAAAGACTTGAGCGAGCCTTTATTTCAGGCCGATTGACACGCCGCGGATTCATTAGTGCAGTCAGTGCAGCAGGCCTCGCCACGACCGGCCTTCATGCGCTGGCTGACGAATTGGACGCAATACGCGCAAACCAGGCCGAACGTGCGGCAAAACCGTTACCCAGTTATGACTACATCATCGTCGGGACTGGCAGTGCGGGCTGTGCTTTGGCCGGCAGATTGGCACAGCGCACAGACGCCAACATTCTGCTGATAGAGGCCGGCGATTGGGATGTCGCACCTTCAGTATTGAATCCGGGTGTGTGGTTCACCAACCTTGGCACTGAGCGTGACTGGAAACACGTTGCCATTCCGACGCCGTTCACCAACAATCGCCCCATTCCTGAACACATGGGTAAGGTTGTAGGCGGTGGCAGTAGCATCAACGCAACCATTTGGGCCCGCCCTTTCAAGAGTGACTTGGAACATTGGGCTGATGTGAGTGGCGACCGCGCCTGGGGTTATGAGTCGGCACTGACCATTTATCGCCGAATGGAGAACTGGCAGGGCAAGGAAAATCCCCGGTATCGCGGTCAGGGCGGTCCCGTGTGGTGCCAGCCTGCCAACAATCCACATCCTTTGGCGCCAGCCATGCTGGCAGGCTGTAAGAGTCTGGGCATGACGGTCTTCGATGACCTCAACGGCGAGCGCGAGGAACGTGGCAACGGGTTTGCGCTGATGAATCACATCATCAAGAACGGTCAGCGCAACAGCATGGCAAGGGCCTATCTCTACCCAATCCTAGCCCGCAAGAACGTAACGCTTTTGGTCAACACACACGTTGACCGCCTGACTCTGAAAGGACAGCGGGTAACAGGTGTACAAATCAATCGCGGCGGCATCATATCGAAGATTGGCGCAAAGTCGGAAGTGATTCTTTCTGCAGGCGGCGTCAACACCCCCAAACTCTTGATGCTCAGCGGCATCGGCGACGAAAAAGCATTAAAAGCCCACGGCATCAAGACGGTCTTGCACTCGCCGGAAGTTGGCAAGAACTTTCAAGATCATCTGCTGCATGGCGGCTGTATTTGGGAACCCAAAGAGCACATGCCTCACAGGAACAGCGCAGCAGAGGCCTCGGGATTCTGGACTAGCAACAGCAGCGCGACATCCCCCGATGTGAACCTGGTGCAAATTGAACTGCCTTACGCCAGCGACGTTGTCGCTAAGGAGTATGCGCCACCGCCAACCAGTTGGGCACTATGTGCGGGCCTTGTTGCACCCAAGAGTCGGGGCTCCGTGACCCTTCGCTCGGCCAAAGTGGAAGACCTTCCCGTTGTTGACGCTCAATTTTTGAGCCATCCGGATGATGTGGCAGCACTTGCTGCTGGCATCGAATTGGCCCGGGAGATCGGGAATTCCGGCCCAATGCGTGACTTTGTTAAGCGCGAAGTCGTGCCTGCCAAGAGTCTCAAAGGAAAAGACATGGAAGACTTTGTGCGGAATGGCGCCACGACCTATTTTCACGCTAGCGGCACGTGTCGCATGGGCAAAGATGGGCAAGCGGTGGTGGACTCCAAACTCCGCGTCAAAGGCTTACAGGGCTTGCGTATCGCCGACAGCTCCATCATGCCGCGCATAGCCACCGTTGCCACCATGGCTACTTGTGTACTCATCGGCGAGCGCATGGCGGACATTCTTATCCCCAATGCAAGCACCTGAAATGCAGAAGCCCAAGGGCTATCTTCAATCTCCCATTTTCTTCATCACATTTCTCTGAGAGTTCATCGTGGAATCCAAACTTCTTATTGACAATCAATGGGTTGCCGCCAAAGACGGGGCCGTCTTCGAGCGCCGGAACCCTATTTCGAACGCAGTGGTCACGAACGCATCTGCAGCAGGCGTGAACGATGCTGCGTCTGCCGTTGATTCTGCAAATGCAGCCTTCAAAATTTGGCGGCGCTCAGCCCCAAGTGAGCGTCGTCGTCTGCTCTTGAAAGCAGCTGATATTCTCGAATCGAAGACACCCCTGTTTATTGAAGCAATGGCACAAGAAGTCGGCGCCTCTGCACTCTGGGCTGGCTTTAACGTTCACCTAGCCGCCAATGTGTTTCGCGAAGCTGCTTCCCTAGCGACACAGATTCAAGGCGAAACAATTCCGACCGACAAGCCCGGCGCCCTGTCGATGACTCTGCGTCAACCCGTCGGTGTGATTTTGAGTATCGTTCCTTGGAACGGCACGGTGGTCTTGGCGGCCCGCGCCATTGCATATCCCATTGTCTGTGGCAATAGCGTGGTATTCCGCGGCTCAGAATCCAGCCCACGTACCCACGCTCTTATCGCTGAGGCATTGGTTGAAGCCGGCTTTCCTGCTGGGGTATTGAACTACCTCAGCAATGCACCAGAGACGGCTGCCGCTGTTGTTGACACCATGATTTCTCACAAGGCTGTGCGTCGCATCAACTTCACCGGCTCCACTCGTGTGGGCCGCATCATTGCCCAAAAAGCGGCCACTCACCTTAAACGTTGCTTGCTAGAACTTGGTGGCAAGTCCCCCTTGGTTGTTTTGGATGACGCCGATGTAGATGAGGCCGTCAAAGCGGCAATTTTCGGATCGTTCCTCTACCAAGGTCAAATTTGCATGTCAACGGAACGTTTAGTGGTTGACGAAAGGGTCGCTGACGAATTCGTGTCCAAATTCGCTGCACGCGCCAATGAGTTGCTCGCAGGTGACCCAGCGGTAAATCCTCAATGCATCATCGGCCCGATGATCAATCCGAGCTCCGGCGCACGCATCAATGATCTTTTGCAGGATGCACTCAACAAGGGAGCAAAGTTGGTTTGTGGTGGAGTGGCGTCTGGTGCCGTGATGCCTGCAACCATTCTTGATCATGTGAAGCCAAATATGAAGATCTACGATGAGGAGACTTTTGGTCCAATCACGGTGGTCATTCGAGTCAATGGAGCGCAAGAAGCCATCGATGTTGCCAACGACTCGGCGTATGGGCTTTCCTCAGGCGTCTTCGGCCGCGATGTCAACCGCGCTCTGGCCGTGGCGATGGACCTTGAATACGGCTCCGTCCATGTAAACGGCTCCACCGTTCAGAACGAAGCACAAGCTCCATACGGCGGCACCAAAGACAGTGGCTATGGCAGGTTTGATGGCCGCGCAGTGATTGATGAGTTTACAGAACTCAAGTGGCTGACCATCGAACCAAGTCAGCAGCAGTATCCGTTCTAACTGACTTGGGACAATCCCGATGCTATAGCCATTTCAATGAAATGTCTGACTTGCGTCGGGGTTGCCGAACCACGGAGAGCCGTTTCCTGCGCACACCAGAACTCCCCAAGGGAGCCCCCCACTTCAGTGTGAGTGAGCGTCAAAAATTCACACAGCGCAATATTTCCGCCAATATTCACGCCAGTGATTCGAACTATCAGATTTGATCCATGGCGCTATATCGCTGTGACTCCCAGAATTCGAGCCATTCAGAGTCAAGAGCGAAATATCGATACGTGGAACCCATCGTATCGTTGGGCTTGAGCCCAGTCGTGGAGACAATGCGAAATTACCACCCAATGTTTCGTCGCCACTGAGGCTTGATTGGCTTTGATTGGTATCGACGCACGAATAGGAGTAACGCGGCCTGATAGATAGAGACAAACATATCTCTTCGATATTGGAGCTGCGCAGAATAACTTTGGAGAGATAGAGGCTCTAGATGAAACTTGAAAACATATCGGTCACCCGCAAGCTCTGGCTGCTAGCGCTTTTCATTCTGGTCGCGCTAACCGTTGCGGCCGTGTACGGCCAGCGCAGCACCGCGGCCTATCAGCGCGAAGCCATCGAGAGCGTTCTGCAGCATGAGGGACGCATTGTGGACGCGCTCAGATGGCGAGGTATGGTCGCCACCAATGCGCAGCGTGTTCTGGCCTTGTCGGCTTCTGCGGATCCGGCTATCGCAGAGGCCTTCCAGCAGAGCACCAAGGCTGGCATTGCGGAGATCAGCGCCTTGCAAAAAGTGATCGTTGAACGCGCTACATCTGATGAGGACAAAGCAGCGTTGACCCTTGTCGGAGATCGTCGTACCGTCGTGCTCGCCAGCGTCAAAAAGCTGGACGAGTTGAAAAAGCAGGGTGATACCGACGGCATGCGCAAGGTCGTCAGCGAGCAGTTCCAACCGGCCATCACGGCTTACATTGAAGCCTTGGACGGGTTCGTCAAAGCGCAAGAGCATGCACGCGAAACCGCCAAAGAAAAGACTCTTGCTGCTGCCAATCGTGCGGAAATGATGAGCTATGGCGCAATGGCTGGGGTAGTATTGATCAGCATCTGGTTCGTCCTTGTGCTCACGCGCTCCATCATTGAGCCTCTGAACCAGACCGTTGCTGTGACGCGCAGCATCGCGCAAGGCGACCTAACGAGAACTGCACCAAGCCGGCGCGGTGACGAATTCGGCGTACTCATGCAGGCCATGGATGAGATGACCTCCCGTCTGCGCGATCTGGTCGGTCAAGTGCGCCAAGGTTCGGAATCGGTGGCCACGGCTTCGGCCGAGATTGCTCAAGGCAACCAAGACCTGAGCGCGCGCACCGAAAGTCAAGCCAGTGCGCTAGAAGAGACCGCCGCCTCGATGGAGGAACTTGGCTCCACCGTTAGGCATAACGCCGACAACGCGCGTCAGGCCAACCAATTGGCACAAAGCGCCTCAACAGTGGCCGTGAAAGGCGGTGAGGTGGTAGCCCAGGTGATCGACACCATGAAGGGTATCAACGATTCCAGCCGCAAGATCGCGGACATCATAAATGTGATTGACGGCATCGCCTTCCAGACCAACATCTTGGCACTCAATGCAGCGGTAGAAGCTGCCCGCGCTGGTGAGCAGGGCCGCGGTTTCGCTGTGGTAGCAAGTGAGGTACGCAGTCTGGCCGGCCGCTCGGCGGAAGCGGCCAAGGAGATCAAGCAGCTCATTACCGACAGCGTGCAGCGCGTGGAGCAAGGTACGGCACAGGTAGATCAGGCCGGCGCCACTATGGACGAGATTGTTTCCAGCATCCGGCGAGTAACCGACATCATGGGAGAGATCAGCGCAGCCAGCACCGAGCAGAGCCAGGGCGTGGCCCAGGTGGGCGAGGCCGTGACCAACATGGACCAGGCTACGCAGCAGAATGCAGCATTAGTCGAGGAAATGGCGGCTGCGGCGGCCGGCCTCAATACCCAGGCTGAGGGCCTCGTGCGAGCAGTTGCCGTGTTCAGACTCTCGCAGAGTGACGATGGCGTCCCGCGTCAGCCACAGGCTGCTACGCCGATCCGGCGGCCAGAGGAGGCAGGCTCGCAGCCCGCTGCGAGATTGGCGGCCTCCAAACCAACGCCAGCAACTCCTCCAGTTGCGAACCGATCGGGTAATGCGGACAGCGATTGGGAAACCTTCTGAACACAACGGTGGAGCTTATCTGGGAATGGCATGGATATCCATGCCATTTTTCTGGCGACGACGTCATCAAGTCAGCATTCTTGGTTTCCCCGTCAAATCGTACTCTCGTTTGATTAGCGAAGTCCGCTACCCAATCAAATGACGGACATGAAAGAGACCCGATTCACCGACGAACAGAGCATCAGGTTAATTCGGCTGGCCGATCAAAGAACTGTATCGCCATGGCGGATTCGAGCGGGAGAGTTTCTCGCAAGGTCAAAGAGACTGGTGGCTTTAAGGTCCAGTACTTCAGCTCCGGCCGAATGGATGAGTTGCCAACACCAGCGCAGAATGCCTAAATGAGGCTTTTGCTCCATTGCTTCAAAAATACACACCTCCGCTCTCCATACGGAATTTTCTGTTAGCACGTCGCACGGGTCACTCTCACCCCACTTGACTCAACCCATTGGACTAAGGGATGTTCCGATTGCCGAATCCAGCAGCTATTGGGCTCCGACAACGGACCCTTTTGCTTTGTGCGCCGACATCTGTCGCAGCAACCGTTTCACTGTGTTGAATCCACGCGCTGTTTTGACTACCTCCTCGGGCGGAAGTCCTCCCAAATCGGCATGGGGGGCATCCAGCCAGCGCCGCGCCCTTTTCATGGAGCCGAACGTCTTGAAAGCCAGGCTATCCAACTCTGCTAAGCGCTCATAGTCTGGACTCCCGAATTCCCGCCCCACTGGTACTACGGAATCCCATGCGGCGAAGTCTTGAGGCACGAGCCTCATCTCCGCAATCGAAATATTTACGCCGTCTGGTGGGCGAAACATGCCCTTGAGATCAAGTACTGACCTGTTCTTGATCGCGGTCACGATGCGACCGACCTTGGGCTTCGGCCGCTTGTCGGCTTGGTACAGATCAAACTTCCACTGAAGCCCGGACCACAATTCAGGCGATGTTCCTAACGCCAGCCCAAGGCGTATGGCCATGTCTGCAGAAACGCCGGATGTCCCGCGAAGTATGCGTGACAGGGTGGATCGACTGACCGCTAGTTTCCTGGCCGCTTCGGCCACTGAAACGTCACACAGATATTCCTTCAGTACTTCTCCAGGGTGAGGCGGGATTTTCTTGCGGTTCATCTCTGAAATCCAAGTGATTGCGAAATTATGTAGTCAGCGCACAGGCCCTTGAAATCGAAGACTCAGCGCCCTCCAAAACTTTGCATGAGCATGACGCGCAGCATCTCAATTTGGTTGGGGAGGAAGCCCTGAGTTGTATCGGTCACAAGCAAGTTCGGGCAATTTGGCTGAAACCACAATGGACGATCATCAATTGCCAGCCAGCGCGTACCGGTTGGGCGATTTGCAGCCAACCAGGCCATGCACTCACTCTCTCGCAGGAAAGGCTGCGGTCGCTCCGGATTCCAAATATCCGGTGTGACACCAACTACACGGGGTTGAATGTCCAGTGCAAAAAATTCTCGCAATTCTTCAAGTGAGTGAGATTCGCGCCAGCTACTGCTTACGACAATTTCAACGCCGACCATATCCCGTACAACGGTCTCGATGAAAGGCAACTGTTGAAATGCTGCATCCTGGTCATAGGGCTCTGGGTGTGTCACACCATCGAAGTCCAGAAAAAGTATCAAGATTGAATCCTCCTCACGTGCGCCATGAAGGCCCTTCAGGCTCGAAACCCGTACACCAGATTCCAGCAGCGCTCATGCAAACTGGGCCAGGCGGGCTCTCTCACCCCAATTTCGCATGGGCCATCGCCACTGTTTTTACGCTCATGTGCGCTGCGCGCAGCGCCAGCGCATCCGCTAATGCATGATGCCGTTTGAGTCCGCGACTACCTCGCTTACCCAGCTCCCGAAAACAGTCTTCAGCGGCCAACTCGCCAGTAATGGTCCCGATAATGGAGTTGACATTCACTGGCAAACCACTTTCCGCACCTGGTCCCCAAGCCCTGACTCCCGGGTTGCTGCTTCCAAACGTTCGTAGTCAGTGGAGTAATCGAATGCAACCTCCACTTTTGAACCATCCTCAGGCGCAAGAGCCAGCAACCACTATCCTGTCTGGCATCCCATCTCCATAAACAAGACTGTGTAATTTCTCTTCCGCGTCTCGACAGTGAGATTCCAGTTCTTCGTAGCTAACTTTTCTACTCAATCGATACTTGATCCGCTCTTCAGAAAAAAATGGTGCGATCGCCTCCCAACAGCCAACATCTTTTAGCTGAAGTTGGAAGTTACTTTGTGGAAGGGAGTAAACCCTTTCGTTTTGATCATCAATCAGCAAAATTCGGCAGGAGTAGATGTCATTCATCCCCGCCAATCTCCAATCAAACGTCAAAAAATATGGGATAGAAAAATCCCCGTTGACCTTGCTGGTAGCCCATGTCTGCATTGTTCGAAAGAAAGAAATGTCCCATGACATATTTCGAACAAGATCAACAATGTTCTGTTTTCGGTTATATCGAATTGGCCACTGGTCTTTAAAGAATGGCGTTTTCTCATGATTACCGAAAGCATCTAAAGCGAACATTAACTCTCGATCAGGAATCCGCCCAACAACTTTTTCAAGCATCTCCACCAGCCAAAGCATTTTTTCCTTGAGCGTTGAATGCCTGTTCTCGTAGTACTCGATAGCAATCAGGAGCAATGCAAAGTGAGCGTCTTGTCGATGCCATAACCGTAGCACCTCTTCCTGCATCATTCGGGAATCGTTCAACATGCTATTCACCACTGTTCTTGCATGTCGCTCTGCCTCTTCTTTTGAAATGGCAAACTCAAAATCTGACAACGTTGAGGGTGTAGCGGTCAATGCTCGTCCCGTCGTGAATCGATAAAAAGATGCGAATCCATGCACAACAAAGTCTAAGTGCTTGGGATCATTTCTTGCTTTGTGGAAGTTTTCGTAGAGATACGGTGTGGCATCCGTGTTAATGCCATGTCTTAGCAAATATGTAGCAACGTCAAGGAATGCAGGCCACTTCGCACCCAGCGATTTTCCGGTCATGAACTTGTGCACATCACCGACGACATTCGAATCTAACGATACAGACCAGTCCAACTTCGGTGACGTCAAGTCACTGCCATACTTATGCTCTTGAACTAGCTCATCATTCAGAAAGAAGAATCCAGGACCGGCAAAGAGCGCATTCAAATGAGCTTGCGGCTTTGACCCAAACGCTCTCGCAGAAAGACGGCCAGGAAATGGACTATCCAGCCTCGGATCAGAAAACACCAAGCGACACCCCTTAAGAGACTCTCGGTTCAGCTCCCAATGATCCAGAAACTTAGCTGGGACCACCCGATAAGCGAACTCATATGCGATTCTTTGCAATTGCCAATCCCGACTCATAGAAGCCTTTTCCTTCTCAATATTCACTCAATTTGAAAACCGGTCCCTTTTTTGTTTAGACAGACTCAACCTGCTTGGCGAACCACACAGCGTAGACGCCGAAGAACCAAATCAATACCCAGAACACAAAACCAGATATGCCTTCAGGAATGAACCATGTCGGAAAGCCTGGATACATTGATGCCAGCGTAACGTCAGTAACTTTCGCTTTTGCCATGGACTGAACAATCTCAACCGCAAGCACGCCGCTTCTCAGGTAGAGGGCAAGGATGATGAGCACTCCACTCCCTCCGCTCAAAAATTGCCCTAGCGCTTTCAGTCGAGCGGGGGGATTGAGCAGGAATTCAACCATCGGTCCCAACACGTACAACTCCTTCCGTTTTTTGAGCTACTAAGTCGCCACCGCCTGCTGCGAGAGCCACCAAATGCCCAGAACGGCACCCACGGACATCCAGAACCCGACCTGTGGGCTCCTAGGCTCTTGCAAAACCACTTTTCTGGAAAAGATTTCACAGTTGTATGCCAGCAAGTCATAAGGGACATTGCGTGCCAACTCATCATTCAAGACGCTGAGCGCGTGCAAATGAAGTGCTTGCGGCAATACAGACTCCACCTTGACGGGGTTGCCGGCAGCAAATTCCCAGAAATCGCATATGTTCGTGTTTACTCCAACCGATGTGTGGGCAACCCGTCCATCAGGAAGCAGCACCCCCTCATGCGTACCCGGACCACTGAGCTTTGGACGGGAAATGCGAGCCATAGCGCCAAACATTGGCCCTGACAGATAGATCGCCTCTGGAGTCATTTCTCTTTTTCCTTGCGAACTCCTTTGAACGGAGTTCCATCTTGCTTCTGGTCCATAAACCGACCCGTGTCCTTGTCGCGCTTGGTCCAATTGTGGTTAATCGGGTTTTGCACCTGAGATCTATCTTTGACAGCACCGCGACGTGCGTTGTCACCGATGGGGGCGTTTTTAGCCATATACAACTCTTTCCTAGTCAGACGTCGATGGCGTGGGTCCAGCCAGGGACACCACGCTTGGACAGGTAGTCCACCAAGGGAGGACTGCCAAAAAACTGAACTCGGCCACCAGACATGAAGGCCAATGCTGCTTGGTCAATGCGAAGATTAGATGCCCGCGCTCTTGCCGCTAGCTGGGCGAGAAGGCGAGCGTTATCGTCACGCGTTCCGGACGAGGAGCGGGCATCAAAGACGGCAAAATTGATCCAACCACCGCTGAGGCTATGCTCACGAAGATGCGCAAGATTCACTCTCATGATCCACTCCATGCTCGGACCAATTCCGAGCTTTGAGCGTATTCTTGCGGGGGCACTCGCTCAAATAGTGACCGACTGATTTGATGTTGGTTGATTTTTATTTGCTGCAGCGCACAATGCAGCGTGAAGCTTCTGGCGAAGCTCTTGAGGCTCCAGGACTTCCACTTCTGGACTGTGCCTCAACAAATCCATCACCAGCTCGTGATCGCTCGAGTATGGAACCTCCAGTACGTAACTGCGGTCCTCGAGGTAGTGACTTTTCTGCTCGTGGTGCCAAAGCTCTTTATCCACCCACTGCGCGCGCTCAGCGGTGAACTTCAAGCGTGCGATATGGTTTGCAGTCCCTGCAAAAATGCCATATCCACTTTGGAAATGCTCCTGCATCGCCTCATGACTGACTTCGACCGCCGCGTCATCAAGCACCTGAACACTCTCAATCGCGTCCAACGCAAATGTTCGAAGTGCATTGCGGGTATGGCACCACGCATCGAGCACCCAATTTTCGCGGTAGTGAACCAATTGTTGGGGTGAAATGATCCGCGCTGTTTTCTCTTTTCGACTTCGATTCCAGTACTGTAGATTCAAACGCTTGCTTTCTAGCAGGGCACCTGCGACCAACTGAAAATGCTTCGGTTCCACTTTTCGGGGAGCAAAGTGAATTAGCTTTAGCTTGTTCTCGATAGACTTGGCTGACTTGGCCCCTTCTGCAAGCATGCTGCGCAACCTAGTTCTCAGTGGACCGATATGTTCTTCGAGTAGCCCTGGTTGCACGCCGTCTACCAGGTGCAACATGGTCAATAGGGAGAAAACCTCCGAAGAATCGAACCAAACCCCAGGTAATTCGAAGCGCCCGCCCTCTGCTAATTCGTCACGAATGACATATCCACGCAGACTTCGATCCCATTCCAGAGGACATCCAAGTCGGTCGCGGAGGAACTCGATATCCCGCTTAATGGATGCTTCTGATACTTCAAGCTCTTCTTTCAGAAAAGCCATCGAGACCGAGTTCCGTTTGCGGATAAAACGCACGATTTTGGTCATGCGTTCGATGCTTACCTTAGACATTCAGCGCCTCCCTATGGGGTATTTATTGCAACGTGCGTTCGACTGCAAGTCGAAAATACTTTACCAACAAGCACAGCTTTCAGACTTTATCCCCGTTGGGTTACTGTGCACTTGGATCTAACTGGCATCACTAACGACTTATCTCTAAAATATCCCGCAGCGAGGAACGGACCTGACGCAAAAAGTCCCAACCGCTCAGCTCGCTCCACCGCCTCCCGGGCATCGATGAACTCCTGACCGGGATATTGCGCCTGCCCGTGAAACAAGGCTGCAACAAGTACCCGACCGTTCATCAATCGGTTTCTATCCTCCTTCGACAGCAACTTTCGACTGATTGCTTTGATTTTTAGCGCGGGCACATCCCACAGGAACTTTGAGCACGCCATGCACTGACTGAGCATGCTCACGTCAGACCGCATAGACCCATTCATCCCGAAATCCGATTGAGGACAAACCATAGCGCCGCAGTGAGGGCAGTGGTCTTCAAGCAAGCATTGGTGAGCCGTACACAACCGGTACGCATCCATTCGCCAAAAAACAGGTAAATAAGGCGTTCTCATTCCTGCCAGACATTCAACGCAGAACCGGTACCGTGGCATGCCTTTTTCCTGCAGAAAAACTGGCGTCTTCATCCGCAAGGAAAGCGCCAGTTTCAGCATCCGACTCACATCCGCAAAAACATCCTCCGCGAGTCCAGTTACTCCGGCCAAATGGCTCGCGTCCATGGTGACGATTTGCTCGTCACAGTCCCGGCTCATCCTGAATCCCAGAAACCGACCCGTTTGCCGGATAGAAACCGCCTGGCGCGCGGCTACACGTCGCACCCAAGAGGAAGGCGCCTCAACGAACTCTGGTTTTGGAACTGCATAAAGCCTCTGATTCACCATGTATTAGTCCTCGAATAAACACATCTGGCAAAGTGCTGTACGCTGGCTTCCAAAGCGCGCGACGATTTCTGTCCTAAAAATCTCGCGCAACAATTTCAGGGCAACCTGCTGGTCAGCACGAGACACCGTGGCCAATGCCCACCCCTCCAACGCTCCCTCCCAGGTCGTGGGGGCAAGCGCTGTGGGATTACTTGAGCGCGCTAAGGTACGCAGGCGTTCGACCGCCCTGACGCAAACTGCCTGCCAGAATTGCACTGGCTCACTCGCCAGACTTGAGTTCACGACACGCTGATTGCTTGTGACCGGAACCCCCATGGCTTGAATCAAGGTACATAGACCGTCCAGTGACAACGCGTCCATCCAGATCGGAAGACTTGAATCGTCACACCAATCCCGACCTTGCTCCGCACAATGCTCAGCGATCCAGGTGGCGACCACCACCTCCGGGCTGTCTTGATTCCAGTCCCCTTCGCTTAACGCCCGAAAGTAGGCGCCACACTGGCACACATCTACAGCTGGTCGATACCACCGCAACGGAGCTCGACAGGACTTGCAACGCTCAACCATGGGTTTTCGGTGGAGATGGCAGACCGTATAGAGCCGGCAATCCCACATTGCCTTGCAGTACCCCGAGCGGTGAATACAGTCGACACAAATCTGCGGCTTGCGCAGACGCAAAAGCTCTGTCCTGAAAAACGGCTGCTCCCGCAGTCGGCAAGAGGGTTGCCCCATGTACTTGCCTTTGTCGACCAGCAGGTCCTGAAGCTCCGCCTCTGGCATGTCGAGCACCCGCGCAAAATGTCGGGCATCTGAACACCAAAAGGTTCGCACCGAGGACAAGCCGGCCAGATCCCGCAAACCATGCAGACTCAGCCCATTCGCTGTGGCACTGCGCAACAAGAACCCCATGCCACTTTCGTCTTGCTGCGCAGTGCACCTGATCGGCAAGCTATGCGACAGCGGCCTCAAAGGGATTCCCTTTTTGAAATGCCGCGCCATAAACCAAGCCGTAGGCGGCATGAAGATGTTCAGGCCTCACCGAATCTGCGCCGCTCTCCGCAGCAACCAAGACCATTTCGGTCATCAGACGCTTCAGACTGCGCAGGTTTCCCTGCGTGGTTTTGTAGAGCCTCTGACCGACGTCCCGATCCAGAAAGACTTGGATATCCATCTTTTGGGACTGCAGAACAAAGCCCTTGATCAGACGAAGCCATGCGCTGTCATAGTTGAACATGGTCAAACGGTGACACCCCACCACCCGGCTGGCCAATGCTTCATCTACCTCTGCGAAGTCATCCAGCAAGCTGACACCAGAAAACACCACGCCGACCCGAGCCTCGTCTATCAGCAGCCGAACGAAGTCCGTGGGTGAGGTCCCCTCTTCGCGCGTCGGCTTGCGTCTGGCCAGCGACGGCGCCAGGTTGTGGGCCTCATCAATCATGATCAGCCGCGTCCCCTTCTGCCGTATGGCATCTAGAAGCACCGTGATCCGCTGCTCCAAGGTGTCCCACGTGATCCGCCGAAATGGATATCCGTATTGGCGCAGCAGCGATGCGATCATGTAGGGCGTCGTGACGCGCATTGGTATGCGCATATAAACCGCGCCCAGGCCCTCAGCGAACAAGGACGACCTGGGCAAAGATTGCTGGAAGTACTTCAACAGGGTGGTCTTTCCGGCCCCAGGGGGGCCGATCAAGCGCAGCCCATGCGGCATATCCACTTTCGTGGAAAGCTGAAAGATGCGATCAAGACCGGCCAAACCTTCTTTGAACTCCGTGTGGCTTACGAACATTTGGTCAATCGTGAAGCCAATTTCCAGCGTCTTGTCCGAATACATGTGTAGACGCCTGGCCGCGATGTCCTTGTCCTCCATCTCGACTTGCGATAAGTCATTACCCAATTCCCGATTGCTTGGTGTCATGTAGCGCTCCTCATCACAAAGGATTCAAAAGGTTCAATGTCCTCGGCTGGTGGGGGAACAAAGTCCTCCTTACTGACCATCTTTGCGGCCGGCAACAGGGGAACCGCCGACTTTTCTGACATCAGCACCTGACTGGATGAAAGTCCGGAGAATTTGGCGCTTGTGCGCATGTTCTGCACCCGGTTACTCCGGGCAATGCCATTCATCCACGACTCATGCAACTCCTGGCGCGCCAGCAATAGACGGTCCACACCGCCGCCTTGCACATGTTTGTCACGCGCATGCTTACGAATCAAAAGATGCTGATTCCAGGACAAACCATCCGTATAGTCAGGACGGGTGCTTGGTACCGGCAACCAGTCTTTGCTGAGAGGGTGCTGTAGATAAATGAAAGACAAGTCGTCGGGATTCCACTTCACACCCGTTTTAAACGTGTGACCCACCTCTTTTTTCAGGACCAACACATCCGAAGATGAGTAGGAAATACCCGGCAACTCCACACCACCCGCCCCCACAGTCAGATCCTTGCGCATTGCCGCGATCAAATCCAACTGATCCATGGACCATTGAAAGGTCGGAGGACGCAGAGTGTTGAAGCTCTCTTGAAATGCTTCGAAGGGCGTACACAGCTTGCGTTCATTAAGTTCAAACGGGTAGACATCGGTCACGAACTTGACCAAGCCACAGACAAAATCACTGAAGAGAATCGCCGCATCATCTTTTGGATTGATGTTTAGAACGTTCGCCATCGGCTTTCGGACTCGTCCCCTTGCCAACGAGAAGTAATCAAGGTTGGCAAAGAAACGTTCGACATGCGGCTTGAGCCAGGGCGAGCGGACGCGGCAGTACTCCAGGTCGATTCCGAGCTCCCATGCCGTCATCTGGAACACCTTGGAATGAAACTCCATGCCGTTGTCCAAGACCAGGGTTTCCCCAATGCCAAAGGCAATCCACGGCTGCTTGGTGCCGGCGGCCTTGGCCAAGTCATCTTTGGGCCGGATAGCGTTTTTGACAACGTTTAGTACGCTGGTGATGCCTGGGCCATAGAAGGACACATACAGACCGACCACGTAGCCACTCATCGCGTCCACGATGATCGTCAAAGTGGGACGCCCCAGCGGCAGGCCAGTCCGATCGCAGATCACCACCCAATTGAGCAAGGTGTGGTCACACTCCAAACGCTGCATGGCCCGTACCGCCAGCGTGCCCTCCACCGAGGTACGGAATTTGGCCCGCGCATAACCGGGCCCGAAACGAGCCTTCGCGCGCTCATAGGAGCCGAATTCGGACAAACGACGGCTCACCGTTGCGAGGCTGACCTGGGCTTGGCTCTCTTCAATTTTCTTGGCTTTGGCCAACTTCTTGAGATCCAGCAGGATTTGCTCGTGTGCATGGCGCAAGGTGTGCTGTGCGGGTGTCAAATAGACGTTGCGAAGATTTTTCTTGATTACTTCTTCGACTGAGAGCGGCAATGTGCGATTACGTCGCCGACTCCGGTTTCCGGACAGCAGAGCGGCAGGATTCGCAGACGAGAGTTCGTACCTGCGCATCCACACCGTCAGGGTCGAAACACCTGGGGGCGAACCGTCCCCTAGGGCAGCAGCAATATCAAGCCTCGCCTTTTGTATCCGGCGTATTTGTCCGCGCGTGATGCCACGTTTTCGCAAAGCTTTAACCCAGTTGATACAGCGCTCAAGACGCGACTGCTCGTGGGACTCCAGTGAGGCAATATCAAATATCAACTCAGGAGCTTTGCCCCCTCCATCCTGGTTCTCGTCATCAGCGATATCACCGATCACGGGCTGAATCTTTTTGGACATCACCTCCGCATAGAAGGTCGAAAGCTTCATGACCTGCACCAGACGTGTCCTCTGATCTTGAAGCTGAACTTTGTTGCCATCCAACAGATTGAGGAACTCAAGCTGCTGTGACCCACGGCGCACAACCAAACCAATTTCCAAACTGAATTGACGCATTTTTGATCTCCAAATTTGTGGGGAATAGAAAGTCTTCATCACTGATAAGCAGCTCTTTGTTCAAGGCGATGTGGCGATGCGCCACCAAGGCAAAGACATCCTCTTGTGAAATGCGAAGTTGCTTCTTGAGGCTCTTGATGGAAATACCCTTGTCACGCTGACAGACGTAGTCGGCTATTTCCTGCGTGCGCGCCGGATGAACGTCATGCATCGCATACCGCCGAATCAACGCAGCCCTCTCGGCTCTGCGCCGCCCCTCGATTTGCCCCTGATGAACGACAAAAAATCGAAGTGCTGCTTGGTTGCATAGGCTTGTAATCTCGCCAAAACGAGCTTTCTCGCCTTTAATGCGCTCTGCCCGCTTGACCTCAAAAATCAAACCTTCACCGCTAGAAAAGGTAAGTAGAAAGTCAGGGGTGTAGCGCTTGCCGTGAACCACCAAAGGCATGTGGAACGGTTGGTGCTGGATGGACTTGAGTCCGGGAAAAAGCATTGCCCTGAGCACGAAGTGCTTTTCCAAGCGGCTTTCGTGCTCAATCGGTTTGTCTTGGAACCAGGGGCAGTTGATGAGTCCCACGTTTCGCTTGGGCGAACGCGTGACTACCTTACGTGCGGCAGGCATATATCTCTCCTGTGAATGGGCAGCGCCACGCTGTGGCACTGCCCGGTGGAAATGGACTTGACACAGCCATCCACTGGAGAGATACTTTTCTAAAGGGCTCGAATCCTTAGAAAGCTGTCAATCCAGCGATCGGCAAGCGCCAATCATTCGAAAGGGTGGTTGGCGTTTCGCTTTACGTGGGGTCTCTCCTTTACTTGTTACGAACTCAAATAGATTGCTCAACAGTCAATCGATTGGTCTAGGTTCGCGGGTGTGTCGTACAGAATTTCCCATACCTCATGTCGCTTCGTTGGCCGCGATCTGAGCGCCGCAAGGGCAGAAATCCTTTTTTCCATTGACCGCAAGCTCTGTGGCGAATGACGGATCAAGCGCATGTGCCAGATCGCTTGTCGCCTCCATCTTGAGCCCCAGAAGAACGGCAATTCTGTGGCTCTCGCCCCTGGTACACAGGCTTTTTCCCTCCAGTACTTGGTACAGAACATTTCGATTGACATTGTGTTGATCGGCCCACGACTTCAACGAAATGCCACGGCGAATAAACCACTCTCTCGCCTGAGCTAGTTTTTCGTTTGTAATCTCGTGCGTTTTCATGCTGAAAAATACTAAACGAGCTTTCTTCTGCTTGCAACCGTTATGATTTAATGCGCATTTTCCGGTTAATGTGCTCAATTCAAACAAGAGCAAATGACTCCGTTCACCGTAAGCGACATGGTCGAAATTTCAGTGCTCGGCTTGTATCGCGTTGTGAGACTCTCTCAACTTTTGCAGCAAAAGTGGATCTTTCTGGTTTTGACCGGGTAGCTAAAGTCAGCCACTGCAAGGAGTCGGTCGCCGAAATTGACAGACAGGCAACTCGCCCAATGCGGACATTCGTAGCATCAGGCCAAGTGACGGCAACGCAGCGGTTGCTGTCGGTCGTAGCCACGCCGTCACGTCACAGTTTCTTCCCCGCAGCAGTCGTTCGGATGCACACGCTTTTGCTGACCTGACGGCCAGTTTCAGGAGAACAGCTGACGTTGGCGGAGATCAGGATCGCATCGGCGTCCTGAAGGACTGCTTTCCGCGATTGCGAACAGGTGCTGCCGACCCTAAGCCGCCATATGTCATGTACAAAAGCAGACGTTCAACTACATAGTTAACCGGCCCCGGCCTGCGCAGCAAGTTGGGGGCCGGTTAGCCAGGGGCGCGAAGGCAAAATGTTGCACTTGCATGTTGAATCCACGGGTTAGGAATCACCAGCCCGGCGTGAGCCCATAACTGCGAACCTGTTCGCGATATTGGGAAAGCCGCTGTGCCGAGGAGTTCTCGCGCCATTCTGCGGTGAAGAGCTCAGAAAACTTACGCATATCCGCTACTGCCGCCTCGCGATTTGCGATAGCCGTGTAAGACGCGGCGCGACGCCAGTACACGAATGGATAATCGATTTGATCTGATATGCCGGCCGTAAAGGCCTCGATCGCTTCACGATGCCGCCCCATCTCTTGCAGCGTCCACCCTTTGTGGTACTGAATCATCATTGAGGGCGGTTTGCCTTCTTTCTTGTCTATCTGTTCTCCCATCTTGATCGCGATCAAGCTCTCCTCAAAGCGACCCGCCGTACGGAGCATCGTCGCGTAGTTCGCGAACTGCAGCCTGTAAGGTGGGGCGGGGAGTGCAAAGGCTTTCTCTTGCTCGGCGATGGCTTCGTTGAGTCGACCGAGTTCGTAGAGCGCCCATGCGCGGCCCAGATGGTATCTGCTTCGGGTCAGGGCATTGATCTCCAGGTTCGCCGTGCACAGTTCCAACTGGCGGAGCGGTGACGCGTAGTTCTTGGCCTCCAACTCAGAGTACGCTGTTTCACACTCCGCAATGGTGGGAGCTGTAGCGGCGTTTGCCGATGAGGCAATTACCAACAGGGCTGTCGCGGTAAGTCGCATGATGTGATGCCTAACGTGAAGGTGTGCGGTTCTCGCGCAGCGAGCATCCGTCACTATCGTCATGTTCCGTTTCGGCCAACAACACCTCTTGGCGCTTATCGGTTTGTGTCACAAACCCCTCCCTTATTTTGTAGCCACTCACGTAGCTGTGTCACTGCGTCCGTACCAAGAGCTCGCTCTTGTCCGCTTTGTCGCACGAGTTGTCAAGGTCCGTTTCTGGCCGATTTCGTCAGCTCGTGTCTACGTCATTGAGCGAGGTAGCTGATGGCAGCGCTTCTCAGCATCTTTGTCTGGATAGCGCCAACTGACGATTCTTCCGGTGTCTGATTCAAATATGAACTCCCATCGACAGAGAGCTAGGACATTCAAGGAATAGGTCTTAACCAACTTTCCTCCTTCGTATCGCGAAGCTAACACGTTGGTTAGCGGTGGATACCGCAAGTCCAGACTAGTTTTCCCAATCGACGCATCAAGGTCTGCATCGAAATCCTGGTAGTAAGTAGCACAACCCAACTCGCAGAATGCGACCGCCACCAATGCAACGTACAAGGCTTTGCTTCTGAACTGCGAGAGCAAACCAATCTTCAAATTGCCCATGAGTAGCGAACATTAAAACGATACGAAAGTCTAGCCGGTCATCTACAGCTTGACCAGCCATCAAATAGGGGCTTCATGTCTGCTTTCGGGAACTATCCCCGGTGTCCGTTGTTGGCCGCTTTCGCCAGTTTAGCGTTGTGCCCTATAGCGGACAATGAGGGTGTCAGCACGGCTCCACAGCCGTGCCAACACCGTCACCCCTTCAGATCTCCGTCTGCTCAGAGATTTCGAGGGCGTCATCGACTTCGATGCCCAGATACCTCACGGTTGACTCCAGCTTGGAATGCCCGAGGAGCAACTGGACGGCGCGAAGATTCTTGGTTCGCCGGTAGATCAACGTGGCCTTGGTTCTGCGCATCGAATGCGTCCCATAGTCGGCGCGGTCAAGTCCCAGCTCATCCACCCAATGCCCGAGAATCCGGGCGTACTGGCGAGTTCCGAGGTGCGGCGACTCGTGAAGCCTGCTGGGGAAAAGGAAGCTGTCCGGCTTCAACCCGGCATGCCTGATCCAGGCCTGCAAGGCATCTCGGGTGGCTGTTGTGATTTCGAATTGAACCGGCCGTTGGGTTTTGTGCTGCATGACGATGGCGCGACTCGCCACTTGGTCGCCATGGCATACGTCGCGGACTTTGAGTGCGACCAGGTCGCACCCACGCAGTTTGCTATCGATGCCCAGATTGAGGAGTGCAAGTTCCCGCGTACGCCCTTCCATTTGGAGGCGGACACGGAGTGCCCAGATGTCCTTTGGCTTGAACGGTGCCTTCTGGCCAACGATCTTGCCCTTGTTCCACGGCTCATGAGGAGTGGCGAGTCCTACTGCTTCCATGATGGTCTCCCATCGAGTTGAGGGAGGCGTAGGATGCGCCTGGATGTCGCCGGAATGCTAGCATTTCATGCTAAGGGGGGGGGGGAAGGCGCACTTTGCTCTGGTGGTCGGCTTTGTGGCCTGCTTTGGACTTCAACGTCCCGGCCAGAAGCAGACGGTAAGAAATTCCCCCTGAAGCAGACTGTCACCCCCCCTGAGGGATAGTCCGGGTTCACGCTTATGTGTAGACTTTCCAGTAGATTAAATATTCGTTAGCTGTCATGACTAAGCGCCTTGCTCGCCCTACGGCATCACTGCTTTTTTCGGTACTTGTGGTCTCGGGTTGTGCTCATCAAGTGGACAGATACCCTGATACGTGGGACCGACTTAGCGTAGATAACGTGCCAGGTCGATGCCCGTCGTTGAGTGGGACCTACGAGAATAACGGAGTTAAGCCTGATGGAACGAAAATCTCTCTAGCGGTCTGGCTAGCTGCCGCTACCGGCCGCACTCGCCAAGAAGAGCGTGATAACGCCCGAAATCACTTTGTTGGGGAGTTGTTCAAGACGCAAGCAGTCGATATTAAAGTTGTAGATGACACTGAGATAGCGATTCACGCGAGGGGAGAAGGTATCTCGATACCTTGGACGATTTCAAGAAGTAAAGGGCAGTTCGAGTGCAAAGACGGAGCTCTTGTCGTCAGATCCAGTGGTGACGCAAGTGGTGACAACGTTGCCGCGTTTTCCTCTGGCTCCATGAAGCTTTATTCGGGCCGTGAGCACGTTATGGTCAACTGGAACGAAACCATGGCAGGAGTGATGCTCTTCGTGCCTGCAGTATCGTATTCTGATATTTGGGCGCGATTCGCCCGTGCAGCGAAATGAGCAATCAACAGCTAACCTTCTGCTGCTGCCGACGGGCCGTGAGCGCAGTACTACGTCAACCATCTCGCTTGGACCGCGGCAGAGCAACACGTTAAAAGTCAAATGCTGAAGATCCTCGTCCTATTGCTTCTTACGGAACAGGGCATGTTTACTGCTGGCATTGAAACGCCTGAAGGACTGAAATCCAAGACCTTTGCAAATAGCGCCCAAGGGGTCGAGGAATTCACTGAATTCGCGGGACCCATGATGCAGACTAGTGGTGGTGAATATCGAATCTGCATGATTCCGGTAGGCAAGGGTGACTTTGGAGCGATCTGGGAAACGCTGGAGGCGGAAAAGATTGCCTATGTAATGGTCCCGCAACCAATGGTGGAAAGGCATGTCGCCGGCGCCGGTGGGACCAATCCGACTATCACTGCAGTGGCGAATGGATGTATCTCGGCGCTAAAAATTTATGGGCAAAAGAGCTTTTAACTCGCCATCCGTTTTGGATGCCTAGCTCGTCGACACATCTCGAACAAGTGAACCAGACGACACCATCCCGCTGCTCATCAGCAGCGAATAACAGCCTTGGTAGTTCCACTAAAGCCGAGTGCGAAAATAATTCTTCTTCACAGGGGGCCGCACATGTCCCGAATAAAATCCCATTTGGGGAGCTGTTCAGTGCGTTCGTCCTGACCCCGTTCTGCCTCTGGCTTTCCATAATGTTTCTTGCTGACGGCAAAGCCATTATTTCTTTCTCAAAGCGAGCCACCCATCACATTGAGGTAAGCGGGCCCTGGTCATCTTTGCTCGGTGCCATTGCCATGTTGTTGTTTGCTGCAATGTTCTCAAGTATCGTTCTCGATCACTTCGACCGCCGCCCGAATGAGCATCACTACAGTCGCTTTGCCAAGTGGGTTGCTAGACTAGCCCTTGCCGCGCTGGTACTAGCTTGCCTTGTCGGTTGGCAGTTCGAGCATATTCAGTGGGTAAAGAGATGAGGCCGTCTAGCATGAAGCGCCTACTCCTCACCGCAGCACTTGTGTTGCTCGCAGCCGGCCGAGCACAAAGCGCCGACGATTCCTTTGTGCTCTCGGCCGCTACGACCGCAGATCGATCTGTGACTTGGCAGAGGAAGTCGATACTGCCTGGAGACTTCACGTGCCAAGGAAAGCGGGAGTACGCAATCCTTGGCACTAAGCCGAAGGAGATTGTCATCGCGGTTTTTAGGCCGCCGTCCAAGAAGCCCGTCGACGTACTGCGGTACTCAGGCATAGCAAGAAGCCCTGACTCAGCTATTCTGGCTATCGAGCCGCTTGACTTCGACATCAAGGAACTTGAGCAGCATGCGGGCTACGTACCTGACGGCCTACAACCATCCAAGACATGTGTGGGCCTGAATATGACAGACCAAATGGTCGACTCAGCGCATATCTACTGGCACCGGAAAAATCGGCGCTTTGAGAGCTGGTCACTGTGAGGGCGAAGCGGCCTAATATGCTGCTGCATCCGACCACCTTTGGCGACGGCTGAGCGCAGTGTTGAACGTCTGCTTTTGCAAAGCTGCGACTTCCGCTTAGGGTCGGGAGCGCCAGTTCGTAGAGCACAACAGCGGTCATTGGATGTCGTGACCTGCCCCCCACCAGAAGGTCCGCTTTCCGAGGCGGTCAGACATTCAAGGGAAAAAGGCAGCAATGACCGGTTTCGGCACCACCAGTCACTGAGGCGCCAAAGTCGAACGGCTGCAACCAGCCTGATCCGGTCGTCCGCGCAATCGACCCGGAGGTCAACTCCTGGCCCAAAGTGACTGGTCAGAGTATCCATAGAGTGGTCAATCCAAACCGGCTCACTCATGGATCTGTACCAGCGGCTGCTTCGTCCGGCCGACACCCTCCCTCCCCAGCACCCTCGCTACAAAGTTCAGTGAGCAAACCACAGCGCTAGGTAACAGCCAACAGCAAACGCATATGTTAGCGCCTACAAACTACAGAGTTAGCTGAGAAAACTACAGAGTTAGGTGAAACCCGACACCTGTCTTGAAAGGCGGGCAAAAAGCCTTATGATTAGCACTCGCTGGATTTGAGTGCTAACACCACCCATCCAACAAAGTCAATGAGCACCAACTTACTCGTTGAGGCTCCGGATTTACCAACCCATTGTTTCAAACTCAAGGAGATTCCTGATGAAACTGCGTCCTCTGGCCGACCGCGTGATCGTGAAGCGCGTGGAAAACGAAACCAAAACCGCCTCCGGCATCGTCATCCCCGACAGCGCCGCCGAGAAGCCTGATCAGGGCGAGGTGCTGGCCGTCGGTCCCGGCAAGAAGAACGACAAGGGCGAACTCGTGGCCATGAACGTCAAAGTTGGCGACCGCGTCCTGTTCGGCAAGTACAGTGGCCAGACCGTCAAGGTTGATGGCGATGAACTGCTGGTGATGAAGGAAGACGACCTGTTCGCAGTCGTCGAAAAATAAATCGCATTGCGATTTATTTTCAGCGCAGGCTCACTTGGCGCGGCCAAGTTAAGGGGCAGAGCCCCGGCCGAAGCTAAAAGTAAATCGCGGCAATTTCCACCTCTTATTGAACTGAATTCGGAGAAATCAACATGGCAGCAAAAGACGTCATTTTCGGCGGCGAAGCCCGCGCACGCATGGTCGAGGGTGTGAACATCCTGGCCAACGCAGTCAAAGTTACCCTGGGCCCGAAAGGCCGCAACGTGGTGCTCGAGCGCTCCTTCGGCGCCCCCACCGTGACCAAGGACGGCGTGTCCGTGGCCAAGGAAATCGAGCTGAAGGACAAGCTGCAGAACATGGGCGCCCAGATGGTCAAGGAAGTCGCTTCCAAGACCTCCGACAACGCCGGCGACGGCACCACCACCGCCACCGTGCTGGCCCAGGCCATCGTGCGCGAAGGCATGAAGTACGTGGCCGCCGGCATGAACCCGATGGACCTCAAGCGCGGCATCGACAAGGCCGTGGCGGCCCTGATCGAGCAGCTGAAGAAGGCCTCCAAGCCCACCACCACCTCCAAGGAAATCGCCCAGGTCGGCTCCATCTCCGCCAACAGCGACTCCAGCATCGGCGAGATCATCGCCAATGCCATGGACAAGGTTGGCAAGGAAGGCGTGATCACCGTGGAAGACGGCAAGTCGCTGCAGAACGAACTCGACGTCGTCGAGGGCATGCAGTTCGACCGCGGCTACCTGTCGCCCTACTTCATCAACAATCCCGAAAAGCAGGCCGCCCTGCTGGACAACCCCTTCGTGCTGCTGTTCGACAAGAAGATCAGCAACATCCGCGACCTGCTGCCCACGCTGGAGCAAGTCGCCAAGGCCGGTCGTCCGCTGCTGATCATTGCCGAAGACGTCGAAGGCGAAGCCCTGGCCACCCTGGTGGTCAACACCATCCGCGGCATCCTGAAGGTCGTGGCCGTCAAGGCGCCGGGCTTCGGCGACCGCCGCAAGGCCATGCTGGAAGACATCGCCATCCTGACCGGCGGCAAGGTCATCGCTGAAGAAGTCGGCCTGACCCTCGAGAAGGTCACGCTGGCTGACCTCGGCCAAGCCAAGCGCATCGAAGTGGGCAAGGAAAACACCATCATCATCGACGGCAACGGCGCTGCCGCTGACATCGAAGCGCGTGTCAAGCAGATCCGCGTGCAGATCGAAGAAGCCACTTCCGACTACGACCGCGAGAAGCTGCAAGAGCGCGTGGCCAAGCTGGCCGGCGGCGTGGCCGTGATCAAGGTTGGCGCTGCCACCGAAGTCGAAATGAAGGAAAAGAAGGCCCGCGTCGAAGACGCCCTGCACGCGACCCGTGCTGCCGTGGAAGAAGGCATTGTGGCCGGCGGTGGCGTGGCCCTGCTGCGCGCCCGTCAGTCCGCTGGCGACATCAAGGGTGACAACCATGACCAGGACGCCGGCATCAAGCTGGTGCTCAAGGCCATCGAAGCGCCCCTGCGCGAAATCGTGTTCAACGCCGGCGGCGAGCCGAGCGTGGTGGTGAACGCCGTGCTGGCCGGCAAGGGCAACTACGGTTTCAACGCTGCCAACGACACCTACGGCGACATGATCGAGATGGGCATTCTGGACCCGACCAAGGTGACCCGCACCGCGCTGCAGAACGCCGCTTCCGTGGCTTCGCTGATGCTCACCACCGAGTGCATGGTGGCCGAGGCACCGAAGGACGAGGCACCTGCCGGCGGCGGCATGCCTGACATGGGTGGTATGGGCGGCATGGGTGGCATGGGCATGTAAAAGTGCTCCTTGCCTGAGGGTGCATGGCGGCGTTGCAGCCGCTTGCCGTACCAAAGTGGTACTGTCTGCACCCTCATGCTGCGTCGATGGGCGTTATGGCTCTCGACACAAAACAAAAAAACCCGCAGTGCTTGTGCCCTGCGGGTTTTTCTTTGCCTCGGTAACTTTGCTATCGATTCAGCAGCTATTGGCGCAATATCAGAAAGGCTTAACGGCCTATTTGGTTCTTAATTTTTTCAACAAGCCGGCACTGGACGCATCCAGCCCATCGGCGTTGCCGTTGTCCAGCCGCTGCTCCATGTCCTTGGCCAGCACCTTGCCCAGCTCCACGCCCCACTGGTCGAAGCTGTTGATGCCCCAGAGCGAACCGGTCACAAAAACGCGATGCTCCTGCAACGCGATGATGGCACCCAGGCTGGCCGGCGTCAGTTCGTCCAGCAACAGGAAGGTACTCGGCCGGTTGCCCGGCAGATGACGGTGACCGCCGGCGTCCGGCTGCCCCAGCATCAGCGCGCGCGACTGCGCCAGCGCATTGGCCAACAGCTTGTGGTGATGTTCCGGCAACGGGTGTGCTACCTTCTTCACCGCAATGAACTCCACCGGAATTACGTCACTGCCCTGGTGCAGCATCTGGAAATAGGCGTGCTGGCCATTGGCGGCCGGTTCGCCCCAGATCACGGGGGAAGTGGCATAGGGCAATGCCTGCCCTTCTTCATCCACGCGCTTGCCGTTGCTCTCCATCTCCAGCTGCTGCAGATAGGCCTGCATACGACGCAGGCCGCTGTGATAGGGCGCCACACTGCGGCTGCCGAAGCCGTGGAAGTTGCGATACCAGATGTCAAGCAGCGCGAGGAGAACCGGTAAATTCTGTTCCAGTGGTGCCAGGCGAAAGTGCTCGTCCATGGCATGCGCGCCGGCCAGCATTTCGCGAAAGCGCTGCGGCCCGATGGCAATCGCAATCGGCAGTCCGATGGCAGACCACATGGAATAGCGCCCGCCAACCCAGTCCCAGAAGTCGAACGTCGTGCCGATGCCGAATTCGCGCGCGGCCTCGACATTGCTGGTCAGGGCGCAGAAGTGCCGGGCAATATCGCGCCCGCCCTTGGCCTCGAACCAGGCCTTGGCCGAGCGTGCATTGGTCATGGTCTCCAGCGTGGTGAAGGACTTGGAGGCGATCAGGAACAGCGTACTCTCGGGTTGGACCTGCCGCAGCACCTGGCTGAGCTCATGACCGTCCACACTGGAGACAAAGTGGAAACGTTTGTCCTGGGCCACAAATTCATCGAGCGCCAGCACCGCCATCTGCGGCCCGAGGTCGGAGCCGCCAATGCCGATGTTGACGATATCCGTGATTCCTTTGTCATGGCGCACCATCTCGGCATAGGTCAGCATGACATTCAGCGTGGAATGCACCTGGCCCAACTCTTTTGCTATGCTGTTTGCAGCGCCCTGCGCTGTATCTGCAAGGCCTGCTGCCGGATACCTCAACAAGAAGTGCATGACTCTGCGCTGTTCGGTCTTGTTGATGACGTCACCACGGAACATCGCCTCGCGATGCGCCTTCACCCCACACTGATGCGCCAACTCCAGCAATTGCGCCTGAACAGCGGCATTGATCAGGTTCTTCGACAGGTCGGCAAACACATGCGGCGCCTGCAGGCTGAAGCGGCCAAAGCGTTGCGCATCGGCGGCGAACGCCTGGCGCAAATCGAAGTCACGGCCCTGGATATCGTAGAGCGCGCGCAAGGCGCTCCAGGCCGGCGTATGGTCACAGCGGTTACGGCTCATGTCAGGCCGCCAGCATCAGCTGTTCGAGTTTGCGGGTGTCGGTCGCAAAGGCACGGATGCCTTCGGCCAGTTTTTCTGTCGCCATGGCATCGTCATTGAGTGCGTAGCGGAAACCCGGTTCATCGTAACTGACCACAGGCAAATCCATGGCCCGTGCCGCTTGTGCATCCAGTGCACGCACCACAGGCGCATTGCTGGCCGCGAGTTGCGCCAGCAGGTCGGGGGAGATCGTCAGCAGGTCGCATCCGGCCAGTGCCGTGATCTGCCCGGTATTGCGAAAACTTGCGCCCATGATTTCGGTCGCAATGCCGAAACGCTTGTAATGCTGGAAGATGGCTCGCACCGAGGCCACGCCGGGATCATTGGCACCCGCGTTGGCCGCCTCGTCCCAGCCGGCACCAGCGTTTTTCTTGTACCAGTCGTAGATGCGGCCGACAAAAGGCGAGATCAGCTGCACCTTGGCCTGGCCGCAGGCCACCGCCTGGCAGAAGGAGAACAGCAGGGTCAGGTTGGTATGGATGCCGCGCCGCTCCAGTTGCGCCGCCGCCTGGATGCCTTCCCAGGTGGCAGCAATCTTGATCAGCACGCGGTCGATGTGAATGCCCTGTGCCTGGTACAGCTCGACGATGCGTTCAGCCCGTGCCACGGTGGCCTGGGTATCGAAGCTCAGTCGGGCGTCGACCTCGGTGGAAACGCGCCCCGGGATCAGCGAAAGAATCTCGCAGCCAAAGCTCACCAGCAGCCGGTCCATGATGTCGTCCAGCGGACGCGTCTTGAACTGCGCCACGGTTTCCTTGAGCAACGGCTGGTAGTCGGCCTTTTGCACGGCCTTGAGAATGAGCGAGGGATTGGTGGTCGCATCCTGCGGTTTGAAGGCAGCAATCTGCCTGAAGTCCCCGGTATCAGCCACCACAGTGGTGAACTGTTTGAGAGCGTCGAGCTGGTTCATGGGCTTGAATTATGAGTGAAATAAAATTACGCTCGATAGTTTTTCTGTGTAACCATGAAGCAGCGCCTGGAACAGGCGCGCAGGAGTCCGCATGCTGGATCGAATCAGGGCCTCACTGCCCTCCCTGGCCCCGGCCGAACAACGCGTCGGCAAACTCGTGCTGACGGACCCACGCGCCTTTGCCAAGCTGCCGGTCAGCGAACTGGCAGACCGCTCCCACGTCAGCAAGCCCACGGTGGTGCGCTTTTGCCGCAGCATGGGCTATGACGGCCTGTCCGACTTCAAACTCAAGCTCGCTGGCACCGTCAGCGAGGGCGTGCCTTTCATTCATCGCAGCGTGGACGTGGATGACAAGACCAGCGACGTGGTCGTCAAGGTCATCGACAACACCGTGGCAGCCTTCCTCAAATATCGCAACGACGCGTCAACCGCGGCCATCGACAAGGCAGCGACCATATTGGCCGCAACCTACAAGACCGGCAAGCGCATCGAGTTCATCGGTGCCGGCAACTCCGGCATCGTGGCGCTCGATGCCCAGCACAAGTTCTTTCGCCTCGGCGTCAACACCGTGGCCTACAGCGACGGCCACATGCAGGTCATGAGCGCCTCGCTCATGGGACCGGGGGACTGCCTGGTCGTCATCTCCAATTCGGGCCGCACACGCGATTTGATGGATGCCTGTGACATCGCACGCAAGAACGGCGCGACCACCATCGTCATCACCACCAGCGGTTCGCCATTGGCCATGGCCGGCCACATCCACCTGGCGGCCGACCACCCGGAGGGCTACGACCGCTACAGCCCCATGGTCTCGCGCCTGCTGCACCTGATGATCGTGGACATCCTGGCCACCTGCGTGGCGCTGCGCATCGGCGGCAACCGCCTGCAGCCCATGCTCAAGGAAATGAAGAACAATTTGCGCAATAAGCGCTACGCCTGAAGCAGGCATGCCGCGGTAACCGGTTGGCGCCAGGCAAACCGCTCTCAATCGTTTTGTGCCAACAGGGACGAGCGGTGTTGCACCGACCCGTACCAGGCGCGCGCCGTGGTCCGGGTGTTGTCGCTGTCGGTCATGATGGCAATACCCACCAACGGGCCTGGCGGCTCGCCGAAGGCTTGCATGAAGTCGGCCCGGATATCGCGCTCGTAGTCCAGCCACTGGTTGAGATTGACCCGTCCCGACTCGACCACCAGTTTGCGGATCCGCCCCGTCCGCGGGTTGACGATCACGCTGCCCGGTGCACGCGTATTGCACCAGACGTACATCAGCGTGGCATACGGCATGGGTTCGCCTGTGAGCGCACGTGCCAGCTCGGACAGCATGCTGTCCTTGAGCGACAGCCTGGAACGGTCACCCTCAAAGGCCAGCACCACCCGTACCGGGGAATCTGCCGTTTCGCGTTGCCCCAGATCGGCCTGTGCAATCAGGTCCGGCACCTTCCACGAAAAACGCAGGCGCTCCAGATCATGGCTCAATGCGCAGCGTCTGGCGCAGCATGCTGGCCGATGCAACAGCCCTCACCGCCATGGCCTCGCGCCCCTCGTCTTGCGTGGCCACATACTCGGTCGCTTGCTTGCCCGGCAACGGCCAATGCTGCCACCTTTGAAAACTGGAGGTCTGATCGGCCACGCCATGCTGCAACGCCACCTCGGACTGCCGGGGCACAACCGAGCAAACCGTCACGAACAACAGCACCGGACCCCAGATCAAGACTTTCAATCGCATCTGTCCCGCCAAAGACTCTTCGAAACTCCGACGCACCATAAAAAAACCCTGCCGGTTTGACGCGGCAGGGTTTTAGCTTTCAATTCAGCTACTGGCAAAGCCAGCGGCAGAATTAGAACACGTGGCGGATACCAACGTTGGTCTCGGTGTACTTCGAGTTGTAGGTCAGGCCGGCTTGCGTACCATCCAGCTTGTTCACAACACCGGTCTTGGCAAAGGCAGTGGTGCGCTTGCTCAGGTCATAGGTCACGCCCAGGCCCCAGTCGTTACCGCTACGGTCTTCAGCGGTGGCACCAGCCGTATCGTTCTTCTGGGTGTTGCGGCCATAAACAGCCTGAACAGCCAGCTTGCCGAACGGAACGTTCACGCCGAGGTTGGTTTCGGTGTTGTCAGCGGCACCAGCCTTGTCATTCTGGGTGACCTTCTTGGTGATGTGGCCAACATACAGCTTGGCAACGCCGAAGTCATAGGTCACGGTCAGAGCAGAACCTTCGGTCTTGGTGGTCTGGCCACCAGCGGACGGCTGGGCTTCCATGTTACCCAGGCCCAGACCAATGTACAGGGGACCGTTGGCATAGACACCGGATGCATGGGCGTTATGCGTGAAAACACCGGTCATGTCGGTGTGGCCAGTCGACAATTTGCCGGTGAAGCCGCCGAAGTTGGGCGACGTGTAAATCACTTGGCGGTCGATGGTGGAACCCACATTGCCAGCCAGGCCCACGGTGGACAGACGGCTCAGGCCGAACACGTCGGAAGCAGCAGCCACCGAGAACATCGGGTTGTAATCACGGCCGATGTCGATAGCACCGAAAGCACCTTGAATACCGACCAAGGAGGTACGGTTGAAGGAAGCAGTGTTGGTGTTGCCGCCGCTAGCGCCGGTCACGCCGAGGTTACCGGTTGCCGGAAACAGGTCTTGCTCCAGCTTGAAGTTGGCCTTCATGCCGCCGCCCAGGTCTTCGGAACCCTTGATGCCCCAGTAGCTGGAGACGGAATTGTGGGACATGACGCCGTTGTTGTTGGTGTCAGTGGTAACGCCGTTGTTCTCAAGAGTGGTCTTGCCGGCAGCAATGCCAGCGTCCAGACGGCCATACAGGGTCACGGAAGACTGGGCGAAGGCGCTGGTGGCAGCAACAGCGGCCAGAGCGATCAGGGTCTTTTTCATGTTGAAAGTTCTCCAAAGGTTAAACAAGGGTCCCGAAGGGAGTTTCGGTTCCCCGGGCCAACCTCCTCGTTAAGGAAGTTGTGTGTATTCCACCAGAGCCCGCCTCCTTTGGCAAAGAAAAACCGCTTCAAGCAGCGTTATAGACCTCGTTTCGTTGCACCTCTGCAACAAAGTGCAACGCCTGCCATGCAGGCCTCTTCCATTTCATTAAAATCTCCATAATTATCTATATCAAATCAAACTGGAATTGTCTTGTCTTGAAAAAGCAGAAAATCAACATCACGCTGGATCCGGATGTCATTGCCTGGTTCAAGACCCGGGCGGGCGGGCGCGGTTACCAGACCCTGATCAATGCCGCACTGCGCGAGGCCATGGATCGGGCATCGCTGGAAGAAACGCTGCGCCGCGTCATCCGCGAAGAAATGCAACCTGCCCTGACGCCAAGACATCCAGCCGAAAAGGTACATCCATGATCGACGCCCTCCTGACCACTGCCGATACCGCCCTGCGCACGCTGTTTGCCACACCGCACGCCGCCCAGCCAACCCCGCAAGCCGCCACGCCCGGCAGCGAACTCTCAGAAGAAGAAAAGAAGCTCTCGGCCGCCTTGATGCGCGTCAATCATGTGGGTGAGGTGTGTGCGCAGGCGCTCTACACGGCCCAGGCTTTCACCACCCGCAACGACGCCCTGCGCGCACAGTTCACCAAGGCCTGCGTCGAGGAAACCGACCACCTGGCCTGGACCCAGCAGCGCCTGGACGAACTGGGCTCACGCCCGTCACTGCTCAACCCGCTGTGGTACGCCGGGGCGTTTGGCATCGGCCTGCTGGCCGGCCGGCTGGGCGACCGCGTGAGCCTGGGTTTCGTGGTGGAAACCGAGCGCCAGGTGGAGGCGCACCTGATGAGCCATATGGACCGGCTGCCGGCAGGCGACACCGCTTCGCGCGCCATCGTGGCGCAAATGGCCGATGACGAGGTGCGCCATGCGCTTGACGCCCAGAAAGCCGGCGCCATGGAACTGCCGGAACCGGTGAAAAACGTCATGAAAGCCGCCGCCAAGGTGATGACGACGGTGGCGCACCACATCTGACGCGCCGGAAGACGCTACAAAAACAGTAGCTGTCGACGCAATATTATCAAGGCCGCACGACCAATTTCACGCCAGATCAGAGTTCCACCAGATCGAAACTGGTCATGATCTCGGCCGTCTTGCCCAGCATGATGCTGGCCGAGCAGTACTTGTCATGGCTCATGGCAATGGCGCGCTCCACCGCTGCCGCCGGAATGCCCTTGCCCGTGACGGTGAAGTGCATGTGGATCTTGGTGAACACCTTGGGATCGGTCTCGGCCCGCTCGCTGCTGAGCTTGACCGAACAGCCGCGCACGTCGTGGCGGCCGCGCTTGAGGATGAGCACCACGTCGTAGGCGGTGCAGCCGCCGGTGCCGGCCAGCACGGTTTCCATCGGGCGCGGCGCCAGGTTCTGGCCGCCGTTCTCGGGTTTGGCGGCGTCGGGGGCGCCGTCCATCATCAGCGTGTGACCGCTGCCGGTTTCGGCCAAAAAGCCCATGCCCGAGCGCGCGCCCGTGGCGCCGGTCCAGCTCACTGTGCATTCCATGGTTTTTCTCTTGTCAAAATGGAGGGGTGGTGTAACGCAAATTATGACTACACTGACCCCTCCCATGAAAACAGCACGCCTCAAACCCGCCGATTACCTGAAAAAAATCCTGACGGCCCGCGTCTATGACGTGGCCGTGGAGTCGGCCCTCGAACCCGCCAAGAATCTCAGCCGCCGCCTGCACAACAAGGTGCTGCTCAAGCGCGAGGACCAGCAGCCGGTGTTCAGCTTCAAGCTGCGCGGCGCCTACAACAAGATGGCGCACCTGACGCCCGAGCAGCTCAAGAAGGGTGTGATCTGCGCCTCGGCCGGCAACCACGCACAGGGCGTAGCCCTGAGCGCGCACAAGCTGGGCTGCCGCGCCGTGATCGTGATGCCCACCACCACACCGCAGCTGAAGGTCGACGCCGTCAAGGCGCTGGGCGGCGAGGCGGTGCTGTTTGGCGACAGCTTCTCGGACGCCTACAAGCACTCGCTCACGCTGCAGAAAAAGCAGGGCCTGACCTTCGTCCATCCGTTCGACGACCCGGACGTGATCGCCGGCCAGGGCACCATCGCCATGGAGATGCTGCGCCAGCACCAGGGCCCGCTGGACGCGGTGTTCGTCGCCATCGGCGGCGGCGGCCTGATCTCCGGCGTGGCGGCCTACATCAAGGCGGTGCGCCCTGAAGTCAAGGTGATCGGCGTGCAGATGAACGACTCCGATGCCATGATGCAGTCGGTGGCTGCCGGCAAACGCGTCACGCTGGACGACGTGGGCCTGTTCTCCGACGGCACCGCCGTCAAGCTGGTGGGCGAAGAAACCTTCCGCCTCACGCGCGCGCTGGTGGACGACTTCATTGCGGTGGACACTGACGCCGTGTGCGCCGCCATCAAGGACGTGTTCGTCGACACGCGCAGCATCGTCGAGCCGGCCGGCGCACTGGCGGTGGCGGCCATCAAGCAGTACGTCGCCCAGCACAAGACCAAGGGCGAGACCTATGCCGCCATCCTGTGCGGCGCCAACATGAACTTTGACCGCCTGCGCTTCGTCGCCGAGCGCGCCGAAGTGGGCGAGGAGCGCGAAGCGCTGTTTGCGGTGACCATTCCCGAGGAGCGCGGCAGCTTCCGCCGCTTCTGTGAATCGATCGGCAGCCTGCCGGGCGGCCAGCGCAACGTGACCGAATTCAACTACCGCATCAGCGACGACCGCCGGGCCCATGTGTTCGTGGGGCTGACCACCTCAGCCAAGGGCGAGAGCGCCAAGATTGCCGCCAGCTTCAAACGCCAGGGTTTCGACGCCATCGACCTGACGCACGATGACCTGGCCAAGGAGCACATCCGTTATATGGTGGGCGGCCACTCGGCACTGGCGCAGGACGAGCGCCTGCTGCGCTTCGTCTTCCCCGAGCGCCCCGGCGCGCTGCTCAAGTTCCTCAGCCTGATGCGTCCGAGCTGGAACATCAGCCTGTTCCACTACCGCAACCAGGGTGCCGACTACGGCCGCATCCTGGTCGGGCTGCAGGTGCCGAAGGCCGACGACAAGGCTTTTGCCAAGTTCCTGGCCACGCTGGGTTACTCCTACGTGGAGGAAACCCGCAACCCGGCCTACCGCATGTTCCTGCAGGCCTGAACATGAAACACCCCAAGGCCTCGCGCACTGCGTGTCGCTACGCCACCCCCTTGCAGGGGGCAACGCCAGTGGACCAGCAAAGCCGGTTCCACGGCGTTCCCCGGTTAGCCCGTTTCATGCGTCGCAGCTCGTGCGCGGCGCTGTGAAAAGTAACTGATTCATTCCACGGAAACACCATGACCTACGAACTGATCCAGGTGCGCACCGAAGCCGACAAGGTCGGCTTCGTCACACTGAACCGCCCCAAGCAGCTCAATGCGCTGAACGACCAGTTGATGAACGAGCTGGGCCATGCGCTCAAGGCCTTCGACGCCGACCCCGGCATCGGCTGCATGATCATCACCGGCAGCGACAAGGCCTTTGCCGCCGGGGCCGACATCGGCGCCATGGCCAGCTACAGTTTTGCCGACGTCTACAAGGGTGACTACATCACGCGCAACTGGGAACAGATCCGCAGCATCCGCAAGCCGGTGATCGCCGCTGTCAGCGGCTTCGCCCTGGGTGGCGGCTGCGAACTGGCCATGATGTGCGACTTCATCATCGCCGCCGACAACGCCCGCTTCGGCCAGCCCGAGATCAAGCTCGGCGTCATCCCCGGCGCCGGCGGCACGCAGCGCCTGCCGCGCGCGGTGGGCAAGGCCAAGGCCATGGACATGGCGCTGACCGGCCGCATGATGGACGCCACCGAGGCCGAGCGCGCCGGCTTGGTCAGCCGGGTGGTGGCGCTGGACAAGCTGATGGACGAGACGCTGGCGGCGGCGCTGCTGATCTGCGATTTCTCGCAAGTGGCGGTGATGGCCGCCAAAGAGTCGGTGAACCGCGCCTTCGAGGGCACATTGAGCGACGGCGTGATGTTCGAGCGACGCCTGTTCCACGCCCTCTTTGCCACGGCCGACCAGAAAGAAGGCATGGACGCCTTTGTCGCCAAGCGCAAGCCAGAGTTCCGGCACCAGTGATAGGACGCCCAACTTCGGGTTATAATTCGAGGCTCTGGCGCTTTAGCTCAGTCGGTTAGAGCGATGGAATCATAATCCACAGGTCCGCGGTTCGAATCCGTGAAGCGCCACCAAACAATCTGCCATGTTTCGGCCCGTCCCGAGACATTGACAGACAAGCCACTGTCCCGCACAGTGGCTTTTTTATTTTGTACTTTCAGCCTCTGGATGAACACCATGAACCGCTGTCTGCCTCACCTCCGCCACGTCATGGCGGCCTTGCTGACCCTGTCCACCGCGCTGGCATGGCTTCTTCCCCTGCCGGCGGCGGCGCAAGCCACCATGGCGCGCACCCCGCTCATCCCCCAGACCGCCCAACGCGGCGTGCTGGTAGTCACCCAGCCGCCCGAAGTGCTGCTCGATGGCCGCCCCGCCCGGCTGTCACCGGGCGCGCGCATCCGCGGCCGCAACAACCTGCTGGTACTGTCGGCCTCGCTGGTCGGGCAGGAGCTGCCAGTGCGTTATGTGCGCGACCCGCAAGGTCTGGTCCACGCCGTCTGGATCCTGACCGAGGCAGAAGCCCAGGCCAAGCCCTGAGACGGCGCACCTGCGCCGGATTCAAAGCATCTCAGGGCATCAGCCCTCGTCTTCATTGCGTTGATAGCTATTAATTTGATAGCGAAAGAGATTTCCCATGAGCAAAAAAGTTTTCATCAAGACCTTCGGCTGCCAGATGAACGAGTACGACTCGGACAAGATGGCCGACGTGCTGGGCGCGGCCCAGGGCTATGAGCCGACGCAGAACGTGGAAGAGGCCGACCTGATCCTCTTCAACACCTGCTCGGTGCGCGAGAAAGCGCAGGAGAAGGTGTTCTCCGACCTCGGCCGCGTGCAGCACCTGAAGAAAAAAGGCGTGAAGATCGGCGTCGGCGGCTGCGTGGCCAGCCAGGAGGGCGCCGAGATCATCCGCCGTGCACCCTATGTGGACGTGGTGTTCGGCCCGCAGACGCTGCACCGCCTGCCCGAGCTGCTGGCCGCGCGCGATGCGCAGAAGCGGCCACAGGTGGACATCAGCTTCCCCGAGATCGAAAAATTCGACCACCTGCCGCCCGCCAAGGTGGACGGCGCCACGGCGTTCGTCAGCATCATGGAAGGCTGCTCCAAGTACTGCAGCTACTGCGTGGTGCCTTACACGCGCGGCGAGGAAGTGTCGCGCCCATTCGAGGACGTGCTGGTAGAGATTGCCGGCTTGGCCGAGCAGGGCGTGAAGGAGATCAACCTGCTGGGCCAGAACGTGAACGCCTATCGCGCCCCGATGGGCGGCACCGCGGAACAGGCCGACTTCGCCACCCTGATCGAGTACGTAGCCGACATCCCCGGCATCGAACGCATCCGCTACACCACCAGCCACCCGAATGAATTCACGCCGGCGCTGATTGCCGCCTACGACAAGGTGCCCAAGCTGGTGAGCCACCTGCACCTGCCGGTGCAGCATGGCAGCGACCGCATCCTGATGGCCATGAAACGCGGCTACACCGCCATGGAATACAAGAGCACGGTGCGCAAGCTGCGCGCCATCCGTCCCGACATGGCCCTGAGCAGCGACTTCATCGTCGGCTTCCCGGGCGAGACCGAGGACGACTTCACCAGGATGATGAAACTGATTGACGACGTGGGCTTCGACAACTCCTTCAGCTTCATCTTCAGCCCGCGTCCCGGCACGCCGGCGGCCAATCTGCACGATGACACGCCGCACGACGTGAAGCTCAAACGCTTGCAACAGCTGCAGGCCGCCATCGAAGCCAACATCAAGCAGATCAGCGCCAGCCGCGTCGGCACGGTGCAGCGCATCCTGGTGGAAGGCACGTCCAAGCGCGATGCGGACGAGTTGATGGGCCGCACCGAATGCAACCGGGTCGTCAACTTCAAGGCGCCGAAACGACTGATCGGCCAGCTGGTCGACGTGAATATCACCGAGGCCCTGCACTACAGCCTGCGCGGTGAAGTGCTCACCCAATAAGTACGTGGGTCGTCGCGGCAAGCGCGCCTTCGGAGCGAGAAGGAATCGTCGCGAGTAGATCGCAATGCTGTGAGCAGCGCGGGCGCGCAAGATCGCCCTGCGCCGCAGATTGATTCAGACCTTCTAGAAAGGCATCTTAGGCATGCCTTTCATGCCGCCCATGCGCTTCATCATCTTCATGAGGCCGCCGCCCTTCATCTTCTTCATCATCTCCTGCATCTGCTCGAATTCCTTGAGCAGGCGGTTGACGTCCTGAACCTGCACGCCGGCGCCGGCAGCAATGCGGCGCTTGCGCGTAGCCTTGATGAGTTCGGGCTTGCGCCGCTCCAGCTTGGTCATGCTGTTAATGATGCCTTCCTTGCGGCGCAGGTCCTTCTCCACGCGGTCGGTATCGACCTGCCCGGCCTTGGCCGCCATCTGCGCCGGCAGCTTGTCCATCAGGCTGGACAGACCGCCCATCTGCTTCATCTGCTGCAGCTGGGCCAGGAAGTCATTGAGGTCGAAGCCTTCACCGCTCTTGACCTTGGCCGCCAGCTTCTGCGCCGCCGCCATGTCCACACCGGCGGCCACCTGCTCGACCAGGGCCACGATGTCGCCCATGCCCAGCACGCGCCCGGCATGGCGCTCGGCATCGAACACCTCCAGGCCGTCGATCTTCTCGCTGGTACCGGCGAACTTGATCGGCACGCCGGTGACGGCACGCACCGACAGCGCCGCACCGCCGCGCGAGTCGCCATCGGTCTTGGTCAGGATGATGCCGGTCAGCGGCAGTGCCTCCTTGAAGGCGCGGGCGGTGTTGATCGCGTCCTGGCCCTGCATGGCATCGACCACGAACAGCGTTTCCACCGGGTTGATGGCGGCATGCAGATCGCGAATCTCGCGCATCAGCGCCTCGTCGATCGCCAGCCGGCCGGCGGTATCGACCAGCAGCACATCGAAGAAATGCTTGCGGGCATAGTCCAGCGCCGCGTGGGCAATGTCGACCGGCTTCTGGTCCGGCGTGCTCGGGAACCATTCGGCCCCGGCCTGGGCCGTCACGGTCTTGAGCTGCTCGATGGCCGCCGGCCGGTAGACGTCGCCGGAGACCGTCAGCACTTTTTTCTTGCGCTTGTCGATCAGGTGCTTGGCCAGCTTGGCGGTGGTGGTGGTCTTGCCGGCGCCCTGCAGGCCGGCCATCAGAATCACTGCCGGCGGCTGCACCGCCAGGTTCAGATCGCTGATGCCCTCGCCCATGGTGGCCGCCAGCTCGCGGTTGACGATGCCCACCAGCGCCTGCCCCGGCGTAAGCGACCCCATGACCTCCTGGCCAAGCGCCTTTTCCTTGACCCGGGCGACGAAGTCGCGCACCACCGGCAGCGCCACGTCGGCCTCCAGCAGGGCCATGCGCACCTCGCGCAGCATGTCGGCCACATTGGATTCGGTGATGCGGGCCTGGCCCCGGATTTCCTTGACGAGGCGGCTGAGTTTGTCGGTGAGGGCGGAGGCCATAGGGGGTATTCCGGCGAACGGAACCAAAGTTGGGTGTCAACGGCAAATCGACACTGTGCAAAACGCTAAACTGTACCCATGGTGCGACTCGAAGTCGTTTCATTGATCTACGGATCAATTTTCAGGCCCTCGGGCCTTACTCATATTCCTGATCACATCCCCTCTCGGGGGGGCACATACTTACCCTTATTTTAGGGGCGAAAATGTGCAGCCGGATGGCTCAAGTTTGGCTGCACGAATACATCCCACAAGGATGGACTCACGTGTGTTTTGATCGCTTTTGCGCGATCAAAACGTTGCATACACACTACATTTACACCCGTAAATGCAAGGTGTTACAAACTATTACATCTTGCACGTATCATGAAAACGAGAGCGACACCGCTCTCTGTGTCTTGTTTTCCACCAAAACCACTTCTGGAACGAAGTGACCTCGACTGTACGTGCGCCTGGAGTAATCCGGGGGTGCGGAGCTACGGTTAAACAACCCGCGCGCAAGTGCACAAGGCTGACGTAAGTCAGTCCCAATCTCACGAACAAGACGTGGGGAGGTTGCCGGGGTAGAGGGTATGGGAAACGTAATGTGAACTCTCGTCTGAACCGTCGTTAACAGTAAGCAGCTAACTCTTGTCTCTCCCACAAGGGAGGAGCTGCGGCCAAAAGGCACGAAGTCAGGATGGGTCTGTCATGAACGGCTCATCGTTCCCAAACGACTTCCGGCGGATAGGGAGCCCCTAACCCCCTCAGTCTGGCCGCCACCAGACTGGACACAGAGGGAAACGAGGTAAGCCCCACTCATCGCCAGCCCCGCAAGGGGCAGGCAACCTGCGAGCAATCAAAGGCCATGGTGGAGGGGGTAGAGGAAGAGGTAAGAAGCAAACGCCTGGCTGTAATGGACAGGATAGGGCTCATGGCCTGCGGTGAAAACCGGCAGACTTGCCTCTGGTGCGACAGCGTAAAGCCGTTGCGACCTTAACAACGACCCAGAGGGCATCTGACCCTATGGGTCAGGGCCTTCTTCAAATGGGTTTTACCTAACTGGAGAATGGTATGGAAAACATCGGCAACGATGCTGCGTCTCCGGACGAATCAGATGACTGGCACTCCATCAATTGGAAGGCCGTCATGCAATTCGTAGGAAAGGCGCAGATGCGCATAGCGCAGGCAGAAACAGAAAAAGACTTCCGCCGAGTCGCAAGACTTGCACGGGGTCTGATCCGATCCTGGCAGGCCAAGGCATTGGCCGTCAGGAAAGTAACGGAAAACCAAGGGAAGCGGACGAGTGGCATCGACTGCGTACTTTGGGACACGCCAACGAAAAAATGGAATGTGATCGGTTGTCTGAACTCTTCGGGATACAAGGCCCACCCCTTGCGGCGCGTCTACATCCCGAAAAGCAATGGAAAGGAACGCCCTCTGGGCATACCCACCATGAAAGACAGAGCCATGCAGGCGCTGCACCTGTTGGCACTGGAGCCTGCCGTGGAAAGTACGTCCGACCCGAACTCATATGGGTTTCGGAAAGGAAGATCAACCCACGATGCTCGGCAACAGTTGTTTGTGTCCCTATCTCAGAAGGCTTCGGCCCAATGGGTTCTGGATGCGGACATCTCTGGGTTCTTTGACAACATCGACCACGACTGGCTGCTGAACCACGTCCACATGGACAAAGTGACGCTGCGGAAGTGGTTGAAATCTGGAGTAGTTGACGCGGGTCAGCTCCAGCGCACAGATGATGGAACGCCACAGGGCGGCATCATCTCGCCGACGTTAGCGAATGTCACCCTCAACGGTCTCGAAACTGGTCTGATGCGATTCCTCCGGGAAAAGTTGAAAGCCAAAGGGGCCACAGCGAGTAAGGTGAATCTGGTCAGGTATGCAGATGACTTTGTCGTAACCGGCAGTTCAAAAGAGCTGCTGGAAACAGTCGTTCGACCATGGATAGTTGAATTCCTGCGCGAGCGGGGACTGACGCTGTCTGAAGAAAAGACGCGCATCGTGCATATTGACCAGGGTTTTGATTTCCTAGGATGGAACTTCCGTAAATACGGGGGCAAGCTACTCATCAAACCGAGTCAGAAAAACGTGAAAGCGTTTTATGACAAGGTGAAGAAAATCATCGCCACATCACTATCGGTTCCAACAGAAACGCTGATACAGCGCCTGCGTCCAGTCCTCAAAGGCTGGGCTCAGTACCACCGCGGGACAGTCGCGAAACAAACCTTCAGCAAAATCGATCATCTGATTTATTGGAGATTGATGCGTTGGGGTCGACGCAGGCATCCGCGAAAAACCGGGAAGTGGGTATACGCCCACTACTGGAAACAGATCGACTTACGTCGTCTGTTCTCGGGCCTGCAAGATGACCCGTCGGGGAGTGACAAAAGGATACCGCTTCCGCTGTATTCCTTGGCGGACATGAAGATTGTTCGTCACGTCAAAGTGAAGGGGGACTTCAACCCCTTCCATCCCGACTGGGTTGCCTATGGAGAAAAACTGCGAGTGCAACGGATGGGTGAAACCATCTGGAGCTCTCAAAGGGCTTCGCTGTGGTTCGACCAAGGTGGTAAGTGCGCTCACTGTGAGCAAGAAATAGACTTAGCTGATGAAAACATGGACGACCACCATATCGTCTATCGGCAGCTAGGAGGGAGCGATGCTCTCTCCAATCGGGTGCTGTTACACCCGATCTGTCACAGGCGTGTTCACGCCCTAGGTTTGAAGGTTATCAAGCCGGTCTCCAGCACGGGAGACTTTAATCTGGTGAAGCAGTCGAAGGGTATGCAACCTGCTGACGCTGTGTAACCAGTGGTCGTGCGTGAGCCGTGTGCGGTGAAAGTCGCATGCACGGTTCTTAGGGGGGGATATCATTGAGAGATGGTATCCCTACCCTCCATTCTAGCGAGTGCTTCCTGGCTCCCCGTGGCGCTGACTGTGGCCGCCGCCGTCGCCTATACCCTGCCCGCCACGGCCGTGCGTCGCCTGGGGCCGCAGGCTGTGCCTCGCGTCATGATGGCGGCCTGGCTGCTGCACGGTCTGGTGCTGGCCTTCAGCCTGCTGGGCAACAACCCGCACTTCGGCTTTGCGCCGGCACTGTCCGTCACGGCCTGGCTGGTGGCGGCCGTCTATGCCGTGGAAAGCCACGTCTACCCGCAACTGGAGACGCGTTGGGCCTTTTCAGCCCTGGGCGCCATCGCTGTCGTTCTGGCCTTGCTGTTCCCGGGGCAGACCTTGCATCCTGCAGCCTCGCCCTGGCTGCCACTGCACTGGGCCCTGGGTATCGCCTCCTATGGTCTGTTCGCCGCCGCGGCGGCGCATGCCTGGCTGATGAACCGCACCGAGGAACGCCTCCGTCTGGCGGCTGATCCGCACAGCGGCCTGCCGCTGCTGACGATCGAGCGCCTGACCTTCCGCTTCGCCGGCGCCGGCTTCGTGCTGCTGTCGGCCACCCTGCTGGTCGGCCTGCTGTTTGGCGAGTCGCTCTACGGCACGGCCGGCAGCCACTGGAAGTGGAACCACAAGACCGTCTTTTCCGTGCTGTCCTGGCTGACCTTCGCCATTTTGCTGATCGGGCGCGCGCGCTTTGGCTGGCGCGGCCGGCGTGCCGCCCGCATTCTGTATATCGGCTCGGGTCTGCTGTTGCTGGCCTACGTGGGCTCGCGTTTCGTGATCGAAATCATCCTCGGTCGCAGCACATGAAATTCCTGCTCTTGCTCGTGGTGATTTTTGTCGCCGCGTGGGCCTGGCGCTCAGGCAGGCTGGCCGATGTCGCTCACAAGCAAAAGCCGCCACCCACACCACCGCCGCAGGACATGGTGAGTTGCGCCCAATGCGGCGTGCACATCCCTCAAGCAGACGCCATTGCCGGTCGCGACGGACTGTACTGCTGCGCCGAACACCGGCAGCGCGCGGAGTCCTGAATGCAGGCGACCGACGAGGTCCACTCCTGGTTTGGTCCCTCCCTGCTGGACACGGACCTGGAGCCCGCCGACAACACGCTTCCCGAACTTGAACGCCTGTGGCGCGGCTTCATGACGGCGCGCGCCACCATTGGCCTGGTGCTCCTGCTGTTGCAAGGCGCCCTGTACGGACTCGGCCAAGTCGGCAATCCCTGGCTGCTGGTCGTTTGTGTCGGTTATTTCATCAGCGCTCTGGCCGTCCGCATTGGCTTTCGCCCGCGCCGGCTGGGCCGGACCTTTGACCGGCAGTGGGTGGCCGTCATCGGCATTGACGTCCTGGTCTTCGCCACCCTGCAACTCCTGCACGGCAGCAGCATCAACTACACACCGCTGTTCGCCCTGCCGGTGCTGCTGGCCTCGGTGCTCGGCTCCCTGCTGCTGGCCATGGGCACAGCGGCTGGTGTCACGCTGCTGTTGCTGCTGCATGCCGTCAGGCTGTCGCTGCAAGCCCACGTCGACGTGACGCCCCACTTTATCCAGGCGGCCCTCACAGGCGCCGGCAGCTTCGTGATCGCCTTTCTGGCCCATCAGCTTTCCATCCGGCTGGCCAAGGAGGAGCGGCGCGCCCGCCGCAGTCAATCTGCCGCACGCATTCAGCAACAGGTCAATGATCTGGTGATCGAATCCTTGAGCGATGGCATTCTGGTGGTCGATGCGCGCGGTACCGTGCATGCGGCCAATCCCGCGGCGTGCCAGTTGCTGCAATCGGACAGCCAGCCGCTGCACAAAGCACCCTTCACGTTGGCCGGCGAGCCGGCCTGGCAGCCCTTGGCCGACCTGACGCAACAAAGCTTTGCCTACCGAGGCACCCAGCAGGCCGACATCAACATCCAACATGCTGGCCAGGGGCCTCGGCACATCCGGGCCCGCACCCGCCTGACCGCCACGCGCGGCAGCGGCGCCCAAAACCTGTGCGTCGTGTTCCTGCAGGACCAGCGCGAGATGGAGGCTCGCATGCGCACTGAAAAACTTGCCAGCATGGGGCGCATGTCGACAGCCGTGGCGCATGAAATCCGCAACCCGCTGTCGGCGATCGTCCAGGCCAATGCACTGCTGGACGAAGATCTCAGTGACCCGCGACTCAAGCAGTTGACCCGGCTGGTGCAGCAAAATGCCCGCCGACTGGAAAGAATCGTGGAAGACATCCTCGACATCTCGCGGGTGCACAAGCGCGGCCAAGCCCACACCCTGGCACCGGAAACCCTGATCCTCGACGAAAGCGTCGCCCGCATCTGCCAGGACTGGGCGCAGCAGACACAGAGCCAAGCCCTGCACCTGGCGCTCGCCACCATGGCGCAGCCGGTCGACTTCGCCCAGGACCATCTGCGCCGTGTGCTGGTCAATCTGCTCGACAACGCGCGCCGCTATGCCAGCGGGCAGGCCGATGCAATCCAGGTGGTCACCCAGACATCCGCCCGGGGTCAGATCACCCTGGCCGTCTGGAGCGATGGCCCGCCCATGGAGCCGTCGGTGGAACGCCATCTGTTCGAACCCTTTTTCTCCTCGGAAAGCCGCTCCAGCGGCCTGGGCCTGTACATCTGCCGCGAACTGTGCGAACGGCACGGCGCAGCCATCACCTTCCAGCGGACGCAACGTCTGGCGCACGGCAGCCGTATCGAGGGCAATGAATTTTTCGTATCCTTGCGCCGTCCCCGGTCGACCAATGACAACGCACCATCCCCCTAACCAGCCCACTCCTTCATGGCACTGAATACTCCTGCAAATCCTGCGCACATCCTGGTGGTGGACGATGAGCCCGACCTGCGCACGCTGTATGAGTTGACCCTGCTGCGCGAAGGCTACCGCGTGGACATTGCCGAAAACCTGGAAACGGCCTGGCAGCATTTGAACGAACGGCATTTCGATGTGCTGATCACCGACATGCGGCTGCCCGACGGTCTGGGGATCGAGCTGATCCAGCGCCTGCGTGCCCAGCAGCGCGGCGAGCGCTGCGTGGTCATCACGGCCTATGGCTCGGCCGAGAATGCGGTCGAGTCACTCAAGGCAGGTGCGTTCGACTACCTGACCAAGCCGGTCAACCTGCGGCAGTTCCGCGCCGTCATTGCCTCTGCGGTACAGGATGCCATCGCCCAGCGGGCCGGTGCGACGCCCCCCCCTTCGGCCCCGGCGCTGGGCATGCCCAACCCGTCGCCGGCAGCAGAAACCACGCTACAGCGCCTGGTCGGGACCTCTGCGGCCATGCGCCAGGTCAAGGAGCGCATTGCCAAAGTGGCACGCAGCATGGCCCCGGTGCTGGTCTATGGCGAATCCGGCACCGGCAAGGAACTGGCGGCCAACGCGCTGCATGCCAACAGCCATCGCGCGGGCGGCCCTTTCATTGCCGTCAATTGCAGCGCCATACCGGAGACCCTGCTGGAAGCCGAATTCTTCGGCGTCAGAAAAGGCGCCTATACCGGCGCCACGCAGGACCGCGACGGTTTCTTCCAGGCGGCCTGCGGCGGCACGCTGTTTCTGGACGAGATCGGCGATCTGCCCCTGGCCATGCAATCCAAGCTGCTGCGCGCCATCCAGGAGCGCTGCGTGCGCCCGGTGGGCGCGACACAGGAAGAGCCGGTCGATGTCCGCATCATCAGCGCCACCCACAAGAACCTGGCCGATGAAGTACAAGCCGGCCGTTTCCGCCAGGACCTCTATTACCGGCTCAACGTGATCGAGATCGACATCCCACCCCTGCGCGAGCGGCGCGAGGACCTGCCGGCCTTGTGTGACGCCCTGCTCAAACGGATTGCGGCCGAATCCGGTCTGCCTGCCCACCCCCTCTCGCCGGCCGCACTGGCACAGCTGGCACAGCACCCGCTCAAAGGCAATGTGCGCGAACTGGAAAACCTGCTGCACCGCGCTGTGGCGCTGAGCGACGGCCACGAACTGCAGATCGAAGCGACAGCTCAGCCTGTGGCACAGGCCACCGATACAGCGACGGCATCAGCGCCGGCCACAACCGCAGAACCAGCCAGCACGCTGCCCGACGACCTGCAGCATCACCTGGACCAGCAGGAACGCGAAATCCTGATCAAGGCCTTGCAGGAAACCGGTTTCAACCGCACCGCCGCCGCCGCCCGGCTGGGCCTGAGCCTGCGCCAGATCCGCTACCGGATCATCCGGCTGAACATCGACATGCCGCAAGACCATGATGCCGCCGACACCCCCTAACGAGCCCGGTGCCGATGCGCTGTGGAACGGCGGCTGGTACCGCTTCGCCCATCGGCTGCCATCCCCCAACTTCGGCCCGCGCCCTGCGGGCACGGTGGTGGACCTGATCGTCATCCACTCCATCAGCCTGCCGCCTGGCCAGTACGGCGGTGACGAAGTGCAGCGCCTTTTTACCAACGCCCTGGACTGGGATGCCGACCCGTACTTTCGCACCATCCAGGGCCTGGAGGTTTCTTCCCATTTCTATATCCGGCGCAATGGCGAACTCTGGCAGTTCGTCAATTGCGATGCGCGCGCCTGGCATGCCGGCACCTCGCACTACCGAGGACGCGACAACTGCAACGACGATTCCATCGGCATCGAGCTCGAAGGTCTCGAAGGGGAAACTTTTGAAGCGGCCCAGTACGAAACCCTGGCCGGCCTGTGTGCCGCCATCCCGCAACGCTACCCCGTCGGCCACATCGCCGGCCACGAGCACATCGCACCCGGCAGGAAAGCCGATCCTGGTGCCGGGTTTTCATGGGCGCTCCTGCGCCAAGCCCTGGGTTGGCCAACTCAGTGTTTTCCCGAGGGCGTTGCATAGATGTTGCTGCGCTGAAAAATATTTTTGCGCACATGCGTGAGGCATACGCCGATCACGCACACAGACCGTGCATCACCCGCCACGTAGGCGCCATGCGGTCATGCGGGGAAAAATCTGCGGCATCGCTTGTGTTTTCTGGCTGCTGCACGACAACGGTTGATCTGGCCATGCCTTCAGCCCGGCTCGTACACCGCTGCCGCCGCATTTCACCGACTTGGTGCCGGCCACTTTTCCATGCTGCGGACACGGGCGCGTCATCGCGGCGCGATACACTACCTGTAGTGGCTTGTATTCATCCAAGACCCCATATATAGTGTTTCCTGTTTGCACCGCGGCCCCTGCCGGCGGTGCATGAGAAGCCGGTGAACGTGACTGAAATAACCAATAAATTTGCTGAAGACGAGGAACAGATGCAAACCGCCCTGAACACCCCCACCCCCCTCCACACAGGTGTCCTGACCATGCAGACGCAGGAAAGCACGGCAGCCCAAGCGCTCAACCATTACCAGATCATCCGCCGCAATGGGGCGGTGGTGCCGTTCGAACCCAACAAGATTGCCGTGGCCATGATGAAGGCCTTCCTGGCCGTACATGGCACGCAAGGCGCCGCGTCCGCCAGCGTGCGCGAAGTCGTCGACAGCCTGACCCAGTCGGTGGTACGCGCCCTGATGCGCTCCCGTCCAGGCGGCGGCACCTTCCACATTGAAGATGTGCAGGATCAGGTCGAACTCGGCCTGATGCGCAGTGGCCACCACGAAATCGCCCGTGCTTATGTGCTGTACCGTGAACGCCGCACGCAAGAACGGGCTCGTCAGGCCACCGCGGAAACGCCAAAAACGCCCGCGTTGCACGTCGTTGACGGCGACCAACGCATTGCCCTGGACCTGGGTCGTCTGCAACACCTGATCGAATCGGCCTGCTCCGGCCTCGGCGCCGACATCAAGGCCGAGCCCATCATGGCCGAGACCATGCGCAACCTTTACGATGGCGTGCCCATCGACGAGGTGTACAAGGCCGCCATCCTGGCCGCGCGCACCCTGATCGAAAAAGACCCCGACTACACCTACGCCACCGCACGCCTGCTGTTCCACACCATTGCCAAGGAGGTGCTCGGCCGCGACGTGCAGCCGTCCGAAATGGCCGAGGCCTATACCGACTATTTCCCCGGCTTCATCAAGAAGGGGGTGGAAAACGAACTGCTGGATGAGAAGCTGCTGCAGTTCGACCTCAAGCGCCTGGGCGCTGCGCTCAAGGCCGAGCGCGACCTGCAGTTCGACTACCTCGGCCTGCAGACGCTGTACGACCGTTACTTCCTGCACGTGCGCAAGACCCGCATCGAACTGCCGCAGGCCTTCTTCATGCGCGTGGCCATGGGCCTGTCGTTGAATGAAGTCGATCGGGAAGCCCGTGCCATCGAGTTCTATGAAGTGCTGTCTTCCTTCGACTTCATGTCCTCCACGCCGACCCTGTTCAACAGCGGCACGCTGCGCTCGCAGCTCTCCAGTTGCTACCTGACCACCGTGCCGGACGACCTGGACGGCATTTACGAGTCGATCAAGGAAAACGCCCTGCTGTCCAAGTTCGCCGGCGGCCTGGGCAATGACTGGACGCGCGTGCGCGCCCTGGGCTCCCACATCAAGGGCACCAACGGCGAGTCGCAGGGCGTCGTGCCTTTCCTCAAGGTGGTCAACGACACCGCCGTCGCCGTGAACCAGGGCGGCAAGCGCAAGGGCGCCGTCTGCACCTATCTGGAAACCTGGCACCTCGACATCGAAGAGTTCCTGGAGCTGCGCAAGAACACCGGCGACGACCGCCGCCGCACGCACGACATGAACACGGCCAACTGGATTCCGGACCTGTTCATGCGCCGCGTGATGGAAAAAGGCCAGTGGACGCTGTTCTCCCCCTCCAACGTGCCCGACCTGCACGACAAGTTCGGCGCTGATTTCGAAAAGGCCTATGTCGCCTACGAAGAGAAAGCCGCCCGCGGCGAGATCAAGCCGACACGCACGCTGCAAGCGACCGACCTGTGGCGCAAGATGCTGACCATGCTGTTCGAAACCGGCCACCCCTGGATCACCTTCAAGGACGCCTGCAATGTGCGCTCGCCCCAGCAACACGCCGGCGTGGTGCACTCGTCCAACCTGTGCACCGAGATCACGCTCAACACCAGCGACACCGAAACAGCCGTCTGCAACCTCGGCTCCGTCAACCTGCGCCAGCACCTGAAGGACGGCCAGATCGACCACGCCAAGCTGAAGAAAACGGTGGCCACGGCCATGCGCATGCTGGACAACGTGATCGACATCAACTACTACGCCGTCAAGAAGGCCCGCGATTCCAACCTGCGCCACCGTCCGGTCGGCCTGGGCATCATGGCCTTCCAGGATGCGCTGTATGAACTGCGCATCCCCTACGCCAGCGACGCCGCAGTGGAGTTTGCCGACCAGTCCATGGAAGCCGTCTGCTACTACGCCTACCTGGCTTCGACCGATCTGGCCAACGAGCGCGGCCGCTATTCCAGCTACCAGGGCTCACTGTGGGACAAGGGCATCCTGCCGCCGGACACGCTGGACATGCTGGCGCAGGCACGCGGCGGCTACGTCGAAGTCGACCGCTCCGCCACACTGGACTGGGACGCCCTGCGCAAGAAGATCGCCAAGGACGGCATGCGCAACTCCAACTGCGTGGCCATCGCCCCGACCGCCACGATTTCCAACATCATCGGCGTGGATGCATCCATCGAACCCTGCTTCGGCAACCTGTCGGTGAAATCCAACCTCTCGGGCGAATTCACCGTCATCAACAGCTACCTGGTGCGCGACCTCAAGCGTCTGGGTCTGTGGGATGACGTGATGGTCATGGACCTCAAGCACTTTGACGGTTCTCTGGCCCCCATCGATCGCGTGCCGCAAGAGGTCAAGGCGCTTTACGCCACGGCCTTCGAGGTGGAAACGCGCTGGCTGGTCGAGGCTGCAGCACGCCGCCAGAAGTGGATCGACCAGGCCCAGTCGCTCAACATCTACATGGCCGGCGCTTCCGGCAAGAAGCTGGACGAGACCTACAAGCTGGCCTGGCTGCGCGGTCTGAAGACCACCTACTACCTGCGTACCACATCGGCCACGCAAGCTGAAAAGTCCACCGTGGCTGCCGGCCGCCTCAACGCCGTGTCCTCTGGCGGCGAGGCGCAAGGCGGTGCGGGCATGAGCGCACTGGAAGCGGCTGCCGCAGCGGCGCAGGCACAGATGGCAACGGCTGCAACCGACATCAAGTTCTGCGCCATTGATGATCCCGGTTGCGAGGCCTGCCAATAAATTGAAGCCAGCTTCGCACGCAATGCGATGCTATTGAGCAACACAATCGAGCAGCGATGTGAACGAATACTTTTCATTTCATCTCGCTGCTCTCATAATCCGCTGATTGGAATCTCATATGTTGAACTGGGACGAAGAAGTCAAGCCCACCTCGCAAATGCCTTTTGCACACGGCTCATCCAGCAGCCGTACGACCGGGCTTCCTCTGCAATCCGCTGAACTTCGCACGGCACAAGCCGTCAGCGCCACTTCATTCACCACCGCCACTGACACCCCTGCTGCCGCACACCGTATCAAGGCGTCCGACAAGCGCATCATCAACGGCCAGACCGACGTCAACCAGCTGGTGCCGTTCAAATACAAGTGGGCCTGGGAAAAATATCTGGCCACCTGCGCCAACCACTGGATGCCGCAGGAAGTGAACATGACGCGCGACATCGCGTTGTGGAAAGATCCGAATGGCCTGAGCGAAGACGAGCGCCGCATCGTCAAGCGCAACCTCGGCTTCTTTGTGACGGCCGACTCGCTGGCCGCCAACAACATCGTGCTGGGCACCTACCGCCACATCACGGCTCCCGAGTGCCGCCAGTTCCTGCTGCGCCAGGCCTTCGAGGAAGCGATCCATACCCACGCCTACCAGTACATCGTGGAATCGCTCGGCCTGGATGAGAGCGAAATCTTCAACGCCTACAACGAAATCCAGTCGATCCGCGACAAGGATGAGTTCCTGATCCCGTTCATCAACGCGATCATGGACCCCAACTTCAAGACCGGCACGCAGGAAACCGACCAGACGCTGCTCAAATCCCTGATCGTCTTTGCCTGCCTGATGGAGGGTCTGTTCTTCTATGTCGGGTTCACGCAAATTCTGGCCTTGGGCCGGCAGAACAAGATGACCGGCGCCGCCGAGCAGTACCAGTACATCTTGCGTGACGAGTCGATGCACTGCAATTTCGGCATTGACCTGATCAATCAGCTCAAGCTCGAAAACCCCCATCTGTGGACTGCTGAATTCAAGGCCGAGATCAAGGCCCTGTTCGAAAAGGCCGTCGAGCTCGAGTACCGCTATGCCGAAGACACCATGCCCCGCGGCGTGCTGGGCATGAATGCCTCCATGTTCAAAGGCTATCTGCGCTACATCGCCAACCGGCGAGCCACGCAGATCGGCCTGGAGCCTCTGTTCCCCAACGAAGAAAATCCTTTCCCCTGGATGAGCGAGATGATCGACCTCAAGAAGGAGCGCAACTTCTTCGAAACCCGCGTGATCGAGTATCAGTCGGGCGGCGCACTCTCCTGGGACTGAGCAGACTGAAAATGGCTTCCAGAATTACACACATCATTGACCGCCCCGTAGAGGACGGCTTTGGCGTGTGCACCCGAGTTCATGGCGTTGGGATTGATCCCAGCGCCATGAATCGCTTCATGCACTCCAACTGGCATGAAGTGCTCTTTGTAACTTGATCAAGGAGAAAATGATGGCAACTGCAAAAAAATCGGCCGCAAAGAAGGCCGCACCGAAGAAGGCTCCGGCCAAGAAAGCCGCAGCTAAGAAGGCTCCCGCCAAGAAGGTAGCAGCCAAAAAAGCTCCGGCCAAAAAAGCCGCAGCCAAGAAGGCTCCCGCCAAGAAGGTAGCAGCCAAGAAAGCTCCGGCCAAAAAAGCCGTAGCCAAGAAAGCGCCTGCCAAGAAGGTAGCAGCCAAAAAAGCTCCGGCCAAAAAAGCCGTAGCGAAGAAGGCTCCCGCCCGCAAGGCAGCAGCCAAGAAAGCTCCGGCCAAAAAAGCCGTAGCCAAGAAAGCGCCTGCCAAGAAGGCCGCTGCCAAGAAAGCTGCCGCCAAGAAACCGGCTGCGAAAAAGCCTGCTGCCAAGAAAGCCGCCAAGAAACCGGCTGCGAAGAAAGCAGCGAAAAAGCCTGCTGCCAAAGCAGCTCCGGCTCCGGCTGCCCCTGCTGCTCAGACCACTCTGAACCCGCAGGCCGCTTGGCCGTTTCCTACGGCCAGCAAGCCCTGATTCAGCGGCTTGGCCTCAAGCCCGATGCTCTCAAGGCATCGGGCTTTTTCTTCGTAGATTCGTTCCGCCATGGCTGTTCCCCAACTCCCGTTTTTGCGCATCGAAAAGGATGGCGCCATCATCGTGGATGTCCATGTCATGCCCAACGCGCCGCAGACCCTGATCCAGGGGTTGCACGACGGTGCGCTACGCGTTCGCCTCAAGGCGCCGCCAGTGGATGGCAAAGCCAACCTCGCCTTGCAGGCTTGGCTGGCACAAACCTTGGGGGTCCCGCGTACCTCCGTTGAACTGATCCGTGGCGATACCGCCCGGCGCAAGCAACTGCGCGTTGCGGCCAGTCATGTCAAGGCTGCCGACTGGGAGCGCCTGACACCCCCCTCAGCCGACTAAGAGCGCCTTGATTACACGCCAAAGGCCTTGGCGTCGACCGTGTAGTTCTGCGGCCCGCGATGTGCGATCTTGTGCGAGCCCATGCGGTTGCCGAGTTCGGCGCAACGTGCCAGCGACCAGCCTTGCTCCAGGCCGTAGAGCAAGCCACCACGGTAGGCATCACCGCAGCCCGTCGGATCGACCACGTCAACCGCCTTGACCGGCGGCACCAGCGTCTTCTGACCGTCGACCCAGACTTCACTCCCCTCATGTCCGAGGGTAATGACCAGACCGTGCACATGGCGCGAAATCTCGGCCGGACTCCAACCCGTGCGATCGCACAGCATCTTGCCTTCGTAGTCATTCACCGTCACCCAGCTGGCCAGCTCGACAAAACGCGCCAGCTCCTTGCCGTCGAACATGGGCAGGCCCTGGCCCGGATCGAAAACAAAAGGAATATCTGCCGCCTTGAACTGCTCGGCATGCTGCAGCATGGCGTCACGGCCATCGGGCGAGATGATGCCGAGTTTGATGTCGGGATGTCGTTCGATGCGGGTCACGTGCGCCTGCATCATGGCACCGGGGTGGAAGGCGGTGATCTGGTTGTTGTCCTTGTCGGTCATGATCAGGGCCTGCGCGGTGTAGGTGTCGCCGATCTCGCGTACGAACTGCGTGGCAATGCCCAACTCGCGCAGGCGATGCACATAACCGGCACCATCATTGCCGACGGTCGCCATCGGCAACGGCGTGCCGCCCAGCGCCTTGAGTGCATAGGCGATGTTGCCGGCGCAACCACCGAAGTCGCGGCGCAGCGTCGGCACCAGGAAGGACACATTGAGGATGTGCAGCTGGTCGGGCAGGATTTGCTCGGCAAACCGGCCCTCGAAATTCATGATGGTGTCAAAAGCCAGTGAACCGCAGATGAGAGATGCCATGGTGATGATGTAGAAAAGTTTTCAGGGATAAAAAGCGAGAACACGGTAGCCGGCAATCCGTTCTGCATTGCCGTTGGTCTTGATGCCAAGCGCCAGGGAAACCGCTGACTCCGAGCCAGCGGCAAGCACACCAGAAGACATGCCCAATTCGCCGGCCAGGAAGACCCGACGCATGAGCGCCTGGTCCTGGGCGTCGGTCAGCGACAACTCGATTGCCGGTAGCGCCACATCGGTCGCGGCCGCGTTCTTGAGCGTCAGATTCAACCGGTAAACGTCGGCTCGGAGCTTGTGGAAAGAGGCGCTGTCGATCAGCACCGACTCAATCTGGCGCAAGGGTGCCACACTGCATTGCAGTGGCGCACACATCGCTTCCAGCACCGGCTTGAAGCCCGGCACGGTGGCCGCAATCCGGTCCCGCTCATGCACCAGCAGTTGCATGAGCAAGGTAAGGCCCAAGAAGATGGCAGCTGGCAGCCCCACGAAGCGCCGCCAAGAATGCGCGGCAGGCGTGGTGCGCTCATCGGCCTCGCGCATGAAAGAGGGGGCTGGCGGCTCGACGGCTTCAGATTGTGCCCCGGTCAGCTCGTCCGTCTCCGCATCAGACCGGAAGAAAGAAGCCGGCTCCCAGGCAGGCATTTCATCCAGCACCGGCTGCAGCGGCGTCAACGCCACATCAACGGGTGCTTGCGGCGCAGGAACAGAATCCAGTACCGTTGTTTCATCGGCCGGTATCTCAGGCACTTCCAGCTCGATATCAACCGGCTCCGGTGGCGGAGCTTCGGCCTGTTGCGGATCCTGCAAATTCGACGAGGCATCAAAGACCTCGTCGCATTGGCCGCAGCGCACCCAGCCCCCGGAAATGCGCAGTTGGTCGGGCACGACCTTGAACATCGTCCGGCAAGCGGGGCAACGGGTGATCAGGCTCATGAGGTCGGGATTGTAGAGCGCCGCCCCGGCCCCGGTCAGAAGCTGGCCGTCATCAGGATCCAGCCGTCTTCCGCGTCGCTCACCGTCAACTGGCAATAGGGTGCATAAGCCAGCTTCAACTCCTCGGCCTGCCGCTCCAGGATGCCCGCCAGTACCAGCGCCCCACCCGGCGCCACCCGGGCGCACAGCAAGGGCGCCAAGACTTTGAGCGGCGTGGCCAGGATATTGGCCAGCACCGTCCGGTACTGGCCGCTGGCCGCATCGGGCAGGCCCGCGTTGAGCGCGACCTCGTTGGCCTGCGCATTGAGGATGGTCGATGTCACGGCCGCCTCGTCAATGTCGACCGCATCGATCTCACGCGCGCCGTGCTTGGCAGCACCGATCGCCAGAATGCCGGAACCACAACCGTAATCAAGCACCCGGCCCAGCCCCCCCTCGTCGGCGGCATGGCACGCGATCCAACGCAGGCACATGCGGGTGGTCGGGTGCGTGCCAGTGCCGAAGGCCAGACCGGGGTCAAGCCGGATGATGGTCTTGGCTTGTGCCGGCGGCTCATGCCAGGTCGGCACAATCCAGAAATCCGGCGTGATTTCCACCGGTGCAAACTGCGACTGCGTCAGACGCACCCAGTCCTGCTCGGGCACTTCGCTGATGCCGAGCAGGCGGCAACCGTCGAAGAAATCCTGCGCCTGCAGCAAGGCTGCCGCCTCGCTGGCCGCCGCTTGTGTCGGGTACAGAGCCAGCATGCGCGAGCGCTGCCAACCGTCCTGCGGCGGCGGCATGCCGGGCTCACCGAACAAAGCCTGCTCGGCCTCGGTCTGCGCATCGGCATCTTCGACACTGACGCTCAGGGCATCGAGCGCATCGAGCGCATCGCTCAGGACTTCGACCCGCTCCTGCGGGCACAACAGACTCAGTTCATGCATGGCCGCTGCCTAGCGTTTGTGGCGCGCCATCCACTCCTCAAGGTAGTGGATGTTGGTCCCGCCAGCCATGAACTTGGCATCGGCCATCAGCTCACGGTGCAGCGGAATATTGGTGTTGATGCCCTCGACCAGGGTCTCACCCAGCGCTGTGCTCATGCGCGCCATGGCCTGCTGACGCGTATCGCCATGGACGATGATCTTGCCGACCATCGAATCGTAGTTCGGCGGCACGAAGTAGTTGGTATAGACATGCGAGTCCACCCGCACGCCCGGCCCGCCGGGTGCATGCCACATGGTGACGCGACCCGGTGACGGTGTGAATTTGTAGGGATCTTCCGCATTGATGCGGCATTCGATCGCGTGGCCACGGATCTGGATGTCGCGCTGCGTGAACGGCAGCTTCTCGCCGGCCGCCACCATGATCTGCGTCTTCACGATGTCCACGCCGGTGATCATTTCGGTCACCGGATGCTCCACCTGCACACGCGTGTTCATTTCGATGAAATAGAACTCGCCGTCTTCATACAGGAACTCGAAGGTACCGGCACCGCGGTAGCCAATCTTCTTGCAGGCCGCCACACAGCGCTCGCCGACCTTGTCGATCAGCTTGCGCGGGATGCCCGGCGCCGGCGCTTCCTCGATGATCTTCTGGTGGCGCCGCTGCATGGAGCAATCGCGCTCGCCCAGGTAGACGGCATTGCGATGCTTGTCAGCCAGCACCTGGATCTCGATATGGCGCGGATTCTGCAGGAATTTCTCCATGTAGACCGCCGGGTTGTTGAAGGCGGCACCGGCCTCGGCCTTGGTCATCTGTACCGCATTGATCAGCGCCGCTTCGGTGTGCACCACGCGCATGCCGCGCCCGCCGCCGCCGCCGGCCGCCTTGATGATCACCGGGTAGCCGATGGCCTTGGCGATGCGACGGATCTGCACCGGATCGTCCGGCAGTTCGCCCTCCGAGCCGGGTACGCAGGGCACGCCGGCCTTGATCATGGCCTGCTTGGCCGATACCTTGTCGCCCATGATGCGAATGGACTCGGGTGTCGGACCGATGAACTGGAACCCGCTTTGCTCGACACGCTCGGCAAAGTCGGCGTTCTCGCTCAGAAAGCCATAGCCGGGGTGAATGGCCTCGGCATCGGTCACTTCCGCCGCCGAAATGATGGCCGGCATATTGAGATAGCTCTGCCCGGACGGTGCCGGACCGATGCACACCGCCTCTTCCGCCAGCTTGACGTACTTGGCTTCGCGATCGGCTTCGGAATAGACCATCACGGCCTTGATGCCCAGTTCGCGGCAAGCACGCTGAATCCGCAGGGCGATTTCTCCCCTGTTGGCAACCAGAATCTTTTTGAACATGAGACGAGTTGCCTTATTCGATGACGAACAGGGGCTGGCCGTATTCCACGGCCTGGCCGTTCTCGCCCAGGATCTGCGTCACGGTACCGGCCTTGTCGGCTTCGATCTCGTTGAGGATCTTCATCGCCTCGATGATGCACAGGGTGTCGCCTTCCTTGACCACCGAACCCAGTTCGACAAACGCCTTGGCGCCGGGCGAGGCCGAGCGGTAGAACGTGCCAACCATGGGCGACTTGACGGTATGACCGGTGACGACCGGCGCAGCCGGGGCCGCAGCAGGCACCGGGGCCGCAGCAGGTGCGGCAGCGACGGCGGCCGGCGCAGCCGCCATGGGCACCGCAGGCAGCGAATAGCCCTGAACCATGGCACCGCCGCCTTTGACGATACGCACCTTGCCTTCGGCTTCGGTGATTTCGAGTTCCGACACATTGGAATCGGACACCAGGTCAATCAGGGTCTTGAGTTTTCGCAAATCCATGGGATCTCCAACGTTTTTCCTAAAGATTGCTTCAATTTACTTTGAACTGAAGCGATTTCCACCCAAATTTCGGGAATTCCAAAAAACAAAAGGGCAGACATTTGCCGGCCGCCATCATAAAGGATGTGTTGCAAGCCCTACTTTAACTCACGCCAGAGCGCCAAATCGGACGGGGAGACCTTGCCAATTTTACGATTCCGGATCACGCCGTCAGCGCCCAGCACCACAGAAAAAGGCAGGCCGCCACTGACGTTGCCCAGTGATTTGCTTAAGGAAACGCCTTCCATGCCAGCCAAAGCGACCGGGAAAGCCAGCGGTTGTTTAACCAGAAAATCACGCACCGGAGCAGTTTTATCCACCGCCAAACCAAAAACTTGCCAACCTTTAGCAGCATTTTCCTTATAAAAGGCATCCAATAAAGGTAATTCCTCGATGCAGGGCGGGCACCAGGTGGCCCAGAAATTGATCAGCAAGGGCCGCCCTCGCAGGCTTTCCATTGCCAGTGTCGCCCCCGTCGGCGTCTCGAAGGACAGCGACCACAAAGCCAGCGCCGCTTGGTCGTCGACTGGTTTGGGGGAAAACTTCCGCCAGGCCCAGCCCGCTCCCCCCAGACCCGCCACAGCGGCGACCGCCGCATACAACCAGTGCCGCCGGGAAGGTTTCAACTCATTTTCAAAACTCACAAAACATCCTCAAGTGGACTCAATGTCTGCCAACAATCGGCGAACAGCCGTTAAATCTCCACGCGGCACCCGACCTTTCGTGTCCCGCAGCAAAGCGCCACGCATGTCGTCGAGGTCATGGAGCATCAAATGGACACCGACTGTCTCGCCGAGTTCCGGACAGCGGGCATGAAAACTCAGGACCTCCACCGGCTCATGGTGAAAGCCGGTCACGGTGCGCGGCTCATAGGACACCCCCTGATCGATCAAGGCGATTTCGGCCGATTTTTCATCATCGCAAAACAGCTGCAGGTAAATATCCGACAAACGGGTCGCCGTGCCGTGCCAGACCGCCCCGCCCAGGTAGGGCCGGAACAGGGTCAGCCGCTCCATCCATTGCAGAGCCAGGCGCCGCAGCGCCTGCAGTTCAGCCGGCTGGGTGTCGGCGCAGAACACCGCGATGTACTCACGCACCGCATCCTCCACCTCGTCATTGCCAGGCAACGGCGTGCGTGACGGCAAGCCAAGCTGGCGCACAGCGCGACGCTTGGCCAGGCCATACTCCAGCCCCTCGTCTACCACCATCTGCGCCGCCGCGGCGGCAATTTCCTGTTTGCTCATGCCGGGGGTATTGTGCACCTGCGCTTGATACCCAGGCGGTCGCAAGGACACCTGCCACCTCCCCCTAGAATCGGGCCATGCATATTCACATCCTCGGCATCTGCGGCACCTTCATGGGTGGACTGGCTGCCCTCGCCCGCGAAGCGGGCCACAAGGTCACCGGCTGCGATGCCGGCGTCTACCCGCCGATGAGCGACCAGCTGCGCGCGCTCGGCATTGAGCTGATCGAGGGCTTCGGCGCCGAGCAGTTGGCACTGCGCCCGGACATGTTCGTGATCGGCAACGTGGTCAGCCGAGCCCGCCTGGCCGACGGCAGCCCCAAATTCCCCCTGATGGAGGCCATCATGGAAGCCGGGCTGCCCTATACCAGCGGCCCTCAATGGCTGGCCGAGCATGTGCTGCAGGGCCGCCATGTGCTGGCAGTAGCCGGCACCCACGGCAAGACCACCACCACCTCGATGCTGACCTGGATCCTGGAGGCTGCCGGCCTGCAGCCGGGCTTTCTGGTCGGTGGCGTACCCATGAACTTCGGCGTGTCAGCCCGGCTTGGCGCGCCAGTTCGCCCCCACGCCAAGACCCCGGCGGATCAGCGTCCGCTGTTCGTGATCGAGGCCGACGAATACGACACGGCCTTTTTCGACAAGCGCAGCAAGTTCGTGCACTACCGGCCACGCACGGCCGTGCTCAACAACCTGGAGTTCGACCACGCCGACATCTTCGACGACCTGGCCGCCATCGAACGCCAGTTCCACCATCTGGTGCGCACCGTGCCCGCCTCAGGACGCGTCGTGGTCAACGGCCTGGAAGAGAGCCTGGCACGCGTGCTGCACGCCGGCTGCTGGAGTGAGGTACGCAGCTTCGGCGCAGCGGTGAGCGATTTCTCGGCCCACGGCGAACCACACCGCTTTGACGTGCTACGCCAAGGCCAGCCTGTTGCCAAGCTTGAGTGGACACTCACTGGCATTCACAACCAACTCAATGCGCTGGCGGCCATCGCGGCAGCCGAGCATGTGGGCGTGGCACCTGAGGTGGCTGCACGCGCCCTGGGTGAGTTCCAGAACGTCAAGCGCCGCATGGAAGTGCGCGGCAGCGTCCACGGCATCACGGTCTACGATGACTTCGCCCACCACCCGACGGCCATCCGCACCACACTCGACGGCCTGCGCCGCAAGGTCGGGCCGGATCACCGCATCCTGGCGGTATTCGAGCCGCGCTCCAACACCATGAAGCTGGGCACCATGAAGGCACAGTTGCCCTGGAGCCTGGAGGATGCCGACCTGGCTTTTTGCCATGCTGGCGGCCTGGGCTGGGATGCGCGCGAGTCCCTGGCCCCCATGGGCGCACGGGTGCAAGTGGCGAACACGATAGACGAACTGGTTCGCCAGGTGGTCGCCAGTGCGGAAGCGGGCGATCACATCCTGTGCATGAGCAACGGCGGTTTCGGCGGCATTCACCTCAAGCTGCTGCAAGCGCTACAAGAAAAGTAGTTCCCGTCGCACACAGGAGAGGGGCAACAGATTGGCCGGCTTGAACCTGTCCCTGCCGGCCACCCTGCGGCACTGGCGCGGATATGCCGATAAGATGACATCGAACCGTTTTTTGTTTGTCTTCGGGGACATGCCATGACTTCCGACAAACCACTGAAAAGCAGCACCACCCAGATAAAGAGTACGCCGTTCGCCCCGCACGGGCAGGTTGATATCTGGATGGAGGGCAACCTGCACCATTACGAATCCACCGGCCCTTTCAACAAGGAGCTGGTGGACTGCCTGGCGGTCGCCCAGTCGAATTTCCTGCAAGCACTGAAGCTGGACGGCCCCTGGGTCAGCATCTGCACCATCAAGAAAAGCGCCTTGATCACCCCGGACGGCCTGCAGCGGTATGCCGATCTGATCCGCAAGACGCCGCCGGAACTCACTCCGGTGGCCACGGCGTATGTCATTGCCCCCGAAGTCGAGGGGGGCCAGTTCATGACCCCCCACTTTGTCAAGATCTTTGCCGACGCCGACCGGCCGTTCCAGACCTTTGAAACCATGGCCGAAGCCCAGAGCTGGGCCCGGGCCCTGATCGACAGGGCCGGCGCGCCTTAGCGCTCCCGGCGCGCCTTGACCGCGCCGGACAGGATTTCCAGCACTTCCAGCGAGTCGTCCCAGCCCAGACAGGCATCGGTGATGCTTTTGCCGTATTCCAGATTGCAGGCATCGTCCTTGCCCGGCGTGAACTTCTGCGCGCCGGCATGCAGGTGGCTCTCCACCATCACGCCGAAGATATGGCGCGAACCGCCTGCCATCTGGGCCGCAATGTCGCGCGCCACATCGAGCTGCTTCTCATGCTGCTTGCTGCTGTTGGCATGGCTGCAGTCCACCATCAGGGTGGCCGGCAATTTGGATGCGGCCAGCTCCTTGCACGCGGCCTCGACACTGGCAGCGTCGTAGTTCGGCGCCTTGCCGCCACGCAGGATGACGTGGCAGTCCTTGTTGCCGTTGGTCTGCACGATGGCGACCTTGCCGTTCTTGTGCACCGACAGGAAGTGGTGGCCGCGCGCGGCCGCCTGGATGGCGTCGGTGGCAATCCGGATGTTGCCGTCGGTGCCGTTCTTGAAGCCGATCGGGGCCGACAGGCCGGAGGCCAGTTCGCGGTGCACCTGGCTCTCGGTGGTGCGCGCGCCGATGGCGCCCCAGGAGATCAGGTCGCCGATGTACTGCGGCGAGATCACGTCGAGGAACTCGCTGCCGGCCGGCAGGCCCAGGCGATTGATCTCGATCAGCAGCTGGCGCGCAATGCGCAGGCCCTCGTCAATGCGGTAGCTCTCATCCAGGTAGGGGTCGTTGATCAGGCCCTTCCAGCCCACCGTGGTGCGCGGCTTCTCGAAGTAGACGCGCATCACGATCTCCAGCGTGTCCTTGTATTTTTCGCGCTGCGCCTTCAGGCGGCGGGCATATTCGAGCGCGGCGGCCGGGTCGTGGATGGAGCACGGGCCGATGACCACCAGCAGGCGGTCGTCCTTGCCGGCCATGATGTTGTGGATGCTGTGGCGGGTGTGGGAGATCAGGCTCTCCACGGGCGTTCCCTCGATGGGGAAAAAGCGGATCAGATGTTCGGGCGGAGGCAACACAGTGATGTCCTTGATACGTTCGTCGTCGGTGCGGCTGGTCTTGTCACCGGGATGCGCATACCAGGCATCGGTACTGGTGGGTTGTGCTTTGGCAGTCATCGTGTCGCTCCTTGTGCTCGGGATTTGCTGTGTGATCCGGTCAAAAAAAAACCGCCGGACTGGCCGGCGGTTTGGTGGAATTCGGTACGTTTCTTGTGGGTACGTTCAGAACTCTCTTCCGCCGACGGCGCTTGAGAACCAAAAATAGCCAAAAAAGTAGGAACGGGTCGAAACCATGGCTGCAATATAGCACAGGTCCAGGCCAGTGGATCCGCCGCACATCACGCAACACGGACGCATGAAACGATCTAAGCGGGAAACGCCGTGGAACCGGCTAGGCCGGGCCACTGGCGTTGCACCCTGCAAGGGGCGTGGCGAAATGACACGCAGTGCATGGAGCCTGGGGGTGTTTCACCTTATGCCGTACCGCCCACCGTCAGCCCGTCGATGCGCAGAGTCGGCTGCCCCACGCCCACCGGCACGCTCTGGCCTTCCTTGCCGCAGGTGCCGACACCGCTGTCGAGCTGCATGTCGTTGCCGATCATGGTCACGCGCGTCAGCGCATCGGGGCCGTTGCCGACGATGGTGGCGCCCTTGACCGGGTACAGGATCTTGCCGTTTTCCACCCAGTAGGCCTCGCTGGCCGAGAAGACGAACTTGCCGGAGGTGATGTCCACCTGGCCGCCGCCGAAGTTGGTGGCGTACAGCCCCTTCTTGATGCTGGCCACGATTTCCTCGGGCGTCTTGTCGCCGCCGAGCATGTAGGTGTTGGTCATGCGCGGCATCGGGATGTGGGCGTAGCTTTCACGCCGGCCGTTGCCGGTGGGCCGCACCTTCATCAGGCGCGCGTTCATGGCGTCCTGCATGTAGCCCTTGAGGATACCGTCTTCGATCAGCACGTTGCGCTGGCTGGCGTTGCCCTCATCGTCGACGTTGAGCGAGCCGCGCCGGTCGGCGATGGTGCCGTCGTCCAGCACCGTCACGCCCTTGGCCGCCACGCGCTGGCCGATGCGACCGGAAAACGCGCTCGAACCCTTGCGGTTGAAGTCGCCTTCCAGCCCGTGGCCGATGGCCTCGTGCAGCAGTACGCCGGGCCAGCCGGGGCCGAGCACAACCGTCATCTCGCCAGCCGGGGCCGGGCGCGAGTCGAGGTTGGTCAACGCCGCATCCACCGCCTCGTCGACATACTGGCGAATGCGGGCTTCGTCGAAATAGGCCAGGCCGAAACGGCCGCCGCCGCCGGACGAGCCCATCTCGCGCCGGCCGGCCTGTTCGGCGATCACTGTCACGCTCAGGCGCACCAGCGGCCGCACGTCGGCGGCCAGCGTGCCGTCGGCGCGCGCCACCAGCACCACGTCGTACTCGCCCGCCAGACCGGCCATGACCTGCACCACGCGCGGGTCCCGGGTGCGCGCCATCTGCTCCACGGTTTCAAGCAGCTTGACCTTGGCCGTGCTGTCGAGCGTGGCAATCGGGTCCATGCCCGGATAGAGCGAGCGCGCCGAAGCGATCTTGGGTGTTCCGGCTTTCACGCGCGCCGACTTGGCTGCGCTGGAGATGGTGCGCACCGTGTGGGCGGCGTCGAGCAGCGAGGCTTCGGAGATGTCGTCCGAATAGGCAAAGGCGGTCTTCTCGCCGCTGACGGCGCGCACGCCAACGCCCTGGTCGATGGAAAAGGACCCGGTCTTGACGATGCCCTCCTCCAGGCTCCAGCCCTCGCTGCGCGTGTACTGGAAATACAGGTCGGCGTCGTCCACCCGGTGGGCGCGGATTTCGGCCAGCGCGCGCGTGAGGTGGGACTCGTCGAGCCCGAAGGGCGTGAGCAGCAGATCCCTGGCAATGGCCAGGCGCTCCAGGGTGGGTTCGCGGGAAATCATGGTTTCATTTTAGGCCGCGGCGATCCCCCGCCGCGACGTGGGGGCTAGCGGCGGTGGTCTTCGAGCCACTGCAGCACGGCGGCATCATCCAGTTCGGCCAGGCCGGCGGCGCTGGCATGGGCAAACACGGCCGCCGCCGCCGCACCCAAGGGCCCGTCAAAACCGGCTGCAGCCGCCGCCTGCACGGCCAGCCGCGTGTCCTTCTCCAGCAGCGTCATGTGGGCACGCGGCGCATAGTCGCCGGCAATGGCGCGGCGCATGCGGTCGGCGCCGATCCAGCTCTGGCCGCTGGACTGCTCGATCACATCGAGCGTGCGTTCGGCGTCCAGGCCCATGGCGCGCGCCATGGCCAGCACCTCGGCCGCCCCCACCAGGTTGATGCCGGCGAGCAGGTTGTTGACCAGCTTGGTGCGTGCGCCGTCGCCCACGCGCCCGCTGATGCGAAACACCCGGGACGACAGGGCCGTGAGCAAGGGCGCAAAGCGCTGGTACACGTCCTCGGCGCCGGCCACCATCAGGCTCATGCTGCCGTCGCGCGCCCGGGCCGGGCCGCCCGACATCGGCGCATCGAGCACCGCCAGGCCGCGCTCGGCCAGCCGTTGCGCCAGCGACTCGGTGTCTTCGGGCGCGATGGTCGGGCACAGCAGCACCAGTTGACCGGGCTGCATCACGGCGGCGGCCCCGTCCGGGCCGAATAGCACCTGCTCGCATTCGGCGGCATCGACCACGCAGACAATGACCGCTACAGAATTGATAGCTGCCTGCGAAGCACTATCGCAGCCCAGAGCCCCCAATGACTCCAGATCGCGAACCCGCCGCGGCACCACGTCGCACACATGCACTGGCCAGCCGCGCGCCAGCAGATTGGTCGCCATGGCGCCGCCCATGTTGCCGACGCCGATCACGGCAACCGGAAATTTTTCCGGCGACGCCGTCATGACTGGACCAGGCGCTTGGATTTGGCGATCGACATCAGGATGCCCAGGCCCAGGCCCAGGGTCACCATGGCGGTGCCGCCGTAGCTGATGAAGGGCAGCGGCACGCCCACCACCGGCAGGATGCCGCTGACCATGCCCATGTTGACGAAAGCATAGGTGAAGAAGATGAGCGTGATGCTGCCGGCCAGCAGGCGCGCGAACAGCGTCGGCGCCTCCAGCGCAATGGCCAGGCCGCGCAGAACCAGGAAGATGAAGCCGCCGATCAGCAGCAGGTTGCCGAGCAGGCCGAATTCCTCGGAGAAGGCGGCGAAGATGAAGTCGGTGGTGCGCTCGGGAATGAACTCCAGGTGGGTCTGCGTGCCCTGCATAAAACCCTTGCCGAGCACGCCGCCCGAGCCGATGGCGATCATGCCCTGGATGATGTGGAAGCCCTTGCCCAGCGGGTCGCGCGAGGGATCGAGCAGGGTACAGATGCGCTGCTGCTGGTAGTCGTGCAGCACCGGCCAGCGCACGCCGTCGGCGCACAGCCTCGGTTCGAAGAAGATCACCAGGACAATCCCCACCACACCCAGCAGCACCGGCGGAATGATGAGTTTCCAGCTCAGGCCGGCAAAGAAGATCACCGACAGGCCGGCGGCCAGCACCAGGATGGCCGTACCCAGGTCGGGCTGCTTGACGATCAGCCCCACCGGCACCGCCAGCAGTGCGCCGGCCACCAGGAAGTCCAGCGGACGCAACTGGCCCTCGCGTTTCTGGAACCACCAGGCCAGCATCAGCGGCATGGCGATCTTGAGGATTTCGCTGGGCTGGATGATGACGCCCACATTGACCCAGCGCTTGGCGCCTTTTTTGGTGATGCCGAACACCGCCACCGCGATCAGCAGGGTCACGCCCAGCACATACAGCGGCACGGCAAACGCCATGAGCCGCTGCGGCGGGATCTGCGCCACCACGAACATGATGAACCCGGCGATCAGCATGTTGCGGCTGTGGTCCAGAAAGCGCGTGCCGTGGTCGTAGCCCGAAGAGAACATGGTCAGCAGGCCCGCACAGGCCAGCAGGAACACGGCAAACGCCAGCGGACCGTCGAAGCCTCGGAACAGAGGCATCATCCGCTGCGGCAGGGAAGGTCTTTCAAATACGACGGCCATGCGCCATTATCCTGCGACTGGCACGCCGCTGCCGGTCAGTCCAGCACGATTTCCACCACCGTGCAGCCCGGCGCGCTGACGATGCCCAGCCGCGCCCCGATGGCAGCGGCGCGCTCGCGCAGCGAACTCAAGCCCCGGCGCTGCACGCGCGCCGGGTCGAAGCCGCGGCCGTTGTCGATCACGCGCAGCTGCGCGCCGCCGCCGGGCAGGGCGCGCAGTTCGATGCGCAGCACGCTGGCCTGCGCGTGCTGCAGCACGTTGGACAACGCCTCGAACACCATGAACTGCAGCTGGCGCATGGCCTTGGCGTCGAGTCGCAGCAGCGGCGGCAGCAGGTCCACGTCCCATTGCAGCTCGATGTCGGAGGCCTTGAACCGCGGTTCCAGCCGGTAGCGCAGATTGGCCAGCAGCGCCGTGAGATCCCCCGGGGCCAGGTTCATGGCGTCGATCGAGAGCTTGAGCTGGTCGAGCGAGTCGCGCAGCGTCTGCAGCAACTGGTCGGTGCTGGCCTTGCCCGACTGCAGCTGCCGGATGGCGGCGCTGATGTGCGAGCCCACGCCGTCGTGCATGTCGCGCAGGATGCGCGTACGCTCGGCGGCGCGCTCCTGTTCGCGTGCCAGCTGTTCCAACTGGCGGTAGCTGGCCGCCAGCGCCCGCTCCTTTTCCTGCACCTTGGCTGCCATGTTGGCCATCAGGTCGCGCGCCTGGGCGCTGGCCTCGCGAAAGCGCGTGATCACGATGTAACCGAGCGCCAGGCCGAACAGCACCGAGGAATAACGCATCCAGGACACTTCGCCGAAGTTGTCGCCGGCACGGATCACCAGCCAGTCGCGAAAGCCCACCAGCACATTGAACACCCCGGCGGCCGCCACCAGCATCCGCTCGGTGGTCGGCCGCCGCAGCGCCGACCAGACGTAAAGCACGCCGTAGCCGATGAAGAGAAAGCTGGCAAAGCCGTACCAGACCGTCAGGTACCGGTCGGCATGCCGGCTCAAGGCCCAGTACGCCACGGGGGCCGAGGTCAGAAACAGGCTTCCCAGCGCCAGCCGCACCCAGCGCATGCTCGCATGCCGGTGCCAGCCCATCACCTGGTGGCAAAACAGCGCGGCACAACAGATCCAGCCGGCATAGGCCACGGTCTGCAGCACGCCCCACCAGGGCCAGGCCAGCGGCGGCTGGGTGATGGCCGCATCGCTCAGGCGCAGCATCCAGCACAGCTCGGCCAGACCGGCACTGAGGTACAGCCCTTCGAGACGGCTGCCGCCGTCGCGCCCGGGTTCGGCCTGCGTCAGCCACAGCAGCAAGGCCAGCACGCCCACCACCAGACTGAAGACGGCCACGGCAATCGACCCCGTGACGCGCCAGCGGTAGTGCTGATTGAACAGCTCGCGCACCTCATCCTCGGGACCGACCGTCACCCACGACAAGCCACCCCGGCGCCCGCCGTCGGCATGGATGATGATGCGGAACAGGTTGCTCTGGTGCAGCAGCTGGGCCGGAATCGGCACGTACTGCGGTGCCTTGGCATAGTCGGCCCCATTGGGGCTGCGCACATCGCCATAACGCGACAGCAGCATGCCGTTGAGCCAGATCTCCGCCGTGTTGCCCACGCGTGCGAAATTCACCGCATGGGGACCCGTCGGTTCGCTCGGCAACGTGAACGGGATTTCAAACACCGCCTGACCCGGCTGCTGCTGGTGCACATGGTCCCAGTGGTAGGGCAGCGCCACCTCGCGCGGCGCACTCTCCCCCGGCAGCGTGGTGCTGACCCGGGCGGTCCGCAACTCCAGCAGCGCAGCCTGCGCAACAGGCAACAGGCAGCCCCACAGCAGCAACACCCGCAGCAGCCGGGCCAGCGCGGCCCCTTCAGGCATTCGGCGGCAGCAGGCCCAGGCGCGAGGCCTCGAACACTGCTTCGTTCTTGGAATGCACGGACAGCTTGGCATACAGGTTCTTGATGTGGGTCTGCACCGTGTGCACGCTCACCGCTTGCAGGCGCGCAATCTCGGCATAGGAAAAACCCCGCGCAATCAGGGCCAGCACCTCCTGCTCGCGCGGCGACAACAACGTGGGCGGCGGCTCGATCGCACCTTTTTTTATAGCACTTCCCGCAGATTCCACAAGGGCCCCAGCCGTTTTTTGCTTCGAACTTGCGTACTTGGCCAGCACCTTGCGCGCGATCATGGGCGAGATCGGCGAGGCGCCGGCCTTCATCTCCAGGATGGTCTGCGCGATGTCGCCGGGCGCCGAGTCCTTGTGGATGTAGCCCAGGGCGCCGGCCTCGATGCTGGCCAGCACATTGTCCTCGTCGCCGAACATCGAAATCACCAGCGGTTCGCAGCGCGGGTGCAGTCCGACGGCGTGGCGGATCACTTCCAGCCCGCTGCCGTCGGGCAGGCCCAGGTCAACCAGCAGCACGTCAACGGTGTGGGCGCCGTCATCGAGCCAGGCGCGCGCCTCGGCCACCGAGCCCACGCTGCCGGCGAGCTGCAGCTCGGCGCAGCGCGACACGCTCGCCACAAAGAACTCCCGCATCTGCGGATCGTCCTCCACCACCAGTACACGCCACACTTGCATCGCCAGGCATCCCCCTTGGCTGCGAGCATAGCCGCAGCTGCCGGTGCTGGCCATGCCGGTTCCTCCCATGTTCATGGGAGAGCATCCCGCATGGCCTACGATAGCCGCTGCACGATACAACCACCTGCCATGGCCACCACCCACCTGCTCTACCTGCACGGCTTTCGCTCATCCCCCCGCTCGACCAAGGCGCAGCTGGTGCGCCAGCGCATCGAAGCGCAGCACCCCCAGGTGACGCTGTGGTGCCCGCAGCTGCCGCCCTCACCGCGCGAGGCCATGGCCTTGGTGATGCAGGGCATTGCCGGCTGGCCCCGCGACAAGATGGCGGTCGTGGGCTCGTCGCTCGGCGGCTTCTACGCCACCTGGGTGGCCGAGCAGACCGGCTGCCGCGCCGCCCTGCTCAACCCGGCCGTGCACCCGGCACGCGACCTGGCCAGGTACATCGGCGAGCAGACCGCCTGGCACGACCCTGGCGAGCGCTTTTTCTTCCGTCCCGAGTTCGTCGACGAACTGCATGCCCTGCACTGCCCGGCCGTCACCCGGCCCGAGCGCTACTACGCGCTGATTGCCAAGGGCGATGAAGTGCTCGACTGGCGCGAGATGACGGGCCGCTACCCGGGCGCGCAGATCCGGCTGCTCGAAGGCAGCGACCACGCCATCAGCGAGTTTGCCGATTACCTGGACGAAGTGCTGACCTTTCTCGACCTGAGCTGAAAGGACACACCCCGGGCTGCCCAACGGGCGTGTCGCGACGCCTCTCCCCGCTCGCCATGAGGGGCATGGGACAATTGCACCCATGTATGCATTGTTTGATGAAGCCGGCAAATTCCTCGCCGGACGGATCCTGTCCGAGGCCGAGGCCTCGATCCAGGTCGAGTTGGAATCCGGCAAGCGCGTCAAGGTGAAAGCCACCAACGTGCTGCTCAAGTTCGAGAAGCCCGGCCCGGCCGAGTTGCTGAGTGCCGCCCAGCCCCTGAGCCAGAGCATCGAACTCGATCTGGCCTGGGAGTTCGCACCGGAAGACGAGTTCGGTTTTGCCGACCTCGCCAGCGTCTATTTCCAGGACCCGCCCACGCTGCCGCAGCAGACGGCGGCGCTGCTGCGCCTGCAGGAGGCGCCGCACTACTTCCGCCGCGCCGGCAAGGGACGCTTCAAGAAGGCACCGGCCGAGATCATCCAGCAGGCGCTGGCGGCGATCGAAAAGAAACGCGTGCTGCAACTGCAGATCGAGGACTGGGCCGCCGCCCTGGCCAAAGGCGAGTGCCCGCAGGCGGTGCGCGAACAGCTCTACAAGATCCTGTTCAAGCCCGACAAGAACGCGCCCGAGTACAAGGCCGTGGTCGAGGCCTCGCGCGCCAGCCACACGGCACCGCTGGACCTGCTGCAGAAAGCCGGCGCCATCGATTCGCCCTACCAGTTCCACTGGCGGCGCTTCCTGTTCGAGAATTTCCCCAAGGGCTACGGCTTCCCGCCGCTGCAAGCACCCGAGATCCGCGACGAGCTGCCGCTGGCCACCGTGCAGGCCTTTTCCATCGACGACTCGGCCACTACCGAAATCGACGATGCACTCTCGGTGCAGGGCCTGGGCGACGGCACGGTGACGGTGGGCATCCACATCGCCGCGCCGGGCCTGGCCGTGCAGCGTGGCGACGCGATCGACAACGTCGGCCGGGCACGCCTGTCCACCGTCTACATGCCGGGCTACAAGCTCACCATGCTGCCCGACGAGGTGGTGCAGCGCTACACCCTGCAAGAGGGGCGCGACTGCCCGGCGGTTTCGCTCTACGTGGCGCTCGACGAAGCCACGCTGGAGATCCGCGGCCACGAGACCCGGCTGGAACGCGTGCCGATCGCGCACAACCTGCGCCACGACCAGCTCGACACCCTGGTCACGGCCGAATGGCTGCAGAACCCCGAACTTGCGCATCAGAATGGTACGCACCCCGCGTCGCATCTGCGCGAGCAGCTATCATTTTTATACCGCCTGGCCCTGCACCTGAAGGCGCAGCGCGAAGTGGTCCGCGGCAAGCCCGAGACCTTCAACCGGCCGGACTACACCTTCCGCCTGGTCGGCAACGATGGCGCCGAGCCAACCGGCCACGAGCAGGTGCAGATCGGCACGCGCCAGCGCGGCGCCCCGCTCGACCTGATGGTGGCTGAGGCCATGATCCTGGCCAACAGCACCTGGGGCCAGTGGCTGGCCGAGCACGGCGTGCCCGGCATCTACCGCAGCCAGGCGTCCCTGGCGCCGGGCGTCAAGGTACGCATGGGCACCAAAGCGCTGCCGCACGCCGGCATCGGCGTCAAGAGTTACGCCTGGAGCACCTCGCCGCTGCGCCGCTACACCGACCTGGTGAACCAGTGGCAGATCATTGCCTGCGCACGCCATGGCAAGACGGCGGCGCTGGCCGCGCCCTTCAAGCCGAAGGATGCCGACCTGTTCTCCATCGTCTCCGGCTTCGATGCCGCCTACAGCGCCTACAACGGCTACCAGGGCGCCATCGAGCGCTTCTGGACGCTGAAATACGTGCAACAGAACGGCATCACCGAGCTGGTGGCCACCGTGTTCAAGGACAACATGGCGCGCGCCGACGAACTGCCGCTGGTGCTACCGGTGCTCGGTGCGCAGGACCTGCCGCGCGGCGCCAAGGTGCGCGTGAAGCTGGGCGAGATCGACGAAGTGGCGCTCGATGTGAAGGGCACCGTGATCGAGCGGCTCGACAGCGCGCCCGAAGCCGTGGCCGAGGAAGAAGCCGAGGAAGAAGAAGCCGAACACCTGGCCGCCGGCCCGATCGAGATTGCCGTGGACCTCAACGAGGCCGAGCCCGTCGCGGGCGATAATCCTGCTCCGTGAACCTGCGCGCCTTCAGTCCCTTGCAGCTGGCCCTCGGCATCTCGGTGGCCGTTCATGCCGTCTTGCTGACGGTGCGCATCGTCGCCCCCGAGGCCTTCAACCGCGTGTTCGAAGACACGCCGCTGGAAGTGGTGCTGGTCAACGCCCGCACCCATGAGAAGCCCGACAAGGCCCGCGCCATCGCCCAGGCCACCATGGCCGGTGGCGGCGAGGCCGAACGCGGCCGCGCCACCAGTCCCTTGCCCTCGGCCCTGTTCAGCGACAGCGGCGACGCACTGGAAGCGGAAACGCAGCGCAAGCTGCAGTCCATGCAGCAGCAGCAAACCCTGCTGCTGGCGCAGATCAAGCAGCAGATCGCCGCCCTGCCCAAGACCGACCCGACCCAGCCCAGCGATGCGTCCGAGCTGGCCGCCCGCGCGGAAAAGCGCCGCCAGCTGATCAAGCTGCTGGCCGAGATCGAGCGCCGCATCAACCAGGAAAACGCCCGACCCAAGAAGCGCTACATCAGCCCGGCCACGCGCGAAGAGGTCTATGCGCTGTACTACGACCAGCTGCGCCGCAGCATCGAGGACCGCGGCACGGAAAACTTTCCCGAGGCCGGCGGCCGCAAGCTCTATGGCGAGCTGACCATGATGGTCACCGTCAACCATGACGGCCGCGTGCTCGCCACCGAGGTGGTGGAGAGTTCGGGCAACCGCACGCTCGACCGTCGTGCCCAGGCCATCGCCAAGAGCGCCGGCCCCTTCGGCGCGTTCAGCCAGGCGATGCGCCGCCAGGCCGAGCAGATCGTGGTGGTGTCGCGCTTCCGTTTCACGCGCGACCAGACCCTGGAAACCCGCATCAGCGCGCCGGTGTCACAGCGATGAAAGGCCCGCTGCGCTGGACCCTCCTGCTGGCGGCCGCGCTGCTGGCGCTGCAGCTGTTCTTTGTGGCGCGCATCGCCCTGATGGTGGTCGTCAACCCGCAGTCCAGCGCCTTCGAGCGCTCCGAGGCCTGGCGCCTCCTGAACGAGAAGGACAAGCTGCGCTGGCGCCAGCAATGGGTGGACTATGCCGACATCTCCGACCACCTCAAGCGTGCGGTGATCGCCTCGGAGGACGACGGTTTCACCTACCACGACGGCGTGGACTGGGACGCGCTGGAAAAAGCCTGGCAGAAGAATGCCAAGGCCGAAGCACAGGCCGCGAAGAAGGCCGCCAATGGCGCCCGGGTGGTGAAGCCGCCCAAGGTCGTCGGCGGCTCCACCATCACGCAGCAGTTGGCCAAGAACCTGTTTCTCTCGGGCGAACGCACCTTCGTGCGCAAGGGCCAGGAGTTCGTGCTGACCTTCCTGCTGGAGCGCCTGCTGAGCAAGCGGCGCATCCTGGAGATCTACCTCAACCACGTGGAATGGGGTGAAGGGGTGTTCGGCGCCGAAGCTGCCGCACAGCACTACTTCCGCAAGCCGGCATCACGGCTCACGCCGCTGGAGGCGGCGCGGCTGGCGGTGATGCTGCCGCGCCCCAAGTACTTCGAGAAGCTGCCCAACTCCAGCTACCTGGCCGAACGCTCGGCCGTCATCGCGGGCCGCCTGTGGAACGCCGAGCTGCCATGAGAATCCTTGGCATCGACCCCGGCCTGCGCACCACCGGCTTCGGCATCATCGATGTCGCCGGCCACCAGTTGAGTTATGTGGCCAGCGGCACCATCAGCACCCTGCACCTGGCGCAAGGCGAGTTGCCGGCGCGCCTGAAGGTGCTGTTCGAAGGCATTCACGAGGTGATCGCGTGCTACCAGCCCGAGGCGGCTTCGGTGGAGATCGTGTTCGTCAACGTCAACCCGCAGTCCACCCTGCTGCTGGGCCAGGCACGCGGCGCCTGCGTCAGCGCGCTGGTCACGCGCGACCTGCCGGTGGCCGAATACACCGCGCTGCAGATGAAGCAGGCCGTGGTCGGCCACGGCCGCGCACAAAAAGCCCAGGTGCAGGAGATGGTGAAGCGCCTGCTCAAGCTGCCCGGCCTGCCGGGGCCGGACGCCGCCGACGCGCTGGGCCTGGCCATCACGCACGCCCACGTCGGCCAGGCCCAGGCCCAGATCGCCAAGGCCACGGCGCTGACGCGTTCGACCAGTGGCATGTACCGGGCGGGACGCAGCCGCTGATGCGACGACGGCCCGCCCGCTCCCGCGTCAGAACGCGTAGTTGATGTTGGCGCCGGCACCCCACTCCGGGCTGCCGGTCTCGAAGCCCTTGAGCAGATAGAACTGGCTCTTCCAGTGCTTGTCGATCTTGTGGCTCACATAGGCCATCGCCTCGCTCATCGCCCCCGATGTCGAGGTCACGCGCTCGCGCGCATCGTAGGTCAGGCCGGCCGTGGTCAGGTCGTTGAGCTTGTATGCGCCACCCAGCGTCAGGTTGAAGACGTTGTTGAGCGACAGGTAGGGTGAGCTGCCCAGTGCGGTATAACCCATGCCGCCGAACACGGTGAAATGGCCATAACCCTTGTACACGTCGACCTGCGCCGAATAGTCGTTCTCGCCCGTGCCCAGCCCCTTGTCGCGGTCGGCGGTGCCGAACTTGACCTTGCCCGTCAGGTCGACGCCCAGCGCCGACGCGCTGTCGTAATAGGCGGCGTAGGTGGCGGCGGCCACCACATCGCCCAGACCTTCGGCCGAGGCCGTACGACTGCGCGGATTGCGGTTGTCGGCGCCGCCGACACCGGGGATCACGCTGGTGCCGCCGCTGACATACAGGTAGGGCAGCGTCAGCTTGAGCGTCCAATCCGCCGTCTCGTATTTCAGCAGGAACGGGATGGACGTGACGTCGGTGGTGGTCGCCGTGCCGTAGCGACCCGAGATGTAATTGAAACCGGTCCCGACACTCACCGTGCCGTCGGCCGCCGATGCGAACGGCATCGCGGCGCAGCAGCACAAGGCAGCCGCAACATGTTTGATCGCGTCAATGCGCACTCGATTCTCCTGATCAATCTGAAAAAAAGGGATTTCGTTCCCCATTAAAAAAACGCCCGCAGAAGCGGGCGTTGTCCGCACGATACGAACTCAGTGCCCCGCTCGCGACAGCTTTTCCGGGCGCTCGATTCGTTCCGGGCGTGCCACCCTGTCAGGGCGTTCCGCCCGTTCGGGACGTTCTGCTCTTTCAAGACGCTCGACTTTTTCCGGCTTGTGCGGCCGTTCCATCTCGACCCGGTGGGACTCGAAACGCTCACGGTTGACGCTCAATCGGTCCGCCGCGTTCTGCAGACCTCGGTTGTCGGGGTTTTTCACCAAGTTCCGGTTCACGCTGCTGATACCTTGCGTCAACGGCTGCCGGCTGGCCGTCGGCACAGTGGTGCCGGCCAACGGGGTGGTGCCCACTGTCGAGCCGGCGCCGCCGCCCGTCGTGGTGCCGACAGTCGTTCCGCCCGTGGTACTGCCCGTGGTGGTCGAGGTGCTGCCGGTGACCGTCTGAGCCTGAGCCCAGACCATGGTGAGCGCCAGGCCGCAGGCCAGCGCAATTCGGGTTTTGAACATGTGTATTCCCTTTCTCGTTCAATCCGGCTGATCAGGGCATCCAATGGCCCCGACAAGAACCGGTGCAACAAGTCTAGGTTGGCCATCTGCAGCGATGGTGGCCATTTGTTTCAGGCTGACGCGCACCCCGTCCACCCGAAGCGGCGCGTAAACCGTGCCGTGGCGCGGCATCGGCAATGCCGGGACTGTGCCGGCTTGCCTTCAGCCCTGTAACGCAGGGTTACGCAAGACACACCAGATAGCTGTTCTGCCGCTCGGCCCCGGTGTGCCGTCGCTCAGACCTCGATCCCGGGCTTATAGTCCGCCACCGTCTGCCAGCGGCGCACCAGGCTGGCCAGCAGCAGCGCCAGCGCGCCGATCAGCATCACCTCCAGCCATGCAGACAGCCAGCCGTTGTCAAAAGCACCGAACAGGCTGGCACGCAAGGACTTGATGACCCAGGTGAACGGCAGCCAGCCATGCACAGCCTGGAAGAAGTCGGCAGTGAGTTCGATCGGCATGACGCCACCACCCGCCGCCAGCTGCAGCGTGAGCAGCAGAATGACAAACAGCTTGCCGGCCTCCCCCAGCCCCCGCAGCAGCAGAAAGACGATGGCCAGGAAAGCCTGTCCCGCGGTGATCATGGACAGCGAGAAACTGAGGTAGTCCGGCACGGCGATGCCCAGCCCGTAGACCAGCGTCAGAAAGGTCAGGCCCGTCTGCACCAGCACCAGCAAGGCCGGCACGGCAAACTTGCCCAGCGTCTTGGCCAGCGCGCTCGCGCCGGCATGCTCCACGGCCAGCACGCGCACGTTGAACAGATAGAGCGCCATCACCGCCCCCAGCCACAAGGCCATGGCGATCATGTTGGGCGCGAAGGCGCTGCCGTTGTTGGCCACCGGCGCCAGCACCTCCAGCGCCGGCTCCACCGAATCGGCCAAGCCGCGCGCGCTGCCGTCGGGTTTGTTGACTGAGGCCGGCAACGCCGACTCCACCAGATCAATGCCGGTGCGCAGCTTGGCCACACCGCGCACCAGCTCGTCGCCCCCTTTGGCAAAGGCATCAAGACGCACGTCCTCCGGCAACTTCTCGGCCAAGGTACGCAGCCCCTCGCCCAAGGCACCCGCGCCATCCACCAGCTTGCCCGTCCCCTCTTCCACCTTGGTCGCACCGCGGGCCAAGCGGGCGTTGGCGTCGAGCGCCGTGGTCAGCCCGTCCGTCAACTGCTGACCACCGGCGGCCAATTCGCCGGCGCTGGCGGCAATTTTTTCGCCGACGAAGGGAATGCCCGCAGTTTCCTCCTGCAGTTGCGTGGCGCCCTCCGTCAGCTTGCGTGCCCCGCCATGCAACAGTTCCAGGCCGCCGCCCATTTCGCGCTGGCGCTGGGCCAGGCGCTGGGTGCCGCTCCTGAGCGTCTGGAGCTCGGCTTCCGCCGGCAGTTTCGACTCCATGGTGCGGATGCTCGCGCCGACTTGCTTGAACCCGCGCGCCAGCTGCGCGGCCGCTGCGTTGTAGCGGACCAGGCCGTCGTTGTAGGCCGATGCACCGGTACGCAACTGGGCCATGCCGGCCTGCAGCATCTCCAGGCTCTTGCCCGAACCATCGACCGACACCAGCACCTGCTCCCAGCGCTTCTCGTTCAGTGCCTCGTTGACCTGATGGCCGAGATCGGCCGCGAAACGCCGCGCAAAACCGGCGGCCGCGTAGTTGTTGCCCTCCGACAGAACCACCGTCACCTTGCCGGCGCCGGCGTACGTCCCTGGCACCGCGCTGGCACTGAACTCTTTGGGAATGATGACCGCAAACGCCAGGTTGCCGAGCTTGACCGCCTGCCGCGCGGCGTCTGCATCCTCCATGGTGCGAAAACCAAAGGTGCCGGACTGGATCAGCTCGGTCGTCAGCTCCGCGCCGACATTGGTGATGTGCCCCCGGTAGTCATAGCCGTCGTCCAGGTTGACGATGCCCACCGGCAGGTCGCTGGTCTTGGCATTCGGGTCCCAGACGCTGGAGAGGTAGATCAGCGCATACGCCGCCGGCACCAGCGCAATGGCCAGCGTTGCCAGTCCCAGCCGCGGGAACTGCTTGAACAGCGACAGGTCGGTTTTGGCGATCTGCCAGGTGGACTGCAAAAAACGGGTCAGCATGTTCGTCAGGCTCATGCAACGATTGTGCTGGCTTTCCGGCTGGCGCGTCAGAGCCGGAGCATTAAGCGCTTCACGTTTTACATAACTTCATCGAGCAGGGAACCTGGCTTGGTTTGCGCCATCAGTCCCGAGCCATCAAGACGCCACGCATCTACGCGATGCGCTCCAGAATCAACACGGCAAAGAAGCCCCCCGCGGCAATCAGCGTCCACTTGAGCGTCAACAGACCCCAGCGCTTGTAGCGCGGCTGACCGGTGCCGGCATAGAAGGCAAACGACACGGCGGCACCGAGCAGCAGCAGGAGGATGAGCCAGCGAAACAGCAGCATGGTGGATGCCTCGCCGACAGGACTTACCAGGCGCGTGCCAACTGGGCAAAGCCCTTGGGAGCGAGCTTTTCGTCGGGAAAGGTGACGGTTTCCCAGGCGTCGGTGCGCACCAGCAGTTCGCGCAGCAGCTTGTTGTTGAGCGCATGGCCGGAACGGAAGGCGCTGTAGCTGGCCAGCAGCGGGCGGCCCAGCACGTAGAGGTCGCCCATGGCGTCGAGGATCTTGTGCTTGACGAACTCGTCGTCGTAGCGCAGGCCGCCGGCGTTGAGCACCTTGTAGTCGTCCATCACGATGGCGTTGTCCAGCCCGCCGCCCAGGGCCAGGCCGTTGGCACGCATCATCTCCACGTCCTTGGTGAAGCCGAAGGTACGCGCACGGGCGATGTCGCGCGAGTAGTTGTGCACGCTCATGTCGAATTCGACGCGCTGGCCGGTGGAGTCCACCGCCGGGTGGCTGAAGTCGATCTCGAAGCTCAAGCGGTAGCCATGGTACGGGTCGAGCCGGGCCCACTTTTCGGCAGCACCCTGGCCTTCGCGTACCTCGACCGGCTTGATGACGCGGATGAAGCGGCGTGGCGCGTTCTGCAGTTCGATGCCGGCGCTTTGCAGCAAAAAGACGAAGGATGCGGCCGAGCCATCGAGAATCGGCACCTCTTCGGCCGTGATGTCCACATACAGGTTGTCGATCCCGAGCCCGGCGCAGGCCGACATCAGGTGCTCGACCGTGTGCACTTTGGCGCCGCCGTTGGACAGCGTGGAGGCCAGGCGCGTGTCGCTCACCGCCAGGGCCGACACCGGGATGTCCACCGGCTGCGCCAGATCGACACGCCGGAACACGATGCCGGTGTCGGGCTGGGCCGGACGCAGCGTGATCTCGACCCGCTGGCCGCTGTGCAGACCCACGCCCACGGCACGGGTCAGGGATTTGAGGGTTCGTTGTTGCAACACGGCGCTATTTTAAGTGGGCAGGCACTTCCGTGTCCGTGGCAATTTCAATGGCGGCCATAGATTGGCGGGATGACCAGCGTCGCGAGCGGCTCCAAGGTGAGCCTGAGGAGCGCAACCGTACTCCAGTACGGTGAGCACCGCAAGGCTCAGATTGGGCCGCGCAGCAGCTGGGCACCCGTCAATCAGCTTGCTTGCGCAAGAAGGCGGGGATCTCGAAGTCATCCATACCGCCGGAGGACAGTGCATCCACCTTGGCCGCGGCCTGCGTGCGGTTGGTGCGCCAGACGCTGGGCGTGGCCATGGTCTGGTAGTCCGGCTGCGGCACGCCGGGGGTGGCGGCAGCCACGCCAGGCGACATCATGCCGGCGCCCATCGTGCCGGGGGTAACGCCGCCGCTCTGCGGCGTGCTCAGCGTAGGCACCTGAAACGGCACATTGTCGGTACCGGTACGCAGCACCTGCAGCGGCGGCGCCGTGCGGCGCATGCCCTGGCGGGAGAGGCCGGTGGCCACCACGGTGACGCGGATGTCGTCGCCGAGCTCGTCGTCGTAGGCGGTGCCGTAGATCACGTGTGCATCCGGCGAGGCGTAGGCACGGATGGTGTTCATCGCCAGCTTGGACTCGGACAGCTTGAGGCTGCCCTTGGCAGCGGTGATGAGCACCAGCACGCCCTTGGCGCCCGAGAGGTCGATGCCTTCGAGCAGCGGGCAGGCCACCGCCTGTTCCGCGGCGATGCGGGCGCGGTCCGGGCCGCTGGCCACCGCCGTGCCCATCATGGCCTTGCCGGGTTCGCCCATGACGGTGCGCACGTCCTCGAAGTCGACGTTCACATGGCCGGGCACGTTGATGATCTCGGCGATGCCGCCGACGGCGTTCTTCAGCACGTCGTTGGCGTGGGCAAAAGCCTCGTCCTGCGTCACGTCTTCGCCCAGCACTTCGAGCAGCTTCTCGTTGAGCACCACGATCAGCGAGTCCACATTGGCTTCCAGTTCGGCCAGGCCGTTGTCAGCGTTGGTCATGCGGCGGCCGCCCTCCCAGTCAAAGGGCTTGGTGACCACGCCGACCGTCAAGATGCCCATCTCCTTGGCCACACGCGCGATCACGGGCGCCGCGCCGGTGCCGGTGCCACCGCCCATGCCCGCCGTGATGAAGAGCATGTGGGCACCTGCGACAGCCGCACGAATGTCGTCCTCGGCGACCTCCGCGGCATCACGGCCCTTCTCGGGCTTGCTGCCGGCGCCCAGGCCGCTGTTGCCGAGCTGGATCACCTTGTGCGCACTGCTGCGCGTCAAGGCTTGCGCATCGGTGTTGGCGCAGATGAATTCCACCCCCTGCACATCGCTGGCGATCATGTGCTCCACAGCGTTGCCGCCGCCGCCGCCGACACCGATCACCTTGATCTGGGTGCCTTGGTTGAAGCTTTCGTCTTCAATCATTTCGATGCTCATTTTGTTTCTCCTGTAATGCAGTTGCCTTTGATTTCTTTACGGTATCTCTCGAATTCACATGCGTGCGGCGGCCCGGTACACCGCCATCGTTGGTGGGGACTTCCTCTTGCCATCCAGATCTTGTGCGTCATGGTCAGAAATTCCCGATGAACCAGTCCTTGACACGGCCCATCGCCGTCTTCATGGAACCGTTTTTCTGCGCCACCTTGAAGCCGCGCATGCGCGCCAGACGGGCCTCTTCCAGCAGACCCATGACGGTGGCCGCGCGCGGCTGCGCCACCATGTCGGCCAGGGCGCTCGAATATTTCGGCACGCCGCGGCGCACCGGTTTGAGAAAGATGTCCTCGCCCAGCTCCACCATGCCGGGCATGATGGAGCTGCCGCCGGTGAGCACGATGCCGGAGGACAGCACCTCCTCGCAGCCCGACTCGCGCAGCACCTGGTGCACCAGCGAGAAGATTTCCTCGATGCGCGGCTCGATCACGCCGGCCAGCGCCTGGCGGCTGAGCATGCGCGGGCCGCGGTCGCCCAGCCCCGGCACTTCCACCTGGGTCTCGGGGTCGGCCAGCAGCTGCTTGGCAAAGCCGCTTTCCACCTTGATGTCTTCGGCGTCCTTGGTCGGGGTGCGCAACGCCATGGCGATGTCGCTGGTGATGAGGTCGCCGGCGATCGGGATCACCGCCGTGTGGCGGATGGCGCCGTTGGTGAAGACGGCCACATCGGTGGTGCCGGCGCCGATGTCGACGCAGGCCACGCCGAGTTCCTTCTCATCATCGGTCAGCACCGACAGACTGGAGGCCAGCGGGTTGAGCATCAGCTGCTCCACTTCCAGGCCGCAGCGACGGACGCACTTGATGATGTTTTCGGCTGCACTCTGCGCACCGGTAACGATGTGCACCTTGGCCTCGAGCCGGATACCGCTCATGCCGATCGGCTCGCGCACGTCCTGGCCGTCGATGATGAATTCCTGCGGCTCCACCAGCAGCAGGCGCTGGTCGGTCGAGATGTTGATGGCCTTGGCGGTCTCCACCACGCGCGCCACGTCGGCCGCCGTCACTTCACGGTCTTTCACTGCCACCATGCCGCTGGAGTTGATGCCGCGGATATGGCTGCCGGTAATGCCGGTGTAGACGCGCGTGATCTTGCAGTCGGCCATCAGCTCAGCCTCTTTGAGGGCCTGCTGGATGCTCTGCACCGTGGCGTCGATGTTGACCACCACGCCTCGCTTCAAGCCGTTGCTCGGGGCAATGCCCAAGCCGGCGAGCTTGAGTTCGCCATTGGGCAGCACCTCGGCCACCACCGCCATCACCTTGGCGGTGCCGATGTCCAGCCCGACAACCAGGTCTTTGTACTCTTTTGCCATATGCGGTCCTGTGTGTCTTTGTTTCTCTCTACTTTTGCTGTGCCTTCTGCGCCTCCGGCAGCACGGTGCTGACACCGCGCAGCCGGACGGCATACCCTTCCTGATGGCGCAGGTCGGCCGACTCCAGCGCCGCCACCGTGCGGCCATAACGCGAGGCCACCTGCGTCACGGTTCCGAGAAAACGCTGCGTACGCGCCATCACCTCGTCTTCCGTACCACGTCCGAGCTCGATCTGCGCGCCGGTATCGAGCTTGGCGCGCCAGCTGCCGTGGCCGGTCAGTTCCAGCGCCTCGATCGACAGCTCCAGCCGCCCGAACAGCGGTAACAAGGCTCGGTACATGGCCAGCACCTGGGCCGACTGGCCCTGCGGACCATCCAGACGCGGCAGCTCGTCCTGGTCCACCTCGTCCACATTGGCCTCGAACACCTCGCCAAAGCTGTTGACCAGGGTCGAGTCGCCCTCCGCCCCCCAGTAGCCCACGGCCTGGTGTTCCTGCAGGATGGCCTTGAGCCGGTTGGGGAACTCGCGCCGCACCACGGCGCGACGCACCCAGGGCATGGTCTCGAAAGCCCGGCGCGCTGCGGCCAGGTCGATGGTGAGGAAGGTCCCTCGCAGCTGCGGCGCCACATTGGCGCGCAGCGTGAGTGCATTGTTGTGGTTGACGTCGCCGGCCACCGTGACACCGCGGATGGCAAACAGCGGGTGCGCCATCGCCCAGCCCGCCAGCGCCCCCAGCGCCAGCAGCACGAACGCGACCAGCAGCAGGCTGCTGGTCAGGTTCATGAGCTTGACGTCCAGAGGGGCGGGCAGGCTGTTGTTCATCCGTGCTCCTGCGGATGGTCGAGCGTGGCGGCCTGCAGCAGCCGCACGCACAGGTCTTCGTAGCTGATGCCGGCGGCGCGCGCCGACATCGGCACCAGCGAATGCCCGGTCATGCCGGGTGCAGTGTTGATCTCCAGCAGATAGGGCTGGCGGGTGCGAGCGTCGATCATGACGTCGGCGCGCGCCCAGCCGCGGCAGCCCAGCACGCCGAAGGCCTTGAGCACCAGTTGCTGGATGTGCGCTTCTTCGCCGGCCGGCAGGCCGCAGGGCACCAGGTACTGCGTGTCGTCGGTGAAGTACTTGTTCTGGTAGTCGTAATTGCCGCCGGGCGCCACGATGCGGATCACCGGCAGCGCGCGCGCCTGGGCGCCCGTGCCCAGCACCGGCACCGTGACCTCGTCGCCGCTGACGAACTGCTCGCACAGCACCTGCTCGTCCTCCTGCGCCGCCCGCGCATAGGCCGCGTCGCACTGGTCGGCCGACATCACCTTGGTCAGGCCGATGGACGAGCCCTCGCGCGCCGGCTTGACGATCATGGGCGCGCCGAGTTCGGCGAAGGCCGCGCGCGTGGCTTCTGCGCTCGCCACTTCTTTCCAGGCCGGCGTCGGCAGTCCTTCCGAACGCCAGATGCGCTTGGTCATGACCTTGTCGATGGCAATGCTGGAGGCCATGACGCCCGAGCCGGTGTAGGGAATACCCAGCAGTTCGAGTGCCCCCTGCACCGTGCCGTCTTCGCCGAAACGTCCGTGCAGCGCGATGAAGCAGCGTGCAAAACCTTCGCGCTTGAGCTCGCCCAGATCCCGCTCCGACGGATCGAAGGCATGGGCATCCACGCCCCGCTCGCGCAGCGCCTTGAGCACACCGCTGCCCGACATGATTGAAATGTCGCGTTCGGCGGATGACCCGCCCATCAACACCGCCACTTTCCCTAGGTTCACTTGGTCCTCACTCACTTCTTGCCTACCTGGGCCTTCTGGCCCTGCAACGCCACGACCTTGGCCGGCACGGCGCCGATCGAGCCGGCTCCCATGCACATCACGACATCGCCGTCGCGCGCGTTATCCACGATGGCCTGCGGCATGGCGGCGATGTCGTCCACGAACACCGGCTCGACCTTGCCCGCCACGCGCAGGGCGCGCGCCAGGGCACGGCCGTCGGCCGCCACGATCGGTGCTTCGCCGGCGGCATAGACCTCGGCCAGCAACACGGCGTCGGCCTCGCCGATCACCTTGACGAAATCCTCGAAGCAGTCACGCGTGCGCGTGAAACGATGCGGCTGGAAGGCCAGCACCAGACGCTTTCCGGGAAAGGCACCGCGCGCTGCCGCCAGCGTGGCCGCCATCTCGACCGGGTGGTGGCCGTAGTCGTCGATCACGGTGAAGCTGCCGCCATCCTTGGCCGGCACCTCGCCGTAACGCTGGAAGCGTCGCCCCACGCCCTTGAACTCGGCCAAGGCCTTGCGCAGCGCGGCGTCCGGTATGTCGAGCTCGGCCGCCACCGCAATGGCTGACAGCGCATTGAGCACGTTGTGCCGCCCTGGCAGGTTGAGCACCACCTCCAGATCGGGCAGCACCACGCCGTTGCGCCGCTGCACGGTGAAGTGCATCTGGCCATCGACCGCGCGCACGTTGACGGCGCGCACCTGCGCATCCTCGGCAAAGCCATAGCTGGTGATCGGACAGGACACCTCGGGCACGATCTCGCGCACCGCCGCATCGTCGGTGCACAGGATGGCAGTACCGTAGAACGGCATGCGGTGCAGGAAGTCGACAAAAGCCTTCTTGAGCCGGCCGAAATCGTGGCCGTAGGTTTCCATGTGGTCGGCGTCGATGTTGGTCACCACGGCCATCACCGGCATCAGGTTGAGGAAGGAGGCATCCGACTCGTCGGCCTCGACCACGATGTAGTCGCCCTGTCCCAGCCGTGCGTTGGCACCCGCACTGTTGAGGCGGCCGCCGATGACGAAGGTCGGGTCCAGCCCGGCCTCGTTCAGCACGCTGGCCACCAGGCTGGTGGTGGTGGTCTTGCCGTGCGTGCCGGCAATGGCAATGCCCTGCTTCAAGCGCATCAGCTCGGCCAGCATCACGGCGCGCGGCACGATCGGGATGCGCTTCTCGCGTGCCGCCAGCACCTCAGGGTTGTCGCTCTGCACCGCGGTCGAAGTGACCACCGCATCGGCACCGGCGACATGGGCCGGTGCATGGCCGACGAAGGTCTTGATGCCCAGCGAAGTCAGACGTTTGAGCGTGGCGCTATCGGCCAGGTCGGAGCCGGAGATCTGGTAGCCGAGGTTGAACAGCACTTCGGCAATGCCGGACATGCCGGAGCCGCCCACGCCGACAAAATGAATGTGTTTGATCGCGTGTTTCATCGGCTCACCTCCTCACACGCAGCCACCACTTGGGCGACGGCCTCGGTTTTCGCAAGCTTTTTAGCCTTTTCCCCTAGAGAAACAAGCGCGGTTCGCTCCGTTTTTTGTAGCAATTCAGCCAGTCGTTCAGGTGTCATGTCTTGTTGCGGCAGCAGCCAGCCGGCGCCCTGGTCGACCAGGAAACGCGCATTGGCGGTCTGGTGATCGTCCACCGCCGCCGGGAAAGGCACGAACAGCGCCGCAGCGCCGACGGCGGCAATCTCGGTCACGGTGCTGGCGCCGGCACGGCAGACAATGAGGTCAGCCTCGGCAAAGGCCTGCGCCGTGTCGTCGATGAAAGGCGTGAGTTCGGCCTGCACGCCGGCAGCGGCGTAATTGGCACGCAGCGCGTCGATCTGCTTGGCGCCGCTCTGGTGGATGACCTGCGGCCGCGCAGCGGCCGGGATCAGCGCCAGGGCCTTCGGCACCGTGTCATTGAGCGCCCTGGCACCCAGGCTGCCGCCCACCACCAGCAGACGCAACGGACCCGTGCGGCCAGCCAGACGCGTGGCCGGCTCAGGGTGTTTCAGGAAGGCCTCGCGCAGCGGGTTGCCGACCCAGGCGGCTTTTTTGATCACACCGGGGAAAGCGGTAAAGACGCGGTCCGCCACGCCCGCCAGCACCTTGTTGGCCATGCCCGCCACCGAGTTCTGCTCATGCAACACCAGCGGTTTGCCCAGCAGCACGCTCATCATGCCGGCCGGAAAGGTGATGTAACCACCCAGGCCCACCACCACATCGGGTTGCACGCGGCGCAGCACCCGGATGCTCTGCCAGAAGGCCTTGAGCAATCGCAACGGCAATAGCGCCAGCGTGGCGAAGCCCTTGCCGCGCACGCCGGAGAATTCAATCGTCTCGAACGGAAAGCCGCGCGGCGGCACCAGCGTCGCCTCCATGCCGCTGGCATTGCCCAGCCAGTGCACGCGCCAGCCCTTGGTACGCAAGGCTTCCGCCACGGCCAGGCCCGGGAAGATGTGGCCGCCCGTACCGCCCGCCATGACCAGAGCACACTTGCTCATACACGGCCTCCGTGCATGAGCTGCCTGTTTTCGTAATCAATCCGCAGCACCACGGCGAGCGCGACGAGGTTCATCAGGATGGCCGAGCCGCCGTAGCTCATCAGCGGCAGGGTCAGGCCCTTGGTCGGCAGGGCGCCAAGGTTCACCCCCATGTTGATGAAGGCCTGGAACCCCATCCAGATGCCCACGCCCTGCGCCACCAGACCGGCAAAGACCCGGTCCAGGGCAATGGCCTGGCGGCCGATGTGCATGATGCGACGCGTCATCCAGAGGAACAGGCCGATCACGGTCAGCACGCCGATCAGGCCGAACTCCTCGCCGATGACGGCCAGCAGGAAGTCGGTATGCGCCTCCGGCAGCCAGTGCAACTTTTCTACGCTGCCGCCGAGGCCGACGCCGAAGATCTCACCGCGGCCGATGGCAATCAGCGAGTGCGACAGCTGATAGCCCTTGCCGAGTGTGTGTTTCTCATCCCAGGGGTTGAGGTAGGCGAAGATGCGCTCGCGCCGCCATTCACTGAAGGCAATCATCATGCTGAAGGCCACCACCAGGACGGTGGCGATCAGGAAGAACATGCGGGCATTGACGCCACCCAGAAAGAGGATGCCCATGGCGATCACCGCGATCACCATGAAAGCGCCCATGTCGGGCTCGGCCAGCAGCAGCAGACCCACCACCGCCACCGCCACGCCCATCGGCAGCACGGCGCGGAAGAAGCGTTCCTTCACATCCATCTTGCGCACCATGTAATCGGCCGCGTACAGCAACACGGCGAACTTGGCCAGCTCCGAAGGCTGGAAATTCATGATGCCCAGCGCAATCCAGCGCCGCGCGCCGTTGACGCCCTTGCCGATGCCAGGGATCAGCACCGCGATCAGCAGCACCAGCGAGATCACGAACAGCCAGGGCGCCAGCTTCTCCCAGGTTTCCACCGGCACCTGGAAAGCGATCAGCGCGGCGACGAACGCCACCACCAGCGACAGCATGTGCCGGGTCAGGAAATGGGTATGGGCATAACGCGCAAACTTCGGGTTGTCCGGCATGGCGATCGAGGCCGAGTACACCATCACCAGTCCCCAGACCAGCAGCGCCACAGTCACCCAGACCAGCGCCTGGTCGAAACCCGACATGCGCACCGGCGCACCGCCGGCCGTGCCGCGCATGCCGCCCAGCCGCACCGGCAACGCATCGCCGGCCGGGCGCGCCATGCCGCCCAGCCAGCCGGTGAAACGTTGCGCCAGGGTGTTCATGCCATACCCCCTTCGGCCAGACCTACATCCTGCGCCAGCGCACGCACCGCCTCGATGAAGACGCGGGCCCGGTGCTCGTAGTTGTCGAACATGTCGAAACTGGCGCAGGCCGGCGACATCAGCACCGCATCGCCGGCGTGGGCACGCTGGTTGGCCAGCTGCACCGCCTCTTCCATCGAGCCGGCCGCCAGCAACGGTACGCCGCTGCTCTCGATCGCAGCGCGGATGGCCGGCGCATCGCGCCCGATCAGCACCACCGCACGTGCATAACGCGCCACAGGTGCGGCCAGCGGGGCAAAGTCCTGCCCCTTGCCGTCGCCACCGAGAATGACCACCAGCTTGCGCTCGGCACCGAGTCCTGTGAGCGCCGCCACGGTGGCGCCGACGTTGGTACCCTTGCTGTCGTCGAAGTACTCGACCTCGTTCACGATGGCCACCGGCTCCACGCGGTGCGGCTCACCGCGGTATTCGCGCAGGCCATAGAGCATGCTCCCCAGACTGCAGCCCGCCGCCTGGGCCAGCGCCAGGGCGGCCAGGGCATTGGTGGCGTTGTGCCGCCCGCGGATGCGCAGGGCATCGGCCGGCATCAGTCGCTGAATGAACAACTCCACCTCTTCGCCGCGCTTGCGCTTCTGCGTTTCGTCGGCCTCCATGGCGCGCACCAGCCAGGCCATGCCATTGACCATCTCGATGCCAAAGTCGCCCGGGCGCTTCGGCATCTCGAACCCGAAGCTCACGTACTCGCGCCATTGGGGCTTTTGCAGCTTGACGCGCACCGGCTCGGGCAACATCGCCATCACCGCCGGGTCATCGCGGTTGAGCACCAGCAGGCCGTGTTCGCCGAAGATGCGCGCCTTGGCGGCGCCATAGGCCTCCATGCTGCCGTGCCAGTCCAGATGATCCTGTGTCACATTCAACACCACGGCGGCCGTGGGCTCGAAACCCTGCACGCCGTCGAGCTGGAAGCTCGACAGCTCCAGCACCCAGACCTCGGGCAGCGCACCCGCATCGACGTGCTGGGCCAGCGTGTCCAGCAGGCTGGGACCGATATTGCCGGCCACCGCCACGCTCTTGCCCGCATGGGCCACCAGTTGGCCGGTCAGCGCCGTCGTGGTCGTCTTGCCGTTGGTCCCGGTGATCGCCAGCACCTTGGGGGCATAAGCGCGTTCGGCCTGCAGGTCGCGCAGGGCACGTGCGAACAGGTCCAACTCGCCGCCCACCCACAGGCCGATGGCCTGCGCCGCCTGCCACACCGGCGCCACCACGGCCGGCGGCAGCCCCGGACTCTTGAAGACGGCACGGAAGTCGCTGCCTTCGATCAACGCAGCGTCGAAAGCACCACTGCGGAAGACCACATCGGGCAACTCGCTGCGCAGGGCGGCCAGCTGCGGCGGCGCCTCACGGGTGTCGGCCACCGTCACATGCGCGCCCTGACGCACACACCAGCGGGCCATGGCCAGCCCCGAAGTCCCCAGGCCCAGGATGAGAACCGGCTGGTCCCGTAACGGCGAGGCCACCGCCTCGTCGCCCGGCTCGGCGGCCACAGGGGTTTCTTCACCCACCCCCGACGCAGTGGCGTCAGACGGCGGCGTCTCCTCTGCGGACGCAGTCGGTACGGCGTATTCAGGTGCACTCACTTCGGCAAACAATTGCGCCACGAAGGCCGCCGCGTCGCGCGCGGCCGTCAGAGTTTCCGGCAGAGGCTTGGCGGCTTTCGTGCTGATCACCTCGGCGGGCGTCTGGGCCACTTCCGCCTCGGAAGGCTGCAGCGCAGGTGCTGGCAACTCAGGCACAGCCTCTGGCTCCGCTGCTGGCACGTGCGCCGGCATCACCTCCGCCGGAGGCTGCACAGGCACATCGCTGGGGTTGAGGGGCTCGTTCGGGTTCATCGCAGTTTCAGGGTCGACAGGCCGATCAGGCACAGCAGCATGGTGATGATCCAGAAGCGCACCACCACCTGCGTTTCCTTCCAGCCGCTCTTCTCGAAATGGTGGTGCAGCGGCGCCATCTTCAGGATGCGCCGGCCCTCGCCGTATTTCTTTTTCGTGTACTTGAACCAGGTCACCTGCAACATCACGGACAGCGCCTCGACCACGAAAATGCCGCCCATGATGGCCAGCACGATTTCCTGCCGCACGATGACGGCGATCGTGCCCAAGGCCCCCCCCAGCGCCAGTGCTCCGACGTCACCCATGAAGACCTGCGCCGGGTGGGCGTTGAACCAGAGGAAGGCCAGGCCGGCACCGGCCATGGCGGCGCAGAAGATCAGCAGCTCACCCGAACCCGGGATGTAGGGGAAGAACAGATACTTGGAATAGACTGCGCTACCGGTGACGTAGGCGAACACGCCCAGCGCCGAGCCGACCATCACCACCGGCATGATGGCCAGGCCGTCCAGGCCGTCGGTCAGGTTGACGGCGTTGCTAGCACCGACGATGACGAGGTAGGTCATGATGACGAAGCCGAACACGCCCAGCGGGTAGCTCACTTCCTTGATGAAGGGCAGCAGCAGGCCGGCCTTGGGCGGCAGATTGACGTCGAAACCGGAGCGCACCCAGGTGATGAAGAGTTCCAGCACGCGCAGGTTGCTGCTCTCGGAAATGCTGAACACCAGGTAGAGCGCGGCCACCAGGCCGATCAGCGACTGCCAGAAATACTTCTCGCGCGAGCGCATGCCCTCCGGGTCCTTGTTGACGACCTTGCGCCAGTCGTCCACCCAGCCGATGGCGCCGAAGCCGAGCGTGACCAGCAGCACGATCCAGACGAAGCGGTTGGAGAGGTCGAACCACAACAGCGTGGAAATGGCGATCGACAACAGGATCAGCACGCCGCCCATGGTTGGGGTTCCACTCTTGGCCAGGTGCGTCTCCATACCGTAGCCGCGCACCGGCTGGCCGATTTTCAGCGCGGTCAGGCGCCGGATCACGTAAGGGCCGGCGACCAGCCCCATCAGCAGCGCCGTGAGCGCAGCCATGACGGCCCGGAACGTCAGGTACTGGAACACCCGGAAAAATCCGAATTCGGGTGACAGGGTTTGCAGCCACTGGGCCAGGCTAAGCAGCATGGGATTCTTCCTTGTTCTGTTGGGCACGTGCCGTGATGGCCTGCACCACGCGTTCCATGCGCATGAAGCGTGAACCCTTGACCAGCACACTGCGCAGGTCGGGCAGCGTACTGAGCACCGCGGTGTTCAGCGTCTCGATATCCGTGAAATGGCAGCCGCCCGGGACCGTCGGCCGCGTGAAATGTTGCACCGCCACGGCGGCCTGCTCACCGAGCGCAAACAGCATCTCGATGCCGCGTTCGCGCGCGTAGGCACCGACCTCGGCATGAAAGCGTGGGCCTTCCGTCCCCACCTCGCCCATGTCGCCCAGCACCAGCAGGCGCGGCCCCGGCAGGCCGGCCAGCACATCGATGGCGGCGCGCACGGAGTCGGGGTTGGCGTTGTAACTGTCGTCTACCAGCGTGAGCATGCGCCCGGCCAGCTCGACCGCCAGCGCACGCGAACGGCCCTTGACCGGCTCGAAGGCTTCCAGCCCGCGCGCAATGTCAGCCAGCGGCACACCGGCGGCCAGCGCGCAGGCCGCCGCCGCCAGCGAGTTCTTGACGTTGTGCAGGCCGGCCACATGCAGGGTGTAGGTCAGCGCACCCGCTGGGGTGTGCGCCTGGATCTGCCAGACGTTGTTCGTCCATTGCGGCGCAGTGCAGCTCAGGTCGGCCGCTTCGGCATCGGGCGTGATGGCAAAGGTCAGTTGCGGCCGTCTACCCGCCAGGCCATGCCACAGGGCGCTGTAGGCATCGTCGGCCGGAAAGACCGCCGTACCACTGGCGGCCAACGCCTCGACCACGGCGCCGTTCTCGCGCGCCACGGCTTCGATGGTGGCCATGAACTCCTGATGCTCACGCTGCGCGTTGTTGACCAGCGCCACCGTCGGCTGCGCGATGGTGGCCAGGACGGCAATTTCGCCCGGGTGGTTCATGCCGAGCTCGACCACTGCCAGCTCATGCCCGGCGCGCAGGCGCAGCACGGTGAGCGGCACGCCGATCTCGTTGTTGAGGTTGCCTTCAGTCGCCAGCATGGCCTGCGGTCGATAGGCACGCAGGATGGCGGCGATCATCTGCGTCACGGTGGTCTTGCCATTGCTGCCGGTCACGGCAATCAACGGCAATTTGAACTGGGCACGCCAGCCGGTGGCCAGCTGTCCCAGCGCCAGCTTGCTGTCGCCCACCACCAGACCAGGCAGGCCGGCGGCACGCAGCGCGGCTTCATCGTTGCAGATCGCCGCCACGGCGCCTTTGGCCCGGGCCTCGGCCAGAAACTCATTGGCGTCGAAACGCTCACCCTTGAGGGCAACGAACAGGTCGCCCTCTTGCACGGTACGCGTGTCGCTGTGCACACGCCGCACCGCCACGCTGCCGTCGCCCACGAGGCGCGCACCGGGCAACCAGGACAGCGCCTGCTGCAAAGTCATCATGGTGCTCATGACGGCTCCCCCTCGGTCGCCGCCGCGCGGGCCTGCAAGGCCTTGCGCACCTCGGCGTTGTCGGAAAACGGTGTGCGCGTACCAGCCGTCTCCTGGTAATCCTCGTGTCCCTTGCCGGCCACCAGCACCACGTCGTACACGCCCGCCTGTTGCAGCGTCTGGGCAATCGCCAGGGCCCGGTCGCTCTGCACACCCACGGCCTCATGCCCTTCGAGTCCGAGCAGGATCTGGCTGATGATGGCTTCGGGTTTCTCGCTACGCGGGTTGTCGCTGGTCAGCACCACCTGGTCGGCCTGCTGACCGGCCACCGCACCCATGAGCGGGCGCTTGATCGGGTCGCGATCGCCACCGCAGCCGAAGATGCACCAGAGCTGGCCGCCGCGTTGCGCCGCCAACGGACGCAGCGCCTGCAGCACCTGCGCCAGCGCGTCGGGCGTGTGGGCATAGTCCACCACCACCAGCGGTTGTCCGGCCTCGCCCTGGCATTCCATTCTCCCTGGCACCGGATGCAGATTGCGGCAGGCATCCACCGCGGCGGCGAGCGGGACACCGAGCGAACGCATGGCACCGATGACACCGAGCAGGTTGGCCACGTTGTAGTGACCGATCAGATGCGTCGCCAGTTCATGCTGCGCCTCGCCCTCGCAGACGGTGAAGCGCAGGCCCTGGCCATCGAAGCGGATGTCGCGCGCGCACAGCCGCGCCAGCGCTTTGCATGACACGGTCCACAGATCGAGCGAACGGCCCGCCAGCACTTGCGCCAGCGCGTCACCTTTCTCGTCATCGATGTTGACTACCGCAGCGCGCAGACCCGGCCAGTCGAACAGCGCCTCCTTGGCCTGCCAGTAGGCAGCCATGCTGCCGTGGTAGTCGAGGTGGTCCTGCGTGAAGTTGGTGAAGACAGCAGTGCGGATCTGCGTGCCGTCCAGGCGCCGTTCCTCGATGCCGATGGACGAAGCTTCGATGGCACAAGCCTGCAGCCCCTCGTCGACAAAACGACGCAAGGTTTGCTGCAGCAATACCGGATCGGGGGTGGTCAACCCGGTGCTCACCACCTGCGCCGTCTCGCCTGCAGCGCCTGGCAAGGGCGCGCGGCCGATGCCCAGCGTGCCCACCAGGCCGCAGGCGACCGGCCGTTTGAGTGATGACAGGGCCTGCGCCAGCCACCACGTCGTCGAAGTCTTGCCATTGGTGCCGGTCACCGCCAGCACATCGAGCTGCCGAGAAGGCTGCTCGTAATAAGCGGCCGCAATCGGCCCGCTGGCCACCTTGAGGCCGGCGTAGGTCGCCACGCGCTCGCTCTCAAACTGGTAGCCCTCGACACCCGCCTGCTCGACCAGACAGGCCGCTGCCCCCTGGGCCAGCGCGCCCGTCACATACTGGCGGCCGTCGGTAGCGGCACCCGGCCAGGCGATGAAGCCATCGCCCGCGCGCACCTTGCGGCTGTCGGTCTGCAAGGTGCCGACGACTTGCGTTCGCAGCCATTGCGCGGCCTGCACGGGGGTGCGGAGCTCGATCATCAGAAGCTCTCCTCCACCGCCTGCGCCACGATCTGCGGCTTGACTGCCATGTCGGGCTGCACGCCCATCATGCGCAGGGTCTGCTGCACCACTTCACTGAACACCGGCGCGGCCACGGCGCCGCCATAGTACTGGCCCGCGCTCGGCTCGTCGATCATGACCGCCACGATGATGCGCGGCTTTTCGATCGGGGCCATGCCGGTGAACCAGGCGCGGTATTTGTTGCTGGCATAGCTGCGCCCGATCTGCTTGTGCGCCGTGCCCGACTTGCCGCCCACCGAATAACCGATGGTCTGCGCCTTCGGCCCGGTGCCGCCAGGACCGGCCGCCATCTGCAGCATCTTGCGCACCTGGGCCGCCGTCTGTGTCGACAACACCTGCACGCCCACCACGGGTTCGCTGCTCTTGAGAAGGGTGGCTGGAATGATCTGACCATCGTGCGCGAACACCGTGTAGGAGCGCGCCATTTGGAACAGCGAGGCCGACAGGCCGTAGCCGTAGGACATGGTGGCCTGCTCGACCGGCCGCCACGACTTGTAGGGGCGCAGGCGTCCCGAGGCGATACCGGGGAAACTGAGCTGCGGCTTCTGGCCGAAGCCGGCGGCGGAGAAGATTTCCCACATCTCGCGCGGCTGCATCTGCATGGCGATTTTGGTGGTGCCGACGTTGCTCGACACCTGAATCACCTGCTCGACCGTCAGCGGGCCATGCGGGTGCGAGTCGTGGATCGTCGCCCCCGTGATCGTGACGCTGCCGGGCGCCGTCTGAATCACCGTATCGGGCTTGACGCGTCCGCTTTCCAACGCCAGACCGATGGTGAAGGGTTTCATGGTCGAGCCCGGCTCGAACACATCGGTCAGCGCGATGTTGCGCAATTGGGCACCGGTCAGGTTCTGCCGCTTGTCCGGCACATAGCTCGGGTAGTTGGCCAGCGCCAGCACCTCGCCGGTGACGGCGTCGAGCACCACCACGCTACCGGCCTTGGCCTTGTTGTCCAGCACCGCGGATTTGAGCTTCTGATAGGCGAAGAACTGCACCTTGCTGTCGATGGAGAGCTGGATGTCCTTGCCATCCACTGGCGGCACCTGCTCGCCCACATCTTCCACCACACGCCCGAGCCGGTCCTTGATGACGCGGCGCGACCCGGCCCGGCCGGCGAGCGACTTGTCGAAGGCCAGTTCCACGCCTTCCTGGCCGTGGTTCTCGACATTGGCAAAACCCACCACATGCGCGGCCGCCTCGCCCTCCGGGTATTTGCGCTTGTACTCCTTGCGCTGGTAGATGCCCTTGATGTTCAAGGCCGCAATCTGCTGCGCCACCGGCTCATCGACCTGGCGCTTGAGCCAGACGAAGGTCTTGTCCTCGTCTTCCAGTTTCTTGTTCAATTCGGCCAACGGTACATTCAGCAGCTGCGCCAACTGGCGCAGTTTGGCCTTGACCTCGGCGTCATCACGCTCCACGTCCTCGGGGATCGCCCAGATGCTGGGCGCCACCACGTTGGAAGCCAGCAGCAGGCCGTTGCGATCCAGGATGCGGCCGCGATGGGCCGGCAGTTCCAGCGTGCGGGCAAAGCGCACCTCGCCCTGACGCTGGAAAAAGTCATTGCCCACCACCTGCACATAGGCGGCACGGGCCGCCAGCCCGCCAAAACCCAGGGCCAGCGCTGCCACGATGAACTTGCTGCGCCACACCGGCGTGCGGCTGGCCAGCAGCGGACTGGAGGTGTAGAGAATGCTGCGGCTCATTGCACACGCCCCTGCGCTTGTGGCCTGCGCGCAGACTGGGCGGCCTCGGCCGTGGGCGCCGCATAGGTGACGTAGTGCGTGATGGCCGGCGTGGTCACGCGCATGTGCAATTGCTCGCGCGCCAGCTTGTCGACCCGCAATGGCGTGGCCTGCGCCCGCTTCTCGATCTGCAGTTGTTCGCGTTCGGTGTCGATCCGGCGCGCATCGAGCTTGGCACGGTCGATTTCCGTGTACAGCCGGCGCGACGCGTATTGCACGTTGACCAGGTAGAGCGCACTGGCCAGCACGGCGAGCAGCAGAACGAGGTTCAACCTGGTCATGCTGTCGTCCTCATGGCCACGCGCATGATGGCGCTGCGCGCGCGCGGGTTGGCGGCCACCTCCGGCGCGCTCGGCTTGATGCGGTCCAGCGCCTTGAGCTTCATCGGCTGGGGTGCGGCAAACGGCGCACGGCGGTCGTACACCTCGCGCGAATGCTGCGCGATGAATTGCTTGACGATGCGGTCTTCCAGCGAATGAAAACTGATCACCACCAGCCGGCCTCCGGGTTGCAGCACATCCAGACTCGCCTCTAGCGCCGCTTGCAGCTCTTCAAGCTCGGCGTTGATGAAAATCCGAAAAGCCTGAAATGTGCGCGTTGCAGGGTTCTGGCCCGGCTCGCGGGTTTTGACCGTGTCAGCCACGAGCTGGGCCAGCTCAGTGGTGGTTGAAATTGGGCCCCGTTCCTGTCGGCGAGCAACAATCGCCTTTGCAATTTGCCCAGCAAACCGTTCTTCACCGTAGTCACGTATCACCTCCGCGATCTGTCTGGTTTCGGCACTTTCGAGCCACTCGGCCACGCTCTGGCCGCGCGTGGTGTCCATGCGCATGTCCAACGGACCTTCGAATCGAAAACTGAATCCCCGCTCGGGGTTGTCGATCTGCGGCGAACTCACGCCCAGATCCATCAGCACGCCGGCCGCGCTGGCCGACGGCAGTTCGTCCAGATGGCGAAAGCCCTGGTGGCGGATGGCAAAGCGCGGGTCGGTTATGCGCTGCGCCTCGGCAATCGCCATCGGGTCCTTGTCGAAAGCGATCAGCCGCCCCTGGGGCGAGAGCCTGGAAAGGATGAGGCGCGAATGCCCGCCGCGGCCGAAAGTGGCGTCGACATAGGTGCCGTCGGCCGGGTCCGGCCCGTCCGCCTGCGCGTCCGGCTTGTTGAATAAGGCTTCGATGGCTTCGTTCAACAAGACGGTGGTGTGTGTCCATGCGGAGTTTTCCACCGTCAACCTTCAGAAGGAAAAGTCCTTGAAGACATCGGGCATCTCGCCCTGCATGGCCTGGGCCTCCTGCGCCTCGTAAGTCGCCTTGTCCCAGAGCTCGAAGTGGTTGCCCATGCCCAGCAGCATGCCGTCCTTGGTGATGCCGGCGGCCGTGCGCAACTCCGGCGAAATCAGCACACGGCCGGTGGCATCCATCTCCACATCCATGGCATTGCCAAGAAAGATGCGCTTCCACCATTGAGCCGCCATCGGCAGCGCGGCAATGCGCTCACGGAATTTCTCCCATTCCGGGCGCGGGAAGATCATGAGGCAGCCGTGCGGATGCTTGGTGATGGTCAGTTGGCCGGTCGCCGTGGCACTCAACACGTCACGGTGCCGCGTGGGCACCGACAGGCGGCCCTTGGCATCCAGACTCAGTGACGACGCACCTTGAAACACGACAGCAAACCCCTCTTGTACAGAAAAGCCAGAAAGCGAAAAGCACGAAGGCACTTTTCACCACTTAATTCCACTTTTTTGCACTGTAGCAGCAAAATAGTCTGCCGCAAGAGGGATTACAAGAAAATTTTCAATGAAATCAAGGACTTAGAACGGTTTTCAAATAAAATCCAAGGGCAAAAATCGTTCTAAATTAAGCACTTAGCAAGTGATATGAATGTGATGCTTGAAGGATGGATGCCTTCGGAAAGTCACTCACAAAATGTAACGAGAAAGAGCCTCGTTGTGGCGTAGATCCGTCCGCCAAGCGTCAACCATGGTCCGGATGGGACATGCGCTTCAGGTGCTGCGGGGCACGATCCGGGCATGCTCGTTGATGCCGATGACCCGGAAAAAGGCGGCCACGATGCGGTTCACGTCATGGAACTGCACCTGGCGGCCCAGAACCTCCTGGGCGACCACCCAGTTCAAGATACTGCCGGCAGCAGAGAAATCAACCCGGATGAGACGGGCACAGGAAATCACCAGACGCTGGGAACCTTCCATGCCGGCTTCGAACCGGGCCAGCAGATCGGAAGCATCTCCCACGAGATCGCCCGCCAGTTCGACCACGCCAGCCACCGCCTCATCCTGGACAGCCGTGGCATCCTGGTGCTTGACGGTCACGCTCCTCCCACCACGGGCCAGCCCGTCGAGTTCGCAGTTGCAACGCACCTCCTGCCAGGACGGCGGCGAAACCTCGAAGGTCACACAGTAATCGAGCGCAACCAGTTCAAACTCGTCCTGCTGGTGCATGACGCGCAGGGCGTCCATGCGCAGCTGCCAGCCCAAGGGGTTGGCCCCCCGGTTGCCTGAAGGTGTGAGCGCCTTGAGCGCACGGTCCAGGCTCTCGTGCCCGCGGAAGACCAGCCGCACCGGCGTGTTGCACCAGGCAGCAAACAGCTGCGCCAAGCCCTCCACGGCATCGGGTGCAATGGCCGTCAACGCCTGCCAATCCAGCAGCCAGGGACCGCCGCCCTGTGTCGCGATCGCCTGCAGCCGCGCCAGGGCCGCGGCCCTCAACTCGGACGGGCTGGTCCACACCAGATCGTGCGCCAGTGCTGCGGGCACTGTCGCCTCCTGGGCCTCTTGCATGCGTGGTTGACGCTCCAGCAGATCCGGAATGGAGAACCAGGCAGGCGGCGAACGTCCGAAGCGCTTGGCAAAGTCGAGCGCGACGTTGTCGAAGCGGGCCTGCTGACCGGTGGCGCGGTACAGATCGAACAAGGCCGACATCCAGACCTGCGCCAGTTCGGGAGGCAGATTGTCACCCTGCAAGACCGCCAGCAAGCCGGCTTCGGCACCAGCAACATCGCCGTTGGCATAACGAATGGCGGCCTCTTCCAGGTCGGGATCGGTCAGGTTGTCCACCGGATCGGACGTCGGCTGGCGCGAGCTGGCGAAGCCGGCCCCCATGGAGGACAGGCCTTTGGTGGCGGCGAAGGGCTGGTTCAGCGAAGGCTGCAACGGTTCATACCCGGCATCCGCCGGGTCCATGCGCGTGAGCGCGTACTCCTCCGGCACCTCAAACCAGTTCGAACCGGTCTGCAAGGCCGAAGACTGGGTCGTCGCAAACTTGCTGTCGCCCTCGTCCGCCAGCGCCATGGGCTGGGTCGGGCCCGCATCGGGACCGAGCAGCGGTTTGGACGACATGGGAAAACCGGCCGCCCGGGCCGCACTCTCGTCCTGTTTGCCCTGCCACCACTGGCGCGACATCTGCGCCTCGATCTCGTCGATCTTCTTGAGCGTCATGGCACGCTCGTCCGGGTTGGTGGGCAGGCTGCTCTGGAAAAACGAAGGGCGGCCGGTCTGGTCCGGCCCGCTGAGCGACTCGCGGCGGCGCAGCTTGCGTAGGTAGTCGAATTCGCGCTTGCGCACGAAATCGTTCTGCCGCTTGCGCTCGATCATCTGCCGCAGCACCTCCTTGCTGAAGCCACTGTCGGCAGCGGGTTCCTCCTTCTGATCGAGCTCGGACCAATCCCGCGTGGGATTGCGCACGAACTTCGCCACCTTGGACAGCAAGCCAGGGGAGGAATCGCCTTTGGCCATGTCTCTCTTGTCTGGCTGAACGGGATCGCCTCGCCGATCCGGGCTCAGTCCCCGAACATCTTCTGCTTGAGCTCACGGCGCTGCTGTGCTTCGAGCGACAGCGTGGCCGTGGGGCGCGCCAGCAGGCGGCCGACACCGATGGGCTCACCGGTTTCGTCGCAGTAGCCGTAGTCGCCGGCATCGATGCGGGAAATCGACTGCTCGATCTTCTTCAGCAGCTTGCGCTCGCGGTCGCGCGTACGCAACTCCAACGCATGCTCTTCCTCGATGGTGGCGCGGTCGGCCGGGTCGGGCACGACCACCGTGTCTTCGCGCAGATGCTCGGTGGTTTCACCCGCATTGCTCAGGATGTCCTGCTTGAGGGCGGACAGGCGCAGACGGAAGGCCGCAAGCTGCTTGTCGTTCATGTACTCGCTGTCGGGCATGGCCAGCAGCTCGGCATCAGACAGCGCTTCGGCCGCCTTGGTTTTCCAGTTGTTGGCGAGCTTGGGATCTTTTTTGATGGCCGTAGGCAAGGGAGGTGCAATCAGAGTGGGGCTCATGGTCTGGGTATAACTGGCTTTGGCTGCGGTGGAGGCCACCGACTGCGCCATGGAGGGAACGGTCAGCTGAGCCAGACGGGACGATACCCGCTTGGCCACCGGTGCCGCCTGGGGGGCAGCAGCCGGCACGGCTGGTGTACTGGGCTTGGCCGCGGCGGTTGGCACCTGCTTGACGGGTGCAACGGCCTTGACGCTTGTCTTGACGGGCGGTTTGACAGGTGCTGCCCCTTTGGCAGTTCTGGGCGCAGGTTTAGCCGCTTTGGCCGCCGGCTTGGCGGTTTTGGGCGCAGCTTTGGCCGGTTTGGCCGCCGCCTTGGCGACCGGCTTGGCCACGACCTTGGCTTTGGCTACGGGCTTGGCTGCAGCCTTCTTGGCGGCAACTTTCGCTACCGGCTTGGCTTTGACCGCTGGCTTGGCCTTGGCAATCGGCTTGGCGGCGGGCTTCTTGGCACCAGGTTTGGCGGTCTTCACAGCAGCCTTGCCCGTCGCGGGTTTGGCGGCTGGCTTCGCTTTGGCCGCAGGCTTGGCCTTCGCGGCCGGCTTGGCGATGGCCTTTGTGGCCGGTTTGGCTTTGGAAGACACGGTCACCTTTCCTGGTTTGGCTTTCACTTTGATTGTCTCCTCGCAGAGTTGGCCTGCGCATTCACCTGGGTGCCTGCTGTTATACCCTCAATGCAGACCGGCAAAAGACTGAATTGAGAGTTTTTCATTGGCGCGCGAGTGTACAGGTTTTCGCCTCTCTCAAGTCGGCAGTTGCGAAACAGAGACATTCCAGCGAACAGGCCATCGACCAGAGCCTGGACCCGATCAGACCAGGCTTTGCTCCAGGCCCTGCAGGAAGATGTCGCGCGGCAGGTCGATGCCAATGAATACCATCTTGCTGGTGCGTTTTTCGCCCTCGCCCCACTGCGGACCGAGATCGCTGCCCATGAGCTGGTGCACGCCCTGGAAGATCACCTTGCGGTCGGTGCCTTTCATGTTGAGCACGCCCTTGTAGCGCAGCATGCGCGGGCCGTAGATGTTGATGATGGCGCCGAGGAAGTCCTCCAGCTTGGCCGGGTCGAGCGCCCGGTCGGAGCGGAAGACGAAACTCTTCACATCGTCGTCGTGGTGATGGTGGTGTCCGTGGCCGTGCTGGTGCGAGGGATGGTTGCAATGCTCGCCGTGTTCGTGGTCATGGTGGTGGTGATCGTGCTCGTCCTCCTCCTTGAGGAAGTCCGGGTCGATCTCCAGCTTGGCATTCAGGTTGAAGCCGCGCAGGTCGAACACCTCGTTCAACGCCACCTCGCCGAAGTGCACCGCCTTCTGCGGCGCGCGCGGGTTCATGTGCTTCAGGCGGTGCTGCAAGGCCTCGAGCTCCTCGGCCGACACCAGGTCCGCCTTGCTGATGAAGATCTGGTCGGCGAAGCCGACCTGGCGGCGCGCTTCCTGCCGGTCGTTCAACTGCCGGGCTGCATGCTTGGCGTCCACCAGGGTGATGACGGAGTCGAGCAGAAAGCTCTCGGCGATCTCGTCGTCCATGAAGAAGGTCTGGGTCACCGGGCCGGGGTCGGCCAGACCGGTGGTCTCGATCACCACGCGCTCGAAGTCGAGCAGGCCCTTGCGCTTCTTGGCCGCCAGCAGCTGCAGCGTGGCGCGCAAGTCTTCGCGGATGGTGCAGCAGATGCAGCCGTTGCTCATCTGGATGATCTGCTCCTTGGTGTCGGCCACCAGGATGTCGTTGTCGATGTTTTCTTCACCGAACTCGTTCTCGATCACGGCGATCTTCTGGCCGTGCGCCTCCTCCAGCACGCGCTTGAGCAGGGTGGTCTTGCCGGAGCCTAAGAAGCCGGTGAGGATGGTGACTGGAATCAGGGCCATGGATGCGCTCTCAGAAAGGAGTGGCCGCCAACTTGCGCAGCGCGCAAGCGGCGGGGTGTCGAAGGTGGGGGATAGATAGGAAGTTTAGCGGAATGCTTCAGCCGGGGAACGCCGTGGAACCGGCTAGGCCGGGCCACTGGCGTTGCCCCCTGCAAGGGGGGTGGCGAAACGAACGCAGTGAGTGGAGCCTGGGGGTGTGCAGTAGCGCGCCGTTTGGTTTGATCCGGGCGAACATTTGATTTGATCCAGCATTTATACAGGGTTTGAACGCATCTTTGATCCAGCATTAAATGCCACCCAAGAACCGCCCCTGTTGGGGCGGTTCTGCTTTGGGCGACCTATGCTGACGGGCCGAGGTAGCGGAAGCCCTGGACGGCCCGGAAGTGGCCGCCGTAGCCGCTGGGCGCAATGGTCTGGCCCTTGGCGACGGCTGACCTGGCAATACTGGCCGCCAGCGCTCGCAGACCGCGTCCAGGAAGCGCAGGCCGACACCGGCGCCCTGCCATTCGGGCATGACCACGAGGCGGCAGGCCCTGGCCTCACACAGCCCCGGCCTAGTGCTCACGGCGACATGGGCGACCAGGCTACCGTCTACCGTGGCCACGTAGTTGGTGGCGGCGATCATCTTGGGCAGCTTCAGATAGTGGTGCGGCTCAAAGGCTGGCCAATGCCGCCAGTCGGTCTGCCAGAGGTCCACATCAATGCGCGGCCGTCGCCGAAGTAACCCCCGGTCGAGGCGGCCGGTAGCGGTGTCGAACACCCAATCCGGCTGAATCCAGTCCAGGATGTCGTAATGGCAGCTCAGCAGCACCACTTGGCCACGGGTGCGGCGCCAGGCCTTGGCGAAGGCCCCGGCCCCGATCTGGGCGATCTGGCGGTCCACCACACTGCTGAATTCGTCCAGGACGGCCCGCTCGGGCGCCTCGGCTATCAGCCTGGCCAGGTTCGCCCGGAACTGCTCGCCGTTGGAGAGCGCTTGGTAGGGCCTCAGCCAGGTGGGCACGCTGCCCAGGCCCACGCTGGACAGGGCGGCCGTCACAGCGTCAAAGGAGCCGACGGGCGTGATGACATCGATCACGGGCCGGTCGGCCGGCCAGGCCGGGGCGTAGAGCGCGTCGGCGCCCCACAGGGCTCGGCCCATGCTGGACTTCCCCGAGCCGCTGGGACCGACGATGACGCCGATCTGCCAGGGGGCGCTGTCGAGGTCAAGCTCGACCTCCAGGGTGAAATCGGAGCCACCCTCGACGTTGAAGAGGGACTTGACCCGGGCGGCGCGGTAACTGTCGAAGTCGCCGCAGCGGTGGTGGACGGCGATCTTCATACGCACACCACCTTGGGCTTGAGGCCCTGTTTCAGCAGCCGTTCGTAGAGCCGCTGCTGGCGGGCTTCGGTCTCGCAAACCACGACCAAGCCGTATTGCGGCCGGTATTTAAACCCATTTTCTCCCGGCCTCGAAGCCGGTTTGCATGCTGTTTTCGCCATAGGGAGTCCCTTTCAAGTTGGACGCTCCCGGGCGCTCTGGTTTGGGGCTCCAGGCCCTCACATCGTTCATGGTCCCGCAGCGCGGGCATTTCACCTTCAACCTCAAAAACTCGGCGGCTTCGGCCAGCTTGCGCTCGCAACTACCGCATCGAACCTCTTGCATGGCATCCCTTAGAATCGCCCGGCCTGTACAGGTGGCAGGGTCTTAGGTCGATGCCGTGCTTGCTCACGGCGGAGGCGGGTGTTCAAGGTGTTAGCGCACCTTGGGCACTCGCCCTGTCTTTTTTAAACGTGCCTCCCGCTGGGGGCGAATGGGTCAAGCATCCTGCGAGCCACGAAACGCGCGAAGCTACCGCGCCAGCCGCCGTCATGTACCAGGCGCTTGAGCCGGTTGCTGAAGGTCAGCTCATATTCGTTGCGCGGCCAGTCCCAGGTGACCAAGGCTAACTCAGTGAAGTTGAGCCAGACATCGAGCACCAGGGCGACCAGCGTAATCGGCATCAGCAGGCGCCACCAACCACCGCGATCGTATTGAACGCCGATGATGTAGAAAGGCCAAAGGATGAGCAGGCTGATCACAGATCGATGCTCGCAAACGCAGACGCCAAAATGGGTGCGGTATTGATGGCAGTCAGGGCTATGACGCCATAACGGTTCGTCACTTCGGCCTCGACTTCGGCCAGCGTTTCCGGTAGGTTTGCTGTGATATCTAGCAGGGCGATGACAGCCGTGTCACATGCTCCTACCAATACGGCGTCTCCTCCACGGTATGCACGGCCGGCAATGCCGCCCAGGCGGTTGAGAATTTTTTCGCGGACTTCGCGTACCTGGACAAGCCGCACAGCGATCAGTTCAGCCTGTGACGGCTCTGGCGGGTTGACGGCAATGGGTGCACCGTTCGCATCTGCCTGGATGCGCTTCCCCGATGCCTGCGCGTCCATCAGTGCAGCGTGCTGTTCACGTGTGACTCCCACAGCATCTTGTGGAATGTTCTGTCCGTGAACCAGCGGATCGTAGAAGCCTAAGGTGGTTTTTGAAAAAAACATGCAATCCTCCTATCAGCGGCCAATTGAGATCACGTTGTAAGCGACTCCTGACCCGACGCCACCAGTGCTTGAAACCGTTAGGCTATGCGCAACCGATGATGTGGACCGAGAGGTTTCCTTATATACGTAGTAGTTTCCGCCAGCGCCGCCCGTCAAAGCTACAAATAGGGAGTTTGGAAAAGTGAGGGGGAAAGAAAACGAGCCATCACCCGAGCCGTTTGTTGTAGTTGATCCCCATTGGATGATCAAAGCTCCAAGCCATGTAGGGAATTTGATATAGCCAGAAGATCCTAGACTTGCGACGAAGCCAGCAGCGGCAGCGATAGCAGACATGGCGCCACGAATCCAGCTGGTACTTGCAGGTTTGGCACTGTTGTCCACGAAGCCGCTATCACTAGCTGCAGTGACGACCTGAGGAGATACGTTCTTGAAGGTTAGTGCCGTTGTCCCTATGGTGATTGCACCATCTGTGGTCAACATCCACTGGCTGTCGGCCAGTGTCGCACCCTCTTCGATCGCAACGACGGCGCCGCTGGTCAGCTCGCCCACGCCATCGGCATCGGTGACGCGTGTCCAGGCTCCAGCAGCGGCGATATAGATGCCGTTCTCGCTACCCGTGGCTTGGTCTTTGGGCAGGATACGGTCGCCGGCATTCAGCGCCGCACCCCAGTCACCACCGGCCTGCGTGCCCAGGCCGGACAGGACGATATCGCCGGTAGTCGTGAAGCGAACGCTGGTTTTGTAATCGTTGCTCATCCCGGAGGCGATGGCGGCGGAGATCAACAACTGCACAGCTTGATACACCTGCGTGTAGCTGGCAGGATTCGTTTTGTCGAACGGGACGGGCGTCTGTCCGGAGCCAACGATCAGCGAGATCAGCTCCCAGACGATGCCATTCATATCCTGCGCGGACACTTCCGTGGTCACCGCGGCCGAATCCTGGTGCATTCGGTTGCCGGTGGCCATATCGGTCGAGAATGCGTCGCTTTGCGTGTAATCCATGGTTACCTCAAATGAAAATGACGTTGACGCTGTAGCGCGCCGGTACCACGCGCTGGAGATAGCAGGCCAGCTCGCCTCCGTTGAGCACCCCCTGCATCAACCGCTCCCCGACGCGCGAAGAGCCAACCCGAAAAGACTTCGACTCGATGACCGCCGTGACCCACAGCTTTCCATCCAGCGCGCCAAGGCGCCGGCTGGCGCGCATGCCGCAGCGAAACGGCGTGTTGTAGCGGACGGTGGCTTGATAGCCCAGCCAGGCACAGATGGCCTCCAACGCCCCGGGGCTGGCCGGGCTGGAGTCGGCGTACTCAAGCGCCGGGCCACGCAACCTGGAGAGCAACAGCTTGCGTCTTGTTGCTTCGTCCTGGTTGGCGCCGAAACAGGCGTCTGGCAGGCCCGTGGATTCCTCCCACTCCGCCAGTCGCGTCACGGCCTGGTGCGGCTGCCACTGGGCGGCCGTCATTCGGGTGAACTCGTGCAACTGGCCGAGACCTTCGGCTCGGGCCTTGACCACGCGCATCAAGGTCGAATTGGGGTCGCGCGGCCAGGCAAAGCCTGTAGGCAACAGCGCGGCGAGGGCTTGCCAGAACTTGTTCATGGCCTTAGATGAACGCCACCGCGCCAAGTACCAGCAGGGTGCTGTAGGTGCCGGCCGCGAAAACTCCGCCCTCTGTCAGCACGGGCGATGTGATGGCGTGGTTGTACTCGCCCACCACGCCGCTGGCCACCTCTTTCAGATGGGAATGGGGGATTGACCCACCTGGAACCGCTTCCCTGAAAAACAGGTCCTGCAGGGCTTCAACGGCCGCCGCCCGGTTCGCGGCCGTGTCGGGCGAGATGCTCATGGTCACATCGACCACCTGCGCCGTTGGGATGATCACGAACAGCTCATCCGGCGGACCACGCTTCGGGTCGCGGATGTAGTCCACCACCAGCTGCCGCTGGCCCTCGGTCGGCAGACCATGCGGGTCGTTCGCATCGGCCATGATGATCACGCCGGCCGTGGTCGGCCCAGCCGGGTTGCGCACGCCCCAGGCCCGCGTAATGCCGGCCACCTGCAGCGCCCAGCGCGCATAGTCGGCCGGCGCCCCGCCCTTGGGCTCATTGGCCAGGCGCTGCTGCAGCCGGTAGATGGCTTCGGAATCCGTCTCCACATCGGCCCCGCCCGAGATGCCGCTCGGCATATCCACCGTGAACGCCGCGTCGATGCCGTTGATCGAAGACGCCAGCGTGAGCGCCGAGCCTCCCGCCAAGTTACCGGCCGCGCCGGCCACCAGAGCCGTTACCGTTGCCGAGACGGCGCCGCCCGGCGCCACTGCAACGTCGGCCGCCACGGTGTACTGACGGCCGTCCTGGGCCTGCAGCACCTTACCCACCGTCAGCAGCGTCCCCGCCACGCCCGTGCCGGACACAGAGCCGCTTGCGGCCCATGCCCCCTTGCGTGGCATGTTGTAGGTCGCCAGCCAGCCGTCCAGAAAGTTGCCGGTCGAATAGATCGGGATTGCCTGGCGCGCGATGTGATCGCGCAGGTAGCGGTAAGCGCCATGCAGCCCCATGCCCTCGGCAAAAGCCAGCGCCTTGATGGTGCCGCGCGCCAGCTCCAGGTCAGCCGCGCTCAGGTCGCCGGCCGGTGACGCCGCCTGCTCGCCCAGCGCAAGGGCCTGCTGCTGCAGCCGAGCCTGGTTGTCCTGCAGCTCTTGAATGGACGGGATTGAAGTGCCCAGCGGCGTGCTCATTGCGCCAGCCTCCGGATCGACGTGCCCCACAGCACGTCATAGACCGGGCGCGCTTGCCCCGGCTTGTAGATCGCCGGGCGAACCGCCAGGCGGTCCATCCGCTCGCCGGTCCACAGGGCGCTCACCTCGACGCGGCTGGCGACGCCATCGCGCACCATCCACTGCAGCGCCTCAAAGGCGGCGAAGCGCGCCGTCTCCAGCACCTCCGTCGCCGCCTTGCCCGTGTAGCACGTCCAGAGCCGCGATCCCCAAGGGTCCGGCCGGCTGTCGAAATCGGCGCTGGCGAACTCATCGCCCACCCAGCCGCGCCGGTCCGTCTCATTCATCGGCAGCTTGTCGTCGTCCGTGGCCCGGGCATCCGAGAACAGCGAGATGATCACCGCCGTCTGCAGCGTGTCTTCCAGCTCCAGCGAGTAGGTCGCCAGCACATCGGCATATGCGGCCGGCTTGCCATCCGGCTGCACAAAGTCCTTCCACGGGTAGCTCACAGCCGGCCCGGGCGCCACCAACCGCAGGTCAAACGGCACCGCAAAGACGCTCGCGGCGCCTGTGGTTCTGGGCTGGGGGCGGATGGCCACATCAAACATGCGGCCAGTGTCTTAAAAGGCGGTCAAGCGGTCATGGTGAAACACTTCACCGCAGCGGCCCGCGGGGTCAGAAATCGCCCGTGTTGCCGCCGCCGTTCAGCACATTGCCGTGGTTGTGCCCCAGCACTTCCTTGCCCCCCACCTTCAGGCTGGTGTCGGCCGCCACTGAAGCCGCGTTGAAGACGCCAGAGGCGGTTGCCGTCGGCGTGTTGAAGGCCATGCCCATGCTGGCATTCACGGTGTACTGCTGTGCATTGACCAGGTAGTGATCGCAGTCCACCTGCACCACGCGGCCCGCCTTGAGACACACCATGTGGCCTTCTTTGTGCCACACAGCCACCTCATAGGGTGCCAGAGCCGGCCGCTCGGCCGTGCGGTCCAGCCGCAGGATGATCGTGTGCCCGCAAACCTCCAGGCGTAGGCCATCGCCGTCCACCACATTGGCCGCAAAGCCGTAGTCCTGCGGTCGCGGTGTCCCATCGCGCGCATCATGCTCAAGGCCCTCCACCCGGCCCCGCTGCATACGGCCCTCCTTCAGCCCACGCACGCGCACCCAGCGCAGCAGATTGCTCAGCATCAGCGCCCCCCTTGCGCGCGGTCGCTCGGGCCGCGCGGGTGGTTGCTGGTGTTGCCCCGGTTGCCCCAGTTGCGGCGGCGTACCTTGGTCTTGAGCGGCGCAGTGTCATAGGCCTCCCTCGGCCGCACCAGCAGCTCCGTCACATCGCCTTCCTTCAGGTCGCACGTCTGCTTGACCGAACAGATCAGCCACTCGACGCCGTCCAACCCGGCCACGTCGTCATAGATGGGCACGCGCTGATTCACCGGCCACGGCTCGCCTTGGTAGGTCCACCCCTCCACCACGTAGCGAAAGCCGAAAGCGTGGCCGCGGCGCACGCGCATGGTGTGATCGGCCAGCAATTTCAATTCGGCCTGGGTGGTGTTGCCGTCCGCATTGATCACCAGCGGCAGATAGCGCTCAATCTCGGAATCTTCGGCCGTTGCCTTCAGCCCCTTCGCAAGGTCTGTTGCATCTGCGTCATCGCTTTGGCCATAGACGATGTACTGGCTGTGCCGGCGCTCATCGCTGCCAACCGACTCCATGGAAATCACGTTTTGGCCGCGCACGATGGCACCTTTGAACCGGGTTTTACCGGCCTGGGTGAGCAGCACCCGGCCAGCGTCGTCACAAGTCACCAGCACGCCGCGCAGCTTGGCGGCCCTGGAGATGGCGTCCAGCGCCAGCTCGCCATGCCCCAGCTTGAAATCCTTCACCGGGTCGCCCAGCTCGGTGTCCACCACCAGCTCAAGCCCGAATGGCTTGAGAATGTCCCGGATGATCCGGTCGATCATTACATTGCGCCATTGGCCGCCCTCATAGATGGCTGAGCAGTGCACCAGGTCGCCCGCGCGGCTGCGGCCGACGACCCGCATCCCGCACTCATTGCGCCGGTAGAACGGCTCAGCCGCCAGCACATAGCCCGCGAGCACGGCCCTGTCGCCGATCAGCACCTTCACCTCCATGCCCCGGCGAATGTCGGGCGGCTGTCCCGGCACCAGCGACACCGGAATCGAAAACGTCCCGGCCAGCGCCTCCAGGTTGCGCTCCACCTCGCTTTGCAACCAGCCCTCATAGGCCCGCCCGTTAACTACCACGGCGATCTTCGCGTCGTCCCGCGTGTACTGCTCTGCCATCAGTCGCGCCTCATGATGCGCAGCGGCTTGCCCGGCGGCACCAGCAGCGGGTGCTCGATGTGCGGGTTCATCGCCAGGATTTCATCCGCATGGGCGGCCGTACCGAACAGCTTGTAGCTCACCAGCCACACCGGCATCCAGCCGGCCGGCGTGTAGGTGGTCAACCGAACCAGGTCGCGGCTGCGGTCGCGTATATCGGCCAGCGAGGCTGTCAGCAAGGCCATCATTGCGTCATGCCAGGAAGACTCCGGCACCGCGCCACTGGCCTCCCGGGTCGATGCCCGCAGCATCAGGCGCGTGGCCTGGGCGTGCACCTGGGTGCGCAGCGCCAGCGCATCGTCGTAGCTGCTCAACTCGGCCGAGGCAATGGCCTGCACCCAGCCGGCCAGCGCCAGCGACTCCACCAGTTGGTCACCGGCGTCCGTCAAGGCTGCCAGTTGCATGCGGGCCGGCGTGTTCCGGTCCAGGCTGGTCGCATCGCCCGCGCCGTACATCACAGGCCCCGCGCCCTCGGCCGGCACGATGGACACTTCAAAGTCCTTTTGAGGCAGCTTCGCCCCCATGTCAAACAGCCCTGAAAAAGCGGCTGCAAAGTCCCGGGAAGACGCCGCGCTGATGTCCGCCGGCAGAGAGAACAGGTTCGAGATCGCGCTAGCCAGCAACCGCGGTTGCCGCACCAGGCCGCCCAGGCCGTCGCGCAGCGCCTGGTAGTTGCCGATGGCCATGTTGGTGAAGTCGCCCAGATCGCGAGTCACGTTCGACATGCCGGCCCAGACCGCGCTCACCGACTCGGTCACTCGTGCCACGGCGCGGTCTGCCACCCAGCCCGGCTTGCCGTCCAGGCTGTAGGCCGACGCGAACGCGTCCACGCTGGCCGCCTTGGCCTGCCCGGCCTTGGCTGCGGCCGTCTGGGCGGTGTTGGTCACCCCGGCCGGGTAGCGGCGCACCTCGGCCCGCACAAAGGTCAGGTCAAAGCGCGCGATCCCGCCCTCGGCCGCGGGGTTCTCCTTGATCGCGTATTTGCCCGCCACGAACACCCGCAGGCTGCCCGCCGTCGGGTGAATCAGAACACCTTCGCCCGTCAGCACCTCGCGCAGGCGGTCGCGCTGTTCCTGGTAGTCGTCGCCGATCACGTAGGCCGAGAACTTGATCTCCTCGGCCGCCTCGCCCATGCGGAACACCGTGGGCAGGTCCTGGAACGGGTACTCGCGCAGCACCACGTTGTCGCCGGCCTGGTGCTCAATGCCGTCCACCTGGAACGGCACGTTGCGAAAGCTCGCAGGCTTCAGTTGTTCCAGCCAGGTTGCCATCAGCGCACACTTCCCGGGTTGGTCGGGCCGGGGCTGATGCGGATCAGCGAAGGCTGCCGCAGCACGGTCGGCTGCGTCGTTACGCCGTCGGTGGTCACGTGCACATCAAGTCGCAGCACGCCTTCCCCGATCTTCAGCTCCGGCCCCATGGCCAGCCCGCCCATGCCGGCCAGGCTCAGACGGCGCGGATCGTCGAGCGCACCGCCCGGGCCAAGTGCGCGGGCCTGCGGCTTGGCCCACAGCCAGTCGAAGATCGCGCCGGAGCCATACGCCCCCGCCAAACCGCCCCCGATAGCCCCAAGAAGCGTGCCCAAGCCGGGCAGCACGCTACCGGCCGCGGCACCCGCCAGCGCGCCGCCCAGCAGGCCCGCGCCATTCGTCACGCCCACGCGGGTCAGCTCTCGCGCCTTGTCGGCGTTGGGGTCAGCCAGGACTGCCGTGCCCTCCAGCAGCGCCGCAATGCCGGTCGTGATCCCGCCGTACTTCAGCATCTTCGCCAACTGTGCAGATGAAGCAATGCCGGAGGCAGCCGCTCTTACCGCTGCCGCACCCCCTGCACCAGCGCCACTAGCGGCACCTCCGGCACCCTCCAAAACTGGCCATGCCAGCGCCCCCGCGGCCTGGGCCGCGGCCGGCGCAGCGGCACCGCGCAAAATCAACGCCTTCCACAACGCGCCGCCAAAGCGGCCCATCAGATAGGCGCCAGCCGCGCCTCCGGCCATCAGGCCGGCCGTGCCAACACCCGGATGGTTCTCGATAAAACGCCCGGCCGGATCGAGCAGGCTGTTGGCCCCGTCCATCAGCGGCTTTGCCGCCTGCCCCGTCTGCGTGGCGATCTTGGCCATCACGTTCTCGATGGTGCCGCCCAGGGCCTCCAGCTTGGCCGAGAACGTCTCCATCTTCATCGAGATGCGCTGGTCCAGGCTGGCCTGCGCGTCGATCTTGTCCAGGGCTTCCTGGTAGGCCTGCTGGCCTTTCTGCACCAGAATCTGCGCCGGCCGGCCAGCTTCCACGCCGAACAACCGCGTCAGCACCTTCTGCTGCTCGGCCTGGCTCAGCGGCTGCAGCTTGGCAAGCTGGGCAAGCATGTTCTCGACGCCCGAGAACTGCCCCTTTTCGTTGTAGAACTGCATGTCGATACCATGCTCGGACAGCAGCCCGCGCACCTCGCGCGCTTCCTTGCTGTTCTTGTTGACGCGCGAATCGAACTGACCGATGCGCTGCAGCATCATGCTGAAGTTCGTCCCGAAGCTCGAAGACTCCAGTCCAACCTGGGCCGCGATGCCCTGTACCGCCAGCAGCTTCTTGGCGTTGTCCAGGCCGGTCAGGCCCAGCGTGTTGTAAGTCGGCGCAGCGTAGCTGGCCACCATCCGGTAATCGCTCGGGTTGATGCCGAAGGCGTAGCGCCCGCGCTGCATCAGGTCAGCCATCTTCACCAGCTCATCATCCTTGAGTCCATAGGCCTCGCGGACCTTGGCGATGGTCTCCGCACTCTGGTACTGGTCCATGCCCGTCAGCACGCCGAAGTAGCTCGCCGCGCGCAGGCCGCCCCCCGCCACCACGCCGGTGGGCGTGCCCTGCTCGATCAGGGCGCGGGCCGCCATCATGAAATCCTTGGTGGTGCCCGGGAGCTGATTCCCCAGCTTGGTAGCCTCCGCGCTGATCTTGTCGAAGTCCTTGGACACCTTGCCACTGGCGTCCGTCATGGCGATGCGCAGATCCTGCGTAGCCTCTTCCAGGTTGGCAAAGGCCCGGATGGGCGGCGCCATGACCGTCCTGGCACCGTAATAGCCGGCTGAGATCTCGGCGAACTTCTCGGGCGCCTTGTCCAAGCCGCGCGCCATCGACTCGCGCATGCGCTGCATCTTGGCCTGGGCGGCGTCTGCCGCCTGGCCCAGGCGCTGCAGGTAGCCGATCTGGCGCTCCGTGCTTGTGTTCTGGCCGATACGGCCGATCACCCGGTCCAGATTCACCATGCGGTCGCTCGTGCGGCCCACGGCGGCGTCCATGCGCCGTTGCGCGTCTTCCACCACCTTGGCGTCGGCCTGGGCCTTGGGGCCGAGGTTGGACACCAGCTCGATGAAATACTTCAGCCGCATTTCGCTCATGGGTCAGGCCTTCTTGGATTTCGCCGCAACCAGCTCAGCCGCGAGCGCCTCCACCCGTCCCTTGGGCAGCGCCTCCAGTGAAATCGGCGAGCAGTGCAGGGCCAGACTCAGCGTGACCAGCATCCGCTCCCACGTTTGCAGTCTGGCCCACGGGCTGTGGGGATGCGGCCGGGGCCGGATTGCGGCCCATGTAGAACGCATCGAACTCGGCCTGGGACAGCGTGCCGTATCGCACCTGGGCCGCCAGCGTGATCAGCACCACCCGCTCTTCGATCAACTGCAGATCATGCGGACTCAGCTTGCCCAACACGTCCAGGTCCAGCACATCCAGAGGTATCGACATGCCGTCGCACTCGAACGCCGCACAATGCCGCATCGTCATGGCAAATCGGAAATCGCCATCGCTGGCCAGCAGCTTGGGCACGCCGCTCAACATCACCACCCGCTCGGAGAGCCGCACCGCGATCCGTTCGTCTGCGACGGATGTCTCGCGCAGCTTCACCGTGCGGTAGCGCAGCGTCTTGCCGCCGGCCTCAACCGGAAGGCCATCTACAAGCGTCAGACTGAAAAGGTCGTCGATGCCGGACGACGCAGCGGGGGTGCTTTTCGTGTTCATGGCATGGAGTGTCTTTTCCCCCGCCTCGCCGGTCATGGTGAAACACTTCACCGCCCCAAATGAAAGGGCGGGGCACCTCTCGATGCCCCGCCCAGTGCCCTGGCCGGGCCGGCCTTCGCGCTACGGTTGTGTCAGGTCAAAGCCACTGCAGATCGGCGTTCAGAATGAACGTCACGTCCACCGTGCCGGCGCCGATGTCGCCCAGTTCGCCAAAGGTGGCTTTGGGCGCCAGGCATTTGCGGCCGGTAAAACTGTCGCGCATGGCAATCTGCACGCCGCTCATGCCGGCGTAGGCCTTCGGGTTGGCGGTGGCGGCCCATTGCAGCTTGGCCTTGAGGACGCGCGCCACGCGCGAGCGGGTCGTGAAGTCGTCGCCGCTGGCGCTGAGTTTCGGGTCGTTCTTGAAGCCGGCTGCGCCTGACAGCGTGGCGCTGCTGTCCTCGAATGCGATCGCCTGGCCGTCCACGATGAGGGTGTCGATGTGGAAGAGCTGATTTTCACCTGCCATGTTCTTCTCCTGGTAGTTTCAGATTGGGCGCGGCTTACACCTGGCCGGCCACCACGGAGCTGGTGATCTCGGTCTGGTAGTGCTGCGTCACGATCACCGGTTCATCGATGATCTTGAGTTTGCCGTTGGGCGCATCGATCTCCGCGTCCAGCGTGGAGATGTAGTAGTCCATGTTCTGGCACAGGCCGGCATCGCAGAACACCTTGTACAGGCCGATCATGATTTCCTTGGCCAGGTCCACCGTCATGAGCTTCTGGCCGGGGATGGGTTGCTCCACGTACTGCGCCAGCTTGTACCCCGCGTTGTTGTACTTATTCTGGAACTCGGTCACCCGGTACCAGCGGTAGTAGCTCATGGTCTTGAGCCAGCACATCTCGGCCATGCTGCGGTCGGGCGCGCCGCCGGCGCTGGTCTTGTAATTGGTCACCATGCGCAGCAGGCTGGCCGTGTAGTCGGCCGCCACGTTCAGCGGCGATCCGCCCTTGCCCAGCAGGTTGTTCATGCTCTCCGGCACAAAGCCGTTGCCCTGCGTCGGCCCCTTGTAGCCCACCAGCTTGGCCGTGGGGCCAACGGCCGGGTCAATGGCCGCGCTGCTCTCAATGGCCGCACCGGCCATGGCGGCCGTCTCCCACGGGCTGGTGCAGTCGTTCGTCACGCAGATGGTGTGCACGTGCGGGCTGTTGCGCGTGTTCAGCCAGGTCGTGATCGAGCCCTCAGTGCCGCGCATGCAGGTGGCCAGCATACCGTCCTGCATGTTGTTGTACAGCCAGCGCGCACCCAGTTCGGTCTCGAACAGCACCATGTTCGTGCTGTCGGTGAACGGGTTCACGATCTCGGTGGCGCGGTACAGGTTCATGGCCATGATCACCGGCGTCACGTCCGGGTTCACCGCGCCGCCCGACATGACCGGGATCGTCAGCGTCACGCCAACGGCCGGCGCGTCATCCGGGTAGTAGGAGCCGCGCAGGTCGATCTCGTTGCCGCTGGGGCCGCCCCAGCGCGCCGTCAACGTCACCGTGTCAACTGCGGCGGCAGCCGTCACCGGCAGCAGCGTCCGCGCATTGATGGCGGCCGCGAGCTTGGTAGCAATGGTTGCCGGCGTGTCGGCCGTGGTCGCCCCCACGCTGATGCGCTCGCCGCCGATGTAGATCATCACCTCGCCGCCGTAGGTCGGCGCGCCGCCCACCACCACGGCGCTGCTGGCCTTGATGGCCGCCGGACCTTCCGCGATGCTGATCACGTCAATCGGCAGGCCGAGGTCGGCGTTGGCCTTTGCCGCGCGCCACATGCCCAGCAGCATCGAACCCTCGCCGAGCTTGGCAATGGCCTCGGTCTCGCTGCTGATCGTGCTCAGCGTACCGACGGCCAAAGTGCCGCCGGCCAGCTTGTGGCCCACCAGCAGCAGCCGGCACGGCATGCCGCGCATGCCACGGATGGCGCGAGAGAAGTCGATCTTCCCGGCCACGTAGGGCACCAGGAAGTTCAAGTTCATCAGGTTTTGGAACATGGGATTCTCCGTTTCAAAAAGCGTTCAAACAGGGCAAACAGGTCGCTCAAATGCGCACCAGGTCGCCGTCGGCCAGGCGGCGCAGCGTGGTCACGGTGACCGTCTGCAGCGTGGCCACGCCGGGCTCGAAGTCCTGGCCGGTCTCGTTGTTGATCAGCGACAGGCCCTCGGCCACCCGGACGTGAATCACTTCACCCAGGCGGGGCGGTTGCCGGCTCTCGGTGGAGGCACCGGGTGTGTTGTCGGCTTTGGATTCGGTCTTGGCGTCAATCTTGGCCATGGGTTACTCCGGTAAGTTGGGTTAGAAAATGATCTTGTCGGTCACGCCGAAAGGCCCGGGATCGGTCGGGGCGGTCGGCGCGGGCTCGGTGCTGCGCACGGTGTTCTCGATATCAACGCCCAGCCAGTCAATCAGCGTGGGCGCCGCCGTGCCCTGACCCATAACGGGCTTGACGGGCTGAAACCAGTCCACCAGCCAGACGGACTGGCCCAGCTCATCGACCGCGCGGCTGTAGAGGTTTTCGGAGCTGGCGTCGCTCTCCAGCGGCCCTATCGTGACCGGCTGCTCGGCCGGGTTCACGGGCATCCACTGGCGCATGACCAGGCACAGCTTGTCCGCCAGGTCCATGGCCAGGCGCATTCGGGTTTCACGCTTGGCGTGCTTGGCCGCCACGAAGGCCGCCACCCGCACATTGCGGCTGTACTTGCCGGCCAAACGGTGGCCGTCGCGCAACGGCTCCCAGCCCAGAACCGTCACGAAGATGGCCGGGCAGTTGTAGCTGACCTGTTTCATCTCGGCCGTGCTGAACTCGCCGCCATACGGCTGCACCGTGACAACTTCGGTCTTGGTAAAAGTGCCCCGGATGCGGGCTTGCACCTGGTCAAGCAGCGCGCTGCTCATTGCATGACCTCGATGGCTTCGACCAGGTACTCACCGATGCGGCGTTCCTGGCGCTCGCCCACGCCCATCACGGGCCGGGCCTTCATGGTGAAGCGGTGGCCAGGGCGCCCCGTTTCCCCGCCGAAGTGGTGAATGGCAGCGTAGGCCTTGTTCGAGCCCCAGGCCACCCCGCCACGCGCGAGCTGGTAGACGTAGCTGTCATACAGGTGGTGCTTTTTGATCAGCGTCTTGCCGGCCCGGGCAATGGCCGCCTTGCTCTGCGGCATGGGCGAGCCGTCGTACAACTTCTGATGGTCGAAGTTGTCCTGGATGTCGCCCACCAGGTACTCGCCGATCTCGCGGCGCGCGCCGGTCCATTCGCGGCGGGCGGACAGGCGGGCCAGATGCGCCAGCATGGGGCCGCCCCCATGCTTGAAAACCAAGGCGGTGCCGGCCATTACCGCCCCCACGTGGGCGGAAAGCCGCCCCAATTGAAGCGCGAGGCGGCCTGGCCCGTGCGCGTGCGGCCGCTGCTGGCCACTTCAACCCCCGAAGCGGCCACCAGTGTGGCCCGTCCGGCCTGCACGTCCTTGAGCCAGGCGCGCCAGCGGTCGGCCACCTTGCCCATGCGTTCGGTCGCGTTGTCGGCGTCATCGGCCAGGCCCTCGCGCGCCAGGGCCACGCAGCATTCCTCCAGGGTGCCGGCGTTGGCATCTTCGGCCGACAGCGGCAGCGTGACAGCCGCGCGTAAATAGCCGTCCATGAAGTTGCTCACGGTCACCAGCTTGCGCGCGATTCGATCCTTGGCCGCATTGGCCGCAGCCTGATCGGCCTCGGTGGGCGCGCCGGTCCACGCACCCGCGAGCGCGTCGCTCAGCAGTTGGGGGGTGAGCAGGTGCTGCTCATCCGCCAGGAGCTGGGTGGTTTCCTCCAGGCCGTATTCCTGGATGAAGCGCTGCGGGGTTGCGTAGGCCATCGTGTCTTACTTCTTCCCGCCCTTGCCGGATGCGGCCGCGGCGGCTTTGGCGGCGGCTTCCTTCTTGGCCTTGGCGGCGGCTTCTTCCCTGGCCTTGACCGCAGCTTCCTCCGCGGCCAAGGCCTGGGCAACAGCAGCGGCTTCTTCCTTAGCCTTGACTTTGGCGGCTGCAGCGGCCTCCTCATCGGCCTTGGCCTGGGCGGCAGAGTCGTCCTCGCGCTTCACAACGCCGAGCTTTTCCAGTTGGCCGGCCTCGTGATCCGCAGCGCTGAACTTTTCGCCCGCAGGACGACCAGGGCCGTACAGCGTGCCGCTGTAGAGGACATCCGACAGCGCAGTCAGCGAAACTTTCGCGTTCACTTTTTCCATGATGGCTCCTTCTAAGCGCCGTCAGGCTTGGTCAGATGCCGCACGCCACGCGGATGAGCACGCCGGCTGCACCCGCAGCGTCGAGCGCGCGGCCGGCATAAACACCGGCGGCCTTGGTGATCGCGCGGCCGGTGGCGTCGGTCTGCACGTCGTCGTCCACGGCTACGGCCGCACCGGCCTCGACCAGAAGGATGCCCAGCACGCCCACGCCGGCCTGTTCGCCCTGGTCATAGTTGGCGTTGGCAACGCCCAGCACCTTGGCGCCGGCAGCGGGCACCGCGCCGCCGGTCGTCACGAAGCGGCGGGCGGGCAGCGCGGCGGCGGCCAACACGGTGGTGGTCAGGATCGGTTGTTCGGTCTTCATGTTGAAAGTCCTTTCTTTGAGTTGCACAAGACTTGCGGGGCCGCCGCAGCGGCCCTGCCGTCATCAGGCGTTGGTGTCCTGGATCAGGTAACCAGCCTCGGCGCCCACGATGTAGGGACGGAAGTTGTCGGTCGAGCGGACCAGCTCCACCTTGCCGTTGGGGTTACGCACGTCCACCTGGGGCATGCCGCGACGACGCGGCGTGTAGCCGAAGCTCGGCTCGTAGGCGTTGCGCTCCATGCCCTGCTGGGTGGGCGCCTGGGGCACGTAGGCCAGGACGATGTTGTCGCCCCAGACGTCGCTGAACACGTCCTGGTCGCTGGAATAGATCGCCTCGCCCACATAGATGTAGGGAATCTCGAAGAGCTCGCGCAGGGCCTCCAGGCGCACCACGCCTTTGCCCGTGTACTTGATCAGATCGACCAGCTTGGGGTGGAACTTCAGGGAGCTGAGCGCCAGGGCGCCGATCACCATGGTGTTCGGGCGCTTGCCGGTCTTGCCGCGGATCGCGTCTTTGCCGGCCTCGATCACGGCGATGGGGTCGGAGTTCACCTTGTCGGTGAACTGGCTGTTGCCGGCCAGCGCGATCTTGCTGCCCGCCGGGTAGTTGGCGGGGTTCTGGGCCATGTCCGCGATCATTTTTTCGCGGCGCAGCTGGATTACGCCCTGGGTCACATTGGTGGCATGCGCTTCCAAGGGAAACGCGGCTTCGGCCTGTTCGCGGTAGTCGATGGGGTACTCGATGTCGTGCTCATCGGTGACCAGGTCCATGGAGCCGATGCCTTCCGGGTTGATCCGGTTGCTCTCGGCGCGCAGCGCGCGTTCGGTGTTGTAGAGCTTGAAGGCTTCCTTGCCGAACTTCGGCAGCTTGCTGGTTTCCTTGTCCACGGGGACGAAGGGCATCAGGCGTTCGCCCACCAACTCGTTGTTGGTGTAGCCGAGCGCCAGGTTGGTCAGAACCGGGTCTACGACCCGCAGGTTGGAGAGGCGTCCCATGTTTCAGGCTTCCTTTCGTGGTTGATATGAATGAATGCGCCGCTGGGATCAGCCGGCCATGATGTTGGCCGCAGCCGTGGCGTAGTTCACGCCGTGCTTGGCCATGTACTCTTTGATGCGCTTGTCGGTGTCCGCGCGGTCCGGGTCCACCTCCACGCCGGCATAACCGGGCTGGCGGCTGAACTCGGTCACCTTCGGACCGGCGCCTTCGCCCTCTTCGGCGGCGCCAGACGCGGCGCCCAGCTTCACCACCGGCTTGCGCGCGGCCATGAAGTCGGCAAAGAACTGGGCCGGGGCCTTCTTGACCTCGCTCTTGTCGGCCGCGCTGAAGTTCAGCTCATCCGCCTGGGCTTCCAGGGCCGCCATGAACTCGGCCAGGCCGGGCTCCTCGGCCGGGGTGAGCAGACCCTTGGCCTTCCAGCCGTCGATCTGCTGCGCAATGCGCTCGGCCTGGCGCTCGCCGCGCAACTTGGTCAGCTCGGCTTCCTTGGCGGCGAAATCTTTCGTCGCCTTTTCTTCGGTCTCCTTGCGGGCCTGTGCTGCGGCAGCGTCGAGCTGCGCCTGGGTAAAGGACATAACACCTCCTGGGTTGTCGGGTTTGGAAAACGGACGCGGGCCGCCGTCGGCCTCTTCGCGGGCCTCGGCCTGGATGCGCTGAGCGGCGTCCGCGATGGACTGGATGCGCCAGTTCGGCAAGGCCGCGTCGGCGGCCTCCAGGCCGTCCTTGGCGATCAGTTGCTCACGCAGGCCGCGCAGCAACTCGGCCGTGTCGGCCAGCGCGTAGCCAACGTCCAGGTCTTCGGAGCTGAACTCGTAGTCGTCCACGCTGGCGCTGTAGTCCAGCGGAGTCAGGCCGTTAATGGCCGGCGGCGCAGCGCCCAGCCAGCCCACGTGGCGCAGGCGCCAGCCGGCATCCTTGTCCTTGAAGATGGAAACCGAGCGCTCGCGGTAGGCCCCGCTGTCCACGCCGGCCTCGAAGTCCGGGTTGACGTCTTCGAACTTGGCGAACAGCGCGTCGCCCTCGCGCTTCACGCCGCCTTCGCGCACCCAGGCATAGGCCGGGTCGTTGTGTTTGGGGTGCCCCAGCACGGCCGGCGCCGGGCCGATGGCCATGTTGCCCACAATCTCGTCCAGATCGGCCCGGGTGAAGGTGCAGCTACGGCCCTTGCTGTCGGTGTGCGTTCCGGCGCGGAACACCTCGATCCAGTCCTGCAGGCCCTTGAAGTCGTGTTGGTCGGCTTTGCTCATGCCCCGCACTGTGCCGGGCGGTGGCATTTAAATCATGGTGAAACACTTCACCGAAGGCTGAAAACAGGGAGGCTTCAAAAGCGGCCCACGGCGGGCCTCAAGACATGAGCCGCCCCGGATGTGCCGGCCACCCGCCCGCAAGCGGTTTTAAACGGGTTTGGCGCGGTTTTAAACAGGTTGCGGCCGTGGGGGTGAACCGGCAGTGGGCTTCAAGACCCCGGCTCGCAGCTTTCGGAGTCTATCGCGGCGTCTTGGCCCCCAAGCCAAAAGGATCGTGCGCCGTGCCGGACTGCGCGACAGGCAAAGGGGTCACCCTGGTCTCTTCGGCCTCTTCAAACATGTCCATGGTAAACCGATCCACGCCGCCGGCATGCCCGCCCCAGATGTTGAGAACATGGCGGCGCGAGTAGCCGGTGGCCTCGGCCGTTTCATCAGCGGTCTTTTTCTGGCGCCGGCATTCGCGCACCTGTTCATGGCGCAGCTCACGCACGTAGGCGTCGCCTTTCGGCAGGTCCAGCACCTCGCCGCCATACTCGGCCACCAGGTTAAGGAACGCCGCTTCGCTCAACGCCAGGCGCAGGGGGTGCTCGGCCTTCGGCGTCTTGGGCACGGTGATCCGGGCGCCGCCGTGCGAGCTGACCAGGCGCAGCGCGTCAGCCTCGCCCAGCACGCGCACCAGCTCGCGCAGGCTTTCTGGCATGGCCTCAGGGCTGATGATCTGGCTCTGGTCGGACATGGTCAGGCGATGTCCGCTTTGACGCGCTGGCCCCAGCGCTTCATCTCTTCAATGAGCTTTCTGAGCTGTTCTCCGTTGGCAAAGCGCAAAGCGTCCAGCGGGCCGAGCGGCGTTCCGTTGAGCTGGCGCTTGGCCCAGGCCTCGATGGCCGCGTCGCAGGCCGTGCCGTTGGCCGGTCGGTCCACGGCGCCGGCCTCGGCCAGCATGTACCACATGGCCCGCAGCTTGCGGCGCTGTGGGTCGCCCCAGGACATGCCGCCGGCCTTGATGCGCACCTTGAAGCCCTTGGCCTTGAAGTGCCGCAGCAGCTTGTCGCGCCCGGCCGCGTCCAGGCCGGCCGCGCTGGTCTTGCCCGTGACCTCGCGCAGCACGTGCTCGTAGTCGGCCTGGCTGAGCTGCAGATGAGCCTTGGCCATGTGGATCAGGCCCAGCTCGCGCTTGCGCTTGCGCTGTTCATCAATGACAGGCCGGTTCATTGCGAATGGCCCCCTGCCGAAATTGACAGAAAAGTGGTCGTGATCCGATAGTCGGGTCTCCATGAAACCTGAAAGGAACTGGCGATGTACACCGTACACAAAGATGCCGCTTTGACACTCGTAGCGGCCTTGACCAACGAGAGCAATCCCATGCAGGCAGCCGAGGCCCAAAACGCCCTCGACAACTGGCTGACCGAGCGGGAAATGGGAATCGCCGAATTCACGCCTGACGCCCTGGAAGTGCTGCGACCGTTCATGTGAGTAGCCCTCGCTGCTCGGCTCCGCCCACGCCGCGATTGAGTTGGGCCTTCTGGCCGGCAAGGTGGCCCTGCCACGTGTCGTTGTGGCTGACGTTACGGCCCTTGGCCCGGTCATTGATCCGGGCGGTTTGCAGGTCCGGATGACGCTCGGCCATGTACTGCTCGATGAGCTGCTGGTTGCGCTCGGTTCCCGCAAACGATTCGACCAGCTCGCGCACGCCGTAGACCCAGCCGAGGGCGAACTGATCGCCCCGGGAGGTCTTGGTGATGGGTTTACAGTTTTTCGGCTGTTTGCGAATATGTGCAAGTCGGTCGCGGGCGCATTGGCGCGACAGCGCGTCATAGGCGTAGCTGGCAACCTGCGGCGCTGCGCCGATACCCACGAAGATGTATTCGCGCTTCTTGACCAGGTCATGCGATCGGGTCAGATGGCGACTGTTTTTCGAGAAGTGCTCGCAGCCAAACGCCTCGGCAATCATGTGAGCCAGATTCGTCTCCCATGGTGTGAAGGCATTGAGCCGGGCCGGTGCAGTTGCTTCCATCACATCGGCCAGGCTCACGTCCGTCTCAGTCACGCCGAACGCGGCCATGAGCTTCTGTGCCTGGCGCAGCGCAGCGGCGGCTTCGTGCGGGTTGCTGGACTTGGCCAGGGCCAGGCACTTCTTGATCTTGGCGAGGGCTTGTTCTCGGTTCATAGGGTTCTTCTTCCTTTTTCAAATCGCCGGCACCAGCGGCTTGAAAAAAGCCCCTGGCCACGGGGGCCAGGGAAATCCAACTGCCGGCCTCGCCGGTCACTTGGTCAGGGAGAAATCTGTCAGTGCACGGCGGCAAACTCCGCCCACAGTTGCCGGGCGGCGGCAATCCAGCACTCGCGCTCGGACGGCGGCAGGGAGTCCCACTCGCGGGCGTTGACGCCGATGCGGCGCTGCAGCTCTTTCGCGTGTGCCTGATACGCGCTTTGCGCGAGTTGTTCGAACGACTTCATTTCTTGACTCCTTGGGTAGGCCGGACCTTGTCCAGAGCACGCATGCGTGCCTGTAGGGCCTTGATGACGGTGGCTTGCAGCCGCTCACTGCCAAGATTGGCCAGCGCGGCCTCGCATTGCTCGCGGCTTAGGCTGCGAACCACCTGTAGGCGCTCGCCAACACAGATGCTGCTGCCGAAGGTCGTGCTCATAGCGCCGCCACGTCCAGAGGGATCGGCACGTATTCACCCGACCGTTCATCGCGCTCATAGAAGCGGATGTAGGGCTTGGTGCTGGCGACCTTCATGCTGTCGCCGATGGCCTGCATGGCGCGCTGCCACTTTTCGTCGTCGATCTTGAGTGTGCGCAGGTTCAGGATGCGGGCGGTGTTGACGCTGCCTTTCTTGTCCACCTGGAAGGCATCGTTGATCAGCACCTTGATGTTGTCGTTGCTGCCCTTGCTCCAGGTCTTCACGCATTCGTCGATCAGGGCCTTGGCCGCCTGCAGGCGCTCATCGAACACGATGGCATCCTGCATGGCCCGCACGATCTTGTAGCGGCCGTCAAAAGACACCAGGGTGATGTTGCCCTTCTTGCCGCCGTGCGCCACGTCGTACTGCGCCAGGCTTTTCTCCACGAATTCCTGCACGGCCTGCATGGCCGACAGCTTGAAGCCCAGGAGCTGGGCGCTGGTCTTCTTGGCGGCCTCGGCCAGTTCGCTCACGCACTTGTGGCGCAGCTTGTCGATGTCCTTGACCTTGCTCACCGGCACCAAGGAGCCATTGGCGTCTTGCCAGTAGCCCGGGGGCACGGTCTGTTTCTCTTCGTTCATGCTTGGGTTCCTTTCTCGGTTGATTGATCAGTTGTGGCCCGGCCGCCGCACAGGGCGGCGATCTGCTGGCGCACGTGCTCGGGCATACCGGCGGCACGCGCGTTGTCCTGGTCGAGCTTCACCAGGGCCGGGTCACGGCCGGGCAGGGCCTTCTCGATGGCCGCGCCGATGGAGACGGTCTGGCCCTTGATCGAGACGGAGCCGGTGGTGCGGTGCTGGCGGGTGGCCTCGGTGGTGCGCTCATCAAAGGCCTCGGCCTTGTCGGCCAGGCGCATGAGCACCTGGTAGAGGTAACCGTTGCCATCCAGCGGCACGCTCAGAGTGCCCTTGTCGTGCGCGTCGAAGACGGCCTGCAGGGCGGCCTTCCAGCCGTCTGTGCCGATGGCCCACGTGCGGCCGTTGCGCTCGATGGCGCTGCGCTGGATGTCCGGCACCAGTTCACCCAGCAGCTTTGCCAGCTTGTCCATGCGCAGCTTCTGCTTGGCCGGCTTGTGCAGGCGCAGGTAGCGCACAACCAAGCCGCCCAGCGGCAGGCTGGTGGTGAGCACCTGGGCGATCAGGCGGCGCACCTGGTCGTCGTCGATCATGCGCAGCAGCAGCGCGTCCAGGCTCTCTTCGGCGCCGCACACGTTGCAGGTGTTGATCAGGGTCGCGGTGCTCATGGGTGCGGCCCCATCAGGTAGGCCACCACCGTGCGCAGGCCGTCGCTGGCCTTGCGCACCCATACGGCGGCGGTCCGTTGGCAGCGGAACGGCCCGTCCACAACGCCAGGTGCCAGGCGCAGGGGGCGTTCTTCGCAGTCCGCGCATGGCGGGCGGCCGAATTGGGCCTGGCACAGGCCCAATTCCAGGCACGTGCGCTGTTGCGATTTGCCTGGGGCGCACGTCATGACACCCTCCGAATGCCGCGCGAGGCGGCCACGCTGATCATCTGGGCGTCCGGGAAGAGGTCCAGGGCACGGTTCAGGGCGTCGCAGGCGTGTGGATACCAGTCCGCGTGCACACCGCGCGAGCCATCGCGCATGCGGATGGAAACGCGGCAGAACACCCGCGGCTGGCTCGGCACTAGCGGCCCGCCGACAGCGGCCAGGTGCGGCGCTACGGTGGCAGGCACGCCTGCGGTCAGGGCGGCGTTCATTTGGCCTCCGCGCGCGGCTTGGCCATGAAGAGCACCTTGGCCGCGATCTTCTCGATCAGCGCACCGCTCAGTGGCAGGCTGCCCATGCCGTAGTCCTTGATGGCCGGGATCAGGTTTTCGTTGAGCACGCGGGCGCTGCCCTCGGCGTAGGCCCACAGCGTGTCGAGCACGTCGTCGGGCAGTTCGCCGGCTTCGGCCAGGCCGATGCGGGCCATGTCGTCGGCATCGTCGCGGCTGATGCGCTGGATGGTCTCGGGCCACATGCCCACGCGGCTGCGCACCTGGTCGAACTGGCCGTGCTGCGGCTTGATGAGGTTGGTGAGCTTCTCCGTGCCCACCAGCACCACGCCCACCTGGGCCATGTCGCGCAGGCGGCGCAGGTGCTCCAGGGCGCTGCTGCTCATCTTCTCGGCTTCGTCGGCCACGATCAGGTAGTTCGTGCCCTTGAGCACGCGCACCAGCTCGCGGAACTTGCGGTCCAGCCCGGGCGGCACCGCGTTGTTGAGCTGTTCCAGCAGCTCGGTCATGAGCACGCCGGGTGTCATGTTCGGGCTCACCTCCACCAGCAGCGTCATGGGCGTCAGCTCGCGGTATTCCTTGAGGCAGCGGCTTTTGCCGACGCCCACGTAGCCCGTGATCACGCCGAAGTTCTGGTGCTTGCGCGTGCGGTCCAGCACCACGCCCATGAGCTTGTGCACGCTGCCCTTGATGTAGCCGGGCGTGCCGTCTTTCAGGCGCTCGCCTTCCACCTGCAGGACGGACAGCATCTGGTTGAGCTGGCGCGTGGGGCTGCTGATGTACTTGGCGCCCAGCACCTGGCTCAGCGTGCCGCTGGGAATGCTGGACTTCTTGCTGAGCCAGGAGCGGCTCTTCTTGTGGTCGTCGAGCCACTTGAGAATGGTCTCCACCTTCTCGTGGTCTTGCGGGGTATAGGCCGTTGCGGCCGTTCCGGCCGGGCTCACGCCGGGCAGGCCTACTTGGGGTTCTTCAACGCGTGCGGGGGTGCTCACTTGTCTTTCCTCCAGGTTAAAAGGTCGATGTCGATCACGTCGCCATTGCTCTTTGCAGATGGCGGCGCGGGTAGCTCTGTGGCGGGGCGCAGGTCTTCGATGGCTGCAAACTGGTCGGTAGCCTCCACCGGGTCGTCGCGGCGGCGGGTGGCTTCGTCCACCTTGCGTTGCAGGCGCTTGAGCTGGCCTTGCAGGCGGCGGTCGCGGCCCTCTTCCAGGCGGCTGGTAGGCAGCACGCCGATCTTGTTGACCAGCTTGGCCTGCACGATGAAGCGGCCCTTCTTGTCGAAGATCCACACATGGCTGTCGTGGTGCAGGTCGTACTCCACGTCCACCTTCTGCGCGTCGTACAGGGCCAGGGCCTCGGCGAAATAGAAGCGGTTGTGCAGGCGCACGGTCTGGCGGCCCACGGTGCACTCCTCGCGCGGGCGGGCAATGGCCTCCATGCTCAGCTCCACCGGCACCGGGCGCAGATCGTTCCACACCTGGGCTGGCGTGCGGCCGTCCAGCTTGTCCTGCGGTTGGCTGTGGTAGTGCTCCAGCCAGGCGGTGAAGCTGTCCAGGTAGCTCTTGAGGCTGGGCAGCGTGCGCCGGCCCATGGCCAGGTCGGCACTGAGGCGGCGGTTGGCCTCGGGCGCCATGTCGTCGCCGCAATAGACCTTGCCATCGGCGAAGAACTTGTCGTGCTTGTCGCGCACAGTGCGGAAGAAGCGCTCGATCCAGCCCTTGCCGTGCGGGTTGCCCGGCAGCGCGCCGATTACACCGATGTCGAAGCGGTCATAGAAGCCGGTGCTCTCGGCCGACAACAGGCGGGCGCGGTAGCCCGGGCCGCGGTCCACGTACACCCAGGCCGGCACATGGTTGTGCACGCGCATGGCGTGGCTGAGCGCAAACATGGTGCTCACCGTGCTTTCGGACTCGCTCAGCCACCAGCCTGCGATGTAGCTGCTCTTGATGTCGATGAAGACGGTCAGCTCGGGCCGGTAGGGCTTGCCGGTGTTGGGGTGGGCCACATAGCAGTCGGCCGTGTGGCCGTCGCCTGCGTAGATCTCGCCCACCAGCACCTCCACTAGGCTGCGGCGCTGGAACTTCTGGCGCGTGAGCTTGTGCAGGTGTGGGCCGATGCGGGCCGGGCTGAACTCGCCCAGCGTGGCCGGCAGCGCCTTGAGGTAGCGCTTCACCCGGCTCTCCGTCACGTCTTCAAAGCCCTCTTGAATGAGCTTCGAAGCCACGTCGGCAAAACCCGGCTTGCCAGGCAGGTTGTAGAGGGCGACGGCGCGCTCTTCCCAGCCGTAATCCTGGCGGACGCGGCCGGTGTACTTGGGCAGCAGGGCATTTTTGCCGTGCTTGATGTAGCCGCTGAGCCAGCGCTTGATGGTGGGCACGCTGAGCACATCGACCGTGGCGCCGCCGGCCAGCATGGACACCAGGTGTTTGGTGCGCAGGTCGGCGGTGCCGGCTTCAAGCCTGGACTTGAGCAGCGCGGCGGCGTTGTTGATGCTGGCCCCGCTGTTGACCAGGTCCGCCAGCGGCTGGATCAGCGACTCGCGCAGGCCCGCCACGCGGCGCGCTTCGTCGCCCGCGCTGGCCCAGGGGTCCGGGTTCAGCGCTGCAGGAAGATCACTCATCTGGCGGATGTCTTGAGTTAGTTTGAGGACGGCGCCCATGGATTCACCTGTAGGGGGTGGAGTGAATGGAGGCGGCTATCAAGCCTTGGGGGCTTCCGGGGCCCTGGCCGGACGGCCCTTGCCCTTGGGACGGGCCTGCGCACGCTCGTGCTCGCGCAGTGCGGCTTCGTGCTGGTGCAAAGCCGTCAGGGCGGCCCACTCCTCGGCCACGGCCTTGACCTCGGAGGCGTCCAGGAAGGCCAGCGAGTCCGGCCGGCTGGCGAGGCGCTTGGCGTTCTCGCCCATCGCCTCAACAAAGCTCTTGATGGAGCCGTCCACCAGCTCGCGCACCGCCAGCAGGCCCGAGAGGCCCAGGCGCAGCGTGGGCTTGGCCCACTCGGAGGCATCGCTGTGCGCCACTAGGCCGACTACTTCCACACCCACCGGGTGTAGGGACGTGATGGCTAGCTCGGCCTTCTTGAGGAGCGCGGCCAACTCGGCCCGGAGGTCGGCAACGACCAGCGGCACCACGGCGTCTTCTTCGTCACGCGCGGCGCGGCGAGACTTCTTTTCTGCGGCCTTGAGGTCGGCTTCGGCCTTGTCGCGCTGGACCGACAGGTCGGTGGTTTGCGCCTCCAGTTCGCGGATGCGCTGGCGCAGGCCGCGCACGCTCATATCGTCAAGGTCAGAAACATCGCCGTCCTCCAGCATCTGCGCGATGACTTCGGGGTCGGCGCTTGCCAGTGCAAGCACTTTGGACTTGGGCAATGCCAGCATTTCCACACGTTGCCCTTCCGGCAGGGCTGTGATGAACTTCGCGGTGCGCATCAGTTCGGAAGCGCGCTGGCTGCTGAGCCCAAGGGCGGCCACGCCATCTTCAAACTGGCCATGCTCCACTTCGGACTTCACGCTGAGCAGCAAGTAGCCAGCCTCAACAGCGAGACGCGCAGCTTGGTTGTAGGCGGTGACTGCGCGAGTGATGCGGTCTGCGGTGCTGCCTCCGATCACGATACCCAGGCTCTCCGCCGCTGTGGAATCCGAGGCTGTGAATTCCAAACCCCCGAACGTGCGGGGATTTGCCGGAACCACTTCACCTGTCTGTTTTTTTGCCATTTCGCGTTCCTTGCTCTTGCTCACTTGATGCCCAGAGCAACAGCCACGCGGTGGCCCTCGCCGTACAGGCCCTTGTTGACCCCGCGCACCACCTCGGAAACCGTGCGGTACTTGAAGCCTTTTTTCTTGGCGAACTCGCTCAGCGTGATCCCCTTCGACTGGAGGTCGCGCTTAGCCTCTTCCGGCGTTTTCAGGGCTTCCGCTTGTCCTGACTTTTTCGCTTGCATGTCCATCTCCGTTGACTGAGAAATGTCAGTTATTGAACCGATACGGATTATGAGTACAAAAAACGGAACACGCAAGCGAAAAGTTGTACTTTTTTGACTTCGCGTCGAAAAATGTGGACTAAATGGCGATTTTTGGGCCTGAGAAGGGGCTATCCGTTCCGTTTTGTTTGCCTCATACTTCACGACCTTTAACAGTTAATTAACTGTTTTCATCTGCCAGCAAGTCGGGAGTAAACAAACGTGAACACGGAAATGGGTTCCCGCTTGAAAGCGGAACGTATGAGGCTAGGTAAGTCCCCGGGCGACTTTGCCGCCCTGTGCGGAGTGAGCCGAACAACACAGTTCAATTACGAATCCGGCGACCGCCCGCCGGATGCCGATTACCTGCAACTGGCACACGAGGCCGGCATGGACATCCACTTCGTCGTGACTGGCGTCAAGCACGAGGTGGATGAAGACTTCGTTGTCGTGCAGCAATACGACGTGGCAGCAAGTGCCGGCCATGGCATGCTGAACGGGCATGAAATAAGCGCCGGTGGTTTGAGCTTCAATCGCCAATGGCTGGCCAAGAGAGGGCTGTACCCGGCGAGCTTGAAAGTCATCAACGTCAGCGGCGAGTCCATGCTCCCCAGGCTCAGCGATGGGGACAAGGTACTGGTGGACATCAGTGACACGCAGCCGAAAAGCGGGCGCGCGTATGTCCTGCTACAGGGCGAGGAGCTGCTGGTCAAATACTGCCAGCTCATGCCAGATGGGCTGCTGCGCGTCAGCAGTTCGAACCCAAACTACCCGACCTATGACATCGACCTGGCGAAGACCGACGGCGTCAGCATCGTCGGACGGGTCGTGGCCTCAACTCATGAATGGTGATCGCATGAAGAAGCTACCGCTGATCCTGTGTGCCGCGATGATTCTTTCGAACGTGGCCTACGCTGCCGCGCCGAAATACGACGCCGACCTGCTGAAAGAGACAGATGCGTTCCTTAAAGGCGTCGATAACGCTCTGGTTGAACGCGGCGATGGCTTCGATCTGAAGCGTAGGGTCGATCACAGCAAATGGGCGCTCGACCTCAAAAAACGTGCCGAAGTGTTCCTTGGAGATGGCTCAGATTCGGACAAAATGCAAAGTCCGTTCAGGCCTTGCTATAACGCTGTGCACTGGGCCGGCGAGATCTGGTCGAGCAAGATGGCGCAGCATCGGGAAGCATCGAAGTTCAACTATGACAGCGTCCAACGCTGGACAAAGGAATACAAGTCGGAACGTAAATACTGCTCGCCCAAAGGGCGCGGCCAATTGTGAAAGGGTCAACGATGATCTCGAAAATTCTTGCCTGCAGTCTTGTCTTTCTGGCGGCCTCTGCCGCCGCACAGCCCGGCGACAAGAGCTGTCGAAACTATGCCGGCCAGCGCATCAACTCGGTCGAGTGCGTGGAGTTCTTCAAGAAACAGCAGCCGCTGAGCGACGCCGAATGTTATGCATCGCCCACATGCAGGGCCGAGACCCAGGCGCGCAGTGCTACCCGTGAAGCTGACCGCCAGAAAGAAGTGGCAACCACCCGCGCGGCAATTCTTCGTGAGCAGGCCGAGGCCGATGCAAAAGCGGCCCGCCGAGAGGATGCAATGAAGACCAACTGCGGGGCCGATTTCAACCGCCCGCGCATTGGCATGCCAATGGCGCGTGTGCGCGAGTGCGTGACGATTCCGTTCAAGGAGGCCAGCCAGGCACACACGGCCCAGGGTACGGTAGTCACCTACCAGGCCGGGCGTGACTACATCCGGACGCTCGATGGGAAGGTTGTCGAATGGGGAACATTCTGATCTGACCGACAAGCTGGGCGCGTCGCCCGCGGTGAAACACTTCACCATGCCTTAACGGCGCCGATTCCAGACACTGAGGGCTACTTTCGAGTGGCCCTTTGTTTTTCTGGAGTCGATCATGTTTTATCTTCCCCGCATGCTGATGTGCCTGGTGCTGACCCTGGCACTGATGATTTCGGCCCTGCTGCTGCAGGCCCACTGGCCCGGCACGCTGGTCGCGGTGACTGCCTACAAGGCCCACCTGATGTCCATGGGCGGCTGGGGCGGCTACTGGCTGGATCGCGCGCTGTTCCCCTATGCACGTCCGGACTCGTATCTGAGCGGCTCCAACACCGACCGCACGGCTTCGTGCTTCACGGCGGCGCAGCTTCGCCGCGCCATCGTCGTCGCGGCCTGCTTAGTCTGCGTGGGCCTGGGGGCCTGACATGCGCGGCACGGCCACCAGCCACAAGCAGTCCTTGCGCGCCTACCTGTGCGGTATGGCCGTGGGCCTGCTGGCCTTCCTGGCCGTGGTGCTGATTGTCGCGGCTGTGGCGCCAATCACTGCGCACGCCCAATCCATTCCGCGGGAAGCAAACCGCTACCAGCTCACGCTGAAGCGCGAGGCGCAATACGCCTGGGGCCTGCAGGCGCCGGTGGCCAGCTTTGCCGCGCAGGTGCACCAGGAAAGCCGCTGGCGTCTCGATGCGCGTTCGCCCGTGGGCGCCGCAGGGCTGGCGCAGTTCATGCCGGCCACGACCGACTGGATCGGCGGCCTCTACCCCGGCCTTGCCGCGCGCGACCCCGGAAACCCCACATGGTCCTTGCGCGCCTTGGTGACCTACGACAAGTGGCTGGCGGACCGCATCCGCGCCAAGGACGCCTGCCAAGACATGGCCTTTGCGCTCACCGCCTACAACGGCGGCCTGGGTTGGGTCTACAAGCGCCAAAAGCTCAGCGCGGAACCCGGCGTGTGCCTGGGTGTGACCTGCCTCATCAACCCCGGCATTTCCGAGGCGGCCCAGCGTGAGAACCGGCACTACGCCGAGACGATCCTGCTCAAGCACGAGCCGCTGTACCGCGGCTGGGGAAACGGTTCCTGCCCATGAAGAGTTCTACCGCCATCGTCATTGCATCGCTGGTCACGGCGGCCGCGCTGTTCGGCACCTACCGCATGGGCGTTGCGGCCGGCAAGGCCACGTGCCAGGCCGCGCAGGCCAAAGACGACCGGGCCGAGGTTGGCCGGCAGAACACGGAGGTGCAGGGCGACATCAAGCGCGGCACCCGGACCGGCGCCGCGCACGAGCGCACCCGCGTGGCGCTCGACAAGACTTTCGACCACCTGGAAAAGGAGCAAGCCCATGCGCCTGTTGACCCTGTTGATGCTTGCGTGCTTCCTGATGACCGGCTGCGCATTTGGCGGGCCGCAAACGCCGGACTCGAAGCCGGTCAAGACGGAGCCACCGCCCAACCTGACGGCGCCGCCACAGCCGCTGCCGCAACCGGATTCGGGCCGCATGCGCGACCTGGAAGCGAACCACCTGCAGGTGAGCAAGGCCTATCACCTGCTGGCCTCGCAGATGTGCCTGCTGCTGGCCTACCTGCAGATCAACCACCCCGAGTGCCAGGCCTTTGAGGCCGGGCGCGGAAAGACCGACTGAGTGGACGAAAAGTATCACGAGCAAGCCAGCGATCTGGAGGCGCACCGCCGCCAGTTCGCCCTGGAGGAGGTGCGGCGGCGCATGCAAGGCGCAGGCCGCGATGACTGTGAAGACTGTGGCGAACTCATCCCCCGCGAACGGCGCCTGGCAGCGCCCGCCGCGATTCGCTGTATTGCCTGCCAAGAACTATACGAACGGATGAGCACATGAGCGACACAAGCACCGCCGTCTTGGTTGAGCTGGCCGAAGTGAAGGGCCAGCTCAAGATGATGACGCAGATGATGCAGGCCAACCATGAATCGACCCATCAGCGCATCAACGACATGCGACATGCGGTGGAAGGTCGTCTTGATGGGGTTGAAACACGCGTCGGCGTGCTCGAAAAAAACGAGCGCGGCACGGCCATCCGCTCTGCCGGCACGGGGGCGCTGGCTGGCGCCATTGTGGCCGCGGGCATTGCCGCGCTCAAGGGCTTCGGCGGGCACTGAGCATGGCCTACGACCGCTCTACCCGCAACAAGGTGCGCGCCAAGTACGTGCAGGGCATGCCCCTGGCCACGGCGGCCGAGGTGTGCAAGGTGCCCTACAACACAGCACGCAACTGGAAGCGGCAGGACGCGGAAGACGGTAACGACTGGGACATCCAGCGCAACGCGCGGCGCATGACCAAGAGCGGCGTCGAAGAGATGGCCAACGAAGTGCTTGGCGAGCTGGCCGAGCAGTTCCTGGCCACGCTGGAGGCCGTGAAGAAGGACCCGAAGATGGCCGCCGCGCAGCGTGCGGACATCATGGTCCGCCTCATGGACGGCTACAACAAGGCCATCGGCGCCGCCAGCCGGGCCATGCCCAACGCCAACCGCTTGGCGGTGGCGATGGACGTGATCAAGTTCCTGTCGGTCTTCATCGCCGGGCGCTACCCCAAGCTGCGCGAGCAGTTCATTGAGGTGACTGAGGCAGCGGGCGATGACCTGGTGCGCGAGTTCGGCGGGGGCGGCGCCTGATGGCCAAGCAAAAGCGCCTGAAGGACAAGGAGTTCCTGGAAGAGCTGCGCGCCTTCGCGGACGAACAGCGCCGCCTGGTCGAGGCTGAATGCGACGGCTTTGCAACCGACCATGCCGCACGCGACCAGCGCGCAACCCGCGCACAGCAGGACTACGAGTTCTTTTGCCGCACCTACTTCCCGCACTACATCAAGGGCCAGCCTTCGGTGTTCCACCGCTGGTTTTACGACACGGTGCCGGGCCTGCTGGATCAGCCAACTGGGCAACTGATTGAGGTCTCGGCGTCACGCGGCGAGGCCAAGTCCACCCTGGGCACGCAGCTCGTAACGCTGTGGCTGCTGGTGACCGAGCGGCAGTGGTTCATTCCCATCGTCATGGACAGCTTCGACCAGGCCGCAACCATGCTGGAGGCGGTCAAGGTGGAGCTGGACAGCAACCCCCGCCTGGCGATGGACTTCCCCGACGCCTGCGGCCGAGGTCGGGTGTGGAATGCCGGCGTGATCGTCACGGCCAACGGCCGCAAGGTGCAGGCCTTCGGCTCGGGCAAGAAGATGCGGGGCCTGCGTCATGGCCCGCACCGGCCCGGCTTTGTGCTGCTGGACGACATCGAGAACGATGAGAACGTTCGCAGCAAAGAGCAGCGCGACAAGATCGAGGCCTGGGTCAAGAAGGTGGTCATGCCGCTCGGCCCGCCGGATGGGTCGATGCACATCCTGTATCTGAACACCATCCTGCACTACGACTCGGTGGCGAACCGTTTCCACCGCAACCCGCTATGGAAGCGCGTCAAGTTCAAGTCCGTCATCCGCTGGCCGGATCGCATGGACTTGTGGCAGGAGTGGGAGGAGCTGTTCATCAACGAGGGCGAGGAGGCGGCGGACGCCTTTTACGCCGAGCGCAAGGCGGCCATGGACCAGGGCGCCGAGGTGAGCTGGCCGGACGTGCGGCCGCTGCTGCGCCTGATGAAGATTCGGGCCAGCGACCACCACGCCTTCGACTGCGAGTACCAGAACGACCCCACCAACGATGAGGCCAGCTTTTTCCAGAACATGCAGTTTTGGGTGCAGCCGTGCCGTGATTGGGTCTTCTACGGATCGCATGACCCCAGCCTGGGCAAGAACAACAAGAGCCGCGACCCGAGCGCGTGCCTGGTGGGCGGCTTCGACCGCAACAGCGGCAAGCTCAGCGTAGTGGAGGCCGTGGTGGCCCGCATGATCCCGGACCGCCAGATCAGCCGGATCATCGAGTTTCAAAAGGACTATCAATGCCTGGTGTGGGGCATCGAGTCGATCCAGTTCCAGGAGTTCTTCCGCCAGGAGCTGGTGAAGCGGTCCGCCGTGGCCGGCGTGCCGGTGCCCGCTGTAGCCCTCACACCGCACAGCGACAAGGATCTCCGCATCGAGTCGCTTAGCCCCCACGTCAACAACGGCCTGATCCTCTTCAACCAGGCCCACACCGTGCTCAACAGCCAGCTTCGCCACTGGCCCGAGGCCGACCACGACGACGGCCCGGACGCGCTGCACATGCTCTGGATGCTGGCAATGACGCGCGCTGGCGGCGTTCCAAAAATTCGAACCGGGAAAAGACGATGAACCTAAATCTCAAAGGCCTCATCCGCAACCTCAACGGCTGGCTGGGGCGCCCCATCGCCACGCCGGAAACCGACACGCAGCGTTTCTTCGGGAAGCTGGTCACCATGCCCAACCCGGACCCTATCTTGCGAGAGATGGGCCGCGCCGAGCAGGTCTACAACTCCATCATGATCGACGCGCACGTGATCGGCGAGATTCGCTCGATTCGCGGGTCGTTCCGGTCGCACCAATACCGGCTGGTGTCGGGCGCGGAAGGCGACAGCAAGGCCGAGGCCGCTCTGGAGCTGTGCAAGAAGTGGATGGCCGAGCAACAGCCCAACGCCATCGTTGATTGGATGGAGGTGATGTGGCAGATGACCGCCAGCATCTTCACCGGCTACCGCGCGCACGAACTGGTGTGGGGCATGAAGGACGGGAAGTACCTGCCGAGCAGCGTGATCGACAGGCCGGGCCGTCGCTTCCAGTTCAACGCCGACGGTGAGCCCATGCTGATCTCGACCGATGCATGGCAAGGCGCCCCGGTGGAGCCCTATCAGTTCGTGATCTCGCGCCACATGCCGACGCATGACAACCCCTACGGCCTGGCGCTGCTGTCGAGTTGTTTCTGGCCCTGGACCTTCAAATCGGGCGGCTGGCGCTACTTCGTGAAGTACTGCGAGCGCCACGGCCTGCCGTGGCCCGTGGGCCGCTATCCGGCGGGCACCCCGGAAAAGGACCAGGACGATCTGGAGGCCGCCCTGGCCAACATGCTTGAGGCTGGCTATGTCGTGACGCAGGAGGGCAATAGCCTGGAGCTGCTGACGCCCAGCGGCGGCGGTGGCACCCTGCCGCAGCAGAACCTGATCACCCTGTGCAACCGCGAAATGTCCAAGGCCCTCACCAGCCAGTCGATGGTGGGCGAGCAGCTTGAGGTGGGGTCGCGTGCGGCGTCCGACACGGCCAAGGAACGCCAGGACCAGGTGCACGACTCCGACCGCGACATCGGCGCGGGCGGGATGGGGCAGGTCTTCAAGTGGATCACCCTGTTCAACTTCGGCGAAGGCGTCGCGCCGCCCAAGCTGGAGTTCTTCAAGCAGGAGGCGGCCAACAAGGACCGCGCCCAGACCTACCAGATCGCCGCGAACATGGGCGCCAGGCCATCGCGCGATGCCATGCTCGAAGAGCTGAACATCCCGGCCGCCAAGGACGATCAGGACGCCCTGCTGCCGGCGGTCCGCACGGTGGCCGCGCCGCCGAACGACAAGGGGGCAGCGCCGACCGTTGATTTCTCGGCGGTGGCCGGCTTCACTTTCGCCAAGGCGGCGGGCATGACCGAAGACGAAGCCATGCAGCTCGCCGCCGAGGCCGGCGACCAGGCCATCGCGGACCACATGATCGCGCCGATCTACCGCATGTTGGTCCAGTACGAGTCCGAGGGCAAGACGCTGGCCGAGTTTCAGGCCGATCTGAGCAAGCTGGTGGGCGAGATGGACGACGAAGCCTTCCGCGAGGTGATCGACCGCGCCCTGACCTATTCCATGCTGCGCGGCGCTGCCACGCAGGCCGACTGATCTTTTAGGAGAGCACCATGAGCGATCAACTTGAGCAGGAAATCCAGGCCAAGGCCAACAAGGCGCCGCGTGTCACGCTGGCCGATCTGGAGGCGAATATTGCCGACGTGGAAATCGTCAAGCACGTCTCCAAATCGGGCCAGGTCCTGCGCTGGGCGGTCCTGACAACGCGCAATGGCTTCTCGGTCACCGGCAAACCATCGTGCTCAGTCTCCCCTGAGAACGACAACGTCGAGATCGGCGAAAAGGTCTCCGTCGAGAACGCCAAAACGGAACTCTGGCCCTTGATGGGCTACGAGCTGAAGCAGCGTCTCCACGCCCAGGGCTGAGACCATGAAGCGCATCTACATCGCCGGCCCCATGACTGGCTTGCCCGAGCTGAACTACCCGGCTTTCAACGCTGCCGCCGCCAGGCTGCGCGCGCTCGGCTTCGAGGTCGAGAACCCGGCCGAGAACCAGGAGCCGCATTGCGGTTCCTGGCTGGGCTACATGCGCATGGCCATCCGCCAGCTCTCTCAATGCGACGGCGTGGTGCTCTTGCCGGGCTGGCAGGAATCGAAGGGCGCTCGCATCGAGCACCAGCTCGCCACCCAGCTAGGCCTGGTCGTGGTCCCGGAGAGCGTCGTCCAGCACGGCCCGGAGTTCGCCTATGCCTGAGGTGAAACCGTTCGGTGTGCGCTTCGGCGAGGCCATCGACTACCTGAAAGGCAAGCTGCCCGAGTCAACCCTGGCCTGGGACGACTTGGCCGGCCCGGTGCACGGCAAGGTGTTTGCCATTGCCGGAGCGACCAACGTTGACCTGGTGACCGATATACAGAAGTCGCTGACCGAGGCGCTGCGGAACGGAACCACCATCACGCAATTCCGCAAGGACTTCGACGCGACGGTGCAGAAGCACGGCTGGGAGTACCGAGGCAAGCGGGGATGGCGCACCAGCGTCATCTTCGACACCAACATGCGCACGGCGCACATGGCCGGGCGCTGGCAACAGCTCCAGGCCAACAAGGCGCGGCGGCCGTTTCTCCAGTACCGCACGGCCGGCGACGCCCGTGTTCGCCCCATGCACCGGATGTGGAATGGTCTGATTTACCCCCTGGATCATGTCTTTTGGCAAACCCACTACCCGCCCAACGGCTGGGGATGCCGCTGCACCGTGCGCGCTTACAGCCAGGCCGACCTGAACGACGGCAATCTGGCTGTTTCAGACGATGTAGAGGTGAAGACGCGCGAGGTGATCAGCCGCGACGGAGAGATCAAGGACCGCGTTCCGGTCGGCATCGACCCCGGCTGGGATCACAACGTCGGCCAGAGCTGGATTTCCCCCGAGCTGGCCCTGGGCCAGAAACTGGCACGCCTGCCCATGCCGCTGCGCGGCCTGATGGCCGACAAAACCGTTTCACCGGCCTATCAAAAGGTGCTCAGCGGCAATTTCAAGGGCTTTCGAGAGGCCGCCAAGACCGCTTTGAAGCCGCAGGGCGAAGCTCAGATCGTGGGCTTTATGGACAGCGCGACCCTGCGCGCCCTGGCCGAGACGCGGCCTGAGATTGACCTGCAGTCCACCAGCATCGCGGTCCTGGACCGCAAGACCATCAAGCTGACCGGCCAACACAAGGCCGCCAAGCCGGAGGCCGCCGGCACCGGCCGCCGTGCCAAGGGCTCCCCGCTGCAGGTCTGGCCGGACGAATGGATCAACAGCCTGCCGGAACATCTGCGGAACTACCGCGCGGTGCTATGGGACAAGAAGGCCGAGAGCCTGGTCGTGGTGCCGCAAGGCGCGTTCAACCAAGCCCTGCCCAAGATCGTGATCCGGCTGAACCAATCGTCCAAGTCCGGCATCACGGCGTCCATCGTCTCGCTGGGCAGTTCGGACGCCGGCTCGCTTTCGAACCCTGACCTGTTCGAGCTGCTGGTGGGGTCGCTCGATGCCCCGTAAAGAGAAAGCCCGCACAAGGCGGGCTTCCAGTCAGGTGGGTCGCAGCACCCACATAATCACTGCGGCCCAATCACACGGAGTATTGAGCCCGTGGAGCTGGTGCGTTTCCAGTCCACTGACGTGCCTCAAGTGTAAGTCGGCACGCCCCGTTTTGCAATTTCCTGGTATTTTTCTGGCCGCGGCGGCGGCATTTTCCGGGCATTTAATTGGCAAACCGCCCCGTATTTTTGGGCTCTCACTGGATCAAAATAAACGTTTCTGACCGCCGCCCCTCGAAACCGCCTAACCCATTGATTTTTCGGCGTTTTTTGGCCGTTTTTTTATCGTGTCCTCTGGATCAATTCAAACATCTCCCCCCTTGTGCCCTATTTCCGCATCACCACCAGTCCCTTGAGGTACTCGCCTTCCGGGAAGTTGATGGTCATCGGGTGGTCCGGGGCGCCTCCCATGCGTTCGTGGATGTAGCCGTCCACGCCGGCATCGGTCCCGGCCGAGGCCACGATCTTGTGGAACAGGTCGGCGCTGATGCCGCCCGAGCAGGAGTAGGTGAACAGCACGCCGCCCGGCTCCAGCAGTTTGAAGGCCAGCCGGTTGATGTCCTTGTAGGCGCGCGCCGCACGCTCGGCATGCGCCACGGTGGGGGCGAACTTGGGCGGGTCGAGCACGATGGCATCGAAGGTACGCCCCTCCTGTGCGAACTGGCGCAGCGAGGCGTTCACATCGGCGTCCATGAAATCGGCGCGGGCGGCTTGGATGCCGTTGAGCGCCACGTTGGCGCGGGCGCGCTCCAGGGCCGGGCCGGAAGAGTCGATCGAGGTGACATGCGCCGCGCCGCCCGCCAGGGCGGCCACGCTGAAGCCGCCGGTGTAGCAGTAGCAGTTGAGCACGCGCTGGAACTGCAGACGGCGCGCGTAGTCGGCAAAACGCTTGCGGCTGTCGCGCTGGTCCAGGTAGAAGCCGGTCTTGTGGCCCGTGCTTATGTCCAGCCCGAGCTGCCAGTCGTGCTCGCGCAGCACCAGCTCGGTGGGGCCCTCGCCGCGCAACCAGCCGGTGGCCTCGGACAGCCCCTCCAAGCCGCGGGCGCTGGCGTCCGAACGTTCATAGAGCCGGCTCAGGCCGGTCTCGGCCAGCAGGGCGTCGGCCAGCACCGTCTTCCAGCGCTCGACGCCGCAGGAAAGGAACTGCGCCACCAGCGTGTCGCCATAGCGGTCCACGATCAGGCCGGGCAGGCCATCGGCCTCGCCATGCACCAGGCGGACGCCGTCGCTTTGCACATCAAATCGGGCTCTGGCCCTGATGGCATTTGCGACAAGCACTCCTAAAAACGCAGCATCGATGCGCTGTTTTTCGTCGAAACTCCAGGCTCGTGCCCGGATTTTCGAGCTGGGGCTGAAGGCCGCCCAGGCCAGAAAGTCGCCCTTGGCGGACTCCACCCGCACCGTCTCGCCGGCATCGGCGCCGCCCTTGGCAATGGCGGATTCAAAGATCCATGGATGCCAACGCAGGAGTGAGCGCTCCTTGCCTTCTCTGAGTCGAATCGTTTTCATGGCTGGAATTGTCGGGCTTTTCCGGGGTTCCAGACGGGGCAGATTCCGCTAGAGTGGTCCGATCCGATCGATACGAATACTCAGGAGACATCTTATGAAGCTGACGGATATCAAGATCGGCACCAAGCTGATGGGGGGATTCATCCTGGTGCTGTGCCTAGCGGCCGCCCAGACCCTGTATGCCGTCTATGGCGTTGGCGAGCTCAACGACAACTCCAGCGAGATCGCCGACCAGTGGCTGCCCGGCACCCTGCATACCGGCTCCATCAGCACCCAGGCCAGCCGCCTGCGCGCCGTTCAGTTCCAGCATGTGCTGACCTTCGGCGAGGATGAGCGAAAAGCCCTGGTCAAGGAAATGGACGCGCTGCAAGGCGCCGTCGCCAAGGAAATGCAGGCTTATGCCGCGCTCATCCGCGACGGGCAGGAAAAGCAGCGGTACGACGCGTTTGCGGTCGAGTGGAAAAAATACCTGGCGCAGAAGGCCGAGATCCTGCAACTGGCCGGACAGCGCCGCGACGAGGAAGCGCAGGATCTGCTCAAGGGGCCGGCGCTGCAGGTCTTCGAAGCCAGCATGACGCAGCTCAAAGCCCTCTCGCAAATGGCCCAGGAGGGTGCTGCCCGTGCCCGCGACACCAACGCCACCCTGCAAGCCCGCGTGATGTACGGCAACCTCGGTGCGCTGCTGGCCACCATCATTCTGGGGCTGGCCATCGCCCGCACCCTGAGCGGTGTCATCGCCCGCGGCGTCAGCCATGCGGCCGATGTCGCCGGCAAGGTGGCCCAGGGCGACCTCAGTTCCCACATCACCGTGACCGGCCGCGATGAACTCGGCCAGCTGCTGGCCTCTCTGGACGAAATGCAATCCAGCCTGGCCCAGGTGGTGGCCCGCGTTCGGCAAGGGTCCGAGTCCGTTTCCACCGCTTCGTCTGAAATCGCCCAGGGCAACCAGGATCTGTCGGCCCGCACCGAGTCCCAGGCCAGCGCGCTGGAAGAAACCGCGGCTTCGATGGAAGAACTCAGCTCCACCGTCAAGCAGAACGCCGACAACGCCCGCCAGGCCAACCAGCTGGCGCAAAGCGCCTCCACCGTGGCCGTGCAGGGCGGCGAGGTGGTGGCCCAGGTGGTCGACACCATGAAGGGCATCAACGACGCCAGCCGCAAGATCAACGACATCATCAGCGTCATCGACGGCATCGCCTTCCAGACCAACATTCTGGCCCTGAACGCGGCGGTGGAAGCCGCCCGTGCCGGTGAACAGGGCCGTGGTTTTGCCGTGGTGGCCGCAGAGGTGCGCAGCCTGGCCGGTCGCAGTGCCGAAGCGGCGAAGGAAATCAAGACCCTGATCACCGACAGCGTGCAGCGCGTCGAGCAGGGCACGGCGCTGGTGGACCAGGCCGGCAGCACCATGAACGAAGTGGTGACATCGATCCGCCGTGTGACCGACATCATGGGCGAGATCAGCGCCGCCAGTTCAGAGCAGAGCCAGGGGGTGGCGCAGGTGGGTGAAGCCGTGACGCAGATGGACCAGGCGACGCAGCAGAATGCCGCGCTGGTAGAGGAGATGGCCGCAGCCGCTTCCAGTCTGCGCAGCCAGGCACGGGATCTGGTGCAGACCGTGGCGGTGTTCAAGCTCACGCAGCACGAGGGCCTGCCCCTGCTCAGCGCCTGAAGCACCACCACCCCGGCTGCGCTCAGGGCTTGGACGGCCCCTTGTTGCGAGCCCGCGGATGCGCTGCATCGTAGGCCTTGGCCAGGTGCTGGAAGTCCAGCCGGGTGTAGACCTGCGTGGTGCTGATGTTGGCGTGGCCCAGCAGTTCCTGCACCGCGCGCAGATCGCTGCTGGACTGCAGTACATGGCTGGCAAAGGAGTGGCGCAGCATGTGCGGATGCACCGGCGTGGCCAGACCTGCCTGCTGGCTGCGGCGCTTGAGGCGCTGCCAGATTGACTGCGCCGTCAGGCGCGTGCCGTTGCGGCCGATGAAAAGCGCTGTCTGTTCTGCCGGCACCCCCATCTGGGCCCGCAAGGTCAACCATCTGGAGAGGGCGGTGAGCGCCTCGCGCCCCACCGGTACGCTGCGGCGCTTGCTGCCTTTGCCCAGCACATGGGCCTCTGCCGATGGCAGGTCAATCCAGCCGCGCGCCGCCGCACTGGCCGCCACATCGAGCCCGGTCAGTTCGGCCACGCGCAGGCCGCTGCTGTAGAGCAGCTCCACCATGGCGGCGTCGCGCGCTTCCAGCCAGGGATTGGCCTCGTCGTTGCGAAAGGCGGCCAGTTGCACCGCGTCGTCCACGCTGAGCGCTTTCGGCAAGGGTTTGGCCGCCTTCGGCGAGCGCACGTCCTGCACCGGGTTGCTGGCCACCCGCCCCTCGCGTCCGAGCCAGGCATAAAAGCCGCGCCAGCCCGAGAGGATGAGCGCAATGCCGCGGCCGCTGCGCCCGCCACTGTGCATCTGCGCCACCCAGCGCCGGATGTGGGCGTTCTGCACATGCGTCAGCGCCACCGGCACCTGGGCGGCGAAGTCGCTGAGTTTCTGCAAATCAAGCGCGTAAAGCTCGACCGTGCGCTGCGCCAGCCGTTTCTCGACCCGGACGTGTTCCAGGTAACGCTCGATCAGGGCCCCCACGCTCGGCACTTCCGTGTCCTCGCTGCCCCCCGAGGGGGCCTTCGCGCCTTGGGACGGCCCGGCGGCGCTCATCGCCTCATCGTCACCTGCCTGGACCGGGTCCGGCGCCACGGTTTACCTCAGCGGCGAGAGCGCTGCGCTGGCCAGTTCGGCAATGCGCTCCAGGAAGTCGGTGCCCATGGTGCTGGCAAAGCGCTGGGCGTCGGGCGAAGCCAGCACCAGCATGCCGAAGGCCGGCGTGGTGTTGCCGCTGGCCGCGGCACGCAGCGGCAACAGCGCCAGCGAAGCGGCCTGCGCCGGCTCGTCCAGCCAGCTGGCGGCCTCGAAGCCGGAGTTGACGCCGCAGAAAGGCTCACGCAGCGAGGAGGCGAACACCTTGGCGTCATCGCTGACGTTCTGCGCGAAGGCGGCGCTGGCGAATTCGGGCGCCACATCCCAGACCTTGATGGCCACCTGCGGCACCGCAAACTGCGACTGGATCGAGCTGGCGATGGTGCCGGGCAGATTGGTGAAATCCAGCGTCAGGAACAGGTCGCGCGCCCAGATCAGCAGCTTGTCCAGCAGCGCCAGGTTGTCGTTGCCGTGACGGATCATGTCCATGATGCGGGCTTCGAGCAGGCGGATCTTGTCGCGCAGCATTTCGGCCTGACGCTCCTGCAGGCTGACCGCACGCTTGTTGTGCGGGCTGGTCAGGTGCACCGCGGCCAGCAGCTCGGCGTGGCGCTCGAAGAACTCGGGATTGTTGCCCAGGTAGTCGGCAATGTCGTCCTCGGTCATCGGGTTCAGGTATTGGTTGCTCATGTCAGTTCAGGTAGTTCTATTTCGCCCTGGAAGACCGTGGTGGCCGGTCCCGTCATCATCACCGGCGCGGCAACCCCGTTGCGCTCGCCGGCCCATTCAATCGTCAGCACGCCGCCGTGGGTCTGCACGTCGACGCGCGCATCCAGCAGCCCGAGGCGGATGCCCGCCACCACCGCGGCGCAGGCCCCGGTGCCGCAGGCCAGCGTCTCGCCGGCGCCACGCTCCCAGACGCGCAGCTTGATGTGCGTGCGGTCCAGCACCTGCATGAAACCGGCGTTGACACGGCGCGGGAAGCGCGGGTGGTGTTCGATCAGCAGGCCCTGCGTCAGCACCGGCGCGTGTTCCACATCGTCCACCACCTGCACCGCGTGCGGGTTGCCCATCGACACGATCGCTACAAAAACAGTAGCTGTCTGCGCATTGGCGGCAAGGTCCAGCGGCCATTTTTGCCATGAATCGCTGGGCTCGGGCGTCAGGCCGGTGGCGTCGAAGGGGATGCGCGGCAGATCGAACACCGGCGCGCCCATGTCCACCGTCACGCGGCCGTCCGCAGTCAGGTGCGGCTCGATCACGCCGCCCAGGGTCTTGACCCGGATGGTGTCCTTCGGGGTCAGCCCCTGGTCGTGCACAAAACGCGCAAAGCAGCGCGCACCGTTGCCGCACTGCTCGACCTCGGCGCCGTCAGCGTTGTGGATCACGTACTCGAAGTCGATGCCGGGCATGGGTGCCGGCCGCACGGTCAGGATCTGGTCGGCGCCGACACCGAAGTGGCGGTCGGCCAGCCAGCGGTACTGAGCCGTCGTGAGACCGAGCCGCCCGCGCGTCTCGTCCAGCACGATGAAGTCGTTGCCAGCCCCCTGCATTTTGGTAAAGCGAATTCGCATGTCGGCAAATTATCCGCTGATTTCTGCCCTTATCCTTGAGGACTGACAGCCTGTTACTTCAACCCCTCAGAGACAACCGACATGCGACTGCCCGACTGGACCCCCGAACGCAAAGCCCAACCGCAGGATCTGGTGGACGCCATCCTGGCGCGCCGCGGCGGCGCCCTGCTCAACCTCGACAAAGCCCTGCTGTGGAGCGAGCCGCTGGCGCGCGGCTGGAACACCTACCTCAAGGCCGTGCGCACCGAGCTGCCGACCAGCCGCCGTTTGCGTGAACTCGGCATCTGCACCGTGGCGCTGCTCACCGGTGCGCACTACGAGTACCACCACCATGCGCCCGACTTCCTGGCCGCCGGCGGCACCCAGGCCCAGCTTGATGCGCTCAACGCGTTCGTCCAGGCCGACCCGCGCGGCATCCCGGGCGACCCGTCGCTGGGCGAGGTGGAGCAGTTGGTGATCCGCTATGCGGCGCAGATGACGCTGGACGTGCAGGTAAGCGACGCGGTCTTCGATGCCCTGCGCCAGCATTTCGACGAGACACAGATCGTGGAGCTGACCAGCGCCATCGCCACCTACAACATGGTGGCGCGTTTTCTGGTGGCGCTGGGCATTACCCCAGAGCACTGAAAGCCAGCGCCGGCACCGCAGCCGCCAGCTTGAATGGCGAGGGCAGTTGCGCCTCCAGCCGGGTCACCAGCACGGTGGCCCCTGCCAGCAGCAGCCCGATGACCAGCGTGGAGACGGTGTACTGGAGCCCGGCCAGCCACTTCGGATGGCGCGCGAACCAGTCACGGACGAACGACGCGGGGCGAGGCGAGGAAGCCATGGTGAGTTTCGCTTCAGAAAACCACATGGCTCAACCATAGAGCAAAGCCGGCGTTTTGGCCTCCCATGAACTGGGGATCATCCCTCGTTCATGGGAGTTTGCGACTCAGTCCGGCTTGATGTTGTTGTCTTTCACCACCTTGGCCCAGATGTCCATCTGGCGCTCGATGAAAGCCTGCCCGGCCTGGGGTGTGCCACCGACCACGTCGATGCCCTGGGCTTCGAGCCGCTTGGCCACGTCGGGGTTCTTCATGACCTTGTTGATGGCCTCGTTCATGCGTGCCACCACCTCCGGCGGGGTCTTGGCCGGTGCCAGGATGGCCCACCAGGCCGGCGCATCGAAACCGGCGAAGCCGCTTTCGGCAATTGTCGGCACGTCGGGCAGCTGCGGTGCGCGCTTCGAGGTGGTGACCGCCAGGGCACGCATGCGCTTGCTGTCCACGTGCGGCTTGACGACGAACACCGAGCCGATTGCCAGCGGCACGTGCCCGGCCACGGCGTCGTTCATCAGCGGGCCGCCGCCCTTGTAGGGGATGTGCGTGAAGTTCAGACCGTTGTTCTTGCCCAGCAGCGCCATGGCCAGGTGGCCCAGGCTGCCCGAGCCGATGGAGCCGAAGCTCGCGCCCTTGGCCTGCCTGGCGGCCGCCACCACGTCGGCAAAGGTCTTGAATTCGGACGAGGCATGGGTGGCCAGCACCATGGGCGAGGTGCCGATGACGATGACGGTGCTCAGGTCCTTCCTCGAATCAAAGGGCAGATTCGGTATCAGGCTCGGGTTGACGCCGTGGGTGTCGAACACGGCGGCGAAAGTGTAGCCGTCGGCCGGCGCGGCCGCCACGGCCGCGGCGCCGATGGAGCCGGAGGCGCCGCCCTTGTTCTCGACGATGATGTTCTGCCCCAGCTCCTGCTGCAGATGGGGCGCCAGCAGGCGCGAAACCTGGTCCACCGAGCCGCCGGGCGGAAACACCGCCACCAGCTTGATCGGCTGTTTGCCCGGCCAGGCCTGGGCCAGAGCGCCCAGGGGCGCGGCCAGCGCGGTGGCCGCGGCCAGAATGCCCAGTGTGCGCAGGGCGTGTCGTTTCAAGGTCATGCTTGTCTCCTCGGGTCGTGTTGTGGTGGAAGTATCCGCGCGCCATCCGTTCTGCACGCTGCGGAAATTACCAATCGGGTTTACGCCTAGAGCCTGCCTTGGCGCGCCGCTGCGGCAGCCAGGTGAGACCGCTTGGCGGCACAATGCAGTCCATGCCGCGCCTGAACCAGCTCCTGCACGCCCAGCGTGAACCCGTTGTCCCCTTGCATGCCGCCACCGTGCTCCTGCTGCGCGACGGGCCGCAGGGCCTGGAAGTGTTGATGACGCGCCGCTCGCTGAGCGCCAGCTTTGCGCCCGGCGCCTACGTCTTTCCCGGCGGTGGCATCGATACCGCCGATGCGCAAGCCCATGCATTGGCACGCCGTCGCCCCGGCCAGCGCGACGAACACCTGACGCAAGCCATTGCCGCCATCCGCGAAAGCTTCGAGGAACTCGGCATTCTGCTGGCGCGCCGCGCCGACGGCACAGCGGCTGACGCCAGCGACCTGGCCCGGCTCGACCGCCACGCCGCGCTGCTGCCGCAATGCCAGGCACAAGGCTTGACGCTGGCGGCGGACGAGGTCTTCGTGCTGGCGCGCTGGATCACCGACCGCGATCTGCCGCGCCGCTTCGACGTGCCCTTCCTGGTGGCGCGCATGCCGCACAAGCAGACCCCGGTGGCCGACGAGCGCGAGCAGTTCGACCCGGTGTGGGTGCGCCCGGCGGATGCGCTGGCACACCACCGCGAAGGCAGCTTCTTCATGATCTTCCCCACCGTGCGCACGCTGGAACGGCTGCTGCACTTCCCGGACGTGGCGACCGTGCTGCAGGCCTGCGCCGAAACCGAAGAACCGCTGTGGACCAGCTGCCCGCGCGCCGGCCTGTTGATGGGGCGTGAAGCGCGCTACATGGAAGGCGACGCACCTTTCGGCGAGCTGGCCCTGGTCTGCCCCGACGGCCAGATGCTGCACCCTCTCGACTGGCAGAACGAGCAGCCGGTGCCGCTGCTGAAGAACGTGCAGCGCCTGACCGCCGCCAATCCCGGCGTGATGACCGGCCCCGGCACCAACAGCTACCTGGTGGGCGACCCGCGCACCGGCTACATCGTCATCGACCCGGGCCCGGACGACCCCGAGCATCTGGAGCGCCTGTGGCGTGCCGCCGGCGGCGACATCCGCATGATCGTCTGCACCCACTCGCATGCCGACCATTCGCCGGGTGCGCGCCCGCTGCAGGCACTGTGCCTCAACGCCGGCCAAGGCCATGGCGTGCCGCCGGTGCTGGGCCTGCCCTCGGCGCCCACCGCACGCGCTGCCAGCCACTTCACGCCCGACCGGGCGCTACAACATCAGGAGCTGTTGACGCTTATTTCACAAGGCCTGGAGCCCGAAATCACCCATACCCTGCAGGTGATCCACACGCCCGGCCATGCTGCCAACCATCTGTGCCTGGTGCTGGTGGAAGACGGCCTGCTGTTCTCGGGCGACCACATCCTCAACGGCAGCACCACGGTGATCGACCCGCCGGACGGCGACATGACGGCCTACCTCGACTCGCTCGACGCGCTCGATGACGCCTGTGCCGAGCACGGCATTGATTTCATCCTGCCGGCGCACGGCCACGTGCTGGGCGCGGCCCGGCAGGCCATAACACAACTGCGCGCCCACCGGCTGCAGCGCGAAGCCAAGATCCTGCGTGTGATGCAGGCCCTGCCCGAAGGCACGCTGGACGAGTGGGTGGCGCAGGCCTACGACGATGTGCCCGAACGCATCTGGCCGGTGGCCAAGCGTTCGCTGCTGGCCCACGTGGAACGCCTGCGCGCCCTGCCGCCCGGCAACGACTGACCTCATGACCCTTTCTTCCCATCCTTCAGCCGCCGCAGGCGTGCGCCTGGCGCGCCGCGTCGCCGAACTGGCCGGCTGCTCGCGCCGCGAGGCCGAGCTCTACATCGAAGGCGGCTGGGTGCGCGTCAACGGCGAGGTGGTGGAGGTACCCCAGTTCCGGGTGCTGGACCAGACCGTCGAACTCGATCCCGCCGCGCTGCGCCAGCCCGCAGCCGCCCCGACCCCCATCACCATCGTGCTGCACAAGCCAGCGGGCACCGTCGACAACGCCCCGGCTGGCGGGAAACATGCGGCCATCGACCTGCTGCGCGCCGAGCGTCGCCACAGCAGCGACCGCTCGGGCATCCGCCTGCTGCAGCGCCACCTGCGCGGCCTGGAGGTTGCCACGCCACTGGAGACCGGTGCCAGCGGCCTGCTGGTCTTCACGCAGGACTGGCACGTGAAACGCAAGCTGGTGGAAGATGCGGCCCTGGTCGAGCACGAAGTCATGGTCGACGTGCGCGGCACGGTGTCGCCGGAGGCGCTGCAACAGTTGAACCGTGCGCCGGTGATCGAAGGCCGCGCCATGCTGCCGGCCCGCGTCAGCGTGAGCCGGCAGACGGGTGATGTCACCGGCCTGCGCTTTGCCCTCAAGGGTTATTGGCCCGGCCAGATCGCGCACATGTGTTCGGCACTCGGCCTGGAGATCCTCGCCATCAAGCGCATCCGCATCGGACGCCTGCCGCTGGCCGGCCTGCCTGAAGGGCAATGGCGCTACCTGATGCCGTACGAACGCTTCTGAATAAAGCCCCCACGCAGGCTTGCCCTGCGCTGCACGGGGGCCTGGGGCCGCGTTTCGCCTGGGGGCGGGCCCGGCAGCGAAACCTCTTCAAGCGCTGAACAGCCGGCCACGTGCCGCCTGCGTGATGGCCGCCACCGCCGGGTGCGTGATGCGCCGCTCCACCGAGACGGCGAAGAACTCCTCCACCAGCTCGTCGCTGCGACCGATGACCTCCACGCCATAGTGCGCCACCGTCTCGGCCTCCAGCACGCTGGGCGACATGAAGACACCGCGTCCTTCGCGGCCGAAAGCCGTCATCAATGCGCCGTCGTCGAACTCGCCCACGATGCGCGGCTGGATTTGCTGGCGCGCCAGCCAGCCGTCGAGCTGCTGGCGCACCGAGGAAGCGGCGCCCTGGATCAGCATCGGCGCGTCATGCAGGCACTGCGGAAACTCACCCTGCAGCCGGCTTTTCAGCGCCGGGGCACAGAAGAAGCTCATGGGCGAGGTGCCCAGTGCATGGTTGAAGGCCTTGACGCTGATGCGGCGCGTCAGCGGCTCATCGGCAATCACCAGGTCGAGCCGTTGCAGTGCCAGCTGCGCCAGCAGGTCGGGGAACTTGCCTTCGCTGCCGATCAGCCGCACCGGCTCGTCCATGCTCATGGCCGGCTCCAGCAGCCGGTAGGCCACCGACTTGGCCACCGAATCGGCCACGCCGACCCGGAAGTCGAGCGCGCGCACGCCGCTGCGCGGCTGGCGCAGGGCCGACTCCAGCTCGGCGCCGAGGGTAAAGATGTCGTCGGCATAACCCAGCGCCAGGCGGCCGTCGTCGGTCAGCTCCAGCTGGCGGCCGCTCTTGCGAAACAGCCGGCACCCCAGCCGCTCCTCCAGCAGCTTGATCTGACCCGACAGCGTCTGCGGCGTTGTGTGTAACTGCTCACCTGCGCGCATGACACCACCTGCGCGTGCCGTGACCCAGAAATAATGCAAATGCTTGAAATTCATGTCAAATCCATTGATTCGATTTTTTCGAAGTGATTAAACCAAAAATACGAATTTACGCAAAATCATAGAAGGTCTACAGTAGGGGTGTTCGGACTTTTCGTCCGTTCAAGATTGCTGAAAGGATCTGCCATGCGTTTAAGCACCAAAAGCCGCTTTGCCGTCGCCGCCATGATCGACCTGGCCCTGCGCGAGCAGGCCGGGCCGGTGCCGCTGGGCTCCATCGGCGAGCGCCTGCAGATTTCGCTCTCCTACCTGGAACAGATGTTCAGCAAACTGCGCCAACAGGGTCTGGTAGAAAGCACGCGCGGCCCCGGCGGCGGTTACACGCTGGGCCGTAAGGCCCAGAGCATCAGCGTGGCCGACATCATCATTGCCGTCGAAGGCGCGCGCGCCCTGCAAATGGAAGCGGCTACCGGCGCCGGCGAGGCCGGCTGCGCGCTGACACAGGAACTGTGGACCAGCCTGAGCAGCAAGATGATGGAACACTTGCGCTCCATCACGCTGCACCAGCTCAGCGAAGAGCAACGCGCCAAGGGCGAGGTACAGGTGACAGCACGGCCGGCCAGCAAGCGCGGCATCTTCGCGCAGCGCAAGCCGGCGCCGTCGAAATCGACGGTACCGAACTCGGTGTTCGCGCTGGGCGGCCTGCTCACCTCCGGCCGCTGACAACGCAGCGCCGCGCGGTGCGGCGCCATGAATAAGTGTGAAGTCCGCCGATAAGCCGGATTCTGTGCGCCGAGGTTGCCCTCGGTGTGACCGCCATTAATCTGGGCCGGGGGTCGCCCCACCGGCTCGGTGCTACCTACCCGCACACTCCGGGGGCCCCGTCAACGTGTGCCTACTTGGTATTGCTGCGCGTAGAGATTGCCCGTTTCACCCGCAGCAGGTTGCCCCGCTGCGACTCGTCTCTGTTGCTCTGATCCTCACCTCGCGGTGGACAGCTGTTAGCTGCTACGCTGCCCTATGCAGTCCGGACGTTCCTCCAGTGCCTGGTTTCCCAGATTGCACCAGCGGCGGTCTGGCGGGCTTCACAGCACTGATTATCCTCTGCGGCGACAATTCCTGCACTGATTAAAAAAACCGACCGAAGGAGCCCCGCCATGAAAGCCGACAACATCCTGCAGACCATTGGCAACACGCCGCACGTGCGCATCAACCGCCTGTTCGGCCCCGGCCACAACGTGTGGATCAAGTCCGAGCGCGGCAACCCCGGCGGCTCCATCAAGGACCGCATCGGCCTGGCCATGATCGAGGATGCTGAAACGCGCGGCCAGCTCAAGCCCGGCGGCACCATCATCGAGCCGACCTCCGGCAACACCGGCGTCGGCCTGGCCATGGTGGCCGCCGTCAAGGGCTACAAACTGGTGCTGGTCATGCCCGACAGCATGTCCATCGAGCGCCGTCGCCTGATGCTGGCCTATGGTGCCAGCTTCGACCTGACGCCGCGCGAAAAAGGCATGAAAGGCGCGATTGCCCGTGCCGAGGAGCTGGTGGCCAGCACCCCCGGCGCCTGGATGCCGCAGCAGTTCGAGAACCCGGCCAACGTCGAGGTGCATGCCCGCACCACGGCACAGGAAATCATCCAGGACTTCCCCGAGGGCATCGACGTGCTCATCACCGGCGTCGGCACCGGCGGCCACCTCACGGGTTGCGCCAAGGTGCTCAAGGCCAAGTGGCCCCGGCTCAAGGTGTTTGCGGTGGAACCCGCTGCCTCGCCAGTCATCTCCGGCGGCGTGGCCGCGCCGCACCCGATCCAGGGCATCGGCGCCGGTTTCGTGCCGAAGAACCTCGACACCCGCCTGCTCGACGGAGTCATCACGGTGGACGCCGAAGCCGCGCGCGAGATGGGCCGGCGCAGCGCCTGCGAAGAAGGCATGCTGGTCGGCATCTCCTCCGGCGCCACGCTGGCAGCGATTGCGCAGAAACTGCCGGAGTTGCCGGCCGGCGCCACCGTGCTGGGCTTCAACTACGACACCGGGGAGCGTTATCTGTCAGTCGAGGGCTTTCTGCCGGCGTGAAATCTTGCGCTCCAGACGCGTATCATTGCCGGCTTCTTCTGCTTGATCAACACAAGCCATGATTCGACTGACTGAACTCAAGCTCCCGCTGGAGCATGCGGCCGACGCGCTGCCCGCGCTCATTGCCCAGACACTGGGCCTCACTCCCGAGGCGATTAGCCGCTTCACCATCTACAAGCGCAGCTTCGATGCGCGCAAGGCCGATCTGCTGCAGGTCTACATCGTCGACGTGGAGATAGCCCCCACGCTCGGCACTGACGTGTCCTCGCTGCCCCCCGAGGGGGCCCTCGCGGCTAGGGGCGGCCCGTCGCCGCTCGATCACGCCCCGACGCTCGAAGCCAGCCTGCTGAAAAAATTTGCCGGCCACCCGCACATCGACCCCTCGCCCGACCTGGTCTACCACCCGGTGGCGCAGGCCCCGGCCGGCTTGAAGGAACGCCCGGTGGTGGTGGGCTTCGGCCCCTGCGGCATTTTTGCCGCGCTGATCCTGGCGCAGATGGGTTTCAAGCCGATCGTGATCGAGCGCGGCACCACGGTGCGCCAGCGCACCAAGGACACCTGGGGGCTGTGGCGCAAGCAGGTTCTGAACCCGGAATCGAACGTGCAGTTCGGCGAGGGCGGCGCCGGCACCTTCAGCGACGGCAAGCTCTACAGCCAGATCAAGGACCCGCGCCACCTGGGCCGCAAGGTGATGAACGAGTTCGTGCAGGCTGGCGCGCCGCAGGAGATTCTGGTGGAGGCCCACCCGCACATCGGCACCTTCAAGCTGGTGAAGGTGGTGGAGAGCATCCGCGAGCAGATCATTGCGCTCGGCGGCGAGATCCGCTTCCAGCAGCGCGTGACCGATGTGAGGATTGACGACACCCCCAGGGGCAAACAACTGCAAGCCCTCACCGTGCTCGACCTCAACACCAACACGCCCTACGAATTGAAGGCCTCGCATGTGGTGATGGCGCTGGGCCACAGCTCGCGCGACACCTTTGCCAAATTGTTCGACCGCGGCGTGGCGATGCAGGCCAAGCCGTTCTCGGTGGGCTTTCGCATCGAGCACCCGCAAAGCGTGATCGACCGCGCACGCTGGGGCAAGCACGCCGGCCACCCGCTGTTGGGGGCGGCCGACTACAAGCTGGTGCACCACGCCCAAAACGGCCGCGCGGTCTACAGCTTCTGCATGTGCCCGGGCGGCACGGTGGTGGCCGCCACCTCGGAGCCCGGCCGCGTGGTGACCAACGGCATGAGCCAGTACTCACGCAATGAACGCAACGCCAACGCCGGCATCGTGGTCGGCATCGAGCCGGTGGACTACCCGAATGGCGTGGACGACGCCGCCGACTGGCAGGCCGCCTTCGGCCCGGAGGACGGTGAACGCTACGCGCAACAGGCCGCGGCCATGGCACGCCAGCAGCCGCCCCAGCCGCACCCGCTGGCCGGCATCGTGCTGCAGCGCAAGCTGGAAGCCAACGCCTATGTGTTGGGCGGCGGCACCTACGAGGCGCCGGGCCAGCTGGTGGGCGACTTCATCGCCGACAAGCCGTCCGCCGATTTCGGCAGCGTGTTGCCCTCCTACAAACCAGGCGTGCACCTGGGCAGCCTGGCCAACGCCCTGCCGGGCTACGCCATCGAAGCGATCCGTGAAGCGCTGCCGGCCTTCGGCAAGAAGATCAAGGGTTTCGACATGAAGGACGCCGTGCTCACCGGGGTGGAAACGCGCACCTCGTCACCGTTGCGCATCCCGCGCGGCGAGGACTTGCAGAGCCTGAATGTGCGCGGCCTCTATCCGGCCGGCGAAGGTGCGGGTTATGCCGGCGGCATTCTGTCCGCCGGGGTGGACGGCATCAAGGTGGCCGAGGCCGTGGCACTGGACATGCTGCAACCCACTTAAGGATTTCGCGGCGGATTGGGCGGCGGCGCAGGCGGTTTGGGCTTGCGCACACGCGGCGGCGGCGGCGTGTCCGCCCAGGGCGGCGCCGGCAAGGCCTCGGCACCGCAGGCGGCACGCACGGCGGCGCCCTGCACCGTCAGCGGGTACTGGGACTCTTCCATCACGTTGCGTGTCTTGAAGTCGTTGTACTCGGCCCAGGCCTGCTCGCAAGCGGAGGGCTGCGCCAGTACCATCGTCGTACTCAGCAACACGGGCAGCAGCCAAGCGGCACGCAGCGGACCTTTGTTTCGCAGGTTGATGTTCATATGACCCAATCTCCTTCCCTCAACAACTGCCGGCCTGACCATTCCGCCACAAAAGCGGTGAAAGCCGGTGCCGGCATGGGCCGGGCGAACAGATAGCCCTGGGCTTCGTCACATTCGAAGAGGCGCAGCTGCGCCAGCATGCCGGCGTCTTCCACGCCTTCGGCAATGGTACGCAGGTTCAGGCTGCGTGCCATCTGGATGATGGCACGGATGATGGCGGCATCGTCGGAATCGGTGGCCAGGTCGCGGATGAAGGACTGGTCGATCTTGAGCTTGTCCACCTCGAAGCGCTTGAGATAGGACAGGCTGGAATAGCCGGTGCCGAAGTCGTCGATCGACAGCTTCACGCCCAGGCGCTTGAGCCGCTGCACCGTGGCCAGTACCTGTTCGGTGTTGTGGATCAGGATCGACTCGGTCAGCTCCAGTTCCAGCCAGTGCGGATCAAGACCGCTGTCTTGCAGCGCACGGATCACCTTTTGCTCGACATCGCCGCGCCGGAACTCCACCGCCGACAGGTTGACCGCCATGACCAGCGGCGGCAGCCCGGCCTGCTTCCACGCCGCGCCCTGGCTGCAGGCCTCCTGGATCACCCACTCGCCGATCGGCACGATCAGGCCGCTGTCTTCGGCCACCGGAATGAAGCGGGCCGGCGACACCAGGCCCAAGTCAGGATGGTTCCAACGCAGCAGGGCCTCGGCCCCGACCACCGCCCCCGTGACCAGATCGATCTGCGGCTGGTAGTGCAGCTCGAACTCGCTGCGCGCAATGGCGCGACGCAAGCCGCTCTTGAGGCTGAGGTGTTCGACCGCCTTGACATTCATCTGCTCGTCGAAGAAGCGGTAGCTGTTGCGCCCGGCATCCTTGGCCTGGTACATGGCGGTATCGGCCTTCTTGAGCAAGGTGTCGAAATCCCGGCCATCACTCGGGTAGATGGCAATGCCGATGGAGGCCGACGTGGTGAGTTCGTGGCCGTCCAGTTCGAACGGGTCATGCAGGCGCTCCCGGATCTTGGCGAGCACGGGCGAGATGGCGTCGGTGTCCAACAGGTCAGGCAGCACGATCAGAAACTCATCGCCGCCTTGCCGGCTGATGGTGTCGGTCTCGCGCACGCAAGCGCCCAGGCGCAGCGCGATCTCCTTGAGCAGGGCGTCACCCACGGCATGGCCCAGCGAGTCGTTGATGGTCTTGAAATTGTCCAGATCCAGGAACAGCAGCGCCACGCGCAGGTTGGCCCGATCGGCATAGGCCACCGCCTGCGCGAAACGGTCGTGCAGCAAAAGGCGATTGGGCAGGCCGGTGAGAACGTCGCGGTAGGCGAGAAACTCGATCTGCCGTGCGGCCTGCTTGCGCTCGGTGATGTCGGTGGCAATCGCCAGATAACCGTCAATTTCGCCCGAGGCGCCCCGCAAGGGCGCCAAGGTGGTGCTCAGGTCGAACGCGGTACCGTCGCGCTTTTGCCGCTGCACTTCGAGCTGGATGATGCTCTCGCCATTCAAGACCCGCTCACGCAATTCCCGCGTCTCATCCTCTTTGCTGACCGGCACGCTCGGCAGTGACTTGCCCACGACTTCATCGGCCCGCCAACCGAACAGTTTTTCCGCCGCCAGGTTCCAGGCGGTGATGATGCCTTGCCGGTTGCGGGTGTAGATCGCAAACGGAGAGCTCTGGATGATGGTCTTGTTCAGGTGTTTTTCGGCATCGAGTGTGCGGTTGGCCGCCTGCAGGGCGGCCACGGCGCTGTTCTGATTGCGCCAGGCACGATAGATGAAAGCGCAAAAGGCGGCACTTGCCAGCATGAAAAGCAGCACCATGGCCACGGCCTTCAACACCTCTTCGCGCCAGCCAGCCAGATAGTCATCGGCCGCCAGTCCGATGACCAGATTGAGCGCGCCCGGCTCAATCTTGCGGAAGGAAGAGATTCGCTCCACGTTGTCGACACTGGAGCGGCTCTTGTAGGCGCCACTGGTTTGTCCGCTTGCTAGCAGGCGGCGCAATTCGGGCGAACCGAAAGGCATGCCCACCGACTGGGCCATGTCGCCCGGCGAAGGGTGCCTGACCACCAGCCGGAAACTGTCATCGAAGAGGGCGAACGCGCCCCCGGCCCCAATCTGCAAGGGGACGCTTTGTGCAATGAAATGGGTCAGCGGCACCGCCCCCACCACCACGCCGGCAAAGGTTCCATCAGGCCCTCTGATGGCGCGCGACAACGTGATGACCCACTTGCCGCTGATGCGCCCCTGCACGGGCTGGCCGATGACCAGGCCGGCATCTGGCTGGCGCCGCAGAAGGCTGTAGTAGTCACGGTCGGCAATGCTGACGCGGTCTGTCCGGCTGACGCCGGTGCCATGCGTCAGCTCGCCCTGCGCGTTGGCCAGCCGCAAGCCGCCGAGTTCCGGCAGCCGCTTGAGCTGCTGCTCAATGCGGGTATTGAGCGTGTCCGAAACTGCTGCGTTGCCGGCCAGCTGGTGCTCGGCCTCGGTGACGATGGTCAGCAGGACCTGGTCGATCAATCGCATCGACGCCGTGATGTCGTGCCCCATCAGGCGCGCCAGATTGTCGGTCGTCACGGCGGCCCGCTCTTCGAATTGCAGCCGGCTCTGTTGCAGCGCCCAGGCGGCAAACAGGATCACGCCGAGATTGAGCGCCAGCACAGCAAGCACCAGCCGCGCCACGAAACTGCGCAAGACAGGCACTGCATGGGGCCGCAATGGAATGGGTCTCACCTTCTTGGCTGGATGACGGGCGTGCGCTGCCGAACTCCCGCCGTCGAACTGGCGACACGCCTGATTGTGGGCATGTCCCCGCCTGGACGCAAGCGGGTTACACCCCATGAAGAAAACCCCGGGAGAACCAACATTCTCCCGGGGTTTTCATCGCGCTCGCGCTTGCGAAATGAGTGTGAACAGGCCCTAGCCGTTCTGCAGCGCAGCGATGCGCTCTTCGATCGGCGGGTGGGTCGAGAACAGCTGGCCGATGCCGCCGGCAATGCCCATGGCCGCCATGCTCTTGGGCAGCTCGCCCGCATGCAGGCCGCCCAGGCGGGCCAGCGCGTTGATCATCGGCTGCTTGCGGCCCAGCAGTTGCGCCGAGCCGGCATCGGCGCGGAACTCGCGCTGACGCGAGAACCAGGCCACGATGATGGCGGCCAGGAAGCCGAGCACGATGTCGAGCACGATGGTCGTCACGAAATAGCCGATGCCGGGGCCCGTGTCGCGGTCATCCCCCTTGCGCAGGAAGCTGTCGACGGCATAGCCGATGACGCGGCTGAGGAACACCACAAAGGTGTTCATCACACCCTGGATCAGCGTCATGGTGACCATGTCGCCGTTGGCGATGTGGGCCACCTCGTGGCCGATGACCGCCTCCACCTCTTCGCGCGTCATGCCCTGCAACAAGCCGGTGCTGACAGCCACCAGGGCCGAGTTCTTGAAGGCGCCGGTAGCGAAGGCATTGGGCTCGCCTTCGAAGATGCCGACCTCCGGCATGCCGATGCCGGCCTTGTCGGCGAACTTCTGCACGGTGCTCACGATCCAGGCCTCGTCGGGCGACTGCGGCTGCTCGATCACGCGCACGCCGGCGCTCCACTTGGCCATGGGCTTGCTGATGAGCAGCGAAATGATGGCGCCGCCAAAACCCATGACCATCGCGAAGCCGAGCAAAGCCCCCAGGTTCAGGCCATTGGCCGTGAGGTAGCGATTGACGCCCAGCAGACTGGCCACGATGCCCAGCACCACCACGACCGCGAGGTTGGTCAGAACAAACAGAACAATGCGTTTCATGCTTTCCTTCTACAACAGCCCGTCACGCGCGGACCGATGGCGCGAATGGTAAGGGCGGAACGACGAAAATCAAGACGGAGACAGGGAAAGTCCCCATCACCTGTGGCCATTTGCCTCACCGGTCGCGGGATGATACGGGAAGCGCCGCGCCGCGCGGCGGACGGAACACCTGCGCGTCGTCGTAGAAAACCGGGTTGTCATTGGCCGGCCACCAGCCGGGCACACCCAGCACCGGCAGCGGCACGAAGGGCTTGCCGGCCAGCTTGGCCGCCGTGAGGTCCTGCGCCAGCCAGGCATCCAGGCTTTCTATCGAATTCTCAGCGGGTTGCGCACGATAGACGTGGGCTGTGATCGGTTTTCTTGGGTCAACCAGTTTTTCCAGCAGCGCATGGCCGAACAACAGCAGCCAGGCCTGCGCCCACAGCGGCCGCAACTCGATGAACAGGCGTTGCCAGTCCCGAGCCGCCAGAGCCTCCCACAAGGCATCGGGGGCGCACAGCAGGGCGGCGTTTTCATCGAACACGGTGATGGCATCGCGCACCGGACCGCGCACCGCCTGCACGCCGTCAGCCGCGATCTGCGCCGCCTGCAGCCGGTTGAGCTGCCGCTTGCTCTGCGGGAAGTGGCGCCAGATGATCCCGTTGAAGAAATCGTGCAGACCGTCGCGCGTCGGCACGCCGCCCTGCGCGAAGATGAACTGTTCGTAGGCCATGCCATCGGGCAATGCCGCCTGCGGCACAAAGCGTACCGGCATCGCCGGATCGCTGTTGAGCGCCGCGGCGCAGGAAGCGCCGTCAAGGACCTGCTGTGCCAGGGGCTGCCCCGCCTCGCGGTACGGCGCCAACCAGGGCGCCTGCCAGTCGATCGGCAGGGTCTGTTCACCCTGTTTTTTCATACGCGAACGAGCTCCAAACCGCGCCAATCTAGGCGCACGACGACGCCTAGACTATCCGTCTGGGCGAGAAGTGCAACAACGAGTGGTGCGGTTTGGAGCTCGTTCCCTCCGGGTTGTGGCCAAAAAGGCCATGCGCGGCGTTGCGAAGCCTTGCCGGAGGAAGACTCCGGCAGCATTTCGCGCCTACCGCATGACCTTTTTGATCCGCAACGCGCCATGAAAAAACAGGGCGAACAGACCCTAGACCATGCGCCACGGCAGCGACTCGCCGGAACGCAGCGGCTTGAGCTCGGCCTGGCCGAAGGGGAAGCTCTCCGGCGGCGTCCACGACTCGCGCCGCAGCGTGATGGTGCCGCGGTTGCGCGGCAGACCGTAGAAATCGGCGCCATGAAAGCTGGCAAAGCCTTCGAGCTTGTCAAGCGCACCCGCCAGGTCGAAGGCCTCGGCGTACATCTCGATCGCGGCATGCGCGGTGTAGCAGCCGGCGCAGCCGGTGGCATGCTCCTTCAGGTGCACCGGGTGCGGCGCGCTGTCGGTGCCAAGGAAGAACTTGGGGTTGCCGCTGGTGGCCGCCGCCACCAGGGCCTGGCGATGCACTTCGCGCTTGAGCACCGGCAGGCAGTAGTAGTGCGGCCGGATGCCGCCGGTGAAGATGGCGTTGCGGTTGTACAGCAGGTGGTGCGCGGTGATGGTTGCACCTAGATAGCCGTCACTGGCCTGCACGTACTGCGCCGCCTCCTTCGTGGTGATGTGCTCGAACACGATTTTCAGCTCGGGAAAATCGCGGCGCAGCGGCATGAGCTGCTGCTCGATGAACACCGCCTCGCGGTCGAACAGGTCGATGTCGGGCGCGGTCACCTCGCCGTGCACCAGCAGCAGCAAGCCCTCTCGCTGCATGGCCTCCAGCGTCTTGTAGGTCTTGCGCAGATCGGTCACGCCGGCATCGCTGTTGGTGGTGGCGCCCGCCGGGTAGAGCTTGGCCGCCACGACACCGGCCTCCCGGGCGCGCTTGATTTCGTCCGGCGGCAGGTTGTCAGTCAGGTAGAGCGTCATCAGCGGCTCGAAGGCCCGGCCCGCCGGCACCGCAGCCTGGATGCGGCGCTTGTAGTCCAGTGCCTGCTGCGCGGTGGTCACCGGCGGCTTGAGGTTGGGCATGATGATGGCGCGGCCGAACTGGGCCGCCGTGTGCGGCACCACGGTGGCCAGCGGTTCGCCGTCACGTACGTGCAGGTGCCAGTCATCCGGGCGGGTGAGGGTGATTTCTTGCGTCATGTCGCTATTTTCCCAGACATGAGGAAGGACGCCCAAACGGAGGTCGCCGCAGAACCGGCTCCGCCGGGCTGCTGGTGGCGTCCCCCTGGGGGAAGCGGCGCAGCCGCTCAGGGGGGCCTCCTAATGCCCCAGGATCTTGTTGAGGAAATCCTTGGTCCGCGGCTGACGATTCTCCGGGTGGCCGAAAAACTCGTCCTTGCTGCAGTCTTCCAGGATACGACCGCCGACGTCGATGAAGATCACGCGGCTGGCCACCTTGCGGGCAAACCCCATCTCGTGCGTGACCACCATCATGGTCATGCCTTCCCGGGCCAGGTTCACCATCACGTCCAGCACCTCGCCCACCATTTCGGGGTCGAGCGCCGAGGTCGGCTCGTCAAACAGCATCACGATCGGGTCCATGCTGAGCGCGCGGGCAATCGCCACGCGCTGCTGCTGGCCGCCCGACAGCTGGCCGGGGAACTTGTCCTTGTGCGCCATCAGGCCGACGCGGTCGAGCATCTTGAGGCCGCGGGCCCGGGCTTCATCCAGGCTGCGCCCCAGCACCTTGACCTGCGCAATGGTGAGGTTCTCGGTCACGGAGAGATGCGGAAACAGCTCGAAGTGCTGGAACACCATGCCGACCCGGCTGCGCAGCTTGGGCAGGTCGGTCTTGGGGTCGTGCAGCGGCACGCCGTCGACGAAGATCTCGCCCTTCTGGATCGGCTCCAGGCCATTGACGGTCTTGATCAGCGTGGATTTGCCCGACCCCGAGGGGCCGCAGACCACCACCACGTCGCCCTTGTTGATGCTGACCGAGCAATCGTTGAGCACCTGCACCGGGCCATACCACTTCGAGACGTTTTTGATTTCAATCATTGTCTTCTCCAGCACTCAGCGAACGATGGCAATCTTGGCCTGCAGGCGCTTGACGAGCCAGGACAGGGCAAAGCAGATCACGAAATACACCACGGCGGCCAGCAGGTAGGCCTCTTCCGGCCGGCCATAGATCTTGCCGGCGTTGGTGAAGCCCTTGAGCAGGTCATAGGCGCCGATGGCGTAGACCAGCGAGGTGTCCTGGAACAGGATGATGGTCTGCGTCAGCAGCACCGGCAGCATGTTGCGAAACGCCTGTGGCAACACCACCAGGCGCATGTTCTGGCCATAACTCATGCCCAGCGCCTGGCCGGCAAAGACCTGGCCGCGCGGGATGGACTGGATGCCGGCGCGCATGATCTCGCTGAAGTAGGCTGCCTCGAAGGCGATGAAGGTGATGACGGCCGAGACCTCGGCGCCGATGGGTTTGCCGATGAGGAACGGGATCAGCAGGTAGAACCACAGGATCACCATCACCAGCGGAATGGAGCGCATGCTGTCGATGTAGACCGCGGCGGGCCAGGTCAGAACCGGCTTGCCCGACAGGCGCATGAGCGCGAGCAGGGTACCGAAAACGATGCCGCCCAGTGTGGCGATGAGGGTCAGCTTGACGCTGAACCAGAAGCCACCGAGCACGAACTTGCTGATGATGTCCCAGTCGAGGAAGGTGAGATCGAGGCCTAGCATGTCAATGCCCCCCGCCGATTCCACCTGCGGTGATGAAGCCGGGGATCTGCACCTTCTTTTCGATGAAGGCGAACACGCGGTTGACGGCGAAGGCTGACAGCATGTAGAGCGCCGTCACAGCCAGATAGACCTCCACCCCGCGCGAAGTTTCCTCCTGCGCCTGCATGGCGAACATGGTGAGTTCGGCAATCGAGACGGCAAAGGCGACCGCCGAGTTCTTCAGCAGGTTCATGGACTCGCTGGTCAGCGGCGGCAGGATGATACGAAACGCCATCGGCAGGATCACGTAGCGATAGGCCTGCGCCGAGGTGAAGCCCATGGCCAGCGCCGCGTAGCGCTGGCCCCGGGGCAGGGCCTGAATGCCGGCGCGCACCTGCTCAGCAATGCGCGCCGAGGTAAAGAACCCCAGCGCGAACACCACCAGCACGAAGCCCGGCACCTGCTGGAAGGCCGGGAACATCTTGGGCACGACAAAGTACCAGAGGAAGACCTGCACCAGCAGCGGGATGTTGCGAAACAGCTCGACCCAGACATTGGCCAGGCGCACCAGCCAGGGGCTATGGGGCAAGGTGCGCAACGTACCCATGAGCGCCCCCATCACCACAGCCACCACCCAGGAGCAACCGGCCACCGAGAGCGTCCAGCCCCAGGCGTCCATCATCCATTGCAGGTAGGTTCGACCACTGCCGTCATCGTTGAGGAATACCTGCCAGTCCCAGGTCATAAGGCGTCTCCGTCAAGAAAATGGGGTTGCGCGTCGGGTCGCAGCCTTCAAAGCACAAACCCTGCCAAGGGCAATGCCGCAGCAGGGTTGTGCAGTTTCCAGGAAGCCGCTTGTCACTTCTTGGCGTAATCTTCCATCGGCCTGTCGTTCGGCGCGGCCCAGGCGGCCTTGGCGCTCTCGCTGATCGGCAAACCCACCTTGTTGTTCTTCGGCGGGATGGGCTGCATGAACCACTTGTCGTAGATCTTGGCGATCTCGCCGGACTTCATCAGGCCCTTGAGCGTGTCATCGGCCAGTTTCTTGAAGGCCGGGTCATCCTTGCGCAGCATGATGGCGATCGGCTCAACCGACAGCACCTCGCCGACGATCTTGAAATCGGCCGGGTTCTTGGCGTTGGCGATGTTGCCGGCCAGGATGGAGCCGTCCATCACAAACGCATCGGCGCGGCCGGATTCGAGCAGCAGAAAGCTGTCGGCATGGTCCTTGCCATAGATTTCCTTGAAGTCGATCCCGTTGGCGCGCTCGTTGCGGCGCAAGGTCTGCACCGAGGTGGTGCCGGTGGTGGTGGCCACGTTCTTGCCATTGAGCTGGGCAATCGAGGTGATGCCGGAACTGGCCTTGACGGCGATGCGCACTTCTTCCACGAAGGTGGTGACCGCAAAGGCCACGTCCTTCTGGCGGGTGGCATTGTTGGTGGTGGAGCCGCACTCGATGTCGATGGTGCCGTTCTGCATCAGCGGGATGCGGTTCTGCGACGTGACCGACTGGTACTTCAGCTCCAGCTTCTTGCCCACCGCTTTTTCCAGGCTGCTGACGATACGCTGGCAGAGCTCGACGTGAAAGCCGGCGTACTTGCCGTCACCCAGGGTGTAGGACAGCGCGCCGGAGGAGTCGCGCACACCCATGGTGACGCTGCCCGAAGCCTTGACCTTGGCGAGGGTGTCATTGGCCTGCGCCAGCACGCTGCCGGCCGTCAAAACGGCCACAGCCAATGCAAGAACTTGTTTCTTCATGCGATCTCCTTGAGGTGTCAGGTTGAGGAACGTAAAGCGCATTCTATGGAATTGGCAGAAAAAAAGAACGCCAGCCTCAAGCACAGGCACGAACGCTCATGACTTCTGGTCCAGCAGGTAGCGCCACAATGCGTCAGCCCGCACCTTGGCAAGGTCGCGCGCCACACCTTTGTGGGTCGGCCGCTCGCGGTAGGCCCGCACCTCCATGGTGATTTGCAGGCCCGGCAAGTCGGCAGGCACTGCACTGACCAGCTTGCCGGCGCGCAACTCGTTCCTCACCGCACTGGATGGCAGAAAGGCCAGGCCATGGCTTTCGAGCGCCATGACCTTGAGTCCCTCGGCCATGTCGGTCTCGTACACGCGATCCAGATGGATGGGCGTGCCGGCTTGCTTGAGCATGAAGTCCACCACCTGCCCCAGGTAAGCTCCGGGGGCATAACCGAGGTAGGGCAAGGGCTGCCCGGCATGTCCCGGCAGCAGAAACAGCGGCTGGCCCTGCGCGTCCGCTCGGGAATAGGGCGCAATGACCTCCTCCCCCAGGCTGACCATCTCGTAGCGATCGGCATCGAGCTGAAACGGTTGTGATGGATGGTGGTAGGCAATCAGCAGATCGCAGCCGCCCTCGACCAGCCGCACCACCGCATCATGGACGTTGAGCGCAATCAGCCGGCTCTTGAGCGGTCCGAATTTTTCGCGCAGGCTGGAAACCCAGGCCGGGAAAAAAGTGAAAGCCAGCGTATGCGGCACCGCGAATTCGATCACGTCCTGCCCGGCCGCCGTATGGCTGCGCAGCATGGCACGCGTGTTGTGCAGGGCCTGCAGCATCTCCAGCGCCTGGCCGTACAGCGTCTGGCCGGCCGGCGTCAGCCGCGTGGGATAGGCGCTACGGTCCACCAAGTCGGTCCCGGCCCAGGCTTCCAACGCCTGGATGCGGCGCGAAAACGCCGGCTGCGTGACGTGGCGCAGCTGCGCCGAGCGGCTGAAACTGTGCGTCTCGGCCAGGCTGACAAAGTCCTCAAGCCACTTGGTTTCCATGCCGCGGATTATGCGTCGCCCACATATGCTATTAATTTAATAGCTGCTTGCGCATATTTCATAGGGCCAAGAGCACAAAATCATTCCGAACTTTGCTGCAGCGCCCACATGCGCGCGTAGATCCCGTTCTGCGCCAGCAGCGCCGCATGCGCGCCGCGCTCGACGATGCGCCCGGCCTCCAGCACCAGGATCTCGTGTGCATCGACCACGGTGGAGAGACGGTGCGCGACCACCAGGGTGGTCTTGTTGTGCGCCACGCTCTGCAGCTCAGCCTGGATGGCGCGTTCGTTGGCCGAATCCAGCGCCGAGGTGGCTTCGTCGAAGATCAGGATCGGCGGGTTCTTCAGCAGGGTGCGCGCAATCGCCACCCGCTGCTTCTCGCCGCCGGAGAGTTTCAGACCACGCTCGCCCACCATGGTGTCGTAGCCCTTGGGCGTAGCGCTGATGAACGCGTGGATGTGCGCCGCACGGGCGGCCTCTTCAACCTCCGCCCGACCGGCGCCGGGGCGGCCATAGGCAATGTTGTATTCCACCGTGTCATTGAACAGCACGGTGTCCTGCGGCACGATGCCGATGGCCTGGCGCAGGCTGGCCTGCGTCACCTGGCGGATGTCCTGCCCGCCGATGGTGATGCGGCCCTGCTGCACATCGTAGAAACGGTAGAGCAGGCGCGCCAGCGTGGACTTGCCGGCGCCGGAGGGGCCGACCACGGCCACCGTCTTGCCGGCCGGGATCTCGAAGCTGAGGTGGTGCAGGATGGGACGCGAGGGGTCGTAGGCGAAGCTGACGTCCTCGAAGCGCACGGATGGGGCGTTCGCGCCTTGGGACGGCCCGGCCGCGCTCAAGCGCCTGCCTGAAGACAGCACCAGTGCCGATGCACCGGGCGCATCGGCCACCTCGCGCTCGCGCTGCAGCAGGGTGAACATCTTGTCCAGGTCGGTCAGGCTCTGCTTGATCTCGCGGTAGATCACCCCCAGGAAGTTCAGCGGGATGTAGAGCTGGATCATGAAGGCATTGACCATGACCAGATCGCCCAGCGTCATGCGCCCGTCCACCACGCCCTGGGTGGCGCGCCACAGCATCGCCACCAGGCTGATGGCGATGACCAGTTGCTGCCCGGTATTGAGCAGACTCAGGGTGGACTGGCTCTTGAGCCGGGCCTGGTGCAGACGCGCCAGGCTCTCGTCGTAACGCCCGGCCTCGAAATCCTCGTTATTGAAGTACTTGACGGTCTCGTAGTTGAGCAGCGAATCCACGGCTTTGCTGTGGGCGATCGAATCGAACTCGTTGGCCTGCTTGCGGAACTGGGTGCGCCATTCGGTGACCGTCACGGTGAACAGGATGTAGCCCGCCAGCGCGCCCAGGGTGATCCAGGCGAACCAGACGTCGAACTTGACGGCCAGGATGGTCAGCACCAGCGTCACCTCGATCAGGGTCGGCACGATGCTGTAGAGCGAATAGGAGATCAGCGATTCGATGCCGCGCACGCCGCGCTCGATGTCGCGCGTCATGCCGCCGGTCTGGCGCTCCAGGTGAAAGCGCAGGCTCAGGGCATGCAGATGGCGGAAGGTCTCCAGCGCAATGCTGCGGGCCGCGCCCTGGGTGGCTTTGGCAAACACCAGTTCGCGCAGTTCGGCAAACAGCGTGGTCGCCAGGCGCAGCGCCCCGTAGGCCAGCAGCAGTCCAACCGGCACCACCAGCGCGGCGACCGCATCGCCGGGCTTGATGTCCATGGTGTCCACCAGGTTCTTGAGCAGCACCGGCACGCCCACATTGGCCAGCTTGGCCCCCACCATGAAAGCCAGCGCAGCCAGCACGCGCCACTTGTACTGCCACAGGTAGGGAAACAGGCGCCGCAGCGTGTCCCAGTCGGAATGCGGCACGGCCGGCTGGGCCGGGGTGCCGGCGGCGGAAGACAAGGCGGTATCGCCAAAGCGGCGCATGGAGGACAATCCAGGTTGTTGTTGTTCCAAGATTGTCCCCCATGTCCGAGATTTCAAGCACCGCCCCGATCCAGCCGCCCTCCGATGAGGAGCTGGTGCTCAAGGTCATCCCGATGCCGGCCGACTGCAACGCCAATGGCGACATCTTCGGCGGCTGGGTCATGGCCCAGGTCGACCTGGCCGGCTCGGTCATTCCGGCGCGTTACGCCGACGGCCGCATGGCCACGGTGGCCGTCAACGAGTTCATCTTCAAGCAGCCGGTGCGGGTCGGCGACATCCTGTCCTTTTATTCCAAACTCACCCGCCTGGGCCGCACCTCCATGACGGTCAAGGTCGAGGTCTATGCCGAGCGCTTCCGCGCCCAGGGCCAGTTCGTCAAGGTGACGGAAGCCAGCCTGACCTACGTCGCCATCGACGATCAGGGCAAACCGCGCCCGCTTCCCCGCCCGCAGGGCTGAGCCGGCCGCAGCGCCGAGGGGCCTACGACACGATGTAGGCGGCCGCGCCGGCCGACAGCAGCTTGCCGTCGGGGCCGAAGAACTCCATGCGCGTGGTCGCCACGCGCGAGCCCAGCCGCAGCACTTCGGCCCGCAACTCGAAGTGCTCGCCGATGCCGGGGCGCAGGTAGTCGATCCGCAGGTCGATGGTACCGAGCTTGCCGAAACGGTGCAGCCGCTGCAGCGGCAGCTCGTCCATATGGCGCGCGCCGATGGCCGCCATCACCGCCAGGCCGCCCATCGCATCCAGCCCGGCGCTGATGACGCCGCCGTGGATGCGGTTGTGCCCGTAGTGGCCGATCAGCGCCGGCCGCATGTCGATGCGCGCCGTCACGAACTCGGGCTCGAGCGCCGTGATCTTCAGGCCCAGCACCTGGTTGAAAGCGATCTTTTCTTCGAAGATCAGCTTGAGCCCGGCAACGAACTCTTCCTCGAATTCGATCACGGGCGCGACAGAAGCAGCTTTGCTCATGGGCGCACTTAGAGTTTGGAGAAATCAGGACGACGCTTCTCCATGAACGCAGTGAAGGCCTCACGCGCCGCCGGCTCGCGCAGCATGCGGCCGAAGCTCGCGCCTTCCTCGGTCATCTGTTCCAGCACGCGCGTCGCCTGTCCCTTTTTCATCAGGCGCTTGGTCTCGACCAGTGCCGACAGCGGCTTGGCCGCCAGCTTGCGCGCCTGCGCCTGGGCATAGGCATTGGCCTCGGTCGGCGGCAGTACGCGGTTGACCAGGCCGGCTTCCAGCGCCGCTTCGGCCATGAAGGGTTCACCCAGCAGCAGCGCCTCGGCCGCACGGTGGTAACCGAACATCTGCGGCACCAGCAGGCTGGACGCCGCCTCCGGGCACAGGCCCAGGTTCACAAAGGGCATGGAAAAGGCTGCGTTGTCGCCGGCATAGACCAGGTCGCAGTGGAACAGCAGCGTGGTGCCGATACCGACTGCCGGGCCGCTGACGGCCGCGATCACCGGTTTCGGGAAGCCGGCAATACCGCGCAGGAAACGGAACACCGGAGCGTCCTCGGTGGCGGGCGGCTGGTTCAGGAAGTCGCCGATGTCGTTGCCGGCGCTGAATACCGTCTCATGCCCCTGGATCACCAGCACGCGCACGGCCGCATCGGCTGCCGCCTGCTCGACGGCATCCGCCATGGCGGCATACATGGCCGACGTGATGGAGTTCTTGCGCTCCAGCCGGTTGAAGCTGAGGGTGGCTACACCGTCTTCGGTGTGGACGAGGATGTCGGACATGACGTTCATTCCTTGAAATAGACAATCTGATGCGAGGTGGCCAGCAACTGGCCGGCCTGGTTCCAGAGTTCGGCACTCTGGTCGAAAAAACCGTTGAAGAAGGATTGTGCCCGCGCCTGCCCCAGCAGGTAGCCGCTGCCGGTGGCGGCGAGTTCGTCGGCACCGGCATGGAAATACACCGTCATGGACACCGTGCCCACCGGCGTCATGCGGGCGCGGCGGCGCCAGACGCGCGGCGGGAAGACATCGGCCAGCGCCAGCAGGCTGCAGAAATCGAGCGGCCGCGGCGGGTCGTCACGCATCCAGAGCTGGGTCAGGCTGTCGGCCTCAGTGCCGTCCCACTGCTCGGGGAGCCCGCCGGCACAGGGCCGGATGTCGTAGCGCTGCAGCCAGGCCACCGGCCGCTTCAGGCTCCCGCGCTCAATGCTGCCGGGCGTCGGCACCTCGGGCATGACGGCATCGGCGGCACTCCAGGTGCTGCGACGCACCGCCGTTACCACCGTGGCCGTGAGCGCCACCGCATCCTGCCCGGCCTGATCGGTCTGCGACAGCAGCACCAGCCAGTGCTGGGTGGAACGGTTGGTGCGTACCGGCCGGGCTTCGATGCGAAAAGGCCCCTCGCCCAGTGCGGCGGCGAAGTTGGCCGTGAAGGACACCGGTTCGCCCAGGCGCTTCGGATGCCGCAGCACCGCCTGCAAGGCCTGTGCGGCACTGATGCCGCCGAACGGCCCGACCATGTTCCAGTAGGCGGGGCTGGTCCGCCCCAGGAACAGATCTTCGGCTTGCGCCGTCAGCGCCATTGCCGCATCGAAAGCATGCTCAGCCATGGGGCGCTCCAGGCAAGCCGTGTTGCTCATGCGGCCGCCGAACGCGACAGGCCGGCCAGCCACTGCCCCATCTTGGGCCACAGCAAGGCCTCATGCTCGCGCCGGAACGGGCCGAAATGGCCGATGCGGCGTACCGCCAGATCGGCCGGCGCAATGCGCTGGATTTCGCGTGGCGCGTTCTCATAGAAGCCGATCAGGCTGCGCGTGCCACGCAGGGTCATCAGCTCATCGTCGGCGATGGACAGTGCCAGCACGGGAAAGGTCACACTGGCGTAGCCTTGCCGCGCCGCCTCGCCCTCCGCCCCCACGCTGTAGCGCGGGTGCAGGCACCACCTGCGCCATTGCAGCATGACGCCGGCCGGCAGGTCGCCCACTTTCTTCAGTCTGCGCCCGGGGAAATAGCCGCACAGACGGGTGGCCAGCGGCACCAGGAAGAACCAGAAGTAGGGCACGATGCGCTTGAGCTGCGGCGCGTTCTCGCGCCAGTAGCCGCTGCCTGCGGCCACGCTGAGCAGGCCGCTGACCTTGTGCTGGTTGTTGAGCAGGCCCGGGAGCTGAGCACCCAGGCTGTGGCCCAGCAGGTACAGCGGCTGCTCCGGTTGCGCCGCGTGGGCGTGGTCGATCACGGTTTCGTAATCGCGCGTCCAGTCGTACAGATCGGCCTTGAAGCCGCGCAGGCGGCCATGCGGGGTGTCCGGCACGGAGTCGCCCGAACCGCGGTAATCGAAGGTGCTCACGCGCCACCCCTGCCCCGCCAGCCACTGCGCGAACGCGGCATAGTAGTCCTGCCGCACGCCCATGGCGCCACCGATCACCACACTGCCCCGGCTCGGGCTGTCGGGCTCGTAAATGCGGGCCATGAGCCTGGCGCCATCACTCGCCTGTATGACTTCTGCTCTCATGTCTTGCTCCTCCAGGTCGTTAAAAAGGCCACTCTGCGGTGGCCTGAATCGCGGTCTTAGACGCGCTCGAAAATACCGGCAGCCCCCTGCCCCATGCCCACGCACATGGTCACCATGCCGTATTTCTTGTTGTGCCGGCGCAGGGCATGCACCACGGTGGCCGAGCGGATGGCACCGGTGGCCCCCAGCGGGTGGCCCAGCGCGATGGCGCCGCCCATGGGGTTGACCTTGGACGGGTCCAGGCCCAGGGTGTTGATGACGGCCAGCGACTGGGCGGCAAACGCTTCGTTGAGTTCGAACCAGTCGATGTCGTCCAGCTTCAGGCCGGCTGCGCGCAAGGCCGCGGGGATCGCCTCGATCGGGCCGATGCCCATGAGGTGCGGCGGCACGCCGCGCGAGGCGAAGCTGACGAAGCGCGCCAGCGGCGTCAGGCCGAAACGCTTGACCGCATCGCCGCTGGCCAGGATCAGCGCGCCGGCGCCGTCCGAGGTCTGCGAGCTGTTGCCGGCCGTGACCGAGCCGCGCGCGGCGAACACGGTCTTGAGCTTGGCCAGCGCTTCGAGCGTGGTGTCGGCGCGCGGGCCTTCGTCCAGGTTGACGGTGCGCGACTTGGCAATCACCTCGCCACTGCCCAGGTTGGCGCTGCGGTCCGTCACTTCGATCGGCGTGATCTCGGCCGTGAACTCGCCGGCCTGCTGGGCGCGGATGGCGCGCAGGTGCGACTCGAGCGCAAAGGCATCCTGCATGTCGCGGCGGACCTTCCACTGCTGCGCCACTTTCTCGGCCGTCAGGCCCATGCCGTAGGCAATGCCGACGTCACCATCGCGCGCGAAGATCGAGGGCGACAGCGAGGGCGAGTTGCCCATCATGGGCACCATGCTCATGCTTTCCACACCGGCGGCGATCATGACCTCGGCCTCGCCGACACGGATGCGGTCGGCCGCCATCTGCACGGCCGACAAACCGGAGGCGCAGAAGCGGTTGACGGTGATGCCGCCCACGCTGGTGGGCAGGCCGGCCAGCACGGCGCCGATGCGCGCCACGTTGAGGCCCTGTTGCGCTTCGGGAATGGCACAACCGCACACGATGTCCTCGATGGCAGCCGGGTCCAGCCCCGGCGCCTGAGCCAGCGCGGCTTTCAACGTGGTGGCCAGCAGGTCGTCCGGGCGGGTGTTGCGGAAGAAACCGCGGTGCGAGCGACCGATGGGCGTGCGCGTGGCGGCGACGATGTAGGCGTCTTGAACTTGTTTCATGTGGATCCTTCAAAGATCACGTTGTAAGAGCGATTAGGTTCGCGGCTGAGGAAGCGTAGCGAGCAGGCCTCAGGCAAGGCGGACGGAGCGCAGCCACCGCAACGTACTTCCTGTACGTGAGGATGGCGAGCACCGCCCAACGCGGCATGAGGTCTGCGCAGTAGCTTCATCAGTTGCGAAGCGGTTTGCCGGTGGAGAGCATGCCCATGATGCGTTCCTGCGTCTTGGGATGCACGATGAGCGAGCAGAAGGCCTGGCGCTCCAGCGCCATCAGGTATTCCTCGGACACCAGGGTGCCGGGGTCGACCTCGCCGCCGCACACCACGTTGGCGATCAGGCTGGCGATGTGGAAGTCGTGCTGGCTGATGAAGCCGCCGTCGCGCATGTTGACCAACTGGCCCTTGATGGTGGCCACGCCGCTGCGGCCGGCCACCGGGAACAGGCGCTGATGCGGCGCACGCCAGCCGCCCTGGTACATGGCACGGGCTTCGTTCAAAGCGACGAACAGCAGCTCGTCCTTGTTCGGCACGATAACGTCGCTCTCCAGCAGATAGCCCAGCTTGCGCGACTCCAGCGCGCTTGTTCCCACCTTGGCCATGGCCGCGGCGGTGAAGCCTTCGGTCAGGAAGGGCAGGATGTCCTTGCCGGTGGAGGCCGCGGCGTTCTCGGCGGCACGGCGGGCGATGTAGGTCAGACCGCCGGCGCCCGGGATTAGGCCCACACCCACCTCGACCAGACCGATGTACGACTCCATGGCAACGACACGACGGGCCGAATGCACCGCCAGTTCGCAGCCGCCGCCCAGCGCCATGCCGCGGATGGCCGACACCACCGGCACCCCGGCATAACGCAGCCGCAGCATCATGGTTTGCATCTCGTGCTCGGCGCCGTCAATGGCGCTGACGCCCGCCACCATGAAAGCCGGCATCATGGCCTGCAGGTCGGCGCCGACGCTGAAGGGCTCGTCGCCGGACCAGATCACCAGGCCCTGGTAGTCTTTCTCCGCCAGTTCGATGCCCTGCATCAGGCCCTCGACCACATCCGGGCTGATGGCGTGCATCTTGGTCTTGATGCTGGCAATCAGCACCTCATCGTCCAGGGTCCACAGGCGAACGCCACTGTTCTCTTGCAGCGTCTTGCCGGCGACCTGGTATGTCACACTGCCGTCGCCCAGCACGCGCTCGGGGAAATGCTGGCGCGCATAAACCGGCAGCTGGCGGCGCGGCTCGAATTGGCCCGAAGTCGGATTCCACGAACCCTGCGGCGTGTGCACGCCACCGGCCTTGGCTACCGGACCGTCGAACACCCATTTGGGCAGCGGTGCCTTGCACAAGGCCTTGCCCGCATCGATGTCCTCCTGGATCATCTTCGCCACCTCCAGCCAGCCGGCTTCCTGCCAGAGCTCGAAGGGACCCTGCTTCATGCCGAAACCCCAGCGCATGGCCTGGTCGACGTCGCGCGCCGTATCGGCCACTGCCGCCAGATGCACGGCGGCATAGTGGAAGCTGTTGCGCAGAATGGCCCAGAGGAACTGGCCCTGTGCACCTTCGCTGTTGCGCAGCAGCTTGAGGCGTTCGCCGGCCGGCTTCTTGAGCATGCGCTCGTACACGGCATCGGCCTTCTGGTCGCCCGGCACATATTCCTTGCCCGCCAGGTCGAAGCGCAGGATGTCGCGCCCGACCTTCTTGTAGAAACCCGCCTTGCTCTTCTGGCCCAGGTTCCCCATGTCCAGCAGGGTCTTGAGCACTGCGGGCGTGCCGAAGCTGCCGTAGAACGGATCGCTCTTCTCGTCCAGGTTGTCCTGCAGCGTCTTGATGACGTGGGCCATGGTGTCCAGGCCCACCACGTCGGCGGTACGGAAGGTGCCGGAGCTGGCACGGCCGAGCTTCCTGCCGGTAAGGTCGTCCACCACATCGTAGCTGAGACCGAAGTTCTCGACTTCCTTCATGGTAGCCAGCATGCCGGCGATGCCGACGCGGTTGGCGATGAAGTTGGGTGTGTCCTTGGCGCGCACCACGCCCTTGCCCAGGCCGCTGGTGACGAAGGTTTCGAGCTGGTCGAGGATGGCCGGCTGCGTGGTCGGCGTGGCGATCAGCTCCACCAGGTACATGTAGCGCGGCGGGTTGAAGAAGTGGATGCCGCAGAAGCGCGGCTTGATTTCTTCCGGCAGCGCTTCCGACAGCTTGGTGATCGACAGGCCCGAGGTGTTGGAGGCCACGATGGCGTGCTTGGCAATATGGGGCGCGATCTTCTTGTACAGATCGAGCTTCCAGTCCATGCGTTCCGCGATGGCCTCGATGATCAGGTCGCACTCTTTCAGCAGTGCCAGATGTTCTTCGTAGTTGGCCGCCTGGATCAGGCCGGCATCATCGGCCACACCCAGCGGGGACGGCTTGAGTTTCTTCAGGTTGTCAATCGCCTTGAGCGCGATGCCGCTCTTCGGGCCTTCCTTGGCCGGCAGATCGAACAGCACGACCGGCACCTTGACATTGACGAGGTGAGCGGCGATTTGCGCGCCCATCACGCCGGCGCCGAGCACGGCGACTTTTCTGACTTGGAAACGTGACATGAATGTCTTCCTTGTTTATTGCACACGAACCCAGATCTGGGTCCGGTAGAAGGGGCCGATATAGCCCCGGATTTGCAACTTGCTGCCCCCCTCGAGCGGGGTCATGCGCAGCGTGTAGGTCTTGCCGTTGTCGGGGTCGAGGATCTTGCCGTCTTCCCAGACGTCCTTGCCCTCGGCCTTCTGGGCACCGCGGATGATCTCCATGCCCAGCTTGGGTTGGCCCTTGCGGTCATCGGTGCAGAGATCGCAGTTCGGCGACGCCGACGGCGCCAGCGATTTCTCGACCACGCCGGTCAGCACGCCGGCTGACTCGCGGATGCGGATTTCCGCCTTGGGCTTGTTGGTCGCATCGTCGATGCTTTGCCACAGACCCACCGGGGTGGCCTGCGCCAGCGCCGAGCTCGTTGCAAGTGCCAGCAACGCACCAAAGGCCCAGCCGAGGGCACCCGTGGAACCGGCTTTGCCGGGCCACTGGGTGCGCCCCCCTGGGGGGGAGACGCCGAAGGCGGGTCGGGGGGGAGTCATCTTCATGCCAAGGCGAGGTCGGTGTCCATCAGCACCTTGCTGCCGGCGCGCGCGGTACGCATCAGTGTTGCGGTCTCGGGGAACAGCTTGGCGAAATAAAAGCGTGCCGTCTGCAGCTTGGCTTGGTAGAACGGATCGGTGTTGCCGGCTGCGATTTCGCGCAGCGACACGGCCGCCATGCGGGCAAAGAAGTAGCCGAACACCAGGTGACCGGCTACGCGCAGGTAGTCCACCGCAGCCGCGCCCACTTCGTCGGCATTCTGGAAGCCCTTGAAGCCGATCTCGGTGGTGAACTTGGTCATCTGGTCACCCAGGTAGGCCAGCGGGTTGATGAACTCGGCCATCTTCTCGTTGACGCCTTCCTCTTCCACCAGCGCGCCGACCAGCTTGCCGAACTTCTTCAGCGTAGCGCCGTTGTTGCCCAGGATCTTGCGGCCCAGCAGGTCGAGCGACTGCACGGTGTTCGTGCCTTCATAGATCATGTTGATGCGGGCATCGCGCACGAACTGCTCCATGCCCCACTCCTTGATGTAGCCGTGGCCGCCGAAGACCTGCTGGCACATCACGGTGGCTTCGAAACCGTTGTCGGTCAGGAAGGCCTTGATGATGGGGGTCAGCAGGGCCAGCATCTCGTCGCTGTCCTTGCGCACCTTCTCGTCGGGGTGGTACAGATGCTGGTCCAGCAGCATGGCGCAGTAGCAGGCCAGGGCACGGCCACCTTCGGCATAGGCCTTGGCGGTCAGCAGCATCTTGCGCACGTCGGGGTGCACGATGATGGGATCGGCTTCCTTGTCCTTGGCCTTGACGCCGGAGAGCGAGCGCATCTGGATGCGGTCCTTGGCATAGGCCAGGGCGTTCTGGTAGGCCACTTCGGTCAGCCCCAGGGACTGGTTGCCCACGCCCAGGCGGGCGGCGTTCATCATCACGAACATGGCCTGCAGGCCCTTGTTGGGCTGGCCGACCAGGGTGCCGACGGCATCTTCCAGAATCATCTGGCAGGTCGAGTTGGCGTGAATGCCCATTTTGTGCTCCAGGCCGCCGCAGTAGATGCCGTTACGCGTGCCCAGGGAGCCGTCGGCCTTCACGTTGAATTTCGGCACGGCGAACAGGCTGATGCCCTTGCTGCCCTTGGGCGCGTCGGGCAGGCGGGCCAGCACCAGGTGCACGATGTTCTCTGCCAGGTCGTGCTCACCGGCGCTGATGAAGATCTTGGCGCCGTTGAGCTTGTAGCTGCCATCGGCCTGGGGTTCGGCCTTGGTGCGCAGCATGCCGAGGTCGGTGCCGCAGTGCGGCTCGGTCAGGCACATGGTGCCGGTCCACTCGCCGCTGACCAGCTTGGGCAGGTAGAGCTTCTTCTGCTCGTCGGTGCCGTGGGCGTGCAGGGCTTCGTAGGCGCCGTGCGACAGGCCGGGGTACATGGTCCAGGCCTGGTTGGCCGAGTTCATCATTTCGTAGATGCACTGGTTGACCACGAAGGGCAGACCCTGGCCGCCGTAGTTCGGGTCGCAACTCAGCGCAGCCCAGCCGCCATCCACGTACTGGGCGTAGGCTTCCTTGAAGCCCTTGGGCGCGGTGACCTCGTGGGTGGTCTTGTCGAGCTTGCAGCCTTCGGCATCTCCGCTGATGTTGAGCGGGAAGATCACATTAGCGGCGAACTTGCCACCCTCTTCCAGCACGGCATTGATGGTGTCGGCATCGGTGTCGGCATGGCGCGGAATCTGCTTGAGCGACTCGGTCACGTTGAGCACTTCGTGCATCACGAACTGCATGTCGCGCAGGGGCGGGTTGTAGCTGGGCATGGGTTTACTCCTTGGTGGATTTGGTCGTGGATTTGCGGGTGTTCTTGACGGTGGCACTTCTGGCCGTGAGGCTTCTCAACGCCGGGGCGCTGACGGCGGCTTCGCTGCCGTACTGGGCCAGGATGCGCTCAAAACCCTTGTTGGCACGCTCGATCGAACCTGGGGTCTTGAGGAAACGTGCCTCATAGTGCAGGCCCAGAATCAGGCTGTGAATTTCGAACACGATCTGGCGCTCGTCGGCATCCGGGGAGAGCTGGCCTTCCTCCTTGGCCTGCACCACGGCGCGGTGCACGGCAGCCAGCCAGGTTTTGACGGAGCTCGCCAGCGCATCGCGCACCGGCCCGGTCCGGTCATCGAAATCGACGGCGCCACTGATGAAGATGCAGCCGGACTGAAGCTCCACGGTCACGCGCTTCATCCAGTTGGCAAACAAGGCCTGCAGACGGGGCAGGCCGCGCGGCATTTTCAATGCCGGGTAGAAGATTTCCTGCTCGAAGCGATGGAAGTATTCGCGGATCACCGAAATCTGCAACTCTTCGCGCGAGCCAAAGTGGGCAAACACGCCGGATTTGCTCATGCGCGTGACTTCGGCCAGCACACCGATGCTCAGGCCCTCAAGACCGATCTGGGACGCCAGGCCGAGCGCGGCATCGACAATGGCCAGCTTGGTCTGCTGCCCCTTGTGCAGGGCGCGCCCTTCCCGGGCGTTATCGCGGCTTGCTGCGCGCGCGGTCTTGGCGGATAGCTCGACAACGGTCATGGCAAAAAAATAAAACGAACGATCGTGCTATTTTGCATGAAAAAAAGAGAACCCCGCAAGCCCCCTGAAAAAATAAAGGTTCTTCACGGATTTCCGGGGAATGCTGCCTTGATCTTGAGGAAGAAGTAGTCGGTATTGCGATACCCGAAGGCCATACGCTTGATCAGCTTGATCTTGTTGTTGATGCCTTCCAGAGTGCCTGT